>ENA-UOJM01000037-UOJM01000037.1-human-gut-metagenome-genome-assembly--contig:-P116-NODE-37-length-202896-cov-19.099334_pt1 | contig 202896 bp, 164 predicted proteins | sample MGYA00242349_ERZ723896 | MGnify/ENA metagenome assembly ERZ723896 | reverse complement strand
TAAAACCCGAATCCTGAAGTTTTCTATTTACACAAAATGGTGGACAGTGCCAAAATTCCAAAGCTTCAAATCAGAGAATTCTCTTCCTGCTCTATCATCTTATCATAATACGCAATGCGTGCGGCACACTCCCGAATAGTCACCTCGCGCAATAGCTCCGTTCGTGCCAGCATGTACTCGTATTGCTCTTTGCTAACAGTGAACAGTCGGTTGTACCGAGCTTCGACATACGCCCGACATAATTTATCGAACGCTTCTATATCTTCGGGAGTATTGACAGGAAATACATTTGCGAAAGCTCGTGAACGGCTTTTAGCCATCGGGCCCAACACTTCCAATTTATGAGATTTAGGGCGAGTGCCGCCATAGACAAGCATATACGCTTTGTAGTAACGTTCGCAGGCTTGATGTAATTCAAACGAACCGTATTTTAAATCACCGCTTTTGTAGGCAGTCTGCCCGGATCTTAAAAAACTTTCTCCCATGTCGAAGCATCCTGTATATTCTTCCTCCGCATATTGCTTAATTTCCCGATACGGCAACTTCTCCGGTTTGCCAATATGAAACGTACCGTCATCATATAACAGAATACCGTCTTTTATAGCCTCATAAAAAAAATAATGCTTCCTTCGTATAGCCCGATTAACGGTGCTCGTGCTTTCAACAATGATCTGCGGTGGTGCAGGGTGCCGCCTCCCTTCCATTCGTTTATCATACTTAGGAATGATAAAAGTATTCGCATGATTCTCCGCTTTAACAGCATCGCCCGTATCACATATCACCAGTATATCAAGGTCACTCTGGTAATAAGTAATCCCTCCGCCAGTGTCGTATGTTTCATCCCAAATGACATATTCTCCCCGTGCATAACTCCCATACAGGATAATCATACGCACATTCGCAAGGTACGCCAATATCAGTTCTTGCAGCACCGCCAGCTCTTCCTGTGTACGTTTGGGCAAACGCTTTATTGATCTTTTCATAATGCCAATCTATCTATTTTTTGCATAATGCTCTTATAATACGACCAGATTAATAATCACCACGCAGTAGAGAATATCGTCCGGGGCCTTTTTCTTAACCGCAAAGATAACTTAAATCAGTGTATTAATGATTGCATTGAAGCGCTTTTTTCAAGACTTTGATAGTGCATTCCCCTAAGAGTACTTACTCCCATCAACTCTTATACTTCATCTTACAGGTTCTCGTACTTCATACTTCCAACTCCAGTACTTCAAACTCTCAACTCTAGTACTTTACTTCTTACACTCTTGTACATCATTCCCCCTCTTCAAGTACTTCAATCATTACACTCCTCCAGTTCATTCCTTTTTCACTTTTCGTTCTTTCAGTCTACTACCATTCCTCCTCGTATCTACTGACATAAAAATTGTTAATCCGCCCGGTGGATATCATAAATATATTATACAAGCATTTTTTTTCACCGGTCTGTAGAATGAAAACAAATAACCGAAAAAGCCGGATTAAACCACCTGTTGATTTGCAACAAATGAGCTATCGTTCATTCCCGGACAACTTATCGATTAAGACAGCATCGATATCTTTTGCCAATTCTTGACAGGTCGCCAAAGGATCATCTGTATATACAGCACGAATAATCCCCTCCCTATCTGTAATCAATATACGGGGAATGGTATGGGAAGCAAAAAGCGAAAAGACAGCATCATCATTCTGAGTGGAAAAAGGCAAGGTAAACGAATGTTTTTCCCAATAGGCTTGTACTTCAGAGCCCGATTCCGAACGGCTGATACAAGACAATAATACATCCGGATTCTCTTTATATGTATCATAAACTTTCTGAATAACCGGAAGTTCTTTCTGACAATCCGGACAATCCGTATGAAAAAAGACAATCACTCCAACCTTCCCGCTAAATGACTGCGTATTCAACACTCCCCCATCACTCATCTCTACCGAAAACTGAGGAAGGGCGTCACCGGCAACAAGAGCAAAGTCTCCCCTGTCATCATCATCATCCGTGATACAGGAAGAAAAAACTGCCAGAACGATACATAGCAATATCACCACTTTGCTTCTTATTTCCACTTTCATATCTTTCTTCGTTAGTTATGCAACTCCCAAAAGCTCTACCTCAAATACCAATGTCGAAAAAGCCGGAATCGGACCGGATGCACGGGTTCCGTATCCCATCGTGTAAGGTATATAGATGATCCATTTATCTCCCGCACGCATCTGTTGGAGCGCCAGTTGCCAACCATCTATTACATCGCAGAGGCGGAAAGCTTCCGGACAATTACGTTCATAAGAATTATCAAACACCCGACCGTTAATCAGGCTCCCTTTATAATGAACGGTAACAATACTCCGCACATTAGGAAAAACAGTCCCCGTACCGGTCTCCAAAACCTTATAATAGATGCCGCAAGGCAAGGCATAAACACCTTCCTGCGATGACAATTCTTTTAAGAACTCCAAATTCGTCTCTTTATATTCTTGCTTTCTTCCCATAAATACATGATTTGAATGTACAAAAGTAAGCAGATTTAAGAGAAATCTTCCATAAAAACTGTATATTTGTTTGTTGAATCATAAAACCTCATCGCTATGGGACAAATTAAAACCAGATGCAGCACTGCTGCCGGACTATTCTTGATTCTTTTGACAGTAATTGCGGGATTTTCGTCCTGTAAAAGTAATCAGAAAGACATTATTCCTTCTGCCGAATACGCTCCATACGTCAATGCTTATACGGGAGGAGTGATTTCGCAAAACTCAACGATACGCATAGAACTGACACAAGACCAACCGATGGTGGACCTGAATCAGGAACTGAAAGACAATCCGTTCAGTTTCTCTCCTTCATTGAAAGGAAAAACGTATTGGGTCAGCAACAATATCATTGAATTTGTCCCCGAAGAAGGGGCACTGAAACCAGGCGCCTTTTACGAAGGAACCTTCCACCTGGGAGATTTCGTCGATGTAGACAAAAAGCTGGAAGAATTCAACTTCTCCTTCCGCGTGCAGGAACGAAACTTTAGTATTCATACCGATCCGATAACCGTCACAGCCACCCAGCCCGACCAAGTGACCGTAACGGGTGAAATACGTTTCAGCGATGTAGTGAAAAAAGAGGAAGTAGAGAAAATGCTCACAGCCGGAAGCGAAAAGAACAAAAGCTATCCGATTGAAATCACCCAGACAGATCACCCGACCCGATACGCATTCAGCATCAGTCAGATAACCAAAGAAGCGGAAGATTACCAACTGGAAATTACCGCCAAAGGCAATCCGGCAGGCATCGACCGTACCCAAAACGAAAGTATTCTGATCCCGGCAAAGAACAGTTTCCGCTTCCTGTCCGCCGTACGCATCGACCAACCGGAAAACGGAATTGAAATCATATTCTCCGACCCTGTATCCAACACACAGGACTTGAAAGGGCTCATCGACGTTCCGGAAGTTTCTTCCTCTATTTTCCAGATCAAAGAAAATAAAGTATTCGTTTACTTCGAAGCCGGCAAACTGAACAAACTGACGCTGAATATCCATGAAGGAATAAGAAACAGCCAGGACAAACCGCTGGGCACTTCCCACTCCATCTCATTCAGTGAACTGAACCTGAAACCGCAGGTAGAAATGGCTACTTCCGCCGCTATCCTGCCCGATTCGAAAAGTCTGATCATCCCCTTCCGTGCCGTCAATCTATATGCGGTGGATTTGAGCGTGATCCGTATTTTCGAAAGCAACGTATTGATGTTCATGCAGAACAACTCGCTCTCCTCAGCCAATGAATTGCGACGTTCGGGACGACTGGTTTATAAGAAGACATTGTGGCTGGCGAAAGATTCTTCCAAAGATGTGCACCGCTGGGAAGACTATTCGATAGACCTTGCCGGATTGATTCATCAGGAGCCGGGAGCCATTTACCGTGTCATCCTCTCGTTCCGCCAGGAATACTCCGCTTATCCTTGCGGGGGAAGTGAAAACAAGGAAATGCAGTTCGCGGACAACAAGTCTTCCGACAACCTGACCAAAGTCAGCGGAGAGACATTGTCGGAAGACGATGAAGCGGTATGGGACACTCCGGAAACATACTATTATTATAACGGCAGCGTGCCGATGGACTGGAGCCAGTACCGATGGACAGAACGGGATAATCCCTGCCATCCGTCCTACTATATGAATTCCGACCGGATAGCTGCCTGCAATATCTTTGCCTCCAATCTGGGAATGATTGTGAAACGTAATTCACTGAATAAGTTGTGGATTGCAGTAAATAACATTCTGGATACGAAGCCGATAGCGAAAGCACAGGTAACGATTTACAACTTCCAGCTTCAGCCGATTGGAAAGGGAGAGACGAACGGTGAAGGGCTGGTAGAAATCACTCCGAAGGGAGTTCCTTTCATAGCGGTAGCCGAAGCGGACAAGCAAAAGGCATATGTACGCGTGGTCGATGGCGAAGAGCAGTCGGTCAGCCGGTTCGATGTGGGAGGAAAAGACATTCAGAAAGGTCTGAAAGGATTTATCTATGGCGAGAGAGGCGTATGGCGTCCGGGAGATACACTGCATATTTCCTTCATGCTGGAAGACCGTGAGAAACGCATTCCGGACAAACATCCGGTAGCATTGGAGATTTACAATCCAAGAGGACAGTTCTATACCAAAATGATCTCTACGCAGGGTACAAACGGATTCTATACATTTGCCGTGCCCACACAAGCCGACGATCCCACCGGATTATGGAATGCCTACGTGAAAGTAGGAGGAACTGCCTTCCACAAGAGTCTGCGCATCGAAACCATCAAGCCGAACCGTCTGAAGATTACACTGGCTTTACCAACCATCCTTCAGGCTTCGAGCAAAGACGTATATGCCCCGCTTACTTCTTCATGGCTGACGGGAGCCACCGCATCGCGGCTGAAAGCAAAGGTCGAAATGTCCTTATCAAAGGTCAATACGCAGTTCAAGAACTACGGGCAATACCTGTTCAACAATCCGGCAACGGACTTTACGACCGTCCGGGCGGATGTGTTCAACGGGGTACTGGATGCGGAAGGAAGAGCAGGCGTCAACATACAGCTTCCGGTAGCAACGGGTGCTCCGGGCATGCTGAATGCAACGCTCACCACCCGTGTCTTCGAACCGGGAGGAGATGCGAGCATTTACTCGCAGACTGTTCCCTTCTCTCCGTTCACATCGTATGTGGGTATCAATCTGAACCAGCCGAAAGGAAAGTATATCGAAACAGACAAAGATCATGTGTTTGACATCGTGACGGTCAACGATCAGGGACAGCCGGTGAACCGTTCCAATCTGGAATATAAAATCTACCGGATCAGCTGGAGCTGGTGGTGGGAAAACGGTGAAGAGTCTTTCGGAACCTACATCAACAACAGTTCCATCACTCCCGTTGCCAGTGGTAACCTGCAGACCACAGGAGGAAAAGCCTCCTTCAAGTTCCGCATCAATTATCCGGATTGGGGACGCTATCTGGTGTACGTGAAAGACCGTGAAAGCGGACACGCCACCGGAGGAACCGTCTACATCGACTGGCCCGACTGGCGCGGACGTTCGAACAAGACAGATCCGAGCGGCATCAAGATGCTTGCTTTCTCACTGGACAAAGATTCTTATGAGATAGGAGAAACAGCCACGGCAATCATTCCCGCAGCCGCCGGAGGACGTGCGCTGGTATCCCTCGAAAACGGTTCGACCGTCTTGCAGCAGCAATGGCTCGAAGTGTCCGATCAGGGAGATACGAAACTCACCTTCAAGATTACACCGGAAATGGCTCCGAATGTTTATCTGCATATCAGCCTGTTGCAGCCTCATGCGCAGACAGTCAATGATCTGCCGATCCGTATGTACGGCATTGCTCCGGTATTTGTGACCAACCGTCAGACGATTCTGCAACCGCAGATCAAGATGCCGGAAGTGCTGCGTCCGGAAACTGACTTTAACGTGACTGTCAGCGAGAAAAGCGGAAAACCGATGACTTATACACTGGCGATTGTGGATGACGGTCTGCTCGATCTGACTAACTTCAAGACGCCCGACCCGTGGAACGAGTTTTATGCACGCGAGGCTCTCGGCATCCGTACATGGGATATGTACGACGATGTACTGGGTGCTTCCGGCGGACGTTACAGTTCATTGTTCAGCACGGGTGGAGATGCCTCGCTGAAACCGGCAGATGCCAAAGCCAACCGTTTCAAACCGGTGGTCAAATTCATCGGTCCTTTCTATCTCGCAAAAGGCAAGCAACAGACACATACGTTGAAGCTTCCGATGTATGTGGGTTCTGTACGTGCGATGGTAGTTGCCGGACAGGACGGCGCTTACGGAAATGCGGAAAAGACTGCATTTGTGCGGACACCGCTCATGCTGTTGTCTACTCTGCCCCGTGTATTGAGTACGCAGGAAGAAATTACCGTTCCGGTAAATGTATTCGCTATGGAGAACCAAGTGAAGAACGTAACCGTATCGCTGGAAGCATCCGGCGCAGGCGTACAGATCACAGGCAATCGCCAGCAGTCACTCACTTTTGACCAGCCGGGTGACCAACTGGCATACTTCACTCTGAAAACAGGCAGCAAAACCGGAAAGGCAACCATCCACCTGACGGCAAGCGGCAACGGACAGCAGACCAAAGAAACGATCGAAATAGAAGTCCGGAATCCGAATCCGGTGGTTACCTTACGCAACAGCCAATGGATAGAAGCCGGTCAGGAGGCCGAGCTGTCATACACACTGGCAGGTTCTTCTTCGGCTAACAATCAGGTGCAACTGGAAGTCTCCCGCATTCCGTCGGTAGACATCAGCCGTAGATTCGACTTCTTATACAACTATCAGCATCATTGCACAGAGCAGCTGACATCCAAAGCATTACCTCTCTTATTCGTCTCCCAGTTCAAGGCGGTGGACGAACAGGAGGCCGAGAAAATAAAGACGAATGTACAGGAAGCTATCCGGCAGATATATGCCCGCCAGCTTCCCAACGGCGGATTTGTATACTGGCCGGGCAACGCCGTCGCCGACGAATGGATCACTTCTTACACGGGTATGTTCCTGACACTGGCACAAGAAAAAGGGTATGCCGTTCATCCGAACGTACTGAACAAATGGAAACGCTTCCAGCGTGCCGCCGCCCAAAACTGGCGTATGCCACAGGAAGCAAGCAACTGGCAGATATGGCAATCGGAATTGCAGCAGGCCTTCCGCCTCTATACCCTTGCACTGGCCGGTGCACCGGAATACGGAGCCATGAACCGCATGAAGGAACAGCCGGGACTCTCCATCCAAGCCAAATGGAGACTGGCAGCCGCCTACGCGCTGACCGGTAAGATGAAACCTGCCGGAGAATTAGTATACAACGCAGAAACGACCGTCATTCCTTACTCTTCCATGAATCTGATTTACGGTTCGTCCGACCGGGATGAAGCAATGATTCTGGAAACGCTCATTCTGATGAAACGGGATCGGGATGCGTTGCAACAGGCAAAGAAGGTATCACAGAATCTGGCACAGGAAAACTGGTTCAGCACGCAGTCTACCGCCTTTGCCCTGATGGCAATGGGACGACTTGCGGAGCAATTATCCGGTACACTGGATTTCACATGGAGCTGGAACGGCAAGCAACAGCCCGCCGTGAAATCTGCTAAAGCCGTATTTGAGAAGGAGATAGCTACTTCTCCGAAATCGGGAACAGTCTCTGTGAAGAATCAAGGCAAAGGAGCATTGAGCGTAGACCTGATTACACGTACCCAATTGCTGAATGATACGCTGCCAGCCATTGCCGATAATATCCGGCTGGATGTGAAATACACAGATATGGCAGGTTCACCGATTTCCGTGGAAGACATCAGACAGGGAACGGACTTTATGTCTGCCGTCACCCTATCCAATATCAGCGGTACTTCCGATTACAGCAATCTGGCACTGACCCATATCATACCGTCCGGATGGGAAATATATAATGAACGGATGATTGTTCCGGAAGCGTCCTCCTCCAATTCTAATGAAGCGAATACTCCGGAAAGTTCAGCCGATAAGTACACCTATAAAGATATTCGTGACGACCGGGTATTGACTTATTTCGATCTGCGACGGGGTGAATCGAAAACATTTACCGTAAGGTTGCAGGCAACTTATGCAGGTAACTTCATTCTTCCGGCCATTCAGTGCGAAGCTATGTATGATGCAGCGGTACAGGCACGCACCAAAGCGGGAAGAACGACTGTCAGCCGCTGACAAGACTCTGAACAATAAGACAGCATTGACAGATAGCATAAGTGCATGGGAAGTAAAATCTTGAATTTCTTCAAACGATTGTCTGTCACTAAAAAAGTAATACTTTGTATTCTTGCTTTTTTGGTGACAGGATATATCTTTTGTCTTCCCCGCCACCTGTTTCATGTCCCCTACTCCACAGTAGTGACGGACCGGAACGAGGAACTGCTGGGTGCACGCATCGCCTCCGACGGCCAATGGAGATTCCCTCCCCGAAACACAACTCCGGAAAAGATCAAGGAATGCCTCATCACTTTCGAAGACAAACATTTCTACCACCATTGGGGAGTCAATCCGTTCGCTATCGGAAGAGCTTTCTATCAGAATGTGAAGAATAAACGCATCGTAAGCGGAGGCAGTACGCTGACCATGCAGACCATCCGCCTGGCACGAAACGAATCGCGCACCTTCCGTGAGAAACTGATTGAAATGATCTGGGCCACCCGCCTGGAATTTCGCGCTTCCAAAGAGGAGATTCTTTCCATGTATATCTCCCATGCCCCTTTCGGGGGAAATGTAGTGGGACTGGATGCCGCCGCATGGCGCTACTTCGGACATTCTGCCGATGACTTATCGTGGGCGGAGTCTGCCATGCTTGCCGTTCTTCCCAACGCGCCCGCCATGATTCATCTGTCCAAAGGACGGAAAACGTTGCTTGACAAACGAAACCGCCTGCTGAAACAGCTTCTCGAAAAGAAAACCATCGATTCGTCTACCTACGAACTGGCTATCAGCGAGCCACTTCCCGATGAGCCTCATGCGCTCCCACAAATCGCACCGTACCTGGTCAACCGGTTCTATCAGGAACGAAACGGCGAATACTCCCGTTCGACCATCAACAAGGGCATTCAGACTCAGGTAGAGGACCTGGCGGAACGATGGAGTAACGAATTCGGGCGAAGTGATATTCGCAATCTGGCCATTCTGGTGATTGACATTCCGAGCAATCAAGTGGTGGCATACTGCGGCAACGTCCATTTCGACCGGAAACAAGGAGGAAATCAAGTGGACGTCATTCAGGCTCCGAGAAGTACGGGCAGTATTCTCAAACCTTTCTTATATTACGCAATGTTACAGGAAGGAAGTTTACTGCCGGATATGTTGCTGCCGGACGTACCTGTCAATATCAACGGATTTACGCCACAGAATTTCAGTATGCAGTTCGAAGGAGCTGTTCCCGCTTCGGAAGCTCTCGCGCGTTCATTAAATATTCCCGCAGTCACGATGCTGCAAAGATACGGAGTCCCGAAGTTTCATAGTTTCCTGCAACAGGTCGGGCTAAAAACCATCAACCGTTCTTCTTCCCACTATGGTTTATCACTTATTCTGGGAGGAGCGGAAGCCACTTTATGGGATGTAACAAACGCATATGCAATGATGGGACGCAGTTTGTTGCAACTGCCGCAAACATCATGCAGCCTGTTGCTCCCGACAAGCCGAATCACAGAATCAACCGATCCTTTTCAGCCAGGCGCCGTATGGCAGACATTCGATGCCTTGAAAGAAGTCAACCGTCCCGAAGAGATTGACTGGAAATCCATTCCTTCCATGCAGACCATTGCATGGAAAACCGGAACAAGCTACGGATTCCGGGATGCTTGGGCGGTGGGTGTTACGCCCCGCTATGCAGTCGGCGTATGGGTAGGAAATGCCACCGGAGAAGGAAAACCCGGGCTGGTAGGTGCACAGACAGCCGGTCCCGTACTATTCGATATTTTTAATCTGCTCCCCTCCTCTTCGTGGTTTACACGTCCTGCGGGCATCTTTGTCGAAGCAGAGGTCTGCCGGAAATCGGGACATCTAAAAGGACGGTTCTGTGATGAAACGGACACACTTCTTGTTTTACCGGCAGGACTGCGGACAGAGGCATGCCCCTATCACCATCTTGTCACTTTATCAGCCGATGAAAGCCAGCGTATTTATGAAAATTGCGCCAACACGGAGCCTACGCTTCGAAAAAGCTGGTTCACACTGCCCCCCGTATGGGAATGGTATTACAAGCAACATCATCCGGAGTATAAACCGCTGCCTCCTTTTAAAGCCGGATGCGGAGAAGATACTTTCCAGCCGATGCAGTTTATCTATCCTCCGATGAACGCACGCATCAAACTGCCCAAGCAACTGGATGGCAGCAAAGGTTTCCTGACTGTAGAACTGGCGCACAACAATCCTAACGCTACCGTTTTCTGGCATCTTGACGAGACCTACCAAGCGCAGACACAGGACTTTCACAAAATCTCCCTGCAACCCGCCGCCGGCAAACATTCGCTGACGGCAGTAGACGGTGAAGGAAATACCATCTCCACCACTTTCTTTGTTGAGTGATATTCATTATCTTTGCGGCATGAAACAGTCATTGAAAGAAAACGGAGGTCTGCCAGCATCCATCCTGTGGACGCTCGCCATTGTGGCAGGAGTCTCGGTAGCCAACATCTATTATATCCAACCGCTGCTAAATATGATACGCCATGAACTTGGCATATCAGAATTCCGTACCAACCTGATTGCCATGGTCACACAGATAGGCTATGCAGCGGGACTCTTGTTTATCACTCCCTTAGGTGATTTGTATCAGCGGAAAAAGATTATCCTTGTCAATTTCTTTGTCCTGATATTCTCCCTGCTGACGATTGCTTTGGCAGATAATATCCATCTGATACTCCTTGCTTCGTTCTTCACGGGAGCCTGCTCTATGATTCCGCAGATATTCATTCCCATAGCCGCCCAGTTCTCCCGTCCGGAAAACAAAGGCAGGAATGTCGGGATCGTCCTATCGGGCTTGCTGACCGGAATCCTTGCTTCACGGGTGGTCAGCGGATTCGTCGGCGAACTGTTCGGATGGCGCGAAATGTATTACATCGCCGCAGCCATGATGTTCGTCTGCTCGATTGTCGTGCTCAAAGTCCTTCCCGATATTCAGACCAACTTCCGGGGCAAGTACGGCGACCTGATGAAATCCCTGCTGGCTTTGGTGAAAGAGTTTCCGCAGCTACGTATTTATTCCATCCGTGCGGCGTTAAACTTCGGTTCCCTTCTTGCCATGTGGTCCTGCCTTGCCTTCAAGATGGGGCAAGCCCCCTTTCATGCCAACAGCGACATCATCGGTTTGCTGGGATTATGCGGTGTGGCGGGAGCATTAACCGCCTCCTTTGTGGGGAAATACGTAAAGAGAGTGGGTGTCCGCCGCTTCAACTTCATCGGTTGCGGACTGATCCTCTTTTCATGGCTACTCTTCTTCGTCGGAGAAAACACCTACCTTGATATCATTCTGGGAATTATCATCATCGACATAGGTATGCAGTGCATCCAGCTCAGTAATCAGACCAGTATCTTCGAACTGTCACCCCGGGCCTCCAACCGCATCAATACAATTTTCATGACGACCTACTTCGTCGGCGGTTCCCTGGGAACCTTCCTCGCGGGTACATTCTGGCAATTGTACGGATGGCATGGTGTTATCGGAATTGGAGCTACACTGACCTGCATTTCTTTACTAATTACAACTTTGTCGAAGAAGTGAGTCAACAAAACGGAGCAGTAAACCGTTTAATACAAAAAAAGGGAAACATGAAATACGGAGTTAACAAAGAAATCTTACTTATCACAGCAGGCACCGTCTGGATTATCGCCGGTGCCAATATCTTGCGAATAGGCATCGTTACATGGCTTAATAACTCCGAAGGCTGGATGTTCAAGATAGGAGAAGCAACCATCGTCTTTCTGCTGTTCTTCGTATTAATCTTCAAAAGACTCTATTACAAGCACACCCAAAGGATCGAACGGAAAAAGGAACAGAAGAACTGCCCTTTCTCCTTCTTCGATGTCAAAAGCTGGATCGTCATGATCTTTATGATCTGCCTTGGCATCACCATCCGCAGCTTCCACCTGTTGCCCGAAAGTTTTATATCTGTCTTCTACACAGGACTGTCCATCGCACTGATCCTGACCGGCGTACTCTTCATCCGTTACTGGTGGCTGAGGCGCAAGACGAATCCGGTGTAACAGGAGAGCATCTATATTCCAATAAAATATAAACTTATAATAAATTTTATTGTGCTGTCCGGCAAGGTAAAAAGAATTCTGTCTTTTTATTGTATCTTTGCGCGACCAAAAAAATAAAGAAATGATTCCAACCCAACAGGATATTGCCGAATTCACCCGCTTTCAACGAAACGAGATAACAGAAAGCATCTTATATGAACGGCTCGCATCTATCGAAAAAGACGAGAATAACCGCAAAACGCTCCGACTGATAGCAGCAGAAGAAAAGTCGCATTACGCTATCCTCAAGAAATATACAGGAAAAGAAATCGGTCCGGACTATAAGCGTATCGCCCGTTTCTACTTTCTGGCACGCATACTAGGTATCACATTCGCCATCAAATTAATGGAGTCCAGTGAGGAAAATGCCCATAATAATTATGATAAATATGCCCATATACCAGACCTGCAACGTCTGGCACATGAAGAAGAAGTGCACGAGCAGAAGTTGATTTCACTTATCAATGAAGAACGGCTGGAATATATGGGATCGGTCGTACTAGGACTTAATGATGCGCTGGTTGAGTTTACAGGTGCACTGGCAGGTTTCACACTTGCCTTGAGTGACAGTAAACTGATAGCACTGACCGGCAGTATCACAGGGATAGCCGCTGCACTGTCAATGGCATCTTCCGAATATCTTTCTACCAAATCGGAAGGGGATGATAAGAAACATCCGGTAAAAGCTGCTGTATATACAGGAATCGCCTATCTGATCACGGTAGTGTCACTGGTTACTCCGTTTATACTGATCAGCAATGTAATCGTAGCTTTGGGAGTGATGCTGACCATGGCACTTATCATCATTGCCCTTTTCAACTACTATTATTCCGTAGCCCGTGGAGAAAGCTTCCGAAAGAGGTTTACGGAAATGGCTGTACTCAGTTTCAGTGTGGCAGGTATCAGTTTCCTGATAGGATACGCTCTAAAGACATTTACCGGAATCGATGCCTGAAATCAATAAAGCATCCGACATCATTGAAGGTCCGGTAGTTACATAATAAAGAAACCTAAACCACCAGATTAAATAATAAAGCGTTATATTTAGAATGAAGAAAGCTCCATCTCCCCTCGTATCACTATTGCCCATTGTCGTATTAGTGATATTACTATTCGCCACCATTCGTGTATTTGGCAGTGATGCCCTCAATGGTGGAAGTCAGGTATCGCTGCTTACTACCACCTCCATTTGTATCCTTATCGGCATGGCTTTCTACAAAATCCCCTGGAAAGACTACGAACTGGCAATCACGAACAATGTGGCAGGAGTGACAACAGCCATCATCATCTTACTGATTATCGGCGCATTAAGCGGTATCTGGATGATTAGCGGAGTAGTGCCCACTTTGATTTATTACGGAATGCAGATTATCCATCCCAGTTTCTTCCTGACATCCACCTGTATTATTTGCGTATTGATCTCCGTTATGACCGGAAGTTCATGGACAACGATCGCCACCATCGGTATTGCCCTCATGGGCATCGGAAAGGCACAGGGATTTGAAGAAGGCTGGATTGCGGGAGCTATCATCTCCGGTGCCTATTTCGGCGATAAGGTTTCTCCCTTGTCCGAGACGACCATATTGGCGGCATCCGTCACGGACACGCCCCTCTTCCGTCATATCCGCTATATGATGATTACTACGGTGCCCTCACTGATCATTACACTGATTATATTTACGGTAGCAGGTCTGTCTCATGACGCCAGCAACACCCAGCACATCGCGGAAGTGGCAGCTGCCCTGAACGAAAAGTTCCATATCACCCCGTGGCTGCTGATTATACCGATAGCAACAGGCATATTGATTGCACGGAAAGTGCCTTCCATCATTACCCTGTTTCTGTCCACTCTATTGGCGGGCATTTTCGCTCTGATCTTCCAACCGGATTTGTTGCGGGAAATTTCGGGGGCTGCCGTTTCCAACTTCGACTCCCTATTTAAAGGACTGATGATGACCATCTACGGCAAGACAAGCCTGCAGACCGACAATGCCGTTTTGACAGATTTAATTGCCACCCGTGGTATGTCGGGAATGATGAATACAATCTGGCTGATTTTATGTGCGATGTGTTTCGGCGGAGCTATGACTGCCAGCGGTATGCTGGGAAGCATCACATCGCTCTTCGTACGCTTCATGAAGAAAACGGTCAGCGTCGTATCGGCTACGGTTTGTTCCGGGCTTTTCCTCAACCTGGCAACTGCCGATCAATATATCAGCATTATCCTGACCGGGAATATGTTTCGCGACATTTATGCTAAAAAAGGTTACGAAAGCGGCCTGCTCAGCCGGACTACGGAAGATTCAGTAACCGTTACATCCGTACTGATTCCGTGGAATACCTGCGGGATGACGCAAGCCACTATTCTGAGCGTGCCTACGCTGGTGTACCTCCCCTATTGCTTTTTCAACATTATCAGTCCTTTAATGAGTATTGCCGTGGCAGCCATCGGATATAAAATTGTAAAACGCTCGTGAACAATCTGGCATACACTTTGTTTTTGCAATAAACGAACAACGTATTAAACCTAAACAAAAAAAAGTTATGAAAAAGTTTATTGCATTATTAGCATTAGTTTTAGTAAGTGCGAGCACAATGATGTATGCACAGGAAAGTAACGCAGCCACCCGCCGCGCAGACAGAAAAGCAGAAAGAGACGCAGAAAGAGCAAAACTTCGCGCAGAAGAACAAGTACAGGACATGGCAGCTTACCAGCAGGCTGTTCAGGCTTTGAAAAACAAACAGTTTGTTCTGGAAGCCAATCAGGTAATCTTCCGTAACGGTATGAGTGCTTTCGTGACTTCCAACACTAACTTCGTCCTGATGAACGGAAACAGAGCCACTGTACAGACAGCTTTCAACACTCCTTATCCCGGCCCTAACGGTATCGGCGGTGTGACTGTAGACGGTAACTCTTCGGACATGAAGATGAACATCGATAAGAAAGGAAATGTAAACTGCTCATTCAGTGTACAGGGTATCGGTATCTCAGCTCAGGTATTTATCAACATGAGCAGCGGTAACAACAATGCTTCGGTATCAATCAGCCCGAACTTCAATAACAACAACCTGACATTGAACGGTAACATCGTCCCACTGGATCAATCCAACATCTTCAAAGGACGCGCCTGGTAATCCGAACAGAAGAATATGATAGCAACTCCGCTACAAATCGCGCAAAATGCGTACATTTGTAGCGGAGTTTTTAATTTATCAATTCTTATGAGGGAATATATCATCGCAGACAACCAGGATATCAGTAAAGCAGGAATGATGTTTCTGCTAAGCCGCCAAAAGGATGTATCTGTTCTTTTAGAAGCCGACAACAAGGCTGAGCTGATTCAGCAACTGCGTCTGTATCCGCAAGCGGTGGTTATTCTGGATTATACTTTATTTGATTTCGCCGGAGCAGACGAACTGATTGTCTTGCAGGAGCGATTCAAAGAAGCCGACTGGATTCTGTTTTCCGATGAGTTGAGCATTCATTTTCTCCGGCAGGTATTGTTCAGCAGTATGGCTTTCGGAGTAGTCATGAAGGACAATTCGAAAGAAGAGATCATGACCGCCCTGCAATGCACTTCACGCAAACAGCGGTATATCTGCAATCATGTCAGCAATCTGCTGCTTTCGGGATCGGTCCCTTCTGCCCCATCCCCTGCCACCACAGAAGATCATCTGCTGACACAAACAGAGAAAAACATCCTCAAAGAGATCGCGTTGGGAAAGACAACCAAAGAAATAGCCGCAGAAAAGAATCTCAGTTTCCATACGATAAACAGCCACCGAAAGAATATCTTCCGGAAGCTGGGAGTCAACAATGTACACGAGGCTACCAAGTATGCGATGCGTGCAGGGATTGTCGACTTGGCGGAATATTATATTTGAGACAGCCGGCTAAAGATCGATCCCGGCTGAAAGCTGCTAACGGACAATCTCACCACTTCCCACACAAACTCCCGCTTCCTGATCATAAACGACCCCGAACTGACCGGGCGCAATGCCCTGCAACTTCTCGGAAGACAAGATACGGAACCGATTGCCCTCTTCCTGAATCAGCCTTCCCCTTGTAAATTCGGGAGTGTGACGAATCTTGAACGTAATATCAACCTCCTTTCCCGCATCTTTCCACGGGTTATCCGTAATAAAGTGGAAATCATTGATCCGGAATTCATGCCCAAACTGCGTCTCTGCTCCATATCCATGAGAGACATAGATGATATTTTCCTGTACATCCTTCTTTATCACAAACCAAGGACCGCCACCCAGTCCAAGACCTTTCCGCTGCCCGATCGTATGAAACCAGTAGCCGCGATGTGTACCCACTCTCTTTCCGGTCTCCAGTTCTATTATCGCCCCTTCCTGTTCTCCCAAAAAGCGACGTACGAAATCATTATAGTTAATCTTCCCCAAAAAGCAAATCCCCTGACTATCCTTTCTCCGGGCACTGGGCAGTCCTGCATTGCGTGCAATCTCGCGTACTTCCTGCTTCATCAGCCCGCCAACAGGAAACATCAGTTTGGAAACTTGCAGATAGTCTATCTGTGCAAGGAAATCTGTCTGGTCTTTAACAGGGTCTTTGGCTGTCTCCAGCCAGGTCTTACCGTCCCGCTGGATGGTAGTGGCATAATGCCCTGTCGCTGTAAAATCGAAATCCTTTCCGACACGCTGCTCAAAACAACCGAACTTGATGAGTTTGTTGCACATCACGTCCGGGTTCGGCGTCAGTCCTTTTCTGATTTTATCAATCGCATAAGCAGCCACGTTCTCCCAGTACTCTTTATGCAAATCAACCACTTCCAGCGACAAGCCATACTTACGGGCAATGGCGGCAGACATCTCAATATCTTCTTCAGCCGAGCAATCCATATACTCCGCTCCATCCATACCTATCTTGATATAGAAAAGAGTCGGACGGTATCCTTGCTCACAAAGAAGGTGAACGACGACAGAGCTATCGACACCTCCGGATAATAATGCAGCTATATTCATCATAATTATTCATTTAACACCAAAGAAGTGCTAATATGCCAATGTATTATGATCATAATCATCGACAAATTAGCACACAGGCAAATCTGTTTCATCAAATCTTTGTCAAAGTCAGGTTGTGGTCCATCCAAAAATCATTAACTCTATATCACTCTCTTCGGATTCTAATTATTCTCTTTATTCTCTCTCTATTATATTAATACCTGCCATTCATTTCCGATGTTGCAAAGATAAGGCGGGATTTGCTAACAGCCTATCACATATTGAAGGCATTTTTATACCATAAATGTGGTAGATAAGCAAAGTATTTCCTACATTTGCACACTGAAAAGCTTTTTATGATGACGAATTTACGCAAAATACTACTCATACCTGCTCTGATCGTCGTATCTGTCAGCAGTTTCTTTTCTTGTGGTGTAGACCGCTGGCCGGAATATGCCCACCTGACCGAACTGGATAGCTGGATGTATGACATTATGCAAGAGAACTATCTGTGGTATCAGAATATGCCTTCCTACAATGACGTTAATCTATTTCTGGACCCCGCTTCCTTTCTATCCAAAGCGAAATGGGACCAAGACAGCTATTCTTTTGTAGACTCTGTGATGGAAGCTCCATTGCCAACCTATGGATTCGACTATTCACTTGTAAAAAGCCAGGATAACGATACGGCATACAATGCCCTGATTACCTATGTTATCCCCGAATCGCCCGCAGCAAAGGCCGGTCTTCAACGTGGCGACTGGATTATGAAAGTAGATACTTCCTACATCAGTAAGAAGTATGAAACACAACTGCTGCAAGGCACGATAGCGAGAGAGCTTTCTATGGGGATATGGAAGGAAGTTGAAGTAGAGCCCGAAGAAGGAGAAGAAGTTCCGGAAGAGCCGGTAATGGTATACAAAGTAGTACCGAACGGCATTACGCTGGATTTGGGAGCAGCCCAGTCTATCGAAGACCAGCCGGTACATAAATACGAAATTCTGACCTTAAATGATGGTACCAAAGTAGGCTATCTGATGTACAACAGTTTCACTGCCGGCACTAGCGCCGATCCGGAAAAGTACAACGACAAACTACGCGAAGTCTCTACCAAATTTAAAGAAGCCAATGTAAAGGCCACCATACTCGACCTTCGCTACAATGCGGGAGGATCTCTGGATTGTGTTCAGTTATTAGCTACCATCCTCGTTCCGAGTGCAAGAATGGGTACCCCTATGGCTTACCTGGAGTACAATGACAAAAACATAGACAAGAGCACTACCATCGATTTTGATCAGGAAGTATTGAAAACCGGTACCAACCTGAACCAGAACGTATTGATAGTGATTACCAGCGGCACAACAGCCGGAGCAGCGGAAATGCTGCTGACCAGTCTATACAAAAAGGACCAGTACCCTAACATCATTGTGATGGGCAGCGCAAGTAAAGGACAAACTGTAGCCACCGAACAGTTCATCAATGAGACTTACCGCTGGTCTGTCAATCCTGTGGTATGTACCGTTTACAATTCAGATCACGTCGCAGGCGAAGAACCATTCATTCTTACTCCGAGCGATCAATTCAAGATAAGTGAAACGTCCATTGACGGAACGACCAACTACAGCCAGTTTCTTCCTTTCGGTGATCCCAAAGAGAGAATGCTAAGCATAGCCATTCAGACGCTGGAAGGAACTTATCCGCCGAAAGACGAAGATAAAGAAGAAGAAACTCCAAGCACGAAGAGCTTCAAGATAGAAAAGAATGTCAGTAGTCCTGCCAGCAGACGGTTTGCCGGAGGATTACGGATTAAATAAGCGGTAATGAGAAAGATACTCCTCTTAGTCTGCATGATGACAGTCATATTCGGTTGCTCGGATGATGAAGAAAAGGCATGGACAGAAATTGAAATCCCGACTCCTGCAATGAGCAGAATGCTGTTAACTGAATTCTGCAAGTCTGACGGAATAGGAGTATCTGACGTTACGAAAAGAGAAGAGTTCTCTTATCAAGAGAATTGGCTGACGGATTATATCTATTCACAGGAGGTTTCTATTGCCGACCTGACGGAAACTATCACTAACCCGATAGCAGTTCGATACGAGAATAACAGAGGCAGTGTCACCCTTACCGACGAAACGGGCATCCAACGCAAATATACTTTAAACGAACAAGGATACGCTACACAGTGTGAATACACTTCGTTCGGTCAGAAGAGAGAATATACCTTTTCCTATACAGACGGCTATCTGACACTGGTAAAGGAAACCCTGCCCAAAGAAGGAAGCAGCGAAGCAACCACTACACAAACCCTTTCACTGAAATACGAGCAAGGAGACCTGGTCTCTGCAACTTGTCCTTCGCTGACCAACGAATCATTCACCGGGTACGGAGAGCTGCAAACCCATTATGAACCCGGAAAGGATATTAATTATTATCGCCTGCCCTGTCCGGTACTGGCAGATACTTATCCTCTCTCCTTTCATCGTGAAGCGATGTTTGCAGGGATACTGGGCAAACCGACACAGCATCTCACCGTTGCTTCCTATCCCGACCAGACGGGTGATACCTACACCGAAAGAACCGAATATTCATATAGCTTTGACAAGAAGAACAAACCTACCGGCTTACATATCCAGACTAAATATGGTAACGGTAAAAGCATGAATTATATAAACCGTACCATCAATATTTCCATCGAATAACCCCGTTTTTGTCAAGAGCAGAATTACAGATTCTTAACTCACGGTTCCCTTTTTCGTGAACGAAAGGCACATTTGCCGTAACAAAGCATCGGTTTTCACTTAACAAAGCATCGGTTTTCACCTGACAAAGCATCTAATCTTGCTTGACAAAGCATCTAATTTTCATCAGAAAGCAGGTAAAAGTCAACCCAAAGCCGAGGTAAAGTCATTTTTCCCCCCGACTAAACACAAAAAAAGGAGAAAGTTCTCACTTCCTCCTTCTATCGTAGTTTAATTTCAATCTACTATATGATTATGCATCCAAAGATACGACATTCGGATGCTAAAGTCAAGCTTTTCCGGTTTTATTTCTTGAAGAACTTATCAAAGAACAAAATCTGATAATCGATAGAGTTATTCCAATACTCTCCGGTATGCCCTCCGGGACGAGTGATAAAGTCATGGTCGATTTTCTTTTCCAACAAGCGGTTGTGCAAATCCTTATTCACCTGAATGAAAAAGTCTGCTTCGCCACAATCAAAGATAATCGCCAGATCTCCATTCTGTATTTTATCAATCTGGTTGATAACAGTATGTGTATCCCATATTTCCTTGTTAGATTCATAGTCTCCCAAGCGTTTTGCCATATCCCAGTTCTTCGGGAACGGGCGAATATCCACACCGCCACTTGTGCTTCCACAAGCGCCAAAAGTATCTTTATGACGGATAGCCGTCCACAAGCCGCCATGTCCACCCATACTCAACCCTGTAATGGCACGTCCTTTACGGTCGGCGATTGTCTTGTAATGTCCGTCTATGTACTTCACCAGTTCCGATGAAACAAACGTTTCATACCGGAAAGACGAATCTTTCGGACTATCCCAGTACCAGCTGGTACTTCCGTCCGGACAAACAAAAATGATGCCTTTCTCATCCGCTATCTGAGGCAGATTGGGTTTGATTTCAATCCATGTCTTGGCATGACCGCCAAAACCATGCAACAGGTACACAGCAGGACATGATACAGCTTTCTTTCCCAGGGCTGCATCAGGAGTTACTACCACCACCTTTATTTCCTTATTCATGGAAGGGCTTTTCACTAATAAAGTATCTACTCTGGCTGCAAAAGAAGGTGCCAGCCAAACTAACAAAAGAGCAATTAATAGAAGTCTATTCTTTTTCATTGTGTTTATAAATATGTTTAGTCAGATCATTCTTCGTCGTCTTCCGAAGGCTGAAATTCAGAAACAGGCTTATCAAAAGTCTTATGACACTGTTTGCAGGTATATTCCCAGTGGTTGCTTCCCGGAGGCGCCGCAGCCAGCATAGAAAGCACAGCCGCACCTATCGCACGCAGTTTCTTTCCTTTTCTCAACACCAGTTTAATGTCAGATGATCCACAATACGGGCAGAGAGTCAGTTCTTCAGGCCAACTCTGATTCTGTTTCAGCACCCGGACAGCTTTGTCATAATCTTCATCTACCACCAAGATATCCACTCCTGCGATGCTGCTCACATAACTTCTATACAGAAACGAGAAGTTCTCATTGTGCAGAACAGATTCAATACCTTCATTCTCTAACGCTCCCTGCAGGATGTGTGCCTCCATTGCGTCATTACAGGTTATCAGTTTTACGGTTTTCATATTCAACCTAATTTGATTGTTCCCGCAAAAATAAAATATAAAAATGAAATGTGAAACTATTTTCCATTAACTTTGCAGTTACTAAACTACAATAACATGAAAAGACTCCTGTCAGTTCTGCTACTTTGCCATATAACAATCTCCTTCCTATGGGCACAGCCTGTCCATCAAGTGAAAGGTACAGTCATTGACAAATCCAGCCGCCAGCCTCTGGAATTTATCAATGTAATGATTGTCGGACTAAACAAAGGAGGAGTGACGGATGCGGAAGGAAAGTTTTCGATAGAACAGGTTCCTCCCGGCATCTACCGCCTGCAAGCATCAGCTATCGGATACAAAACCGTCACTACCCCCGAATATATTCTATCGACCAGAGATCTGCACATACAGATAGAAATGGAAGAGAACCAGACGGAGCTTGAAGGAGTAACCATTACCGCCTCCCCCTTTCGCCGCGACATTGAAAGTCCGGTCAGCCTGCGTATCATCGGATTGCAGGAGATAGAAAAGAGTCCGGGAGCCAATCGGGACATTTCACGCATCGTACAGTCTTATCCGGGAGTCGCCTTTTCGCCGATAGGATACCGCAACGACCTGATTGTACGCGGCGGATCACCTTCCGAAAACCGCTTTTACCTGGACGGAGTAGAGATTCCCAATATCAACCATTTCAGTACACAAGGAGCATCGGGCGGTCCGGTAGGTATTCTCAATGCCGATCTGATACGTGAAGTGAACTTCTATACCGGAGCTTTTCCGACGGATAAAGGAAATGCGCTCAGCTCTGTGCTCGACTTCAAATTGCGTGACGGAGACATGGAACGCAATTCCGTGAAAGCCACTCTCGGAGCTTCCGAAGTATCTTTGGCTTCCAACGGACATCTGGGTAAAAAGACTTCCTATCTGGTTTCCGTCCGTCAGTCCTATCTGCAATTTCTGTTTGACATGCTCGGTCTGCCCTTCCTGCCCACCTTTACGGATGCACAGTTTAAGCTGAAAACAAGGTTCGACGCACAAAACGAATTGACCGTACTGGGACTGGGCGGCATTGACAAAATGAAGTTAAACACCAAAGCCGACGATGAAGATAATGAATATATACTCAGTTACCTGCCTAAGATTCAGCAAGAGACATTCACACTTGGCGCTGTATACCGGCATTATGCAGGGGCACACGTACAGTCGGTCATCGCCAGCCACAGTTATCTGAACAACCGGAACACCAAATACCGGCAGAACGACGAAAGTAATCCGGACAACCTCACGCTCCGTCTCCGTTCTACGGAGCAGAACACTCAGTTCCGTCTGGAAAACAGCTCTTCTTTCCGCAACTGGAAAGTGACTGTCGGAGCCAATCTGGACTATAGCCAATATAGCAACACCACTTTCCAAAAGGTGTACACCGACCATGCGCAGACATTTGACTATCACACCTATCTGGACATCATGCGCTGGGGACTTTTCGGAACGATCAACTATACTTCGATAGACGAACGCTTTACGGCTTCGCTCGGTCTGCGTGCCGATGCCAATAATTACTCGGCAGCCATGAAGGATATGACCGATCAGCTCTCTCCCCGCCTGTCGCTTTCCTATCAACTGACGGAACACTGGTCGCTAAGCGGAAATGCGGGACTTTACTACCAGCTGCCTCCCTACACCGCTCTCGGCTTTAAAAACAATAACGGACTCTATGCCAACAAATATGCGCTCCGCTATATGCAAGTCAGTCAGGGAAGCATAGGCATCAACTGGCGAAAAGGTGATACCTTCGAAGTATCCCTCGAAGGGTTCTACAAAGACTACGACAAAATCCCCCTTTCCGTAGCCGACGGCATTCCGCTGACCTGCAAAGGAAACGATTACGGAGTGATAGGCAACGAACTGCTGACTTCCACCGCACAGGGACGCTCATACGGAGCAGAGCTTCTCCTCAAATGGCTGATTGCCAAGAAGCTGAATCTGGCCTCCTCCTTCACGCTCTTTAAAAGCGAATACCGTAACAATAAAGAAAGCGAATATATCGCCTCCGCATGGGACAACCGCTTCATCTTCAACTTACGGGGTACTTATAACCTCCCCCGACATTGGAGCGTCGGGATGAAAGTCAGCTGCATAGGCGGTGCTCCCTACACTCCTTATGATGCCGACAAGTCCTCTCTGGTAACAGCCTGGAACGCTCAGGGAAAACCGTATTACGACTATACCCGATATAACGAAGAACGGCTTCCGGCCTTTACTCAGGTAGATATACGCATAGATAAAACATTTTACCTGAAACGCTGTATGCTGGGCTTCTATATCGATTTGCAGAATATTGCAGGCAGCAAACTGAAACAGGCGGATGTATTGATGAGCACAGGAGTAATTAAGAATCCGGACGCACCCATAGCCGGGCAACGGTATGTCATGAAGTCCGTCAAACAGGAAAGCGGTACACTGCTGCCGACTTTAGGAATCACATTCGAATACTAACACTATTATAATAATAACGATCTAAAATTCACTATGATGAAAAAACAAATTGCATTAGTGGCCCTGTTCTTTCTGGGCATGAGTTGTTTCAACGCTTCGGCACAATTCGGAAAAAAATTCAATGTAGGAAAAGCTCTTCAAGCAGGCAAGGATGCCGTGCAGGCAATCACCTTATCGGATGCCGACATCGCTGCCATGAGCAAAGAATACATGGAATGGATGGACAAGCATAATCCACTGGCCAAACCGGACAGCGAATACGGAAAACGTCTGGAAAGACTGACCGGCAACATCAAAGAAGTGGATGGCATGAAAGTAAACTTTGGCGTATATGAAGTAGTGGACGTAAACGCTTTCGCCTGCGGCGACGGCAGTGTGCGTATCTGTGCCGGACTGATGGACGTCATGAACGACGAGGAAGTAATGGCAGTCATCGGTCATGAAATCGGACACGTTATCCATACCGATTCTAAAGATGCCATGAAGAATGCCTATCTCCGCTCGGCAGTAAAGAATGCGGCAGGAGCAGCCAGCAGCCAAATCGCCAAACTGACCGACTCTGAACTGGGAGCAATGGCAGAAGCACTTGCCGGTGCGCAATACTCACAAAAACAAGAGTACGAAGCCGATGCCTATGGGGTAGAGTTCTGCGTAAAAAACAACATCGACCCTTATGGCATGTACAAATCACTGAATAAACTTCTCGAATTGTCCAACGGAGCTCCCGCATCTTCCTACATGCAGAGAATGTTTTCTTCACACCCCGACACAGCCAAACGTGTAGCCCGTGCTAAAGAACTGGCTGATAAATACAAACAATAAGAAAGACTCAAAATCAGAAATAACTAAAGAACATATTCCGGGAGCATTTACTTTGCAATCCCGGAATATGTTCTTTGCTTATTAAACACCCTTCATTTCAAAGCATACATTACTATTCCGCACCAATTGTTTATTAAAAAATCATTAATATACAGTACATATTTGCATGACGTCGTGATTTCATGTAATTTCGAAGCAATAATCATTTTAATCCATTTATGGAATTTCTTATTATACTTTTCTTACTTGTACTGAATGGCATCTTTGCCATGTACGAAATTGCGCTGGTATCTTCCAGCAAAGCACGTCTTGAAACTCTCGCCGGAAAAGGCAATAAATCTGCACGTGGAGTACTGAAACAATTGGAAGAACCGGAAAAGTTCTTGTCCACTATCCAAATCGGTATCACCCTTATCGGTATCGTATCCGGTGCCTATGGTGGGGTTGCCATCGCAGACGATCTTGTTCCGTTCTTCTCTCTCATACCGGGAGCAGAAGCCTATGCCCGCAATCTGGCAATGATTACCACAGTAGTAATCATCACCTACCTCTCTCTTATCATCGGCGAGCTGGTACCCAAATCCATTGCCCTCAGCAATCCGGAACGGTACGCAACTCTGTTCAGTCCGATTATGATTTTATTGACGAAAGTTTCCTACCCGTTCGTCTGGCTGCTTAGTATCTCCACTCGTCTGCTGAACAGAATCATCGGCGTGAAGAATGAAGAACGCCCGATGACACAGGAAGAAATCAAGATGATTCTCCACCAAAGTTCGGAACAGGGAGTGATCGACAAAGAAGAAACGGAAATGCTGCGTGACGTATTCCGCTTCTCGGACAAACGCGCCAACGAACTGATGACGCATCGCAGAGATCTTGTCATCTTCCATCCCGACGATACGAAAGACAAGGTGATGAAGACCATCGAAGAGGAACACTACAGCAAATATCTGTTGGTAGACGAGCGAAAAGATGAGATTATCGGTGTGGTATCCGTAAAAGATATTATTCTGATGGTAGGCAACAAAAAGGAGTTCAACCTGCGTGAAATAGCCCGTCCGCCACTGTTTATTCCGGAAAGTTTATATGCAAATAAAATATTAGAGCTATTCAAGAAGAACAAAAACAAGTTCGGAGTTGTTGTTAACGAGTATGGTAGTACAGAGGGTATCATCACCCTGCACGACTTGACCGAAAGTATCTTCGGAGACATCCTTGAAGAGGATGAAATGGAAGAAGAAGATATCGTCAGAAGGCAGGATGGTTCGATGCTCGTAGAAGCCTCGATGAACATCAAGGACTTTATGGAAGAGATGGGAATCTTATCTTATGAAGATCTGGAAGACGAAGACTTCACTACCCTCGGAGGATTGGCAATGTTCCTGTTGGGCGGTATCCCGAAAGCCGGAGATATCTTCACCTACAAGAACCTGCAGTTCGAAGTGGTGGACATGGACCGTGGACGAGTAGACAAACTGCTGGTCATCAAACGGGACGAAGAAGCATAAAGAAAATAATAACCCGAGCAATATTAGCTCACTATATTTATATTAACTTAAAGCACTTAACGATGAAAAAAGTAATTATGTTAGCAGCAGTCGTAGCTGCTTTGGCATCTTGCCAATCAAAAGCCAACAAAGCCGCAGAGGCAGAAGCAGACAGTCTTTCCATAGAAATGGCTCCGATCACAGAAGTGACCGAAGTTTATGAAGGAACACTTCCTGCAGCCGACGGCCCGGGTATCGACTACGTATTAACACTGAATGCTGCAACTGATGGTGTAGATACCACGTATACTCTGGATATGACTTACCTCGATGCAGAAGGTCAGGGTAAGAACAAAACCTTCTCTTCGAAAGGAAAACAACAGACTGTCCAAAAAGTAGTGAACAAAAAACCTACCAAGGCTGTTAAGCTGACTCCGAATGACGGCGAAGCTCCAATGTACTTCGTAATCGTCAATGACACTACCCTGCGTCTGGTAAACGATAGTTTGCAGGAAGCTGTCAGCGATCTGAATTATGATATCATCAAGGTAAAGAAATAAATAACCTAAACCCTAACCAGTAAATAAAATGCTCTGCGAATGACCGGTCTTCGCAGAGCATCTTTATTTCTATCCCAGCACTCCTTTCCCTTCCTGCAGGCGTTTCAGACGAAGCAACGCTTCGATATAATAATAATCCGCATAAATAATAGAAGCATCTATTTCCGAATGCGCCGGCCAGTGTCCCGTGCTATGAAGCAGGAAAGCGGGATTGCTCTTACCACTCTGATAACGGTCAGAGCTTAAGCTTGCCAGCATTTCTATGGCGGCATCTTTATATCTTTTTCCTTTACCGTTCGGAAGATAGGTGGATAGTTCGAGCAATGCGGAAGCAACTACCGAAGCTGCCGAAGCGTCGCGGGGAGCATCCGGAATCCCCGGTGCGCTGAAGTCCCAATAGGGTATCTTATCCTCCGGCAGGCGTTCCAGATAGACATCCGTCACTTTCTGTGCAAAGTCCAGATATTTAGGATCTTTGGTTTCACGGTAGACTACCGTATAACCATAAACAGCCCATGCCTGTCCGCGTGCCCACATGGTGCTGTCTGCATATCCCTGATGGGTGACTCCCTTGATCAGATTTCCTGTAATGGTATCGTATACCGCTACGTGATAGGAGGTATAATCCGGTCGGAACTGGCATTTCATAGTCTTATCGGCGTGGGATACCGCAATATCATACAGGTAAGGATTGCCCCCGTTCTTGGATGCCCAGAAAAGCATTTCAAGGTTGATCATGTTGTCCATGATAGTATTGTAGGGCCAGTTGCGCGGTTCCACTTCGCGAGGCCATGACAGCATGGTGCCGACTACCGGATTAAATAAAGTAGCCAATGAGTCAGCCGTATCCAGAATTACCTGTTTATAAGCGGGATTCTTGGTCAGACGATATCCGTTGCCATAGCTGCAGAAAACGAGAAATCCCAAATCATGGTCATAAGCCGGAATACGGGAAAGGAATTCCAGTGAAGCTGTGAATTTCTCGGCTTCTTCCAGAATGTGCTTATCTTGTGTGTACTCGTAGTCATACCACAAGACACCGGGCCAGAAACCGGCACACCATTCTTCCTTCGTTGCTTTCCGACAGTTCCAATGATGCTCATCCGCCATGATGTTACGCGGCATCATCGTATAGTCTATCCCTGAATCTCCTTTCAGTTCGACCAATGTACGTTGGGTCTGTTCTGCGCAATAGCCTAAAGCCTTATTCACATCCAAAGTACCGGAAGTCCGATGGGCACAAGCATAAAAGCCTAGCACTACAACCAACCCTGCTACAATCTTCTTCATTTTTCGTTCTATATCTTCGTGTTAGTTCTTATTTTCTATTCTCATTTATTCGTTCGTCATCCGGAACCAGTCGACATCTGCCCAGCCTCTGTTTCCGTCATTAGGAGTGACACAGAACAATCCGACCTTGGCTCCAATCCATTTTCCCTGCCGGGCTGTGAAAGCATCGCCTACTGTGGTATATTTCTTTCCGTTCAGGCTATAAGCAAAGGTACAAACGGCCCCTTTGGTTACTTTCACCCTCAGATAAACGGTCTTCCATTCATTATCGGCAACACCCGGCATCTTCAGATATTCTACCGGAAAGCTCGCCAGTTCTTTTACTTGTTCGGGATTCTGTTGTTCCGCATCTTTGCATACGGCTTGCTGCAGGATAAATTTATCGCCGGCCTTACGGACAGACAAATAACTATAATCCCATCCCATCACGATAATACCTGCCTGTTCCCCATCCTGCTTAGCTGTAAACGTCAGCTTGGCAGTAGCTGTAAACTCCTCCGCCGGAAACTTCTGCATCAACAGATTGGGGACTTCCCAGAAGTTTACGAATTCTTTGGAAAGGCTGCCTGCGTATAGCCGGATATATCCCAAGCCGGTGGTAAAGCCATAAGTATCTTTCTTATTGGCATGCCATTGCCATTGCAACCCCAGATGGCGGGTATTGAATTCATCGCTCTCCGGAGGGGTCGCTACCGGATATGTTCTTCCTACATTCGGTTTCTTATAAGTAGTTACAGGTTCTCCACAGCCATCCATGTCCTTATCGGCTCCGATGACAGGCCAGTCATTGATCCACTTCATCGGATTCAGGTGAATAACACGTCCATAAGCACCCTGATCCTGGAAATGTACAAACCAGGATTCCCCTGTATTCGTATCTACCCAACCTCCCTGATGAGGACCGTTGACCGTCGTCTTTCCCTGTGCCATTACAATCTTTGACTCGTAAGGACCATAGATATTTCCGGAGCGAAGCACCAACTGCCAGCCGGTAGCAACTCCGCCGGCAGGAGCAAATATATAATAGTATCCGTTCCGCTTATAAAGTTTCGGACCTTCTACCGTATGATTCTTACCGTCGTTTCCATCGAACACCATCACCGGGTCAGAAATCACTTCTGTTCCTTCGGCATTCAGTTCGCAGATGACCAGAATACTGTTCACTCCACTACGGCTTCCCGCGTAGGCATGTATCAGATATACTTTCCCGTCTTCATCCCAAAGAGGAGTCGGATCAATCATTCCTTTCCCCGCCTTTACCAATACCGGTTTAGTCCATTCCCCTTTCGGATCTTTTGCTTTTATCAGATAGATGCCGTAATCCGGATCACCCCAATAAATATAGAATTCTCCGTTATGAAAACGGATTGCCGGTGCCCATACTCCTTTGCCATGCTGCGCTTTATCAAAGAACTCTTGCGGTTCCTGAACCGGCAGGGCGTAATTCACAAGCGACCAGTTTACCAGATCATTGGAGTGAAGTATAGGAAGTCCCGGGATGCAGTTAAAACTGGAAGCTGTCATATAGAAGTCATCTCCCGCCGCGCACACATCCGGATCGGAATAATCGGCATAAAGAACCGGGTTCTGATAAGTGCCGTCGCCCTTGTCAGCCACCCAGGTCCTAGAGATTTCCTGTGCACTTGCCACAAAACAGCAAGCCATCATTCCTGCTATAAACAGAGTCTTTTTACGCATATTACCTAACTAATCAATTCATTCAAAAAAACTAAATGTTATTCCTAAAAACAGGCTCTTTTCACCTTTATAAAAAGCTAACCGCTCCGAAAACTGAATTCATTATCTTATTTCAACAATCTATTTACTGACCTATTTGCTTATATATACGAAGAGAGTTAGGTAATTACCTAACTCTCCCATGAATATTTTCCTATTTATCGATGATTCATCCATCACACATTTACTCTTTTTAAAGAAAATAGTTTTCTATAGAGAACGATTCTTTTCAAAAATCGTCTTCTATAGAAAACTATTAATTATCTTTGTACAGTTATAATTCCATCAAAACAGCAATTATATATGGAAAGAGAAATCATCCGCAAGATCATTATTGAGGGACAGGAATTCGTAAATGAAATACCTTTGATAAAACGTCCTTTCTTTTTTGAGAAGAATGGAAATTATGTATTTGTCGGTATCAGACAAGCAGGAAAGTCCTATCTACTATATCAACGTATCCAGCAGTTAATAGAAGAAGGGCATAGTATTGAAGAAATGGTATACATTAACTTCGATGACGAACGTTTGCGCCAGTTCACCACTCATGATTTCGACCTCATTCTACAAGCCTATGCCAGCATGTTTAATCTTCGTCCTATACTCTTTTTCGACGAAATACAGAACATAGAAGGATGGGAGAATTTCGCCCGGCGATTAGCCAATCAAAAATATAATGTCTATATCACCGGAAGCAATGCCAAAATGTTAAGTCGTGAAATCGCAACAACCTTGGGAGGACGTTATTGGAACGCTGATGTATACCCCTATTCTTTCTTCGAATATTTAAAAGCTAAAAATATCACTTTGGCTACCAACTGGATGTACGGAAAACAAAGTGCGGAGGTAAGTAAGCTATTCAATGATTATTTTTCATTCGGCGGATTTCCTGAATTGGTGGATATTATTGCAAAAAGAGCTTGGCTAAATGACATATACAGCAAAATATTTTTCAGTGATTTAATCGTACGCAATAAAATAAGAAACGAAGAAGCTATGGGATTGCTGGTCAAACGATTGGCAGAAGGTGTCAAACAGCCCGTATCACATACAAGATTAGCCAATTTGATTAGCACTGCGGGAATAAAGATTAGTAAAGCGACAATTATCGATTTCATAAAATATTTAAAGGAATCATGCCTACTTTTTCCGTTAGAGAACTATGCAGCGAAGTTTGCTGAACGTAATTCGAATATGAAATATTATTTCATTGATAACGGATTGCTTCACATATTCCTGACCGATGCTAATACCAGTCTACTGGAAAATATAGTGGCTATACAACTCTATAAAAAATACGGAAATGAGGTCTATTTCTATAACCAGAATATTGAAGTAGACTTCATTATTCCGGAGCAAAAGACTGCATATCAGGTCAGTTACTCTTTAATGGACGAAAATACCTATCAGCGGGAAACTGAAGCATTAATCAAACTCAATACAGTTTTTCCAATGGAACAAATGTATATCATTACCAAAGATGAAGAGCGTACTATTGCTCATGAAAAGGGCATAAACATAGAAGTTATCCCTGTTTGGAAGTGGCTGTTAAATGAAACAATTATAAAATGATCGAGTTACTTAGAAAAAGGTGCCCTCCTGAGAGTGGAGACCACCTTTTTCTAAGTAACTCGTAAATCCTAAGATTATTCTCTATATAGCATCAGTGTTCCCCAACCTAGCTGGTCAAAAGCTCCACTGTTAGTTCCATAACGGCTACTTCCATCTGCACCTGCCTCGGGACGCATTTTGTCAGCGGCTTGTTTGGCATACTTATACCCACTACTTACTTTCTTAATCTTCGCATAGTGATTGTAATAAATTTCCCATCCCGGACGAAGACTTCCACGTCCCGTATCATCCGCTACTGACGTATGAGTAGTACCATGATTCTTATCGGAACATGCACAATCAATGCAATACTTATATGGATTAAAAGGCATTTGTTGTTTTGTCAACAGCCATGCCCCATTTGCATTTTTCTGATCAGCTCCATCACGCAGATTGAAGAGTGCCGTATATTCACCCATCTTCATCATGGCATTATTATCGGCAGCAAAAAAATCAAGTTGCGGAGTGGTAGGATTACATTGATAAAAGGTATAAGCCATCTGACAAAGATTTGCAGTAACGGCTACAGACATCATAGCATGTCCCTGGTCACGACCACTTTCCTGATTCTGAGCAATCTCTTCACCGCTACCCAAAGGATCTGTAAATGTTCCCTGAATCAACTTACCTATATAACCATTACCTACACCATTATAGAAATAATTCACCACATAGTTCACCATGTCATCATTTTCAGTCAAGATGCCAATAGCCATATAAGAACACATATTTACCAAATCCCAGTTTGACCAATAGTGGTCACTACACTGGCCTCCATGTCCTTTCATAAATTCAATGTTCTTTGCGGCAAACACATCTACTATCCATTTCTTGAAATCAGTTTTATCCTTATCCGCCCAACCGTCATAAGTCTGCATAATCTCGGCAGCATTAGCAAAAGTATATCCCTGTGCACCAGCAGCCAGCATCTGATTGGCATCATTTGATTTGATTCCCTTACATTTATCAGCCCAGTCATTCATTACTTTAACAGAGGTCGCTGCATACTCTTTGTTGCCTGTTAGTTTCCACAATAAAGCTAATTGATAGGCAGCTGCTGCATCACGCATGGCATTCGCATAGTTCTCACTGCTTTCGCCGGTACCGGTAGGGTCACCCCTCACAATCCATTCTGTAGGACTAGCACTATAAGAAAAAGAAGTATATGCACTATTTTTCAATATCTCAAATTCCTCTTTCACAGCCTGCGGTGCCGTACCATCGTCCAGCATCGTCTTGACACGAGTAAAATCCGCATCATTAAACATCGCACAAGGGTGTTGATATGTATATTCTCCTTTCACCTCTTCATAAGGCATAGGCCAGCTATCTATATCTGTCGTTCCGTCTTCTATTTCACTGGAACAGGCAGTAAAGCCCATTACCAGTAAAAGTCCAAGTACAAATATTAAATTCTTTTTCATCGTTATTTTCATTTTTGGTTATTATTCAACTACTTACCTGCTGCAACTTCCGCCTCAGCAAAGTTTTCCATTTCTGCTACACTCTTGAAGGTACGGACCCAATACACATTATAAGTATCCGAAGTTACATTGGCTTCAGGAATATCTGCAACTTTTATCTGAAAAGTCTTGAATCCTATCACACCTAAATCATACTTATTCAACGCCGCTATGTCATAATAAATCAATCGGGTCCCATCAGCCAGTGTAATACCATCATTACATTTAGGTCCACCAATATTTACTCCTGACAAAGCAACCGCATCCAAAGTATTTGCCCCCCCCTTAGGTATATCACAACGCATTGCAAATACCGGATAAGTAGCTATATCCAGATACAATGGATTCTTATCATTCACCGGAAGTCTCAAGTCAGCACGTCTCTTTGATCCGCTCCCTAATGTTACGACCAACTTGCCATCTTTACGTTCAATCTTAGGACCATTAGTAGCTTGTCCCTGTACGGTCCACTCACCAAACTCATTCCGTGTATCCCAAATCCACCAACCGCTTTCTACAGAAATTGTGGTAGAGGCTGTTTCACCCGTAGCCCTGCAAGTGGCCGTAATCACTGTTGTACCGAAGCCTTTCGGTGTAACAATACCCAAATCCACCGTTGCTACATTTTCATCACTTGACACCCAGTCAACAGAACCCAATGTCGCATCAGCCGGTGTATAAGTAACATCCAGAGCTATATCTCCCATAGAAACACAAATCATATCAGTATAGGGTTCAATAGCAACATGTTCCACCGGAATATATTCAACAACTTTCAAGACATAGGAGCCATATACACCACTATGGTCATGTGTCAAAGCAGAAATTGTCACTTCTCCGGCCTTCAGACAGTTCACCAACCCTTGCGAAGAAACAGTAGCTATGTTTTCGTCACTGCTCTTCCATGTCAGATAAGAGTATGTGTGGTCAGCCGGTAATACTTGCGCTTCAAACTGGATTTTGTCCGTTTCGTAAATCACTTCTCCTTCCCGTGGATTTGTGAGTGTCAGACTGGTAGCTTTTATAATCTCGGGAACAATTTCCACTTTTACCGAAGCGGTTGCCCCAAAGCCAATCGGAGGAGTGGCACTGATAACAGCCGTACCTTCTGCCACACCGGTTATAGTCCCATCCTGTGACACACGTGCAATACTCTCATCCGTTGATTTCCATACAATTGTACGGTCTTCCAAATCATCCGGAGCTTCTACGGAATAGACAATGGTAGAATCCATGCCAATAGCCAACGGCAATGTCGCACTCACATCAAAAGTAATGGAGTTTATCAATTTCGCTTCAGACATGGCAGGAGTAAACTCTTTCTCCTTGTCACATGCAGTCAATACCATGCAAGCAGTAAGCAGGCAAGCAGACGCACCATACAAGTTTTTATATATTGAATATCTATTTTTCATACCTGTTATTTTTAATGAATAAAACGATCTGTTATTCTCCCCAACCAGGATTCTGTTTCAAATTCGGATTAAGCTGTAATTGGTCTGTAGGCAATGGATACAAATAATGTTTATCCTCCCATTTACGCCCGCTTTCTATGATCAGGAATCCATCACTATTCTTAGAATAAGAAGCATTCGGCCATCTGGTCTGATACTCCGTACCTGTCCACTTGATACCCAAAATATTCTGCGGCATTTCTGTTTCAGCTGTCTTCCAACGCTTCAAATCGTCAATGCGGAATCCCTCGTTAAAGAGTTCGACTGTACGTTCCCGACGGATTTCAGTACGCATATCTAATCCGTAGGTTTGAGCAAAACTATTTGTTAACTTTGGCATCTGAGTGTTGATACGATTGCGAACCAAATTCAAAGAAATATTCAAATCTTCATCAGAGATGGTCTCATCACGCTCAAACACCGCCTCGGCATAGTTCAGCAGCACTTCCGCATAGCGGATGATAGGATAATCATAGCCTTCATAATTTGTATTCACAGCACGTTCAGTAGCCCACTTCTGATTGTTATAACCACTACCACTGGTCGGAATCAATCCTTTAATGGAAGCCGATGCTCTATCTGCTGCATCACCTGTCCAATTGACACGAGAGTTTTCATTGCTCCAAAAATAGCCATAAGGCTTACATAATGTATAAATCATACGATTGTCGCGATTCAGATATTCGCTTTCTATTTTATCGTATCCCATAAACATATTAGGAGACTTGTCAATAGGAAGTCCGTCCTGGCAAAGATACAATGCTGCAAACTTGTGAGAAATCATTTGTGCATTTGCCAAACATTCTTTCGTGATATTCTTATTAATCGGATTCAGTGTTTCATCATGACGACGGGAGAAAATATATTCCGTGTTAGAGCTTTTTTGAAGTCCGGCAGGATTAGATTTTACATCCTCTAAAATAAACATATACTTCTGTGCGCTATCACCCAAAATAACAGGTGCATACAAACTGAATTTCTTACTATTAATCACTTCTTTAGCTGCATTGGCAGCAATATCCAGCAACTCTTTTCCACGTACCGTATTCCCACGGAATTTCTGCCAGGTACCTTCATATAAAGCTACTCTTGACAAAAATGCCCAAGCTCCTTCACTACCTACCCGACCACTCTCTACAGCGGAAGTAGCAGAAAGCAAACCGGCAGCATCCTTCAGATCTTGAATAATTAAGTCCGCCACTTCACTACGGTCATTACGAGAAGCTTTCAATTCCGGGTCAGTTACATCCAACGGTGTTTTAGTGATGATAGCATCACCATAGAGTTGCAATAACTCAAAATAGCAGTAAGCACGGAAAAATTTCGCTTCACCCACATACTGTGCGATATCAGTCGGATTATCGTAAGTTTCGGCTTTCTGTAAAAGTATATTCGCACGACGGATACGGTTGTAATTATCTGTATAATTATTGTCTGAAGCCGGAATACTATTTGTACCATTACTATACACATTCGTCCCTCCTTTGTCTACAATAAGATCAGAACGTTTATCAGAATGAGGCGCATCATATACGCTGTTTGAAAAGTCACGAGTCCAACTATAAAACTGATTAGCGAACAACTTATAATCTGTGACTGAGTTCCAGTAGTTACCATCAGCAATTTGGTCTTTCGGGTCCAAATCAAGGCATGAATGTGTCAGACATCCCAATATCAGTATCAATATTGCTTTTAATGTATATTTCATATTTGTTTTCAATTAAAAGGTTAAGTTTAATCCAAAAGTTACGGTACGCAAGAAAGGATAGCGCTTTGCATTGTCCACTTCACGGTTTGCTTCAGGGTCCCAACCATCATTGATGTTACTATGTTCCCAAAGGTCTGATCCAGTCACATAAATACGTGCCTTCGACAGTACTTTAGTCTTCGCCAATAATGAAGAAGGCAAAGAATAACCTAATGTCACATTCTTCAGACGGAGGTAGGCGCCATCTTCTACCGACCAAGATGAGCACTGATAATTATAGTCATTTATTTCAGACTTATTAGTCAGTGAAGGATAATAAGCTCCTGTATTATCCGGATTCCAAGTATTGCCTATAAATTGATTGCTACCATTCTGATAAACTGCGCGCATCGGAATTCTCCAAGTACTCTTTTCACGCCAGACAGTACGTTTTCCAGCACCCTGAAAAACAATAGACAAGTCTAATCCTTTCCATTCGAGTCCTGCATTCACTGAAAACTGTACCTTCGGATCATCTGTCCCTAAATAAACAAAGTCCTCCTCCGTCAATTTTCCATCTTTATTCACATCTTCAAACATGTTATCACCCAAACGTAAATTATCCAATGTACCAATTGTACTATTGTTTTTATATTGGTTTACATACTTTTTCAACTGCTCTTCCGTCTGTATCTTTCCACAATAACGAAGTCCAAATACAGAATTTAATGGATAACCTTCACGGTCGGAACGTACACCACTCTTTATTGCACCACTCCCCCCATTGTCAGTGAGTTCATTAGTTGTGTAAGTGAAAGTACCACCAAGGTGATAATTTACCTGACCTATTCTATCAGACCAGTTAATCATTCCTTCCCATCCATGAGCCTTAAAAGCTCCATAATTTGCTGTAGGTGCCTTATCACCCAGAATCCCCGGATAAATAACATCAATCAACATGTTGTTACTCTTCTTCCAAAACATCTCAGCAGTACCTGTCAACCGATGGTTAAGGAATCCAAAGTCAAGTCCGATATTATAATTATGAATACGTTCCCAAGTACGGTCAAGGCTTGGTAGTTTTCCACTGGTATCTACATAAGAAACTTTTCCATTACCAATCAAAGCACCTTGGCTTGGTTTAAAATTATAAAGTTGTGTTCCGTCGTAACGATCTATACCTGCTTGATTACCCACACTACCGTAAGAAGCTCTCAACTTGAATTCATCAATAAATTCAAGTTCTTTTATAAAATCCTCTTCAGAAAGCCGCCATCCCCCAGAGGTTCCCCAATAGAATGCCCAACGGTTCTCGGGTTGGAATTTTGAAGAACCATCATAGCGGAATTGAGCTTCCAGCATATATTTAGAGCGATAGTTATAGTTAGCACGCCCAAAGTAAGACATTACAGCCTCCTGCCATTTTGAGGATTGTGTATTCTTATCCTCACTAACCAAATAAATCAGGCCATTATTGCTATTAGGAACTTCCAAAGATGGTAAGATACCAGTTGTACGAAGATACGTATATTCATACTCTTTCATATTATATTGCAAACCAGCCATCAACTTCACATCATGAACATCGGCAAATATATGCGACCAGTCTACTCGCCCTGAAATAGAATAGAAATCTGTCCGTGAATTACTCTTCGTATACGAGCTTGCATCTTCCGTCGGGTCTGTACGTACTACCCGATCACCTGCATAATTATACCATTCGATCGATTTCTTCTGAGTATCCCTAGTTGCAGTGGAAGTGTTGTAGCCGGCTATTACGGAAGTACTCAAATCTTTCGTGATAGAATAATTGAATGTCTCACTGATATTAATAGCCGAGACTTTAAGTTTGTTATCTCCTCCCAATTCACAATACCAGTTAGGAGCACCCCACGTACCCCAGGCATACGGCTTGCCATCAACTGTTGCCGAAGGAAATCCCGGTTGCTGTGCACTGGTAGTCAGAGCAGAACCGACCTGTGTCGGAGCAACCTGATCCTGGCGGTTGTATGCTATTACTGATTCGATAGACATCTTATCCGAGAGTTTGAAAGTATTCGTCAATCGTAGGTTATAGCGGCTATTATTGTTATTTCCCCATTTCAAGTTGCTGTCATCAAACATATAGCCTAATGATAAACGGTATTTCGAATTATCGGAACCTCCCGAAATTGCCAATTCGTGTTGGGTAGAGGCTGCTGTCCCCCACATAATATCCTGCCAATTAGTATCAAAGAATACAAAATCAGCAACATCAGTAAAAGCACCCGTCCCGAATGGATTAGCTGTATGATCTAGGTTAATGTACTGATTTTTATAAGCCAACGCCAGCTTGGCATATCGTAGCCAAGTATCATCTTCTGTATACCCGTCATTAGTACGAGCATCTATTACAGCCGATGCCCATTCACCAATGTTCATTAAATCGGGAGACAGCCCGATAAACTTAGCCGTCACCGAACCACTATAATCCACTTGCACCTTACCCTCTTTGGCTTTCTTAGTAGTAACCAACACTACTCCACCTGCGGCCTTACTACCGTAAATAGAAGCGGAAGCATCTTTCAGAAAATTAATAGATTCAATATCTGAAGGATTTAACAGACGTAGTTCGTTTACACTTTCATATTCCACCCCATCAATAATAACAAGTGGACTGGTCGTATTCTTGGAAACAGCACCACGCAAACTCATTCCCCAGCTTTCGTCGCCCGGAGCCGAAGAGTTTCGTGTGATGATGACACCCGGCACCTGACCTTGCAGCGCCTGTACCGGACTTGACATGGTTCCTTTATTCTCTAGCATCTTATCACTGACCACCGTCACAGAACCTGTCATAGTCGCTTTTTTCTGTGTTCCATAGCCGACCACGACCACTTCGTCAAGCACTTCACTGTCTTCTTGCATCTTCACGTTGATCACCGTCTGACTGCCTACTTCTATCATCTGCTCTTTATAGCCGATATAAGAAAACTTCAGTTTAGCACCTTGCGGAACGTTCAGAGAATAGTTTCCATTAATATCCGTTATGGTACCTCCAGTCTGGCTCACCACACTCACATTCACACCGATCAGCGGCTCACCTGTAGCATCTACCACTTGCCCTTTCACCTGTTTCTGCACTTGTGACACTACCAGGTTATCATTTACATTCGCATAGCCCCATGCGCTTGAAACAGGACATAGGCCCAGCATCAATCCCAGAGCGACCACTATTGTCTTGCCCGGCTGCGAATTAAAAGTTAATCCTCTTTGTTTCATAATATTAAATTTGAGGTTTAAAAATAGTATTAAATTCTTGTTCTCTAAAATAAGATGAGGCATCTACACACCTTTGGTTTGATTTTAATTCCTTTTCCATAAGCACAAAAGGTTATTTATTAATGAATAAATTATATACGGTTGGATATTTTAGATACAACTTCTAAAGAAGTTACGCATATCACGACGTCCGAGAAACAGATGGTTTTCCACAGTCCGGCAGCTTAAATTCAGTTCGGTAGCAATTTCGGGTGAACTCTTGTCTTCAAAACGGTTCAGTGCATAAACCAGGCGACGTTGTTCGGGCATTGCCTCCAAACGCATCTGTTCCATCTCCATCAGATTACTGACAATGATGTTTTCTTCTGTTTCGTTGGTAGAAGTAGCCGTGAAATCGTACAAATAGCTGTCTATTTCCTGTTTCTTATAATAACGGCGTATATAATCGGTCACGATATTACGCGCAATAGTAAAAAGGAAATATTTCACTGTGTCCGGACGAAGCATCTGCTTATAATCCAGTAAACGTACGAATACATCCTGCGTCAAATCCTCCGCTTCATAGCGGTGAGTTATACGATAGGTAATATAGTTTAAGATTACCTGATGATATTCCTCGTAAGAACGAGTGATAATGTTGTCGGAAGAGTTAATTGTTGTCTCCATAATACTATCTTTTTCGGTTTCGATCACGATGCAAATATAGAGGTGATTTAAAAAGAATCCATAAGAAAAACGAGCAGATGGATTGCAACGTATCCAAATAGACTAATTAAAACATAAAACACTAATAATCAAAAGAATACTCATTCTTCATATAGAGTCTCATTTCATAATATGAGACTCTATTTATAGTTTTTCGCCTATATTTTCCTGCTCCTTCATGCGTACAAGACTAAAAGATTGTCTTTGTTTGATAGCCAAAATTCTTTCTTTTAATATGAGAGATTAACTATCATAAAAGAAAGCAATCAGCTGTAAACATTAAAGACCACACCACTTTTTCCTATTAACATTTATTATGTCAGTGGAAATTTGTATAAAGTATCAGTCGTCCTCTACACCTTATATTATAACAGATTAATTACTAACCGATTATGATTTCATATTTTCCAATTACAAAAAATCTACTGACAGCACTGACAACTGACACCTTAATGCCTATTTTAATAGTAAAACAGTATTATCCCATTAGGTAAATGTAAATATAAGACACTAAACAATTATTATATTGTTCTCAATTATCAGTAAAACTCTATTTTAAGCCCTAAAAAAGGAGCATAGTATTATATTACTACAAGTAAACAAGTAGAAATCTACTGACAATAAAATTAATAAGTAGAAGGGGAATAGATGATTCATTTTTAATAAATTCGCATATAACACTATAAACCAAATACTTACAAATATGCCGTTATTTAAATTCACTGACAAAGAGGCACTAAGGTGTCAGTGGCAGTAGCAGTAGCAAAAACGAGAAGCGGATTAGGTACATATAATTTACATTTAACATACGAAGTTTAGAGTACTGCTCTATCTATATGAACACTGAACGACAGAAGTACGACAGATAAGGAAATGAAGTATAACAAACATGTGGATGAAGTACAACAGATACGCAAATGAAGTACTACATACAAGTAAATGAAGTACTACATGCTAGTGAATGAAGTACTACTATCAAGCGGATGAAGTACTTGTTTCTACTCTTCTTTCGCCGTTCCTCCAATACTACGAATATATTCGTTGGGAGTAACTCCCGTACTCTTCTTGAAAGAACGGAAGAAGGAAGCGCGGGAACTAAAACCGCAGAGTTCGGCTAATGCGGCGAGCGTATAGCGGGAATATTTGCTATCCACTACCAATCTTTTGAATTCAGCTACACGATAGTCATTAATAAAATCATAATAAGACTGATTCAAATACTGATTCAGCAGATAAGACAGAGAATGAGAGGAAGTACCTAACGCTACTGCCAGATCCCCCATTTTCAAATCAGGATTAATATAAGGCCGTTCCTTTTCGACATAAGCTACAAGCTTTTCATAAAGCTCTTTGCATTCCGTTTCACTCAGACGATTTGTTTTATATTTCTCTTCGACAGGTTGCTCCTGATTGTTATCTCCACACACTTGCTTTTCGGAAAAGCCATGTTCGTTCTCTTCCTGCCCTTCTGCGGGCGACAAAGCCGGTGACTTCACCAAAGTACTTAATCGTTTCCACAAGTAATATCTTACCAGCAGCACAATCAATACTAACGCAACGACAATCAATCCCCATCCCCACCAGGGAACCATAGGGCGCACTGTCACCTCGCAACTGGCTTCCGACTGGTCATTGCCCGGCAAACGGACACGGAAAGTATAGTCTCCGGAAGCAAGTCCGTAGTATGATACCTCACTCTGTGCAGTCAACAGTTTCCAGTCATTATCCACTCCATCCAGCCGATACTCATATAGCAAAGCAGAAGGAAGTCCATAGGCAAAATCCGTAAAATTGAAAGTCAGATTATTCTGGTCATATTTTAAAGAAGTTTCGGTTATAGAAACGCCGTTTGCCTGTATATCCGTAAACACGATAGGACGAACCTTGCCGCGCAATTCATCTACCTCTTTAGGGTCCACACAAATCAATCCCTTAGTATTACCGAACCATAATAGTCCGTTTTCATCCTTATAAGCGGCTCCATTGGTGAAAGTGGGTCCGGGCACTCCATCATTAAAAGTAAACGCGTCATAATCCTCCTCGCCATCCTTCATCCGCAATAAACCATCATTGCAACCAATCCACAACCACCCCAGGTTATCTTCTACAATGGACATCAGCGAATTATCCGGGAGAGTGGAAAGAACGGATTTCTGCCGGAAGCGATCCATTGTCAACGATGAAATGAACAGGCTCCCTTTCTCACGGATGAAGAAAAGATTATGTTTTGAGTCTTCATAGATGGTCCTTACCTTATCACGATGCACAAACCCTTCCGGGAAGACATTGGAACGGAGACTTTGAGATGCAGGATCGTAAATGCACATTCCGGTTTCGGTTGCAATCCATCCTTTTCCGGTAGAGTCGAAACTAATCTCATAAACATTTCCTTCTGGCAGCTGGGAGTTGGAACTTGTATAATTTTTAATTTGCTTTGCCGATTTATTATAGCAGAATACGCCTTGAGACGTTCCCACCCACAGATTACCTTTTTCATCAGGCTTTATGCAGAAAATATGTCCTTTATGGAATAACTCGGAATCTCCTTCTTCAAAATAAGTAAGAGCAAGTGTCTGGGGATTCAGCACCATCATTCCTCCTCCATACGTACCGATATAATATTCTCCTTCGTAGAAACTGATCGTAAGTATCAGGTCGGAAGTCAGTACAGGTCTTACAAAGCTCTTTACGGTTCCTGTAGATTCGTTGATATAAAACAGCCCGTCACGCGAACCGATCACTTTTTCCTTTCCACGATTCAGGAACGAACGAACCGACAAATTGGTGGAATTAAATAGAGGAGGAAAAGAATAAGTAGAAAACAGTCCGTTCTGATAGAGTGAATAATCAAGTCCGGCCTGAAAATGCCCTACCCAAAGTGCTCCACGGTTGTCTACCAACAACGAATAGATTGAGTTACTGCGGATTCCTTCCTTATCGCGTATATCATGGCAAAAGCTACGGGTGACACACTGATCTTTATGAGAAAGAAAATGAACTCCATTACCGTCAGTAGCTATATACACATTCTCTTTTCCGTCTCCGGAGATATCGGAGATCACATCACATCCCAAAGAGGGAGCATGAGAGAAAGTGGACGTTTGGATGTCGAAACGAAGTACTCCCTGGCTCATAGTACCTATATAGAGCGTTTCCCCTATTCGGGTAAGACACCGGAAATAATCTGTTTCGGGTACATTTTCGCGGAAATGCCAGGAAGAAACTTTTCCATCTTTTAATGAGTAAGAAAACAATCCTTGCACGGTAGCCATCCAGAGCACACTTTTATCTTCGTTCAGACAAAGGTCCATGACACGGTTACAGGCGGCCAGCACATTCGGGTCTGTTTGTATCTGGATGAGTTGCCCATCTTTCTGAATAAAAAGTCCTTTTTCGGTTCCCAGATATAGCACGTCGTTGTCTGCCAAAAGGGTGTTTACGGCAAAGTCTATTTTCTCCGGCACGATTCGTTGTAATTCACCGTTGCTGCGGTTCAAACGCCAAAGTCCCACGCCGTTTCCTACCCAGAGTTGTCTGTTAGAAGTCTCTGCTATGCAGTTCACACGTTTCTTTCTTCCCGACTCAATGCCACGGAATTCAAAATGTTTCACTTTGACACCGTCAAAACGGTCGAGACAGTTATCCGTCCCTAACCAAACGAAGCCCTCCGAGTCTTTATAAATAGCGTTCACCAAGACTCCGGAAAGCCCGTCGGACATAACTATATTACGAAATACGTAGTCCCGGGCTTGCAAGGTATCGCTACAAGCCAGATATATGATTAGAAGAATCAAATATTTAATCGTGCTTTTCACTTGTCAATCATCATTAATTGCATGAAACATAAGACAAAGATAGCATTTCTTCCACAAAAATAAGAATCGCCTCTCCATATTTGCTAAACGTTTATAGACAAATACGAAAGGAAGAAAACATTTACTCAATACAATATAATAAATTATCAGTATCTTTCTTTATCCGCTATTTCATTCGTTTCTGCTTTCCAAAATAAGATACGGATTATCCTCGCCTGATACTTAACAGCGCAAAATTATTTAATTAAGCTACAAATCATTAATTAAAAGAACATTTTCTAAGAAAAATCCCTCAAAACCATTTATCTTTATTCCCGAATTTAAGAAAGGAGCTACATGGATTTACGTACGGCAAATGTAACAAGATATATTCTTCCGCTGAGAGAGGGAGGATCATTGCCCGCTTTGGCCGAAGCTGACGATGAATTTAAATATGTAGTCAAGTTCAGGGGAGCAGGACACGGAACGAAAGCACTGATCGCCGAACTGATAGGAGGAGAAATAGCCCGTGCACTAGGTTTCAGGGTGCCCGAGATCGTCTTTCTCCACCTGGACGAAGCCTTCGGACGCACAGAAGCAGATGAAGAAATACAGGACCTGCTTCAGTGGAGCCGCGGACTGAATATCGGATTGCATTTTCTTTCCGGCGCACTGACTTTCGACCCCATAGCACATTCCGTAGACGGGAAAACGGCCTCACAGGTGGTATGGCTGGATGCACTGCTGACCAATGTAGACCGTACCATCAAAAATACGAATATGCTGATGTGGCATAAAGAATTATGGTTGATCGACCACGGCGCGTCACTCTATTTCCACCATACATGGACCAACTGGCAGAAGCAGTCGCTTAGTCCGTTTACACAGGTCAAAGACCATGTATTATTGCCGTTTGCCGACCAGCTGGAAGAGACAGACGCAGCATTCAAACGTATTCTTACGCCCGAAAAAATCCGTGAAATAGTCAATGCTGTCCCCAACGACTGGTTGAACTGGACCGAAGGCAGCGAGACTCCGCAGGATTTGAGAGATATTTATATTCAATTTTTAGAAGAAAGGATCAAGCACTCCGAACTTTTTGTAAATGAAGCACAAAATGCAAGAAAGGTACTTATATGAATATGCGGTGATTCGATTCGTTCCGAAGGTAGAACGTGAGGAATTTATCAATGTAGGTATTGTTTTGTTCTCCAAACAACGTAAGTACCTGAAATCTCTATATACGATAGATGATAACAAACTCAGTCTGTTTTCTTCGGAAGTGGATACGAATTGCCTGAAAGAAGGACTGAAAGTGTTCGACAAAATTTGCCAGGGCAATAAAAACGGAGGGACTATAGCTCAGATGGATATCCCGGACAGATTCCGTTGGCTGACTGCCGTTAAGAGTTCGTGCATTCAGGTTTCACGCCCGCACCCCGGATTCTCTGAGAATCTGGACGCCACACTGGAACGGCTGTTTAAGGAACTGGTGCTATAACTAACCGAGTATTCCGGAAACAATAATTGAATGGTTATGGAATTTATTAAGATAACAGAACAACCGTCACTCTATAATGACCTTGAAAAGAAACCGATAGGGGAAATTCTTCAGGAAATCAATGCTGAAGACCATAAAGTAGCAGATGCAGTGGAAAGAAGCATTCCGCAAATAGAGAAACTGGTCAGTCAGATCATTCCCCGGGTAAAGAAAGGCGGACGCATCTTCTATATGGGAGCAGGAACAAGCGGGCGGCTGGGAGTACTGGATGCTTCTGAAATTCCTCCTACATTCGGCATGCCCCCTACGGTAGTGATCGGACTGATTGCAGGAGGTGATACCGCCTTACGCAATCCTGTAGAGAATGCGGAAGATGACACAAAACGCGGCTGGGAAGAATTGCAGCAATATAACATCAACACCAAAGATACAGTCATCGGAATTGCAGCTTCCGGTACCACCCCTTATGTGATCGGTGCCATGCATGAAGCGCGCAAAAACGGCATACTGACAGGATGCATCACCAGCAACCCCAACTCACCTATGGCAACCGAAGCCGATATCCCTATCGAAATGATTGTCGGTCCGGAATATGTAACAGGCAGTTCACGAATGAAATCGGGCACCGGTCAGAAGATGATTCTGAACATGATCAGTACTGCTGTCATGATCGGGCTAGGACGTGTCAAAGGAAACAAGATGGTCAATATGCAACTCACCAATCAGAAACTGATTGACAGAGGAACACGGATGCTTATCGACGAATTACACCTGAATTACGGAGAAGCCCAATCATTATTGTTATTACACGGCTCTGTAGAAAAAGCAATAGAAGCCTTTCACAATGAGGATGAATTGACGTAAAACGAATAAAGGGCTGTTAACGGGCAGTAAGACAAAAGCTCTGTTCTACAGCTTCAGCTGTCTGTACCTTCGGTTCCGTACTACGTCCATATTGCCAGGCTACGACTGTTATCTTTACCGGAAACTTTGTACGAGGAGGAATCCGGGTGAACACCAGTTTATTGCCCTTTATCTCAGCCGGTTCTTGCTTTACATAATAATAACCCCCTTTATTTCTACAGACCATTGCCAAGGAGCCGCGGCTATTACGGAACTCATCGCCAATACAGCCAACAAAGCGAAAAGAAAATATCTATTCATAATGCTTCTTTTTATTGATTTAACTCCATATATTACGAACATGTAGAACAAAATACTCAAAAAACAACTATATATAATGAGATATGGATGCAAAGATAGAGTTATCACACTAAAAAGGAGAATAACCTTGGGCTGAATAAACAAAGCTATCCGTAAAAATGGTAGCAAAACCCGTAATCTATATAAGAATAGATTACTTTACAGAAACTAACTTTGCATACAGGAAAATATGGATTATGAGGAATTAGATACGAACTGATTTTAATTTAAGATACTCGATTATGGAAAAAGTAAAATTGAACAATGGCATTGAAATGCCTATTTTAGGTTATGGTGTGTATCAGGTTACTCCTGAAGAATGTGAACGTTGCGTGTCTGATGCAATCAGTGTAGGATACCGCTCTATCGATACGGCACAAGCCTATCATAATGAGGAAGGGGTCGGAAATGCAATCAGCAAATGTGGTGTTCCACGCGAGGAGCTGTTTATCACCACCAAAGTATGGATATCAAATGCCGGTTATGACAAAGCAAAGGCTTCCATCGATGAGTCCTTACGTAAGTTGCAGAGCGATTATGTCGACCTCTTGTTGATTCATCAGCCATTCGGTGATTACTATGGCACTTACCGCGCAATGGAAGAAGCGTACAAGGCAGGAAAAATTCGCGCTATCGGCGTCAGCAACTTCTATCCGGACCGCTTCGTGGACCTTGCAGAGTTTTGTGAGATTACTCCTGCTGTCAATCAGGTGGAAACACATGTCTTCAACCAGCAAGCGAAGTTACAGGAAGTAATGAAAGAATATGGTACGAGAATTATGTCATGGGGACCTTTTGCCGAAGGACGGAATGACTTCTTCACGAACAGCACTCTCCAAGAAATCGGAAAAGAATACGGAAAATCAGTGGCACAGGTTGCATTACGCTATCTGATTCAACGGGACATCATAGTCATTCCTAAATCGACTCACAAGGAACGAATGGCTGAGAACTTCAATGTTTTCGATTTTACTTTGTCACCGGAAGATATGTCTGCCATTGCTTCACTCGATAACGCTGAAACCCTCTTCTTCTCTCATTATGACCCGGAAATGGTAAAATGGCTGATTAATTACGGAAAATAAAGAATTCCCCCCTTTCATCGCTTTTGTTTTTACGAAGCAGAATGAAGGGGGGGATTTTTATATGATAACTGAATACTATTTATAAGATCATTTCTCTATCGGAGTAAAGTGCAACGCAGCCCCGCCACTCGCCTTTAACTTCAATATAAGTTTGTCTCCGGCTTTCACCTTCTTATGTGCCGTACGCACTTTGGTACCTGTATTCAGTTTATCGTCATCCTCATACAAATGAGCGGTATACTTTTTACCCGGTTCCAGAAAATCCGTCATCACTGTAACGGTACGAGCTTCCGTATTTGTCATCGCTCCGACAAACCAGTCATTACCTGAACGGCGTGCCTGAATAATATATTCACCTATTTCTCCATCCAGCGCACGACTGTCATCCCATACACTCGGAATAGCTTTCCAGAACTCCAATTCTTCCTCTCCTTTATAGAACTCCGGTCTGTCATACCAAAACATGAACTGCAACGGACTATAGTACACTGCTGCCATAGCTAACTGATGAGCTTTCGTATTTTTCACCCGTCCGTTGAAATAGCACAGAGTATAATCGGCTGCACCAGCCAGAAAACGGGTAAAAGGCAGGATGGTGTTATGTGTGGCATCTGGCATTTCTTCGTTTCCACGGATACCTTCCTGTGTCATCAAGTTCGGATAAGTACGGCTAAACCCGGTCGGACGATATTCATCGTGAATATCTACCATCATTTCATACTCGCCACACTTGCGTACAGCATCGTGTAGCCAGGTACTCCAATGCTGATTGCCGATTTGTACGAAACCGAATTTTATACCTTTCAGTCCCCATCGCTTATACAACGGCAATAAAGAATCTAACTGCTGCACCAGCGCGCGTTGATTGACATATACCATCAAGCCGATTCCTTTCGATTCGGCATACTTGCACAGAGCCGATATATCAAGGTCTTTATCGGGAGAAACCGTAGAAGCATCCGAACTCATCTTCATCTCCGGTCCGTACCAGCCTGCATCCATATGTACATACCGAATGCCACGTTCTGCCGCAAAATCAACAGCAACCTTTACTTTATCCTGCTTCAGATCGCCTGCACGAAAAACTTTTCCCGGTTTAATCCAGGATGTATCTGCCAGTTTACAAGCAGGATTCAGATTCAGGACGAGATCATTATGGTTAATCAGGTCGACAGAACGTTCACCAACCATAATAACACGCCACGGAGTACTGTATGGAGATATAACATCGACACTACTATACAGACTTGTCACCAAAGTTGAAGGTTTTTCTGCGGACAAACGGAATTTACCACGCGCATAGTCCACCATTTCCGCTTCCAGCAACGCTACGGATAATCCGTCAGGCAGTTTTAAGGTCAACGGACGTTCGCTCTCTTCTTCTCCCCATCCTTCCAGCGGACGAAGCTCATAAGGTCCCTGTGCCCAACGTTCATAATAAGCTTTTGTACCCTGGGGCATTGTGAAACTGGTCTGTTCATCTGTGATATGGAGGAAAAGTCCATTGGTTGTTTCCGGAAAATGATAACGGAAAGCGACTCCTTCGTTGTAAGCGCGAACGATAATGTTCATCAAGTAGTTTTTACGTTTATCATAACCATCTTCCTTTTTACCTTCCCCTTCGCCTTTACTGAACTTCAAAGTCATTTCATTGTAATGATCGCGAATCACAGAGCGTTCTCCATACACAGGTTTCCATGACTCATCGATTTCCCGGCGTTCAGCACCCGTCATTTTCAGATTTTCACACCAGAAATGGCAAGTATCATTCGGAACGGCCAATGCAGACTCAAACAACTGATTCTTAATCTGTATTCCCAGTTCGCTCTCTTCCACCACAGGACGGTCTTTATAGGTCAGTGTGTAATACATTCGTGTATTATCCTTCCCCAACGCACGTTGATAAAATGTAAAACGATAGGCTCCGTCAGGCGATATTAATACCTGACGAGTCTCCGTCATCACATTTTGTGCCTCTATCAGCACCGGTATAGCCAGCAATAAGATCAAGATAATTTTCTTCATTCTATGTAAGTTCATGTTTATTCATTTTCTAATATATACGAACAAGATGATTATTCTACTCAATTCACTTTCTTTTCTTTCACACAAATCTGCAAATATAAGCAAATATCTTGCAAAAATAAGCATAACATCACATCCAAAAAGCAGCTACTTTTGCAACAATTCAAATAAATGATAAATAAAACTATGAACGAATTATTTAGTATTGCCGGTAAGGTAGCTGTCATTACCGGAGCAGGAGGTGTATTGGGCGGTAACATTGCCCAACACTTTGTACAGCAGGGAGCTAAAGTCGTAGCTATCGATATCCGACAGGAACAACTTGACAATCGCGTAACCGAATTAAAGCAATATGGTGATGACGTAATCGGTATTATCGGCAACGTACTGGATACTGCCAATCTGGAAAAAGTAGCCGAAGAGATTGTTGCCAAGTGGGGACGGATTGACATTCTTTTGAATATCGCAGGTGGAAACATGCCGGGAGCGACTCTCGAACCGGACCAGCACTTCTATGATATGGATATTTCTTGTTGGGAAAAAGTGACTAGTCTGAATATGAACGGTACAGTCTATCCATCCATGATTTTCGGCAAAGTGATGGCTAAACAGAAACAAGGATGCATTATCAACGTATCTTCGATGGCGGCTTACAGTGCTATCACTCGTGTGCCTGGCTATTCGGCAGCGAAAACAGCCGTAGCCAACTTTACACAATGGCTGGCAAGCGAAATGGCCCTGAAGTATGGTGACGGTATTCGTGTGAATGCCATTGCGCCGGGATTCTTCATAGGCGATCAGAACCGTCATGTACTCATTAATCCCGATGGTTCGCTGACCGACAGGAGCAAAAAGGTTTTAGCTAAAACACCCATGAACCGCTTTGGCGATATTAAAGAATTAAATGGTGCCGTACAATTCTTGTGCAGTGAAGCTGCCAGTTTTGTAACCGGAGCAATGTTACCTATCGACGGTGGTTTCAGCGCATTCAGCGGCGTATAAATTGATAGTTCTGAATTTATTATTCTAGTTCCTCAAAAGAAAAGAAACTATGATGGAAAAAACATGGAGATGGTTCGGGAAAAAAGACAAGATTACCTTGCCAATGCTCCGTCAAATAGGTGTAGAAGGGATTGTCACAGCTTTGCATGACGTACCCAATGGAGAAATATGGACAACAGAGGCTATCAGTGATTTAAAGTCATATATCGAGTCATATGGACTTCGCTGGTCTGTAGTGGAAAGTTTACCTGTATGCGAAGCGATCAAATACGGGGGAACAGAACGTGAACAGCTGATAGAAAACTACAAAGTCAGTCTTGCCAATTTGGGTAAATGCGGAGTAAAAACTGTTTGTTATAACTTTATGCCGGTTATCGACTGGATACGCACAGACTTGCAGCATCCTTGGGCGGATGGTACCAGTTCGTTGTACTATGACCGTATTCGTTTTGCTTACTTCGATATCAGAATATTGGGACGTGAGGGAGCAGAGAAAGATTACACCGAAGAGGAGCTTCATAAAGTAAATGAACTCGACAAAGTGATCACTGAAACAGAAAAAGAAGCTCTAATCGATACCATCATTGTTAAGACTCAGGGCTTTGTCAACGGTAACATCAAGGAAGGGGACAAAAATCCGGTCGCTATCTTCAAACGATTGCTTGCTCTGTACAAAGATATCGACCGGGAAACTTTGCGTGAGAACATGCACTATTTCCTGACCGCAATCATGCCTGTATGTGAAGAATATGATATCAACATGTGTGTACATCCTGATGATCCCCCATTTCAGGTATTAGGATTACCACGTATCGTTACCAATGAAAAAGATATAGAATGGTTTCTGAATGCCGTGGACAATCCACACAACGGTCTGACATTCTGTGCCGGCTCTCTGAGTGCCGGTGAGCATAATGACACACGTGAATTAGCAAAGAAGTTTGCTAAACGCACTCATTTCGTCCACCTTCGCAGCACTGCCTCCATAGCGGGAGGAAACTTCATAGAAAGTTCGCATCTTGCAGGAAGAGGACATATCATTGACCTTATCCGAATCTTTGAGAAAGAAAATCCGGGATTACCTATGCGCGTCGATCATGGCAGAATGATGCTGGGAGATGAAGACAAGGGGTACAATCCAGGCTATTCTTTCCACGGACGTATGTTGGCTCTGGCGCAAGTGGAAGGGATGATGGCCGTGGTAGATGATGAAATGCAGCGTCAGATGGAGTTATGATTCTTTTTCACCAGACATCCTATACAGATAAAAAAGAAGGGAGAATGTCGTATTTAACATCTCCCTTCTTTTTTATTTATATAGAAACGGTCATATTCTTCTAAAATGATTTATTTCTTTTGTGCTTCCTGGAAATCCGGTATGCGTTTTACATCCGCACCTTTCATTACACCTTTTTTAATCGCTTCATTGGTTTCTGAAATTTCTTTCTTAACACGCTTATAATATTCTTTGGTCAGTCCCTTCTCTACTGCTTCAGACTCTGTAGCTGCCCAGAAATACTGATAATCCATCAGCATCAAATCAGGAGCAACAACTTTAAAGAATATGCTGTCTCCTTCAAATTTTTCACGTAAATCACCTAAATAAATAGTATCTGCCGGATTTACTTCTTGTGTACTTGCATTTTTTTGTGAACTACTGCCACCGCAAGAGGCTAACAATAAACCTCCAAATAACGAAATAAAAACTAATAATTTCATATATCTATCATTTATAATATAAAACATGCTCAACGGTTCAACTATCAGGATAAGAATATCATCCTGTTACAGAGTGCACAAAAATAGTAATTTATAATATCATAATGATCATTCTCCTGCTCTTTTTCTATATTTTTCTACAAATTACTAGGGTAATACCCTTATTTCTCCTTAAAAAATGCTTCGCACATACTTATATCAGAGTCTATGATACTAAAAGAATGCGGCAAACCTACCGTTTCCCAATCTTTATCATTGAAAGAGCTATATTCGGCACCCGGAGAATCAAGGAGTAACAAAGAGTTTCCTACAAAATTAACTGTTTTTCTTCTACTATTTCCCAAAACATCTATTTTTTCTCTTAGGAGAGTATCGTATGGCTCAAACATCACATCCTGTATTGCCTTGGTTCTGATTGACCGGACTTTCTCTCTGGAATATAGGCAGATAAGTTCTGCTTGACTGGAGACAAACTTCCTTTTGATTAATAGCAAAGCTATCTTTATCGGCAATCAATCTATAAACGCAAGCTTTGTTTTTACAAATGCAACCTTTGTTTTTATAAACGCAACTTGCGTTTATAAAAACAAAGGTTGCATTTTAAGTTTGGAATAAGCGCAAAAAGAGTTTGGTATTAGAGAAGAAGAAGTTTATCTCCAATACAACCGAACTTATCTGCCTATATTCAAGAAAAGAGATATTAATGAAAGATGAAGAGCTGTTTCACCTTTATACCTTTGATATACCCATTCGTAATAAAGCCGTCTTTTCAACAATCTTTTTACTATATTCATTTCAAACTTTGTATCTATTATACAATTTGAAATATGCGCAAAACTATGTTTTATTCCGTATTACGAATAATAAAAGAGATTTGCCTACCCGACCCCTAAACCATTCGATAACAACGCATGTATTCACGAACTTCGGTTTTAACTTTACTCAAAGGAGTCACTCGTGAATACAATATTTTCCACATGAGGTCCTACATAAATACGTGCCATGTCAGAAGTCTTGTACCACTGAGGTTTGTCCAGCATATGATCATCAATCAGTTTTCCATTTATTCTCAAGTTTTCGAAACGTATGTTCTTTACTTTACGTTTCTCATCATATCCTTCAATAATAGAAAGTTCCGCATTCTCTCCGGTATAGGATATATTCTTAAACAAGACGTCTTCAATACCTCGTCCAGGGGCTGTACAGTATTTCTCATTATAAAAGATACGTAAATTGACAAGTTGCCCCTGACGGAAATTCTCAACACGGATGTTTTCGAAACGAACATTGCGTATTAGATTATTATCACCGGCATTAATAGCCATACATCCTTGATAATCTATCTGTTTCTCACGATGGTCCAAAATATCAATATTGATATAATTCAGATCTTCCAGAACTTCGGGTGCTTTTGAATTACCATGGATTCCAATAAAAATAGGATGGGCCACATCTGCCCAAAGGGTGGAATTCTGCATGGTTATGTTCCGACAACCTCCTTCAAATCCCAGACGGGTTCCATACACAGTAGTACAATCATCTGAGTTGCGGCAGAAAACACCATCAAATAATACATTATTGCTCGCAAAAACATTCATGCCATCTCCCCATCCATAATAACTAATACTTTTGACATTACGGATCGTGACATTTTCCGATCCTCCTGTTGCACACTGTGTAGCTACAATTCCTTCTACATAGACATTACGGGAATTTGCTATACGAATGCCTCCTTTTATGGAATAATCGATAATTCCTCTTCCCAGCAATTTTACATCATGCACATTTTCAATCAGAATACGCCCCATTAAGACAGCTCCTCCCGCCAGATAGACAGTCTTACCGGAAGGAACTTTCAATTCTCCATTTTCTACTGTATGTATTCCAGGACCATAGTAAAGTATTTCCGGATCATCTTTGTCAGGGATCATTCTTTCCGGATGTCCTGCAAATAAGTGAAGATTATGAAAAATATCTCCGTTCACTTCCACTGACAGATTTCGCGGACGTTCTAATGTAAAAGTAACGGTATTACCATTGATCTGAAACGGGATATCATACGAAAGAGGACGGACTTTTGCTGTCTGCACTTCTCCCCAATTATAGGTTACAGCCACTTCTACCTTCCCTGTAAAATCAAAGGTTGCCATCGAAGCACGTTCTACATAATGTTTCGTATCTCTTACCTCATCTACCTTGATAAGGTAGGTAGACAATGTGTTCCATTCTCCATCCAGCTGACGGACTTTAACTGTAAAATCACTATTTAAGGCAACTCCTGCCGGAGCATTCCAAGTTACAAGCGTGTCTTTGGCAAAAACACAAGTCACACTACCCAATAATGCTGCAAATAATAAGAATACATATTTTTTCATGATAGTATCGAATAAAAATCTTTTTATAATACTACGAACAATAAAGAAAATCTACCTATTCTCTATCCGATTTATTCATGAAAACTTAGAAGATGAATTGAAATCGTCCCTGCAAAACACTAAAGTCGTTTTTATCAATTACCTTCACATTCGCTCCGGGAAGGAAATAGCTATAGTTCAGTTTGATTGCGATATGTTTATTCAGATAGTAATTAAGTCCTACGGAGAAATCTTTCTGCCTGCCTCCTTCAATTCCCGCAGAGGAATCATTCAAAGTGAGATAATTAAATCGCGCGCACAGTTCAAGGCTTTTTCCTTCCGGTCTTCCCGGACACACCACTTCTTCATCATACAGATAATGATGCCCCAGCAATAACCAGGAACATTGTATATACGCTCCCTGTGCCACATAATCTCTAAAATTATGTTGTCTATTGACATGAGTACGGATGTATTCACTCTGCAGAAAGAATTTATGATAATAAATGAGCAACTCCGTTCCTATTTTAAACTGTGATACTGCATTATCTACATTTGCCACGACCAATGTACGATTATCAATGGTACTCACTCCCACAGATTTATAAGTGAATGTATCCTTATTTCCATCTTCCGGAAGTACACCATCCGGTGTACGACGGGTGGCAGCCACTCCCAGATGAATTAGTTTTCCTTTTTCATAAACAGGACGATACACCAAACGGGTATCAATGGCATATCCCTGCGACACATTTTTCAAGTTACTTAAATCATTATCGGTAAACAATCCGCCACACAGATAGTAATGTTTTGCATTATAAGAATAAGCCACTCCCATACGCCGACTATTCGTTAATGCCAGAACAACACCCGGTGATTGATTAAAGCGAAGATCAAACGTACTGCAAAGCATATCCAGACTAAACGGTTCATAGAACTGACCGACCTGAATGGAATGCTTCTTATAAGAATAGGTGGCAAAGGCATCCTTAATCGCAGCTTTATTCCCTGCATATCCCATCTCCAGTTTCATCTTCCAATTCCGGTAAGTAGCCTTCATACCTATACGAAGATCGTTAAACTCCGTTCCGTTTCCAAAATCCACCGGATTCTTTAAATAGATACCGCCGTCCATCAACATGCGTCCGGTTATCTTATACTGTATCTCATCCGTAGCATTTTGAGCTGTGATCGTCGGAACGACCAGCATAGACAACAAAAAAAGAAAGAATATCAAGCTATATTTCATTCGTTTCATCAGTCCTCTTTTTCAGATTTGTGACAGGGTAGATTCCATTCCTTCACCCACAAACTTTATCCCCCCGGATAATCCTGCTTCCCGTTCTTTCTTCAGTAGCTTCTCTTTTTTATAGCGCTGTATCAAATAAATCATGGAGCAAGTAAAAGCAACCGTGCAGATCAGCCCCACATAACCGGACAACAGATTGTAAAACTCCAGCCAGTTAATTTCTGTATGGGCAAACTCTTTAAACATCAGTACCAATACAGTGCCTGTATAACCGATGAAGTCAATTGTCACAATGAAAAAGCCTACATTGCCTTTTATCTTGAAACAAGCAATAAAACGGTCGAAGAAGATACTCTGAAAACAAAGATAAGCAACGTAAAGACACAGACTCTGCACAAACAGCCAAGTGATGGCATCCAATTGCAGAGAATCATAGTTGAACGAAACAAAACTCATCGTAGCTGTCCCCATCACTACCAGTCCAAGCAAAACGACCAATACTTTTATATTGCTTCTGACAAAAACCATTGCTCCGAATAAAGCGAGAATGATTAATGTGACCACCGTATCCACTTGTGCAAACATCCACGAAGAATGCCCGCTCATATCAATAATCTTCACAAGAAAATCTTCTTTTATGTCTCTAAGCACTACTAACATCAAATTGGCGACAAACAGTAAGATGAGGAAAGGCATGAAATCAATGAACAGTTCTTTCCGCTGTCTCCCATTCAAGGTGACCCGATGACTTTTTTGCTCGATATCCTGCTCAGTCGGTTGCGGTAAGCGGGTTAAGCTATAGCCTAGCAATGCCAACAAAGGAAGTGCAAAAGCACCGATCAACGCCGGCATCCAGAACTCACTGACATTCAAAGTATTCATCACAAAAAGTCCGATCGACTTCGCTGTCCCCGAACTGATCACAATACTGATTCCTAACAGACTCGCCAGAATATCCGTCGTCCTGCGCCCTTCAATAAAGCTGAAAATTACTCCCCACATACATCCCAATGAAAGTCCATTAAAAAACATTGCAAACATATTATAAGGAGCAGGAAGTAATCCAAATGCAACCAGCGACAGTTCTGCCACAGCAATAGAGACAAGAATAAACTTCAAACGATTCTCCCTTTTCAATTCGGATATCAATTTGATACCGATAAACTTAGCTATCAGATAGCCCAAAATCTGAATAATGGTAACCAAAACTTTATAGTCAAGACCGAAAGCTTCCAATCCGTCAAAAGTAGCAGCTGTAAATGGTTTGCGGAGCGCGTATACCAGAGAGTAAGAAAGAAGAGCTGCTCCGCCAGCCCATAAGATAAAGAGTAAATCAGACAGTTTCTTGTTAGCACTTAGTTTCAACTTTGCCTCAGTAATCGTTTTCATACTTTTCGTTTTTGATTTCTGAGGCAAAAGTAGCGTGGAACAGCGAGGAGATAAATGAATTATAGAGATTCATTTTCTTCATTATCAAGCAGAATCCGAGGTAATATTAATGTAATGTTTATGTAACTGCTTTTTCTTATAAATGGAATAAAAAAGAGATTTAACAGTCCTTTTTTATTCCATTATTTCATCTTATGAAATGATCCTTATTGCACAGCCAATAAAGTCGATTTAGACGTTACTCCGGATTGTACGTTTTTTCCGTCAATCATTATTGTGCAGGGAGCAGAAGAAAGAATATACCATTTTCCCTGCTTCTGTTCAAGCAACACATTAGCAGCTGCTGAAGTCCGGATACTAACATCCGGTGTAATCAACTGCGTCCCATTTCCCAAAAAGAATGTCCGGTTTCCCGCATATTCGTTACTGATTACAGCGTAGTCCGCTTTCACTTTCATCCCCCGATAGGTAGCGGTTTGCGACGAATCGGACAAAGAGAAAATATGATCTGTACGTCCGTTTTTACTTTCGACACAGATACCTGCAAAGTCTTTCAAACCGGCTTCTTCCGCATCAAAAAAGGAAACTGCCTCAATAGCCGAAGGTTCTTTCCGCGTACTAGGTTCATAAACAGCGACAAAAGGACGGTTCCATGCCTCTCCATGCTGGCGGGCGACAAAAGTCAAAGTAGGTTGCTCCTTTATATTATAAGGCATACCGGGAATACGGCTCAACCCTTCAGTCATCGGTGCCAATGCTGTGAATACTTCCCGTTCCGGCTCCCCCTTCATCCAAAGGTTCATAGAAATATCATCTCCGTCTTTATCCTTCATGTCAATTGTAAAAGTCACTTTCACATCTTTATCGGTAGCAGCCACCTTCTTATCATATAAGTAGGAATAAGCATAAAGATGAGCCCCTGCGAAAGCTAATTCTTCGGTAGGCTGTAAATTCAAGTCTGTACCATCAGCAGCCGTAAGCGTCATTGTCTGCCCTAAATTATGGTAGAAATAATCGTGCATTTTATCGCCTCCCTGTTCTTTCCGGCTTCGGAATACATCGATATAATACCCTGTCTCCGGCCCGGTAGTAACAATACTCATCATGCGAGTCTGATCTGCCCGGCTTTCCGGCTCCCGGAAAGCCACATTGCTATATGTGACGGAAGTAAATCCGCTTCCCGATTCAGCCGTGGCCGGAAAACAAGAAAGTAAGTCGAAAGAATGATTACTTTTCATCACCGGATAACTCGAAATACCATCTACACAAACTGTATTATGACTAGGAAACTGAGAGTAATATTCAGCATAATCCAGACCACTATATAAGAAAAGTCCGATACCCGCATCCGGTCCCAACACATATCCTTTCCCGTAAAGTTCCATCGAAATCCCGTTCGCATGCATATGATTACCTTCACTTGCATTCAACGAAATCATCAGACTGTTGCGTGAATCCATTCCATTCCGCTGTACCAGCCATGATACATTGGGAGCATAGAATAAAGGAGATACATAGTCTTCTATTTTCCCCGCCTGTACTTTCGGGTCCAGTACTAACGGTTTGTCTTCAAAGAACGAATTGACAGATACCCGGACATTCTTCTTACCCTCTTTTTCGTTGTCGGCTACCGGATTCAGACATTTCAACAAAGCTGTAAAGTAACGTTCTTGTTCCTTTTTTCCGTTCGCCTGCGCATTCTGTATCATCCGGATAAAGAAGTTCGTATTCAAATAACCCGGATGCGTATCTCCAAAACCACAGATCATCCTATTAGGAAAAAGATACTGAGGAGTAGCCGCTACAGCTTTTGCCAATACAGGCATTGCTGCTACCAAGTCATATTGCAGATTATGGTCAAACTGATTAGCGAAGTTCGCATAGTCATTGATTACTACGCTACTGTATCCCGGGCATTCCGCCCATATTCCTGTTTCGGAGTCAAAGCCATAATCAGCCAGCTTAGTCAGACTCCACTGGCGGATGCTCGAACGATTCATCACGTAGTCAATATAGTATTCGCGTCCTTTTCCATCCGTATACTCTTTATTATCTTCCAACACCAGTCCCACATTCATGACATATCGTGCCTGCAACAAATCCCAATTATTATGAGGTACTCCATTAGCTATAATATTATCTGCCCATTTCTTCAATGCTCCGGCATAAATTATCATCTTGTCCGGATAGTTGGATTTCAGATAATTATACAGGAAGTCATACAAAGGAACGACAATATGCAGGGCATCTTCATGAATCACTTCAAACGACGTCAACCCTACCAATGTCTGCTGATGCCCGTGATTCAGGTCAACAGGTACCTTTCTATAATAAATCCCCGTCATATAAGTATCGAAGACACCGGCAGCCAGTTTTGCATACTTTTCCTCCCCCGTCATCCAGTAGAGGAAAGCGGCATCACGGGCAATTCCCAGTATCTCACAATTCAGATTCTCAATATTACGTCCGGTCTTGGACGGATGTACACTCTCCAGCGGACGACCTTCCAAGGCATTGTTGCAGAAAGCCACATTTCCGTCTTCATTATCATCATAAGGTACTATATCCTCGAGTTTAGGGCGACCGTGTGTGGCAGCCGTTCCCCGTGTTCCGGTATAACGTACGGTCGGAGCAGGCGCCTTTTCACCTCCGGCATGGTCGAACACTTCTCCCTTCACGTACACTTCCGTCGCATGCGACTTCCAATACATTGCCAAACGGGATAATAACCAGTCCGGCTGACTTTCCGTACGACGTGTATATACATCTGTCCGTTCTTTCAGCTTATTAAAGACATCTTGTGCCCATGCCTCTTTCTTTATTAACTTCCATGTCTCTTTCTTTCCTTCCGGAGTAGTCAGTACTCTCGGATGCTCCTGCGGCATTTTTTCCGGCAATGGAATTTCTTGCCCGTGTATATTCAGGAAAAACAGCATACACAATCCTAACAAAATTCGCCTCATACTTCCATTTCTTAATTTACGTTTGCTATGTATTTAATACGAAAATAAGGAATTATTTACCTAACCGGTATCGGATGAGTTGTTTTTATTTTCACAGATGCCGATCCCCTGTTCCCCCGGATTCTTATATATGTTCAAAAAGATAGCCTGCAAGCATTCTACTTACAGGCTATCACAATCCCCTTTTTTCCCTTTATATCAGGGAGACAACTTACGTTTCCCCGTCCTGTCGAAACCCTTGCTGTACATTCTTACCATCGAAACTACAAAAAGTTCGGGCAAGAACCATTTCCCCATTCAGACTCAGCTCCGGCAGGACTCTATAAGTTACTCTACAATATTCTTGCGAATCTCCCCAACTATTGTCGGATTCATATGGGTATTCGCCCTTTTCCGATGCGAAGATAATTTTTTTGTATCATTATTATAGTTAATACAGTCAACGAAAAGTGTTAAAAATAAAGATTTCATACCATACTTCCGCAGGCTTACACCAAACAGGAATATTTATTTTCGCCAAACAAAGCTCCAATTCCAAACAAAGAATTATATTTGCAGAAATCTAACAATTCTGATACTTATGAAAATACTATCTATCCATGATTTACAAATAATCAGGAAGAGAGCGGAGCACAATCTTTCATTGCGCGAAGAAAGTAATGAAAAAGTTTCCGAAAAATGTTGCGGCCTGGCGTCCGGAACAAAACATCTCCAGATTCTTATATGCGGAGGTACCGGTTGTAAAGCTTCTTCCAGTCAAGGCATCATGGAAAATCTTCAAAAAGCCATTGAAAGAAACGGGATTACTGACAAAGTAGATGTCATCACAGTAGGTTGCTTCGGCTTCTGCGAAAAAGGTCCCATCGTAAAAATCATTCCGGACAATACATTTTACACCCAAGTCACTCCCGAAGATGCGGAGGAAATCATCAGTGAACACATCATCGGAGGACGAAGAATCGAACGGCTGCTCTACACAGACCCGAAAACCGAACAGACCGTCAGTGACTCCAAACACATGGACTTCTATCGGAAGCAACTTCGTGTCGCATTGCGCAACTGCGGATTTATCGACTCCGAAAATATAGAAGAATACATCGCCCGGGAAGGATACTTCGCATTAGCCGACTGCCTGCTCTGCAAACAGCCTGCCGACGTCATCGACGTTATCAAACGTTCCGGACTACGGGGACGTGGTGGTGGTGGATTCCCTACAGGATTGAAATGGGAATTTGCCGGGAAACAAGTATCAAATGTAAAATACGTTGTCTGTAACGCCGACGAAGGTGACCCCGGCGCATTCATGGACCGCTCCATCATGGAAGGCGACCCTCACTCTATTGTAGAAGCAATGTGTATTTGTGGTTATTCTATCGGCTCCTCCAAAGGATTGGTCTATATCCGCGCCGAATATCCGCTTGCCATCAACCGTCTTAAAAAAGCGATTGAGCAAGCTCGTGAGTATGGATTATTGGGAGATCACATTCTGGGGACAGATTTCTGTTTCGATATAGAGATACGTTATGGAGCAGGGGCTTTCGTCTGCGGTGAAGAAACCGCCCTCATACACTCGATGGAAGGAAAACGGGGTGAACCGACCTTAAAACCTCCTTTCCCCGCAGAATCCGGTTATCTGGGCAAACCAACCAACGTGAATAATGTAGAGACTCTTGCCAATATTCCTATTATACTGACGAAAGGAGCCGAATGGTTCGCCTCTATCGGAACGGAACGTTCTAAAGGAACGAAAGTATTCGCTCTTGCAGGGAAGATCAACAATGTCGGACTCATCGAAGTGCCAATGGGAACCACTTTGCGGGAAGTTATTTACGAAATAGGCGGAGGCATCAAAGGTGGAAAGAAATTCAAAGCCGTACAAACAGGTGGTCCGTCGGGTGGCTGCCTGACAGAGAAACATCTGGATACTCCTATCGATTTCGACAACCTACTGGCAGCCGGCTCCATGATGGGATCGGGAGGGATGATCGTCATGGACGAAGATGACTGCATGGTATCCGTTGCCCGTTTCTATCTCGACTTTACGGTCGAAGAATCCTGTGGCAAATGTACGCCCTGCCGTATCGGTAATAAACGTCTGCTGGAACTGCTGAATAAGATAACGGAAGGGCGAGGTACAGAAAAAGACCTGGACACGCTTTCCACTCTCGGAAAGGTGATAAAGGATACGGCACTTTGCGGATTGGGACAGACTTCCCCGAATCCGGTTTTATCCACATTGGACAACTTTTACGACGAATATCTGGAACATGTCAGAGACAAGACCTGCCGCGCCAAACAATGCAAGTCGTTGCTGACCTACACCATTAATCCGGAACTTTGTATCGGATGTCATCTGTGTGCCAAGAACTGTCCGGCAGATGCCATCAGTGGTTTAGTACGTAAGCCTCACGTTATCAATCCTGAGAAATGTATCAAGTGCGGCATGTGCATGGCACGCTGTAAATTCAAAGCTATTCTTGTCTGCTAAAATCTATTGCAATGGAAGAAAAACAAATCACCCTCCAGATAGACGGTCACTTTATTACCGTACCCGAAGGAAGCACGATCCTCGAAGCCGCTTGTAAAATCGGCATCAACATACCCACACTGTGTCACATCGACTTGAAAGGCACTTGTATCAAAAACAATCCCGCTTCCTGCCGTATCTGCGTAGTCGAAGTGATAGGGCGTCGTAATCTGGCTCCCGCCTGCGCTACCCGTTGCACGGAAGGGATGGTAGTAAAAACCAGTACGCTGCGTGTGATGAACGCCCGGAAAGTAGTAGCCGAACTTATCCTGTCCGATCATCCCAACGACTGTCTCACCTGTCCCAAATGCGGAAACTGCGAACTCCAGACACTGGCACTGCGCTTCAACATCCGTGAGATGCCATTCAACGGTGGCGAACTTTCTCCCCGTAAACGGGAAGTGACCTCCTCTATTGTACGCAATATGGACAAATGCATCTTCTGCCGCCGATGCGAAAGTGTCTGCAATGATGTACAGACAGTCGGAGCGCTGGGAGCTATCCGTCGTGGATTCAACACAACGATAGCACCGGCATTCGACAGAATGATGAAAGACAGTGAATGTACCTACTGCGGACAGTGTGTAGCCGTATGCCCCGTAGGCGCATTGACCGAACGCGACTACACCAACCGCCTATTGGATGACCTGGCCAATCCCGATAAAGTCGTAATTGTTCAGACAGCTCCCGCCGTACGTGCCGCCTTGGGAGAAGAATTCGGGTTACCTCCCGGCACATTGGTAACCGGAAAAATGGTTTACGCCTTGCGCGAACTGGGCTTCGACTACGTATTCGATACAGACTTTGCCGCTGACCTGACCATCATGGAAGAAGGTTCTGAGATTCTGAACCGACTGACACGCTACTTGGATGGCGACAAATCCGTTCGGCTTCCAATCTTGACTTCCTGCTGTCCGGCATGGGTGAATTTCTTCGAACATCATTTCCCGGATATGCTGGATATCCCTTCTACCGCACGTTCTCCCCAACAGATGTTCGGCTCCATCGCCAAGTCTTACTGGGCAGAGAAAATGGGAATCCCCCGCGAGAAACTGGTAGTCGTCTCCATCATGCCCTGTCTGGCTAAGAAATATGAATGTGACCGTGACGAATTTAAAGTGAACGGCATCCCCGACGTTGATTATTCCATCTCCACCCGCGAACTGGCACGACTGATAAAGCGTGCCAACATCGGTTTTACCCTCGTACTGGACAGCCCGTTCGACAATCCTATGGGAGAATCTACCGGTGCCGGTGTCATCTTCGGTACGACAGGTGGTGTAATGGAAGCCGCCCTGCGCTCCGTTTACGAAATCTATACCGGAGAACCGCTGAAAAATGTAAATTTTGAACAGGTACGCGGACTGAGCGGTGTGCGGCGTGCTACCATCCATCTAAACGGATTTGAACTGAAAGTAGGCATCGCCCACGGACTAGGCAACGCACGGCATTTGCTGGAAGATATACGAAACGGACAGAATGAATATCATGTAATCGAAATCATGGCATGCCCCGGCGGCTGTATCGGAGGTGGCGGACAACCGTTGCATCACGGCAATTCAGACGTTCTTTATGCACGTGCCAACGCCCTTTACCGTGAAGATGCCAACAAACCTTTACGCAAATCTCACGAAAATCCGTATATTCAAAAACTGTATGAAGAATATCTCGGCAAACCACTGGGCGAGAAATCGGAAATGCTGTTACATACGCATTATTTCAATAAATCGATCGATTAACTTTAAACAAGTAGTATTATGTCAGATATAAAGCTAGCCTGTGATGTGGTGGAACAAGTCAAAACGATTTGCGACAAGCATGGAAACAATCCGGGCGAATTAATAAATATTTTGCATGAAGCGCAACATCTGCACGGCTATTTGCCTGAAGAGATGCAGCGTATCATAGCCTCGAAACTCAGAATTCCCGTATCCAAAGTCTACGGGGTAGTGACATTCTATACCTTCTTCACTATGACTCCGAAAGGAAAGCATCCTATTTCCGTCTGTATGGGCACGGCATGCTACGTACGGGGGTCAGAGAAATTATTGGAAGAATTCAAACGGGTACTTGGCATCGAAGTCGGAGAAACCACTCCCGACGGAAAATATTCATTAGACTGCCTGCGCTGCGTAGGCGCCTGCGGATTAGCTCCGGTAGTGATGATCGGTGAAAAGGTGTACGGACGGTTACAACCGGTAGACGTAAAGAAAATCATTGAGAAACTGGAATAAAACAAAAAGAAGGTCATCTCAAGATAAAGCTCTCACTTTGAAAATTTTATCTTGAGATGACCCTTTGCTTTTTATCTATATCATCTATCTAAAACCGGACTTTTTTAGCTCAGCTTTTTTCCGTCATATCCCCACTTCACGTAAACGGCTCCCCAGGCAAATCCTGCTCCGAACGCAGTGAAAATCAGCTTATCGCCTTTTTTCAGTTTATTTTCAAAATCCCAGATACAAAGCGGAAGCGTGCCGGCACTCGTATTGCCATAACGCTCAATGTTGACCATAACCTTTTCCGATGGCACTTCCAGACGCTGTGTTACAGCAGTGATTATACGTTGGTTGGCCTGATGAGGAATCACCCAGTCAATATCTTCCTTCGTCAAATGATTTCTTGCAATAATGGCCTCGCATGCATCCGACATATTGGCTACAGCATACTTAAATACAGTACGGCCTTCCTGATAAATATACTGCATATGATTATCCAAAGTATAATACGAATGCGGACATACAGACCCTCCGGCTTTTATATGCAGGAAAGGTAGCCCTTTACCATCCGTCCGCAAAACGGAATCAATGATTCCTACATCTTCTGTCGTTGGTTCCAGCATGAAAGCAGCCGCACCGTCACCGAAGATAGGACAAGTTGCGCGGTCTGTATAATCAATGATAGAAGACATCTTATCAGCCCCCACTATGATTACCTTTTTATACTTCCCCGAACGGACAAAATTCGCTCCTGTCTCCATTGCATACAAGAAACCACTGCAAACAGCCTGCATATCAAAGGCAAAAGCATGTTTTAATCCCAGTCTTTCGCAGAGGATAGATGCTGTAGAAGGAAAACGATAATCAGAAGTAGTAGTGGCAACAATAATCAGGTCAATATCATCCGGATTGGTATTCGTGCGTTGTATCAACTGCTTTACAGCCTTACGAGCCATGTAAGAAGTCCCGAGTCCTTCCTCATTCAAAATGTGTCGTTCTTTGATACCAATACGCCCCATAATCCATTCGTCAGTGGTATCGACCATTTTAGAAATTTCATCATTAGTCAGCACATAATCGGGCACATATCCTCCGACTCCAGTAATTACCGCATTTATTTTATCCATCAAGTCTATTTTCAGAATTACAAAAATGTGATATCTCAAAAATATCGGGCGCAAATATACAGAAAAGAGAATGATATACAAGAAAGGATTACTAAAAATAGCAGTCTCTTTTACCTATGAAAAGAACTTTTGGCTAAAGACCGAGAAGTTTTGACTAAAATTCAGATAAGTACATAATTGAAAAACAAACGAAAAGAACCCCGCATAGCATAAAATGGTTTCATATTCTGCGGAGAGAGCGGGATTCGAACCCGCGATACACTTTTGGCGTATACACGCTTTCCAGGCGTGCCTCTTCAACCACTCGAGCATCTCTCCTTTCAAAACTCAATAAAAACATTGGAAACACCCCGTTTCCGTTTCAGAATATCGGAGTCATCACCCTCCATAAAAACAAAAAAGCAGCCGAACAGCTGCTTTCCAGCGGAGAGACAGGGATTCGAACCCCGGGTACCTCGCAGTACAACGGTTTTCAAGACCGCCGCAATCGACCACTCTGCCACCTCTCCAGAACTTCCTTATCAGAAGTGCTTTTCGTTAAAAGCGGTGCAAAGGTACAAAGATATTTTAAACTTGCAAGAGTTTTCTCTCAAAAAATAATCGAATCTTTTCCTAAGGATAGCAATTAATAGGTATTTTATGTTGAAAAGCATAAAAGAGAGCATATTTATGCTGATTATATGAAAAATGATTGTAACTTTGTGCGCTCTAAAGAAAAGGATAACTACAACCTCTAATTTTATCATTTTATGGAATTAAACAAGATCTTTAAAGACGGTCTTTGGAGCAGCGAAATCAACGTTAGAGATTTCGTAAGTCACAATATCACTCCGTATTACGGAGATGCTTCTTTCCTCGAAGGACCTACTGAACGTACAAAAGCCGTATGGAACCGCTGCCTCGAAGCATTGGCAGAAGAAAGAGCAAACAACGGTGTCCGCTCGCTAGATAATGTTACCGTATCTACTATCACATCTCACAAAGCCGGATATATCGACAAGGAAAACGAACTGATCGTTGGTCTGCAGACAGACGAACTTTTGAAACGTGCCATCAAACCTTTCGGAGGTATCAACGTAGTAAGCAAGGCTTGCCACGAGAATGGCGTAGAAGTAGACGATCGTGTAAAAGATATCTTCACTCATTATCGTAAAACCCATAATGACGGAGTATTCGACGTATATACCGAAGAAATCCGCTCGTTCCGTTCACTGGGATTCCTCACGGGACTTCCCGACAACTACGCTCGCGGACGTATCATCGGTGACTACCGCCGTATGGCTCTTTATGGTATCGACCGACTGATTGAAGCTAAAAAAGAAGACCTCCGCAACCTGACTGGTCCGATGACTGATGCCCGTATCCGCCTGCGCGAGGAAGTAGCAGAGCAAATCAAGGCACTGAAAGACATGAAGGTAATGGGCGAATACTACGGACTCGACCTGAGCCGTCCTGCCTACACTGCGCAGGAAGCTGTGCAATGGGTATACATGGCTTACCTCGCTGCCGTAAAAGAACAAGACGGTGCTGCCATGTCACTGGGTAACGTCTCTTCGTTCCTCGACATTTATATGGAATATGAATTGAGCAAAGGAACCATCACAGAATCTTTCGCACAGGAGCTGATCGACCAGTTTGTCATCAAACTGCGTATGGTACGCCACCTGCGTATGCAATCATACAACGACATCTTTGCCGGCGACCCGACTTGGGTGACCGAATCTCTGGGCGGACGTCTCAACGACGGACGTACCAAAGTGACAAAGACTTCTTTCCGCTTCCTGCAAACACTGTACAACCTCGGTCCTTCACCAGAACCGAACCTGACTGTACTGTGGAGCCCGGAACTGCCGGAAGGATTCAAGGAATTCTGTGCCAAGGTTTCTATCGACACTTCATCTATCCAATATGAAAATGACGACTTGATGCGCGAAGTACGCCAGTCTGACGACTACGGAATCGCTTGCTGCGTATCTTATCAGGAAATCGGAAAACAGATCCAGTTCTTCGGCGCACGTTGCAACCTCGCAAAAGCCTTGTTGCTTGCCATCAACGGCGGACGTTGCGAGAATACAGGCACCGTGATGGTGAAAAACATTCCTGTGCTGACAAGCGACACGCTGAAGTTTGAAGAAGTAATGGACAACTATAAGAAAGTGCTGACAGAAATTGCCCGCGTATATAACGAAGCAATGAACATCATCCACTACATGCACGATAAGTATTACTACGAGAAAGCCCAGATGGCTCTTGTAGATACCAACCCGCGCATCAACCTGGCTTACGGTGTAGCCGGACTTTCCATTGCACTCGACTCATTATCGGCTATCAAGTATGCAAAAGTTACTGCCCGCCGCAACGACATCGGCCTGACAGAAGGTTTCGATATCGAAGGCGAATTCCCATGCTTCGGTAATGACAATGATAAGGTAGACCACTTGGGTGTTGACCTGGTATACTTCTTCAGCGAAGAATTGAAGAAACTGCCGGTTTACAAGAATGCGCGTCCTACCCTTTCATTGCTGACCATCACCTCGAACGTCATGTACGGAAAGAAGACCGGCGCTACTCCTGACGGACGTGCCAAAGGTGTCGCCTTTGCTCCGGGTGCCAACCCGATGCACGGACGTGACAAGAATGGTGCCATCGCCTCTTTGAGCTCTGTAGCGAAACTTCGTTACCGTGACTCACAAGACGGTATCAGCAACACCTTCTCTATCGTTCCGAAATCACTGGGAGCTACCGACGAAGACCGTATCGAAAACCTCATAACGATGATGGACGGCTACTTCACCAAAGGTGCACACCACCTGAACGTGAACGTGCTGAACCGTGACATGCTATACGATGCAATGGAGCATCCTGAAAAATATCCGCAGCTGACAATCCGTGTTTCCGGTTACGCCGTAAACTTCGTGAAACTGAGCCGCGAACACCAACTGGAAGTTATCAGCCGTAGCTTCCACGAACGTATGTAATCTTATATACTCTTATGATGATAAACGTACATTCATACGAAAGTATGGGAACATTCGACGGGCCGGGCTTACGGCTCGTCGTTTTTCTTCAAGGATGCAATTTCCGTTGCCTGTATTGTGCCAACCCGGATACGATAGCAGGAAAGGGAGGTACGCCTACCCCACCGGAAGAAATTGTCCGCATGGCAATGAGCCAGCGTCCCTTCTTTGGCAAACGCGGGGGGATCACTTTTTCGGGAGGAGAACCGACCTTTCAGGCAAAGGCACTGGTACCATTGGTTCGCGAACTGAAAGAAAAGGGAATCCATGTTTGTCTGGACAGTAATGGAGGAATCTGGAACGAAGAAGTGGAAGAACTGTTCAAGCTGACCGATCTCGTACTGCTGGACATAAAGGAGTTCAATCCCAACCGGCATCAAGCGCTGACCGGAAGAAGCAACGAACAGACACTACGCACCGCTGCCTGGCTGGAAGAACATGGGAAACCTTTCTGGCTACGCTATGTACTAGTACCCGGATACAGTAGTTTTGAAGAAGATATCCGCGCATTGGGAAAAGCATTGGGAACGTATAAAATGATTCAGCGTGTAGAGCTTCTGCCCTATCACACCTTAGGAGTACACAAGTACGAAGCCATGGAGCAGGATTACAAACTGAAAGATGCAAAAGAAAATACCCCCGAGCAAGTAGAACAAGCTGCGGAGGTATTCAAGGAGTATTTCACTACTGTAGTAGTCAATTAGAACGGAAATTCGTCACTAACTTCAAAACAGGGACATTCCTTGATCCGTTCCCAAGGATCTACAATCCCGTTGTAGTTAGTATCCGGACTCAAATCGCGGTGCCCTACCACCTTTGCTTCCGGATAACGCTGCAACAATTCCTTTACCAGATGATGTAACGCCTCTTTCTGAAGGGGTGTACGTGTATCCGCAGCCTTACCGTTCTCATCCAGTCCGCCTTCGTAGCACACTCCCAGACTAATCGCATTATAGCCTCTCGCATGCGCTCCCGTTGTATCCTCATCCCGCATCGGTTCCACTTCTCCCGACTTGCGTATATAATAATGATACCCCCAGCACGAGAATCCACGATACCGATGCGCAGTATCCACATCTTTCGCCGTAAAGTCACGGTCAACACGAGTAGCCGAACAATGAATCACAATCAAACTAATCTTTCTCATCGTCTTTCTCCCTTTCAGTAGTTTTCACTTTACATACCTCCTTACAGGAAGCATTATAACGTACCTCTCTCACCACCCTATTCCGCTTCCTCTTACCGAAGAAAGGTATAAGATACATGATCACATCCAAAATCTTGCTTACTAATTCTTTCATTTCACATCTTCATTTAATTGCTTACCACTAAAAAAATCACACTGTAGGGTCCGGAGCCTCATCGTCATCCGATCCGCTGCCACCGGAACCTTTGTCCGGATCATCCCCGCTGTCGCCTCCTGCACCGGACTGTGCCACAGCGCGGGTCAAAACCTGCTGATAACTCAAAATCTTCATCAGCTCCGCCAAAGTTTTCCCCGGACGGAAAATGATATGCGCCCCCTTGATCAATGAACCGGTAAATTCCTTCACCGATGTAGCCCCCTCACTATTCAACCCGATCTGCAAACTGCCCAAATCGCCCAAGCGAACAATGCGTCCGGCTTTCAACGCACGTTTTACCTCATAAAGAATACCTGAAATAGCAGCACGCACATCTGTCTCCGTACAAGTGGAACGACTCGTAATCGCCTCACATAACTCTTCAAAATCCAATTCACCCGATGCTTGCGCTTGCGCATAGTACTTTGCCGGTTCACTCTTCTTTGCCGGGTTCTTACGCGGCACTACTGAATAAGAAACTGTCATTGCCATAATAAAATAATTTTAAAGTTATAAACATTAAGAATGCATTCCTCTTTTGTTAACAGTACAAAGATACACAACTATCAACAGTCCACATTCTCCAACGAAGTTCACTGATTTTCAGCGAATAAAAGTGAAGTTATTTCTTTGTCAAGTCCTCTTTTTTCAGTAACTTTATAGCATAAAACAAGAAAAAAGAATCATGAACTACAACGAAAATTATTTTATTATCCGCACGTATACCAAAGCGGAATTGGCCCATCTCTACAACCCCAATGTTTGCCTCAAAGTCGCCTTACAAATTCTGCGCCGCTGGATTGTCTGTAACCTCCCGCTGCTGAATGAACTCGAACATGAAGGCTATCGTGCACGAAACCGCCTGCTCTCTCCGAAACAAGTGGCGACCATCGTACACTATTTAGGCGAACCATAGTAACTTATTGCCATTACAGACAAAGTTCCTTTACAACTTTTCAAAAACAAGTTCTTTTGCACCGACAAATAACAACTACAATCAATATGAAACATTTCACCATATTCCAAAACTTCTATTATGTAATAGCAGAAATGACTGAAGAAGAAATAGTATCGGCCATCGCCAGTTCCACCTACCGGAAAAGAGTCGAAGAGATACGTCACATCTTTGCAGAGCAAGGAGAAAAGGCTGCCAATGAAAAGAAAAAAGAGTTGCCGGCCATCGCCTTTTCTGCCTGTTACAGAGGCAGGCGTACCAAAGACAATCTCGTCAAATATCTGGGACATATTGTGATAGATATCGACCATCTCAGTGAAGAAGAATTAGCGCGGATTCTCCCTATAATCAGAGGATGCAGGTACACCCGAATCGTTTTCATCAGTCCCAAAGGGATGGGAGTGAAAATTGTAGTGCGTGCATGCCATCCGGATGAAACCTTGCCCGAAACCCTTCAGGAAATAGCAAACTTCCACCATGCAGTTTACACCAAGCTTGCCTCTCTGTATGCCCAGCTCTGCCAGATAGAAATCGATACCTCCGGTCAGGATGTGGCGCGTACCTGTTTGTTCTCCTACGACCCGGACATTTATTTCAATCCGGATGCCGAGGCTTTCCTCATGGCACAACCTCCTATGTCCTACAAGCCTTCAAAGAATAAAAGTGCCTCCACCCCCAAACAACAGAATCATCCGAAGGACAACCCGATGAATGAGGAAACAGCGCTCAACTCCCATTCCGACAACGCTTCTCTGGTATTGACTTTAACCTACTATCACAACAAGTCCGAAAAATACACAGCAGGAAACCGGAACAATTACCTGCATCATCTCTCATGCATATTCAACCGTTACGGCATTCCGCAGGAAGAAGCGTCCGCTTTCATCAAAAGCCAGTTTACAGACTTTCCGGCGGACGAAACAGACTCTTTGATAAATAGTGCCTACTCTCACACCGATGAATTTAAGACCTATAAGTTGAATAGTACACAGAAACGGATATTACGGATAGAGCAGCATATCAGCGAAAACTACGAGACACGCTACAACGAAGTGCTGCATATTATGGAATATCGCAGAAGGCATCCCGCCTCAGAACAACCGGAACCTTTCCGCATTCTGGATGAAATGATGGAAAACAGTATCTGGATAGAAATAAATGAACTGGGATATTCCTGCACTGTCAAAACGATCGAGAATCTGATCTACTCCGATTTCAGCCAGACGTACCACCCTATTCGCGAATATTTTGAATTATTGCCCGAATGGGACGGAACCGACTATATCCGTATCCTTGCAGATAGTGTCCAGACGAATCATCAGGAGTTCTGGGCAGAATGTCTGGAGCGTTATCTGGTAGCAATGTGCGCAGCCGCTACTCAGGAGAACATTGTCAATCACACGGTACTTTTGCTATGCAGCGAGATACAGAACATAGGGAAAACGACTTTTATCAACAACCTCCTGCCTCCCGAACTGCGTGCTTATCTTTCTACCGGATTAATCAATTCGAACAATAAAGATGATTTAGCAAAAATAACACAGGCTATGCTGATCAATCTCGACGAGTTTGAAGGCATGAGTGGTCGCGAACTGAATGCATTCAAAGATTTGGTAACACGCAAAGTCATCAGTTTCCGTCTGCCTTATGCACGCCGTTCGCAAAATTTTCCTCATACGGCTTCTTTTGCAGGAACATGTAATTATCAGGAAGTGCTTCACGACACGACAGGTAATCGTCGTTTCCTTTGTTTTCATCCCAATTCCATCCAATTTATTACCATCAATTATCCGCAGCTCTATGCTCAGATCAAATATCTGCTGAACAAACCGGGATATCAGTACTGGTTCACGCAGGCGGAAAATGAACGTCTTGAAGAGAATAACGAGGCTTTCGTCTTCCATTCACCGGAAGAAGAATTGGTACTTACGCATATCCGCAAGCCGGACCGTTTCGAGAAGATTCATTATCTGACTGTCAGTGAGATTGCGGAACTGATACGTGAGCGTACCGGTTACCAGTATTCCATCGGGTCAAAAATACAGTTGGGAAAGGTGATGACCAAACACCACTTTGAGTCAAAAAAAGGAAATAACGGACGCCGCTATGCTGTGTTTATTATAGATATCGAACAGGTAAAATCAAACAGACTGTATGAGTAGAAGCGGGAAAGACCTATGAATTATGAATATAGCAAAATGCAGAGTCATCTTGACGGATACTCTGCATTTATTGTTTTTACAAAATCTTTGAAAATTCTATTTTACAGCCTAACGCATTCATTATGCGATAGAAAGTAGATACTTTAGGTTCCGTCTGACCACTTTCTACTCTTGAAATATAAGAACGGTCAGAACCGATACGCCGGGCTAATTCAGCCTGAGTGATTTTAGCCTTTTTCCTCGCGTCTCCGATAATCTGCCCTGTGTAAAAGGCGTATGCCTTTTCTTCTGCCTCTGCACGAGAAGCAGTTCCTTCCTTACCAAAACGCTCATCTATTAATGCACTGACATTAAAGAATTCTTTGAAGTACCCTTTAGATGCTATTATTTCTCTTTCCATAACGCAAATATACGAAATGTTGTTCAACTATACAACACATTTTTTCGTTTTATATTATTTTTCATCATCTTCACCTACAAAAGTGAGAGGAGTGAGAGAGGAATTGAAACTTTTTCTATTTTATTTCTTTATTTCTACTTTCTATATTTCTCTAAAAAAAATACGAATGTTAGAAATCCTCTCTCACTCCTCTCACTTTTTGCCTTTTCTTCCTCCAAAAAGACGGCGGGAAATCAGAAAAACACAACTGTCTTTTTTCGATTTCTCACCGCATTTTCAAATCAGCCTGTCAATTGAAGCAGACTTCAGGAAATATTTGTTATCTTTGATGTGCAAAAGATCAAAAGAATCAGATATGGACAACTTGATGCGTAAACTTCCTATTGGAATACAAACCTTTGAAGATATACGAAGGAAGAATTATCTTTATGTAGATAAGACTGCATTGGTATGGCGGATGGCTAATTTAGGGAAACCTTACTTCCTGAGCAGACCGCGCCGATTTGGCAAAAGCCTGCTGTTATCTACCTTCGAATCCTATTTTCTAGGTAAAAAAGAACTATTCGAAGGTCTTGCTATCGAACAAATGGAAACAGAATGGACAGAACATCCGGTACTCCATCTTGACCTGAATGCAGAAAAGTATGATAAGCCGGAGAAACTAAATGATATTCTCAGCAATCATCTCACCCAATGGGAACTTCAATATGGAAAAGGTCTTGACGAAAAGACTCCTTCCGCACGTTTCGGAGGCGTCATTCGCAGGGCATGCGAACAGACCGGGCATCAAGTAGTCGTGCTGGTTGATGAATACGATAAGCCACTACTGCAAGCCATCACCAACCTCGAACTGCTTGAAGAATATCGTCAATCGCTGAAAGCTTTTTACGGAGTACTAAAAAGTACGGACCGTTATCTGAGATTTGTATTCCTGACCGGAGTTACAAAGTTCTCACAAGTCAGCGTATTCAGCGATCTGAATCAACTGAATGATATTAGCCTGGACTACTCTTATGCAACACTTTGCGGCATCACCCGTGAGGAACTGATTGCAACATTTAAACCCGAAATAGAAACTTTCGGGCGGAAAAATCATCAGACTCCGGAAGAAGTAGTAACTGCGATGGAACGCAATTATGACGGTTACCATTTTCACCCGGATGGCGATGGGGTATTCAATCCATTTAGTGTATTGAATGCTTTCAGCAAACTGGAATTGGGAAATTACTGGTTTCAAACAGGTACACCTACTTTCTTGATCGAACTTTTGCAAAAAAGTGACTATGATCTGCGTACTTTGCTTAATGGCATCGAAGCTCCTGTTTCTTCTTTTGCAGAATATAGGGTAGACGCGAATAACCCTATTCCATTGATTTACCAAAGCGGATATTTAACAATTAAGGACTACGACAGAGAATTCCAAAATTATCTGCTTGCCTTTCCTAATGATGAAGTGCGCTATGGATTCATCAATTTTCTTGTGCCGTTCTATACACCAATGAAGAACAATGACCAAGGATTTTACATAGGCAAATTTGTTCAGGATTTACGGACAGGCGACTACGACTCTTTCCTTACCCGCCTTGAAGCTTTCTTTGGAGACATTCCATACGAATTAAATGACCAGACCGAACGGCATTATCAAGTGATCTTCTACTTGGTATTCAAATTAATGGGACAATTTACCGAAGCCGAAGTACGCAGTGCCCGTGGACGTGCCGACGCTGTAGTAAAAACACCGAAATATATCTATGTATTTGAGTTTAAGCTGAATGGAACAGTCGAAGAAGCACTAAAACAAATTGATGAAAAAGGATATTTGATTCCTTATCAGGCAGATCATAGAGAGATTATAAAGATCGGAGTGGAATTTAGTGCAGAAAGCCGGAACTTAAATCGTTGGTTAATAGAGACCATTGAGTAATGAAACCTAAGTGGCGGCAATCTGCACAAGTATTCATTCAGATTTCCGCCACATTTTTTATCAGCCCATCAATAAAAGCAGGCTATTCGGAATTTCCTTTCGAATAGTCCGAAAACTCTCCGGCACGTTCTTTCTTCTCATACGAGACCAACGTTTCCACACTTAGTGCTTTCCCGTTCTTAGGACTTATAACATCTATTACACCCGACAAAGAGCGGAATGTCTGCTCGCAGTTTGCATCTCCATTATAAGTCAACCGGCCCCTGTCAATAGCGCCCAAGACTACAGAAATGTACCGTTTCGGATCTCCCCGATATTCGATAATGGGGGGCGTCATATGTTCTCCTTCCCGAATCAGTTGGATGACAATTCTTTTTTTTGGTCAAGCAGATCCATCAGTTTTTCACTATGCACATCGATTTGCGCGTTTACTTCACGAAGTTCATTTTTCAATGAACAAAACAATTCATCATTCAATGAATTTTCCATAAAACTATTTTTATTGATTATAAAAAAGCCATTCCGGAAAGCACAGCTACTGCCTGCTTCCCGAAATGGTGACTAATACCTCCAAAACACTACGCTGTATTGCTCTCCACGGAACAATACGATATTTAAAATCTAAGGTTAGTTATCTTTCTGTTCCTTCAACCATCTTTCCACTTTTTCTACCATCGGCATTTCATACAGAAATATCCAGTCACTGTTGTTACTTAAAGCAGACAAGTGATGATGGTGGTTCTGGTCGGCAATATACCCCTCCGGACTCTCCATAAAACGAGTTTGCGAATAAGTCTTTTCAAATTCAGCACGCATACTTTTGAAGGAGTTACACACGTCACCTATCCTTACTAATGCTTGAAGACGTTCTTCATCGCTTTTTGTACTGTCATAAACCTCTAAAACTTCCAACAATTTCACCGGATAGTGAAACAGTTCGTTCGTCTGCTTATAAATATCCAACGTGTAGCGATTGCGTAAAGCTGCCTGTTCAGCTACTTTCAAGCCTTTACAAATCTTCTCATAACGCGCCGATTCAATGCGGACGGTATCCAGTCTTCCCTGATATTTCCGCTTCCATTCTCCCGGTTTCTCCGAATCCGGCAAATCCAGCAACCGGAATGCTTCCGATACTCCCCATGCCGGATTTCGCGTGCCGGAAACGACTAATGCCTGATCAAAGAAGAAAGCAGCTTTCTCCATTTCCGTCAGAAACTCCATTTGCTGACCGGACAATCCGAACTCCCTTCGGGCGTGCGCCCGGATAAACTCGTCCACAGTCCGCCCGTCCGGATGCCAACTATATTCGCCCTGTGCTATAAGTCCGCGCATCACCGTTTCCCAATGGGCAGAGGCATCATCCCAAGCCGTGGCAAGGATGCCCTTCAACTGATTCTGAGAGACAAGTTTGCAGAAGTCTTTAATATATTGTGCCCTGGAGTTGTTTCTGGGCATGAACGGGGTCTCGCCGGTCGCTGCTGCGGTAGCTCCCATTACATTCAGTCCATTCTTATGATACCATTCCAGGAGCATCTGATGGGACAAGACTGTAGGGTCTTCGTAATGCCAACGCATATAGATGCAATTCTTCGGGAACATCTTGATAGCTTCGTCCAGCCGGGAGGTATTCCAGTTCTTACGAATTTCATCATCGGTGAGCGGGCGATGCAACAACCACCAAAGATCGGCATATTTCAAAGGCATATCATCCCAGAAGATGGGAGTTCTGCCATGTTCCACAGCAAAGTCGCAAACCTTTTTGAGCCAGATCATCTGCAATTCAAAAGCTGTTTTTCCGGTCGCTTTACAACGTTCGTCTATGCCGATAGCCGTTATTTCATCTCCACCAATATGGAGATACTTGCCGTCCGGCATGGCTTCCATCGCATCCCGGTAAAGATCAAACTGTAACTCATAGGTACGCGGGTCGGAAGGACAGAACTCCCAGTCGCTATGCGGATTTTCCCGCAGTTCCCAATGGCGTTTCAGGATAAAGCCGGCGTGTCCCAATCCTTGTACTAAGGGACTGATTTCAATATTACGTTCTTTGGCATAGCGACTGATAGCCTGCATCTCTTGTTTGCTGATGGCGTTGGGGGCGCCCACTTCGGGACGGCGGGTATAGCGCAGCTTGTCTTCCACTTCCCAAATGATGGCATTCACTTTATAGCGGGCCAGTTTATCAATGGTCCGATAGTAGTATTCCGTCCGGTCCAGATGATGCTTCGTATCAAAGTGAACGGCACGGTAAGAGATTTCGGGATAATCCGTCATTCGGAGACATGGAATAGGGATACGAAGGTCACGACTATCCTCCATCAGTTGTTCCAAGGTCTGACAACCGTAGAACAATCCTGCTTGTCCGCGCGATTGGATCGTTACTCCCCGGGAGGTGATCTCCAGCGTATATCCTTCCGGAGATTCAGGTGTGTTCTGTTCCGACAGGGAAAGTGTAATACCTGCTCCTTGTTTTTCAATGCGGGGTAAAGCGTCCAGCAATGTTCCTAAAACGGGGATTTTACTTTCGCCTTTCGATACGATATATGCCAGTTCACTACCTGCTATCCCCTGCCCTTTCAATATCTCTATGTTCTGGGGTAAAGGGAGTATCTGAAAACGTGGGTCCAATCCCTTTGCCTGCGACATGGCGGAGACAAGTATAAACAGCAGTACGAAAGCTATTTTATTCTTTAATTTCTTCATTATCTATTTCTGTTTAATCATTTGCAGATAGTTCTTTCAATGTTCCTTCGGCTATTCCTACCCACTTGGCGGCTTCACGCCCCGAAGCAGAGGTGAAATTGCGGATAGCTGCGTCCAGTTGTCCGTTGTTCAGTATACGTGCCTTTTCATAATCCTGAATGCCTTCCCGCAGCAGTTCCAGACGGATGCTGGAGATGGGAACAGCGGCGGCGGTATTTTCGCTGCGATAAATCATATTGAAGTCGCCGGACGCATTACTTCCATCCTGTGCACTGGTAGGGTCAGACTGTGTCCAGTAATCGTATGCCCAGCGCAGATATCCGTCAAATCCTTTTGCCAGCGCATACCACGCCATCCACGGCATTTCTGCCGGATTGGTTTGCGCCGTAACGTAATTGTTCGGGTATTGCTGCGAGCAACTGGTGTAGAAGGTAGAAACGGCATTGTCCGACTGACGCTCGTAGCCTAAAATGGTCGAATAATCATACAGGCTGTTCTCTATCCCACTGTCGACATTTCCTCCCGACAGTCCTATTTTCCAGTTCGCATCGTTCTCTTTGATTAAAGCTATGATTGACTTCATACCGTCTTCTTTAATCTCATCCATATAAAGCACGGTTTTGTCAAACCAGCCTTTTTCTTGCAGATGCGTCTTGAAAGAAGTCAGGAAAGCAGACCACACTGTGTTGTATTCTTCCGTACCGATGGTGAGTTCCAATGTCCGGTCCGTGCCCGACGCGTCTTTATATCCGACAGACGTCTTCCATCCGGCCAAAGAAAAACAGCTGATCTGTTTATTGATTCCCCATTCCATCATTTTCCCGACATATTTATCAAAATCGGTATAGTCGAATATCCACTCGTCGGAACTGTTTTTCGACCACTTCACCATCGTTTGTCCGCTATTGAAAGCACCGTCCTTGATATACGTGGTGATTACCTTCTGCCCGGCATCTGCCAACAGTTGATAAAACGGCTTCATCATCGCAAAATATTCGTCGGAGAAAGGAACGACATTTTCTCCGTTGTCCCGACACAGAGTTGTCAATTGGAAAGGGAACTGCCATAAATCAAGATGGAAACTCCAATCGGCTACCGCAGGCAACTGATGATCTACGACAAGCAATTCCAGATTAAACTTCTGCTTCACTTCATTGGCTGATTTCACCTGAATGGTTCCGGTATATATGCCCGGTACGGCATCTGCCGGCGTGTTTATGGTCACCCATATCTTAACGGGATCTTGAGTGGTGAGCGTTGTGACGGGTACTTCGGAAAGGGCATCGGCAATCAAGGTAGTGGTGCGGCTCTCATAATTTCCACAATCGAGTGCCTGATCGTCTCCCTTTATATAAGAAGGGAAACGAAGTCGGATATTGGAGGCAGAGATGCTGTTCGCATCGCTCACCAGATCCGAAACTTCATAAGTGAGGTCGTCATATTTTTTATCTCCTGACCATAACACTATCTGTTTGTGTGTACGGTCGTTCTGCCAAAGGGTGTCTTTCCAAAGGGTGACGATCTTCGCTTCTTCCATCTGAGCTTCGTGTTGCTGACCTTTGGAGTATCTCACAAACTTACTTTCGAACGAACCCCGCAGGGTAGTAACGGCAGGATCTGCGGGAACGACAGGTTCTTCCCAGTTGTCGGTTGGCAACCCCTCGGTACAGGCTATTACTCCATAAGCCAGTGAAAACAAAAATATACTGCTTAATAAGAATTTCTTCATAATTGTTGATTTATCTCGTTATAGTATAATCATAAAAAGGTGTACTCAAGTCTAATTCTATCCGGTACGTACCAGCTTCGTCGATAGTAATATCCGTCCCTGTCTCCGACAGTCTGACAATACCATCGGACGCCCCATACGTTACAGTCGGATCACCGGCAGAGACCGGAATAGTGGTAAATTTTAATTTTCCGGCTGTAAGTTCTGTCGTCAAAGACCACTTGCGGGTGTCAGAATTGTAGACCATTGCTTTCACCGTTCCTGCGGCTGTCCCCGTAACAGCCCATTGTGTCTCCAGTAAAACGATCTGACGGGTAGTGAGGTCAAAATTAACTTTCCAAATGCCGGGAGAAACAATCGAGGCATTACCTCCATTAGTTGTCCAATCTCCCCAGGGACCGTCACACGGATAATAGCCGGTTCCCGGAGAGGATTTCTCCACCATCGCTAAAGTTCCATAAGATTGTCCGCCGCCCAATCCGGCGCTAACATCAAAATAGGCGGACTGGTCGGATTGCACCAAGCCGATGTTGTTCCAGCTCGTATTTGTCAAGTCTATATATCCTTCAAACAGATTATTATAGGTAATGGAAGCAATGGTCTGTGCCGTTTCTGTATTCAGGCCATAGTAATCTCCTTTCTCACCCGACATTACCAAATACATTACCGGAGGAGGATTATAACTCATCTCCAGTAGAAAAGTCTCAGCTTGTGTCCCCTTCGTCCATTCCAATGCAAATTGGTTATTCCTGAAAGTAATCACATCTCCCACATTTATATTGATCGTAGCCGAAGGGTCGGAAACGTCTATCTGTTTCACTATGGCAGTAGTGGAAGGCTGATTGACTGCCACCAACAATGTTTTACTCAACAAACCATCCTCCTGCAACAGAGGGGTAGCCACATAGTCCGTTCCGTTCACTTCCAAGACTAATCCCGAAATAGGCGAAACAAGGGTAGGATTCTCCGGATAAGAATCTTCACTGCAAGAAACGACTCCTATCGCCAGACACAAAGTGGTTAAAATCAAAGTTATATTTCTTTTCATATCATTCTTTCTTTTCGATTATGTTATTGACGTTTAATTGTATCCGGGGTTCTGAACAATACCGGTCATGATAGTCATCTGGTCGCTCGGTTTCGGTAGAAGATAATTGTGATCGTCAATCTTTGCCTCCGGATAATAAGCTTCCAAAGTCTCCTTCAGAATATGACGACGGCACAAATCGAACCAACGATTACATTCAAAAGCCAATTCCCAGTTACGTTCGTCCAATACCGCTTTGTCAAACTGTGCCGGAGTCAGTCCCGATAGTTTAGTCAGTCCTGCCCGTTCGCGGACTTCATTGATAGCATCGTATGCTGCTTTTGAAGGGCTGCCCTCTGCCAGATTAGCGGCTTCCGCGTAGATCAGCAACACATCGGCATAGCGTAACATACAGAAAAATCCGTCCGCTTTATTAGCTGTAGCTATCCCTGAATATCCTCCGCTCTTTGGACCTGCATCCCGGTACTTTCCCACATAAGGTTGTGCCACATTGGTGTCTTCCCACGAAGCACCGTCCCTCATCCGAGTATAAAAAGTTCCGCTCAAACGGCTGCCATCTCCTACGGGAAAAGTTTCCAGAAAGCGTTTGTCACTGGTCCAATCTGCCCAGCCGTTTTCTCCGTGATCAGTAGGACGCACAGCCTGATGGATATAACTGCCTGTTGCATTGTCCGAACTGGCATAAAGCGCAAAGATAAATTCGGAGTTTATTTTACGGTTGCTCCATAACCACAATTGGGAATATACTTTTTCTAAGGTATAGACCTTTTCACTAATTACTTCATTTGCCTTATCACGTGCCAGCGCATAACAGGAAGTCTCATTCAACGGAAATCCCGCCATTGTCAAATAGACTTTTGCCAGCAACGCTTTTGCCGCCCAACGGCTGGGACGGCTCGGATCATCCTGTGAAAGAGGCAATGTCAACTCTGCATTCTTCAAATCAGAAACTATCTGCTCGTAAATCCGGGCAACACTCGCCTGAGGCTCTTTTGCCGCATTATCCTGATTTTCCTCCGTCAACAATGGCACTTCGCCAAACCAACGCACCAACTGGAAGTAATTAAAAGCACGCAAGAAATGGGCTTCCCCTCCAATCGGGGACAATTCGTCGGGAGATAATTTCGTGTTCTCACCGATAATCTTTATCAATGTATTGCACGCGCTAATACTTGTGTAATATGAGTTCCATAACTCATCCGTCACTTCGTCCGGATTTCCTACTGTGTTAATGTTAACCTGTTCGAATCCTTTCCATCTGATGACGGGGGTATTTACATCTTCGGCACCTGCACTGGCCGCATAGGGCATATCGGTACCATATAAAAGGATTAAGGGGGTATAGGCTCCTGTGATATAACTATTGAAGTCGGTCAGTGTCTGGAAGAACTTATCGACAGTTGGTTGTCCGGTAAGATTCTCTGTCAAATCGGCACAACTCGTACTTAATATTATCGCCAATAATCCGACGCAGCTCTTTTTTATAAGTGTACAATTCATAGTCTGTTATTATTAAATGATCATTAAAACGAAATATCCAACCCTACAAGGAAACTCTTTGACGAAGGATACACACCACGGTCCACGCCTGCCGCATCCGAGTCTGCTCCCATACTTGCTTCCGGATCAAATCCCGAATAATTGGTTATTGTCCATAGATTATTGGCACTGACATAGATACGGGCGGAAGAACATCCTATTTTTGACAATATCTTACGCGGAATGCGGTAGCCTAATGTGATATTTTTCAGGCGCAAATAGTCTCCCTTCTCCACCCAACGGGAAGAATTAACATACTCTGCTCCCGAAAAAGCAGGAATATTTGTCGGATTTTCCGGTGTCCAATGGTCTTTCATAACCGTACTGGTCGGGAATGCATCCGACGAATAAGTCTCACGCCGGACACGATTCTGATTATAAATGTCATTACCGGCCACTCCCTGCCAGAAAATATTCAGGTCGAAATCAAAAATCGTAAATGTATTGTTGAATCCGAAACTCAATTTCGGTTGGGCATTACCGATAATACCTATATCATCCTTATCTATTTTTCCGTCGCGGTTGATATCTACATACTTAGCGTCTCCGGGCTTTGCTCCGTAAAGCGCAGCCGTCGAAACTTCTGATTTCTGCCAAACACCGGCAAAGGTATATCCGAGGAATGTGCCCATCGGTTGTCCCACCATCTGGACATAAGAACCCACCAATCCCGGATAATCGGCACCGGTTGTAATAAGCGTATTGGAGAGCCCGTCCAGTTCGAGAATCTTATTTTTATTGATATTCAATGTATAATTTATGTCCCATTTAAAATGTTTGGTAGAGACAGGAATGCCACCCAACATGATATCAAATCCTTTATTGGACACGGAACCGACATTGGTAAGGATGGAACTGACACCCAATACCGAAGGTACTTTCTGCCACATCAACAGGTCTGTGGTTTTCTTGTTATAATATTCGGCTGAGAAACTCAAACGCCCTCCCCACCACCGACTGTCTATACCGATGTTCAACTCACGGGTACGTTCCCATTTCAGATTTTCATTGCCTAAATCTGATATTGCCAAAGTCGGGTTTCCGCTATCGTCCATGCCCGGATAAAACTTTAAATGAGAAGAGTAAGCGGGCACTGCCGCATTGCCTACCGTACCGTAACTCCCGCGAATTTTAAACTCCGGTACTATATCTTTCAGCCTTTTCATAAACTTCTCTTCCATAAGATTCCATCCTAATGAAAATGCTGTAAAATTGTCGTATTTGTTTCCTTCTGCCAACTGGCTGGCTCCATCATAACGAACCGATCCGGAAAACATGTATTTATTCTTATAACTATAATTCACACGACCCATAAAAGACTGCATCACTGTAGTAGAATATTCCACCCAAGGGGCCTGCAAAATAGAGCCGAATTGCACTCCATTATATCCCATTCCCACCGGAATTCCTCTGGAAGATGCAGATGTGCTCTGATAATTATCCTTCAATACTTCGTATACTCCGGTAGCCTGAACGGTATGATCGCCAAAAGCCTTGTCAAAAGTCAGAATACTGGTACTTTGCAAAGCGATATAGCGTGATTGGGCCTTACTTCCGTTAATATCTCTAATATCGCCATTATTGACACGCTGATTATCAAAATACCCTTTGGCATCGCTGTGAGTCTTATATGAAAACAAAGAAGATAATTTGAGGAAATCCCAGAATTTATATTCTCCCATCAAAGAAGCATTAAAAGAAGCGACGGATTTATCGTCCACTATCTCCAAAGCATACCCCACCGGATTGTACAATGAAACCGGTCCTATTCCTCCACCCGGCTGTGTATATCCTCCTTCGCTATCGGGGTCATAGATGCGTTTCGTAGGCGACCATTGAAGTGCCGCATTAATAGCCTGTTCATAATCTCCATTATGCGTCTCGTCATAAGAGGCAAACGTATTCAGCGATAAATTCAAACGGGATGTAGCCTGAACTTTAAAGTTTGCACGAAAAGTATATTGTTTAAAATTGGTATTCTGCACAATGCCATCTTTATTGGTATATCCTCCAGCTATGAAATAAGAAATGCTTTCTTTCGCTCCACTGATACTGATGTTATGTGATTGGGAAACCGCATTCCGAAAAATCTTATCCTGCCAGTCCGTACTGTTTCCTTCCAACGGAATCTCATCCGGACCAAAAGCAGGATTGAGTCCATTCTCCTCCTGAGCCTCATTCATCAGCAGGGCATATTCTTTCGCATTCAATGCAGGCAAGGTTTTCCGCACTTCATCAAATGAAACAAAACCGTTGTAAGACACCTGCGGCTTTCCGGTTTTCCCATTTTTAGTTGTCACCAGAATAACACCGTTCGCACCTTTCGAACCATAGACAGAAAGGGCTGCAGCATCTTTCAATACTTCTATGGATTCTATCTGGTTAGGATTCAAGCTCCCGATATTCCCATCTTGAACACCATCGATTATGATCAAAGGATCATTTCCATAAGTCAGCGAGTTGGCTCCACGGATACGGATCGTTGCCGATCCCGAAGGAGCACCATTGGAATTCTGCACAACAACACCTGCCACACGTCCTTGCAAGGCCTGCGCAGTACTGGCATTAGGAGCTGACAATAGCTCTGCTGACTTTACGGAAGAAACGGAACCGGTGATATCACTTTTCTTTTGTACACCATACCCCACGACAACTACTTCATCCAATACTTTAGTGTCTTCCTTCAGGACAATCCGAAGCAGATTCTTACTATCGGCAGCTCGAAGTTCCACACTTTGATAACCGATATAGGAGACTGAAATCCAGGCATCTTCCGATACTTCATTTATAGTGTAGTTTCCGTCAAGGTCCGTAATTATTCCGGTTGAAGTTCCTTTCACTACCACACTGGCCCCAATGATCGGTTCGCCCTTATCATCCACGACTGTTCCTTTGATGTTCTTCTTTGTACTGCCGTCATGAGGTTTCTGCGTCTTTTTCAAGATGACTATCATCTTGTTTTGCAACTTATAAGTCAAATCCTTATCCAAGACTTTATTCAGCACCTCATCCAATGATGCATTTTTGAAAGTTGCCGTAATTCTTTTATTCTCGTTCACTTCATCTGTCTTATAGATGACAGATAAACCTGTTTGCTGCTCAACTTCTTTCAAGACTGTCTTCAGTGTTTCATTCTTGAATGTCTTGTTGATGACTTGGGCGTGTAAAGTCACTGTCGCCAGACAAAATGAAACTAAAAGAAGCAGCCGTAATAAGCTCTTTCGGTTGTTCATAGTTTTTCTCGATTTAATTTAATAATAGTTGTTACAAAATGGAAATTATTCTCTGATATATATATCCTTGCCTTTACGTTCGACGGTTATCGGGATAATCTCTTGCAAAGCCGTCATCACCTCTCCGATTGTTTCTCTGTTGCGCAGAGAAATACAGAATGTCTTGTCTCCTACAGCTTCCGATTCCAGCCGAATATTCACATCATATTGTCGGGATAGTTTTGCAACCAGTTCCTTCAATGTAATGTGATCAAATTCTATACGGTTCTCCGCCCACGCTTTTGATTGTGAAGCGTTTACTTGGGTACGGATGAATTTTCCTGTTTCTACGTCCAATCTCATGGACTCTCCAGGAGACATCATTATCGGACTGCCTTTATAATTCAGTTCGACCGACCCTTCGAGTAAAGTGGTGGAAATGAAAGGATCATCATCATAGGCGGATACGTCGAACTTCGTTCCTTTCACAACGATGTCATATCCATGTGTCTGCACGATAAAAGTAGCTCCCTCTTTCTTGGTGACTTCAAAATATCCCTCACCGTTCAGTTCGACTCTGCGATTGGCGGTATTGAACTTGTTCGAATGCTTCAGTGTGGAGCCTGCATTAAGCCAAACGACTGTACCGTCAGACAGAATGACTTTGCTCTTCTCTCCATAGGGAGTTTCGCATACAAAATACGTTTCCGGTTGCAATGAAGAAGAGAGTTGCCATACACCAAGGGTTCCTCCTATAGTCAGAAGTACGATAGCTGCAACAGCAGCCACTTTTCGCCAGACGGAAAATCTCGTTTTCGAAATACCCAGCATCGGGATAATGGCTTCCTGCGTGCGGATTTTGCGTTGTAATGTCTCCCACTCCTTCGTGGTATTGGAATCGGTAATGCCCGAGGCAATCCACTCCTTTTCCCACTGTCTGAATGCCGTGCGATTTGCTTCACTTTGTCCGACATACTCAAACAATAGTTTTTCGTCTTTTCGCCGGATTCTTCCTTCGAAATACTGAACGGCCAACTCACGAATGTTTTTCTTTTCTTCCATAATTTCACTTTCTATAAGATGTAACAACTATTATTTCTTTTACCCAACCACCCATACAAAGAAAAAAGCAGGAATTTTTCAGTCCCTGCTCTTCCAATCTAATTATCAATGGTTTATATTTTCTTCTTTTATTTATTATTCATAATCACCCAGGCAACAATCATAATATAAATGTCTACCGGATACTTGTCTTTGAAGTGTTTGGAGAAGCTTTTCAATGCTTTCGCAATGTGCTTCTCGACTGCCGTAGTCGATATCTGAAGTTTATCTGCAATTTCACGATTCTTCAGTCCTTTGAAACGGCTCATCAGAAAGATTTCCCGCGAACGCTCGGGCAGCTGCCCGATGACAAGGTTGATTTGTTCCTGTAATTCGTCATATAGTAGTTTGTGCTCTGCATCTAGTGTGAAGTCGGCATAATAGAGCCTTTCTTCACCATCAATGGATGCAAGATATTCTATCTGATGTTTCTCGACAATGGAAAGATGCTTCAAATAATTCAGGCATCCATTGCGTACCATTGCAAAAAGTAAGGAGGTGACCGATACAGCCGACAACAACTCCCGCTTCTCCCAAAAACGCAGAAAACACTCCTGAATAATATCACGAGCCGTCTCTTCATCTTCCACGAAACGAATAGCATAGCCGCACAAACGGGGATAATAAGCCTTAAAAAGATATTCAAATGCCTGATTATTACCTTTTCTGATCTCGTCTAATAAGAACTTTTCATCTGAAAAATCAACCATAGTGTCGTATTTTGAAACAAAGGTATAAAGTTACAGATGACAATGATATTAATATTTTCTCAGATTTCCGATTTTTCAGCAGAGTTTCTGCATATAAAACTTTAAAAGCGATATTTTAACCGTTATTGGTAAAATATCGCTTTTAAAATATATAGCTCAACTATATTGACTAATAAGTAAGTCGGATACCCGCCTGAATATTGAAGTTGAACGGATTTTCCTTACGGATGGTCTGTACATCAGAACCGTCATCAAAGAAATAAGCAACACCGGGTTCTACGTATATACCTACCCGTTTGGTGGCATTAAACTGTGCGCCGACTGCACCGGAGACGGAGAATTGCAAAGGTTTCACAGTTTCCTTCTCTGTGCCCAGCTTACCATAAACACATTTCTCAATCATACCTCCACCGGATACATAAAAAGTAAACAGTTTCTTATCAAGGAAGTTCCAGTTTGCTTTTAACGGAATACCCAGATAATGCAGTTTCTGTTCTGTCTTCTGGTCGCTGTCCGCAAACTTTGCATCCGAAGAAAGCAAAGTGTAAGTCAACCCTGTCTCAACAGAAAAACCTTTCGCCAGACTCTTACGGACGGATAATCCAAAAGAGATAGGCTGATGGTGTTTCATATCAACCACCTGATTGGCCTGACGCAAATAAGGCACTCCATCTTCAAAGACCAACGTCTGGTCACTTGGTATGCTCAGCAAACCATTCGAAACCGATACCATGCTCACGCGAGACATATAGGAAGGAATCCCCGATCCTAACTCTGTAGAAGCACCTCCGGAATTACCTACCGAAAGTCCCATCGACCACGTACCTTTCTGTGAGGATGCCTTCTCAGTCGGAATATGCAGCTTATCTCTGCTGGAAGGACGGCGTGGTTTATTTCCCGGTTGTTCTGTATCCGTCTGCTTCTGCTGAGCAACCTTCGTTTCTTCCACCTGTTCCACTTCTGCTTTCCGGTCACCCGACTTAGCTCCCACTTCCAAAGGAGCCTGTTTTTCTTTCTGAACAGGTGCATCTGCATTTGCTGTCGGTTGTGGAATATTCCGTTCCGCCTTCGCTATGCGATCCTTCACTACCGGACGTACTACCGGCTCTACCGTTGTTCCGGTCGCATCCGGTTGCTGTGCATCCGGCAAAATATCCGGAACAGAGGCTAACGCCGGAGTCTTGGCATGACGAATATCATCGGCAGCAGGAGTTCCCAAGAAATACAAACTGAGTGATGACACTAAAGCCAATAAAATGACAGCCGCAGCAGCTACTGTCCATTTACGATAAGGATATATCTTCCTCTCCACAGGAGGCATAAGTTCTTTTTCCAGTTGTTCCCAACCGGAAGCAGGCAGTGGCTCCGAGTAATCTCCGAGCTTCTCCTTCAACTTATTCATCCATAATTCTTTCTCTTCCATATCTCTACCTATCCGTTATTCATTATCCATTCTTTTACTCTCTTAGCCAACACGCTCTTCGCCCGAAATAATTGCGAAGCCGAGGACTTTTCATTAATACCTAATAACTGTGCTATTTCCTTATGCGACTTTTCCTCGAAGGTATAAAGGTTGAACACGGTACGGTATCCAGCCGGCAACTCTTCGATAAATCGCATCAATACTGCTTGCGGAATCATCTCAACAGCCGAAGCGTCGGGTTCCTCGTAGTCTTCGGGAACTTCCTCCAAAGGTGTCGACTGACTGATTACATCACTTTTGCGAAGATACTGTAAAGCAGTATTGACCATCACCCGTTCCATCCAAGCCCGTAATGAGCCTTCACCCCGCCAGGTGAACTTGTCGAAAGAACTGAATATTTTTATAAAACCATCGTGAAGCAGGTCCTGAGCTGTATCACGGTCGCCTGTATAGCGCAGACAGACGCCAAGCAAACGCCCTCCATAGTGCTCATACAATTCTTTGCGGGCTCGATTATTTCCCAGCCTGCATTGTTCCGACAACTCAAATTCTTCCATTTGCTTATACACGTGTTTACCTTATAAATGCAGCAAAGATAGAAATACTGCACAGAGAGAACAACTCTTTTGCAACTTTTGTTTCTTTAACAGATCCAAATGCAATATTTTCTCCCCTTCTGCATTTTCAAAATACAAAGCAACTAAATAGTATCAATTAAAAATCATTTTTATAGTATATGAAGAAATTTAAATTCATTGCATTTATAATTGCTGTTATGACCACCATGCCGATATTTCAGTCTTGTCTGGATGATGACTCTCCATCCGATTCGCTGGTCATCAGCACCATTAATCTGATCAGCCCGGATAGCAAGGATTTCTATTTCACCCTGGACGATGGAAAAACAATGTTCCCGAGTAATGGAAATGGATGGATCAGTGACAAGAGTAAAGACGGGCAACGCGCCTTTGTCATATTCAAAGAACTGGAAGAACCGGTGAAGGGATATGACTATAATATTCAGGTAAGAGAAATAAAAGAGATCCTGACCAAAGAAATCGTAACTATGGGAGAAGGAGAAAATACGGAAGAGAAGATCGGAGACGATAAAATCAATTCCACTTATATGTGGATTACCCAAGACAAGAAATATCTGACAATCGAATTCCAATATTACGGTACGCATAGCGAGGATAAGAAACATTTCCTGAATCTGGTCATCAACAACAAGGAAGCTGAACCTGCTGCCGATGATGCCAACGATGAGTATATCAATCTTGAATTCCGGCATAACGACGAAGGCGATACCGCCGACCGTCTGGGCGAAGGGTATATATCTTTCAAACTGGACAAGATTCAAGATCAGATGAAAGGTAAGAAAGGACTCAGAATACGTGTCAAAACCTTATATAACGGGGAAAAATTCTATGAAGTGAAATTCCCCTCATCCAATTAAATCTAGTAATTATAGAAACACTCTTTTTATTATAATATATAATTACGCAAAAGAGGGCGACAGTTGTGAAACTCTCGCCCTTAATTTTATCATGAAGTGATCCGTTTATTTCTTCTTATTATTTCTTTTCATTTTTGTCACCGAAATAATTCCAGACGAGTGCACTGACAGCCGCTCCTACAAACGGTGCTACAATAAACAGCCACAACTGCGACAACGCTTCTCCACCCTGGAACAATGCCGGACCGATACTACGTGCCGGATTGACGGAAGTACCCGTAATAGGGATACATACGATATGTACCAATACCAGCGAAAGCCCGATAGCAAGCCCTGCGAAAGCGCCCGCCCCTTTCTTCGGATCGGTAGATCCCAGCACCACTAATACGAAAATGAAAGTAAACACGACTTCTGCAATGAATGCCTGTAACATTTCGCCATCACCGAAACCATTGGAACCGGTAGCTGTCGGTCCGTCGTGCCCACCGGTAGTCACTAATGCGTAAAGAATAGCCGAACCGATAATCGCTCCTATCACCTGGAAAAGCATATACATGCCTGCATCTTTTCCATTCATACGTCCCGAAAGGAATACCCCTAACGTAATAGCAGGATTGATGTGACATCCCGAGATACCTCCGATAGCATACGCCATCGCCACTACTGAAAGTCCAAATGCCAAAGCAACACCGACTGTTCCTACTCCGGCTCCTACAGTACCGGCCATACTACCGGCAAAAACAGCACTTCCACATCCCATCAGAACGAGCACCATCGTCCCAATCATTTCTGCAATGTATTTTTTCATATTACTAAATAAAAATGGTTGATTCCTCAAATATAAAGAATTAAGACCAGAATTCAAAACGTATATGCCTAATTATTACTATCTTTGCGACATTTTTGAATAAAACCATCCAAACGATCCAATGAAAAAAGGACTATTTTATGCTATATTGGCCTCTGTACTATGGGCTATCGTCAATCCGTTCATCAAACAAGGGTTGAGCTATGACTTTTCTCCTATGAACTTTGCAGGTATCCGATTTACTACCGTAGGTATCATTCTTTTCGCTTATACCTGGCACAAGGGTATGTGGAAGGAGATTCGGCAACACAGTAAATTGTTTCTGAATTTGATTCTGATTAATATGTTTATGGGGTACACAGCTTTCTATTTTGGTGTCGATTTCGTAAGCGGAGCTATTTCTTCCATTATTATGGGAATGACGCCACTGATCAATGTACTGTTAGCTCATCTGCTGGCAAGCAATGACCGGCTGAATATTCACAAAATCATTAGTCTTATTATCAGCCTCATCGGCCTGTTACTTATCGTAGGTATGGGCAGCAATGGCGCACCACTGGACTGGAAAGGGATCACGGGTATTGTACTTTTACTGCTTAGTATCATTTTTCAGGGGTATTCCGCGATTTCCGTATCAGAAGACAAAGGTAAGGTAAACCCTATTTTCCTGAATGCTGTACAGATGTTCTTCGGGGGACTGCTTATCTACATGGTAGGACTAGGTACGGAAGGATATCACTCCTTTATCGGGAAACCTGCCGGATTCTATATCAGCCTTTCCATTCTGGTATTTATCTCGGTTTTTGCGTTCAGTTTCTGGTTTATCGCTTTGCAAAGTAAAGGAGCTAAAGTTAGTGATATCAATATGTGCAGGTTAATCAACCCGATATTGGGTGCCGTACTGAGCTGGATAATGCTTCCGGGAGAATATCCGACATTCAGTACCGTTGCCGGAATGATTATTATAGTCAGCTCCCTCATTATTTATTTTAAGGGAGCCGAAATAGCTCAATGGCTGAAGCACAATAGAGCCAAAAGCGACATACAGGGATAAGGAATCTTACAATAAATATTGAATGGATTGCAAAGACTGCATTTCTTTGGGTATAGCTGCCAGAATCTCTTCTTTCAGAACATTCAGCAAGCTATGCCTGATAAAATCCCTGCTGGTTGCCAGTACAATCTGCCGTGTAGGACGGGGAATAGCAAATGGGCGTACTAATTTCTTTTGTTCTTCTGTCAGTTGTGAAACAGCCAACTCGGGAATAAAAGTAATCCCTTTTCCACTTTCCACCATACGCATAAACGTTTCCATGCTTCCCAAATGGTAGGCCATCTGATTGACTTTTACCGTTTCCATCTGACAGAAACGTACCAGCTGGTCACGGAAACAATGCCCCTCGTCCAACAGCCAAAGGCGTTCGCCTGTTATATCGGAAGTACGGATCATCTCATGCTTGAACAGAGGTTCCTTGCAAGATACATACCCGAAGAATGTTTCATAGAAAAGAGTTTCTTCTTTCAGGAAGGTATCCTCCAGTTTGCTTGCTATGATTGCGGCATCAAGTTCTCCGGCATGCAACGCCTGCTGAATATCCTGTGTTTTCATTTCCGTGACACGGATGTCCAGTTCCGGATGCTTTTCCATCAGTTGAGGAAAGAAACGAGGTAGTAAATAAGGAGCTATGGTTGGCAATACTCCCAAACGGAATACACCTGCCAGCGACTGCTTTTCTTCACTGATTATTTCTTTCACCTGCGCAGTCTGTGCCAGGATAACACGTGCCTGATCAATTATCTTTTCTCCAATCGCTGTGGGACAGACAGGCTGTACGGTACGGTCGAATAACTTTACTCCTAATTCCTCTTCCAATTTCTGAATCATTGCACTCAACGTAGGCTGCGTCACCCGGCAATATTCGGCTGCCCGGGCAAAATGACGAAACTGGTCCACTGCTAAAATATACTCCAATTGTTGTATTGTCATCTATCAAATCAGATTAAGTTATAGATTTCTTCTATGCAAAGATAGAAATTTTCAGTTTGACAACAAGCATTTTCCGCCTTATCTTTGCAGTACAGAAAAAAAGAAAACGAATATAAATCATTAAAAACAAATAGAATATGAAAACTTTAGAATTTATCAAATTGAATGAATCGGGAGCAAACAACGTAGTAGCATCTTTGCAGCAATTACTGGCAGACTTCCAAGTGTATTACACCAACCTCCGCGGTTTCCACTGGAATATCAAAGGACATGACTTCTTCGTACTTCACAGCCAATTCGAAAAGATGTATGACGACACCGCTGAAAAGGTGGACGAAATCGCAGAACGTATCTTAATGCTGGGAGGAACTCCGGCTAACAAGTTCAGCGACTATCTGAAAGTGGCAAACATCAATGAAGTGGATAAGGTAAGCAACGGCGAACAAGCATTGAATAACATTCTGCAGTCTATCAGCTATCTGATTGGTGAAGAACGTAAGATTTTGTCTATCGCTTCGCAAGCCGGAGACGAAGTGACAGTTTCGATGATGAGTGATTATCTGAAAGAACAGGAAAAGATGGTTTGGATGCTGACGGCTTATAACAGCAAGTAAATATAAGGTTTAGGTTTTAAGTGAAAAAGCGGGTGCCTCAGAGTTATATCTGATACACTCGCTTTTAATTTATAACCTTATCTCAGGTTCTTACTTCCGGACACAGACTTCACCGAAATATGAGTTGTTAGTCTTATGTCATCCGAAGAAGCACCAATCATTATCCGGAAATCTCCAGTTTCCACCACACGCTTCATACTCCGGTCGATAATGGAGAAATCTTTTTCGGTTAGGGTGAAAAGAATTTCTTTCTCCTCTCCTTTTCTCAGAAAGAAACGTTCAAAATGCTTTAATTGCTTCAGGGGCTGGACTACCGAAGCGTACTCATCTTTCAGATAAAGTTGCGCAACTTCTTCACCGTCATAGTTCCCGGTATTTTTTACCTTAAATGAGACTTCGAAATGACAAGGGGATTTCTGTGTTATTTGCAAATCCGAATATTCGAAAGTGGTATAACTCAAACCATAGCCAAAACCATAGAGCGGAGAAGCGGCCATTTCGACATAATCATGATTGCGAGGAGCTTTTTTATTATAATAAACAGGTATCTGTCCAACAGAACGGGGAACAGAAACCGGTAATCGCCCGGCAGGATTATAGTCACCAAACAAGACATCGGCTATTGCATCCCCTCCTGCCTGCCCCGGATAAGAAGCGGTCAGCAATGCATCGGCACACTCGGATGCCCAGACTTTGTCTAACGGGCGCCCTTCTATATAGACAACGATTAATGGTTTTCCGGTGGTTTTCAGTGCATTCAGCAAGTCCTGCTGTTTTCCCAGTAAGGTCAGAGTAGCCCTGTCAAAGCCCTCACCACATTCCATATCGCTGATGCTCTTTTCGTCTGCGATTGCCGCGCCCGTTTCTTGATAACTCGTCTTGAAATCACGTGCGCTGGAGCCTCCTACTACCGCTATTATGACTTCCGAACGGTGTGCTGCTTCAACTGCCTCCGCTATCTCATTCACAGTAGTATCACGGATAGCACATCCACGCACGTACTCCACTCTGGAGGGAGAGAGTTTAGAGATAACTCCATCCAATACGGTTCTTATGTCCTTATCTTCTTGTGGTGCTGTATAGTCTCCCAGCATGTTATAACGATTGTCTGCATTCGGTCCGACGACCGCCACTCTTTTTATTTTCTTACTTAAAGGAAGAATAAAATTCTTATTCTCCAACAATACTACAGACGATTGCGCTACTTTGCGTGCCAGTTTGACGTGCTCCTTATTACGCACCATTTTCGTAGTCGTTTTCGGATTTACATAAGGATGTTCAAACAATCCCATTTCAAACTTCATCCGTAATATCCGGTCTACAGCTGCATTAATCTGCGTTTCATCCAGTTTTCCAGACCTGACAGCTTGCAACAGATTCATAAACGCATCACCACCCAAATCTATATCGACTCCGGCAGATAGTGCCTGTACAGCCGCTTCTTCCATAGTGGAAGCAACGAAATGACTTTCGTGAATACCTTCGATACTATATAAGTCGGAAACAACAAATCCACGAAATTTCCACTCATTACGTAATAATTGTGTCAGCAAATAATGATTTGCCGTACAGGGAATACCATCTATTGAATTGTAAGAAGTCATCACAGAGAGTGCTCCTGCCTCTATCGCTTCCCGAAAAGGAGGAAGGAAGTTCTCATGCAGGTCCCGGGCCCCTACTGATGCATAGTTTCCGTTTTGTCCGCCTTCCGGCACCGCATAAGCCAGAAAATGCTTCAAAGTAGCTATGGTAGCATGCTCCCGGGATAAATCTCCGCTTCCTAATCCCGTGACCATCGCAGCTCCCAAGCGTCCACTCAATACGGGATCTTCGCCGAAGGTTTCCTCTACACGCGACCAGCGAGGGTCACGAGACAAATCCAGTACAGGCCCATAACTTATATGCGCACCCTGTGAACGAATCTCTTTAGCAATCGCCTTTCCCACTTCTTCTATCAATGTCGGCGACCAAGTTGCCGACATCCCTATGCCGGTAGGAAAGACTGTTGTCCCAATCGCCATATGTCCATGAGGTGCTTCTTCAGCCAAAAATACGGGAATACCCAAACGGGTATTTTCTATTGCATATTTCTGCAATGCATTACCGGCTTTGGCTGCCAGTTCGGGGCGAAGTCCGTTCTCCAGGGTCTTCCTAGTCCAGGGATCAGCACGATAAGTCGCCCACAGCATACCTGCGTTCTTTTCTTTTATTAGTTTTTTAAACTTTTCAGAAGGGTACACTTCATCGTCCTTTATTTCGTACATTTCCCAGCCAAGAGGAGATAATAGTTGTCCGACCTTTTCCTCTAAAGTCATGCGTGAAAGCAAATCTTTCACCCGTTCGTCAACAGACAGGAGCGGATTTTTATAAAGTGGCAGAGAGGATTGGGCAAAAGCCCCGATATTCATTATCAATCCTATGATTAAAATAGATAATCGCTGTGTCATAATGCTATATGATATAATATAAAAATAACTTCCCGCAGGTTCCATTGTTGTTTCATGCGATGGAACTTTAGTTTCCAAGCAGGAGAAACTTTAGTTTCATTGGGAAGAAACATTTAGTTTCATTACTTGAAACTTTTGGTTTCAACGCTTGAAACTATTAGTTTCAAGGCATGAAACTAAATGTTCCTCCGGTTGAAACAAATCAAAGGTACTATTCATTCAAAAAGAATGCACCAAGAGACCGCACTGAGATATAACAATCCCTTATGTTGCAGATAATTTATCTGCAACACATCTGCAACAAGTATCTGCAACACTATACACCACATTAAATCAAACCAATAAAAAGGCTGGTGACAGATGGTGCAGATAAAACAAAAAGTATTCTAGAGAGAGATTATTGACATCCTATCTCCGCTATTCCCAAAGAATCGCTTTCATCCACCATTCGAGTCGCTTTTAACCTAAGATAGCGAGCCTCAACCGGACTAAAGTACACATTCTGAAGAATCGGATTATTACGGATATTCGAAAATTCTCCCTGAGCTACGACTTGCATCGTCTCTTCGGTAGTACCGGCAGACAGTTCGTACGATGAAATCAGCCCTTTACTGTATTCACTTTGGTCAGGCAAATAGTAAAATGAATGAATGGTACGATTTTCGCCAAGGTCAATCACGATTTCTTTCCCTGAGATAAGAGCGGTAGTCTGATCGTTTTTGTCACTGCATTTCTTTGCTTCTTCTGCATCCACCCCTAAAATCGCAAAGGGGAAAGTCCTCAATTCTGAAGTTGCCGATGTATAATTCTCCGTTGCATCGGGTGCATAATAAGCTCCCGCCTCACTGATACACAAGCATCCGCGGGCATCCGTAAACCTTATGCGCAGTTCTTCCGTTTCGACCGTTTCAAAACGTAACAGACGTTTGTAGCCTACGGTGGTAGTTTCTTCGTTACATTTAACCGGCAGCCATTGGTCTCCCTCCTTGTATTCTACAACAAAGGACTTCACCCGTTGCCCCAAAGGTATGTACTCTTGAATCATCACCCGGTTCATCTTCGTCGGCTGAGTGAAAGTAAAAGTCAGATCAGCGGAAGTCACTCCGTCGTTGGTCGCCCAATAAGTTTCATACTTTCCATCCGTTGCGGCACAAACCCTGAATTTTCCTCCACGCTCATCGGAAGCTACGACTTTTGCACTGCTCAACAAATTATCTGCCAACTCTTTCTGAACTCTTTGATGGAAAGAAACTGCATTCAATGAATCGGTCGGATGAATCAAACCGTTACGATCTACCGGGAAGTTCAATAATAAAGTCGCATTATGCCCCACACTACGATAGTACAAGTCCGTCAGTTGATCGACTGTTTTTACTTTATCATCTTCTTCAGGATGATAGAACCATCCCGGACGGATGGAAACATCACATTCCGCTGCTACCCATTGATTACCGTCGGCATGCCCATACTGCAGTTCTCGATATTTGGGATATCCCGGATATACCTCGCCTGCCCGAAGGAAAGACCAGTTGGTAGCTCCGGCAAATCCACTCTCATTTCCTACCCAACGGCACCCCGGTCCGCCATCCGAGAAGATCACCGCCTGCGGTTGCAATTCATCAATCATCTTGTAAGCACGCGGATAATCATAGTACGTTTTACGGTCGATGGTACGTACATCTTTTGCTCCTCCGTACCAACCGTCGCCTCCATTGGCTCCATCGAACCAGATTTCAAAGACGTCTCCATAATTAGTGAGCAATTCATTCAACTGCTTATAGAAATAATCCACATACTCCGGCGTACCATAATTTGCCTGATGCCTGTCCCATGGAGAAAGATAAACGGCAAACTTGATACCGTACTTCTTGCAGGCATCAGAAAGTTCGCGTACAATATCACCTTTACCGTCTTTGTAAGGAGTATTCCGGATGCAATATTCTGTCAGTTGTGTAGGCCACAGGCAGAAGCCGTCATGATGTTTGGCTGTCAAGATCACTCCTTTCATACCGGAGTTGACAAAGGTCTGCACCCATTGCTCACAGTCCAGACGAGCCGGATTAAACGTTTTCGGATCGGAGTCGCCATAGCCCCATTCCCGGTCATTGAAAGTATTGAGACCGAAATGCACAAAGGCATAAGTTTCCATCTTCTGCCAATTTACTTGCTTTTCCTGAGGAACAGGTAAAATAGCTTCCGGTGCGGGAACACTCTGACATCCTGCCAAAAATAGACTAAAGACTGCTGTAGAAATGCTGGTTACGATTGGGGGTTTCTTCATGGTATTTGATTCATTTATAGTTTTATCTTTTCAGATGATTTTATTTGTCGGTGCTAAGATAGGAAATATTATATTACTAATCAACCGGATCGGCACATGTTATCACCAACGGTTTCACGAGTGCCCGTCCGTTGATCACGGGATAGACACGTGTTACAGCCGGAAACCTGCCGGAATATTGATATTCAACAGGCATCACACCTTCTTCACGGGCTTTCACCATGCGGGGACTGGTAAACTTAATATCCGTATTTCCACCTATCACCACAAACATCAGTTGCATATCATGATCGGTATCATTTACATATTTCAATTTCATCGTTTTCGTACCACCTTTGCCTATCGTGCCGAATGCCATTACTTCAAAGTTCATCCAAAGTCCGCTACCATACTCATACGGATAGTTCTCCGATACCGGATGTTGGCAGGGAATGACAGTACCCTTTACCCAGATGCGGTTGTAGTTCGCATTGTTATTGCTCAAAACAACGACTTCCTTACTGAAGAATCCCGGTCGGTAAGCCGGATTGTAAGTCACTTTCACTTTCCCTGTGGCATTGGGGCGAAGCGGTTCTTTAGGATATTCAAACTGTACACAACCACAACCACTCGTTACCCCATTGATAGAAAGAACTTTCTGACTGACATTCCTAAACTCAAATTCATGTGAAACCAATCCGTCTTCTTCCTTTATTTCTCCAAAATCAAAGACGCGCTCTTCAAACACCAGTTCGTCAGAAAGCCGGGGCTCTTGCGCCATCGAAGGAAAGAGCACAAGGAATAAAAAGGTAATGGATAGAATCAATATTTTCATAATCTACAAATATGGTACAAACATAATATTTTCCAAAGATAAGAGGGGACAAATAATTCTCTTTTCTCCATTTGACTTTGTCCCCTCCTCTATCAGATACGAAAATTCCGTTTATTCAGCATAAACGTCCAGCTCGTTGAAGGTACGGTAATATCCCCCCCATGAACCGCTACCATTGCTCCATTGCAAAGATAACCTCACATACCGTGCCGGAACCGCACCATAAAGTATGATATACTGATCTGTATTGTTCTCCACTACGGGAGCAGCAGCTCCCGCATCTGTCCAGTTGTTTCCATCAGTACTCAACTCTACTCCAATTCTGCTAAAGTTATAGTAAGAACCCCAACTCGAAGATGAATTTTTAAAATAAAGAGCAGTTACATTATTTGTAGCGTTCATATCGAGCGTAAAAGTAGGATTCTCTTCATTGGAGAATGACGCGCCAGAACCGGTATTTCCATCGAAAATGCGGGCTATCGAATTCGCATCTACCGAAGAATCGGTAGTTGTAGCCGTCCATGCAGAGCGGTCACTCACTTTTGCGCCTTTTATATCATCGGAGCCGGCATCTTCCTTAATCAGCCTTTCCTCCAGATTTACTACCACATAAGCCAGGTTTTTAGTAACGGTCACCTTTCCCTTTGTTGTCGACTCAAGACGTACAGGTATCAAGTAAGCTCCCTTTTCTGCCATACCGGAATACTTTTCTTCCGGTATGACGACTTCTATAGAGTCAGATGATAAATAAGAACCATTACCGACACTGACAGATGCCCTCTGCAAAACAGCTACAGAGGTCGTTTTATACTCCGTACCATTTTCCGTATTGAAAGCTTCCACCAAACCATTATCAATAACAGCAGTCACCGTTGCACTCCCATCCATGGGACGAGTAGCAGATACTCCAAACTTGGCGTAAACTTCATCACCAAAATATCCGACAGGCGTAGAAACCACCGTAAAGGTTTCGACAGCTGCTGAAGTATTATTAAACTGGCCTTTCGGAGGGAAATAAATTAGATTATCAGGATTACCCACAACATCATAACTCTCATCATCGCATGATTGAAAGCTAAATAGTCCGGCTACCGCCAGCAATCCTAAGATATATGTATTTATTTTCATAGCTATTCCATATTTTATTACTCGTTACACCTATTATTATCGTCACTATCCCATGCAATGGCACTGCTATAATTTAAGTTATAAGTCAGTCCGGCCCCTTCATTTATTTCACGGGCTGTATTGGTCCAGTCCATATCATAGCCATGTCCTGTTGCATCTTTAAAGATGTGTCCTTCGCCTTCATTCATCTTCCAGTATGCAACCAGACCTTCCGATTGTGAATCAACGCCACAAAGATTCATCTGTAATTCGCCTGTACTCAAAGCACGGTTCCAGACACGAACTTCGGCAATACGGCCACGGAAATACTGAGATCCGCGATATCCTGTCCACGACATTCCCAGTTCAAAACGCTGGAAATCGACCGGTTTACCGTCACCATCACCTTGCGCATCTTTCACTCCGTCTACATACATAGTCAGTTTACTGCCATCATAAGTCAAAGAAATCATATACCAGCGGTCGGTACTAAAACGGGTGCTGGACACAATACTGCCACTGGGGCTTACCCACTGCAAAGCATTGATATCTAATCCATTCTCTCCAAATCGCAGCATGTTTGAACGCTGTTCGTCCGCAGAAGTGAAACTACACAGACGAGCTATACGATGCCACTCCTGAGAATAACATTTGATCTCATAGGTGAAGTTGGATAATTCCTGCTTCTTATCATCCGAGAAAATAAAGTTACTATAAAGATTCGTGTTACTGATATTCAATGAGGTGAAATGAATCACACGGGATATCTGCAGGAAAATAGTTTTCGATGGTTTCAATATGTCAAGCCCCTCCACTTGCGTCATAGTGACAGGAATGACATATACACGCCCTTCGGCAAAATCTTCCGTAGAAGTAACCTTGACTGTAACCGGTGTAGAGAAGGCTTTGCCTGCCTGAATCACGGCATCGGCATTTTCGAGAACCGCGGCACCATCCGGTATTGCATAATACTTAGTATTATGTTCTTGATTATAGGACTCTACCAACGATCTGTCAATAGCAAATTTCACATTCACATCCTTATCTACTTTGTCTGTGGTAGAGGCAGTAATTGCATACGAAGAAGGGGTATCCTCCACTACAAACTTTGTTACGGGTGTAGTTTCCGTTCCTGTGATAAAAGCTACATTTTTATTATAATCAAATTTATCACCCTCCGTACAACCCAGAATGGATAAACCTACTATTACTCCCAATAAGGAATGTTTAAATATATATGTTTTCATCATGATTCTTATTTATTCATTATTTATTCACTTATTGCAGGATTCATTATCTGAATGGCTTCCCTGAACTCATTGTAAGGTATACCTGACGATGAGTAATAGTTTCTTCCCAAGAAGAAAACTCCACAGCCGCCTTTACGACCTTTCGATGGCTCCCAACGTGCATAGTTCATCAGTTGGCCTCCGTCTGCATAGAACACTCCGAATGATTCACAATAAATCATCTTCTCGGGTGGAAAGTTGCTGGGTTGAGTCAAGAACCCGACCTGATTACTATAAGCTTGTTGAACGATATAATCACAATAAGGTATGATGTCTGTCGGTGGTGTTCCACTGAAATAGTCAACGATAAGCAACTTGTCCGGTTGTTCGCCTTCGGGACCAAAATACTTGCCAAGTTCCTTTATCAACCTTACCAGATCGGAGCTGCTCCATCCTTCCCAGTCGACGTCTACTCCGTCAAGTCCCGGCTCCAACACTTGATTTACAATCCATTTGGCGTATGCAGCCATCGCTTCATCATCCTTATTTTGACTCAGATCATAATCAACACCATCAATGGTAAACTGGTGTCTGTAATGAGAAGCATCGGCATGCATGACAAAACGTGTACCCAGTTTCTGCTGACAGTATTGCATATCCGCATATGCTATCGGATGTGTCTCTGCTGTCGGTATTCCCATCCATAGGTTTACGATGTCTATACTGTCTGGCAGTCCTACCATACGTTCACCCCACGATGCGGGATCTTTATAGCCTGTCACACCTTCAATTGGTGACCACGCTTCGTAATAAGCATAACTTATCTCATGATCGCTTTTCTTGAAGGCACGCAGATTCTCAAAATACTGCTCGTCGTATGTCTTCAGCTTCTGAATTTCTAACGCTTCCACATCGGTATCACAACTATAGAAAAAGAATGTTCCGATAAGGAAAGTCAGTAAACCTGTTATTTTTGTTTTCATTGTAATTAGTGTTTTTAAAATTAAACAATGTCCATTTTCCTGTTATCGGGATCTTTTGTCCCACCAGAGTTTAGTTCCACCCGTATCCTGACCACCCAAAGCCGATATACCACTGGCAACGCCGCTGGCATTGTTGATCTTCTCGTCACGTGTATAAGGCAGACGGCGGACTTGCAATTCGGTATCAATCGTTCCATTACTGCTATTTCTCACTACAGGAATAACTTCCGGATAGCCTGTACGACGATATTCACTCCATCCTTCGGGACCGTCGGGATAAATGGCAATCCACTTCTGTGTGATGATACGTTCCAACTGTCCCTCAAAATCGGCATTATCATCCCATGCAGGAGTAACCTTGCTGCTGAAAGTATAATTATCACTACCTACATTATCTGCAAAAGCACCCGGAGTCGAGGTGTTGTCGGCCAGATAATCGTCTACACCGGCAGCATTGTTCTCTTCGAACGACATACGTACACCTTGTTCATAGAATGATTTGGCTGTACCACCCATCGTCCAGCCACGTAATGCACCTTCGGCACGCAGGAAGAACGATTCGGCAGCAGTCATCCATACTACCGGAGTGGAAGCACGGTTGATATTCAGGTTAGAGATCTTATTACCCTGATAGTTGCTCATGTTGCTTGTGGTGATACCGATACGTACGCCATGATATTCACCGTCGCCGGCTGTTGTAAAATAAGAGCTGATTCGTGAATCATTCAGTCCGTTCAAGTAGGCTACGATGGTAGCACCCGGACGACAGTCGCCCGAATTGAAGTTATAGGCGATCTCGTGCAACGGATGATGATATTCCAATGAGTTATGCGAAAGCTCGGCACGTTCCGCTTTACTTTCGATAAAGCCAAACATATTTTCCATCGATTTCTTTGCCTGTGCTTCTGCCAAAGTAGGATTCGCATAAGAGACACGTATAGCAAGACGCAAACGCAGTGTATTGGCAAACTTCACCCACTTCTCTACATCACCCCCATATACACAGTCATAATCGCTCATCAGCTTGGCATCCACATTTCCGTTCACATAATTGCTCAATACTTCGATAGCATTATCCAGTTCCTCAAAGAACTTATTATAAACCAAGTCCAATGCGTCGTATAAGCTGGAAGAGCCATAGTTTACATACGGAATAGGGCCGAAAGTATCAGCAATACGATGCATCCCTTCCACTTTTACGATAGTAGCCAATGCGTCAACTTCCGGCAACTCTTGCTCGGTAGCTATCTTGTGAATACTTTGCCACGGCGCCATAATGCCAGTATAGGCATAATCAAAAGTGGCATTTACCCATTGTTCCTGAAAGTTATACTGTCCGTTATGGTTGGTAGACCCTAAAGTAGCGGCTATGTAGCCCGAATAGAGATCGTGCGATAAGTTCTGGGCAATCTGATAGTCAGAATCGAGCTTGTCGCCATCATTTACGATAACAACCCGGCGCAGCATTTGCGAAAAGAAAGCACCTGTCTTCAGGTTGTCTGCTTCCATCATTTCCTCGGTGACTTCATTCGGATTTACATTATCCTCATAGTCGATACACGAAATGTTATTCAATAGCATCAAAGATATCCCGAGAATGGAAAGTTTGTTCCATGACCGTATTTTATTTAATATCATATCTTCTACAATTTATAAGTTTGATTAGAAATTAACTTTCACAGAGAATCCCAAATTACGCAGACTTGGTGACATAAACATGTCAATACCTTGAAAGTAAGTACCTGTACTTGCTGTCAGTTCCGGATCGAACGGAGCTTTTCTATAAAGGAAGAAGAGATTCTTACCGATGAAGGATACGTTCAACCCCTTAATCCAGTCCACATACTTGTTGATAGGAATATCATAGCCTAATGATAACTCAGCCAGACGGACATTAGTCGCACTATACGTATACATAGAGCCAATTCCCCCCTGAGCACCGGAGCCTCCAATCTTCGTATAGTAATCTTCCGCGCCGATAGGACGACCGTTGACAATAGCTCCGCCATTATCACGGGCATCGGCTGTAGCCTTTGAAGAGCCGTATGCATCCATTGTTGCCTGTGTCTGCGATACCACTACGCCACCGACACGTGCCGTAAACAGGAATCCTAATGAAAGACCTTTATAACTGAATGTATTGCCCCAGCCGAGGTTGTATTTAGGAGCACTGTTACCGGCTTTTACAAACTCGTCGGGCTGAGTGACTACGACCTGGTCCGAAGGATGGACATAGATAGCTCCATGTTCGTCCGTGCGAAGCGTATTCACATAAATATCACCGATAGATCCGCCTTCTGTCAGTATCATCTTATACATACTGGTTCCTCCCATATCGATTCTGTCCAGAGAAGTGAGTTCATGTGTATAAGGATCTTCATAGTTGCGCAGCAATTCCACTACCTTATTCTTGTTTAATGAATATGTCAGATAAGAACTCCAGCCAAAATCTCCCCATTTATCTTCAAAGCGCAAAGACAATTCAATACCTTTATTATCTACACGACCACCGTTGACAACTTCCGACTTATAACCGGTAGTGGAAGAAAGGGTACGCTCGAAGAACTGATTATAAGTGCGTGACTGATAAATAGATCCGTCCAGCCTCAAACGGTTCTTGAAGAACACAAAGTTAAATCCGGCTTCCCATGATTTGGTACGTTCCGGCTTCAGATTGGGGTTAGGACGGCGGGACTGGGTAACAGGAACTCCATCGACCAACGCATAAGTCGGAATGGCCAGAAATACGTCCGGAGAATTACCGACTTCCGAATAGGATACACGTACTTTCATGTACGGCATGATATCCGTACTGCAACGGAATATGTCTGTGATAATCCCCGAAAGACCGATAGACGGATAGAAGAAAGAACCGGTATTCGTGCCTTTGAAGGTAGACGACCAGTCATTACGAGCCGTCACATCCAGATAAGCCATAGATTTATAGCCGATTTGCGCGCTGCCGAATATAGCACGTTTCTTCAAATGATAGCCATATTGATTAGCCAGGTTCTTCTCCGAAGTGTCCACGTTTCCAAAAGTAAAGAGGTTGGCCACTGACTTCAGCTTACCTCCGAAATAATCGGACTGATAATCATTGTTTTCGAAGTTTGCTCCCACATTGGCCGTTAAATTAAGGGTATTGTCAACAAAGTACTTATTGATATTCAGTAACAGTTCGCCGTATATCTGCTGATTTTCAATATTACTCTTGGAGTAGTAACCATATTTTGAAGCAAACAAGGTGTTCGTTCCTGCATCATACATACGTTCACGGCGCTCGTTGTTGCGGTCCATCTTGGCACGGGCTGTCACATTAATCCAGTCAGCAAAATCATATTTTGCCGATGCAGTAGCCATATAACGGTTCTTATGATTAGGTATTTTGATATGCTCGGTAATCCAATACGGGTTCTGCAAAGCCAGACTGGTACTGTAAGGCCAATACTGGGTCAGTAAGTTTCGCTCTGAATCGTAACGCTGATATGCCTGAACCTTCGAGAAATCATCTCCCGCGGGAAACAGATAAAGAGGAACCAGCGGGTTATAATAAAGTCCCTGAGAGGTCATGTTCTGCTCTTTTACAGAGCTAAGCATAAAACTCAGGTCGAGAGTCAGCTTATCTTTCAACATCTTGGCAACATTACGGACGGTAACATTATAACGCTCGTAGTCATTATTATGAATAATACCGTTGGCATTCGTAGTACCTAAAGATAAGTAAGTCTGATTCTTGTCAGTACCTGTAGAAAGACTGGCCGCATTGGTTACATTTACGCCCGTCTGAAAGAAATCTTTAGGATCATAGCTGCTCGGTGTATTCAATTTGCTGCCCCAACTGTAGTAACTACCTACTTCGGTCTGCCCATAAGTATTCTGGAACTCAGGCAAAACAAGAGGAGCTGAGAAAGTCGTATTATTGGATATGCTGACCGAAGTACGCCCTTCTCTTCCTTTTTTAGTAGTAATCATTACTACACCATTGGCAGCGGCACTACCGTAAAGAGCAGCAGCTGACGGTCCGCTCAAAACGGATATGCTCTCGATATCCTCGGGATTCAGACCGGAAATAGGATCACCGGACTGACCGGCACCTTCGTATGAATCCGTAGGCTGCGTAGAAGCTGCACTCATATCACTCATCGGAATACCATCGACTACATAAAGAGCATTGTTATTACCATTCAAGGATTTGGTACCACGCATCACAACACGTGAAGAACCGCCTACACCGGCTGAAGATGAGTTGATCGTAACACCGGCAACCTTACCATTCAGGTTGTTGACGAAGTTGGCATCGGCAATGCGTGTAATCTCATCATTACTCACTTGCTGTACATTGTAAGACAATGATTTGGCTTCCTTCTTGATGCCCAGTGCAGTAACAACGACTTCATTCAGTACTTCCGTATCCTCAGTCAGCACAATATTCAAAACCTGCGCATTCTGAACCCTTACAGTTTTCGTGGCATATCCCACATAGGATACTTCCAGAACATCTCCCTTTTTAGCTTGCAACGAGAAATTTCCGTTTATGTCAGTAATAGTACCGACCGTAGAATCTTTCACTTTAACATTCACACCAATCAACGGATCTCCGCCAGCATCCTTCACAACTCCTTTTACCTGGATTTGTCCTTCCTGCTGAACAAGTTGCATCTTATTGGTCGACAAAATAATCTGTTTGTCAACTACGGTATACGTGATATCGGTTCCCTTAAAAATATCATCCAGAATATCCAGAATCTTACCGGATTTATTTCTCACAGAAACAATGCGGTTCTTCTGAATAGTTTTGTCATTGTAAAGGAAAACATAATCGGAAGTTTCTTCTATTTTATTCAGTATCTGTTCTACAGATACATTGTTCATAGAAATGGCAACATGCGTTCGTTGAGCATAGCCATTCTCTGCAGGAAGTTGTAAAACGACTGCAAAAAGTAGTGCCAGACTAATCCTCATAACTAAAGGTAGTTTTAGATTTAAAGCATATTTAGGACATAATGCAATAAATGAATGATTTTTTTTCATACATTTGCGGTTAACTAAAGTTTATTACTATAATGAACTATGGTTTGATTCCGGTTAGCGTTTGCAAGACTCCTTACCGCGAATCTGAAAATTTGGAGGGAAGACAGCTGTTGGTAGCAGCTTTCTTCCTTTTTTTACGATCTTTGTGTTATCTCATAGGCTATTCTCATTTTTATGGTTACTAATATAAATCTACAATTATTTTTTTCTTTGTAAATGTATCATCTGCCTGTTGTACCGCTTCCTCGGTTCTCCATTTCAAGGCAGCAGACTTAGCCAGATAATCCAATATTTGCGGCAGTGTTTCATTACGGAAAGTGGCGCGGTATTTATACTCCTTCCCTGATATATTATTAAACTGAATATCTACATTAAAATGCCGTGCCAGCCGTTTGAATATCTCATCCAACTCAGCATTTCGGAATATCAGTTTACCGTCTTTCCACGCCACCTTTTCATACACATCCACTTTTCCTTTCATCAACTTCTGATCCGCCTTGTTATAAAGTAATCGTTCTCCCGGAGCCAACTGAACAGTCGTCTTTCCGTCAGGTGAAATAACGTTTACTTTACCTTTCTCCAATACCGTCTCTATACTATTATCATCTTCGTAAGCATTTACATTAAATTTTGTTCCGTAAACATACACGCTTAAACCGGCAGGAGTATTTACGTAAAAGGGCCGTTCCCGGTCTGCCTCTACCTCAAAATAGGCTTCACCCTTCAATTCTACATTACGGTTATCTTTCTTAAAAACGGTAGGATAACGGAGAGTACTACCGGAGTTTAACCAGACCACCGAATGGTCAGGAAGTTCGTAGCGAATAATCGAGCCTGTAGCTGCCACAACTTCCGCATATTTTTCTTCGGCATCTGTCGCTCCCCAATATAAATATCCCAAAACCAAAGAAGAAAGCAACAAAGGTATAGTCAAGAATGCAGCATAACGCATCAACTGATTATACATACTCCTTCTTCTGTTGATCTTTATTTTGGTTTGTGCCTGTTGATAGGCGCCCAGCACATCAATGGACTCCATTTCTTTAATGTCTTCTCCTAATGCCTGTGCTTTACGAAGCAATGATTCCGGATTCATATTTTCCATATTCTCTTTCAAAATCTTATCTTTTAATTGCAATTACACTAATAGTACAACTGAAGCAATCGAAAAGGGACAGGCAAAACAAAGTTTTTTTTTATTTTATTTTTCAAGCTAACTTATTTTCTACAGCTTCATACCAAAAACAAAAAAAGAAAGGATATTTTAGGTAATGATGATTATCTTATTATATATTTGCAGCAAAATGAAAAACTACAGAATCTCAATATAATGAAAATATCTTTTTCCAAACAGACGAAAGAAAGGGCCTTCAAGCAGCTTTATGAGGAGTATTACGCCCCTTTCTGTCTGTATGCAAAAAGATTTGTAGATGATAAGGAAACCCGCGAAGACATCGTTTCGGATGTATTTACCTCTTTATGGGACAAGCTGGATACAGACTCTTTCGATTTGCAATCAGAGACAGCCTTGGGATATATAAAGATGTGTGTAAAAAACAGTTGCCTGAACTTTCTGAAACATCAGGAGTATGAATGGAGTTATGCCGAAACAATCCAGAAGAAAGCTCCTCTCTATGAAACAGAATCAGATAGTGTATATACACTCGATGAGTTATACAGAATGCTATACGATACTTTGAACAAACTCCCGGAAAACTATCGCACAGTTTTTCACAAAAGTTTCTTCGAAGGTAAAACACATGCAGAGATTGCAGAAGAAATGAACCTCAGTGTAAAATCCATCAACCGGTACAAACAAAAGACTATGGAACTTTTACGAAATGAATTGAAAGATTATCTACCTTTACTCTTATTCTTCCTTTCCCCCGAGATGTAAGTTCTGTGCCAAAATGCGGCACTCTGCACGATTAATCTTACCATTTTCCGTCCGAGGGATATGATTAACCATTCGGATATATTTGGGGCGATAATACGGTTCCAACACAGCCTGTATCCTGCCTTCTATCGCTGTCAAATGCAACCGTCCTTCTATTAATAAAGTTACAGCCTGTCCCAAACGCCGGTCCGGAACCGAAGTGATGACAAAGGGTACATCAATCAATGACTGGAGTCGTTTCTCCATTTCTTCTGCCTGAATTTTAATTCCTCCACTGTTGATCACATTATCTTTCCGTCCTAAAATCATAAAACTTCCATCGGAATAGATGCGTGCCATATCATTTGTCTGCAAAACCTCATCACAAACAAGAGGTGCTTCAATGACCAACGTGTTTTCAGAAGACAGAGATAACCTGACGGAAGAAAAAGGATAATAGTGTTCTGAAGCTGATGCTCCGTTCAACCGGCGAAGGGCTATATGAGATAATGTCTCAGTCATGCCATAAGTAGAATAAACTGCTCCCGGAAGTCTTTTGATTTCTGCTTCTAAAGCACTGTCAACTGCTCCGCCACCAATAATCAGAATATCCGTTTGCTGTAACCGTTCTTTTTCTACAGAAACTTGAAGCGTATTATAAACTTGTAAAGGGACCATGGCTGCAAACTTCAATGATTCGTTGATATCCGCCAATGGATGACCGGTAGCAGGACGGACAAATAAATTCAGACCTGCAATCAAAGACCGCACCACTACCATCATTGCTCCTATATAACGAAGATTCATACACAGCAGCGCTTTATCTCCCGGTTGCAAATTTAAAAATTCGCAGGTAAGACGTGCACTCTGCATCATCTGCTCCTTACGAACGGTTAATTCTTTAGGCGTACCAGTGGAACCGGAGGTATGAACCTTCATAAAGGGTGAATCATTAAACCACTCACGAAGAAAAAGGAACAAATCTCGTATGGCAGAAGGATATGCATTTTCGCCCTCTGCCAGAAGTCTGCTTATATCATCGGGAGTATATTCTCTTCCCTCTAACAGTAAACGTTGTTTTTGCCGGTCAAATATCATTGTCGGGAGTCGTCATTTACAAAACCACAAACAGTCTTTTCTTATTTCAAGGGGCATGTCTACATTGTCAGTAAAAAGCATTCCTGTTCCCAATCCTTGTGGAAGCGGATTGTTAAAAGTTGCGCACCATTGTGCGATGGCATTCAGACCTATATTCGACTCTAAAGCAGAGGTTATCCACCAGCCTATATTTCGCTTTTCTGCCTCTGCAATCCATTCTTCTCCCCCTGTAAACCCACCATGAAGGGAAGGTTTGAGAATAATGTACTGCGGACGGATGGCTGAAAGAAGTCTTTGTTTTCCTTCCAAGGTATTACAGCCTATCAACTCCTCGTCCAATGCGATCGGTAACGGGGATTCTGAAGTCAGACGTGCCATTTCTTCCCATTGACCGGCGCGGATCGGTTGTTCAATAGAATGTATGTCAAGTTCGGAAAGACGTTTCAGCTTTTCCATTGCATCAACCGGAGAAAAAGCACCATTGGCATCTACACGTAACTCAACTTCTCCAGCTGAAAAATGGGCACGTATATGACGGAGCAAAGCTAACTCTTCTTCAAAGTTAATAGCTCCTATTTTTAGCTTGATACAGCGAAATCCCTCTTTCATTTTTGCTTCAATCTGGACAAGCATTTTATCAAAATCTCCCATCCAAATAAGTCCGTTTATAGGAATACCTGCCTCTCCACGTGAGAAAGCTGTATTCCATAAGGCCCAAGTACCTTCAAAAAAGTGCCGGATAGCAGTCTCCAGTCCAAAAAGAATAGAAGGGTAATCACGTAAAGCCTCTCCATCCAACTTTCCTCCTTGTTCTTCTACCCATCGGCATACGTCAGCCAGTCTTTTCCCGTAGTCCGGGAGATCGTCACAACTCAATTTGGGTAACGGAGCACATTCCCCCACTCCCACACGTCCGGGAAATTCTGGCGAAGTAAAATGAACATACCAGACTTTCCGCGTAGTATATACGCCTCGCGAGGTTCCTGCAGGTTGCTTGAAATGAAGCAACCGAGGAACAATTTCTATCTTACAATTCATTTTCAATAAAAAAGAATGCTATAAAAAATATGATTACTATCTCAGCAGAATAACTCCAAACAATAAAAACATGTTTTCCCTTTTACAATTTATAAAGGGAAATTATTAAAACATAAAGAGAAATTCTCAAAAGATAGCCATGTTTTTATTTAGCCCGGAAGCTGACCTCATACATCTTTTATAGCATAAATTGTTTTTTTTAATTAAGGGAACTTCGGATATTTCTTAAAGTTGGGTTTGCGTTTCTCCAAGAATGCATTCTTTCCTTCCTGAGCCTCATCTGTCAGATAGTAAAGCAATGTCGCATCTCCTGCCAGTTCCTGAATACCTGCCTGACCATCCAGTTCCGCATTCAGTCCGGCCTTAATCATACGCAAAGCCAACGGACTGAGCAGCATCATTTCTTCCGCCCATTGCACATATTCATCTTCCAGTTGCTCCAATGGGACGACTTTATTCACCAATCCCATATCCAAAGCTTCCTGTGCATTGTACTTGCGGCAGAGGAACCATATCTCGCGTGCCTTTTTCTGTCCTACCACACGCGCCAGATAAGACGCTCCAAATCCGGCATCAAAGCTACCCACGCGAGGGCCGGTCTGTCCGAAGATTGCATTTTCCGAGGCAATGGACAAGTCGCATACCACATGAAGTACATGTCCGCCTCCGATAGCAAAGCCGTTGACAGCAGCAATTACCGGTTTAGGAATACTGCGGATTTGCTTCTGTACATCCAAAACACTCAGACGAGGAACACCGTCCTTGCCTATGTATCCGCCACGCCCTTTCACATTCTGGTCACCACCCGAACAGAAAGCTTTGTCACCGGCACCTGTGATCACTATCACATCAATATCCGCTTCTTCCCGGCAAATACGCAGTGCATCACTCATCTCTGCCGTTGTAGTCGGAGTAAATGCATTTCGATAACGTTCACGGTTAATAGTAATACGGGCAATTCCATTATAGTAATCAAAGAGAATATCTTCGTATTCTCTGATGGTTGTCCATTCTCTTTGTGTTGGCATAATCTATTTTTGTTTTAGTTGATGATAATAATCTTTCAAAATACGCGCATCTTTGTTCTTATTGGTGAATACTTCCATCAGAACCGGTTGTTCCAAGGCCTCCGGTTGTGCGAAGGTCTTCATCGCTTCGGCGAGTTGTTCATCGTTCTCTACCCGTTGGTAAAGGAATCCGCGTTCTTCTGCCCATCCTTTGGCTGATGTTTTATGAACAGCTGTGATGTACTTATGCGAAGTACCCGACATATCCAGTCCGGGTAATGTATGGAATATCTCCCCCCCTCCGTTATTCAACAGAAGAATACGTAAATTGGGACGGACATTGATGTTCCACAAAGCATTCATATCATAGAAGAAGCTAAGATCGCCTATAGCTATAAAATTCAGTTTATCCGAACCTGCGGCATATCCTATTGCCGTAGACAATGATCCTTCGATACCGCTGGTACCCCGATTGCAGCACACTTCAATCGTAGAAGGCAGCGAATACAACTGGGCATAACGGATCACAGAACTGTTTGCCAGATGTAATGCACAGGATTCCGGCAATGCTTTTATCAATGCACCGATAGCCGACATCTCGGAATATCCGAATTCCGGTTCGGGAATGGTCTTACAATAATTTTCCCATACACGAGGATATTCCGGCACACGGTTATCGAGCAAAGGAGCTATTTTCTCCAGAAACTCAAATGGGTCCATTTCGATAACGGTAGTCAGAGAACCATAAAGATCAATCACTTCTCCATCAGCAGATACATGCCAGTGTTCTTTAGGCGGATGTCGGCGAAGATATTTTTTCAATCGCTTGGAAACGACATGTCCACCATAGGTAATCAGCAACTCGGGAGTCATCTGATCGATCTTCTCTTCGGGCATTGCATAAAGCGCCGCATCGAAATTCTTTACCGGAATACCGGGCACTGTCTGATTACCAATGTGCTCCGTCAGCCAGGCGAAGTGTTTATACAATAATTTGGTATGCCGCTTCTCAAACAAGTAAATCAGATTCATCTGACCGACAATCATCATCCGCTTCTGATACCTGTTCAGCCGTTCGATCAGATCATTATAATCCCGGTCGTATACATTCAACCCCTGATAGCGCGTGATAACTCGTACTTCGGGCAGCGATTCCACCGTAAACTGGAATAAGGGTTCGGAAATAGGAATATTAATATGTACCGGACCTTTTCCATGATGGTTCGTCTCCAGCAGAGCTTCATTTACCAGGCGGTTGCAGTACCATTCATCTTCTTCTGTCTGAATCTCCGGCAGGTTTACCGACTTCTTGACCAATGTCTGAAAAACACCGGGTTGTGGCAAAGTCTGTCCGGCCATCTGTCCGATCCAGGCAGCAGGACGATCGGCAGAGATAACGACTAGAGGAATATTCTGATAGTACGCTTCTGCCACAGCAGGATGAAGATTGAGCAACGCCGTACCGGAAGTACAACAAATGGCAGCAGGATGCCCGCCATGCAGTGCAAGACCCATTGCAAAATAACCGGCACTCCGTTCATCCGTCATAGCATAACAAGTAAAACCCGGATGAGTAGACAATGTATGCACAAGAGGTGCATTACGGCTACCGGGGCACAACACTACTTTCGTAATTCCATGCGCCTCAAGCAGTGCAACTAGCTGAAGTATATTTTTCTTATCCGAATACATATTGATAGTGATTAGCTTGTTAGTGATTAATCATTATGGGGGGCAGACACAAGAATACGCCTCATCGTCTGCAATTTTTTTTCCGTTTCCTGCCATTCATCATTCAACTCCGAAGAGGATAACAATCCGCCACCCGCATAAAGTGTCAGCTGTTCGTCTTCAATGTGCATGCAGCGCAGATTCACATATAAATCAGTCCATCCTTCCGGATCGAGCCAGCCTATAAAACCGGAATAGTACTTGCGGTCATATCCTTCATTTTCCAGAATAAACCGATAAGCCTCCTCTTTAGGCAGTCCGCATACGGCAGGAGTCGGATGAAGAACTTTCAGAAGATCGCCCAGATTTCTATTATCTTTCAATGAGAAATGAAAATCGGTTTTCAGATGCGACAAAGCACCGGCATAAGCCGGATAAGGTCCCTTCTCTGTAGAATGAATACCCAACGAGAGAAGCTGGCGACGAATATAAGATGCTACATAATCTTGCTCCTGACGGTTTTTATCATCCCACTCTTGCGGCAGTTTACCATCCAGCAAAGGTTGGGTTCCTGCCAAGGCGACTGTGTTCCATTCATTTTTTTCGCCCGACAATATGATTTCAGGAGTACTTCCCAGCCAAATGCCAGTCTGAGGAGTGTAACACAGATAAATATAAGAATGAATATAGCGTTGACAGGCAGCACGAAAAACGGCTGAAGGGGAAAACTCCGGATGCTTTCCAATAGTAAGACTTCGGGAAAGCACCAGTTTATCAAAAGTAGCATCACGCAAGGCTTCGATAAATGTATGAAAACAGGTCGCATACTTCTCTGAACAAAGGGTTAAAAAAGATTCCTTCGGATAGGTTTGCAAGTTTAGTTCTTCCTCTTCATCCGTATCGGTTTCCACAGGCAGTGGCTGCCCTGTCTTATCCGACTGTATCAATACAATCGGACATGACTTCTCTACACAGAACGGAGCAATCACAAATCCCCTTTGTCCGTTCAGTTCTTTCAAATCGTAAATCAAGCGGACGGCTCCGGTGTCTTCTGTCAACAGACGAGGAAATCTCTCCCCCGGAACACGATAAACAGCAAATGGCTGTTTCCGCTGAATGAGTGCATCAATAGTTGTCAAGTTCTTTTTTTCGTCGGTCATCTTTTTTTCATCACACTGTTGACTACTCGTATGGAGGACACCAGTTTATTGGTTGAAGTAAAAACGTCCACATTCCACACATGGGAAGAACGTCCTTTGTGTACGATCGTCGCTACCGCCCGTACCGTATCACCCTCGTGTGCAGAAGAAATATGATTTCCGCTGACCTGCATTCCTACCACGATTTCATCCGGCTGGCAGAGAATCATCGAGCCAAGTCCGGCAACTGTTTCTCCCAACGCAAGTGTAGCTCCTCCATGCAAAATGCCGAAAGGCTGACGGGTCCGGTGATCTACAGGCATCGTTGCCTCTACGCGGTCTTCATCGGCATATGTATATTGAATACCTAAATTACCCATCAACGCATGGCGTGCCTGCGCATTCAACTGATCCAACGGAATCTCCGCTGCACGAACTTCCGCTATAATTGCCTTCTCGACAGCTACAGCCACTCCGTCTTCCTCATTGGAAGCAGTCACATAGTCCGCACATACCTTTACAGAATCCTGAGAATGCCCCATGGCTACTCCCAATCCGGCCAGTTGAATCATGGTTACATCGCATACCCCATCACCGATAGCTATGACTTCTTCACGCTTCACATCCAGTTGCTCCAATAAAGCACCCAGTGTATTGGCTTTATCAATCGCACATGGTACTACTTCCAGAAAATAAGGTTCGGAACGGAAAACATCCAAAGCACCGTTCAACCGTCTCTTCCAATGTCCTTCCAGACTGACCAACGATTCTTCATCATCGCTGACCAGCATACACTTACAAGGAGCAAAGTCGATTGCCGCAGAAAACTCTTCTTCCTTTATCACTTTCAGGTTATTCAGCCGGGCCTCATTCCGGATATGTTCATTCTCCGGAGTATCTGTAATAATCGTATCATCATGATAAGTGAACAGTGCGAAATTATTCTTTCTTGCCTTCTTTTCCAGATAAGGCAACATTTCCGGATTAATCCGCCGTTCAAACAAAATTTCTCCGTTTTGCGCATTAATTATCTGACAACCATTATAAGAGAGAATAAAACCACCATAATTTCCAAGTTCAAGGGATTTGGCCAAAGGCATCAGACCGTAAGTAGGTCTGCCGGATGCCAGCACGATACGTACTCCCATCTGCTGAACCTTCAGCAAGGCAGCTAACGTACGTTTACTAATTTCTTTTGCATCATTGAGAAGCGTTCCGTCTACATCAAGAACTAATAATTTATACTTCATGGATACACGATTTTGATTTAGATTACAAAGGTAGGAAATTGAGTGAACGACTGAAAGCGGAAAGAGATAAAAATTACTTTAATTTCACTCTTTCAGATGTATTTCCAGATAATCACGAAGGATTCGGGCATGATTGTACACCGGTTCCTTGGACGCATAAAGCAAAGTCACCACCGGATGAGGTTTGATAAGAGTCAGAAAATCGGCAACAGCCTGAGAGGCTTCCAGTTCTTTTTGATACATCACAACAAAGTCATTCCAGTGTCCCGGAATATCCTCATGAAACCAATTGCGCAATGCAGCGGAAGGCGTTATATCTTTTGCCCAGTAGTCGTACTTCAACCATTCTTTTTTAATTCCGCGTGGCCATAGCTTATCTACCAGCACCCGATATCCATCTGTCTCTGAAAAGTCTTCGTACACTCGCTTTATCCTAACTTGCACCATTTCCGTTTATATTTAAGTTTATTGTTAGAATAAACCGGGAAAACGGAAATTTGTTTAACGAAAAAGCCAAAATCAACCTAAGGACTCCTGCGCTTTCTTAAATTCATAGGGAGTCATACCCGTTTTTTTCTTAAACATACTATACAAAATAGGCGTACTATTAAACCCGGCTTCATCGGCTATCGCACGAATGGTATAATTGGGATGCCGTTTCAATAATTTAATTGCATAGTTAATACGAAGTTCGTTAACATATCCATTGAAATTGGTTCCGGTATTTTCCTTTATCATCCGGGCAAAGCGCGCATTGTTCAAGTGTACAATCTGAGCCAGATCCTCTCTTGACAGTTCCGGAGAAAGATACAATTGATCCTGAACCACGATACGATTCAAGTCTTTGAAAATTTTCTTATTCTCAGCCTCTTCTTCATCATGGTTTTCGGAAACTTCATCTAAAGACAAATCAATTTTCTCTGATGATTCCTCGTCTGGTTCCAAGTCCAACGGAACAACTACCGGATCTTCAGTTTCCTCCTCTATCAATAATTCATCAGCGTCTTCTTTCCGAGCCAGTTTTTCATTAATAAACTTCGCCAGCATTTTGTTCTTATACTTGACTATCGTGCTATGCCGCCATATCCGCCATATCCGCCATAACATAAATAATGTCAGAAAAGTAATGCATCCCAAAAACGCAAGTGATATGTTTCTGACTCTTAGCTGAAAAGTCTGTTCGGCGATATATTCCTCCTGCTCAGTAGCCTTATAAATAGCGTCTAATTCCAAAGCTGCATTTTGTTTATCCTTACTATTTACACTATCAGTAATAGATATAATAGACTCACGCAAAGCGGCTACTTTTTCAAAATCCTTCAGTCCTAAATAAGCTTTTACTTCTTTTTGAAGAATACTAATATACTGTAAGTTAACAGTATCCTGCTGCTGCTGCATAAGCTTCTTAAAATCCTGGCATCGATCTACTACTTTCCGATATTGTTTCGATTTCAACAGATAAGGGATTCCATAGGTTTGACCATCAGGGGTATATGCATTCTTTGTAGACAAATACTGCTGGTAATATTTTTCAGCCTGTTCATACTTCCCTTCCAGATAGCAAATATATGACATTTTAGCATACAAATAAGTATATTGCAAATCCAGAAAGGCTTCATTTTTTTCAGGTAATCGAGCTATACTTTTCAGCAGTTTTTCACGTTTCAGCCCCACCTCCAATGCTTCTTCAGTCCGGGAATCATTTAGCAGATAATCCATTTTCATCCCATAGAAGTATGAAAGCATAGCCATTTCCAATTTGGTTTCCGCACCTTGAAGCTGTTTGATAGCTTTGTCAAAATAATCATACGCCTCTTCCTTGAAAGATAATTGCCATTTATTTTCACCAATACAAAACAGCAACTTACCCTCCGCTCCTTTATCTTTCTCTTTTTGTGCCAATTTAAGACCACCAAGAGCGTATCTCATACTCTCTTTATGATCACTCATCAACAGAGCCAGTTCTGCCAAATCAACTGTCATCTTCAGCAAATGCTTAGGATCTTTCTGAGATATGGAATCTAATAAATATGACTTCCTTGCATACACAAAAGCTAATTTAGTCATATACATATTACGATAAGCCTTACTGCGTAATTCATTTATAATACGCAGAGGCAGAGTCTTTTTACTTTCAGCACCTTCCAACAAATTTAAAGCACGTTCAGGCTCTGACATATAGATCCCATTTATATACTTATAGGTATATAGTGAATCACTTTCCATAGTTTTGTCGGCAAAAAGGAACTGGTTAAACACAAATAAAAACAAACAAACACAAACAACCAAGTGAATACCTTTCATTATAATCCCAATAATTTTATTCCCCAAAAATAAAACATAGTTTTATAAAATGCAAGAATTGAATATATTGGAATGAAGTGAAATAAGAAACATTAGTGATTGTAAAACTATAATTTACTGACTCATCACCATTTGCACAACCCCATAAAAGTTTAATTTTCAGCCGAATCCGCACATCCTATGGAGACACCACGAAAGTACTGAATAAAAACAACATATACTAAAATATAAGAGATTAGAGTCCTAACGCTTTATCAAACCGCTTGTCAATGCATGCACTTAAGTCAGTCGTGACGAATTTCCCATTATAGAAAAGACTGAATATAGTGGCTGGTGTAGGAGCATCCTGTGCCTGTTCCATCGTCTCTAATCTAATTATTTTCAATGGAATACCTTTACTTTCAGCGACATTCACCAACGAATTACGAACATGAAATTCTGCAAACGGACAACGATGTGTATAGTAAACCACTACTCCTTCTTTATCCGCACATACTCCACTTAATATACAATCTTTAAAAGCTGGATCGGGAGCCGCCGGATTTATCTTCAGAGCCAGAAGGCTGAACCCATAAGGAAGTTTTTCGACTGTTTCGAATCCTTGCCGTAACAGCCATTTCGCATCGCTCATAAAATGAAACTTTGATGTACCAACTACCGTAACCAACCCCTCTTTCCCCTGCGCCCTGGCGTCATCAATGGCGGATTGTAGTAGTGCTTTAGCATGTCCGTGTCCTTTATATTGTCCCGATACCCAAAAGCAGTTTATCATCAAGTAATTAGGAGCAGTCACAGGAATCCACGCCTTTTCGGCAGGGACGTACTCTATAAACACTTTTGCCCGCTCATCAAGCCGTCTGAAAATATAACCATTATCAAACTCTTTTTTCAGCCATGCTTTTTCAGCTCATAGCTGTCCTTGCATTTCTTATCGGAGAAAGCACAGCAAATGTGTTCTTTTTCTATATTTTCTTTAGTCAGGGTGATATACTTCGCTTCCATCATATTCTATTTATCGGTATATAAATCAAGGACATCTGCTCTTGCAACGGCAAAGATACATAATCAAAAGTAATTAAGCACTGCCCTGTCTCGTCAAAATGACACAGTACTACGGATTAAAGTTTTGGAAACAGATTAGCGGATAAACTTAAATGGGTATATTTGTCTTTTGAAAATACATTAGAGATAATATCATGAATATCGAAGAGTTGAGAGAATATTGCCTGTCTGTAAAAGGGGCGACAGAGTGTATGCCGTTTGACGAAGATACCTTAGTATTTAAAGTGATGGGAAAGATGTTTACCTATACAGGATTGCGACCTAAGAATGGGGAGTTTTGGGCTAATATGAAATGTGACCCTGAAAAATCTACAGAGCTAATGGAGAAGTATAACGGTATCTTTTTCGGGCATCACTCCGATAAAAAATATTGGATAAGTATCTATCTGGAAAGCGATCTGGATGATAAACTTATCAAAGAACTGATTGACCATTCAGTGGAAGAAGTGATCAAAAAGCTTCCTAAAAAAAAGCAAGAGGAATATCACACAATGATTTAGCACAAAAAACGAAGCTGCTGACTGGCAAGTGTATATATCTGACTTTGCTGCTTCTTCCAGCAGCAAAGTCAGATTATTCAACGCTCAAAAACGTATATCCCATATACCGCATGCTTTTTCCAGTGCCACTAACGAAGCAGCATACCCTTTCATTGTTTCCAGATACTCCTGTTGCACCTCGTTGTAAGTACGCTGGGCAACCAGTACATCGAGAATACTTGTTTCTCCCCGTTTGTATTTATATACCATGCCATTGAGTACCTTCTGCGAATCTTCAAGTACCCCGGCTCTATATTGAGCCACCTTTTTCTTCTCAGCCTCATAATAAAACCAAGCCTGAGCTATCTCTGCCTGTATCTGCAATTCCATGTCTCTTTCCATTATTTCCGACTGGGCAATTCGGAATTTTGCAGCTTTTACAGCTCCTTTATTAATATTCGAGAATGTCAGAGGAATGGAGACACCTGCAGTAGTAGAGCGAGCCGGAGGAAGAAAACCTTTCCAGTCTCTTTCATAAGAAACCGAAACTCCGATATCAGGTTTTCGTTCCGCTTTCGTCAGTTTATATTCCCCGGTAGTAAGTTCCGTACTCTTTTGAGCGACAAGCAGGTCGATACGATTATTTAGTCCTGCTTCGACCAGATCAGACAGGGCAAAGTCTCTGCTCAACTTCTCCCAATTTCCCAAAGGAACATGAAGTGTATCAGCAGCCATTCCCATGTGTTTATTCAACTGAATCAGAGCAGAATGATAGACTGCTTCCTGACTGTAAACAGCATTAAGCAAAGTAAGAGCCTCCAGTTTTGACTGTCGGACATCATTCTCGGTAATCTCTCCCGAAACATAACGCAAACTATCTGACTGACTCAGCTGATACATATACTCATAAGAACTTTTTTGTACTTCAAGCAAGTTGCGCTGAAGAATTGCATCTAGAAAAAGATCGGCAGCTTCCGCCCTCAAATCCTGAAAGCCTTGTTGCAAAACAAGTCTTTCCAACTCCGCCTGGGTCCGTGCCAACTTAATACGTGCCCCTCTTTTATTTCCCAGTTCTAATGAATAAGAAACTCCCAAAGAAAAAGTCTCATTACCCGCTTCAAACTCCAATTCAGGGTCCGGGAATATTTTCCGGGCAACCACTTCTGCATCAGCTATACTTACATTGAGTTTTTCAGCTAAATAACTCAGATTATTTTTTCCTACCCGATTCAGATATTCTTCGAAAGAAATAGACTGAGCCGGCTTTACTTCTGCCATTTGAGCAAAAGCCGGAATAAGCGCAACTTCCACAACTAACAACAGAAGCAGCACATTATAACGTATATTCTTTTTCATCGTTCTTCTTTTTATTTAAAACATTGTTCTCAGCCAAATAATAGAAAGCCGGAAGCAGAAACATGGAAACAAGTGTTGAAAACATCAATCCATATACAATCACTGTTGCCAGCGGACGCTGTACGTCACTACCGATTCCTGTTGCCAACGAAGCCGGAAAAAGCCCGAGTATCGTAGTAACCGAAGTCATCAGAATAGGGCGGAAACGTTGACGCGTTCCTTCTATGACCGATTTCCGGAGTTCCATACCTTTTATACGTAATCCATTGATCTGCGATACCATGATAATTCCATTTTGTATGGAAAGTCCGAACATCGCTATAAATCCTACAGCAGAAGATACATTCAGCGTCATACCACGCACATTAAGAGCAAGCATACCTCCGAAAAGTGCTAAAGGGACAATAGATAATACCAGTCCCGCCTGCCGGAATTTTCCGAACGTGGCATAAAGCAGTATAAACATCCCCACCAGTGTCAGTGGTATAATGACGGAGAGACGTGTATAAGCCCGCTTCTGATTTTCGAAAGCACCACACCATTTGACAGTATATTTATTCTTGTCATAATGTACATTCTCATTGATCGTCGCTTGGGCTTCGTTCAGAAAAGACGCCAGATCACGACCACGCAGATTCAGCTTTACCGTCAGATGCCGTCTGTTCATTTCCCGGGTTATCGTACTCTCCCCAAGACTCAATCTGACATCAGCTACCTGGGAAAGAGGAATTTTAGCACCGATGGAAGAAGTCAACATAAGTCCGGCTATTTTCTCCGGAGTATTCCGCGCCTCTTCTTTATACTTACAAGTGATGTCATACTGGCGGTCATCCTGATAAAGTTGTGCAATCGCCTTACCTCCGATAGCCACTTCAATCAGATCCGCCACATCAGATACATTTAAGCCATAACGGGCTATGGCATCACGATTCATACTAATCTGTAACTGCGGCAAAGGCGGTTCCTGATCAATATCCAGATCGACAGCACCTTTCACAGTCCCCAACACCCGGGTTATTTCTTCAGCAATACGGCGTGTTTCACGAAAATCTTCGCCATATACTTTCACTACCAGTTCACTATGGGCCCCGGCTATTTTATCCATCACCCCATCTATCATAGGCTGGCTGAAACCGACTTTAAAACCTGAAAGTGACTTGTATTCTTCCTCCAGTTCGTTAATCAAATCTTTTTTAGTTTTTCCCTTCGGCCATTCCCCATAAGGCTTAATGCCGATAGATACCTCAAAGTGAGAAGGAGTGAACGGGTCGGTTCCGTCATCATTTCTTCCTGCTTGTACCATCATATAGGTAACTTCGGAGTACTTCATTGTACGGGCACGCAAGGTATCGGACAACTCCCGTGACTTTTCTACTGAAATTCCGGGTGGCAAATTAACTTGCAGCCAAATTGAACCTTCATCCAACTCCGGAAGAAAGTCTTTTCCTACAACGGCACTCAATACTATGCCTCCTACCAAGACCAGGCTTGATGACATAATGACCTTTGAGGGTGTTTCCAAAATTCCAGTAACGATACAAGTATATTCATCTTTTAGTTTATCCAGCCATTTATTCTTATATATCTTACGTGGTTTACGATATATGGCATAGGCAAGTCCCGGAATCAATAAGAGTGCAACCAAAAGTGCTCCAACCATCGCATAACTCATCGTAAATGCCATTGGGGTGAAAAGCTTGCGTTCTACACGTTCAAAGGCAAATAGCGGAAGATATGCCGTAATAATAACGATGGTCGAGAAAAGAATAGGACGTCCCACTTCTTTGGCACGCTGTGCGATGCTTTTTTCTTCAAGGTATTGTTCTGGATTATCTTCACGTTTCTTGAGGATCGTTTCCAGCATAACAATAGCGCCGTCTACGATAATACCGAAATCAATAGCGCCAAGCGACAGAAGATTAGCCGGAATATCCGTCAGATGCATAAGAATAAAAGCGATAAGTAACGATACAGGAATCGTTATAGAAACCAATAATGCGCCACGCCAGTTACCCAGAAACAATATAAGCACCAGAACTACCAAACCCATCCCCATCAACAAGGTATGAGACACAGTGCTCAAAGTAGTGTCCACCAAATCGGTACGATCCAGAAAAGTGTGTATCTTTGCTCCTTCCGGCAATGTTTCATTATTTAATTCATCAACCGCCGTATGAACAGCTTCCAATACTTTAGACGGATTCTCATGTTTCAGAAGAAGTACGATTCCTTCCAGACTTTCAGAATAGTCGCGGGTACGGTCTGTATACCCCAAAACTCCCTTTCTTTCAAGATTTCCATATTTCAAGGAACCGATGTCATTCAGAAAGACAGGAACTCCGGAAGTGGTACTCACTACAATATGCCCCAAGTCATCCAAGTTCCCGATCAATCCGATTCCCCGGACCACATAACCCAGATCGCCACGATTCAACACACTCCCCCCTACATTGGCATTGTTATTTTCAATAGCTTCAATAACCTGTTTGAGAGATAAATTATATTGTTCCAATTTGGAAGGGTCTATTTCAACCTGAAACTGAGTTGTGATACCGCCGAAATTAGTCACATCGGCTACTCCCGACACTTCTTTGATACGCGGAATAATTACCCAGTTCTGAAGATCGGTTAATTCACGTAATGAATGTTGGTCACTTTCCACGATATAACGGTACACTTCTCCCACAGGGGATGTCAGCGGATCAAGTCCCGAAGTAGCTCCATAGGGTAGTTCTACTTCATTCAACCTTTCCTGTACACGCTGGCGACTCCAATAATCTTCTGTCCCGTCTTTAAAGACAATGGTAATCATCGACAGTCCGAACGTGCTTTTACTTCGCATGACGTGCATACCAGGCAGACCATTAATGGCCCGTTCCAACGGAATAGTAATCTGTTGCTCCACCTCTTCCGCAGCAAGCCCGGGCACCTGAGTGACAACTTGAGAAGTGACATCTGCAATATCCGGATAAGCCTCTATCGAAAGCTGTTTCCATGAGTAATATCCAAAGATACACATCACCACAAACAAGCAAAGCATTACCCATCTTTTCTGTATAATTGAAAGCATTAATTCCTTCTTCATAATTTCTTATTTTAAATAATATCCTCCCTCACTGATTATCTTATCTCCGGGACACAGTCCTTGGCTAATTACAGCTATTCCGTTTTCTGTTGTCTCCACCATCACCGACGTCCGTACAAAAATTGCCGGAGCAATCTGCACAAATACATAACTATCCTTTTCGCCCTGTAATAATGCTTTTTCCGGAATTTGAATTTGTTCGACCGGAGCACTCAGGAAATGCATAGTAGTATACATGCCCAATTTCAAATGTCCGCCCGAATTATCGCAGACCGAAAGCACCTGAATGGAACGGGTTTCTTCATCTACCGCCTCCTCTACGTGATATACATTACCTTTAATAACCGTACCGGGTAATGCTGAAATTTCTATATCCAAACTGCTGCCTTCATTTATAAACCGGATATCTTTTTCCTTTACCTGAGCTGTAATCCAGACCTCCGACAAATCAGCAACGATAGCTATCGGCTCCGTATCATCCTTCAGATACTGGCCCGTAACGATATTATCCTTGATCACGACACCGGAAATAGGAGAACGAACAATCAACGGCTGCCCTAATATCATTTCCCCAAGATTGTCCACTTGATATACCCGTAATGCGGCTGAAGCATTCTCAAACTCCTTATCCGCTATCAATAAAGCATTCTGGGCTTCTTCCAGTTCCTTCTGTGAACTGACGCCATTCTTTATCAGGTCTTCTTTACGTTTCAAGTCTTTTTTCGCTAGTTCCCTCGATGAAACTGCCTGAAAATATTCTTTCTGTGCGGAAGTAAAGTCAGGAGAACTGATTTCAAATAAAGGTGTCCCCTGATGTACCGGTTGTCCGATTCGTACATAAGATTTTGTGACCCTCCCTGCAAATGGAGGAGCAACGTAAGCATAACGGGTAGGAATGGGACGTACCATACCGGATGTTATCACTTTCTTGGAATAGGGTTCCGATTCTGTCTCTGATACTTTGATTTTTTCAAGTAAGAAATGGTCTGTTACATAGACTGTATCACCTTCTATACGACAACCACTTTTTTGCTCTGATTCCTGCTTATTCCCACATGCGGTAAAAAACAATAAACTGCAAACAAAGAACATGTGTAACTCTCTCTTCATCATCATAATCAAACATAAGTTAAGTTAGTAACCGAATTTTCGGACGCAAAGATAGACGGCTTCTTTCGGAGGGCCTGTTAGAGAATAGTTAGAATCCTATTAGAATCTTATTAGAGACCATATTTTTCTTTTTAAAAGCAACCTATCTGATTCCAGGAGTGTACACACAAATAAGGGATTGACTAAAAGCCAATCCCTCAACGGATAATATTCCAGAAAAAGTTTTCTATTTCCCAAATCGCCAAGCTAATATTCTGCTACTTTTCGTACCCTGATACATTCGAATAATCTTATATTCCGATGCGTGTACAACTTTCAGTTTAGCATATAGTTTATCCAGATTCTTCTCTTTAGAAACCAAACTCGTAAACCATCCACAATTTACCCGGTATTTCTGACTCTCGGAAATCATATTCAGCAGAAAACGTAATTCTCCACCCTCACACCAAAGTTCATTCGCATTTCCACCGAAATTCAGTTTGGCTTTCTTTACTGTTTCCCCTTTCAGACTACTTAATTTACGTAATGTCCCATCTTCCGCTTCTTCTCTCGAACTATGGAATGGAGGATTGCAAATCGTCACATCAAAATATTCATCGGGAGCAATGATTCCATCAAAAATCTTCCGGTTGTCTTTCTGAAGTCGCAAATCAATCTTATGCGCTAGTACAGGATTACAAGTCACTATCTTTCGTGCATTTTCTATAGATAGCGGATCAATATCAGACCCCACAAATGTCCATCCATACTCAACATGCCCGATAATAGGATAAATACAGTTTGCACCCACACCGATATCCAGACATCTACACTGTCTCCTTGGCTGGTCGTCACATTCTTCTTTTACCATCATATTTACTCCTTCGGGATCAATCAAATCAGCAATATAATGAATATAGTCTGCACGTCCAGGGATAGGTGGACACAAATAGTTCTTGGGAATATCCCAATAGCGGATACCATAATGAGTCACTAGCAACGCTTTGTTTAAAGCTTTCACCGCCTGTGGATTGAAAAAATTTATTGTTTGTTTTCCATAAGGATTAAGCTGCACAAACTTCTTTAATGATGGACAATTTTCCGTCAATAGAGAAAAATCATACTGCCCATTGTGCTTGTTTCTTGGATGTAATTCACTTCTTTCTGCCATGACGGCAAAGATACAGAGAATCTTTCTGTCTGCAAATGACTTTTTAATTCAAATAATGAGGATACAACACACCTTCCTTTTACTTCTTACATAACTTTCCGTCATTCGAGAGACACTATTCAACTTCAAGCATGGTATATACTACTAAACAATAATGTTCTATTTTTAAGATAACATCCAAAATACAGTTGCACTAAAAGTAACAAAACAGAGAATAAAAATGCATAAATAAGTGCAACAATATGCAAAAGCACAAACGAATATTACATAAAACCACATGAAATATGCAGTTCTTTCCACTGCCAATCCATTCGTTGGTTTTAAAGGAACACCTCCTTGGTTTAAAACCAACGAATCCTTCCTCACCGAGAAACCTGCTTTTCCTCGACAAAATAGAAATAAAGAGACATCTGCAAATTGTTTTCGTACTGGTTAATCATAAATACCGAAAAGACTAAGTTAAGCACAATGTCTATCTACCAGAGATTTCATTATTCAAATGACAGCTAAAAGAAGTAAAAGCATAGCAATATATTCAGCTTATTCTTTAAATAAAAGAAAGGATGATTTTCATTTTAGCAAATGCAGGCGATTTTCTATTCTTTATTTATCTGCGATACAATCACAGCATTCTCTGATTAATTAAATATTCTTTTTTGAAGAAAGTTCTTTTTTTCTGCATCTGCGGCCGGAAAAATAAGTTCAACAGTCAACGAACTATCGACATAATACAAACAATTATAGTAGTTAGTAAATCTGCAAGATCTTTACGAAGCAATTTTGTTGCCTGTTGTATACGGTAAGCAATTGTTTTCATTGAAACCCCGGAATCCTCAGCTATTTCTTTATAGCTTTTTTTTGTAAAACGATGCATAACAAAAGCCTCCCGATAGGAAGCAGGCAATGCCTCTATGGCCTCTTTCACTCTTTTCGAAAGTTCCTGAAACTGGTATGCCTCCACGTCATGTATCAGTTTTTCCATCTCTTCATAAAACATAGTATCAGCATGGTTCTTCAGTTGCCTTTGCTTTATACAATTAAGAGATCTATGGTAAACTGATTTGAGTAAATATCTGCCCAAAGAAGTCTCGACCTGAAGCGTCTCGCGATGTTCCCACAGCCATAAAATAGCGTCTCCAGCTATCTCTTTCGACTCTTCATAGTCCACAAACCTATTTCCATACGCACAAAGAATCGGGTAGTATTTTTTAAATATACTATCGAAAGTTACCGAAGGGGCTGAGCGTACCAATTATTTCAATGCAAACGTATACAGTGAATACAGCAGATCATTCGCCGATGCACACCATCTGAAAGGAATGGTCGGTTTCCAAGCCGAAGTGAATAAATGGCGGCAGTTACAGGCGTCCAAATTGGACTTGATTTCAGAATCTGTTCCTAATATTAATGCGGCTACGGGTGAATCGACAATCGATAAATCCAAACTGACACATTGGGCTACAGCCGGGTTCTTCGGTCGACTCAATTATGATTATAAAGAACGGTATCTGTTGGAGGTTAATCTCCGGTATGACGGAACTTCACGTTTTGCAAAAGATAAACGCTGGAACTTGTTCCCTTCCTTCTCTGCCGGATGGAATGTGGCACGTGAGGCATTCATGGAATCTACCGGCAATATCATCAATACTCTAAAAATCCGTGGTTCTTGGGGAGAGCTGGGCAACCAGAATACGGAAAATCTATATCCGTATATCCAGTTAATGAAGTTTGTTGCTCAAGATCCTAATTCCCATTGGCTAATCAGCAACAGTCGCCCCAACACAGCGAATGCACCGGATTTGATTTCAGCGTTATTAGGCTGGGAAACCATGCGGTCATGGAATATAGGTTTTGACTTAGGTATGTTGAATAACCGCCTGACCGTAAGCTTCGACTGGTTCAACCGAAAGACGATTAATATGGTAGGACCGGCTCCCGAACTTCCCGTAACTTTAGGGGCGAATGTACCTAAAATGAACAATGCAGATATGCAGTCTACCGGTTTTGAATTGGATTTGGGATGGAGAGATCGTATTAAAGATTTTGATTACGGAGTACACCTGTTACTTTCCGATGACCGTCAGAAAATCTTGAAATATCCTAATACTACAGGCAAAATAACTACTTGGTATGTCGGTAAATATAACGGTGATATATGGGGATTTGAAACAATTGGCATAACCAAGAGTCAGGAGGAAATGGATGCTCATCTTGCTTCACTTCCGAAAGGTGGACAGGATGCATTGGGAACTAACTGGGGCGCTGGTGATATCATGTATCGGGACCTGAATGGCGACGGTAAGATTTCCGATGGAGCTACCCTTAACGATCCGGGTGACAAAAAGGTCATCGGTAATACTTCTCCACGGTTCCGGTTTGGACTGGATCTAAATGCATCCTGGAAAGGTTTTGATGTACGTTTATTCTTTCAGGGAGTGGCGAAACGTGATGCCTGGCTGAACGACAATATGTTTTGGGGAGCCACAGGGGGTATCTGGCAGTCGGCTTGCTTTACTTCTCATCTTGATTTCTTCCGCGAGGAAGGTGATGATTTCTGGAGCGCTAACAAGAATGCCTATTTCCCGCGTATATTGGTTGACAATTTTGCTAAAAATCAAAAGACGCAAACCCGCTATCTTCAGAATGCTGCCTATATACGGTTGAAGAATCTGCAGATAGGATATACCATACCTGCCCAGATTACTCGTAAAATTGGTATTTCCAACTTGCGGGTCTTCTTCTCTGGAGAAAATTTGTTCACCCTTACGGGACTGCCCGAAGGATTTGACCCGGAAACGATTAATACCGGTTATGGAGCGAAGGACGGATCGAACAGTTCGGGAAAGACTTATCCGCTGTCTCATACTTTCTCCACAGGATTTAGTGTTAACTTTTAATTGATGACATATGAAAAAGATAATTAAATACTTATTTTTGCTGACAGGGGGAAGCTTTATACTCACTTCTTGCAACGATTTTCTGGATAGAGAACCTTTGGACAGTGTAACCCCGGACAACTTTTTCTTTACCGAAAATGACTTGGCTGCCTATGCTGTAAAGCATTACAACTTCACGACTCATGAGGGATTTAATGCCGGTATCTGGAAAAATGATAATGCAACTGATAATCAGGCCGCCACTAACTACGATAAGAAATGGATTCCCGGTCAATGGAAAGTTCCGGAAGCTTATGATAACCCTGCAAGCAACGATCCGTGGCATTTTGCAGCCATTCGTGAAGCTAATTATTTTATCGAAACAGTCGTTCCCCGTTTTGAAAAAGGAGAGATAGAAGGTTCGGAAGTAAACATCAAGCACTATATTGGTGAAATGTATTTTCTTCGTGCCAAGAATTACTTGTCAAAACTGGAGACTTTCGGTGACTTCCCGATTATAAAAAACACATTACCGGATGAAAATGAACCTCTGACTCAGGCCAGCAAACGGGAACCCCGGCATAAAGTAGCACGCTTTATTTTAGAAGACTTGGATCAGGCAATCGGTTTACTGACCAATAATATATCCGGTGGCAAGAACCGAATCACAAAAAATGCTGCCTTGTTATTGAAATCCAGAGCAGCCCTGTTCGAAGCCTCCTGGCTGACTTATCACAGAGGTACCGCCTTAGTACCGGGTGGTAGCGGATGGCCGGGAAAAGCAGAAGACATTGCAGACTTCAATATCGACACGGAAATTGCATTCTTCCTGAAAGAAGCCAAAGAGGCAGCTAAAGAGGTAATCGGCAACGCAGCTTTGGTGCAGAATACAGCGAAAGATTGCATGGATGAAACAGTTAAAACGGACGAAGATAAATATAAAATGAGCAACCCCTATTTTGCTCAGTTCTCAGCGAATAGCCTGGAAGGATATTCAGAAATATTATTGTGGCGTGCATATAATCTGCTCGATTATAAAATTGTACATTCAGCTCCTTTCTATATCCGTGTCGGCGGAAATACCGGATTTACCCGCCAATATGTAGAAAGTTTCCTTTGTCGTGATGGCAAACCGATCTATGCAACCGACCAGTACAAAGGAGACGAGTCATTATTGGATGTACGTAAAAACAGGGACTTACGTTTACAACTGTTTCTGATGACACCAGGTGAAACTCTTAGTCCGAATATGTGATGAATGGTACTCCTGATTTGCTTCCGGAGGTTCCAGGACTTTTGGATATAACGGAAAAGAGATGTGTAACAGGCTATCAGGTCCGTAAAGGACTCTCAGGAAACTGGTATCGTGATGGTAACACAGCGATTGAAGGTTGTCCGGTATATCGTGTAGCCGAGGCCTATCTCAACTACATCGAAGCTGACTGTATGGAACATAACGGCACTTCCATAGGTTCGGAGGCAGCAGGATATTGGGGAGATCTTCGTGAAAGAGCCGGATTGCCGAGAGACTACACAGTAACAGTGAACAATACCGATCTCTCCAAAGAACTTGACTGGGCAGCATATTCGGCAGGTAAGCAAGTCTCTCCTCTATTATACAATATCCGTCGTGAACGGCGTTGTGAATTGCTGGCGGAAGGTCTGCGCATGCTGGATTTGAAACGCTGGAGAGCACTGGACCAAGTTAAGCATTTTGTAATTCAAGGAGTTAACATATGGGAATCCGATTTAAAGGATCAGTACATGCAGGATGGAAAAAATCTTCTGGTACAAGAAGGGACGGAAGGACAAACTTCCAATGTCTCAAGCTATGTGAATAGTGGTAAATATCTATGCCCTTACCGCACTGTGAAGACAAATAATCTTATGTACGATGCAGGATACTCATGGTGTGAAGCGCATTATCTGAATCCTATCGCTATCACGCACTTCAGAATTACTGCCTCCAATCCTAATGATCTGAATACTTCTATTATTTATCAGAATCCGGGATGGCCCCTCCAGGCCGATGAAGGATCTGACAATATAGAGTAGAAAATTAAAAAACGAAGAAGAAGAAGTTATTGCAAAAGACTGGATAACAACAATATATATTATCCTAAAAAGGGAAATAAGGATAATTACAACTTCTGCAATACTTCTTCTTTAACTACCGTGCAAAGCCACCCGCATATAATAAAAGACTGTCAAACGAACCAGGCAAATATTTAAGAAAGAATAAAGCTTAGCGTCCAATGTTTAGAAGTACGGGAAAATTTGTACCTTGCCCAGACAAAGTTCTATAGCAAAACAAAATAACCTAATTATTAATACGAGAAAAAACTCAATCAAGTAAACTCTAAGAATTATGAAACACCCCCTCATCTTCTGGAAAACGGTGCTCATCTGCCTGATGCTAGCCGGAAAAACAGGAACTTATGCAGACAACTACCAACCATCTTACTCTACAGCCGGCTTTTATTCACTATCCAACGCAGGACGTACAGTATATAGTATGAATCCCGCCTGGCGCTTTCATAAAGGAAACATCAAAGGAGCGGAGCAATCAGGATTTAATGACAAAAGCTGGGATGTCGTATCCTTGCCCGACGGCATAGAATACCTGCCTACAGAAGCAAGCGGATGCATCAATTATCAAGGCGAAGTCTGGTATCGCAAGCACTTTACTCCGGAACAAAGCTGGAAGGGAAAACAACAGTTCCTCCATTTCGAAGCCATTATGGGAAAGTCGAAAATATGGGTGAACGGAAAATTACTAAAAGAACACTTCGGCGGTTTTCTGCCTGTTATCGTAGATGTTACTCCGTATCTGAACTATGGCGAGGATAATGTGATTGCCGTATGCGCGGATAACAGCGATGATCCCTCCTATCCTCCCGGAAAACCGCAAGATGCACTCGACTTTGCTTACTTTGGAGGTATTTACCGGGATTGCTGGATGATAGTCCACAATCATGTATTCATCACCGATCCCAATTATGAAAATGAAACTGCCGGAGGGGGATTGTTTGTCTCCTTTGACAAAGTATCCGAGCAATCAGCATTATTAAAACTGGATGCCCATATACGCAATAATTCAGAAAAGTCATTCAGCGGAAAAATCGTCTATGAACTTTATGACCGCAACGACAATCGTGTCCTTTCGAAAGAAACTAATTTGTCGGTAAATAATGGGAAAGCCAAACAATCTTCATGCAAGGCAACCATAGAAACACCACATCTTTGGTCGCCCGACAGCCCTTACCTTTATAAGCTCCATGTTTATGTGAAAGATAGAGCCGAAAACATTATTGACGGATATTACCGACGTATTGGCATTCGCAGCGTTGAATTCAAAGGTAAAGACGGTTTCTGGCTGAACGGAAAGCCTTATCCTTATCCTCTCATTGGGGCAAACCGCCATCAGGACTACGCTGTAATAGGCAATGCTTTACCTAACAGCCTTCACTGGCGCGATGCAAAAAAACTACGTGATGCCGGTTTGCGTGTCATCCGTAATGCCCATTATCCACAAGACCCTGCATTTATGGATGCCTGTGATGAACTGGGACTGTTTGTTATAGTCAACACACCGGGGTGGCAGTTCTGGAATGACGAACCGATTTTTGCTCAACGGGTATTTAGTGATATCCGTAATATGGTACGCCGAGACCGGAATCATCCGTGTGTATGGATGTGGGAACCTATATTGAACGAAACCTGGTATCCTGCGGATTTTGCCAAGAATGTAGTGGATATTCTCAACGAAGAATATCCGTATCCCTATTGTTATGCAGGATGTGATGTTACTGCAAGAGGACATGAATACTTCCCAATCCACTTTACCCATCCTATAAATGGAGGCGGGGGAGCCTTTAATACCGAATCTCTGGACCCGAAAATCAGCTATTATACCCGGGAATGGGGAGATAATGTAGACGACTGGAATTCTCATAACTCACCCAGTCGGGCCAACCGTGGCTGGGGAGAAGTACCCATGTTGATACAGGCACAAGGATATGCCAAAAATGACTATCAACTCACCAGTTATGATGCACTATACAGAACTTCCAGACAGCATATGGGCGGTTGCCTCTGGCATTCATTCGACCACCAGAGGGGGTATCACCCCGATCCATTCTACGGAGGAATCATGGATGCTTTCCGACAGCCTAAGCTATCTTATTATATGTTCTGTTCCCAGCGTCCTGCCGAACCCAACAAAGGACTGATAGCGGATAGCGGACCGATGGTTTACATAGCCAACGCCATGACTCCTTTCTCTCCGAAAGAGGTGACAATATATAGTAACTGCGACGAAGTGCGTCTTACATATTGTAAAGGAGGCAAACAATATACTTATCATAAGCCGGTAAATGAAGCCGGCATGCCTTCGCCAATCATCACATTCAAAGATGTCTTTGATGTCATGTATGACAAAAAGCTGGCGCGAAAAGGGAAACAGGCAGATTCCTATCTCTTGGCAGAAGGAATAATGGATGGAAAGGTGGTTGCAACACACAAAGTAACTCCTGCGCGTCGTCCTGCAAAATTATTACTTTGGGCAGACGATGAAAAAGTACAAATGAAAGCGGACGGTTCGGACATCGTGACTGTAATAGCAGCTATCGCAGATGAAAACGGAAATATCAAACGTTTAAACAATTACGAAGTAAAGTTTGAAATTGAAGGGCAGGGGCAACTTGTTGCCGACGAAGCAACCTTTACCAATCCCCGTCCGGTTCTTTGGGGAACTGCTCCGGTACTTGTAAGATCTACCACCACACCGGGAGAAATTAAGATTCGTGCATCAGTGGTATGGCAAGGCAAACATACACCGGTTTCAAGCGAACTGGTTATCCACACTTTCCCCTCAGAATATACTCTGATCACAAATAAAGAAGAAATGATACAAGCTCAATCAACAGACAGACGTACCAATGAAAAAGCCAGTACCGTTTCATCCGATTGCGAGAAGCGTGTCCGTGAATTGCAACAGGAATTAAACCGCCTGAAACTGAGAGAAGTAGAGAAACAGCAGAGTGATTTTGAATAATCACCACATTATAAATAGGATAAACACAAACTTATTAAAATTGCAATAATATGAATAGAATATTATATACTTCATTTTTATTAGGAGCAGGCTTCACCTGCATAAAAGCCCAGTCAAGTACTCCTCCTAACATTGTATTGATTTTATGCGACGATATGGGCTTTTCCGACCTAGGTTGTTACGGAAGTGAAATCCAGACTCCCAACATAGATAATCTCGCCGGAAATGGTGTCCGCTTCAGCCTGTTCAAGAACACAGGCAGAGATCTGTTTTTTGAGCATCAGAGCTACTGCGCCATTATTTCCGACCACTGGAAACTAGTACGTGGCAGCCGGAATGAGCCATGGGAATTAATAGAGTTATCGACCGATCCGTTTGAAACGAAAGACCTGTCTGCCCAGTATCCAAAACTAGTAAAAAAGCTGGAAATCAAGTGGAATAAATGGGCGGAACGGTCTAATGTGTTTCCACTCGAAAACAAGCCCTGGTCCGAAAGAATCAGATACTATATAGAACGAAACCCAGAGCAAAATGGAAAAGAATAATATTTTTTTTAGGAGATAGTCGTTTTTTTACTATTTTTGCGGTGAGTCACAAGACCGACATCTAATATATTTTCCATTATACACCTAATATTAATAAAAACACAACGACGATGAGAAAAAAATGCTCGTTTCTATTTTGTATTTTATTTACATTCCTTACGGGACATGCAGAAAGTATAGAATACACTAAAGGACTTTCTATTTGGTTTGATACCCCTAACACTTTGGAAGGACAAGCAATCTGGCACGGTAGAAAATCAGACACCAGTTGGGAATCACAATCATTGCCTATCGGCAACGGAAGTATTGGTGCCAATATTCTGGGTTCAGTAGAAGCGGAGCGCATTACTTTTAATGAGAAAACACTCTGGCGTGGCGGTCCTAACACAGCGAAGGGAGCGGATTATTATTGGAATGTGAACAAACAGTCGGCTCATATATTGGATGAAATACGGAAAGCGTTTATAGAGGGAGACCAGCAGAAAGCAGAAAAGCTGACACGGGAGAATTTCAACAGTGAAGTTCCTTATGAATATTCCGGAGAAAAGCCTTTCCGCTTCGGTAATTTCACCACCATGGGGGAGTTCTATATAGAAACCGGATTGAACACAGTAAAGATGAGCGAATACAAACGCATCTTGTCGCTGGACTCGGCAATGGCAGTAGTCCAATTCAAAAAAGACAATGTGGCTTATCAACGCAACTATTTTATTTCTTATCCTGCCAATGTAATGGTCATGCGTTTCAGTGCCGACCAACCAGGTAAGCAGAATCTAATTTTCAGTTATGCACCCAATCCGATGTCTACCGGACAAATCGCTATTGATGGCAGTAACGGTCTTGTTTATTCTGCTTTTCTGGAGAACAACGGAATGAAATATGCAGTGCGTATCCAAGCTACAGTGAAAGGCGGAACTTTGAATAATTCAGATGGAAAACTTACAATAAAGGACGCAGATGAAGCGGTGTTCTATGTCACTGCTGATACCGATTATAAAATGAATTTCGCACCGGACTTCACCGATCCTAAAACATATGTCGGTGTTAATCCACTTGAAACAACGCAGCAATGGATGGAGGATGCAGTAGCCAAAGGATATACCAACTTACTGGACGAGCATTATAAAGACTACGCCGCTTTGTTCAACCGGGTGAAACTGGAGTTGAATCCTACAGTGAAAACTGCAAATCTGCCGACAGAACAACGACTAAAAAACTATCGGAAAGGACAGCCGGACTACTACTTGGAAAAACTCTATTATCAGTTCGGACGCTATCTGCTGATAGCCAGTTCACGACCGGGCAATATGCCCGCCAACCTGCAAGGTATCTGGCATAACAACATAGACGGGCCTTGGCGTGTGGATTATCATAACAACATTAATATCCAAATGAACTACTGGCCGGCCTGCTCTACAAACCTGGATGAGTGTATGCTTCCGTTAATCGATTTTATCCGCACCTTAGTGAAACCGGGGGAAAAGACCGCTCAGTCTTATTTTGGTGCAAGAGGATGGACAGCATCTATCTCCGCCAACATCTTCGGCTTTACTACCCCATTGGAAAGTCAGGATATGTCATGGAATTTTAATCCGATGGCAGGCCCCTGGCTGGCAACCCATGTCTGGGAATATTATGATTACACCCAAAATCTGAAATTTCTGAAAGAAACCGGATATGAACTGATTAAGAGCAGTGCGAATTTTGCAGTTGATTATCTATGGCATAAGCCCGACGGCACATATACAGCTGCGCCATCTACTTCACCGGAGCACGGTCCGATTGATCAGGGAGCTACATTTGTGCACGCAGTAATCCGTGAAATCCTATTGGATGCCATCAAAGCAAGTAAAGAACTGGGAATAGACAAAAAAGAGCGTAAGCAATGGGAACATGTACTTGCCAATCTCACCCCTTATAAAATAGGACGCTATGGTCAGTTAATGGAATGGTCGGTTGATATTGATGACCCGAAAGATGAACACCGCCATGTAAACCATCTGTTCGGCTTACATCCGGGGCATACCGTTTCTCCTGTCACTACTCCCGAACTGGCAGAAGCTGCTAAAGTAGTATTGGTACATCGTGGTGACGGAGCTACCGGTTGGAGTATGGGATGGAAGCTGAACCAATGGGCACGCTTGCAAGATGGAAACCACGCTTATACCCTTTTTGGCAATCTGTTGAAGAACGGAACAATGGATAATTTATGGGATACACATCCTCCTTTCCAGATTGACGGAAACTTTGGTGGCACAGCCGGTATTACAGAAATGCTATTGCAGAGCCATATGGGATTCATCCAATTACTGCCTGCCCTGCCGGATGCGTGGAAAGACGGTTCAATTCAAGGTGTATGCGCCAAAGGAAATTTCGAGATAGGTATTATATGGAAAGACGGACTCTTGAAAGAAGCTACCCTCCTATCTAAGGCAGGACAGAATTGTACCGTGAAGTATGCTGATAAAACAATCTCGTTCAAGACTGTAAAAGGACATAGCTATCAGCTAAAATATGACAAAGAGAATGGATTAATAAAAATCAAATAACAACACTTGGACTTATGCCATTTTTAATGAATACAAAAACATTTACCCCCAAATCGACCATGAAAATTTATACTTGTCTTTGCCTGCTTTTTTTAGCCGGTTATCTGGTTGCCCAGAATAACACTTCGGCATTGTTGCCTATGCCCAATCAGATTACCTCAGTAAAAGGGAAACCCTTCACTGTCCGTTCCGGAAAAACGGCCATCTATATGGGTCAACCGGAGTTGCAGTTTACTGCCAATACACTGCAAAATATATTATATGACAGAATGCAAGTAGAAATCCCACTTGCTTCCGAATCCGGCCATGCTGATATCCGCTTGTTAATTGATCCTGCAATGGATGGAAAAGAACACTATCGTATCGAAATAACTTCCAAAGGAATAACTATCAGCGGAGCTACCGCAGGAGCAGTCTATTATGGAATCATGACGATGGATCAGCTTCTTTTAGGTGACGCGTGCGCCACTGCACAAAAAGAGATTGCTCCTGTCCACATTGATGATGCGCCCCGCTTTTCTCATCGGGCACTGATGCTCGACCCTGCCCGTCATTTTCTTCCGGTAAATGATGTGAAGTTCTTCATTGACCAGATGGCACGTTACAAATACAACATACTCCAACTGCATTTGACAGACGACCAGGGATGGAGAGTCGAAATAAAAAAACATCCTAAATTGGTCGGCAAAGATTATTATACGCAAGAGCAGCTTGCCGAAATCATCCAATATGCTGCCCAACGGAATATTGAGGTCATTCCCGAACTGGATATCCCCGGACATACAGTAGCTATATTAGCTGCCTATCCCGAATTGGGATGTACTCATACCGATACGCTGCCTAAGATAGTAGGTAAAACTACAGATTTAATGTTGTGTGCGAATAATGAGAAAGTGTATTCCATCTATCAGGATATCATCAAAGAAATATCTTCATTGTTCCCATCCGATTATATACATTTAGGAGGCGACGAAGCTGTAATAGAAAAGAACTGGACCAAGTGTACCCGTTGTCAGGCTATGATGAAAGAACTAGGTTATCAGAAAGCATCACAGCTCATGATTCCTTTTTTCAGCCGCATGCTTTCATTCGTCCAAGAAAACGATAAGACTCCTATACTTTGGTGCGAACTGAATAACATTTATCCACCTGCCAACGACTATCTCTTTCCTTATCCCAAAAACGTGACTTTAGTAAGTTGGCGCGGAGGATTGACGCCTACATGCCTTGAACTCACCCGAAAACATGGTAATCCGCTTATCATGGCACCAGGTGAGTACGCTTATCTGGATTATCCGCAACTGAAAGGAGATTTTCCCGAGTTTAATAATTGGGGCATGCCCGTTACCACTTTGGAAAAGTCGTATCAATTCGACCCGGGATATGGCGTGTCCGCTGAAGATCAGACTCATATCACCGGAGTTATGGGAACTTTATGGGGAGAAGCCATACGGGACATAAACCGGGCAACTTATATGGCATATCCCCGCGCTTTCGCATTGGCAGAAGCCGGATGGACACAAATGAAATCCCGTAATTGGGAATCATTCAAACAACGTCTTTACCCCAATCTGACTAACCTGATGAAGAAAGGAGTTTCGGTACGTGTGCCTTTTGAGATAGTTGACAGGAAGTAAAATCTCAATTATAAGCCATTTAAGTGCTATTCCAACTAGACAAGCCAAAAACTATCTATTTTTAGGGATAGGACATTTATGTAGCTATTCAAATAGCATATAAAGTTGGAAGCATACTACTATTCTTTATTATACTAGTACACAGTCAGATATATATTATTATATTCTCAAAGTATTCTCATGCCTTTGAGAAAAAAGTCTCACCTTAATGAGAAAAAATACTCATCTCTATGAGAAAATTTTCTCATAGGGGTGAGAAGTTATTCTCATTGAAGTGAGAATAAAAGGTCTTTGTAGGAATCTGATAATGACTCAGTATTTCTCGTTTTATAGATGCTTTAATTCATTACGGAATAAAGGAATGGACACTTTTTTGATGCGGCAACTTTGATATTTCAAATAAGTTCTTGTGGAACTTGGTTGATTCTGTCTTTAAATAGATCCAATACTGTTTGTATTCACCAATAATCTCATTTTTACGTGTGCAAATATATTTTTTTTTAAAGAATGATATAATAACCTCATTTTTTCTTTATTTTCCTCCTAATAAAATGTTTTTTCCAACAAATACTCATCAAAATACTACAATTTGAGCATCTAATTTAGTACTCAAAACATAATAAAAGTCATTCTTATTCATAATACACTCATTGACTATTATTTATCTTTTCTCCTTATAATACTATTAAGTTCCACAAGAACTAAGATACAATTTGTATTTTTATAGAAACGAAACAGCATAGTTCAGCATTGAAGAAAAAAAAGATATAACACATTGTTTTTTTTAGCACAAATAAATAAACAAATATGCTTATGAATTCATAAAAACCAGTCCATTTAATGTGTACATAATAGTACGAAAGTATACATGATTAAAAAGTAATCAAGTATAAAGTAAGACAAAGTCCTATATTCAGGAAAACATAATAAAATATTGCCTATATACCATAAAAAACAGGCAGTCATATAATATAACTTTAATCATTCACCTAAAATCAGATTCATGGAAAATACATCTTAGCAATCCGTTCAGAAACTTCATCAAGCGAAGTTCTCTACTTCTCCTTGGTGTAAATAAAGTTACTTAAATCTCTCCTTGACAAGGAGTGTTAATACTTAAATACTATTTATGAAAAAGAGAATCACACAAACTTTACTGCCAATCATTATGGGATTATCCGTAATAACGCAGTTTGCCTGTTCGGATGACAATAAATCAGGCAGTAATTATAATGGCCCTCTAAAACTAACTACTTTTTATCCGGATTCAGGATATCTTTCCTCCAAAATTATAATAGAAGGTGAAAATCTAGGAACAGATGTTTCTAAATTATCAGTCTACTTTAATAAAAAGAAAGGTTACATCTCACAAGCAGCCGGAAATATTCTGATGGTCTATGCTCCCAAATTGCCGGGAGATACCTGCATCATTTCTGTAGTTAAAGGAAATGATTCTCTTACTTTTGATAATAAATTCCGTTACATCTCCCGTTTTACAGTGGAAAATGTATGCGGTAAAACAGGAAGTAGATACAATATTGGCGGAGATCTCGCCAGTACAACTATTGAAGGCTGGAGATTGAAAGTAGGATGTTGTGATCCGGAAGGTAATTACTATTCATGTTATTCTTGGTTTGGACACAATGGGGGTCTTGCATTAATCAGTGAGAAAAAGAACCTGTCAAAGAAAATCATATCAGAACTGGTTAATGATGTAATGTATCATAAAGTAACAGAGAAACTGTATGCTGTAAGCACACAAAAAAACGTCATTTATGAAATTGATCCTTCCAACGACTGGAAAGTCAAGCGACGTTACTTGAAGCCACAGGACCCTCCCGACAAACAAGTTGACTACAACTCCACATCCTGTATAGCTTATTGTACTGTAGATGGTTACTTTTATGGCCGTACGGCAACCAAACAATTATTCCGCTTCAAACTTGAAGATATGGTATGTGAATATATCAAGAATGATAAATACAATACATCTGTGGCAGAAGCAGAAAACAACTACATTGTCAGTATGATGTTTGACCCAACTGATCCGACGAAATTATATACTTCTTATGGAGTATCATCCCTCATAAGCGTACAAGATGTCGCAAAACCAGAATCGGAAGAAGAAATATATGCCGGACACCTTAATGTGAGAGCTGACGGAAGCAGCACTACAAGTAATTAATGGGTATCGGACGGACTGCTTATTCAGCTGGAACAACCAAATGAGTATTATAGCAGATGAATCTGGACAGAAAAGCATGTATATTGCAGATGCCGGAACTCAAACTATCCGGAAAATAGATATGAATACAGGTATGATAACTACCGTTGTAGGCAGACAAGGCGTTCAAGGTAACCAAAGCGGAACTCCATTAGGATTGACTGTTGAAGGAGATTTGTATATTTCAGATTGTGGGTCCGGATGCGTCCGCAAGCTGAGTCTGCGTTAACCTCAATAATCATATGTAAAGAAGACACTAATGAAAATATATATATTACTATCATTATAAAAAATGCCGATTATTCATTTTTAATTCGTGAGAGAGTACTTTATCCCCGTTTTTCAGAGCGGTAAGAAGTAAAGCCTCTATCCCATCATCTGTTTGATTTTCTTACTATACAACGTGTAGGTAGAGACTACCCGGTTTATAAACCAGACGACATAGGCGATGTAGAGCGCGAAGAGCAGCCACGCGTACCAGACGCGGGGGACAAAGCAGCCGACTGCCGAGGCGATGGCGAGCAGCAGCAGGGCGACGTACAGGCGGGAAATCCACGGGAGGCTTTCGGGCAGGAAGTCGTCTTCTGGGTCGCCGTTACACATGTCCCCGCCGCAGAAGAAGGTGAGGTCGGCGTATTCTTTGAAGAATGCGGGGGTGTAATAGCCGATGAGCAGCAGCAGGAGGAACAACTGGATGTACGCGAGCATCGTGGCGGTTTGCGGCCAGGCGAGGCAGACACCGCACATCACCGCGAGGGGCACGAACCACAGGATTCGCTTGCGCCAGACGATCAGGTCGGGGAGGCACAGCCCGACGAGTACCTCGGCATGCAGGGCGAAGAACAGGCTCACGCACACGAGCCAGACGAACGGGAGCCTGTCGTCGGCGGACGCGGTGACGAGCGGGGGGACGACGAACCACCCCGCGACGGCAAAGGCAGTGTAGACGACCGCCAGCAACCGCCGCGACTGGATGTAGCGATGGTTTACGGTACTTTTCATCTTCGCCGTCACGTACTGGGGCGATTCGTAAGGACGCTGGGTGAGGCTTATCACAGCGTAGGTCGCGAAGACGGTGGCGGCGATGATGCCGGCGATGACGGGCAGGTCGGATAGGTCGGGAAGTGTTGCCATAATTTTAGTTTATTGTTTGCCGTCCCGCCGGACTGACGCGGTTGCGTAGCTTCGGGTGACGGCTGTTTTTTTACCATGCGGAAACGGTTATCCCCGTACATTCCAGCGTCAGGGCTGCGTCGTCCGTTGTCGTGGCGCGGGTGGACGGCTTGGCGGAAGCTGCCGCGCTGCGGTTTGCCGTGTTGATGGCGAGGTTGAGCGTGAGCGTCCGTCCGCTTTGCAGGCGGCGGGGTGTATCAAGTGTACCCTCGTTGCCGGGCAGCGTAGCAGGGAAAGTGTAAGTGAGTTCCTGACCGCCGGCGGTGATGGTTATCTTTTCGCTATACGAACTTATGTTTTGCGGCACGAGGATAAAAGTGGTGGTGGCCCCTGTCCGCGTGAGAGGATTATCACCATATATAGCGCTGTTGTCGGTGAATGCCGTGGCGTTGGTGAAATCTACGACCGCGCAGCAATACAGACTCTTACTCAACTGGACGGTGGCTTGGGACAACTCGTCCGCCGTCAGCGCGTTGCCCGATAGGTTCACCACCAGCCGGTGCATCACGTGGCGGAAAGCGAGATGGACGGGCTCGCCTTTCGCCACGGTGACGGTGGGAGCTATCAACAGGTCGGGGTTGGCGGGGTTGTCGCCGCGGAGGATATAGAAACAATTATTGTTGTCCACTGCATTTTCAGGATAAGCTCCCGAAAAGCCGAGCGGGCCCTCGTTGCCAATGAGGTCGAAGTCCTTCCAACGGAGAACGGTCGTCCCTATCGTATATCCCGTGTGGAATGAAACGGGGATGCTTCCCCTCACCTGAAGCCTGAGCTTGTCGCCCGTGGCGAACGTGCCGCTGCCGTCGTCGGGGTCGATGGTGGCACGGGTATCGGCCGACCGCCCGGTGGGGAGGACATCGGCATCGGGGGAAGCGGCGATGGTGGCTACTATTTTCAGTTCGCCGTTGTCCGCGGGGGTGTCGGGGATATTGTCTTTGCCGCACGCGGCGAGGGCGAGCGTGGCAGTGAGGGTAATCAGTTGTATTGTTTTCATCATTTATCCTTTTTCTAAATTTATATTCTTCCTAATATCTGTGCGGGGAACGTTTACCGACTGCTCCCTCAACTATCTTTTGATAGTCGGGCAACTCACGGAACTGAGTTGCCCGACTGCTTGGTAGTTTGCTGCACGGGATACCACTTTCTCCACTGTGTCCTCATCCTGCGGATTTTGGCGGCTGAATGAGGTTTATCCTTTTTTGGCCCAGCCCACCACGTCGATATAAAAGTCGTTGTAGTCCTCGTCGGTGGAGTCCTCGATGCAGAAGCCGTAAACCTGTCCCACTTTTACCGCATGGGCGTCGGTGACGTTGTTGGCGGTGATGCTTTGCTGAATTTTAGTGCTTTGGGGAATTTCGACGGATAGGTACAGTTCGTTGCCCGTGAAGTCGTCATGTCCCTGTGCCAGTGACTGGTAGGAGGTGCTTCCGCTTGTTTTGGAACAAGTGAAATATACTTTTCCCGTGTCATCGTACAGTTTTATCGTTCCGGTGTAATAACACTGCGAGCAGACATACCATGAGAGGTTGTAGCCCTTTTTAATTTCCGTTAAAATGTATTTTTGCGAAGCCATAATGCGTTGGTATTTAATTGGGTTGCTGTTGAAAATACTTCCAGTTCGTGCCGCATGGCGGTATGGAATATCTCTTTAGCCTGCTCTTCATCCGTCTGCGTGCGGTAGTTTTCGAGCATATTCGCCATCTGGTAGGCGCCATCGGGTGTTCCGCCGTTGCCTTCTATCCAGAAGTAGTAGAGACCGTCGGGGGAGGCCGTCGGAAGCAGTTGGTTCGCTATCCAGTTCCACAGGTATTCGCAGGGGAGCATCACGCAGAAGAGGTAGGGCGAATCGAGGTGGCCTGCCACATGGGCTTCGTAGTCGGCGTAGGACTTGATGGGGTCGTCGGGGATGACGCCTGAAGCGTCGCGGATGTGCCACGGCCCGTGGTAGTATAGGTTGTACTCTTCGTAGCTGGCACACTTGCCTTTCAGGAAGTCGCTGCATACGTCGTCCAACGGATGGGATGCGGCGGCGGCATAAGCGTTCTCCGCCTCGAAGCAGTAATAGGCGTCCTGTACCATCAGCGAGCCGTAGGCGTTCGGGTCGAGGTTGTTGTCCCGTATGCCCCGGAAGTAGTCGGTATCAAGCACCTGTCGGGCAATATCTTCGCATTCATTCCACATTTCCCAGAACAAAGCGTCGGCGGGCGGCTCGCCGGAGGAGAGGGCGATGTCTCTCTTGCCCATTTTGGCGGCGGCGACTGAAAAGTCACGTCGGATGTACCATTTGTTCATCAGTGTCATAAGCTTTAGTTTTTAGTGTGAATACTTTTGTTTTAATGCTTCGATAGCCCCCGCCCTTGCCTGCTCCTTTCCGTATCGGGACGGGGGGATAGTGTATAATCGTTCGCGCCGTTCGGCAAACCGTCACCGGCGTTGCCGGTTTTGTCGTTCCGCTTCCCCTTTCCCGAAGTTTAACTTTGACGATGCCAATGTCTGGCTTTGACCGTGCCGAAGTTAAACTTCGGGAAACGAGCTGGATCGCTACGGATTCGTGATGCTCTTCCACGTGGCGTTAGCCCACGTCGTTCCGTTCACGGTGGGGCTGCCCGTGCCGCTGGTGTTTTTGTCCGCGTTGAGGACGAGGGCGCAGTTGGCGGCATCGAACGGATCGCCGGTGTTGCCTTGGTTGCCGAAGACAGCCATAACGTTCAAGGATAGATCTCCGCTGTCGTCCGTAAATGCTCCGGAGGCGGTCGCCTCTATCCGTGTGAGGCTCTTGCAACGGTTCACGATGTAGTTCCCGAATTTGGTGGCTTCCGGTAGTTTCAAGCTCTCCATGGCTGTACATCCGGTGAAAGCGCGGCTGTTAATCAGGGTGGCTTTCGGCAACTCCGGGTTCGTCAGCCCGGTACAATAACCGAACGCATCCTCCCCTACGGTTGTCACCTTCTTCGCGAAGCCGAAGCCTTCATTCTCCGTTGTCAGCTTCTTACAGGAGTAGAACGCCTGATCATTGATTTCCGTCAGCGCGGGAAGGGTCAGCGCCGTGAGTGCCGAACAACCCGAAAATGATTTGTATCCCGTGCTTGTCAGCTTCGGGGCATTGACGGAAACCAGCGATTTGCAATCCCCGAAAGAGCCGGTATGGCTACCTAAGTTGTTAGCCGTAAGGCCGTCGCTGATGGCAAGGACTTCGGGCAGGGAGAGGGCGGTGAGGTCTGTCTCTTGGAAAGCCTCCATGTAAAGGTTAATGACCGCGGACAAATCGACGACCGTCAATGCCTCACAGAAACCAAAAGCCTGCTTTCCTATATGGGTGACGTCCTTCAGATTGATGGTGGAGAGCGATGTGCAATTAGTGAAAGCCCCGGCGCCAATGGCTTTTACCTCAGCGGGAAGAACGACTTCCGTCAAGGCCGCGCAGCGATAAAAGGTATAGGCGGGGAGGCCGGCTACAGAGGATGTGACATCCGGGAAGTTACTGTATGCCACGGTTTGCCAGCCCGTCACGCCCGACAAGTCCACCTTGGTCACTCCTGTATTGTAGAAAGGATTGCCCGTTGATTGAGTATAATCTTCCTTTATTCCTAAATTGGCGATAGGGCCTGTCAGCTTGAACTCGGTGATGCCTGCGGTGATAGCGGCATCGATGGCGGCTTTCACCCCAGCGGCATCCATGGCGGTCATGTCGATGTTGCCGTCGGTGGGGGTGTCGCCTCCGCCGATGTTAATCTCGCCGTTGATGGTGCCCTGCGTGTCCCATGCGGCGATGTCGCCGGTGGTGAGGGTGACTCCGTCACGGGTAAGGGCAAGATTCAGCGTCAGCGTCTTGCCGCTTTCGAGGGCGGTGAGGGGTGCCGTGCCGCCGCCGGGCAGGGTGATCGAGGCGGGTACTTTATAGACATACTGCTCGCCGTCCATCGTGATTTGAATCCAGTCGGCATCGGCAGTCACTTTTTGCGGGGCGAGGACAAAAGTGGTGGAGGCTCCGGTCTTGGTGCCGTAGTCGCCGTCCGTCGCGTCAGCTTCGCCGGGAGTGACGGTGCCTGCGGTGATGTTCACCGTGGCGGAGGCATTCATGCCCGCGAGCGATACCTGTGCCGTGGTGATGTCCCAGCCGTCAATGTCCGTGAAGAGGTTCACCGTGAGGCGGTGCATGGCGTGGCGGAAGGCGAGCGCGACATCCTCACCCTTACTCGCCGTGACGGGCGTGGCGAGCAATAGGTCGGGGTTCGTGGCTGTGGCTGCGTTGAAAATGGTTGCCGCCGGGTCTGTGATAGCCTCCGCTTTCGGGTAGTAGGCGGCGAAGGCAACGGGGTCGGTCATGCTCAACTCGTCCCACCAGAGGGCGGTCGAGCCTACGGTGTAGGCGCTGTTGGCGAGCTTGGCGGTGGCGCCCACGGTGGCGTACAGCCCCAGCACGTCGCCCGCTTCAAAGTTTCCGCTGCCGTCCGCGCTGATGGCGGCACGGCTGCCGAAGTTTCCGGCATCGATAGTTCCTCCGATGGAGGTCCGGATGTTCACCGCGGCACGGGTTGGTCCGTCCGGCTCGTCATTCTTACTGCATCCCGCGAGGGCAAGCGTTGCGGCCAGTGTTGCCGCCAATAGAGTTCTTGTCTTCATTTTGTTTCTGTTTTTAATATGAATAGGATATGTTTTGTTTTATCGCTTCGGGAGTGTCCGCCGGGGCGGGACAGTCACGGCGTGTCTTCCCCTGCGTATTGAAGGCAAATGTAGCCGGAACGCGCATTCACGGCAAGAGCGGAGGTGGTTTATCTCGTGTGGCAATACGAAATAAACTGGTTTATTTCATTCGATTACGAAATAAACCACTTCGGACAAGCAAAAAACCTTTGCCGCGGAGGTACGGCAAAGGCTTTTTTGAGAATCAACTTTCGGTTCTGTTTTTCAGTTTTATCCGATTTAAGTATTCGGTCGGGGTTTCTCCCATAACCTTTCTGAAATAGGTATAAAAATTTCCCCGTGTATTGAACCCGACCTTTTGCGCGAGTTCGTTCATTGATATGCCGAGTTCTTCCGACAATAATTCCTTGGCGTACTCGATGCGCAGCCCCACACGCCACGACAAGAAGTCCTGCGACATCTGCTCTCTGAAATACCACCGCAGGAAGTTGGGGGTCGTGCCCAATTCCCGCGCAATCTGTTCGCGTCTATCTTCCTGCACGGCATATCCCCTGTCGGCCACCCATTGTTCGAGCGTCACGCGCAGCCGTTCCGTCTTTTCCCACCGTTCTGCATCGGAAAGTTCCGTGGCGGCAACCTCCGGCACGGACGGCTGCTCCGGTTCCGGTTTTATTTCCGGTTGTTCCGTCAGCGCGGGCAGGTAATAATTCACCTTTGCCGCGTAGTTGGAGAAACGGCTGGAGAACCACCCGTAAAAGACGACGTATCCCACCGTGAAAAGATTATAGGCCATCGGCGGCAACCACATCGACACGCTGGCCGCCACCCCGACGGCAAGGGCGGCGTAAAACCCGAATTTTGTCCACCGCAGCCGCGAGTCCTGCTCCTCGTCGTAATAATCCTCCAACTGCGCGAGGCTTTCGGCATACTTCCGGCGAAAGAGCCATGTGTAATACGTCAGTTGCCCGGCATAAACCGCCAGTGCCGCCGGAAATATCCAGCGAATATCGGTCGCGAGGGCAACGGGCATGAACAAGGCCACTGCCGCCGTCACGATACCGACCTGCGTCCACACCCGCCGCCGGGTGACATACAGCGGACAGATAAAGATGAACAGCGTGACGGTAAACAGCAGCGACTGATAAGCGGCGGTCGCGATGGTGAGTGTGGCTATGATTTTCGGGTCGCCCTCCCTATTGACGAGGAGTTCAGCTACAGTCGCCCCGGCAAGGATGAAATAAGAGGCGGTCAGTATCGCGCGTGACGTACGCAGTTTCCGCGTTTCCTTCTTGCGTGAAATATCGACCCCGCATAACTGGAACCCAAAAGCTGTCAGGATAATAGCCGAGACAACGGTGACGAGCGTATAAATATTCAACCACATACCGCCCTCTCGCCTAATGAATAGGATATTTCCAGAAAAGAAAAGGATACGCTATTTGCGTAGGAACTGAAAATAAGTATATTACGCGCGAAGAACAGACGGCGCAATGTGTGTTTAGAAGAATTTGGCAGACCGCCAAATTTTCAGGCATAAAAATAGCGGGGAAAGCGTTTTTTTTTCTTTCCTCCACCGTATTTGCCATCGGGCGCACGGCGTTGTATGCTATGTCCGCGTGTTCACACCTCATTTTTTTAATCGCACTACTTTTCACCCCGCAAAATTACGCCTTTTTATGGAAAAGGGCAAATATATGGAGGGCAAAGAGTTAGGGGGAGGAAAGAAAGAATTGTCAATGCGATAAATTATTTGTCCGAAAAATTATTTTCCGAATTGTCTCATGACAATGAAAAAACTGACGACCTCCAGAAAGTTAAAGGAAAAGAATGTGGATATTATGACAATTAAAGAGTGCGCAGAATTGCCATTGGCTGTTATAGAACGTTTGTGATATAGCTTTTTTTAAAGGCATTCTCTTATTTTTCCTTTTTTAAAGATAACCGACTCCAAAACTTATCTCTTGGGGGACGGTTATCAGCGGAATGCCGTTAAACCGTCTCGTTTTCGTTTAACGAAAACAGGAAAAAAAATTTTAAGTTTAATGAGAGTTTGAGTAAAAAAACAATTTTTTTCCGGAAAATGCAATTCTCATAAGATTGTTTTTCGGTATAATCACGGTGATTAAATGTATGGAAAATGTTAATTGATAAGATAAGTTTCGTATCTTTGCCAATAGTTAAGTCGCTCTTTAATATTGTGCAAGATAAGGGGTATCAAAGCAGTTCGCTCGTTTCTAAATCGTTACCTATTGATTGGCTCACAGGATGTAAGTTATTGATTGTAATCATCACAACATTCCACTTTGTGTCAGCTTTAAGCTGATTGATGTTACGTATGTGATGCATCACAAGATCTCCCATTGCACCGCATAATTCACACTTTCTCTCTTTAAGCCTTTCCACAAGTGTAGGGAGATACATGGTGTTCGGTATGTAGTCGTAATGGTTATCCTCATAGATGCCGGTGAAGCGTTTGCATCTGAATCCGCCGTTATACCATACTCTTTGTTTCGCGTTGCCTTTGCTATCCTTATAAGGGATAATCACATCCGTTCCGTCTTTGTACTTTTCAAGTATTTGTCCGACGGTTCTTTTGTGCTTGCGACCGAGAGTTTTGAGCATGCTATACTTCATGAAGTAATTGAACTTCCAACCGAAATAGCCGATATTGTCCGCAATAGAATAGTAGTTGTAGAATCCCCGCAATTCAAGATTGTATTGCGCCAGGATATCTGCGTCTTGTCTATTTACCATATACTTACGAGACGAAGGTTTAAGTGTCTCTTTCCTGTTGACTTGTGTGATAAGCACAGCATCATAGGATTGAAGACGCTTAAGTACGGTTTCGTAAGATACTTTCAGCACAATTGTGCCCAGCCACGAGCGTCGTTGTAGTCCACTCCGTGTGCGTGTATGGTCCATAGATCGGCGTGTATTGATTTCATATCCAAAGAATCTTGCAGGTTCCTGTGCGTTGGTAATCAAGGTCTTTTCCTGCGAGATATCCAATTTGAGTTTATCACTCATGAACGTCGTAATATCAGCCTTGATTTTCTCGCATTCCTCCTTGCTGCCGATCCCCCCTATAAGAAAGTCATCGGCATACCTCACATACTTCAATCTTCTGAACGCGTCGTCTATGTCCCTTGTTGCTGGAATATCCAACATCTTCTTGCGCATTTCGGCAATTTTTGATTTCAGTTCAACTTGGCGATTTTCATCCGTTTCTGCTTCTAGCTTCCATCGTAATGCATTTCTCTGATTCCGGTTACGCTGATACTCTTGGGTTAGTCTACGTCCTCTGCCTCTATTGAAGTTATCGGCATACTCTTTTATATACTTGTCGAACTTGTCAAGGTAGATGTTAGCTAGAATAGGACTAATGATACCGCCTTGTGGTGTTTTCGAGTAAGTGTTATTGTATGTCCATTTCTCCATATAGCCTGCATTTAAGAATTTGCGGATTAATCGCAGGAACCGTTCATCGGAGATGCGCTCTCTGAGGATATCAATCATAATGTTATGGTCAATATTGTCAAAGAAGCCTTTGATGTCGCCTTCAATAAACCATCGTGTTCCTTTGAATGTAGCCTTTATGTCTCTTAATGCAGTGTGGCAACTTCTATTGGGGTGGAATCCATGCGAGGTATCCTCAAAGTGTCTCTCGTAAATGGCTCGGACTACTACGGAAGCTCCGTTTCCATATCGGGTATTCAGTATCTTCATACATAGCCCCCGTTTCCATAGGCATCCCGCTTTAGGAAATCCCCGTTTAGTTTCGTAATGACTATTAGCGCGACAGACTGTCGGATGCGACTTTCGTTCTTTTCTCCGCTTATTGCGGTTGTGCCGTAACTATGTTCTATGCTCTCAAAGGCTACCTGACAAATGAGAGAGCCACGGTGTGACAATACAACTGCCTTTCGTCACAAGTCCAACATGCCTCACTGAACTATCGTTCAACCAGTATAGGCTTCATCCTCGTGTCTGTCTTTCTCCCCAGCGATGCACTCGCTCTTGGCAATTAGGGCGGCCATGCTGCAACCGACATGCGACACTCCCCATTGGGTTTCCCCGCCGGATAAGTCGGTTGGGAGTAGACTTAGAATCTAGTCTAGTCTCTTGCTAAAGAGACATTCATTACGCAACCTTTACGGGCACACGGTACGCATTCATTTTTTGATTACATAGAATCGGCAGCAACACTCCCTTGATGACACACTGAGGATTATTCTCATACTTCTTCAGAATCTGCAGCGGAATATCCCTCAAAGGGATATTACATATAATCTTGGTCTTCTGACGTTCTTTCCTGATCCACTTAACCCCGTTGGAATCTTCGACAATTTCTTCCTGCTTCAATTGCTTGACATCCGAAAATGTCAGCCCGGTGAAGCAACAAAAGATAAAAGTATCACGCACCTGGGTCAACCGGGATATTGCAATTTCTTTGCTGAGTATTCTCTGAATTTCAGAATCTTCAAAGAAATCACGGTCTACCGCCTCAAGCGTGAATTTATATTCAGCGAAAGGATCTTTCTTCAACCATCCTTTTGTCAGGGAAAGAAGGATGATCTTTTTGAAAGTTCTTCAGATTTTTAGGGTTCACTAAATAAACGCATTAATATTGAATGTCAATAAATTAACACGAATATTTTTTGTCTCTATCACTGGAATTCTGTAATTTTGAGTGTTAAATCAATCTAGATGCAAGCCCAAAACAGTGACATAAATGATATGTTTTCAAGAACAGGTAGCTACCCGTTGGAGAATCTGTCTAAAGCCAACCGATGGGTCAAGCTAGCTGACTCACTTGACTGGAAGCATATCGAAGATGAATATAACAAGCGACTCTCGAACCAGAGCCGTGGTGCGTGCAACAAGCCGGTGTTACAAAACCGAGGAGTTGTCGCAGTGAAGCACGATCCTGCTTCGTCAGATATACCAAGAAGAAGTATAAGGGGAAGAGACTCATACGTGAAACAAAAAAGCGGTTGCTTCACCTGTTATATAAAGACATTCAAGGTTTTATCGATTTTATAGGCAGACTTAGGACAGATCTTCTGTTCTGTCTCAACCATAGGGACCTGTCCAACCTTTCGGCAATCCGCAAAGCATATGAACAACAGAAATACATGTTCGACCATGATGTCTGTTCCTGTTTTGACCGCATCGTCAGCATCTTCCAGTCTCATGTGCGTCCGATAGTCAAAGGCAAGGCCGGTCGCAAGACAGAATATGGTGCCAAAATCGGTGTCAGCGTGGTGAACGGTTTTACCTACATTGACCATCTCAGCTGGGATGCCTACAACGAGGGGACAGACCTGAAGATGCAAATCATGACCTACAAGGAACGTTTTGGCTACTACCCACAAGAGGTTTAGGCGGACAAGATATACCTGAACAAGGAAAATCGTAAGCTACTCAAGAAGTTGGGCATTGTATGTCATTGTCCGCCATTGGGACGTCCAAAAAAGAATCCGGATCCGGAAGAGGAAAAGCTAAGGCGTAAAGCATCAGGTGAGCGCAACGGCGTAGAAGCCACATTCGGTACTGCCAAGCGTGTTTATAGGGCAAACAATATAAGAGCCAAGCTGAAAGAAACAGCCCAGACATGGATTGGTGCTTGCTTCTTTGCCAAGAATTTGAAGAAGTTCTTGATGGGACTTCTTTTGGGAAAATTCCTCAGATTGCAGCAAATTTACAATATTATTGTTACTAATGGCTATTGGGGGAAACCATGTGCAATATGAAGAAAATAGTGAATAGATTTATTTAGCAAACCCTAATTAGTACACATTTTATTTATTCATAATGTGTCTACCTATGGCAGTATAAGACATCCTAAATTCATGGACAAAATTTTCTAAATCCATGGATTTGTCTTTTCCTGTTTTCAGTAGTGAAACTGGCTGTAAACGGTAAGGTGAAGGCGGAACACTTCGGACGGCTGGCTAGCATCGTACCCGACCCGGACGAGATTGTGGCAGCATTGAAAGAAAAACTCATCTAAAGAAACAGAATTAAAAATGTATCCTGATAAACTAAGAAACGTACTGAATGTCCTGTTCATGATATTGGCACTAGCTGCCTTTATCACCTATTTTGTGGGCAAAGATGATCTCAAGCTCTTCCTCTATGTGTGCGGAGCAGCTATCTTTGTCAAGATGATAGAGTTTTTCATACGATCCAACAACAGATAAGGAGAAGTGATTATGACAAAAAAAGATATTATCAAGCCTGAGAACCTGGTTTATAAGAAACCGACTCTGATGAACGACACTCCCATGCACTATTGCCCGGGATGCAACCACGGTGTGGTTCACAAACTGATAGCCGAGGTAATCGAGGAGATGGGAATGGAAGAGAAAGCCATCGGTATCTCTCCCGTAGGTTCTGCCGTATTCATCTATAACTATTTGGACATTGACTGGCAAGAGGCTGCACACGGACGTGCTCCAGCCTTGGCCACAGCTATCAAGCGTCTGTGGCCCGACCGCCTGGTGTTTACCTATCAGGGTGACGGTGACCTGGCTTGTATCGGTACGTCAGAAACCATCCACGCACTGAACCGTGGCGAAAACATCACCATTATCTTCATCAACAATGCCATTTATGGTATGACGGGCGGTCAGATGGCTCCTACCACACTGGTGGGCATGCCAACCTCTACTTGCCCCTACGGACGCGACCCGCAGCTACACGGCTACCCGCTGAAGATGGCGGATATTGCTGCTCAACTGGAAGGTACAGCGTATGTAACCCGCCAGAGCGTGCAGTCGGTGCCGACTATCCACAAGGCAAAGAAGGCCATCCGCAAGGCGCTCGAAAATTCCATGGCAGGCAAGGGAAGCAACCTGGTGGAAATCGTTTCTACCTGCAACTCGGGCTGGAAGATGACACCGGCCAAGCCCAACAAGTGGATGGAAGAGCACATGTTCCCCTTCTATCCGCTGGGTGACTTGAAAGACAAATAAATCTCACCAACAAACTTCAACGTAATGGAAAAAAATGAAATTATCATAGCAGGTTTCGGCGGACAGGATGTATTGTCCATGGGAAAGATTTTGGCTTATTCCAGACTGATGGAAGGCAAGGAAGTGACCTGGATGCCCGCTTACGGACCGGAACAACGAGGCGGTACGGCCAACGTGACCGTGATTGTGAGTGATGAGAAGATTTCTTCTCCGATTTTAAGCAAATAGATGCAGCCATCATCCTGAACCGGCCCTCTCAAGAAGGGCATGGAGCTGATTCAAGAGGTATAACGAAAACGAGCATACTATAAAAGTAAAGGGAGTGAATGGTTATTCACTCCCTTTACTTTTATACGAGAACAGATAAGTTAGGGTTCGTATTCTAAAGACACCGTCAAAACGTTCTTTTCATCGCCTTTCTTAGTCCATTTCCGATTCTTGATTTCGTACTGATAGCCTAAATGGGGATTAGATTCGGAAATCAGTTGGTTGCCCACATGTACTTCACAGCTCTCTTCGCCATATTCATACCATCGTTCAGCTGTAATCTTCCGGAGAATCTGATCCTTATCAAAAGTATAAACCAACGGCAACATATCATAAGGTAACTCTTTGAATCTGATGCGCTTATATACCTTTTCAATCACTTTTCCTGGCTCCATGTAACCTACAACATCTTCACCGGGATCATCTTCGTCATCTATAGGTGCTGCTTCCATCAGACAGTCGGACATTTTACCGGTCAGCCCTACCATGCTGAATAAATTGATAAAGTCGTCATCGGCCAAATCGAAAAGTCCGTTCAAATCCAAATTAACCATCGTTACCGGATAACGGTGAGGATACAGTACATCAGCTGGAATTTCCCAGGTTTCTACTTCCTCTCCATCTTCACATTCTTGCCAGTACACCAGCAAGCCATTCTGGTAACGGAAATTGGATTCCCATAGTCCAGGACCATCTTCTTCCTTTACCGTAATCTTTTGCAAACGGTGATCGGCCGTGTAAGTCAAGTTGAAGACATCCTGATTAAAACCAGATCGATTGGATTCTCCCACATATTTTTCAATAATCCGGGTAGGGCAACCGTGTTCATTCATAAAGAGCTGATATTGATAATTCACGATGGAAACCGATGGAATGGAACCAGACGAACCATACTCTCGCTTCATCATCACCTCCACCTCTTGAGGACTAGTATAATGGAACACATAGGTTTCCTTGTCCGTAGAGCCGTCAGATTCATCCGAATAGTCTTGCACCACCTTTACTACGCGACCTTGGTCATCGTAGGTAAAGTACATCACATCATCGTCATTGCCATCTCCCCACAATTCTTGATACGCTTCTCCACACACTACCTGCATTCGGATGGATTGGATACGCAGCAACTTTTCACCGTCTTGCTTGCCCGCTTTCTGCTCTACCATGATGGTAATCACCGTTTCGCCACAAACAATCCGGATTTCCGCCTTGCGATCCTTACCGGTAAAGTTTTGCTTCAGCGTAAAAGTCAGGGTATATTCACCGGCTTTATCGCCTTGATATTGGCTCAATGTCAGCCAATCTACCTGAGAACCTTCGGCACGCATGGCCACAGCTCTTACTTCTGCCTTCCACGGGCCTACTGTAGTAAACTTGATACCTTCGTTCTTTACCGTTTCATCGGCAAACACCGTCTGGTTGGTGCTGGTACCTTTATCCAACACTACCTCGTTCTGCCCGGGTATGATATCTCCCTTCTCATCATCGCTCGAACAAGCACTCAACAGACACAGTGACAGACACAGGGCACTAACATAAGAAAACACTTTTTTCATAGCAACTATAAACTTATAAATGATTAATAACGGAAACTCAGATAGAATCGCGGACCTTTACTTTTCAAGTTCACTTTATAGGTTCCGTAATCTCCGTCTTCCAAATCTAATTCGGTCTTTCCCCAGCGCTGTTCCACGCCCAAGGATATCACCTTATAGGCTACAGATACACCATACGTAAAGAACGTGGCATATTTTCCTTTGAAATCTTCATCATAATACGCAGCCGAATAGCTGGGCACTACACGGAAATAAGCAGCCACCTTCAAATGACTGATGGGATTGATGGTGACCGAAGGACCGAACTGCATACCGACCTCACCTTTATACAACGTTTCTTCGTAGACATCATAACCATCGTCTTCTTGCACCTTGAATGAACCCACATTCAAATCCAGAAACGACCAGTCCAATCCAAACTTAATCATCCCGGCAAGGGGGCGTTTATGTAAATAATACGTACGTCCGAACGAAATGGCTGCTGCCCAATCACTTTTCAACTTCATAAACTCCTCGCCATCTTCCTCAAAGGTCAAATCCTGCTTGCCGTACATAAAATTGGAATAACCCTTACGGTCTTTCCACACTTTGCGGTAACGCTCGCTCTGCGTAAAGTCAACCTGCGCCGAGCCCCCTTCTGATTCGGTTACCTCGGTTGTAGCGACTGTTTGTACTGTTGCCGTCTGGCTGTTCGCATCCTGTGCCCAGGCTACAGTGCCCCATGCACACATCATTCCTACCCATAGGAGTACAATCTTTTTCATTTTTTTCAATCTTGGTAATAATTAAAATTTTCAGTTCGTTTGAGTGCTTATTTCTGATAATTTATAATCAACACCTGGTTGGAATAGCTATGATGCCCCCCCCCGTTGTTATCTACTTCTATCTTGATGACAAAGCCTTCAGCATCCTTGGTATAGGTATAGCTATACACTTCCGTTTCAGATGGATTAGGATAGAAAGATTTCTCGGTCATCATTAGATTCTGGCTGCGCTTTCCCAGCAAACCGGCTATTTTCACCCCAAAGTTGCCGTCTTCACCAAAGCAACCATACCATTCAGAGTTAGAACAGAGAAAGTTCAGGTCGATAGAAACTTCAGGACGGTTCGGTTCATCGCCATAAATAATTTCTGAGTAAAACTGTACTTTATCCTGATTATCAGATTCAGACAATACTTTCACCAAATTACCATCTTTCCAAAACATCTTATCCGTATAATCAGAGTCTGAATCATAGTTTTTAGAAGAAACGATTCGTCCGTTTTCGTACGTATTGCGAAAGTTCTCTACAGACCCATCCTCACCGTCAACGTGTTTGCTTTCAGATACATATCCTTCATCATTCAGCGTCAACACAGCGTCGGTCCGGTACATCTTATCCGATTTATCATCCATTTCCTTGATATGCAGTTTCACGGTTTTGCCCTCATACACAAACTCGGACGACCACTCAAAACCTTCCTCTCTTTCATCCGGTTCCAAAACATTGTTTTCATTGAAATCATCGTAACAAGCTATCAAGCGCAGCGTGCCGTCCGGATTATAAGAGAACTCCACAATGCCCTGTCGCCAGTCATCCTTGGAATCTTCCCACTTAGCAATCACACTGCTCACAAAACGCTTCGCCTGCACTTCCGGTTTCTGTCCGTCGGCCTTGGTACCCTTCTGCTCTACGCGGATGCGGATCACCGTATCACCGCAGGTAATCACGATTTCGGCCACGCGGTCTTCACCGGTGAGGTTGGGCAGCAAAGTAAGCTGCAAAGTATATTCACCGGCTTCACCGCTATACAGATTCAGTTTCAGCCATTCCACCTCACTGGCACGCGTCTTGACACCTACTGCCTTCACTTCGGCTTTCCACGGAGCTGTGGCTACAAACTTGATACCTTCCTGCTGATGGGTATCATCGGCATACACCGTCTGATGGGTCGATGTGCCCTCGGCCAATTCGATAGGCTTCACCGGATCGTCATCACTACTACAAGCTCCCAATAAACAAAGCGACATACAACATGCCCCTGCTAAATAAAAAATCTTTTTCATACCAATACTTAGTTAAAAAATTAAATAAATCATTATATATTAATGCTTTATAAATGTTATCTACACATATAGAGCAAGTATGATTGAAGTTTTTCCTCAATCAGAGAGAGATAAAAATAGTGTGAAAAGGCATAAAAAAACAGAGGCTTAAAAAACTTGGTTAAACACTTAATTATTAGCAACTTAAATGTAAAAACAAACAAACATACAACATAAAAACTAAGCCACTTAACCAGTTTAAAAGTATATGTGCAGATGCACTTAATTCGAACAGCAAATTAAGCAAACCTTTTCGAACTTTCCTAATCGAACTTATGGTTCTTTTTATGACGATACCCCAAAAGATGAATTTCTTACAGTTTGCAAGGTTTGGAACCTCTTGTGAAAGCAAGTTTCGTCAGAATTTTGCCAAATCGTTCGACTGGATCTCTTTCAACAAGTACTTCATTCAAGGAAAAGAAACACATCTTGTCGCTATAGACCCGTGTTTCATCCCAAAATCCGGGAAGAAGACAACGGGCATCAGCTATTTCTGGTCGGGATGTGCAAGTTCTATCAAACGTGGTCTAGAGATACTTGGGATAGCTTTGGTTGATGCAACCACCAATGAGGCTGTTCATCTGATAGCCATACAGACAATTGTCAAGAAAAGATGAGGACGCAAGCCGAAATGCATAAAGCACATGAATGACAAGAACTCTCTTGTTGCCAAGTATCTGTTGGCATTAAGCAAGTATCAGGAGCAGTTGCTTCCAATATCCCAAAGGATAGTTGCAGATACGTATTTCTCAAAAGAGTCATTCGTAACTGGTGCTGTCAACTTAGGATTCAATGTGATAAGCAGACTGAGGGATGATGCACGCTTAATATATCTCTACACAGGAGCCAAGACGGGAAAGAGAGGCAGGCCACAGGAGTATATTGGCAGAGTAAACTTGAAGAGCCTTGACATGAACATATTCTCTAAGGAAGAGATCATCATTGACTCGGCCAAGTCTATAACCCTATACTCAGCAGTTGTAATAGCCGTTGCATTGAAAAGGAACGTAAAGATAGTAGTCATAGACTGCGAAGATGATAACAAGGAGACTCCTTGTCGAAAGGGCTTCTTCAGCACTGACACCTCCATGCCTACTCAGGACGTCTTCTTTACTTATAAAAGTAGATTCCAGATTGAGTTCCTGTATCGTGACGCAAAAGGATATGCCGGTCTTACTCACTGTCAAGCCAGAGATGAAAAGAAACTGGAGTTCCATTTCAACACGTCTCTTACGGCTGTGAACTTAGCTCATGCGTTCTGTAACGACTGTACAAGGCAGACGGGAAAGAGAATTTCTGTTGCTTCTGCTAAGGTGCTGTTACATAACGCTGCACTTGTAGAAAGAATATTTTCAAAGTGTGGTTCAAGACCAAACTTGAAAATAAATAACACTATTTTCAAAGAACTCATTATGTACGGCGTAAGAGACGCTGCATAAACTTAAAAAATTAACGTACTATTGTCATACACATATTTATTAAAATGTAATCTCTGACATTCAATGAAACAGTCGGCACAAAACTACAGATCAGCTTTCGGAACCTACGCTTAAGAACGTATCGGAATGATGCCCCTTGATATGGCAATGACCACCAAATCCACCACATTTCTGGCATCCAGTTTTTCCATCAGATGTCGGCGATGCGTATCCACCGTATTGGCCGACACACACAGTTCTTGAGCAATCTCTTGCGTGCTTTTTCCTTCGGAAAGTAGTTTCAGTACATCCAGTTCGCGCAAGGTCAGTTCGTTTTTACGGTTTTTCTCCTGAGACTTCAGTTGCAGTCGCACACGTTCCACGTACGGGCAAAAATACTTTTTACCCTGCAATACGGCATGAACCGCATCTACCACTTGGCGGGAATCAATGGATTTAAACAGAATGGCATCCAAGTTGCATTGCAACAGGCTGCGCACGAACCAGATTTCCTCGTGCATGGTGTTGACCATGATGCGAGCTTTCGGCTGTTTTTTACGAATCGATGCAATCAGATCAATGCCCGACATATCGGGCAGTTCAACGTCTAGCAAGAACAGTTCGAACGGTTGAATATCGATAAGCGACAAAGCCTCTTTCCCAGAAGAAACCTTACAAATCATCTTTATTTCAGGCACTGCATATTCCAATATACGCTTCAGTCCCTGAAGTACCAAATCATGATCATCTACCAATAATGCACTTATTTGTCTGTTCTCTTTCATTCAACTGCTTTTACATACTTAATACTATGCAAAGAAAAAAGGTTTAAGATTAATTCACATCACCAAAAACAATGATTTTTCAGACATTTATCATGGTTTTCCATTAAGATAAGGGCGACGAAAGTTCAAAAATCTGTTTTCCGTCGCGATGAGTCAAGGAAAGAGTACCGCCGATGCTTTTCACCCGGTCCTGTATCGTAGTCAATCCGATTCCTTTACCTGAAGAGGAGGCTGATATGAAAGGTTCTCCTTCATTAACAATCAGCAATTTTAACAAATCAGCATGCAAGGTAAGACGTATTTCCACCTGCGGGGCATGCGTATGTTTCCATACATTAGACAGCCACTCCTGCAACACCCGATACACCGCATAGGATACTGATTCGGGAAGGGAATTCCAATCGTCGTTTTCATCATACATGAACCTATACTTCTTGGATTCCGAGTGAGGCAACCGATCCAGATAAGCTTCCACGGCCTGTACCAGCGTAAGATGCTTAAACTGAGGAGGCATCAGTTCGTGAGAGATGGCACGTACCTCTTGCCGTACACGCTCCAGCAGCTGCAGCACTTCTTGCTTTGATGCCTCATCCGGCTGTAAGAAAGACACTTGCATACCGATGCCTAGTAAATCATTACAAACGCCATCATGCAAATCTTTGGCCAACCGGCTCCGCTCGCGCTCCAAGCCTTCGATGTAGCTCTTCACCACTTGCAATTCTGCTTCTTTCTTCTGCTGCTTTCTGCAAATGATTCCACCTATAATCACTAGAAGCAAGACAAACACCACGATAACTGCTACCATGCTTCCCAGCAGGATACGGGTTTGCTGTTCCAATTGTTGTTGCCGCAGACGGGCTATCTCCATCTCTTTTTCCTGCGTCTGATACTTCACGGTCCACTTAGAAAGTTGGTCTTCCAAGGTCGCCTGTTTCAAGCTATCGGCCAGTACCCGCGCCTTTTCATAGGCTTCCGATGCCTGGGAAAAGTCTTTCAAAGCCGCATAATTCTGTGCCATCCGGTAATAAAGTTCATCACGAGACACCTGCGCATTCTCGCTAGGCTCCTGCAGCAGTTTTTGTTGCACTTCCAGGCTTTCACGATATTGTCCCAAATAAGTGAGCAACTGAAACTGAGTTTCCCGAAAACCTTGCACTTCAACGGAAGCCTGAGGCAACGAATCGGCCACTTGCTCGGCTCTGTACAGATAGTCTTTGATTGAATGGGGCTTATTCATTTTTTGAAATATTCCCAGCAGATACGTCATTCCCTTCAGCACAAAGCGAGGTTTCTGTTCCTGCTCTCCCCGGTGTATCACCTGTTGCAGATAAGTCACCGCCAGGTCGTATTGCTTCAAATGCCCCAAAATCACCCCTGCCGTGGAACAGGCATACATCACCATATCCAAATCCTGGCAGCGTTCTACCAGTTCCATGGCTTTCTCGATATAGTACCGTCCCTCTTCCATCCGCTTCATATTGGCATACAGTATGGCAATATTCGTGAGCAGAAACATTTCTTCGTCTGGCAAATCTACGGGTTCCAAGGCCTGAAGGGCCTGCGTATAACACACCAAAGCAGAATCAGGCATGGCCTGACGGCGATAAATCACGCCCAAGGAACTGAGAGCCGTTACTTGGTATTCCACAGCGGCCTGCAGACGCTCCACTTCACGGTAGGCAAAGCGGAAACAACGAACCGCCTCGTCCAGGTCGCCTTTCGCAAAATAAGTTTCGGCGGTATTAATTAATAAGGTACAATATAAGGGTACATCCGAACGACGGACATGACTTAACCCCTTTTCAAAATAGTAACGGGCACTGTCTGAGTTACGATAGGCATAATACTCACCCAAATGACAATAGGCCGATGCCAGACTGTCGCGATGATTCAACCGCAAAGCATTCTTCAATGCATGCCGGCAAGCATCCAAAGTTAATTCCTGGGCGGAGAGCGAACCAAGCGTCAACGCACATAACAAGATAACAGATAGCAGTTTCATAATACGCAAAGGTGTCACATCCTTTTAAAAAAACAGTAATCAAATCTGAAAATGACGCAAAAACACAGGAATTTGAGGAGGCAATTATTTTTTATTGTTTCTTTGCGCCGAAAGTAACTGACATTTTCAAGAAATGCCAACTTCTTGTAATCATCAGTAATTGACAGTTCCCTATTTTTTAATGTTTGGATTAAAGCAGGAACTTCAAGAGGGGAATTTGTATAATCCATAAACGTATGTATAAAAAAAGTTCCGCCCTGGTACGCTGTTCTACGGGAAGCGTGGCGGATTCTAACAATGCAAATATACGACTTTCTTTGGGGATATCCAAGAACTTCAGACAAATAAATTCATTTTTAACTATTAGGCATTATATAGAATAAGGTTTTAGGATCGGGTAGGTCGGCACCCTTACGGGTGCTTTCCTCCCTAAGAACCGTACATGATAGTTTCCCATCATACGGCTGTTTCGTGTGCAAGATGCAGTTTGGATATACCGTCTATATTCAGCATCACCGTGCGCCACGGTGTGTCTTTTGTTATGGGTTTTCCACATAACGGACAGCATTGGTTCTGTCTCTCCCACATGTATATAAAGGATTTTCTTCCTTTCGGGGTGTCCGAGAACAGCATCACCCCCTCTTCGGTGGCCACGGCATACACCCGGTTTTCTGTTCCGGCAGCTTCCGTTGCCGGAGCTTTATGTCGGTCCGTTCTCCGGGCGATACGGTTCCAAATATCATTCAGGATTGACATAGCTTTGTTTTTTGGGAATAACCGACGGCAAAGAAAGCCATTCGCCCGCCAATCCGCAATACATCGCACATGCAAGTCGTCCGTTGGCGGTTGTTGGCGTGCAACCTTTACGCCAGCCGTGCGTCCAGCATCCGGTTGTAGTTCCTGCGCAGGGAGTCGATGAACGGGGTGGTGTCCGTACAACGGTCAAAGACCTTGCCGCGCTTGGTGTACAGCGCATTGATTTTCAAATGGAACACCTCCTCGAAGACACGGATGACATCCACTATTTTCAAATCCCGGCCTTCCGCCGTACCTATTACACCGGCTGCCATCAGTGCGGCCACCAGTTCGATCAGGTCATTGTCCGTACCGTTCCATGTCAGTGTAACGGAAGTTTTCTTCCCGTTTCTATGTACCGTTTCAGCCTTGAATCCGGCAGACGTGCCACCATGAGGGAGCATCTCCTTCAGCATCTCCGCTTCCGCATCCAGCAGCGCCAGTGTCTTGCCGATGAACACGTCATACAGAATGTGTCGGCAGCCTGCCTCCATTCCATCGCAGGCCTGCCGCATGAAGACCAACTCTATTTTTGTGTAGTTCAGACGACGTAGCTGTCCCGTCAGGTCCTCTTCCAGTGAAAGCGTGGCAAGGCGGTTCACAAAATCGTCATAAGCGGCAGGCAACTCACTTGCTGCAGGTCCGGCACCGTTTGTATAAGAGGCGAACAGATTAAAAAGAAAAGTTTCCACCAATGTCTTCATCGTATCATGTTTTTAGGTTCCACAATTCAACACTCCACTCATCCTGCCGGAATGAAGACAAGTGTCATACCTAAAATAACATACAGATAAAACATTGTAAATAAACTATATAAAAATCAGTTAAAACGATGTGTACATAAAAACATTGTGGATTGGACATGATGTGTCCGAATTTCGGACATATTCTAATCCAGACGGTACTTTTTCAATTTCAGATAAAGCGTGCTACGGCTGATGCCCAGTAGCCGTGCGGCAGCCTTCCTATCATTGCCCGTCGCCTCCAATGCTTTCAGAATAGTAGTCCGTTCCGCCCGTTCGTCATTAAGCGAATACTCTCCCAGCTGCCTGCCTTTATCGGAAAGGTCTATTTCCGCAGAGGTTATCCAGTCATCTTTCGCCAATAGGGTGGCCCGTCTGACAACCATCCTCAGTTCCCGTATGTTTCCCAGCCACGAATAAGCCTTCAGCCGTTTCTGTACTTCACGGTCAAAGCCTTTCACACTCCTTCCCAGCTCCCGATTGGCGGCATCCAGCATGAATTCCGCCAACGGGATAATATCCTCAATGCACTCTGCCAGCAATGGTACATGCAACGGAAACTCGTTCAGACGGTGGAACAGGTCTTCCCTGAACCGTCCTTCGGCTATCGCCTTTTCCAAATTCTCATTAGTGGCAGCCACCAGCCGAATATCCGTTTGCTTTTCTTCCCTGCCACCTACGGGACGATAACGCTTTTCCTGCAAAGCACGCAACAACGACCTCTGCACCTCGGCATTCAGATTGCCCACCTCGTCCAGAAACAGTGTCCCATGGTTGGCGGCGGCAAACATGCCCGTCTTGTTTTCCGTAGCTCCGGTAAAGGACCCCTTCACATGACCGAACAGCTCCGATGCCGCCAGTTCCTTCGGGAGTACGCCACAGTCCACCGCAATGAAGGGTGCGTCAGCTCGTCCGCTCAATGCATGTATCTGCCAGGCCACATATTCCTTGCCTGTCCCTGACGCGCCACGTATCAGCACGGCTAGCGTATCCACCGGAGCCACCAGCCGGATATGCTCCTGCAATCTCAATGCCAAAGGGCTTTTGCTTATATAGAATCTTTATTTTGTATTGTCGTCCCTTTTCTCACGTTCCAATGCTTTCCGAATAATATCAAGTACCTTTTCTGTCTGTACAGGTTTGTGCAGGTAGTCCACGGCTCCTTTTTTAACCGCTTCCACCGCACCGGGTATGTCCCCATAACCTGTCATGATGAGGAAAGGGATACGATAGCCATGTGTATTCATCCATCCCAGCAGTTCCACGCCATTACCGTTGTTGAGACGGTAATCCGACAATACCAGATCCACATCATGATTGTCCAAAAAATCTTTCGCGGTATCCACGGATAACACATAACGGGCATTGATGCCGTTTTTCACCAGCCAGTTTGTGGTAGCGCGTGCATACAAACGGTCATCCTCTACTATCAATACGGTTGCCATATACTCTTTCCTTTTTTTTTTGCTTTCCCTACAGCCTGTTCCACAGCTTTAATCAGTTCTTCTATTCCTTCGTCCGATGCCCCGCTCCATTTTGGGGGAGGCATGGAAGCCATTCCCTTCAGTTCACTTCGGGGAATGTTTATACGGATCATTTCCCAAAGCGGTGCGGCCTTGTGTATGATACTTGCCAATTTCTCGTAATCTCCCGTAGAAAAAGCGTCCCGCATTCCGGAAAGTTCCTCTGTGGTATCCTCTATGAACAGATCGAGCATCTCTTCCCCATTTTCCTCTCCTTCCATGATAGCAGCAAAATTCGGTCTGCCCATTTGTGAAACTGCCGCCAGCAGTTCTCCCTCAGAGAAAGGCTTGTACAGACAGTCGGCAAAACCTGCGGCAAGATACTCTTCCTTGTTGTCGGAACGTGCCGTGATGGCTATGACAGGAATTTTCCATATCCGGGGGATGCTCGAGGTCCTCAGCAGTTCAAGGACCGAGAATCCGTCCGCACCGGACATCTGTATGTCGGTCAGCAGAAGGTCGTATTCCTGCCTGTTCAGACAGTCCGTCAATTCCCGGACATCCGTGCAACAGTCACAGTGAATCTGATTGCGGAAGAGCATTTTACTGATGATTCCCAGCTGAACACGGTTGTCGTCAATGACCAGCACACGGATACCAGCGGGCAGTTCACCGGCAGAAAGTACCTTTTCTTCCGGACAGACGGGTTGCCCAGCCGGTGGCATAGGCAGGAAAACAGAGAAACGGCTTCCTTCACCGGGTACGCTCTCCACTTCCACATGGCCCTGCATTGAGGATACGAGCCGTGCCGTAATCGCCAGCCCCAACCCGAAACTGGGAATATTACGCGCATTGTCGAGCCTTTCGAAAGCTCCGAATATCCGTTTTTTCTCCTCAAGACCTATTCCCATACCCGTATCCAGGACGGAGATGCGGAGATTCCCCTGCCGGTATTCCGCTTCAAGGAGCACCTTCCAATGGAATGTGAACTTCAGGGCGTTAGACAACAGGTTACCGACTATCTGCCGGATGTGCGAGCTGTCACAGCTGACTATAACGTCCAGACCGGAGAAGGATGCGGTGAACACAAGTTTTTTCTGTCGGGCGGCAAGACGGTGGCCGTCCGCTATTTCTTCAAACAGAGTTTTCAAGTTAAAGAGTGTGGCTTTGGAGTACCCCCCACCTTCATCCATCCGGTGATATTCCATCAGCGTGTTTACCAGGCCGAGCATATAATCGGACGAATGCAGGATGTTGTCCAGATAGCCGGCCCTGCGACTACCATCGCTTTCCGAAGGTAACTGTTCCGCACAGCCTCTGATAGCTGCCAGCGGAGCACGCAGGTCATGGACCACCGAGACCATCAGCTCCTTGCGTGAGCGGAGCAGTTCCCTGTTTCGCTTGTCGGACTGTTCAAGTTCCCTCTCGTACCGGAGACGGCGGTTCAAGTCCCAGTGGATGACAGTATACAACATGATCGCCAGCAAGGAAACGGCCAAAGCAAGACCGGCTACCATATAATAGGAGTTATCCCGTTCAAGGACGAAAGCCTTATAGCGTGCGGTAAGACGTTCGTTGTTCTCCCGTTCAAATTCGGAAACCATGCTGTTCATTCTTTCGTTCAGTTCCGTGCTGCCGACATACAGACTATCCATCTGTGCCAGCAGCCGGGCCTGTCTTTCGGCCTGTTCCAGAGTTACCTTCTCATCCAGGGAGTGAAGCATGCGTGTTGTCATTCCAGCTGGAGAAGCGGAGGACAAGGACTGCCGTTTACGTTCGGCCTCTTCTCTCTGTTTCAGGTAAACGGACTTGTTCCCTTTTCTACGGAAAATGCTCCAGATATTTTTTTCTTCTTGGGAATATCTTTGGTACCGGGTTTCAGGAAAAACATATTTTCATTTTGCAGTGCAGCCTGTTTCCGAGCAGTCAAGACAATGGAAGGGATACTTTCATGTACAATGCTACCTATATCCTGCAATTCATTGAAAGTATGCATCGTCTTGGAAAGAAGGATTTCTTTCTTACAAAGAAGAAGGCACAACGAGTCGATATGACTTTTCTGCAACGGGGTATGGACATATTCCTTTAGAAGTTGCAGACTGTCACAGACTCTGTGGCGTTTATGGCTGTATTCCCTCAGGTCGTCATCATCCCATGTGATGGCAATCTCCGCATGGGTAGAGAGGTCCAGAAAACCGATGTAGCTTTTTTCCGTTAGACGGTGTATCGTCACCAGTCCCTTTTCTTTCTTACGCAACGTGTGTCTCAGCATCTGTTCCTGACGGAACTGATAGATAATAAAAAACGACAGCAAAACTAAAATGATATAACCAAAAAATATTTTTAACTTTAACCACATGATGGTACTGATTATATATTCTGTTCACGAATAAAATACTGATTTTTTATATCCGTATAACATCCGCACAAAAACAGGTAGCAAATTCACTATGGGTTATCATTATCACTGTTTTTCCTCCGGAAAACCGGGACAGACGTTCCAATAACAAACGTTCCGTCCCGTTATCCAAAGCGGAGGTGGGTTCGTCCAAAAGCAGGACATTACCAGAACGTAACAATCCCCGAGCGATAGCAATGCGTTGCACCTGTCCTTCGCTCAAACCGGAATTTCGTTCGCCACAAGGGGTATCGATACCTTGAGGCAGTGTATAAACAAAATCCGCCACAGCCGTATGAAGTGCTTCACGAAGTTCTTCATCTGTAGCTGCTGGATTGCCCATCAATAGGTTCTCTTTAATAGTTCCGCTGACGAGCATATTATTTTGTGGAACGTAAGAAAGATTACATCGGGTTGCTGCTGAAGCAACTATTCCCTGTTCGTTTGAGCTATCATAAAAGAGAACCCTACCACTATCAGGAGAAAAAAGCCCTAACAGCAACTTGAACAAAGTGCTCTTTCCGATTCCGGTCTCACCGACAATCGCTGTAAAGCTTCCCGGTATGAAATCACAGCTGAAGTTTTCCAATATATACTGTTCCCTATCCGGATAAGAAAAAAACACATGCTCCATCCGAATCCCCACGGAGCCGTCCATCAGCCTGTTAGGCAATTTAATGTTCTCTTCAGGAAAGGAATCTATTTCCGCCAGTCGTTCCACTGAAGTCAATGTCCTTGCAAAAATAGGGAGCTGACGGCTTAATTCATACACAGGATGCTGTATCTGAGCAACCAGTTGCAAAAAGGTAGTCATCATCCCGAACGATACCGTACCAGCCAACAAGCCATAGACTCCCCACACAAAAGCTGTAAGATAACCCACTGAGAATCCTCCCTGCATAACGGTGCGTGAAAACATCGTAAAATCCGTGCGCCGTATCACCTGTTGCTGTAGCTTCGTTTGCAAAGCATACAGCTTTCTTTCCATTGGAAGTATATATTCCAAAATACTTATCAACAGATGGTGCCGCAAACTTTCTTGCAGATGAATTTGTAACTCACTGTCGGTTCGGCGGATATCTGAGGAAAGTTTCCTCATTTTCCTCAGAAAAATCCGACTTACCACCATTGCTACGGGAGTCAGCCCCACCATAATAAAAGCCAGATATGGCTCCATGGAATACAAGAAAAAGAAGGCTCCCAGCAACTGACATATTCCGGCTGCCACATACGGCAGTTCCCGGCAAAGCATGCCCGTTACCACCGGCACATCCTGTTCCAATCGGTTAATCAAGTCGGCACTGTGCATCGAATCGCGTTCATCCAGCTTGCTTCTCATCAGCTTGCCGAACAGATTCGATTCCAACCGATTCCTCATGCCGATTTCCATCCTGTTTTCCAGCCGTCCGTATGCCACCGCCAACACCAACTGCGCCACCAGGCATATGACCAGCGCCACTAGATATTCCCCCAGTAGCTCTTCCTTTCCGTGAGTGGCCGCATCCACCAACTGTTTGCATACCCATACCATGCTCAACGAAACACCTGCTCTGACTATCCCTACCACACTATTTGTCACAATATCCAAGCGATGGCATCTCGTCTGATTCCACAGCCACTTCAAGCTACTCATCTGTTTCATAATCATCATCATTTTTTATCATCCAAACCATTCAGTAAAAAGCGACAGACAACCAGCAACCATCTGCGAAAAGGCCGCAATCTCATCCATGTCACCGAGAGGAAACGTTCTATTCGAGAGGAACAGTCCACTTCATGCCCCTTACGGATAATCTTCACTGCCTTGCCCAATACTGCATCCCGGCTGCATACTTCCATCTGCGACAGATTTCCATCACCCATAAGCAGCAAAGTATCCGTACCCATTTCGTAAATTCTGTGCAACACAAACTCTTTCGTTGCGGTACCTACCAAGATAATATCCCCGATCTGGAAACTGAGGGCGGGACACAGCAACACCTTGTCGCGTGTCGGCATCAGAAACGGGCACATGCTTTTTCCTGTTACTCGCAATGTCACAGAGCAGCCCTGCTTCAACAGTAGTACCACTTCATCCATCAGCATTTCACTTTCCATGGTTTCTATCTCCTTTTAAAACACGGAAAGGCCATCGGTTCCGCAAGGGTCGACAGCCTTTTCCTTTTAAATCATACCTTATTGCATTCAATTTTCCTTTTCCAGATAAAAACGACTGGAACCGGTCGCTACATCATCCAATGTGATATTTTCGGTTAGCGAATATCGTTTACCGGTCTGAGTATCAACAAAGCACCAACCATTCCAATCATTTCCTTGAGTCTGGAAAGAGAGTTCAACGCGCCCCTGAGATTTTACAAAAAATCCCACAGGAATACGTCCGGCAGCGTAAACATACTGAATAGAAAGAGCCTGACCGTCAGCAGCAGTATATACAGCCACTTCAGGTTTAGCCTCACCCTCTACAAGCAGGAAAGCATCCTCTCCGTTTCGGTAACCATCCTGTGCGGAAGCTGATTGCAAGGCTACACACGAAGAGGTTTGATTGTTTCTACGGGCATTCAGATAGATTCGGGAAAGAGCGGCAGAAGTGTTTCGAACATTGCTTTCTGCAGCCTGTGTAATCATATTTTCGGACAGCGTGATAGTAATATCAGAAAGTCTATTTTTAGCAGTGACAAATACTGCCTCCATCGGTTTGATAAGCACAGGTACGTTTGAAGCAGAAGAAGTGCCATCGGCCTTGACTGTCACATAGGATCCATTTCTATAAATTTGAATATCTGATATAACACCGCTGTTTCCATTCAGGAATTGCTGGATATTGATATGCGCCATAAATGGATTACCAAACAAAAATTCTGTGCCTTCACTTTGACGCTCCAATTGAATACGACGTGGCATTCTGTCCTGATTATCCACCATGAGTTTACCCACTTGGGTACGTGTCACGGACTCCGTCATATTACTTACAGGCTTACCATCCATATCATAGTAACTATATGTGGTATGAGATTTTGGGAAGTGGAATGTATAGTCTTTATTATTAGTTTCCATTTGTCGGATCTTTAGAGCAAATCCCTGTCCACTCTCATAACGCGTACCCACAGCATTGAAAGATCTGGACCAATCTGTATGTCGGATGGCTGCATCATCGGAGTTTGTCGCACGGGTTACTACGGCATTCACGACTGATTTACTGAAAAAACGCTGGTAGATAATAGGATCTATCCGATGTTCTACATAATCAGAATTTTCATTCTTATCGGTATCTGAAATAGGGATGAAGTAATTTGTATGAAGACCAGACTCCGTATCTATGGTATTTCTCCAAGCATTCCATCCTTCTCTTCTAGATGCTTCCTGTACAAACATATCTCCCGTCACCATGCTTCTCAACGGAGCGGACATCAATTGATAACTACCATCTGTCAGTTTGGCATCAATAAAAGCCGTTGCATATTTCAGATGAGTTTGCCCCACCAGTTCTGCATCTGGCTCAAAGTGGATATGCTGGCAACAATAAGCCTTTTCAGCCCCTACCTTTAAAACGGGATATTGACTTGCTTCAGAAGGAAGAATCACATTGGTACATTCCCATGGAGTACCTCTGTCCCAGTTATTCCAGTCATTCCAATCTGTACTGAGAGCATCTTTCTTCCAAGTGGTTTCCTGAGGATGGATAATAAGAGAATCTATCTTATTCAATATTATTTGTCCACTATGAAGCACACTTACATAATATTCGCCAACCGGCAAAGAAACAAAGAAACTAGAGTTTGTAAATTCCAAGTAGCCGGAAGAATTGATGGTAACATCGCCTTTATAGATTTTTGCCCCGTCATGTTTATCAATAAATTCCAATGTATAGGTAATACCTTCCTCACCACCATCCACACGAAATGTCGCTTCACCGCCAATACAAATATCCTCAGGTTCTACATACAAGTTGATAATTTCAGTGGAGAGTTCGTCCGTGATACAATCCATCACTCCATCACCATCATAATCCGAGCGCAAATAGACTCCGTTAATGAGATAATTACTTAAAGCACCGACTCCCTTTCCTATTATCAGATGTAACTCATTAAAATCGGAAGTAGGGGTAATGGAAATGTACTTCCTTTGTCCGCTACCGGCCAATTTCAAACCAAGCAAGCCTCCTTCTGTTGTGTTATCCGTAATTTCTTTACCATCCTTATAAGCTTTAACCTGCAGGATGCCAATGAGCTGAACATTGGTCAAGCCGGTCACTCCGGTCAGGATGAAACCAACTTCTTGATTTTTCCTAATTGTATTGAAAGTAACCTTTATCTCAGTATCAGTCGCTGCACTGACAGGCTTCACGACGGTAGCATAGCTATCTATATTTCCATCCACCATATTGCCTAAATTGGCAATGGTTCCACCTACATCAGCCAATCCTTTCGTGTTAATTGTAGCTACAGCTCCATAATTGGCATTGCTAATAAGCTGCATACATTCCTCTCCAGGGTCACCACAATCGTCTGTCATTTCCCAATAGGCATGATAAACTTTCAGCGCCTCTCCTAATTTAATTGTGAGCAGACCCGTACAAAATAATTCTATTTGGTCAAACTCCAACTCTGTATCAATGCTTAACCTAGATTTATCTTTAGAGCTTCCAATCAGACTGACTGAAACTCCGTTATTCTCTTTTCCCACACCACTTGTCACTTCTGATCCGTTTTTGTATAGTTTAATACGCAAGAATTGAAGCGCATCAGCTCCTAAAATATCTTTGGACTTATTGATGACAAAACCTGCACGTATTTTCTGATGACTCGCATTTATAGACGACCCATCTGTTGTCTTTACTCCAATGAGAGCATTGTTATTGATTAAAGAAATATTTAAATCATTTTTATATTCTACATAATTCTCAGTGTCTTGATCTACAACATTCTTCAAACTTTCATTCACAGATCCACCACCTATCACAATACCATCAAACCCATCCGGAACATAAGCTTGAAAACGATTGGGAAATTCATCAGTATTAATCAAATGCACATCACAAGCAGCCTGTTTCTTTTTCAGACGGGTTATAACTGCAATCTGTTCTGACACATTACCTTGTTCATCTGTATAAATAGCTTTTACTGTATAATTACCGGTAATGTTCATGCCTGTCAGCAACCATCCATTCCCGCCTTTTTCCTTTTGAATCTTAGCATTACTTCTATTGGGACCTCCTATCAATTCGTATTTTACGGTTCCTTGTGCAGGCTCGGCAAAGCGGTAATTGGGATTATATACCGTTGCATTGGCTGTGGTAAAGTAAGACGAAGCATCCACTGTTGTTTTTTCACGGACATAAGCATAATGTACGACAGATACCCCCAATTTGAGATTAAGTCCTAAGAATTCAATACGAACCCTCCGACAAGGTTTGGTTGTTGTCAAACTGAACAGAAATTCACCACCGCCAAGCAAACCTAACTCTACAACCTGAGTATAACTGTAACGATCTACTTCTTTATCATTTGCATCGTAAGTTGTAATCAGAATCGTTTTTCCGGCTCCCGCATCCAACAAGCTTCCGGAAGTAACATAAAATCCCACTTCACTACCTGCCGGCACATCTTTCCCAAAATTTACAGACATATGCGGCTGAAACAGAGCTGAGACAAGACCGATTTCAATACCATTTGTTAACTTGTCGTCAATCAATTTATTAAGTGAACTTTGTATATAGGAGCCTTCATAGGGCGCAGTCACTTTATTGTTGAAATAGGAGTTCCCGTCATTCACAGCCGGGATAATAGGGTTCTCACCTACGTAGGCATAGTATATTCCCAGTTCCTGGATAGCAGATGCTTCAATACCATTAATACCGATACGTATCTCATCAAAGGGTTGGCTAAATTCTGCCTCTATCAGAAATGTCTGGTTTTCACCACCTCCGGATATATTACCCAATCCCAAATCCAATACACTGGTGGCTTGAGTAAATACGTGTTGCTCCTGTCTTTCACCTTTTAAATAGGTATCTATCCAGAAAGATTTCAAGACATCCAGTTCCAATAAGCCATTGGTTGGTTGCCTACATACAAATCCGGCTTTTTGTCCTCCATCATACACATGGTTTAAGTCGCGGATAGAAACCAATTGGTTTGTGAAGACTCCTGCGCCAACTATACTACCTGGTGTAAAAATATTGGTCAAATCGGTATCCACCAATATCTGAGCTTCAGTGCCGGTTGATCCTACAGAAATCAAAGGTCCGGAAAGATTATCCACAATACGTCCCGCTCCTACTAGAGGTACTCTGCCTTTAGCTTTCCAATATCCGTTTTCCTGTAAAGTGAGCCGGGAAGTTGTTTCTTCCGCAGCTCGTGTCGCAGAGTTTAAACTATAGTTGCCCAGTGCAGAAAGCAGCTCCTCATCCTGGCAGGAACAGATGCCAATGACCAACAAGGATAGAATAATCCATGATAAAATATTCAGTTTCATAATCTTATTTCTTTAAAGTCTGTTTTATTTTTCATACTTTGTGATAATCACCGAACGGCTCAACTGCGGATCATCATAATACATGTTGTCCACACCACCTTTGTCGTCCAGCACCAACTGGTCGGGCGATACACCGAATTCTTCGGTCAATACCTTAAATACATTCTTGGCACGGTTTTCGGCCAGCCAGAGATTGCGCTTCACACTGCCGGTATGTTTGTCAGCATAACCGCAAATCAGGTATTTCTGTTCGGGAGTAGCTTTCATCATGGATGCCACCGCTTTCAGGTTCACCTTTTCACGGTTCACCACTTTCACCTTGTCGATAACAAAGTTCACCATATAAGGAAAAGTTACAATATTTTGCAAAACCTCAGCAGTGCCTTTCTCAATCACCACCGTATCCGGCTTGATACTTCTCAGACGATTGACTTCATCATTCAGTTTTGCAATCTCCCGGCCATCCTGTTTGTAGATGGTAGTGTTGGTAGCCGTTCTGCCCCAGCCACGTTTCTTAATATAATAAGTCACACCCACATTGAGCGAAATGTTTTCATCAAACAATTGGTGATTAAACACACCGTCGTATTTGGTTTCATAGAGCAATCCCCGTAGCTTCACATCCAGTGACAGATTCTTTTTGGCCGAGAAAAAGCGGCTGTATTGCAGTTCCACATGCCCCGACCATTCGTTGGCAGAGCCATACGGCAAGTCATAGTGATGCGTAGCACCAATACCTACAGAAGCAATAAACTGATTCAGGTGCTTGGATGAGTTATCCCCTTCATAGCCCCCAATCAGGCGCGTCAGATTAAACATGGCATTGAGGCTGAAATCCCACCATTTGATTTTTTCTTTCCAGTACTTATTACCATCCGCATCGGTATAAGTTTGGCTGCCACGTGTGTACAGACCTTGTACACCTTTATCACCTTTCGAACGGAAACCGGTGAACTGCAGGTTCAGACCGAATCCGGGAATCACCCATTTACCCACACCCACGTTGAACTGCGGGGTCAGGCGATCTTTGAATTTGCCTACCGGACAATCGCCCCAAAAGGCATTGACACCGGCATCGGCTGTCACAAACCAGTTGTTCCAAAATGGGTTAGTAATGACCCGTTCTTTATGATTCGTCACTTGTATAGTATCTACTTGCGTCATGGTGATGCTTTCTCCATCCTTGATTTGTGCAAAGGCGGAAGAAACTATTCCGCAGCACAGCGCCAAACCGGCTAACATTCTTTTTGTCTTCACTGTTTTTCCAATATTAATAATTTGAATCATTTTGTTTCTAATTGTTCAATAAGTGGATTAATGCTTGAACTTAAAATTACAGTCGATAATAGCTTGAAGTAGCAGGTCGCCATAGGTCTCGTCATAAGATTGCCCAGCATTAGGAATAGTAACAATACCAGTGCAGCCTGTTTGTAAATTACTGCTTACAATGGTGTTATAAATGCTCTGATTATCACATTCATTAGTAATAAATTGAGCTACCCAATCGGTATTGTTAACACTGAATTTTGTTTTGTCTTCAATGGTTGAATGCAAAAACAAATTATTATCTTTCCCCGCATCAGAGAACTTATCTGAAGCCCAAGCTACCATACCTTTATCATGTTTTTCTAAAATAATTATTTTATTTCTAGCATCAGCTATCTTATCGTGAAAAGTACTCCAATTAGCAGGTATATTTAAATTCCCATCATTCTCTACCCACACTATAACAAACTCACCTTGATTTTTCTCATCTAAAAAAAGATTATTTATTTTGTCAATAAAATCAGAATCGATTGTTTTATTTTTAAAAATGGTTCCCGAAGTTGATGCAAACACATCTGCATCAAATGCTCTTACCCCTTTTCTAAATAAATCTTCAATTTTTTGCAATTCATTTCCAGTACTTTCTTGACACACATACGCCGGAATGGACATACTCTTCAATGGAGTATTGTCATCCAACTTACTCATCCAGTTATTCGGTTTCGTGGTTTCAGGCGTAATGTCCGGCAGCTTGATAGTGATTCTGCTTTGCGCTTGCAATTCATCTTCTACTGTTTTCACAAAATCGGTGGAACCTAAGGTATGTACCCGGATTTTAGCACCTGTTAATTGAGGAATCGGTGGAAGGAAAGCCATCAAATTGATACTTTCACCTTCATACAAATCAATGTATTTCTTTCCGTTATTATCTATCTGAATAAATACACTCTCTTGACCATCAGCAATATCTTGCAAATTTCCACGAAGAGCTGTAATATTTCCATTGGTTACATCGGTAATCTCGTAGTTTAAATTAGAAGAACTCAATTTCTTAGGCATAATGACACTAACCCCTGTCACAGTAATCGGTTGGATAATGCCTGTTCCCACTTCATAACTACCTGCCGTAATAGTAATATCCGGTGTAGTCATGATTGGGTCGAAGGCCAGTAGCACATGGTCGCCTATAGGGGTGAGTTCATTCTTTGCCATCATGTAGGCATTCTTCATATCCGGTTTAGTCAAATACACCCCATTCTCGGACGAATATACCTTACATTCTTGGTTGGTGTAATACTGCATGGAGAATACAGCACTGTTTTCTTTGGGATATGTGACTATTCTCTCTGCCGGATAAGCCCCGTAAAAAACAGCTAGAGTGGTCAAGTTATTCCCCCATTTCAAGTAGGTTCCTTCTTCAGATGCTTCAATTTCCGCATGATTAGGATGATCATCGGCATTTAACGTAGTTACTTTATATGTAGTCCTCTTTGGTTCTCCTTCAACAGAAGGAAGCACATTGTCAGAAGGTGAACAGATTCCAATTTCATCATTCTCCACCCAATTGATTTGAAGCCGGTCTTCATATACCGTACGTGTCTGTGGCTGAACATCTGCCACACTGAACAAAATGGGGCTGCCAGGCTGCGCCGGTGTACCCATTTCACTATCTTCGCTGCTACAACCGCCCATAAATAACACAGTGGCCAGCAAGGCAGCTGTCAGCAAACCATTTTTCTTTTCCATCTTAACTTTACCTTAATGCATTGTTTTTACTCTTTCAATCAATCCCAAGTACTTTCTCCCTTAGTGAAATCTATTTCACCGCCATCTATCTGCTGATTGATATCCACATGACGGTCAGTCTTCACATCATCTCCAGGGGTTGGAGTCACTGAAGCAGCACAAATGGAGTTTTCCACTTCTACCTGTACATGCTTCGTTACAGGTGTCTCATACTTCTCTTTTCTTTGTTCGTTCATTTCTTATAACTTCACTTTAAAATATTATCATTTCTTTTTCTTCTTTGAACCATAGCTATAGCTTCCGTAATAACCGTAATAGCGGTAGCCATAGCGGTTACGCAAGTCCGCCCCATTGAGCACAATGGCCATGTTCTTCAATTTCTTTTCCTGATACAATTGTTCAATATCCGGCAACTGTCTGCGGTCCAGTTTACCCGCGCGCGCCACAAAGACGGTCAGATCAGCGATACGATTGGTAATGGTGGCATCTGCTATAATTCCTACAGGCACACTGTCTGCTATGATATAGTCATAACGGGAGCGAAGTGCCCTCACCAGTTCATCCAGCCGTTCATTCATTAAAAGTTCTGCCGGATTTGGTGCCACCGTGCCGGAAGCTATGATATCAAACTGTTCACCATGCTGTATTACATCTTCTATAGGAATGGAACTGTCAGCCAAATAATCCGTCATACCGGTTTTCCGCAGATTGAAAGAACGGCTCAGTGTCCCTTTCCGTATATCCAAGTCTAACAGAATCACCCGTTTTTTGGCACGGACCAGACTCATGGCAAGATTCCGTGAAATGAAGGTCTTTCCGGCTCCCTCATTGAATGAGGTAAACGTAATAACCTGCATCGGTTTCTCCTTCTTGCTCATAAAAGCCATATTGGTGCGCAAAATGCGAAAAGCCTCTGACACGATATCATCATCCCGTCCGCTTACAGCCAGCTGCTGTTTCCGATTGTCTGACCGATGTTTCAAATGATTTTTATCAAGTGGAATTTCACCGAGAAACGGTATGCTAATCCAACCTTCCATGTCCTTCCGGCTATGTACCCGCGTGTCCAAAAAGAGAATCAGCAGACACGCCACTCCAGGCACCGCCAGGCCCAACAACACGCCCAGCAGCAGAATACGGTTTCGCTTGGGAGATATGGGGGCATCACTGCCGTCGGCACTGTCAATGACCCGTGCATTGTTGTCCACCATGGCTTGCGACAAAGCATTTTCCTCACGACGATTAAGCAAAAACATATAAAGCGATTCCTTAATTTTCTGCTGCCGTTCAATAGAGAGCATCTGCCTTTCTTTCGTAGGAATGGAAGCGACTCGGCTCTGCGCCAGCTTTTCCCGGCTCTGTGCATCGTTCCGTTTCATGTTAATGCCCACAATCATGTTGTCCACAGTCCGGATAATACTCTGCTTCATGGCATGAAGCGCATTGTTCAGTTCCTCCACCACCGGATTGCTGTCACTGCTTTCGTTTATCAGTTTGTCCCGTTTGAGCTTGATGGCATTATATTGGCTGATCTGGCTTTCGATATTCATATCACTGATACCTGTATTGGCAGGAATCAGGTCTGTCTCTTTTCTGGCATCCGTCAGATAATCCTTGATATACTGTGCAAGCTGCAATTGTGTTTCCAGTTCCAAGGCATCAGAATTGTACTTCTGAGATTCAGAGATAAACATGTTGGCAGAGGTTGCAATATCCACCATCTTGTTATCCCGTTTGAACGATTCCAAGTCTGTCTCTACATCACCCAGTTCCTGTCCGATGATGATCAGACGTTCATTGATGAACTCAGCGGTATTCACGGCCACCTGATTTTTGTCCCGAACGGCTTCCTCATTATATACGGTTATCAGCATGTTCAACACGTCTTCGGCACGAACCGGTGAATTGTCTTTCAAGGAAAGGGTGAGAATGGATGCTTCAGATTCTTCCTGCCGGATGCCCAATGCTGCCTGATAATAAGCAGTAACTGCATCCAACGGTCTTTTCTGAACCTGAATCGACTTCCCCAGCCAAGCCCCCTTATAAAAATGAGTGGGAGTGACAACAATATGCAAATCGCCAATAGCCACCGTATCGTTCATCATTACGATAAGTACTTTATCCGTATCATCACCCGTCAATTGGGAAAGAAGCACCTCTTTTTCATTTTTGGGAATAACGGTAAAAGCGACGCTCCGTTCAGGAGTAGCATCAATAAACCGGACTGCAATGGGGGAACGCGTGAAAAGTTCATTCCGTCTGAGTCCGTCCTGTATCTGATAACTGATGTCCGCATGTACCCGGCTTACCACCTCACGCATCAATTTTTTAGATCGGAACTGCAACAGTTCGTTAGCAACGTTCACCTTATTGACAAAATTATCATAACGGTTCAGTCCGCCCACCGTATAAGGCTTGCTGCTCGGATCTTTGATGATGACCGTGGCCTGCCGGAAATACACCAGCGGCGAGCGGGCATACTGCAACCAGGCCAAGCTTCCGAATAACAGGACAGACAGCAGGAACCATTTCCATTTGGAAAGGAAAAAGACCAGCATGTCTACTAAATTAAGACCCTGTTCTTTTCCTGAAACTGTAGATGTGTTCGTTTGATTCATATATGTTACAGATAATAAAAAAATCGGGTTATTTGGTAGCCCATAGGATAGAGCAAATCGTGGTAACCAGCGAAAGCAGCAGAGTTCCATATTGGAAACCGCGGTCTTCATTACTCTTTTTCCGGTACTTGGGCTCTACGTATACAATATCGTTCTGTTGCAGATAGAATGCCGGAGAATAAAACAGAGATTCATCCCCGAAGTCGTGCACAAAAACTTTTCTTTCACCGTTCACAGTCCGGATTACCTGAATACGGTCCACGCGGGCATTAGAAGCCAGATCGCCCGCATTGGCTATGGCATCTACCAAAGTGACGCGGTCGCCGTCCACCCGGAATGTGCCGGTATTTCCGACTGCCCCCAACACGGTATACTTGAAATTCAATATTTCTATGGACACCAAAGGCGATTTGATATAGTTGCCTTCTTTGATTTTCTGTTGAATCATTTCCGTAGCTTCATTCAAAGTCAATCCTCCTACATGGAGTTTGCCAAGAATAGGAAATTCAATATTGCCGTCCACATCCACACGGTAACCTTTTTCTCTAATAGTTGCTGTTCCTTCGGAAGCAGCGGAAACGGTTCCATCATCTGTCAGATAAAAAGTCCCCCCCCTGCCTGTTGAAAGGAATGGCCAACTCAGGGTTCTTGCTGCTTACCTGAATGGAGAGCCTGTCATCCTTTTGAATGACTGCCTCATAACGTTCATTCTCCAGGCATTTGGCTTCACTCTGTATGTTTTTCCAATACACGAAATTTTGTGGGGAACAAGAGGATAGCAAGATAAGAAAGGATATCCCCAAAATTAAATTATTTCTCTTCTTCATTATCAATTATTTTTTATTTACACTAAGCTAAGGTGGCTTTGAATGCTGCTTCACATTTTAAGGCAGCCTCCTGTTCCGGCTTGCATAGCAGAACACCAACCGGAATGACAGCTATCAATTCAATTAACGTATTGCAAAGATGATTGTACAATACTGTATCTTTGTGTATGGCTGAACATCCCGGCAGCAAGGTTATGAAAGCATTTTCACTCTCTTGCAGCATGAAACGGTTTTCTTTGGCCTGAACCAATTTTACGACACCGCCGAGCCGGTATCGTTTATTCTTATAACAAGGTGTTTTGCCGCTCCATGGACTTCCATACACATAAGCAGTTTGGTTCTGAATACGGATAATGGGATTGTCATCGTTCAGCAATTCGCTGTCCGGGAAACAGCTGAGCCAAAGAGAGGCATGTGTGCTTTTCCCTGTCCCGCTTTTGCCCATAAACAGATAAGTACTATCCAGACGTGTCACAGCCGATGCATGAACCGAAATTCCTCCGTGGCTGAGTATCGCCTGAGAAAAGGCAATTCGCAGCATCGAACTGAGTGCCTCACTGCGATACCTGTCCTGTAAACAAAGCTGTACCTGGATAGAAGTGAAGAACTTATCTGCCTGCATTATATGAGTCATTCCATCTTCATATTTCAGTTCAATACGGTATCTGTCATTTGTTTCCAGCAATCGAATCTGTCCCATGTCATTGTCAGAAATCTCCATTTCCACCATATCATCCATAGATTCAGGAATCTGGGGTAACACATCCATGACAAACAGCCTTTCTTCTTCACAGCAAGGCTTGGTACGGAATGTGGAAAAGGAAGGTAACAGATTGTCTAAATTCCAAATACAGGAAACGGAAAAACGAAAATCTGCTATACGGTAATGATACGTTTCGTTCATCTTGCCTGCCCTTTCAATAATGTGAATACCATGCCTACACCTTCCCAAGGCGCATACCGAAAAATTAAACGGACATTCCGGAAAAAGGACTGTGCCGTAAATAGTTTCCGCTGCCACTCAGTTCTTGATATCAAACGGCAGACAGAAGAGTAACCGAAATTTCCACCCTGCTGTATGATATGAAACAAAGGCAAAGGAGATTCATGCTTGTCTATATCATCCGGCAGACAAGAGACCGGTACTCCAAGGTATTCCACCAAAACACTATGCAGCAGATTACTCCACTTGAGCAGGCCGGTTTTCCTGTATATTTCACATAGCTCATGCTTTTCCATGGTTCCGTGCCACTTATAATAAGCGCGTGCCATATCGCATAGTTGTCGCAGTCCGACCCCCAATCCCATGGCATGCTTTAAGATATGAACGTTCAGCATCAGCAGATTCAGCACAGGTGAAGCTACTGTCACTTCTCTGTCATCCTCCTTCAAAAGTCTGACCGTGGAAAATCCAATCTGCTTTTCCAACTGATTCAGATAACCTTGCTGAAAAGGGCTATACAAATCCGACAGACGGCTGTGATGTTCCACAATCACTCCCTTCCATTCATAATGAATGCTTCCGTCCGCCCCTTTACCGGTCTGTATTCCTTGCTGCTGAACAAACAAGTCAGCCTTATTTCTCTCTTTCCTGTTCGGAAAATACAGGTCTATATCACCACATTCTCGCATAAGAGGGTATTCATAGAGTGAAGCTATACCTTGACCTTTCTGTAAAACGGTCCGTATTTTCTCGTTCTTAAAGAGGGAACAAAGTTCATTTAGCACCTCATTCATGTGTTGGTTCTTCTGTTCAATGGCATCCGCCTGAACTACCCAACGCAACAGAATATCCTCAGGAGGAATCAGATGATCCGGCAAGCGGATAATTCCTCGGTAGACTATGCCGCTCACAGTCTGGCAAAGAGCCTGCTGATACACGTCATGCCATTCTTCAGAGGTCAAGGGAAAACAGGAAAGGCTTTCCAAATCCTTCTCCCATAAACCCGCTCTTAATAAAACGAGAAAGGCATCTGTGATGTGATTGCTATACTGAAGTTTGCTCATTTATCTTGTACCAACAAGTTATACTTCTTCCACTCATTCAGCTGTCTGTTGATGTCTGCCAGAGCCGTATCAATATGGACCTCAAACCGCTCACATACCCATTCTGCCAATTCTTGATCAGTGAAATCTCCTTCACACATCCGTTGCCACAGACACGCCGCCATAGCATTCAAGGTAAATACATCGGTCAGGTTGGCATGGCTGTCACGTACTTCCACTAAGACGTACTTATTTCCAATTTTTCTGAGCTTCAAATCATTCCGCACTCTCATCTCTTAAAACTTTTTACCCGAAACAATTGCCCACACAGTTTGAAGTATTATTTTAATATCTGTCCATAAAGAACGGTTATTCAGGTATTCCAGGTCCATACGTAACCGTTCCAACATTTTCTCCATGGTATCTGTATACCCATTATAGAGTGTTGCCGTTGAAAACAATCCCGGACGTAATTGATATAGAAGCCTATAGTTAGGATTGATCGAAATAATCCTGTCAATAAAAAAACGGCGTTCCGGCCGAGGTCCTACAAAACTCATATCTCCTTTAAGTACATTCCAAAGTTGTGGCAATTCATCCAAGTGATGCTCCCGCAGAAATCTACCGATGCGGGTCAGCCGCTTGTCATGTTTTTGACAGAGCATCGGACGGCCGTCAGACTCGGCAGTTGCCGTCATAGAGCGGAATTTATAAAGAGTAAACGGCTTTCCCTGATAGCCGATACGTTCTTGCCTGAACAGGACAGGCCCTTTATCCTCCCGTTTGACCAATGCTCCTATGACAATAAATGCCGGAGACAAGATGGTTAATCCGACTATACTTCCTACTATATCAAAACTTCTTTTTACCCAACAGGATGTCAAAGACATCTGCTGTTCCTTCTTAAAAGCAACAGTCATGCTTTCCTTCGCATCCAAAACTACTTCTTTTATCCTTCCCATAAATTATTATAGATTCTTTTGCATTTGTCTATCATGTGTTCATTGGTAAAGATATCCCAATATCTGTTTTTTGCAGCCATGGAATATTTGTCATAAACGGACTCGTTGTCTGCTATATCCTGTATTGCACGAGCCAGTTCACCGGCGTTACCCGGCATTACATTCAGCCCAGACACACCGTGTTTGTTTACCCACGACACACCCGACTGTGGAATACGGGTGGCTACGACTGGTTTGCCGCATGACATGGCCTCAATCTGTACAATGCCAAAAGCTTCTGTTTTCTGCACACTGGGCAAACAAAATACTTTGCACGCTCCGAAATAGGTCGGCAGGTCATTTTCCGGAATTCTGCCCAACAGTACAACCTTGTTTTCAAGTCCAAGTCTTTTAATTTGTTGGCTTAACGCCTGCTTTAATGCTCCGGTACCGCCGATCAGAATAATATAATCATCCTTCAGAAACCGGGCAGCTTCAACCAGATGAGTAAATCCTTTGTAAGCCACCAGTCGCCCTAAAGAGAAGACTATTTTTTTTTCGCCATATTGTTTGCGTAATTTATCTACCGTTTCCGGTTCAGGAAGAATGGGAGGAACTCCTATCGGCAAACAGACGGTCTTTTGCTGTACGTTCTTCAAAAAAGGCGATTCATCCAAATACACAGGTGAAGTGCCAACAATGAGGTCAGCCCTTCGCAACAACCAATACTGTAACGGACGATATAGTTTTAACAATAGTTTCTGCTTCTGGATATCACTGTGCCAATGCAATACGACTTTACCTTTATATCCGGAAAGAGCCAATGCCAAGGCTGCCATCGGATCGGGATGATGCACATGTACAATATCGTAAGACGGACATACTTTCCGAAGCACCGTAATCATGGAAGGAGCTATCATGGTAGCAGCAGCCTTTCCCCACGAATGGCATTCCATCAGTCGGGCATAGGAATTCAAACGGATCGTTTTTCCTTTGCCGGCAACAGTAGCACATAACATATCACAGTGAATTTTATTGGTGGAGAGCCCTGTCATCAAATCATAAGCTACTTTCTCCACACCTCCTTTAATTGGATAGAATTTGCCGAGTTGAAGAATGCTTGGATTTTCTTTTTTCATTTTCAATATTATCGCAATAACAGATCAAATAATTCTTGCCATGTGTTTGTGGCAGGTTCTGCAAGAACCTGATAGGGAATCTCCTTCAAAAAAGAAAAATCTCCCTCAATAAGATGCTTCATCTGAATCTTTAATGTATCGGAGCTTTGCGGATTAAAGAACGCCGTCTGTCGGCTTCCGGCAGCGGTTTCATGCGCATAAGGCAAATCAGCCAGCAACATCGGCTTGCCGAATGCCGCAAATTCGCTGATAGGCAGTCCCCAGGTTTCTACCCTCGAAGGAAACACCAGACAATGAGCGCTGGCGTAATTCCGGTAAAGCTGCTCTCTGCTCATAAATCCGGCAAATTCTATTGATTTCAGATGCCCCCAATGACGATACAGCCACCGGGCATATCGGTTCTCATTACCGGATATGGTTAGAATCACTTTAAACTTTCCAACACCCAGTTTCCTTTCAAGCAAAGCTGCTGCACGGCATAGAGTTTCAAAGTTCTTATGACAATCCGGTGTTGATGCAAATAGAAAGGTATAGCAATTATTTGCACTATTTTTTACTTCTACTTTAATTCCGCTCTTTCGGTCAGGTGTAGCAACAATAAACTTCTCTTGAGGTAAGCCAAACATTTTTGAAAATCCTTTTCGCAACCATTCAGCTTGCACTATCAAATAATGATTTCTATGAATATTGATGCGATAAGCAAATCTTGTAAATAATGTAAATAATACAATTTTATAATCAAAAGCCAAATCCTGCCACTTTCCTTTTAAGAAAGGGAAAGAAGTCTGGCAATACACAGCCTGCCGTTCCGCCAGTACATTAGGAGTGGTATCATGCAGTGATAACCACAGATATACAGAAGCAAGTTGTTTGGATATTCTGTACATAGTCACATATTCGCACCATAATCTTTTTCCCCACCCTTGGATGATATGGGGCATTTCAACATACTCTATGTTTGGATAAAAAGCCAAATCTTTTTGATGAACTATAGCAACGATACGATAACCTCCTTGAGCAGCCAGTTCTGACAAATAGGCCAAACATTGCCTGAGAATAGTTAACGTGCCACCTTTTCGTAATGTAACAGCAGATACAACTATCGTTTTCATCACTTCAATAAAGTCTGAAAGGTTTCCATCCATTTTTTCATCACAGTTTCCTCCTCAAAGCAACGAGAAGCTTCTTTGGCTTTTTTCCCCATTGAAAATCGCAAATCATCGTCTTTCATAACTGTTATCAATCTATCTGCCAATCCTTCCACATCACCCTCTGGCACGAGAAATCCCGTTTCTCCGTCAGTAACGATGTCTCTGGGTCCGCACTGACATGCAAAAGCTACGATTGGAAGGCCGAATGATTGTGCTTCCAAGAGCACCATAGGTAAACCTTCATAGTGTGAAGACATAGCAACGACCGATGCCCCCAAATACACATTTTCAATATCCGAAGTAACAGGCATTAATCTCACACTTCCGTTTAATTTCTCATAGTTAATCAAAGACTGCAACCAAGCTTTATCCTCTCCTTCACCGATAATATCCAACGTCCACTCAGGACACACTTGATTGACTGTCTTCCATACTTTTATCAGCCGGTCGAAACCTTTCTGATAGTTGTAACGTCCTATAGCGATTACTCTTCGAGCATTCAAGACAGCTGTTTGGTGGGTAGAAAAAGTATTCGCATTAGGTATCACGCAAATATTATCCATATGCCCCCAGTTATCTTTATCCTCTTTTGTCAACACGACAAATCGGTCGAAGCGTCTGGCAATCCTCTCATCTTGTTTGGTACGCCATACATCTACCAATCTCCACCATCCTTTACGGTTATATTGCAGACGTTTGAACTTGGAAAAATGAATTTCCAGTATTTTTTTACTGCCATCTTTAATGTCCGTGATAAAGCCGGCATCGTTGTTAAACATCGAAATAGTGATGTCAGGACGCTCCTGCATCAACACCTTCGTCAGCCTTTTCCGATGTTTCCATTGCTTCAGCGGATAGTGTAGCAGTTTATTTAGGAGCGATTTTCCGTTGTTTTCCTCATAGTTGATGCATAAATCTATGCAGCGTATACGTTTGTTCAAGAAAAAAAACGGAGGAATTCCCTGTTGGTCTGTGGTCACGATAACGACCTCCATTCCCTGCTTGACCAAGTAATTGGCTTTATTGGCCAAGACCCGTTCCATGCCACCGGAATGACAGGTACCGGCAATGTTATAGAGTATTTTCATTTGCAATAGATATTTTCCGGTTGTAAGCATCATTTTCATCTTGATTGACCATCAGAAATAGAGCAAAAATCAGGAATATATCGGTAGACACTTTAAACCAAACCAGCAAATTGACTAACAGAAAGAGCACAAAGAGCTCTTTCTCGGTGTTGAAACGGCTTCTACAGATGAGGCAAGCTTTCCAAAGAACTGCTGTGATTGCCGCCAATCCCACCAAGCCGGAATAGAATATGAAGCGCAGATACCCCACATCTGTACCCATATAATATCCACCTATAAAGCGTCCTGTAAAATATGGATCTATATTATATGGATTACTAAAATAGCCATCACCTATCAACCAGGATTTTACATTATCTGGGAAGACATACATGTTCTGTAGTTTCTCGTTGGATGACACTTGCCATTCTCCTTTTTCTATCAGGCTGAAGAACCCTTCGAAAGCAAAACGTAAATTACTTCTGAAGATTGCATCCTGTTGATACAGATAAAAGCAGAGAGGAGTCGTAATCAAAAGTACTCCTCCTAAATACAACCATAACTTACGGCTTTCAGCCGACAACTTCAAGCGCCAGATATCTGATTTATAGAATAGATAACCCAAAGCCAGCAGCAAACCTACTGTCGTGGTACGCGCAATCATATTACCTACTATTGCAATAAATACAAATGCCAGTAAATAAATAAACCTCAAACTCCGGAAACAGGTATTTTCCATGGATATCTGGAAAAAAGCCAGCAAGACCAAGGCGGCAGCAAAACGGCTGCCTGCCACATCGAGGCTGGCACCGATACCATATAACCGTTCTACTTTATATGAATTCAGAAAGTCCTGTCCCTGCTCTATCACCGCATCAATGGCTTGCTTCAATTCTACAGAAGAGTCAATCCATAAGGCCATGATGCACTGAATAATGCAAACGGCGATGAAATAATTGCCTGCCAACCAAATTGAAGCACTACCATGCACTAATCGGATGCTATGTACCACTACATAGGCAGCTCCCAGCCACACCCACATGGAGGTGATATAGGTAACATAGGCATAGTCGGGCGTATCATTATAGGTCACAGCTATCAAGCCGGCCAATGAAACACTGGCAGCCAACAAAGAAAGAACAATCATATCTTTACTGAAACGTCCGGTTCTGTTTTTCCCTAAATTGGTCAGAAACCATACAACCCCCACAACTGCTAAAAACTTTTTGGAATTCATTCCAGAAAAAGCTTTTAGTTCAATGGGAAATAGGAACAAACTCGTAAGTACGGTTACACAAATGGCAGAGATGTATTTTATCATGCTTCTACTCATTATTTGTAAAGAACACCATATACCAATTTCATAAGGATGTGGTAGTAAAGCCGCACCATCCAAAACTGATTTTTCGATGCCAAATATTGCAGCATGCGGCTTCGGAAAGAAATATAATGGTTTTGCAGAATATATGGATTAGCTTCGGGAAACCAAGCCTTCCACAAAGCATAACGTTCTGTATCTTCCGAAATCAAAAAGGGAAATTTGGCTTCGAGTTTAAAGAAAGCCAGTTCTTTTTCCAGTTTATTACCCCATTTTTGAGATACAAAGTTAGTAGTTAGTTCTACATTCCATTTTAAGTCTTCCAGATACTGATGATTGATACTGGCTTGTTGTCGAACCTGGGTAAATCCATGCTCATTTTGTCGTACGTAGTGATAAAAAGCCTGGGGAAGATAATAAATTCTTCTGGCACAAGCTGTTAAACGAATCATAGTCATATCTTCTCCCATACCATGCCCGTTAGGAAAAGTAATCTCGTTATCTATATACAGACGACGGCTTACTAACTTATTCCAAACATTGTATTTCATGGACCCGCCCAACATTCCTTTTAATATTTCGATAGACGAATCATACTTAGGCTGCTTCATATACCGTTCGTTGTGAGCAAACGATAAATACCAATCGCACCACACCATATCAGCCTGGTTCTGTTCTGCAGTCTCGTACATCAGTTCCAACGCACAAGGATCCAAGTAATCATCACTGTCACAATGGAAAATGTACTTACCACTAGCTGCTTGTAAACCCGTATTTCGTGCAGTGGGTAAGCCCTGATTTTTGGAATGGACTAAAATCTTCGTCTGATTTTTCCGTTTGGGATAATCATCAAGACATTGATTTATTACCAAAACGCTATGATCTGGAGAGGCATCATCCACAAAAATGAATTCTACATCCTCCGTTAAGGTCTGTTCAAACAAAGAACGGGCGCAACGTTCCATAAAGGATTCTACCTTATAAACAGGAATGATTACTGAGACTTTGTGCATGAAACTCATTACTTTTTAATGAACAACCGTTTAATGCTTTCAAAAAGATTATCTCCTAATATTTTTCGTCCCCAATACTTTATTCGCAACACAATATATTCTTTTAGATTTCGTGTCCTAATGCGAGAGGCAAATACAGCTACATTCTCACCGCAAGTTTCACACAATTCAGGCAGTACAAGACATATTTGTTTATATTTATAAGCCAAGGCAACTAAAAGAACTTGATCATGTTTATGGAGAGCAAAATAAGGATATTGGTCTTTCATTTCATTCTGATCGGGATCAATAATAATGTCCGGATGTACAAGTGTTAAATCAAGCCATTCATTAAGGATTGGATTGTTTTTTCCCTTGACAAATAATAATCCTCCCCAAATTTTGTTGCATTCTCTCCATTGTTGTCCATTCAACAAATCATCTAAAACAAAAGAGTATTTTTTTTCCCCCAATGCTTAATCTTTGTTGAAGTGCTTCCGAACTTTTCCCATTGAGGGTACTCATCTCTATATTTAAAGCATATCATGTCGTAGTCTTCCATTAGCTCAAAATACAAAGTCCATTCATTGCTTTTTTTTAAGGTGCATCCTGCGTCAGCATAGCACACCACGGTGTTATCGCCATACTTTAAGAGAATTTCTTTGATGATACATGGTTTCCATGCCCAATATCCTCCACCATAGGAATGACGCATCAAAATGGACTTTTTAATATAACTAGGCAAATCTTGAGGAGTCATAGGAATTACTTCATCAAAAATTCCTAGTCTTTTTGCTTGTTTAATAATACGTCGGAGCGAATATGCACAGTTTTCATCTCCGTAAGCTATAAATACTCTTTTCATCATTTTCATGCTGCTCATGCCAGATTCTAGCGTTTATGGATTTTAATCCAGCTACTATAAAAAATATCTGCTATAAACCATAGCCTAAGACTACAACAAATGCAGAAAAATATATCCACGAAACTTCCATTCCGTTTTCTTACTATTCGGTAAAACTCTTTACTGGAAAATAGCTGCTTTAAAAACTTAATTCTCGAAGAACTATTCTTTCTATATGGGTTATAGTATAAACTCCTACACACTCTAATAATATATTGTTCTGCACATCTCGTTAAATTATCAATATTAACATTGGTTAGTTTGTGTATAGTTTGAATTTCATTAACCTTCTGCAATAACATGTATATGGTATTCTTTTTCTGCTGGATAGTGCTTATATGATAATGATTCAGGATTACATGTAACATAATAATATCCCGTAGCCGTAGACACTGAAAAGTCATCTATATGTTTGATATACTCCAAATAAAACAATAAGTCTTCTAAGAAAGAAACTTGCTCGTCAAAATAAACGCGATGTCTTTCAATAATATCTTTGGAAACTAATTTACCAATGGTAAAATTGAACTGGGATATATTCAATTTATTATTGTTCAATAGATCTTTTTCTTCAGAAAGTCTGTATAATCCCTTAATAGCAGGACAAACAGTTTCAATGTTACAATTAGCTATTGGTAACACCCTTGAATATCCTTGAACAACCAATCCTTTCCACTTGTCAATATTAGGTAATGCCTTATATAATTGTTCTAAATAATCTAATGCTATCCAATCGTCACTGTCTACAAAAGTAATCCATTTTCCTTTGGCTTTTCGCAAACCCAAATTTCTCGCACTGCTAACCCCACAATTCTTTGTGTGAAATGTGTAAACCCTATCATCCTTTTTACAGTAATTATTAATAATTAATCCCGAATTATCTGTACTTCCATCATTAATCAACAACAATTCAAAATTAGAAAAATTTTGCTTTAAAACACTATCTATACATCTTCTAACAGTCTGTTCACTATTATATACCGGAATAATAACAGATATAATCGGGACTTGAATCATTGTTTTCTGCATAGTCTGTATATTTTAAGATAGTTTTTTGGGAAAAATACTTTCAGATATCCCATAATCCATACAAAAGGATATCGATGAGGAAAACATCGCTTCTGAAAAAGAAGAGTATTGTGTAAATTAAAACCTAAGGGAGAATTGAGATATTTAATTCTCTGCTTGAGTGACATGGAAAGAAAATCGGCATATCCGTCTTGTTTGTGGTCATTTTCACAAGTTCCTACATATTCTTTTAATACAATTAATGGAAATCCTGCTTTATAAGCCAAGTAAGTATAGTCATGATCTCCTCCTCCATGTTGATACTGTTCACACAGAATTCCCATTTTCTCTACTACTTCATGTGAAATATAGGTCACATTTCCATGGGCACATTGACAGAGTTGAAAGCTTCCGTCAGGATGCAAAAACTTATCTTTAAGAGTCCATTTACTAGTAAAATCAAACCCTCCATAGGTAAATTGTCCAGTTGACGGATCTTTTGTAGAACCCACATAAATACCACTTTTGCCAAACTGTTTTTTAGAATATTGGTCGGCTTCTTGTAACTCTTTCCACAGATTAGGAAGTACTATCGTATCATTATTTAACCATAAATATCCGTCATATCCTCCATGTTCTATTGCAGTTTTCCAAGAAAGAATCATACCTCCGTTCCAAAACAGATTTCCGCCAGCTGATAAAATATGTAATGGTTTCGCAGAAAAACGATTGCGAAGTATTTTAGAAGTATCATCAGTACTTCCATCGTCTGTCAGGAAAACATCTACATTGAAAAAACTATATTTTTCTCTTTGGCTAAAAACAGCATTCAGACATGCTACAGTTTTGTCTAATCGATTGTGAACGGTTAATATAACAGCTATGTGTCTCATTGATTTATAATAATTAAAGGATTGATTGTAGCCATTTCTGTTTGTGTATTCTTAAAAGATCATGAATTCTAACCTGTTTGAATAAAAATAAATATTTTATAATCCATTCCTTTATATTCACAGGGTGTGAGTATTTTCCTATTAGTGAAATGTCTATATTTTGTAATAAACATATACGTTCTTTATAGGTATAATATTTAGAACCATAGATTGTATTTAAAACACGATTAGCAAAATCCGCAACTAAAGAAAAGATATTTTTTTTGCTTCTTGAATCTTTGACGTGTTGTTTATTTAAAAAACTTTCAACTACAATGATTGATTTTTGGTAAGCATAGTACTCTTGTTTGAATGAATAGATTTTGGAAATTAAAGAACCATCTCTACGGCAATAACAGTAATCAACATAAGGTGTAATAGCTACTTTATTTACATAAGATAAATATTCAAAAACAAATAGTCTGTCTTCACCATAGTATATCTCAGCGTCAAATAACAGCCTATGTTTAACAATAATATTTCTTTTAAATAATTTACCATAAGGTGCATAACAACAATATAGGCGGGAAAAATCAGACAATAATAAATCAACTTTACCTGTGTACTTACTTTTTATTGGAGAAGAAATATAACAAGATGAGCCATTAATCAGTTTAAAACCAGACAAAACAAAATCAATATCTTTGTCGGCACAATTTATAAGATTTAATAAATAATCATTTAAAACATAATCATCACTATCTACAAAACAAATGTATTCACCACGAGCCTGTTTTAAGCCATAATTTCTAGCAGAAGATACTCCCTCATTAACCTTATGTATAACCTTTATGCGGTTATCTTTTTGAGAAAAGCTATCACATATCTCACCGGATTTATCTATTGAACCATCATCTATAAGAATTAGTTCAAAATTTCCATAAGACTGTGTTATTATAGAGGAAATACATTTATAAAGATAATTCTCCACATTATATACTGGTACAATGACTGATATTAAAGCATTATCATCCATAATAAGTTTATTCTAATTATATTCTTACGGGCATATATGGGCTGTCTTTATTAATGAATCATTATTATATATTTATAGGTATATAACAATGATTATTTTAATTAATTAAAGCTTGTTCTAAACTAAATAATGAGTACTTGCGCAATTTCTCTAACTTCAAATTAATCTTTTCCCAATTTATGTTAGGTATTTCATACAATTGCTCTATGTTAATTAAACATTGTTGCAATCCAAATAAATCTAGCAATGATTGAAAACGAGCCATGCCTCGTTTATTGTTTCCTATACATATAAATGGTTTATTGAAAATAATAGCAAACACACAAGCATGAAAAGAATCTGTAACTACAAGCTTTGCATCTATAAATCCTTTAAGCCATTGCTCTACTGGAGGCTGTTGGCAATCAGCACCTTTTGCTTGATAATTTTCTATTTTAGAATTTGTGCAAAAGGGGATTAATCCTTCGGAGTTAGCAATCTGATTTATCAAATGTTCAGTAGCGATAGTTTCATCTAGTATATAAACCATCAGATCACCCTTACTGGGATGTACCTCATGAATAAGATTTAAATATTCAGTCTTTAACAACAATAATGTTGGATCTATTAATTGACAAGCATTCGTGTCAAACTGTTGTCGGCAGATATCTACTCCAGATTCTTCTCGCACGGAAACAAATGAAAATTTCTGTAATAACTCTCTACAATTAAAAATCTGATTATAGGTAAAATCACAGTCTTTCGTTCCGAAGGAAGCCGCATAGGCTATTCGTGGTTTAGTACACGCATAACCCAAAAATGATAAAAAATATCTTTCTATAGGACATGCATAACATGAACGCCAAACCTGATCGCTGCCTACTATAAAGGCATCATATTCTTTCTCCAAGGATGCATTCCACTCTTCATTTTGCAAAGAATGCATTGATATGTATTTGTGAATAAATGCATCTGTGTATTTGCGCATCCATCGATGAGGGTGTTCAACTATCGGTAGCTGTCGCTCTCCTAGAAGGTATTTTTTTATCAATCGTTTTATCCAAACAAAAGGCATTTGCCAAGTTGGATGAAGAGAGGTAAACTCAACCAAGGGTTGCAGATGATGTACCTCATGTCCCATTTGCTGCAACACAGTCTGTAGGGCATAGGCCTGTAAAATTCCTCCATAGTTGGTATGTAGAGGTAATGTAACAATGGCTATTTTCATAAAAAATGATAAATCTTTCTTAAGACACGGTCTGTCAACTTAGTAGACACAGTATTTTTCCATGCCTCATGGAATCCATTCTTTATTAACTGATTAAAAAAGAAAGACCGGTTGGCTGGTTGGGCAGGTGACGTATAATAACTCAGATTGCTTCTAAAAGGTTCTTCTTGTATAGGTATTTCCGACAAGATTGAGTTGTTTTCTAACCAATTCATCATTTTATCTGTATGAGCGATTATCAAACTGCATCCTTTATCGTCATCCAATTCGGGAGCTATCTTTTCTATTCCCCAAAAATCACCGATGGTGAGGTCACTACCTGATTTTCCCCCTTTTACCGGGCAATGATAGCAGCTGGGACGCAACGAAAAGTTAGCTAGAAATGCCTGCATATAGGTATTTTCCGAAAATATAGTTGAGAGGAAAACTGTATTTTGCTCTCCAATGGTTGTCACCTCGGAAAGAGTGAGAGCAAAACTGTATTTTTTCCATCCCAAGTCTTTATTTCTGAAAGAGATAGTATCAATCTTCCGTTTATGTATATGTGCAATGCTACCTCTTTCAGAAATCAAGGGATTAGAGTGAAGCAAAACTGATTTTTTTTCGCACTGACATGCGATAGTTTCTTCTAAATATTTCTTCCAAACTAATGGACTGGGCACTCCGTGACACACAAAATCAACGGCTAATAAATTATCATAATCTGTGCGTAAATACTTTTTAAGTCCGGCTATTTGGCAAGGAGTACCAGTAAACAACACTTGTCTGCCCGACTTCAAGAACTTTTCTGCTTGCTGATATGTATTTCTTATTCTACTTTGTAGGTACTTTGAACCTCGGAACGCCTGCAATCCTTCATGGGTTTCTGTAAAATCGTGAATGGCACTCCAATCGCTATCAAAACGGGCACCAAAGACTACACCTCCTTCATTTATAACAGCATCAGCCAACAGAGTAAAGATACCTCCGGAAGAACTTGCTGCACGCGCCGATTCATCAAAATGTTGAGCTGCAAAAACCTTCAAAGGTTCATGTGCTTCAAAAGAATGAAGTTTTGGGCATACCGTTTCGCATTTACCGCACTCAATACATAGGTTACGATTGACTGTAGGGTACAGAAAGCCCTCTTTATCCTCTTTCAATGAAATACACTGTTTGGGACAGATTTGCACACAAGCAGCGCAACCACAACATGCGGATTTATCTTTTATCTGTATCATCCGATAATTCGTTTTTTCATCATTCTTACCCTATCTGTAATAAACTTACGCTCGGAAAACGAACAGCCTACAAAATAGATAGAAAGAGAACTGCATACTATACAGAAAAATATGGTACTTAAAAACCGTTCCCAACCCTCTTCCATTTGAAAATAAGCCAATGCAGGAATAAACGCAGCAATCAACGATACAGACAATACATTCAAACATACATTATATAAATACTGCTTTACTGAAAGCTGCACCATCCGTCTCAAAAACAAAAGCCGAAGCATCAGACACAATACGGATACAAACAAAGCCACCACAAAAACACTTTCCGGCAGACAATCCATTTTTAAGCAAAGATAAGAAACGGGAAAATTCAGCATCAATACGCCACCAACAGCAATTTGATAATTACGAATCTTTCCTGTAGCACTTTGAAGAGTTATCAAAGTGTTGGATAATATATCTGACAAAGACAACAACAGCATCAACCGCACAAAATTTACAGTATGTGGCGGAAAATCGTTCAGCCATAAAGTCAAAATAAGCTCAGTCTCAAATAGTATGGGCAATGTCAACATAAATAGGATGTAGAATGAGAATCGAGAACCTCGTTCTACCAATGACATCATATAGGAATAATCTCCAACTGCGTATGATTTGGTAATTTGTGGATTTAACGCAACCATGAAACTACCCACGAAACCACCTACAGCTGTATTGACAGATAAAGCAATACCACGGGCAGCATTGACAATCGGTCCCATAAATAGATTTAAGAGTAAATTTACCCCTTGGTCTTTCAGCAGTCCTGCTGTGCACCCTATAAAATTCCATCCGGCAAAAGAACTCATTTCTTTCCAATAGTCAGAATGAAAAGTAAACTGTAATTTGCACTCTTGAAAATGCCTACTGCAATATAGCATGTTGGATAATTGAATAATTAGGCTCACTCCAACCAATAATAATCCATAAACAATCAATTTATCGAACAGCCAAGGTGAATAAGCTATAAATAACACAATGAACAATCGTAGTGCAATATCTAAGATTCCCAAATAGGCAAAAACGCTCATCTTTTCATGTGAAACTATAGATGCATTATAAGGTACAGAGAAGAGTCCCATCATAAAAGCAAAAACTGAAGCTTGAAACACCCAATTGGCTGCATATAAACGCTCAGCAGGTATAGTCATCTTCTCATTTAAAAACCAGATACCAATAGTTTCTGCAAGTATTAGAATAGCAAAAGACAATAAGGCATGAATAGTTAGCGAAGTGGCAAAAACCTGTTTTAACCGGTGCATATCTCCTTTTCCCAACTCAAAAGTCAGAAAACGACCGGTTGAAGCAGAAAGAGAATTGGATATCAGCGAGAACATAGCTACAAACCCTCCCACGACGTTATAGATTCCATAATCTTCAACCCCTAAAACAGCCAGCACTACTCTGGACGTGTAAAGAGATACTAACATCCCAAATAACATACGCACATAAAGCAAAAGTGCGTTCTTTGCTATTCGTTTGCTATTTTCGTGGGGGGGGCCTAACTCTATGTTCATTTTAGGGGATATAAACTACCAATAGATATCTTTTTCTACTATTTCACTGTACTGATACAATCTGTAAAATAAGTTCAAATCAATCTTTGTGTAAAATATTACAAAAAAACTTTCGCCACAATGATTGATTCTCCGTTTTTTTGATTTTATAAATTTCTTTCATATAATCCCTGTAACTATATCCTTTATGAATCACTTCATATATCTCACCCCAATCGGGTAAGCCGCCTAAACTACGATCATCTATAAACAGGTCAGCTTTCAACTTTCTGCAAGGAGTAAAATAACTTTTCGTCTCTTCGTCTGGATGATTAGCATTCACTGCATAAAACTCCAGATCACGTTCACGACAAAACGCTATGGCTTCCTCCAGTAGTCTTCCTTCACGTACCGTCCACAATATCAATTGGTGATACTCAGCTTGCAAACACTTCAATGTAGAAATCGCAAAAGGAATCTCTTTGCCAATATGCGGATATTTATGCTCCACAATAGTTCCATCAAAATCTACTGCTATGACCATAATCATTCAGTGGAATATATTTTTAATCTGAAATAGGCAGAAATGGAAACCGTATAACTAACGACTGTTTCTCTATTACTATGCGTTCTTTCTGTGCTGTGGGAACCTTCGCGGACTCTTCCATAGTAGCTAAAACAAGAATTATCTCATTACATATATTGGCAATAATGTCTTGTACCTTATCCATATTTGAACTTTTTCCCTCATGGAGTATTCTACACCCTATCTCTTCAAGAATAAACATAGTAATATCTATGGCTTCACTGTATTTTCCATCTTTCACTAAAAATTTTGCCTGCGTAATCCATTTATCCAAACTTCGGGCAATGGCCAAAATATCTATTCGGTTTTCAGGTTGGAAGAAACAACTATCTATCTCCATTTGCCTTGGGGTCAGATGAATGAAGTTTGATGAAGAGGCATCATTTTGTTGCTGCTTGCGCAATTTGATATACTCTTCCGCATTTTCAAAAGTTTCCTTGCTGACTCTTGATATAGCCACGGTCATACTTCCTACAGATATGACAAGACGCTTTTCACGTGCAATACGCACAACATAACCCTCAAGACCCGCCAAAACACCTGACGTGACAGTGACTAAAGTATGTCCGGAAGAATAATATCCAAAACTATTAGGCATGAAACGAATTCTATCCGCACTTAATTGCGAGATTCTCATAAAAGGAAGCATCACTCTATGTGGAATGGATACTGTTCTTTTTGTATAATAATCCCTGACTAGATACATTCCGGGGAAGTTGGTATCAAGGAATTTCTGGATTGCATCACAACAATCCCCACGCACAAATATCAGTCCGGATACAGAAGGTTTCTCTTCCTTAATTATATTTTTACCACGACGATTATATACTACCGTTTTATGGATAAAAGTTTGGAATCTCTCTTGCAGCTTCTTACTTACTTTATCAGCTTTGGAGCGATAAGTAAAAAGATAGAACCAAGGAGAGTCATCCTCAAATTCAGGAAACACTTCTTTTCCCGGAACAGCTTCATAAACCGGTCCGGCCTGATCATTTTTTCCGAAATTAGATAAATCGTCTGTACTATACAGTGGCATTGACATTTTATCTGAATATGTATAGATAAGTAGTTCCAAATAGCAATGACTCATCTCGCTTTTGAAAACTTATTGAATCAAAAATACTATCCATCTAGCCTATTAAAAATCAAATTAGTAAACAAATCTCTATATAAATAATAGTCTATCCTCTTCTCAAGAGGGAGAACAGTCTTTTTTAATGAGGCATTTTTTGTTGATATATAACATATTACGTACAGAGATACAATAATCTAAGTAGTATCTGTATGGGATATTTAATGTATAGTAATTAAAATAGTAGCAAAATGAGGCAAAAACAAATTTTAAAGAATGGTCTGGTATGTGCTGGCGAACATCTGGAATGTGAAAATTATGCAGCTGACAAACAGACCCTCCTAAGAGTTGTAAACTTAAAAGCCGGAGATTATTATTTCAGGGACAAAACAGAACACTCTACATTAGTCTTTCTCCTTTCCGGAGAATTGGAACTGTCCATGGGCTATACCATCAATCAAAAGGTGGTCGGCGGACAAATGTATTTAATACCTGCAGGTGAAAGCTATTGTTCAAAGACAAAAACAGATACGACAGTATTTTATTCTCTTTTTGATTGGGAAATGCCTTTGTGTAACAAGTTTGCCATTACACAACTGGTAAAGTACAAGCAGAATGACTGTACCGATACGGACAAGACTCGATTATGCCTACTCCGACTACACAAAGTATTGAAACTAGAAATTGAATCGGCCATCGAAACGCTAAACACAGGTTTAGGGTGCATTCACTATCAGAAACTCAAGCGAGATATCATCTTCATGGAATTACGCGGACTTTATGGAAAAGAACAATTGGCTGCTTTGTTCTCGCCCATACTCGGAATAGACAATGACTTTAAAGTCAAAGTACTGAGCGCTTATACCCAAGCTGAAACAGTCAAGGAATTGATGGATATGCTTCACATGTCTCCAACCACATTCAAACGCAAGTTTTACCAATCGTTTGGAACCTCTGCCAAGCATTGGCTGATACAGAAGAAAAAAGAAAGAATATTTCATGATCTTATTTTCACTAAAACTTCTGTTGCAGAACTTGCAGACAAATACAAGTTCTCAGAAAACTATATGACGGCCTTTTGCTGCGAACATTTCGGAAAATCACCCAGAAAAATACGATTTGAATGGAGATCTTTCATCAAAGGGTAACTTTTAAATGTCAAGATCACTTGGTATAATTAGGGGGCTTTCCTTTCTTGATTCTGCTAAACCTTTGGTCCATTTTCGTAGATAAATGGACTATTTTTGTATGTTATAGATAGTAAATTCTTCCTAATTTTGCACTTGAAAAGAGAATGAAATATAATATTCTCCCTCTTGAGAAGAGGAGGAAACAAAAAGTATATAAATATAGATACTTTACATAAAATCAACAAGCATAATCTTTGAAAATTAGAGTTCTTTTAATAAAATTATATAACAAATCATATTTGTCTCCTTGCAAAGGAAGCGATTACCTGAAAATTAGCGGAAGCTATCAAACCTGTATCCAGTGAAGTAAGATATATTGTCGTTGTTTCAAGATTATTGTGCCCCATTGCTTCGCTGATAACAGTATCATGTACTCCACATTGTCTTGCCTGAGAAGCCCAGGTATGTCGGGCAACATATGATGTCAACAGCTCATCAAAACCCATAAGTTCCGATATTTGTCTTAATCGATTGTTATGAGTCCGCAGGGCACTGGAATATTCCACAGAAACTTTTCTCTGTGGATTATAGAGAATGGGAAATAGATACGGACAGTCCGGATCGTTCACCTTGTATTTATGAATAATTGCCTTTGTTTTCTCGTGCAGTTTGACAGTCAAATGCCGGTTAGTTTTTTTCCGTTTATAAGAAATAAAATCATTCTTCACTTGTTCTTTCTTCAAATAGGCAATATCTACAAACGGCATTCCCTGCATATAGATACTAAAAAGGAAGAGGTCACGTGCAAATTCCAACTTGTTCTTTCCTGCTAGAGAAAAATGGGTAAGTTTTCTGATTTTTTCATGAGAAACAGCCCGTTTACGTGTTTTCTCCTGACCTGTAAAAGACTTACGAAAAGGACGCCTGTCTATCAGAACAATCTCTTCATCCAGTGCATAATTATAGATAGCACGAAGTTGTCTATTATACAAGGAGATTGTATTCATCCCCAATCCAACGTTAATAAGATGTGCCTGAAAGTCCTTCATCAACCCTACGCTCAAATCTTCAACAGCAATATCTTCTTCCTCTCTAAATTGTTTAAAATGCCTGAGAGCGCAAGTATAATTGCTTGCTGTCTTCTTTTTACCTAGTTTTTTGAAGTGTAGAATTCGCTCTTCTACTAGTTGAAAAAAATTCTTCCTAGTCTTTTTCTCTTTAAACTTTTTTTGTTTCATTTCCGCTTTTATTTAATTAAATATTATTAATTACAGGAACATGCAATCCAAATTCTTATCCTCATACAACAATCCTAATCCAATTTGAGACAAATGATATTGATATTAAAATAAAAAATTATCTAACCTCTTTATATTCATACATTATTTCTAGTCTACCCCCCTCCTACTTAACGTAAGAGGGGGCAAAAAGGGCATAGCCGTCAGCCTAAGCTTACTAAAATCAAAATAAAATTAAAAACATTTCGCTTGGAGCTTTTTGGGGGTTGTGTCAAAATGCTGGTACAACCTTTTTTATGCGCAAAGCCCGGACTTTCCCAAGCCCAGGCTTTGTTATTACCCAAAATTTATGTGACTTTAGGCATAAAGTTTTTCGTTATGGCAAAGTTACATTTTCGTCCTTACATTC
>ENA-UOJM01000030-UOJM01000030.1-human-gut-metagenome-genome-assembly--contig:-P116-NODE-30-length-223762-cov-86.062913_pt1 | contig 223762 bp, 189 predicted proteins | sample MGYA00242349_ERZ723896 | MGnify/ENA metagenome assembly ERZ723896 | reverse complement strand
ACAGACTAATAATAAGATACTATCTGACTGAATTCCAAGTTCCGTCTGGACTTGGTAAATAAATAGAAAAAAAGAGAGATAATATAAAAGTTATGAACCTTTAAATAAAGAAAATGCCTATGAGAAATTAAAGAAATCTTCGGAAATGGTCTGACAATTCCGAACTATATGATTCCCTTATCCTAATTTTGAAAAACTGGTTTAATTAACAAAATCATCAATCACTTATGAATGAAGATCGCAAAAAACGAGGACTTGCCAATGGTAAGTTCTTTACGGCGGTGGCAATCTGTGCTCTGTTTTTAGGCAGTGGCAACGTGATGGCTGCCCAAACAGCATCCGACGACTCACAAGGAGTACAAGAACAGATGCAATCTATCTCTGTGACTGTCACAGTTGTAGATACAAAAGGTGAACCTATTATTGGCGCCAATGTCATTGAGAAAGGTACGACCAATGGTGGTATTACGGATTTGGATGGAGTTTCCAAATTAAATGTAAAGCCCGGTGCTATTCTGCAAGTATCATTTGTGGGATATACTACTCAAGAAGTCAAGGCAACTTCGGTAATGAAGGTTGTTTTGAAAGATGATACGGAATTGTTGGATGAAGTTGTCGTAGTAGGTTATGGTGCACAGAAAAAGGTGAACCTGACCGGTGCGGTGGCTTCCGTGGATGTGAACAAAACAATTGATAGCCGTCCTATCACGGATATAGGCCGTGCCTTGCAGGGGGCGGTACCGGGATTGACCATTACTACTAACTCCGGTGAGATAGGTGGTGCGCCTACTATCAAGATTCGTGGTAGTATCGGTTCTCCGAATGGTGACTCCAAACCGTTGATTCTGGTAGATAATGTGGAAGTAACGGATATTTCTATGGTGAATCCGGACGATATTGAAAGTATTTCTGTATTGAAAGACGCCGCTTCTGCTTCTATTTACGGTGCCCGTGGTGCATTTGGCGTATTGCTGATTACCACAAAATCAAGAAGTAAACATGAACGTCTCTCTGTAAAATATACCAATAACTTTGCATGGCGTACGCCGACCAAGACACCCGAACAACTTCCGGGATGGCAGCAGGCTGATATTAACTTGCAAGGTGTAATCAATCAGACTAAGGGGTCTACCGCATTTTATAACGTAGTGGGTAATATGCGTGTGGATGCTACACATGTGCAGAAAATGAAGGATTACTGGGACAAATATGGCTATGGTGACCAGTTTGGCCGTGAGATGGAATTGGGTCGTGACTTTGAGTTCCGCGATGGCGGTATGTTCTTTATCCGTACTTGGGACTGGTATGATGAATACATCAAGGACTGGGCTCCGCAGCAGAACCATAGCCTTTCTATCAACGGTGGCAACGGAAAGACTAATTACAATATCGCTTTGGGATATCTGAGCCAGGATGGTATGATGAAAGTCAATTCGGACAACTATAAGCGTTACAATGCCAATATCTCTTTGAACTCTGAATTAAACAAATATGTGTCTATCCGTACAGGTGTCATGTTCACCCGTTCTGACTACGACAAGCCATTCAACTATAATACTGATCTTTACGACCCGATGTACTATCTGTATCGTTGGCAGCCGATGATGCCTTACGGTACTTTTGAAGGCAAGGAGTTCCGTAACGCCTTGACCGAACAGAAAAGTGCTCCTATTACCACAAAAGAACGTGAGTATCTGCGTTTGACAGGTGGTGCAACTATCAAGCCTATCAAAGATTTAACACTGGATATAGATGTTGCTTATAGCAGCGTGGAAAATCGCTATAAGAAGTATGGTACACCGAGCTTGACCAGTGGTTATGAAATCTTCACTGCCCGTCCGTCTGTTGAGGCATTACGTGATTCTTATGGCAGTTATCTATCTGCTGCTACTTATGATTATGTATATCAGGAAACCGGACGCACGGAGAATCTGACAGCCAATTTCGTGGCAACTTATGCCAAACGCTGGGGAGATCATGATTTTAAGGCAATGGCAGGTTCCAGCCTTGAAAAGAGCGAATATGAATATTACTGGGCGCAACGCAAAGGTCTGCTCGACCCCGCAAAACCGGAATTGAATCTGGCTACAGGTGACCAGACTACAAGCTCCTCGCATACTTGGTGGTCTGTAGCAGGCTTCTTCGGACGTCTTAATTATTCTTATAAAGACCGATATATGTTGGAACTGAACGGCCGTTATGACGGTTCCTCCCGTTTCCCCTCTGGGAATCGTTTCGGTTTCTTCCCATCCATGTCTGCCGGTTACCGTATTTCTGAAGAACCGTTCATGCAGTCACTGAAGCCTTATCTGAGTACGTTGAAGATTCGCGGCTCTTGGGGTATGATTGGTAACCAGGATGTAGGTACCGACCGTTATATCTCCACTCTGTCCACTTCTGTAGACAGTTGGATTATCGATGGAAAGAAAGTACAGTCAACACAAAAACCGACTATTGTGTCTTCAACCCTTACTTGGGAGAAGGTTACTACACTTGACCTTGGCTTGGATGCCCGTTTCTTCAATGACGCTTTGGGAGTAACGTTTGATTGGTATAACCGTACTACCAGTGATATTTTGACTACTGCCAACCTACCTGCCACATTGGGTGCTGACGCTCCATATGAAAATATGGGTACTATCCAGACCAAAGGATGGGAACTTGCCATTGACTATCGCCATACCTTCAAGAATGGTCTGCACTTTGGCGTGACGGCTTCTGTTGCCGATGACAAGACTGAAGTAACCAAGTGGACGTATAATACAAAGATTCCTTCTTATGGAGCTACCGGCTGGTGGGATAAGAGTGCTTATAAAGAAGGTATGGTTTTGGGAGATATCTGGGGCTTGCAGTTCGACCGTTTCTTGACGGAAGATGACTTTAATGCTGACGGTTCTTTGAAAGCCGGTTTGCCCGACCAGACTAAAGTATTCCCTGCCGGTTATCAATTTGCTCCCGGTGATGTGCTTTATAAAGACCTCGACAACAACGGTGAAATCGTAAAACAGACCAATACAAATGACAAGGGTGACCTTAGTGTTATAGGTAACGCCCTGCCGCGTTTACAGTTTGGTTTGAATCTGGATGCTGCTTGGAAAGGCTTTGATATAAGCATGTTCTTCCAGGGGGTAGCCAAAAGAAAACTTTGGGCGGCAGGTAACCAGGTATTACCAGGCTTTACTACCGGTGAACCCTTCTACAAAGGTGCTGAGGATTATTGGACTCCCGAAAACACAGATGCTTTCTATCCCCGTCCGATGGATTACAAGCAGTCTGCTTCGGGTAACTATAGCGTGAATGACCGCTATTTGCTGAATATGGCTTATCTGCGTCTGAAGACGTTTACTGTAGGATATTCTCTTCCTAAGGTTTGGTTGAGTAAATTCAAAGTGCAAGGTTTGCGTGTTTATTTCACTGGTGAAAACCTTTTCACCATCGACGGTGTGAAACCTGCTATCGATCCGGAAATAGGAATACGTACGGCCAGTGGTAAGAGTGACCAGCGTAACTTTGGCCGTAGCTATCCATACCAGAAGACAGTGTCGTTCGGTATTCAGCTTAGTTTATAATCTAATAGTAATTGCAGTTATGAAAAAGAAAAATTTATTATACATCGTTTGTGCGTTGGCAATGGGCTCGCTCTGCGGTTGCGACGATTTTTTGAATAAAGACCCGCAGGACAAGCAGACCAATGACACTTATTGGCAGACTGAAACTTCTTTGCGTACTTATGCGCAAGACTTCTATTCTTCCTACTTTACAGGATATGGTACCGACTATACTGTTTTTGCCGGTTATTTCTCTGGAGATGACTATACGGATGATTTTATCAATCTGAATAATGCAAATACAAACGGTTCAGGATATATTTATTTCTCCACTTCTGCCACTACGGACTGGAATAGCCAGACAGGAACTTGGTCGGGCAATTATAGTGTTATTTATAAAGCCAATGTCATGCTTGAGAAGATTCCCGGAATGAATATTTCGGACGAAGCCAAGAGACACTGGGAAGGTATTGCACGCTATTTCCGTGCAATGGCCTATAGTACGCTGGCAAAGTATTATGGCGGTGTTCCTTACTACGATAAGGTGACAGACCCGGCAGACCCGGCTCTTTATAAAGACCGTGATTCTTATTTGTATGTAGCGCAGAAGATACAAGAGGATTTTCAATATGCATTGGATAATGTACGTACGGATGATACGAAGCGCCAAGTCAACAAATATGTGGTTGGTGCGTATATGTCACGCGAAATGCTGTATCATGCCACATGGCTGAAGTATCACGGTACTACTGTAGGTCCTACTTCAGAGAAGGTGGCGGATGGTGATATTAAGAACTTGCTGCAAGGAGCCATTAATGGTGCAGAGGTAGTGATGAACTCTGGTATCTATTCAATAGGCAATACCTATAATGCTTTGTTTACTACGGACGATTTGGCTAACAATCCGGAAGTCATCTGGTATCGTGAATATACAAGCGGTTTGCAGTGTAATGCTTTGATGTCCTACAATGGTCCGGAAGATCAGACTCAGGGTGGTGTTACGCAAGATGTAATCAACACTTATCTTTGTAGTGACGGTTTGCCGATAGGTCAGTCTCCGCTGTATCAAGGTAAGGAAGACCCGAGTATTCAGAAGTCATTTCAAGACCGTGACCCGCGTTTGTATCAAACAGTTGCCGACAGTCTTCGTATCATGAGCGCCATGGGGACAAATTATACCGAAGGTACATCACCAACGGGATATCCTACCAAAAAGTTCTTGAACGACGAGTGGTGGGTGGCTGGTCTGGATTATTGTACCGGTAGATTAAGTCCGGCTGATGCGCCGTGCATCCGCTATGCGGAAGTATTGCTGAACTATGTAGAGGCGCGTTATGAGATTGCCCAAGTGGGTGGTAACGCTTTCACTCAGAGTGACCTTGACAAGTCTATCAATGAACTCCGTGACCGTCAGCTGACGAAGTGGGGAGATACTGAAGCCAAGACAATGCCGAAAGTTCAACTGAATGGCGGCAACTTGAGTGTGAATGGAGTTGTTATCAATGACCCTGCCCGTGACCCTGATGTCAATCCGGTTTTGTGGGAAATCCGTCGTGAGCGTCGTATTGAGTTGATTATGGAAGGCCGTCGTGGTGAAGACCTCCGTCGTTGGGCCAAGTTTGAATACTTAAACTCAGAAGATGCAAATGGTTATCCTGCCATGTCTTTCCTGGGTGCTTATGTCAATATGGCCGATTATCCGGAAATATCTTCAAAAGATGATTCCGGCAAGAGAGTGCTCTATCTGTTCGACCCGGAGAATCCGGGTAATGAGGATACTGAAAAAGGGTATATTTATTATCTTCGTGAAAAGGAACTTCGTATATTCAAGGCTGGTGAATTGAATTCGGAACGCTACTATTTGCGTGCCATACCGGCTGCACAGCTGACTATTTATGAGAATAAAGGTCAGGTGTTGACTCAGAACCCAGGCTGGTAATACCATAAAGTGGATTATAAAAATAAGGGATGTCATTTCTAGGACATCCCTTATTTTTTATTCATTGTTCTCTTACAGTGCCTTTTCCTTAATCAGGTATTCTGCAATCTGCACCGCATTCAGTGCAGCGCCTTTCTTAATCTGGTCGCCCACAATCCAGAACGTCAATCCGTTTTCGTTGCTGAGGTCCTTGCGGATACGACCTACGTAAACCGGGTCTTTGCCCGCGAGGAACAACGGCATGGGGTATTCCTTTTCTGCCGGGTTGTCCATCAGAACCAAGCCTTCGCCGTTGGCAAATGCTTCGCGGGCTTCTTCTATGGAGATGGGACGCTCGGTCTCTACCCAGATACTTTCGGAGTGGGAGCGGAGAGCGGGAACACGTACGCAGGTAGCGCTGACTTTTACATCAGAGTGCATAATCTTACGGGTCTCGTTGAACATCTTCATCTCCTCTTTGGTATAGCCGTTTTCGGTGAATACGTCGATTTGCGGAATGAGGTTGAATGCCAGCTGGTAAGCGAATTTCTCAACGGTTACGGGTTCGCCTGCCAATACCTGGCGGTACTGCTCGTACAACTCATCCATGGCAGCGGCGCCGGCACCACTGGCAGCCTGATAGGTAGAAACGTGTACGGTCTTTATATGGGAAAGCTGTTCGATGGCTTTCAGTGCCACTACCATTTGGATAGTCGTACAGTTAGGGTTGGCAATGATACCGAGAGGACGTTCTTTGGCGTCGGCGGCATTCACTTCGGGCACTACCAAAGGTACATTGTCGTCCATACGGTAAGCGCTGGAATTGTCAATCATCACTGCTCCGTACTTGGTAATGGTTTCGGCAAATTCTTTGGAGGTGCCTGCGCCTGCGGAAGTGAAAGCGATATCAACCCCTTTAAAGTCATCATTGTGTTGCAAGAGTTTCACCTCGATCTGTTTACCGCGGAAGGTATATTTGGTTCCGGCACTGCGTTTAGAACCGAACAATACTAACTCGTCCAACGGGAAATTTCTTTCATCGAGCACTCGCAGGAACTCTTGTCCCACGGCTCCGCTTGCTCCAACAATAGCTACTTTCATTTTTCTTTTGTTTTAAATTAAGTTTATAAAAAAGTGAAATACTATCTCTAAAAAGATAGAATTGGTCGCAAATTTATAACAAAATGCTGTATAACACCGCATAAAGTGAAAAGTTTTTCGTTATTTTGCATTCAAAACCTAAAACTTATAGCCTATGGATTGGTTTGACTTCAGCTTGAAACTTCCCATCACCGACCCTACATGGATATTCCTCCTTGTACTCCTCATTATATTGTTTGCTCCCATATTGTTGAATAAGCTTCGTATTCCGCACATTATCGGAATGATACTGGCGGGGCTTGTCATTGGGGAGCATGGTTTCAATATTTTGGTGCGTGACAGCAGTTTTGAGCTTTTCGGCAAAGTAGGCTTGTATTACATCATGTTCCTTGCCGGTCTGGAAATGAATATGGGAGACTTCAAACAGAACCGGGGCAAAGCGCTTGTTCTGGGGCTCTTGGCTTTTATTGTGCCCATAGGCATAGGCTTGGTAACGAATATAGCTTTGTTGAAGTACGGGGTGCTGACCTCTGTTCTACTGGCAAGTATGTATGCGTCGCATACGCTGGTGGCCTATCCCATCGTGATTCGTTACGGTGTGTCGCGGCATCGCAGTGTGAGTATTGCAGTGGGGGGGACGGCGGTTACGGATACACTCACTTTGCTGGTCCTGGCCGTTGTGGGTGGTATGTTCAAGGGGGAGTCGGACGGCTTCTTCTGGGTATGGCTTGTCATAAAGGTTATCTTCCTGGGTATTTTGATTGTATATCTGTTTCCACGCATAGGCCGTTGGTTCTTCCGGAGGTACGATGACAACGTGATGCAGTTCATATTTGTGCTTGCCATGGTTTTCCTCGGAGCCGGATTGATGGAGTTTGTGGGGATGGAAGGTATCCTGGGTGCTTTCCTTGCAGGTTTGGTTTTGAACCGGCTGATTCCGCATGTCTCTCCGTTGATGAACCATCTGGAGTTTGTGGGCAACGCCTTGTTTATTCCTTATTTCCTGATAGGTGTGGGCATGCTGATTGATGTGCACGTGATTTTCGGTCATGGCGATGCTCTGAAAGTAGCGGCTGTAATGATTGTGGTGGCATTGGCAGGTAAATGGATTGCCTGCTGGCTGACGCAGAAAATATATAAGATGGGAGGGATTGAACGGGAGCTGATGTACGGATTGAGCAATGCACAAGCAGCGGCAACGCTGGCGGCTGTGTTGGTGGGGTACAACATCATTCTGCCCAATGGGGAACGCTTGCTGAACGATGATGTTTTGAATGGTACCGTCCTGCTGATTCTTGTAACTTGCATTGTGAGCTCGTTCATTACGGAGCGTGCCGCACGGAAGATTGCCATGGAGGAGGCGCATCTGGAAGAAAACCGCTCCGTGGAAGCGGAGAAGATATTGATTCCGATAGCCAACCCCGATACGATTGAAGACTTGATAAATCTTTCTTTGGTGATACGCGACCCGAAGCAACGGGATAATCTGTTGGCACTGAATGTCATCAACGACGATAGTAGTTCTGAAAGCGCCGAACTGCGTGGGAAACGCTATCTGGAAAAGGCTGCCATGATAACGGCCTCGGCAGATGTGCCGTTGAGGCAAATCACGCGTTACGACTTGAATATCGCTTCGGGCATTATCCATACAGCAAAAGAATATGCGGTAACGGATGTCATTATAGGTCTGCACCGTAAAGTCAATATTGTGGATTCATTCTTCGGTATGCTGACGGAGAATCTGCTGAAGGGCTTGCATCGCGAGGTGATGGTTTCCAAGTTCCTGATGCCCATTAACACAATTAGGCGGGTGATTGTGGCGGTACCTCCGAAAGCCGAGTATGAGGCGGGATTCCTGAAGTGGGTGGAACATTTCTGCCGGTTGGGGAGTACTTTGGGCTGTCGGGTGCATTTTTATGCCAATGAAGAGACTACCGCCCATCTTCAAGGGCTGGTGAAAGCCAAATATGGACAGACATTGACAGACTTTTCCCGCCTGGACGATTGGGGGGACTTACTGATATTGACCGGACAAGTGAACTTTGACCATCTGTTAGTGATTATCAGTGCCCGCCGGGGCTCCATCTCCTATGACAGCTCCTTCGAGAAGCTACCGGCACAAATCAGCAAGTACTTTGCAAATAACAGCCTGATAGTACTCTATCCCGACCAACTGGGCGAGCCGCAGGATGCGGTATCCTTCTCCAACCCGCGTGGCAACAACGAGTCGCAGCACTACGAGAAGGTAGGCAAATGGTTCTATAAATGGTTCAAGAAGAATTGACGATTGACAATTGATAATTGACAAAAATCTGTGTAAATCCGTGTAATCTGTGGTGAAAATGGAAGATTGGCAACAACGAACGCAACTTTTATTAGGAGATGAAAAAATGGAACGCCTGCGCCGGGCACATGTACTTGTCGTAGGACTGGGTGGTGTAGGTGCTTATGCGGCCGAGATGATATGCCGTGCCGGAGTGGGGCGGATGACGATAGTCGATGCCGATACCGTGCAGCCTACGAATATAAACCGTCAGTTGCCGGCTCTGCATTCTACCCTGGGGCAAAAGAAGGCGGAGATATTGGCATCACGTTTCAGGGACATTAATCCGGCTCTGGAACTGAGAGTGTTGCCCGTATTCTTGAAAGATGAGAACATACCGGAACTGCTGGATGATGCGGCTTATGACTTTGTGGTGGATGCCATCGATACGCTTGCTCCAAAATGCCACTTGATAGCGGAAAGCATGAAGCGGCATATCAAGATAGTGTCCAGCATGGGGGCAGGAGCAAAGAGTGACATTTCGCAAGTGCGCTTTGCCGATATCTGGGATACCTATCATTGCGGGTTGAGCAAGGCTGTGCGTAAGCGTTTGCAAAAAATGGGCATAAAGCGGAAACTTCCAGTTGTTTTCAGCACCGAACAGGCTGATCCGAATGCCGTTTTGCTGACGGACGACGAGATGAACAAGAAGTCCACCTGTGGAACAGTGAGCTACATGCCCGCAGTTTTTGGCTGCTATTTGGCCGAATATGTAATTAAAAGACTATAGTAATAGCACTTGAAAGAAAACTATCAAATAGTAAATAGTAAATTGTCAAATTGTAAATAGCCTAGTGATTCATTTAGAGAATATAACGAAGAGTTTCGGTAACCTGCAAGTGTTGCGGGGTATTGACCTGGAGATAGAGAAAGGGAAGATTGTCAGCATTGTAGGCCCCAGTGGAGCGGGTAAAACTACCTTGCTGCAAATCATGGGTACGTTGGATATGCCGGATGGCGGTTCGGTGGTTATTGACGGTACACAAGTCAACCGTATGAGGGAGAAGGAACTTTCCGCATTCCGCAACCGCCATATCGGCTTTGTGTTCCAGTTCCATCAACTGCTGCCGGAGTTTACGGCTTTGGAGAATGTAATGATACCAGCCTTCATTGCCGGAAGAGGACAGCAGGAAGCCAAGGAGGCGGCTACGGAAATTCTTGAATTCATGGGGCTTGCCGAACGGGCCTCCCACAAGCCGAATGAGTTGTCGGGAGGTGAGAAGCAGCGTGTGGCGGTGGCCCGTGCTCTCATCAATCATCCAGCAGTGGTGCTGGCAGATGAACCTTCCGGCAGCTTGGATACCCATAATAAGGAAGAACTGCACCAGCTCTTTTTTGATTTACGTAACCGTTTCGGACAAACGTTTGTTATCGTAACCCATGATGAAGGACTGGCGCAGCTCACCGACCGGACGATACATCTGATTGACGGGGAAATCAATAAAATGGTTTGAGCCTATTTCCCCGTGCCCATTACTCCCGAGTCATTGTCACTGTTGTTTACCTTCCGCTGTGCTGTCTTGAAACTGCGGCCGAACGAGAAGTTGTAGGAAAAGTTCACCAGGAACATGCGGGAGCTTTCTTTTATGTAATTATTTGTCTTGTAGGATGCGAATTTATTCCAGTTTTCGCTTTGTACTTTATAGTTGTCGGTGAAAGGATTGAATGCACCGACTCCTACCCGAAGATTCTTATGCTTGTAATATACAGCTAACATCTGGATGTTTTCTCCTCCCGAGAGGGTTTCTCCCCAGAAATTGTTCCAATTGGTGTTTATCTGCCAGAACAGAGAGAACTGTTTGTAGTTTAATGAGGCTTCTGCCTCACAAAACCAGTTGGTGTAGGTATGTGAGTAGTGATTGCCATGGCTCATGTAATGGTTGACACCGCCCGTAAAAGAAAATTGCAGAATGTCGCGGATGGGTCCTACGCGGAGCATGGCACGTCCGGAGAGTTTCTGCCAATCCTTCTGATTGTCCCAAGTCTGCACTATTTTGTTGCCTTCTTGAATCTTCTCGTCCATAATGGCATTGGGACGATAGTCATAGGCTCCCCATAAGTTGGTGTAAAAGATGCCTTTTTTCCACTCGTAAGTCAGCTCCGTATGATAGCACATGTACGACTTCAGATTCGGGTTACCACGACGTATCTGGAATGAATCCACTGCTTGTTCCACATCGCTGAGGTCGCCCAATGAAGGAGAAGCGTTATAGATGTTTCCCTTCCAGCGGAGGTAGGAGTTGTCTGACATGGCATAGTGCAGAACGATACTCGGGTTGAAACTGTAGTTCTTGGTAGATTTGTCCTTGCCGCTCTGATTATAGTAGAAACGGGTCATGGCCACTCCCAGCCGGTAGTTTAGTTTGTCTATCTTTCCACGGTATTCTCCGAATATGTATGTGTTCCCTTGGTGCATATTGGTTTTATAATAATGCCCGTTTCTGTATTCATTGTTAGAGTAGGACTGTGTATGGCTCAGACCGAAGCTCAATGCGTTCCCCTTGGAATATTGCTTCTCATAAATGGCCTCGGCAATCAGGGAGTATTTGTTGCCTCGGATATTGTTGTCAATATCGGTCAATATGTTTCCCAGGGTGCTTTCTTGGTAGAGCCGCTGCGATTTTTCCCGATTGTAGGTTCCTACTACATTGAATACCAGGGTTTGTTTGTTTTTCAGGTCTTGTTGGTGGTACAAATCGAGTGAGGGACGTGTCCAGCTCTGGTCGGTACGGTCGGTCATGTCTACCACGTCCGCTTCGTCATTGGCGTTATAGAGAGTTCCTTTATAATCCCAGTGCGGCTGATTGTTTCCTCGAAGGCGGAGGGTGGCGCTGAAAAGGGAATTTTCAGAAGCCTGCAAACTGTAATTTACGTTTAGGTTGTGCTGGTACATGGTTGCCTTGCTGGGCTCTCCTTTCTCCAGGCGTCTGAGTGTGGTGCCGTCTGCCAGGTGGAATTCTTCTTCATTGTCGCGGTACATGCCGTTAAAATCCCGCGGTCCCATGTAATAGGAGAAGCCGAATTCTGATTTTTTGTGGTTTACTTTGCCGTACAGATTATAGTTTCCCCACATCGTGTTCAACCCTTGGGAAATGTCGGCACCGAAGTTTCCGCCCGTTTCAGGTCGGCGCACTATGTAGTCCAAAACGACTTCGGCATTACCGTAGCGCAGTCCCGGATTGTCATGGTACTCTATACGTATAATGTCGGCAGGGCGAATGGCTTTTATCTCGTCTATTTCGGCTTTGACTCCATTGATGCGTAATTGCAGTTCTCCACCGCCGGACAATCCAATCTCATTGTTCATGGGGTTGACCAGAATACGTGGCAGCATCAGTTCCTGCAACAGATTCACTCCGTTTGTGGAAGTTTTCATTTGTCTTTCGGATGGGAAAACCAGTTTGCGGTCTGCACGGCTGATTTGGCTGGAGCCGGTGATAGTCACTCCTTCCAGTGCGATAGAAGCACTGTCTAATACGATTGGTCCAAGGTCGGTATGGCGCTTTACTCCATTGAGGGTGATGTATCCGGTATTATACCCGATGCTGGAAAGAACAAGTCTGTAATCTCCGGTAGCCGTGTTCTTGAAGATGAATTCTCCTTCTGGACTTGTGGTCACACCGGCGACAAAAGTAGAGTCGATGGTCTGTAATACCACATTGACATACTCTATACTCTTGTCGGAAGCATCGCGGACGGTTCCTTTTATTTCTATTTTTTGAGCAAAAGCATTCTGTGCCATACTGCCCAGCAGCATGGTTATAATCATTAATTTTTTCATATTGATACGATGGTTCTAATCCTTATTGCAGTAGGCCTTCCTGTTTTTAGGGTGTTTCTGCTTGTTAGACGAAATGACTGGTGAAAAGGTTGCATCAGACATTGAAAAATGTTGCATGATGCTGTTATTCAAAGCAAACGTAGTGACTGATTTTCTCCAAATCGGTATCGGAGAATTCCTCGTAAAGTGCAAAAGGTTTCAGACTATGAAGGTCGCCTTTCTTCTTCCGGTATTCTACAAAGGCCTTTGCCTGGTAGAAGTTGATGTAAGGATGGTGGCGCAGCCTCTCTATGCTACTACGGTTCAGGTTGATGAGGCGGATGGCACGGGTGTCGATGGAAAACCAGGACTGCAATTGGCTGGTGTCCAAATGGATTTCTTGTAATTGCGTGATGTTGTAGAATCCTCCCAAGCGTTGCCGATAACCGATGATTAGACGGGCAATGCCGCTACCGATGCCTGGTATTTTCTTCAGTTCTGTGGTGTCGGCACGGTTCAGGTCGACAAGGATTCCAGCCGGATATTTTTCCGGTGCAATTCGGGAAGTAGCAGTGCTGTCATTGCTTGCAGGAGAGCTGTATAACTGGACGGTTCTTGTTTCTGTGTCTTCCGGAGTGATGTGGATATAGGGTAGGAGTGCTTGATATTGTTTTTCTGTCATTCCATATATTTTCCGGAAATCTTCTGCCTCACGGAACTTCCCCCCTTTGCTACGGTAGCGGAGTATGTTCCGCGCCATCCATCCGGGCAGTCCCAGTCGGCAAAAAGTGACGGAGTCGGCAGTATTGGGATTGAAACGGACGAGAGAGACGGTTGTCGGTTGTTTTTGGGAGGAAGAATTAAGTCTGTTGTCCCATTTTTGTTCCTTTTCTTGTATGGATGCGACGAACGATTCGTATTCTGCCATTGCAGTGGCCTGCCGCCGGATTGCTTCATCGGAGAGAGGGCGGTGCTCTCTTTGGTATATATAAATATACCCGGAGAGAAAGACGAGAATGATGCCGGTAATCAAAACCAGTATTCCGCGCCTTTCTCCCCGGGAGAAATAAAGGAATTCTTTAAAGGGGTTCTGCATGATGGCTTATTTCAGAAAACCCAGCTCATTGATAAAAATCAATGCAATTCCTATCGGGGCAATGTATTTCAGGATGAATATCAATAGTTTGTAGACGGCTACTCTCAGGGTACCGTTGTTGCAGACTTCTTCCCATACGATTTTCTTGTCTAGATACCAGCCTATGAAGATGGAAATGAAGAAACCGCCTAACGGTAGCATTAGCTTGGCCGTTACAAAGTCGAACAAATCGAATAGGTTTAGCCCGAATACGGTATAGCTTTTGCCGATACCGAGAGACGGTGAGCAGAATACTCCTAAGAAAATACAGCCCGCTGTCACGTATCTGGCTGCCTTGCTGCGTGAGAACTTGAACTCTTCATGTAGATAGGCAGTTACCACTTCGTGCAGGGAAATGGTGGAAGTAAGTGCTGCCAATGCCAGTAGGATATAGAACATCAGAGACAGCAGTATCGCCAGCCAGGGAATATTGCCGAACGCTTGCTGAAAGACATTAGGTAGGGTGATGAATAGCAGACTGGGACCCGCATCCGGTTTGATGCCTACAGAGAAGGCGGCAGGGAAGATGATGAATCCTGCCAAAATGGCTACCATGGTGTCGATAGCGGCCACGTTGAGTGCCGTTTTGGGCAGGTTCGTATCATTGCGGAAGTAAGAAGCGTATGTACAGAGACATCCCATCCCCAAGCTCAAGGAGAAAAATGCCTGGCCCATGGCTCCAAGGAACACATTGCCGTCCACTTTGCTGAAGTCCGGTTTCAACAGGAATTCAATGCCTGCTCCTGCTCCGGGCAGGGATATGGAGCAGATGGCAAGGATTATCAATAGGACAAATAGCATCGGCATCATGATTTTGGCTGATTTTTCAATACCTTTTTCCACTCCTTTGACAATGATGAGATGGGTGGCCAGCAGGAATAGCACCAGCCAGATGACCGGACGCCAGGGGTTGCTGACAAAGCTGTTGAAGGATGCGATGAAATCGGCTGCCGACTTCCCGGCAAAACTGTTGGTAGCCGCTTCGCCGATAAACTCAAGCGTCCATCCTGCCACAACGGAGTAATATCCCAGAATAAGGAATCCGGCCAGTACGCCCATACGTCCTACCCAGCGCCAATGCGTGCCGGGTGCCAATTTCTGATAAGCCCTTGCCGTATTGGCACGCGAGCGCCTGCCGATGAGGAATTCTGCAATCATGATGGGGATGCCGAGAATGAGCACGCAAACCAGGTATACAAAGATAAATGCCGCACCTCCGTGATTCCCGGTCTCAAACGGGAAACGCCAGATATTGCCTAAACCGACTGCGGAGCCTGCCGAGGCAAGTATGACGCCTAATTTGCTTCCGAAGTTGGCTCTGTCACTTTTTGTCATAAAACGTAGATTTTTCTTTCAATTCGTTATTAATACCAGCTAAAACATGCAAATATAGAAAATGTTCTGTACTTTTGCGCACAGTTCGTTGATAATTTGGTATATGCTATATTATATTAAGAAATATCCGGTGTCGCTTTTTATTATTCTGACGGTGATTTATCTTTCATTCTTTAAACCGCCTTCTACAGAAATAAGCAAGATTCCCAATATAGACAAGGTGGTGCATATCTGTATGTATTTCGGCATGTCAGGAATGCTGTGGCTGGAGTTTCTTCGCGCTCACCGGAGAGACAACGCCCCTTTATGGCATGCATGGGCAGGGGCGTTTGTCTGTCCCGTTTTGTTCAGCGGAATGGTGGAGTTGCTGCAAGAATACTGCACGACATACCGTGGTGGAGACTGGCTGGATTTTGCGGCCAATACCACGGGAGCGGTGCTTGCATCAATGGTCGGCTATTTCATTTTAAGGCCAAGGATGAAATAGGATTATAAGTATTCAACTACGGAACTTAGCTTGATGCCGTTCGACCCTTTTATCAGAATTGTTTTCCCGCAAGGTTTCTCTCTTTGCAGCTCTGCGATGAGTGCGGTTACATCGGGATAACTCTGATAAGAGTGGCGTGTGGCGGCAAACAATTCCCCTACAAGAACTACATCCTTGAATCCGCATTCTTCCAGATAGTCTGCAATCTTCTGGTGCTCGTCGGCACTGTCTTTACCCAACTCCCGCATATCTCCCAATATCAACATTTTGTTTTCGGCCTGCATGTTCCGGAAGTTACTAATGGAAGCCATCATGCTTGTGGGATTGGCATTATAGGCATCGATAATCAGAGTGTTGTCCGCTGTTTTTTTCAGTTGTGAACGGTTGTTTTGCGGGGTATATCCGGCCAGTGCCTTGTCTATTTTCTCCGGTTCCACACCAAAAAAATGTCCGATGGTGACAGCTGCCAGAGCATTGGGGAAGTTATATTCACCGATAAGCCGGGTTTGTACTTCGTGATATTTGCTTTCGTTGTCCGTTTTCCACTCGAAGGTGAGGTAAGGAGAATTGCCGGTGACGTGTCCGTTGATGTACAGCCCGTCCTCACTGCCGTAGGCAATCTGGTGGAGTCCGTAGGCTATCTTTTTCAAGTAGGGGTTGTCGTTATGGATAAAGATGGTAGCTTCTTTCCGCGTCCGCAGATAGTCGTACATCTCTCCTTTGGTCTTGATGATTCCTTCAAAAGAGCCGAATCCCTCCAGATGGGCTTTTCCTACGTTGGTAATGATCCCGTAGTCAGGTTCGGCTATCTCTACCAGCTCCTTGATGTCTCCCGGGTGGCTGGCACCCATTTCCACCACGGCAAGGTCGTGTTCAGGGCGCAGGCGGAGCAAGGTGAGGGGAACACCGATGTGATTGTTCAAATTTCCCAAGGTATAGAGCACGTTGTGAGTTTGCGAAAGTACGGTGGACATCAGTTCCTTGGTAGTAGTCTTTCCGTTTGTACCCGTAATGCCGATGATGGGTGTACGCATCTGCCGACGGTGGTAATTGGCAAGTTGTTGCAAGGTCTTCAAGCTGTTTTCCACCACGATGTATCGTGTATCGCCTGCGGGGGCATAGGCTTCTTCATCTACTATGGCATAAGCACTTCCGCTTTCCAGCGCTCGGGCGGCAAAGGCATTTCCGTTGAACGACTCGCCTTTCAGCGCAATGAATAAAGAGCCTTGGGGGCAGTTACGGCTGTCAGTAGTGACACTGGTGCATGTTAGGAATATCTGATGTATAGCTGTTATATCCATGACTTTATAATTAAATCAATCTGTGTGAATCTGTGTAATCTGTGGTAAACCATCGTGCAAAGATATAGTTTTAATCCTCTCCCTTCCCGGGTACAAGCAAAAAACTTATCAGTTTTATGAGTTTATGTATTTTGAAACCACTTTTTTGTTTACATTTGCAGGTACTATATAGAACAGACTGCCTATGGAAATTACAACTGCCCGATATATAAATGTCAACGGTTCGCTGCTCGACCTCTCTCAACCCCGTGTCATGGGCATACTGAACGTTACTCCCGATTCCTTTTATGCCGGTAGCCGTACACAGACAGAGGTGGAAATAGCACGCCGGGTGAAACAGATAGTTTCGGAGGGAGCGGCCATTATTGACATAGGCGCTTACTCTTCCCGTCCCAATGCCGACAATGTCTCTGCCAGGGAAGAGATGGAACGGTTGCGTATGGGCCTGAAAATACTTTTTGAGATACAGCCGGATGCTGTGGTGTCGGTAGACACTTTTAGGGCGGATGTGGCAAGAATGTGTGTGGAAGAGTATGGTGTTGCCATCATCAATGATATTGCGGCCGGTGAGATGGATGCGAATATGTTCCATACCGTTGCGGCATTGAACGTACCTTATATTATGATGCACATGCAAGGCACTCCGCAAAGTATGCAGCAGCATCCTCATTACGACAATCTTCTGAAAGAGGTTTTCTTGTATTTTGCGCACAAGGTGCAGCAATTACGTGACTTAGGTGTAAAAGACATCATTCTGGACCCCGGTTTCGGCTTTGGAAAGACAATGGAGCATAACTATGAATTGCTGTCCCATCTGGAAGAGTTCCGTATTTTTGAGTTGCCTTTGCTGGTAGGCGTTTCACGTAAATCGATGATATACCGCTTGTTGGACATTACTCCTCAGGAGGCGCTGAATGGTACTACGGTGCTCGATACCATCTGTTTGCTGAAAGGTGCTGACATTCTCCGCGTACACGACGTGAAAGAAGCCGTGGAAACCGTACGGATTGTGCAAGCCATGCGAAATAATTCCTAGTCCCTAACCCCTAATCATTCAATATCGTGTTTTTTGAATTTGGAATAAAAGATTTTATAGATATTCTGTTAGTGGCTTTCTTGTTGTACTATACGTATAAGCTGATGAAAGCCTCCGGTTCTATAAATGTGTTTACGGGTATCCTGGTGTTTATCCTGATATGGCTGGTGGTATCGCAGGTGCTGGAGATGAAATTGCTCGGTTCCATCTTCGACAAGCTGGTCAGTGTGGGCGTGCTGGCGCTTATCATTTTGTTTCAGGACGAGATACGGCGCTTCTTGCTGACACTCGGCTCGCATCAGCATGCCAGTGCGCTGGTGCGCTTCTTCACCGGTAACAAGAAAGAGAAGCTGGAACATGACGACATCATGCCGGTGGTAATGGCATGTATCAGTATGGGGAAGCAGAAGGTTGGTGCCCTGATTGTCATTGAACATAATCTGCCTTTGGATGATGTGGTGCGTACGGGAGAGATTATCAATGCCGATATAAACCAGCGTCTGATTGAGAATATTTTCTTTAAGAACAGTCCGTTGCACGATGGAGCGATGGTTATCAGTAAGAAACGTATCAAAGCGGCGGGATGTATCCTGCCTGTTTCCCATAATCTGGACATTCCTAAGGAACTGGGGCTGAGGCATCGTGCTGCCATGGGGATTTCCCAGGTGTCTGATGCGCATGCCATCATTGTATCGGAGGAGACCGGAGGTATTTCAGTGGCTTACAAAGGACAATTCTATCTGCGTCTGAATGCAGAGGAATTGGAAAGTTTGTTAACAAAGGAAAGCTAAGGTGTGACAAAATCTCCTATTTTTACGTCATATAACTATGATATAAAAAACAATATCTTATAACTAATAACTGAAAAGGATGGATAGACGAAATTTCTTACGGACGGGAAGTCTGGCGATGTTAGGTTCGCTGGCAGTACCCTCGTTGGCTATGCCTGCGTCAGTACGCGGAGCTTTAGGAGGAGCAGATAATCAGTCTGCCGTAGCTTCGGCAATGGTTCACTTCGGTGTGACGGAGGCTGACTTGAAGAAAGTGATGGCTGCCGCTCTGGAAAAAGGCGGCGATTATGCCGACCTTTATTTTGAACACACATTCAACAACAGTGTGGTTCTGATGGACGGCAAAGTAAACAACTGTGGAGCTAACATTGACTTCGGTATGGGCGTACGCGTATTGGCAGGCGACCAGACGGGGTATGCTTATGTGGAAGGGGTAACTATGGAAGAAATGCTGCGTGCTGCACGTACTGCTGCCCGTATCGCCTCTTCGGGCAAGGCCGGAAAATCTGTAGGACTGACGGAAAAGACAATTACCAAAAGCCGCTATGCCGTCACTGAACCTTGGGAGGACGTGAGTGTCAAGGCAAAAATACCTTATTTAGAAAAGCTGAACGAAAAGATTTTCTCTTTGGACAATCGTGTACGTAAGGTGCAGGCTTCTCTTTCTGACAGTACATCGCACGTGCTGTTCTGTAATTCCGAGGGCGTGAGCTACTACGACTACCGTCCGATGGTTTCTTTTATGGCAGTCTGTATCATGGAAGAGAATGGAAAGATGGAGAACGGTTATGCCGGTCGTTCTTACCGCAAGGGTTTTGAATTCATGACGGATGACATCGTGGATATTATTGCACGTGAGGCGGTGGATAAGACTGCTATCTTGTTCAAGGCTGTGAAACCCAAAGGTGGCGAAATGCCCGTCGTGATGGGGGCTGGCGGTTCGGGTATCTTGTTGCACGAAGCCATAGGACATGCTTTTGAGGCTGACTTCAACCGTAAACGTACTTCCATTTTCTGCGACCTTTTGGGAAAGAAGGTGTGCGATGAGCATATCAACGTGGTGGATGACGGTACCATCGCTTTCAATCGTGGAGCCGTGAATTTCGACGATGAGGGTGTGGAAGGCCAGAAAACCTATATCGTGAAGGAAGGTATCCTGACCAGTTATCTGCACGACCGCATCAGTGCCAAGCATTATGGGGTGGCTCCTACTGGAAACGGACGTCGCGATACTTTCCGTAATACTCCTATCCCCCGTATGCGTGCCACTTATATGGAAGCCGGCAATATGAAGGAAGCGGACATTATCTCCACCGTGAAGAAAGGTATCTATTGTGACCAGTTTACCAATGGCCAGGTGCAAATCGGTGCCGGAGACTTTACCTTCTTTGTGAAGTCGGGTTACTTGATTGAGGATGGCAAGTTGACGCAGCCCGTCAAGGATATAAATATCATCGGTAATGGTCCGAAAGCATTGGCTGACATCACGATGGTGGCAAATAACGATAAGATTGACAACGGTACTTGGACCTGTGGTAAAGACGGTCAGTCTTGTCCCGTTACCTGCGGTATGCCATCGGCACTAGTCAGCAAGCTGACTGTAGGAGGAGAAAGTTAATTATCAACTATCAATTAAAGACATGATTACAGACGACAATAAGAAATTGGCACAATGGGCAATGGAATATGCCTTGAAGAACGGTTGCCAGGCAGCCAAACTGGTGCTATATACAAATTCTAATTCTTCTTTTGAACTGCGTGACGGCAAAATGGACCGTTTGCAGCAGTCTACGGAGAATGGTTTGGGATTGAATCTTTATGTGGACGGACGTTTCGGCTCTTTTTCCACCAATCGGCTGGATAAGAAAGAATTGGAAACTCTTATCACGAATGGTATAGAGTCTACCCGCTATCTGGCGGTGGATGAGTCGCGTATGCTGGCCGACCCTGCACGCTACTATAAAGGAGGCAAGCCTGACTTGCAGCTTTTTGACAAGAAACTCTATGAAGTCAACCCGGATGATAAAGTGGCGATTGCACGTGCTGCTGCAGAGGAGGTATTGGGCAAGGATGAGCGTATCATTTCGGTTGATTCTTCTTATAGTGATGGCGAGGGTTCTTCCTATCGTTTGATAAGCAACGGATTTGAAGGCGAGTCGAAGAGTACCTGGTTCTCTGTCTCAGCCAGTGTATCCATTAAGGGAGAGGGCGAAGCTCGCCCTCAGGATTACTGGTACGACTCGGCTCTGTTCTATGATAAATTGACGAAGACGGGAATCGGTGCCAAGGCATTGGAACGCGTATTGCGCAAGCTGGGACAGAAGAAAGCAAAGTCGGGTAAATATACAATGGTGGTTGACCCTATGAATGTGGGAAACCTGCTCAGTCCGATGCTAAGTGCATTGTATGGCAGTGCTTTGCAACAAAAGAACTCCTTCCTGATGGATAAGCTGGATACGAAAGTGGCTTCCGACCTCTTCACGTTGCGTGACGAGCCGCATGCTATCGGTGCAAACGGTTCACGCTATTTCGATAATGAGGGTGTGGCTACCGAACCCCGCACTGTTTTTGACAAAGGCGTGCTGAAAACTTATTTCATCGATACCTACAATGGTAAGAAGATGGATATAGCTCCTACTATCAGTGCACCTTCACGTCTAATTCTGACACCGGGCGATAAGGACCTGAACGGATTGGTTGCAGATATTAAACAAGGCATCTTGGTTACGGGCTTCAATGGCGGTAACAGCAATAGCAGTACCGGTGACTTCTCTTATGGTATAGAGGGTTTCCTTATTGAAGACGGCAAGCTGACACAGCCCGTCAACGAAATGAATGTGACGGGTAACATGGTTACTTTATGGAATTCCTTGGTTGCTGTGGGCAATGACCCTCAACCGAACCGTTCATGGCAGATTCCTTCGCTGGTATTTGAGGGAGTCGACTTCAGCGGATTATAATGCTAGTTCAACATCAGGCTCATATATGGGCTTGATGTTGCAAATATTTTTTCGGTGAGTTCACCGATTGTAAGTGCCAAGTGGCTGCCCGGCAGACGCTTGGCACTATTCATATATTTACCATTGTTCAGGTAGTAGTAGCCGTTATTGGCACTGACCTGCTCATCGGTGAGATGAATGCTGAGTTCCAGTTCCGGATGGGCCGTAGCATAGAGTTGCAGCATGGTTTTGGCATTGATGATGCGTGCCATGCCCAAAAGTTGGCTTTCACCGGTAGCGGGAGGAGTGAGAACCCGGATGGACGGGAGATTCAGGCTTTGGCAGATATGTTGAAGCAGTAAAGTTTTTGTAGCGGGAGTATCCGACACGATTTCTCCAATGCGCCAGTTGGCTTTCCCTATCGGATAGGTAATGGCCAAAGCCGTGATTTCCTCCCCATTGCTCAATGTGCAAACGAAGCCCTGCCCCAGTTGTAAATCGGCAATGATAACCTGAAAATCCTCTTCCGTATGCTGAATGCAGCAAGGGCGCTCCCGCAATTTCCGGTCGAGATATTCATATCTTTTTTCAGTATATTCGGCAGACATTTCCAAAGTAAGGCCCGTATCGGCTGCCGGTGTGCCGGAAGCGATAAAAGTCTCTTCGGCATAGCGGAATACGGGTGCATAACCACTGCGGGCATAGTAGTCGAACAGCCACGGCTCTGCCGGTATCAAGGTGGATAAGGCGACATTATTGTGTAGCATCCGTGCAAAGGCTTGTGATAACAGCTCGTGCATTACGCCCCGGTTACGGTAATCAGGGTGTGTGCAGGCGCCGGATATATAGGCCGTATGAATATCTTCTCCTTCGAACGTCATAGGATAAGGCAACATCTGTAGGGCGGCAATCACTTCTTCGCCGCTTTGGATGGCAATATTGATATCATTGTTGTAGCGGAGCCGAAAATACAGTTCAGTAAATTCCTCGCTATCATTGAAACAGAGCTTCCATAAGTTCTTTACCTTTTCCCGTATCATCAATCCCTTATCCTTTTAATCCTTAATCTCTAATCCTTACTCTCACCATTTGATAGCTTCCACCGGTTCATCTTTCAGGCATGCCACGTATTTTTCCAGAATAATGGCAGGCTGGTACGAAAGTTTGGCCTTGCGCAATCCTTCAATACCCAAATCCTCTTCACGGTTGAGGTAGACATATTGTTCGGGGATATGGTTGGCAAATTCATAGTTAATCATTGCGTACGCTCCGTCTATGCTGGTGTCGGCCTTTTCCACATGTACTCCGAAGGTATCTTGGTTGATGGGCATTCCGAAAGTGAAGGCGGCAATTTTGCCGTCTACATGCAGGATGCCTCCGGTCAATCCCAGTTCTTCAAAATTGTGGAGGGCGTAGACCAGTGCGCGACGTTCGTTGCCCGTTCCTTCATGCTGGTCGCAGTTGTTGGCCTTACACCATTCGGCTTCCAGGTCCAGACATTCCTGGATGCGGTCGGGAGTGATGGGAGTATATTCGTAATTATAGGTGCGTTTGAATTTGTTGACATGATTCCGTTTGGACTGGAATTTCTTTCCGGCAAGCGTGGCGAGGTCTGTACGCAGATAGAGGTAATCGGCATAGTCCCGGTCTGCTGTGAACTGGAATTTTCCGGGCATGAAGGCTTCCAGTTCCGAGCACATGCCCGAACATATTCCCAGCAGGCAGAAAGGTTCCCCTTCCCGGTGTGCGTCTTCGACCAGTGCGTCCAGTACTTTTGTCAAATCTCCGTTACCTATCGGCATCATGTACACCAGTTCATCGTTTGCCCAGAATTTCAGCAGGAGGAAGCCGTCCATGATGGCAAACTTTGTATTGTATAGAAAACGCCAGCTGCATAGGTTGGAGAATGAGAGGTCACAATTCCGTCGCGGACTGTTCTGTGTATAGGAAGTAATCAGTTCTTTGTCTTGTAATTCGATATCTTTAAATGAAATCATACGTTGTTTTTAGTTGGTTATGATTATAGATAACAAAAATAAGAAGATTTTGTTAGAGTAGCCCTAATAATCGCAGAATAGTTGGGGTCAGCAATGCAGTGAAAATACCGTTCAGGGTCAGGCCGAGGCTGGCGAATGCGCCGTATTTGCGGCTGATGTCCATGGCTGTGGAAGTTCCTACCGCGTGGGCGGCGGCTCCCAAGGAAAGGCCTTGTGCCATAGGACTGCCGATGTGGGTCAGTTTCATGGTCTTGAAGCCCAGTATTCCTCCCAGCAAGCCTACACAGACCACTACGGCGGCGGTAAGTGAGGGAATGCCGCCCAGCGACTTGGTTACTTCCATGGCTATCGGCGTAGTGACCGACTTGGGCGCCAGGGAGTAGATAATCTCGTCGGAAGCCCCCATCAATTTAGCTATCAGCACGACAGAGATAACTCCCACAATGCAGCCGGCAAGTTGTGACAGCATGATGGGGAGCAGCTGTTTCTTAATCGTTTCCAATTGGAGGTATAGGGGGACTCCCAGGGCCACAACAGCGGGTTTCAGCCAGAATTCTATCAGATGTCCTCCTTCATTGTAGGTCTCATAACTGATATGTGTCATCTTCAGGAAGACAATGAGGATGGCAATTGTCAGCAGGATGGGGTTCAGCAACATGATGCCGGTCTTTTTCTGCAGGAGTTTGGCCAGAAAGAAAATCCCGAAGGTGACAGCCAATAGGAAAAATTCGTTTTCTAAAAAGTTCATTTGATTTTACGTGTTAGTTGATGAACCCATCCGGTGACTACAATCACCAGCAGGGTGCTGATTATGGAAGCGGTCACTATCGGCCAGAACTCGGAGGCGATGACATCGAAGTAAAGCATGAGAGCTACACCGGGCGGTACGAAGAAGAAGCCCAGGTTGGCAACCAGGAAGTCGGACATACCCTGCACCCAGTGCAGTTTAATCCAACCCAATTTCAAGAATAGGGTGAGCAACAGCATACCGATGATGCTGGAAGGTAACTTGATACCCGTAAAGAAAACAATCAGTTCACCCAAAGCTAAGCATCCGAAAAGGATGGCGCATTGACGAATCATACTATTATAATACCTATTGTTATACGTTGAAAACGCTGCAAAGGTAGGTATTCTATGTATTGCTTGTTATCGTTGTATCCTGATTTTTTTTATGTCGTTTGTAGAGTCGGGCGGGTTGTTCCTGCCGGACGGGTAATTGTTTGTTGCAGAGGGGCACGTGTGCGTACACATGAATGCTGGGAATACCTAATGTTAAATATTATAATAATTATGGTCTGAACGGTAAAAAGACCGATGTTTGCAATGTAGATATTGCAAAATTGTGTACTTTTGCGGCGTGAATAACACATACTGCCGATTCTTAATAGACAATTAAAATATCATGCAAAGATTAATTAACGAAATTGTTGAGCGTGCCAAAGCAAACCGCCAACGAATTGTTCTTCCCGAGGGTACGGAAGAGCGTACACTGAAAGCTGCCAATCAAATCTTGACTGACGGAGTAGCCGACTTGATTATCCTTGGAAAACCTGCCGAGATAGAGGCTTGTGCCAAAGAGTGGGGGCTGGGAAATATAAACAAGGCTACCATTATCGACCCGGAAGACCATCCTAAGAAAGAAGAATATGCCCAACTGCTTTGCGAGCTCCGCAAAAAGAAAGGCATGACCATCGAAGAGGCTCGCAAGTTGGTTGTCGATCCGCTTTATCTGGGCTGCCTGATTATAAAGAATGGCGATGCTGACGGCCAGTTGGCAGGTGCACGCAACACTACGGGTAATGTACTTCGCCCTGCTTTGCAGATTATCAAGACTTCCCCGGGCATCACTTGCGTTTCGGGTGCCATGCTGCTGCTGACACATGCTCCTGAATATGGAAAGAACGGTATCCTGGTGATGGGTGACGTGGCTGTGACTCCGGTGCCCGATGCAGAACAATTGGCACAGATTGCCGTATGTACGGCGCGTACAGCCCAGGCAGTTGCCGGTCTCGACCCGAAAGTTGCCATGCTGAGCTTCTCTACCAAGGGCTCTGCCAAGCACGAAGTGGTGGATAAAGTGGTTGAGGCATTGAAGATTGCCAAGGAGATGGCTCCCGATATTGCCATCGACGGTGAGTTGCAGGCCGATGCAGCTTTGGTGCCGGAAGTAGGTGCAAGCAAGGCTCCGGGTTCTTCTATCGCCGGACATGCTAACGTATTGGTTGTCCCCAGCCTCGAAGTGGGCAACATCTCCTACAAACTGGTGCAACGTCTGGGACATGCTGATGCCGTAGGACCTATCCTACAAGGTATCGCCCGTCCGGTGAACGACCTTTCACGCGGTTGCTCCATCGAGGATGTGTATCGCATGATTGCCATCACTGCCAATCAGGCCATTGCTGCCAAAAAGAATGCTGAATAACTTTTAAATCTGATATATAGTATGAAAATCTTAGTATTGAACTGCGGTAGCTCGTCCATCAAATACAAATTGTTTGATATGGACCGGAAAGAAGTTATCGCCCAGGGTGGTATCGAAAAAATTGGTTTGAAGGACTCTTTCCTGAAGTTCACCTTGCCCAGTGGCGAGAAGAAAGTTCTTGAGAGGGACATTCCAGAGCATACCGTAGGTGTGGAATTTATCCTGAACACTTTGACAAGCCCTGAATATGGAGCCATCAAGTCTTTGGACGAAATCAATGCCGTAGGTCACCGTATGGTGCATGGAGGCGAAAAGTTCAGCGAGTCTGTACGGCTGACGCCGGAAGTGCTTGCCGCCTTCACTGCCTGCAACGACCTGGCTCCGCTCCACAATCCTGCTAACCTGAAGGGGGTAAATGCAATATCTGCCATTCTGCCTAATGTTCCGCAGATTGGTGTGTTCGATACGGCTTTCCATCAGACCATGCCGAAGCATGCCTATCTGTATGCCGTGCCTTACGAACTTTATGAAAAGTACGGCGTACGCCGTTATGGTTTCCACGGAACCTCACACCGCTACGTATCGCAGCGCGTCTGCGAGTTCCTAGGTGTAGAGCCGGAAGGAAAGAAAATCATCACTTGCCACATTGGCAATGGTGGTTCCATTACTGCTATCAAGGACGGTAAGTGCGTAGACACCAGCATGGGCTTGACCCCGTTGGAAGGTCTGATGATGGGTACCCGCAGTGGTGATATTGATGCCGGTGCCGTTTCCTTCATCATGGAGAAAGAGGGTCTGGATGCCAACGGCATCTCCAACCTGCTGAACAAGAAGAGCGGTGTGCTGGGTATCTTCGGTGAATCCAGTGACATGCGCGACCTGGAAAATGCCGTAGCTGCCGGCAATCCGAAGGCTGTTCTGGCTGAAGAAATGTACTTCTACCGCATCAAGAAATATATCGGTGCCTATGCCGCTGCTTTGGGTGGTGTGGATATCGTGGTATTTACCGGTGGTGTCGGCGAGAATCAGGCAAGTGCCCGCTGGGGTGCATGTGAAGGCCTGGAATTCATGGGCATAAAGCTGGATGCCGAGAAGAACAAAGTACGCGGTGAAGAAATGGTTATCTCTACCGAAGATTCTCAGGTGAAGGTGGTGGTAATCCCCACTGACGAGGAACTGATGATTGCTTCGGACACGATGGATATTCTGAAGAAGTAATATCGCTGTAATATTTCCCGGTTCCGGCTTCCCGGAGTCCGGATGTGGTTTCGCCCCTGCAAATATGTAATGTATTTGTAGGGGCGAAATGTTTTCCGAATCCTTTAAAATCCTTATCTTTGTTACTCGGTTAAAAACAATAAAGGCAATTTTCCGAATAACTTTAAATAAGAACTGCTTATGAAACGATTAATGTATGTGTTGTTCTTTGTACTGCTGACCAGCGGCATGGCCTATGCCCAGCAGGCGAAGTACGTGTTTTATTTCATCGGTGATGGAATGGGTGTGAACCAGGTGAACGGTACGGAGATGTATCTGGCCGAACAAGAAGGGCGCATCGGTGTAAAGCCTTTGCTGTTCACTTCTTTCCCGGTTGCCAGCATGGCAACTACCTTTTCTGCCACCAACTCGGTGACTGACTCTTCTGCTGCCGGAACAGCCCTGGCTACCGGTGCAAAGACCTATAACGGCGCCATTGGTATGGACGATAACAAGAGTGTGCTTCAGAGTGTGGCCGAGAGAGCCAAAAAGTCCGGTAAGAAAGTTGGGGTAACTACCAGCGTCAGTGTAGACCATGCTACTCCCGCTGCATTCTATGCCCACCAGCCGGACCGTGGTATGTATTACGAGATAGCCCTCGACCTGCCGAAAGCCGGTTTCGACTTCTATGCAGGCGGTGGTTTCTTGAAACCGACTACTACTGCCGACAAGAAAGAGGCTCCGAGCATCTTCCCTATCTTTGAAGAAGCCGGCTATACCGTTGCAAGAGGCCTTGACGAATACAAGTCGAAGTCTGCCCAGGCGGACAAGATGATTCTTATCCAGAAAGAAGGGGCAGAGCCTTCTTGTCTGCCCTATGCCATCGACCGCCAGGAAGGCGACCTGACACTGGCCGAAATTACCGAGAGTGCCATCTCTTTCCTGACCAAAGGCAGTAACAAGGGTTTCTTCCTGATGGTTGAAGGTGGAAAGATTGACTGGGCCTGCCACGGAAACGACCCCGCCACAGTCTTTGAGGAAGTGGTGGATATGGACAACGCCATCAAGGTGGCTTACGAGTTCTATAAGAAGCATCCCAAAGAAACGCTGATTGTGGTAACTGCCGACCATGAAACCGGCGGTCTGGGGCTGGGTACCGGTAAGTACGAGCTTCAACTGAAAGCCCTTGCCAAGCAGAAGCAGTCTCAGGATATCCTTTCACGTTCCATCACGGATTTACGCAAGATGCGCAAGGTTATCAACTGGCCGGAAATGAAGGAATTCCTGGCAGAAAAGATGGGTTTCTGGAAAGAGCTGCCGGTGAGCTGGGAGCAGGAGAAGATGCTGCGTGATGCTTACGAAGAATCATTTGTGAACAAGCATGTAGTGTTTGAGGAAAGTCTTTATGCCAAGACTGAGCCCCTGGCCGTTGCCGCCAAGAAGGTAATGAGCCAGATTGCCATGGTAGGCTGGACCAGCGGTGGCCATACAGCCGGATATGTGCCGGTATTCGCAGTAGGTGCAGGCTCCAAGCTGTTCGTGGGTAAGATGGACAACACGGAAATCCCGAAACGCATAGCCAAGGCTGGCGGATACAAATAATAGACAGTCACCACAGATTACACGGATTCTCACAGATTGGAAGCTCTGATATCAAGTATAAGAGACTAATCTGTGAGAATCTGTGCTATCTGTGGTGGCTGTCTATTTATTCCTTAAGGTCCTTCTTTATAATTTCATCCATCTCCCGGATACGTTTCTCCCGTTCCTTGGCGGATTTTACTTTCTGGTCCTTGTATCCGGTATCTGTCCGTTCGGAGACCTCTTCGCTCCATTCCTCGAATTCATCCGTTGCCGGACGTCCGTGCGGGTCTATGTTCTCTTCGGCAATCGGGTCGTTTCTGTAAATCATATCATCCATGACGCTAATGTTTTTAATGTTATGATGTTACTACAACCATGCCGGGAAAAAGTTCCGGTAACCTTCACTTTTTCGTAATCGTTTATAAGAATAAACGTTTTATAGCGCGGGCAGCAGGTACTTCCATATTAGATTCAGCTCTGCCTGCATGTCGGGGATGTTGGCGGTGACGGCAATGACAGCATCCTTGTCCGGCAACACCAGTATGTATTGTCCGTTGGCACCATCGGCACGGTAGGCGTTGTGGCGGCAGCGCCACATCTGGTAGCCGTAGCCCTGCAGCCAGTCGCTTGTCTTGGCGCTCATCTTCGCTTTCTTCAGCATCTCCGGTTTCATGCCGGCGGGCAGTGAGGGCACTTGGCAGGCAGATGCCTCCTTTACCCATTCTTCGGGCAGAATCTGCTGTCCGTTCCAGTTTCCTTTCTGCAGGAACAGTTGTCCCATCTTGGCAAGGTCTTCCGTTTTGAGGTACAACCCCCAGCCTCCGGTATTGATGCCTTGCGGGCTTTCCTGCCACCGGGCGTTGACGATGCCAAGCGGGCGGAACAGACGGGGATAGAGATAATCCACCACTTTCTCGCCCGTCACTTTCTGTACGATGGCTGAGAGCATGTAGGTTCCCAGGCTGTTGTAGGTGTAGAAGGTACCGGGCTTGTGCTCCACGGGGAAGGCAAGGAACTCCTGCACCCAATCGGCGTCCGCCTTTTTGCGTACCGTTCCGGTGGGGTCGGTGTCGTGCCCGCAGTTCATGGTCAGCAGGTCGCGTACGGTCATGGCTGCCAGATTTTCGCTGACGGTTGCCGGAAGCTTGTCGGGGAAGAAGGAGATGACCTTGTCCGTCAGCTTCAGCCTGCCTTCGGAGGCGGCAAGTCCCACGGCGGTGGCGGTGAATGTCTTGCTGACGGAGTTTAGGATGTGAGGCTCATCCTCTTTCCCTTCGCCCATCCATTCTTCGGCAATGACATTGCCGTGTTGCACAATCATGATACTGTGCAGGTCTTGTCCGGCTTTCTTTACGGCATCCAGATATCTGTTCATGGCCTTGTCCAGCTTCGGAGTAGCGGCGGCGCGGGGCAGGCCCTTGGTCAGTTGGTTGATGGAAATCAGCTTTATGCCTTTGTCTTCAATGGCTTTCCGGACGCGGGGGCTTGTCAGCAGGTCGGTCACTCCCTGGCGGGCCAGCGCCACGTCCTCATATCCGATGTGGAAGACGGTTTTCATTTCATCGTTGTCCAGTGCCGGGTGGTCTAAGAAAAGGTAGCGCTGGCCCGGTTGCAACTTCTCCAATGCTTTGATGAAGCTGGCCTCCTTTTCTTCGGCGGTTCTTTTGGGGCCGTCGTACCCGATGTAGGTAAACCGGTAGTCCTTGGAGGAGTCCATGCGGTCGATGGACGGCAGGTTGTATTCTTTGGCGAGCCGTTGCACCAGCTCGTTCACTTCCTTGCTGAAACCGGTGGAGAGCATGTGTCCGGACAGATGGCTGAGTTGCGGAATGCTTTTCAGCGTCGTCTCTATCTGCGCGCGGAACTCCTGCTCTATCTCCTTGATGTCCCATTTCTGCTCCATGATGGACTGTCCCGGATAGGCGGGGTTAGGGAACATCATCGGGTAGAAATAGCCGTTCTCGTCCGTCAGGCTGGGGCAGTGGGTCAGCGGACGCCACTTCACGTTCTCCCACTCGCTGGTGATGACGAGGTGCAGGCCGACGTCCAGTCCCGGATTTTCTTTCAGCATCTTGATGGCTTCTGGATACCAGGCTGCTACGGGCATCACTTCCACGCTGCGGGCAATACCCGAGCGGTAGGTCTGGATGCAGGCTTCGTTGACGGAATGCAGGGCACCGAGATCGTCAATGCGGATGACAAGTGTCGGGGCGCCGGATTGTCCCCATACCGGCAATGCTCCTGCTGCGAGCAGGCATCCGGCAATCATGTTTTTCAGTCTTAAAGGTTTCATGGGTGGTAATGGTATGATGGTTAACAGTTTGGAAATGCGGGTTATAGCTTCGTCTCTCCCTCCACAAAATTCTCAAGGAAGAGGTTCTCGCCGTCAAAGACGGCGTACGAGAAGTAGTTTATCCAGTCGCCGAGGATGAGGATGCGGGCGGTACTGCTCAGCATCAGGTCGAGTTCGATGTGGCGGTGACCGTAGATGAAGTAGTTGATGTTGGGATGGCTTTTCAGGTATTCCTTGGTGTAGAGCACCAGGTATTCGTTGTTTTCTCCCATGTATGCGGGTTCTTTCCCGTCTATGCGTTTCAAGCGGCTGTGCTTGGCCCAGTTCAGTCCCAGCTCCATGCTCCAGCGGGGGTGCAGGGCAGAGAACAGCGTCTGTAGGGTACGGCTGCGGAACATGGCGCGCAGCATCTTGAACTTCTTGTCCGGGTCGCCTAGCCCGTCACCGTGGGCAAGGTAGAACTCTTTTCCGAAGATTTCGGTGGTCAGCGGTTCGCGGTGTATCATGACGCCGCACTCCTTGGTCAGATAGTCGCCGCACCAAAGGTCATGGTTTCCCGTGAAAAAGTGGACTTCTACTCCCAGGTCGGTCAGTTCGGACAGCTTGCCCAGAAAGCGGGTGTATCCTTTGGGCACTACGGTACGGAATTCGTACCAGAAGTCGAACATGTCTCCCAGCAGGTATACGGCCGATGCCTTGTGCTTGATGCTGTCCAAGAAGTTGACCAGCCTCCGTTCTTGGGTTCGTCCGTGTTCGATGGCTCGTGAGCCCAGGTGAGCATCCGAGAGGAAATATACATTCTTCATTTTCAACTTTCCATTTTCAACTTTGAACTTTCAACTGATTTAAAGGAATCCCAGCTCCAGTTTCGCTTCTTCGCTCATCATGTCCTTGTCCCACTCGGGTTCGAAAACGAGATTGATGGTGGCGGAGGTTACGCCGTCGATGGATTCCACCTTCTGGCGCACATCTTCCATGATGAAGTCGGCTGCCGGACAGTTGGGGGCAGTCAGCGTCATGTCGATGGAGGCTTCTCCCTGGTCGGAGACGTCTATTTTGTAAATCAGTCCCAGGTCGTATACATTTACCGGTATTTCCGGGTCGAATACGGTCTTGAGCATGGAGACTATTTTCTCTTCTATTTCAAATTTGGTCATATTCGTAGGGTTTTATATATAGGTTTTCAAAGAACAAAGCTATGGAATTTAATTGAAAATGCAAAGGAACGCCCTCCTTTTCATTACTTCAGAAAGGGTTTGACGGTGGGGAAACACGCTTCACCCGCTGGGGGAACTCCCTTTACCCCTGGGGAAACTCCTTTTACAATAGGCGGTAAAGGTCTTTACAATATGGGGTAAAGGGCGTTACAATATAGGGTAACGGCTTTTACATACCGCGGTAACGGCTTTTACATTAGCTGGTAAATAGCAGGTAAATACAATGTGCTGATAGTTAGTGTTATGACCGCTTTTGTCTTTCGTATAGTATGTCCGTAACTTGGATTATTTATAGCAATCCTTCGTCGTTGAAGCTGTAATGGCTTCCGTCCGTGACGATGACGTGGTCGGTCAGGTGTATGTTCATGGTTTGGGCGGCTTTCCTCACGAGTTCCGTCAGCCGCTGGTCGTCGTTGCTGGGGTGCGGGTTGCCGGAGGGATGGTTGTGGATAAGGGCTATCTGTGTGGCGCGTTGCAGCAGGGCTTCGCGCAGGATGCTGCGCACGTCGGCGGTGGTCTGGTCGATGCCGCCGCGGCTGATGCGTACCTTGTCTATCACTTTGGCGGCGTGGTTCATAAGCAGTACCCAGAATTCTTCTGTGGCAAGGTCGCAGAGCAGGGGATGGAACAGCTCGTAGATGTCGGCGGAAGAGCGGATGGCGGTACGTCCGGAGCGTTCCTGCAGCTTGCGGCGTTTGCCCAGTTCCAGGGATGCCATGACGGTGATGCTTTTGGCGGGGCCCATGCCTTTGAATCGGGAGAAGTCCCGCACCTCCCATTTGCCCAGGCGGTTGAGGTCGTTGCCGCAGGCGGCGAGTATGCGCTGCATCAGTGTCACGGCGGTTTCTTCCGTATTGCCGGAGCCGATGAGGATGGCTAGCAGTTCGGCATCGCTCAAGGCTTCCGCCCCTTTCTGCATCATCTTTTCCCGCGGGCGGTCCTCTGCAGCCCACTGGTTGATATTCAGTTTCTCCATATCATCCCTAATCCTTAACCCCTAATCCTCCTTATTTGTAAAAGTTCTTTTTGAACGCCTCGAACTCGTCCTTGCCAAGTATGCAGCGGTTCCACCAGGCGCGCAGGAACCCCGTCCCGTATCCGATGAGCTGGATGAAGGCGGCGGCGACGGAGTAGAGCCCGATGCTGAGGCTACGGTTCCGGATAGTGGAGTCCATGCATACCAGAAGCGCATAAAGAGCGATGGGCAGCAGGCTGTACGGGCAGAAGGGCGTTCCCAGCAGGAATATGGCCACTCCCAGGGTAAATGCAGCCGGCAGCAGGTGGACGAGCTTCAGAGATTCTGGATACTTCTTGTACAGATTGATGCGGGCAATCCCGGAATTGTGTACCTGCTTGAAGAATTTTCGGAAGTCTGTCCGTCGCTTGTGGTATACCCAGGCACCGGGGAACAGCCGGCACGTATATCCTCCCTTGAAGATTCGGATGCTGAAGTCGATGTCCTCCCCGAAGCGCATCCGCGAGAATCCGCCCAGGGCTTGGTACACTTCCTGCCGCACACCCATGTTGAAGCTGCGCGGATAGAACTTGTCCATCTTCTTCTTCCCCCCACGGATACCGCCGGTGGTGAAGAAGGAGGTCATGGAGTAGTTGATGGCTTTCTGTATGTCTGTGAATGATTCGTGCGCGCGGTCGGGGCCTCCGAAGGCATCGGCGGCTTCGTGCTGTAGCTCTTCTTCCACAGCAAGGAAATAACCTTCGGGCAGGATGCAGTCCGAATCCAGTATTATCAGGTATTCGCCCTTGCTTCGTTCCGCCCCGTAGTTACGGGTCTGCCCGGGGCCGGAGTTGGGCTTGTCATAGTAATGCACGTCCAATAGTTCCTGATACTTCTCTGTGACCGGCTTGCAGGGGATGGAGGAGCCGTCCTCCACCACAATCACTTCAAAATCCTTGAAACTTTGCTGCGTCAGGCTTTGCAGCAGTTCATCCACCTCATCGGGGCGGTTGTATACGGGGATGATGACGGAGTATCTCATGGGTATGGCTTTATGTTTTGGTTGTCTCCGCAAAGATATATCATTTAAGCTTTGCAGATGAATAAATGGAAAGAAAAATCCCCGGATGCCAAGTGGAGCACCGGGGATGATATGAAAAGGGCATTTGCCTGATTTCCAAAAGGGCTTATGCTTTTACGCGGCTTACGTAAGAACCGTCGCGCGTATCGATTTCGATAGTCTCGCCTTCGTTGATGAACAAAGGAACGCGGACCGTTGCACCTGATTCTACCGTAGCGGGCTTCAGCGTGTTGGTGGCTGTGTCGCCTTTCAGTCCCGGCTCCGTATAGGTAATCTTCTGCTGAACCTTGATGGGCACATCAGCATAGAGTACGGTTTCTGTAGAAGCGTCTGATACCACGTCTACTATCATTCCTTCGAGCAGGAAGTCAACACCGTTGATGAGGTCGTGGGCGATGGGAATTTGGTCAAAAGTCTCCTGGTTCATGAATTGGTAGTTGTCACCGTCATGATAGAGGTATTGGTGGGGACGACGTTCTACACGTACGTCTTCCAGTTTCTCACCGATGTTGAAACGGCGTTCCAGAACGTAACCGTTCACCACGTCTTTCAGCTTAGTGCGCATGAAAGTATTACCTTTTCCCGGCTTTACATGCAGGAAGTCGATACAGAAATACAGCTTGCCGTCCATACGGATGCAAGTTCCGATTTTAATGTCTTGGGCATTAATCATACTTATAGTCTTTAATATTATTATATTGGTATTTACTTCGTTAGTGCTGGTTTGCGAGTGCAAAAGTAATGGAAATCGGTAAAAAACACAAAAACTTTTGAGAGAAAATGAGTTATCTCTTGGTTTATTTGAAAAAAGTATCTATTTTTGCAGCCCGAATTCGTGAGAATAATAACATAAAACAAGATACAGTAATGAAAAGAACATTTCAACCCTCGAACAGAAAGAGAAAGAACAAACACGGTTTCCGTGAGAGAATGGCTACAGCAAACGGCCGCAGAGTATTGGCAGCACGTCGTGCTAAAGGCAGAAAGAAACTGACTGTTTCTGACGAATACAACGGAGTAAAGGCATAATAGTCGTTCTCGTTCGTATTAAAGAAATAAGGGAGCTGCAAAAGACTGATTCTGGTCTTTTGCAGCTTTTCTTATGTATTGTGCCCGCTTCTCCGGAAAAAACTATTGCCAACTCCGTGTACTATGTGGTGAAAATTGTATCTTTGTCCCAAATAATGCATTATCGATTATGACAATAAAAGATTTTTTCTCTTTCCGGCAGAACCGGTTCTTCTGGGCGAACATACTTGCGATGGCCGTTGTGGTAGTGGGATTGCTGTTCGGAGTGCTGAAAGGACTGGATATATATACCCGCCACGGCGAGGCTGTGATAGTGCCCGATGTGAAGGGCATGGGAGTGGAGGAAGCCGAGAAAATGTTCCGTAACCGCGGCTTGGTCTGCATCGTTTCGGATTCCAGTTATGTCAAGACTCTTCCTGCCGGCTGCATCCTCGAATATAATCCGGCAGCCGGACAAAAGGTAAAGGAAGGACGTACCATCTATCTTACAATCAATACGATTGAAGTCCCTCTGCACATAGTACCCGATGTGGCGGACAACAGTTCGCTGCGGCAGGCGGAAGCGCGTATTCTGGCTTCGGGCTTCAAGCTGGCCGAGATACAGTATATTCCGGGAGAGAAGGACTGGGTGTATGGCGTGAAGTATAAGGGCCGTCAGCTTTCCATCGGCGAGAAAGTGCCCGCCGGTGCAGTGCTGACGCTGATGGTGGGAGATGGAGGCGCCTTGCAGGCAGACTCCCTGGGAGTGGATTCTGTGGGAGGTACCGTTGAACCCATGTTGTCCGAAGACTCCGCGGCAGATGAGTCCTGGTTCTGATAAACATCTGACTCCAATCGTAAATTGTAAATAGTCAAATTGTAAATGCCGTGATGATAGAAGAATTGCCGGATGATATAGATAATGATGAGCTGGACGACGTAGAGCCGGTGGGTGACGAGGCGCAACTCTATGAACACTTCCGTGTGGTGGTGGACAAGGGGCAGGAGATGATGCGGGTGGACAAGTATCTGTTCGACCGCTTGACGAACTCCTCGCGCAATCGCATCCAGAAGGCTGCCGATGCAGGCTTCGTGATGGCGAACGGCAAGGCTGTGAAAAGCAGCTATAAGGTGAAGCCGATGGATGTAATCACTGTGATGATGGACCGTCCACGCTATGAGAATGAAGTCATCCCCGAAGACATCCCCCTTGATATAGTATATGAGGACAAGTATCTGATGGTAGTGAACAAACCTGCCGGTCTGGTGGTGCACCCCGGTCATGGCAACTATCACGGTACGCTTGTCAACGCCATAGCCTGGCATATGAAGGATAATCCCGATTATGATGCCAATGACCCGCATGTGGGACTGGTGCACCGCATCGACAAGGACACCTCCGGCCTGCTGGTGATAGCCAAGACTCCGGATGCCAAGACGAATCTCGGCAACCAGTTCTTCAACAAGACGACAAAACGCCGTTACCAGGCGCTGGTCTGGGGAAATGTGGAACAGGATGAAGGGACCGTTGTCGGCAATATCGGTCGTAATCCCAGAGACCGCATGCAGATGACCGTCCTCCCCGACGACCAGGGAAAGCATGCCGTCACCCATTACCGGGTGCTCGAACGTTTGGGATACGTCACACTGGTGGAATGTATCCTTGAAACGGGACGCACCCATCAAATCCGTGTGCACATGAAGCACATCGGACACATACTTTTCAACGACGAACGTTACGGCGGACACGAAATCCTGAAAGGAACCCATTTTGCCAAATACAAACAATTTGTAAACAACTGCTTCGACACTTGTCCGCGGCAGGCATTGCATGCCATGACGCTGGGGTTTGTGCATCCCGTCACCGGAGAAGAAATGTACTTCACTTCGGAATTGCCCGATGACATGACCCGGCTGATAGACAAATGGAGAGGCTATATCAGTAACAGAGAATTAGAATGAAACGCACGATTGCTATTGTAGCCGGAGGAGATACCTCCGAATTCCACGTCTCCCTGCGTAGTGCACAGGGGATTTACTCCTTCATCGACAAGGAGAAGTATACCTTATATATTGTAGAAATGCACGGACTGGACTGGCATGTACAGCTGCCCGACGGCGCTAAGGCTCCGGTAGACCGCAATGACTTCAGCTTCGTGCTGGATGGCGAGAAAGTGACATTCGACTTTGCCTATATCACCATCCACGGAACTCCGGGTGAGGACGGCCGTCTGCAGGGCTATTTTGATATGCTCCACATCCCTTATTCGTGTTGCGGAGTACTGGCAGCGTCGCTCACGTACGATAAGTTTGCCTGCAACCAGTATCTGAAAGGTTTCGGTGTGCGCATTGCCGAATCGTTGTTGCTGCGCGGCGGACAGTCGGTAACGGATGAAGATGTGATGGAGAAAATCGGCCTGCCTTGTTTCATTAAGCCCAGCTTGGGAGGTTCCAGCTTCGGCGTGACCAAGGTGACGGCGAAAGAGCAGATACAGCCTGCCATAACCAAGGCATTTGCGGAAGCGCAGGAAGTAGTGGTGGAGGCCTTTATGGACGGAACCGAGATTACCTGCGGCTGTTACAAAACAAAAGACAAGTCCGTAGTGTTCCCCATTACGGAGGTGGTGAGCCACAACGAGTACTTCGATTATGAAGCTAAGTATAATGGCGAGTCTGACGAGATTACTCCTGCCCGCATTTCGGACGATTTGACCCGCCGGGTGCAGACGCTGACTTCTGCCATTTATGATATACTCGGGGCCTATGGCATTATCCGTGTGGACTATATCATTACCGAAGGGGAAAAAATCAATCTGCTGGAGGTGAATACCACCCCCGGAATGACTGCCACCAGCTTTATTCCCCAGCAGGTTCGTGCTGCCGGAATGGAGATGAAGGATGTAATGACAGATATTATAGAAAACAAGTTTAAGGATTAATCATTATTCATTATGAATGCGAACGTGGAATTTGATGAAATCCGTCCTTATCATGATGAGGAACTTCCTCAAGTCTATGAGGAACTGATTGCCGATGCGGCGTTCCGGCAGGCAGTGGATACTGTGATGCCTGGTGTACCTTTTGAAGTCTGGTCGCAGAAAATGCGCGCGTGTAAAACCAAGCTGGAATTTCAGAAGACCTTCTGCTATGGGCTTCTGTGGAAATTGGCGAAGGAGGCTACGGATGGATTGACTCTGGATCATTCTGCATTGCCAGACAAGTCGGCGGCGTATACCTATGTTTCCAACCATCGCGACATTATTCTCGATTCCGGTTTCTTGTCCATTCTGTTGGTAGACCAGGGTATGGATACGGTAGAGATAGCCATTGGCGACAACCTGCTTGTCTATCCGTGGATTAAGAAATTCGTGCGTGTCAACAAGTCCTTCATCGTGCAGCGTGCGTTGACCATGCGCCAGATGCTGGAGGCTTCCGCACGCATGTCCCGCTATATGCACTATACCATCAGTGAGAAGAAACAGTCTATCTGGATTGCACAACGCGAAGGGCGTGCCAAGGACTCCAACGACCGCACGCAGGACAGTGTGCTGAAGATGCTGGCAATAGGCGGTGAAGGCGACGTCATTGACCGCTTGATGGAAATGAACATAGCTCCGCTTGCCATTTCCTATGAATACGACCCTTGCGACTTCCTGAAAGCGCAGGAGTTCCAACTGAAACGGGACATTGAAGGCTATAAGAAAACGACGGCTGACGACTTGCTGAATATGCAGACCGGACTGTTCGGCTATAAAGGGCGGGTACATTTCCAGACGGGTGCCTGCATGAATGATGAATTGGCGAAGATGGACCGTTCACTTCCGAAGCCCGAACTCTTTGCACGCATGTCTGCACTGATAGACAAACGCATTCATGCCAGCTACCGGATGTATCCCAATAATTATGTGGCACACGACCTTCTCGAGGGGAAGGAGGATTTTTCCGACCATTACACTGCCGAGGATAAGCAGCGCTTCACGGCCTATATAGAACAACAGTTGGAGCGTATCTCCATTCCTAATAAGGACGTGGACTTTCTGCGCGGAAAAATGCTGCTGATGTATGCCAACCCGTTGAAGAATTATCTGGCGGCTATAAAAGAATGAATACATGAAGAAGTACTGTGATTGGTGGCTTTTGCCTTTGTTGGCCTGTCTGTTGGCTGGTTGTGGCGATGATGATTATCATTATCCTTCCGTGAAGTTGGAATTCTTGACTGCCTTTTCGGGGGCTGACGGCTATCTGCGGTCTGTTGTGACGGATGAAGGGGAAACCTTGCCGGTAGTGGAGGACAAGACAAAGACGAACATAGAGGCAAACGCTTCGGTACGTGTCATCAGTAATTATGCTTCGGAGGTAACTGCCGATGGAACTGCCGGTGCGGTGCTGTATGCCTTGAGCGGTGTTCTTTCTGTCGTTCCCCAAACGGTCGACAAGTTCGAGGAGGGCGTCAAGACAGACCCTACTGATGTACTGGGTATCTGGATGGGACTCGACTATCTCAATATGACACTGATAGTCAAGGAGAATGGTGAACATAAGTTCCATTTTATTGAGGATGAAGTGATTGTGGATACTGCTACCGGGTGTAGTGAAGTATATCTGACGCTGTATCATGACGCAAAGGAGGAGGTGGTGTCTTATACCAGGCGTGCCTACGCTTCCGTACCTTTGCGGCAGTATGCGGCAGAGGGTATACAGAAGGTTATGGTTCATTTCAGTGTGCACACTTATTCCGGTGACATCAAGACTTACGATTTTGTTTATAACCCTGACTAAAATGAAATATTCGATGAAGACATTGTTCGCGGGTTTTTGCCTCGTTTTTACCACCCTCTTTTCCTGCCAGCAGAAGGAGGGACAGTTCAAGTCTGTTTCGGTAGATGACTTTTCCACATTGATAGCCAATCCGGAGGTGCAGCTTCTGGATGTGCGTACTGTTGCCGAATACTCGGAAGGACACGTGCCCCACAGTATCAATATCAATGTATTGGATGAGTCGTTTGAAACGATGGCCGACTCCACTCTGCAGAAGGACAAACCGGTTGCAGTATATTGTCGTAGTGGTAAGCGTAGTAAAAAGGCCGCTGCCATACTGAGCAAAAAAGGATATATAATCTATGACCTTGACAAAGGTTTCATCGGTTGGGAAGAAGCGGACAAAGAAGTGGAAAAGTAATAGCGGTGTAGCTGAAATGCATTTGCTATAATTTCTTTTTAGGCGAGGATTACGCGGATTTCACGGAAAAATTTAAGAAAAGAATCCGCGTTTTCCGCGTAATCCGCGCCTAAAAAGAATAAAGTAGTCTTGTCCTCTGGTTAGAGGCTTTCAAGCAGTCTCTTTAGCACCACTGTTGCTGAAATCTCCCGGTTGGCCGCTTCGGGGATTACGATGGACTGCGGGCTTTCTATCACATCATCCGTCACAATCATGTTGCGTCGAACCGGCAGGCAGTGCATGAAGTAGGCATTGTTGGTAACGGCCATCTGGCGCTCGCCTACTGTCCAGGTGCGGTCTTTGCTCAATATTTGTCCGTAGTTGTCGCCTGTATAGGCCGCCCAGTTCTTGGCATAGACAAAATCGGCTCCTTCAAAAGCTTTCATCTGGTCATATTCTACGCGGGCATTTCCTACGAACTTGGGGTCGAGTTCATAACCTTCGGGATGTGTAATCACAAAGTCATAATCAGTTGCATTCATCCATTCGGCAAAGGAGTTGGGGACAGCCTGGGGCAATGGACGCGGATGTGGAGCCCATGTCATCACTACTTTGGGGCGTGCCGTCTTCTTATATTCCTCAATGGTTATCAGGTCGGCAAAACTCTGCAGCGGATGGCGTGTGGCAGCCTCCATGGAGAATACCGGCCGGCCGGAATGCTTGATGAACTGCTCCAGTATCACTTCGTTGTAATCGTCTTCCTTATTTTCGAAGCGTGCAAAAGAACGTACGCCGATGACGTCGCAATAGCAGCCCATCACGGGAATGGCTTCCAGTAAGTGTTCCGGTTTGTCACCGTCCATGATGACGCCACGCTCTGTCTCCAGTTTCCAGGCTCCCTGGTTGATGTCCAGTACAATTACGTTCATGCCCAGATTCAATGCGGCCTTTTGTGTGCTGAGGCGGGTGCGCAGGCTGGAGTTGAAGAAAATCATCATCAGCGTTTTGTTACGTCCCAGTTCCACATATTTGAAACGGTCTTTTTTAATCTCGAATGCTTCGTCCAGTGCAGACTTCAGGTTGCCGATGTCCTGCACGCAAGTAAAGTTCTTCATATTTACAGTCTTTTTAGTGTATCTATATCTTTGTTATTCGGCTGTCAAGGTCTGGTCTGTCCGGAACCTTCGACAATCCATTTGTATGTGGTGATTTCTTCCAGAGCCATCGGACCGCGGGCGTGCAGCTTCTGTGTGCTGATGCCGATCTCGGCACCGAGTCCGAATTGTGCGCCGTCGGTGAAAGAGGTCGGTGCATTGACGTATACGCAAGCGGCGTCCACTTCCCGGCAGAACCATTCGGCACGTGTCTTGTCGTCCGTAATGATGCATTCGCTATGTTTGGAACCGTACTTCCGGATATGTGCCAATGCTTCCTGGAAAGAATTCACGGTTTTAATGGCCATCTTGTAGTCCAGGAACTCTCTGCCGTAGCAGTCTTCAGTGGCAAGTCTCAACAGTTCGGCGGGATATTTGCCATGCAAACTGTGGTAGGCGGGTTCATCGGCAAATATCTCTACATTGCTTGATTGCAGCGGCAGGCATAGGTCGGGCAAATTAGCCAGGCTGTCGGCTTCGATAATCAGGCAATCCAAAGCGTTGCATACACTGACCCGGCGTGTCTTTGCATTGGCAATGATAGATGGACCTATGCTTATATCGCCATAGCGGTCGAAGAACGTATGGCATACGCCGGCACCTGTCTCTATAACCGGTACTGTGGCATTCTGGCGTACGAAGTTTATCAGGCTGCTGCTGCCGCGCGGAATTATCAAATCTACATAATCGTTGGCATGCAGTAGTTCGGCAGTCGCCTCTCTGTCGGCAGGAAGCAGTTCCACGATATGTGTATCTACGTTGAAATGCTCCAGTACCTCGTGTATCACGCTGATTATGGCACGGTTGGAATAGTCTGCATCGCTTCCGCCTTTCAGAATACAGGCATTGCCGCTTTTAAGGCAGAGTGAGAATACATCGAAACTGACGTTGGGACGGGCTTCGTAGATAATGCCTATGACACCGAAAGGTACACTGACCCTTTTTATCTTCAATCCGTTGGGTAATACGTTCTCTTTAAGGACTTTTCTCAAAGGAGAAGGGAGGGCGGCTACGTTGCGGATGTCCGCAGCGATGTCCTGCAAACGGCTTTTTGTCAGTTTTAGGCGGTCGTATTTAGGGTCGGTAGAAGGCATACGCTCCAAATCCTTCTGGTTTTCACTCAGAATGAAGTCTGTTTTGTTTATGGCAGCGTCTGCAACAGCCAGTAATATTTGGTTGATTTCTTTGTCGCTCAACGCTAGCATGTTACGGCTGGCATCTTGTACGGCGACAAAAGTTTTGTTTAAGTTCATTTTCTTACTGAGTATAGAGTGATAAATATGCAAGTATGAATATCGTGGATAGTATCCGTCTGTGGCCTATTCTATATATAGGTAGTCGTAGTGCACTACGGGTTTCTTTCCATGTTTTCCCATTGTTTCCCGTGCCTGGCTGGAGTCACAGTTGGCTTTTCCCACACCGATGGGTTTACCGCCGAAGTCGATAATCCGTACGATGTCGTCCTTCTCGAACTCGCCTATAACGTCAGTGATGCCTACCGGTAGGATGCTTACTGCTTTGTCCGAGAAGAGCAGTTCGGTGGCACAATGATTGATGTGCAGTTCGCCTTTGGCAAACCCTTCGCTGTGCGCAATCCATTTCTTGATGCTCGATACCGGTTCCGGAGACGGAATGAAACGGGTATAGTTTAATTCTTCATTATTCATTATTTTCACGAGGATGTTGTCCCGCTTCCCGTTGGCTATGATTACTGTGATGCCCTCATCTGCCACTTTGCGGGCAATGTTGGTTTTTGTCAGCATGCCGCCGCGTCCGAAGCTGGATTTGGAAGTTTGTATGTAGGAGGAGAGGTCTTTGCCTTGTTCTATTTCACGGATGACCTGAGAATTCGGGTCGGCGGGTGAACCGTTGTAGATGCCGTCTATATTGCTGAGAATGATTAGTGCCTGGGCATCCATCATGGAGGCTATCAGGCCGGACAGCTCATCGTTGTCGGTGAACATCAGTTCACTCACGGAGATGGTGTCGTTCTCATTGACAATGGGAATGACGCCGTTCTCCAGCATTACGGTCATACAGTTTTTCTGGTTGAGGTAATGGCGGCGGGTGGAAAAGTTCTCTTTCATTGTGAGCACTTGTCCCACGGGGATGCCATGCTCCCGGAACAGCTCGTAGTAGCGGTTGATGAGTTTGGCCTGCCCTACAGCGGAAAAGAGCTGGCGCTGGTCTACGCTGTCCAACTTCTTGGTGGGGTGCACTTCACTACGTCCCGAAGCAACGGCTCCGGAAGAAACAAGTATTATTTCTATGCCGGCCTTGTGCAGCTCGGCTATCTGGTCCACCAAAGCGGACATGCGGGTGACGTCGAGAGTGCCGTCACGACGTGTCAAAACATTGCTGCCTATCTTGACAGCAATTCTATTGAAATCAATCTCCATTTTCTCTCTTTTCGTATTCGCGGACTACTTCCATAGCGGCTTCGTAGTCCTTTTCATTGACGAGGACGGAAACATCTACCGCAGTGGCAGGCAGTACAACGTTTACTACCATTCCGTCTTTTGTTACAGCTTCAATATCACTATTTCCCAGCAGGCTCTTTACGAGTTCTGCTTCCCACGGTGAACCGGTGAACACCTCAATGAGTTTGCTTTTATCTTCTTCTTTCATGATGGTATGAATTTAGAGGTTTCTGTCTTACAAATATAACAAATGTTTTTGTTTTAATGTTTAATGCTGACGAATTTATAGTTCAATCCTCTCAACTCTTATCGATTCATTCAGGAAAGTAGAAGCCGATTCTGTGAATTTCTCCTCCGATTCCGTGGTGCGGTAGACGCATCTTCCACCTTTGGTACATTTTTTGTCCATTTCCGGATGGCGGTGAAGATAGTCTTTCAGGCTGTCTGCTACCAGTTCCCCCTGGGTGACGGTCGTGATGCCGTCGGGCATGTATTGCTGTATCTTGGGCAGCAGCAACGGGAAGTGCGTGCAGCCCAGAATGACGGTGTCTATCTGCGTGTCTTTGGCCAGCAGGTTGCCGATGTTTTTGCGTATGAAGTAGTCAGTACCCTCACCTTGTGCCTCATTGTTTTCTACGAGGGATACCCATAGAGGGCAGGCTTCACCGCTCACTTTGATGTCGGGGAAGAGTTTATGCACTTCCAGCGGATAGGATTCAGACTTGATGGTTCCTGCTGTGGCAAGCACTCCCACATGGCGGCTTTGGGTTATGTTCCCTATGCATTCTACGGTTGGGCGGATTACTCCCAACACACGACGCATTGGGTCGAGGCGGGGCAAATCATTCATTTGTATGTTGCGCAGGGCTTTTGCCGAAGCTGTATTGCATGCCAGGATGACGAGATGGCATCCCATCTCGAACAGTTTGGTGACTGCCTGTAAAGTGAATTCATAGACAATCTCGAACGAGCGGGTCCCGTAAGGCGCACGTGCGTTGTCGCCTAGGTAAATGTAGTCATATTGGGGAAGAGCTTCCCGTATCTTGCTTAGGATGGTCAGTCCGCCATATCCGGAATCGAATATTCCGATGGGACCGGCTGCAGAAGGTAATGTCTGTTTCATGCTTTCTAAAGACTATGTACCATGCAAAGATAATGCAAATTTCTCAGTAATGTATAAAAAATAAGCGCGGATAAAACTATCCGCGCTTGCTCTATCATAGATAATTCTATTATTTAATGCCCAATTGCGTTTTAACTTTGGCAGTTACATCGACGCTCTGTGCTCCTACGAATGGTATCGGGGTACGGGCCAAGTCGAAAATGTAGACAACACCTTCAGTTTTGCCGACAGCTTGGATGGCTTCGTCCAGTTTCTTATAGATGGGAGCCATAGCATCTTGCTGTGCTTTCTGCATGGACTGATAAGCTTCCTGTTGGAATTGTTCTTGGCGTTGGGCCATATCGTTTAATTCTTTCTGGCGTCTTTCAGCGATGTTTTTGGGCAAAGAATCTTGTTGGACAAGATATTCCTGATACTTCTTTTGGAATTCTTCGTTAGTGCGTTGCATTTCATCCTGATATTTTTTAGACATAGCATCAAGGTCGGCTTGAGCTTTGGTAAATTCAGGCATAACAGTGATTACTTCTTGAGAATTCATGTGAGCAAATTTAGCTTGCGCCATAGCTCCCAACGGGAGGGCGAACATAACTACGAGTAGTGCGATTTTTTTAAGCATAATGTTTATTATTTATTTGAATGATTATTCATTGGGGCAAATATAGCGCAAACTGAACGCAATACAAAATAAGCAAGCTTATTTTTAATCCTGAATGCAGTCTATATTCTGAAACAAATGTATGAAATTAATTTGAATATCCCAGTTTTGCAAGTACTTCATTGCTGACGTCAATACTCGGCGAGGCAAAAATGATACTTGATGCGGAAGCACGGTCTACAACTACCGCATATCCGTTCTGTGTCGCAATTTCCTTTACAGCATTGTATATTTCATCTTGAATGGGTTGCATCAGACTTTCACGTTTTTTATACAGTTCGCCTTCCGGACCGAAGTATTTGCGGCGCAGTTCGGCTGCTGATTTCTCTTTAGCGACAATCTCTTCTTCCTTTTTACCTCTCTGTGTTTCAGAAAGGGAAGCAATCTGAGACTGATAGTTCTTGTACAGAGTCTTGGCTTCTTCGGAAATCTTTTCGACTTCACTCTGCCATTGTCTGGAGGCTTGCTCCAGTTGTTCATTGGCACGTTCGTAGGCAGGAATATTTTCCAGGATATATTCCATGTCAATCAAGGCGAACTTCTGTGCATTGGCTGTTATACTTACTGCAAACAGCGTAAAAAGGATCAATAAACTCTTCTTCATAACGATACTGCATTAATTGTCAATTATCAATTGTCCATTGCTTAGAATTCCTGTCCCAGGATGAAGTGGAACTGGCTGCCGCCATATTGCGAGGAACCCATTATTTTGTCGAAACCGTAAGCCCAGTCGATACCCATCATACCGATCATCGGGAGGAAGATGCGGACACCGACACCGGCTGAACGTTTCAATTCGAACGGGTTGAACTTATTGACATCATGCCATGCATTACCGGCTTCCACAAACGTTAACGCATAAATACTGGTACTTGTTTCGAGCATCAAAGGATATCTTAATTCCAGTCCGAGACGTGTATAGGCATAACCTTCAGAACCGTATGGAGTCAATGAGCTGTTCTCATAACCACGGAGGGCGATACTTTCTGTAGCATAGCTGGAGTAGCCGGTCATACCGTCACCACCCACGTCAAACGTTTCGAACGGAGACTTTTTGTATTTGTTGTAGTGTCCCAGCAAACCGAATTCTACACGTCCCATCAGCACCGGAGTACGTTTGACGGTAATCGGGTCCATCAACGGGATGTAGACTTTGGATTTGAATTTCCACTTGTGGTATTCAATCCACTTGTGCATCTTGTTCATGTCTTCCTGGCTGCTGGTGCTGTACTTGCTGTAATCGGTACCGTCGAACAGAGAGAAAGGCGGTGTGATTTGTGCAGACAACGAGAACTCGGAACCTTGGCGCGGATAAATCGGGTTGTCGATAGAGCTACGGGACAAGGTCAGGTTGAGGCTGAGGTTATTACACTTACCGTTGGTAACCGGGAAGTACTGCCAGTCACTCAGAACATAACGTTGGTAAGACAACTCGGCTGTGAACTGGAAGTAGTCATCCGGCCACTTCAAACGCTTACCGAACATCACTGCAAGACCATACATCTGGATAGATTTGTCCGGGTCGTAATAATTCTCGTAGTTGTTGTAATTGCCGTAGTTGTACATACCGTAGCCATACATACCGCTATAATAGCTGTTGTAATAGCTGTTCATGTAGGCTGAATTGTAATAACGGCTACTGATGTCGGTCTGGCGGGAATAGAAAGCCGATACGGAGAATGCATTCGGGCGTTTACCGCCAAACCACGGGTCGTAGAATGAAACGCTGTATGACTGATAGTATTTGGCATTGGTCTGGCCGCTGATGGTCAATGTCTGACCATCGCCTTGCGGGAGGATACCGCGGTAGTTCTCACCCGGATGCAGCAGGTTGGACAGAGAGAAGTTGGTGAACTTCAGGCTTAACTTACCGATAATACCCGTTTGTCCCCAACCGGCGGAGAACTCTACCTGGTCGTTGGCTTTGGATACAAGGTCATAACCGATGTCTACCGTGCCGTCTTCCGGTCTCGGCTGGATGTCGGGCTGGATTTGTTCGGGGTCGAAGTGTCCCATCTGCTGGATTTCACGCATGGAACGCATCAGGTCTTCACGGCTGAAGAGTTCGCCCGGACGGGTACGGAGTTCACGGCGTACTACGTTTTCATACAAACGGTCGTTACCGTTGATGCTGACTTTATTGATGGTAGCCTGGCGACCTTCGTAGATACGCATTTCCAGGTCGATGGAGTCGCCCACGATGTTTACTTCCACCGGTTCGAGGCTGTAGAACAGATAACCGTTGTTGTAGTAAAGGTTACCGATGGCATCGTCATCGGTCATTGTACGCTCTTCAAGTAACTTTTGGTTGTAGACATCACCCTTCTTCATCTGGAGGAGGAAGTTCAGTTGTTCGGAAGGATACAGTGTGTTACCTACCCAGGTTACATTGCGGAGATAGTATTTCTGTCCTTCCTCAATCTGCATGAAGATGTCTACCGTGCGGTCATCGTAGGGCTTGATACTGTCTGTCACGATGATGGCGTCACGATAACCCAGTTCGTTGTATTTGTCGATAATCAGCTGTTTGTCCGCTTCGTAGTTGTCCTCAATGAATTTCTTGGTGCGGAACAGATTGAGCAGCTTGCCCTTTTCGTTTGTTTTCTTCATCACACGCTTCAGCTTCTTGGTCGTGAGGGCCTCGTTGCCTACAATGGTGATTTGATGTACTTTCACTTTCTCCTTCTTGTCGATGTCGATGTTGACAATCACTTCATTCTTCTTTTCCGGATCATCACGTTGGGTGATGATTACATCTGCATTCTTGAAGCCCTTGTCGTCAAAATAGCGCTTTATCAAGGTCTTGGCGCGGTCCACCAGATTAGGTGTAATCTGACCGCCCTTTATCATGCCGATTCTGCTTTCCAGGTCTTCACGCTCTGACTTCTTCACACCGTTGTAGCGTATGTCGGAAACACGCGGACGCATGGTCAGATGAATGGTCAGCCAAATTTGGTCGCCTTCAATCTTGTCTGCTGTAATTTCCACGTCAGAGAACAGACCGTGGCGCCAGTAGCGCTTACAAGCTTGTGTAATCTCGTCACCCGGCACGGTGATAGTCTGCCCTTTGGATAGTCCGGACAATCCGACAATTACATAATCCTCATAGTTCTGGGCTCCTTCGACCTTAATGTCGGCTATTTCATACTTCTTGGGTGTTCCCGAATAGAGTATAACCGGCTTTTCGGTTTCATCGGTGTTGTTTACGTCCTGTGCTGCTGTTGTCAGTGCGCAGCCGAAAAGGCAGACAAACGTTACGAGTATGGAGAAAATACGATAGTGCATCTTTTTATTTACTATTTTACAATTTACTATTTACTATTTGTGTGTCCGGTGATTAATTGATTTGCTCGCTGGTCTTGCCGAACCTGCGTTCGCGTTTCTGATAGTCACATATGGCTTTGCGTAATTCTTCTTCACGGAAGTCGGGCCAATAGGTATCACAGAAATAAAGTTCCGAATAGGCGCATTGCCAGAGCATGTAGTTACTAAGGCGGAGCTCTCCTCCGGTACGTATCAGCAGGTCGGGGTCGGGCATGAAGTGGGTTGTCAGATGACGGGATATGAGCTCACTGTCGATTTGTTCGGGTTTCAGCTCACCTTTCTGTACCAGGTCGGCTATTTGCCGGGCAGCTTCCGTTATTTCCCAGCGGGAAGAGTAGCTCAATGCCAGTACCAGGCACATTCCCGTGTTGTGGGAGGTGTGTGCCACGCAAGTGTTGAGCCGTTGCTGTACGTTGGCAGGCAGTTTTTCAATATCTCCTATTACCCGGAAACTGATATTGTTCTTCATGAACGTCTCTTCCTCTATGGAGTCGAAGAGCAATCCCATCAAGGCGGCTACCTCGTCCGACGGACGATTCCAGTTCTCGGTAGAGAACGTATATAAAGTAAGGTATCTGACTCCTAATTTAGCGGCTTCCTCTGCAATGACGTGCACAGTCTCTGCGCCGGCCTGATGTCCATAGCTGCGTTCGTGTCCACGCTGCTTGGCCCACCGTCCGTTACCGTCCATGATAATCGCCACGTGCTGGGGTATCCGGTTTAGATCGATTTCTTCCTTATATGACATCATTATTATTGTATTTCGAAGCCCAATCTGTTAAGACGTCCGCGCCATACTTCATTCTTGGTGCCGTTACCGCCGAATATCACCCAAATGAAGTCCCGTTTGTCTGCCGGGGCCACAGTTTTGTCTTTCGTCGGTTCCACTATAATGGAGTACGCGCCTTTCCCTTTGAATTCCTGGGGTAGCAGGAACTTGGTTTCTGTCTTGCTCCACGCAATGCCTGTGATGGAGTTGTAGATGGCGTCAAGTTCTCCTCCAAAGCAATAGAACATGTCGCCATAGTACATAATGGCAGGGTTGACCATGCCGGGACAAGATGTGTCGTACACCGTGTTAGCCAGGCTTGCCCAGCCTTTGCCGTCCAATGAGAACCAGGGTATTGTCTCTTGTTCGTTGGCCAGCGGCATTCCTGCCAGAACCACCTTCTCTACACCATTGCCGGTGTTGGTCTGGGTGGTGGATATGTTTTCGGTAGGGAATCCTGCCGGGACTTCCTCAAGGGTAAGGTTGTCAGCCGTGTTTTCCGCTTCCCAATTCTTTCCGTCTTTACAGATGTTGAAATATTGCTTTCCGTTGATTTCCACAATACCCGAGAGCCGGTCAGAGAAACCATTGATGAGGACTATGACATTGTCTCCCAATGTAGTGACTTCTGTCCAGGCGCCGCCGTTGGTAGAGCTGAATACTCTTTTGCTTTCTGTAACCATATAAAGCGCATTGTTATACTCTACGGCAGATGTCAGCTTTACGTCTGAGGGGAGGTTGCTGACATTGACTTTACTCCAGTTGTATTTATCGGGCGCAGTCGATGTCTTGTAAGCAGTACTGTTGGAAGTGTAGACAAATAGTTCGTCTCCCAGTACAACCGCTTTTTGCTGACCTAAATTGATGGTATTGGAGAATATATTCCCCCTTTTCTGCATGTCTGTCCATACGAGTGAGTCCGGGTCTTGCAGGTGTACATTAACTTTCAATTTATATTCGCGGACTGTAACACCGTCGGCGGCATGTGCTTTGAACAGCATGCCGGCATCGTTATTCATGGCGGGTCTCAAATCCACGGAGTCCGACATGACGAATACCGTGTCGGTAGGCGAGCCTGAAGTTATCCAACCGGTAACGGTCATAGTATCAATCAGAATACGGTCAATGATGGTATCTGAACCTACGGGCAATGAATCTCTGTTATAGATGAGTCTATTGAGCTGGTCAATTGTAAATTTGTAATGTTTGCCATGTATGGTATCGATACCAAAAGCATGTATAGTAGCATCGGAGCTGAATTCATAATTGTCGTCAGAGTCAAGGCATGAACTTAGAGCAAATGACACAATAAGAAAACTCACAATTACTGATAGAAACTTTATTCTCATTTTGAAAGTTAGTGTTTATTTACAAGTTGCAAAAATAGGAACATTTTTTTCTATAAACAGCTTTACGGGGAAGTTTTATATAAAATTATAGATAATATCCCCCTTTTTCTCGATAAAAAAGCCCTGAAATGAGGCTATTGACTGTTTCTTGAGGCCGTATAATGGCGAAAACTCCTGCCGAAAGAATACTCTGTTGCAAATGGATATCCGTCACTGATTTCGGGTGCTTTGACGCCGGAATGAAGAAGGTGCGGAGCTTCTTCCACAAAGATTTCGTCCCACAATCCGGCATCAATGAAGGATTGGAGCGTTTGGCTGCCACCCTCTACCAAAAGGGATTGTAATCCGCGTGTATACAGCATTTCCATGATTTCGGGGAGTATATTCTGCCGGTAGTCGCTGACTGGCAGATATTCTACATTCGGTAGCGGAGCGTGCGGGATTTCTGTAAAAACGAGGGTCGGCACGCTACCGTCAAATAGGTGAAGGCTGGGGGATAGCTTTTGTTGCCGGTCCAGCACGATACGTACCGGTGAACGACCATACCAATGGCGGACATTCAGGCCGGGATTGTCCAGTTCAGCCGTACGGGTACCTACTAATATGGCACTGTGCTCTGCCCGTTTCTTGTGTACCAGCATCGAAGTCAGCGGGCTGGAGAGGATAACCGGTTTACCGTCCGTGCGGGAGTAATCGATATATCTGTCAGAAGATTCCGCCCATTTTAGGGTGATGTAGGGGCGTCGCAAAGTATGGAAAGTGATGAACCTGCGGATGAGCTGCCGACATTCTGTTTCCAGCACTCCGACAATAACTTCACGTCCGGCATCCTTCAGTTTCTGTATGCCTCGGCCCGCAACCTTAGAAAAAGGGTCCCGGCACCCGATGACGATGCGTGGAATCTGCTTCTCGATGATGAGGTCTGCACAAGGAGGAGTTTTGCCATAGTGCGAACACGGTTCCAGGCTGACATAGATGGTGGAACGTTTCAGCAGGGACGTGTCTTTCACGGAACGGATGGCGTTGACCTCGGCGTGGGCTTCTCCACAGCGCACATGGTATCCCTCGCCTATGATTTTCCCGTCACATACTATTACCGCTCCCACCATCGGGTTGGGTGCTGTATTGCAAAGTCCGTTTTGTGCCAGTTGGATGCATCGCAGCATATATTTCTCTTCTTCTGAATTCATATCCTTGCTTGTCTTTTGGTTGAATAATCAAAATTAATGATTACTTTTGCAGCCCGAATAAAACCGGACTCCGAATGAATGTAACCGTTTCACATATCCGCAGTGCTTTGCAGGAGTGCTATCCTCCCCGGGAGGCAGCCAATCTTTCCCGTATTGTCTGCTGTGAAATGTTAGGTCAGAGTCATATTGACTATTACCTGGGCAAAGATATGATTTTATCTCCAAAGGATGAAAAGGAATTGGAAAGCATTCTTTCCCGTCTGTGCAATTTTGAGCCCATACAGTATGTGCAGGGTACTGCCCGTTTCCTGGGACGTACTTTTCGGGTGGCTCCGGGGGTGCTTATTCCCCGTCCCGAAACGGAAGAACTGGTGGAGAGGATGCTGGAGGAAGTCGCTCCGGCTTCCCGTATTCTCGACATTGGCACTGGAAGTGGGTGTATTGCCGTCACTTTGTCTAAAGAGTTGCCGGAAGCGGAAGTAACTGCTTGGGACATTTCCGGAGAAGCTCTTGCCATAGCCGGCGACAATAACCGCCTTTTGCAGACCTCCGTACAATTTGTACAGCGTGATGTCCTGACGTATCAACCGACTGAGGATGAGTACTTTGATGTAATCGTCAGTAATCCGCCTTATGTTACGGAAACAGAAAAGAAGGACATGGAGCCAAATGTCTTGAACTGGGAACCTTCGGGAGCTTTGTTTGTTCCAGACAGCGACCCGCTCCGTTTCTATCGGCGTATAGGTGAACTGGGACGGAGCATGCTGACGGTCGGCGGCCGACTCTATTTTGAAATCAACCGGGCATTTGGAGAGGCTGTCGCTTCGATGCTTCGCAAGCAAGGCTATACGAATGTCCGTATCCGAAAAGATATTTCCGGCAACGACCGGTACGTAATTGCAGAACGATGATAGAAATAACTGAAACTGAAGCTTTGAACAGAGTGGCGGCATATTGCTCCACTGCCGAGCATTGCCGGGCGGAGATTGCGGAGAAACTGCAACGCTGGGGCATTGCCTATGATGCCATAGACCGTATCATCAACCGTCTGGAACAAGAGAAGTACATTGATGAAGAACGCTTCTGCCGTGCTTTCATCAACGACAAATACCGTTTAGCCAAATGGGGCAAGATGAAGATAGGGCAGGCGCTCCAGTTGAAAAAGATATCTTCATCTGTCTATTGGCCCTATTTGAACGAGATTGATGAGGAGGAATACCACGCCGTCTTGCAGAAACTGCTGGCGGCAAAGCGTAAAAGCGTCCGTGCCGAAAGTGAGTATGAGTTGAATGGCAAACTGGTGCGTTTTGCCTTGAGCAGGGGGTTCGAAATGAAGGATATATGTCGTTGCATAGAGGTTTCTGAGGAAAATGACTACTCCGAATGAAAATTATCGGCTTTCTCTTTTTTATTCTCATTCTGTTTCCGTATTTTTGTGCCATATTTATCATATATAGATTAGTTTTGCTATGAAAACTTTAGAAAGATTGTTTGCAGAGAAGTTGCTGAAGATAAAAGCGATTAAACTACAACCGGCTAACCCGTTCACTTGGGCATCCGGATGGAAGTCTCCGTTTTATTGTGATAACCGCAAAACCCTTTCTTATCCTTCTCTCCGTAATTTCGTAAAGATTGAAATTACGCGTCTGATTTTGGAACGTTTCGGACAGGTGGATGCCATTGCCGGTGTGGCAACGGGAGCTATCCCGCAAGGTGCCTTGGTGGCCGATGCATTGAACTTGCCGTTTGTATATGTACGCTCCACTCCGAAAGACCATGGACTGGAGAATTTGATTGAAGGTGAACTTCGTCCCGGTATGAAGGTGGTAGTCGTGGAAGATTTGATTTCTACGGGTGGAAGCAGCTTAAAGGCTGTAGAAGCTATCCGCCGTGACGGATGTGAGGTCATCGGTATGGTAGCTGCCTATACTTATGGTTTCCCGGTTGCCGAAAAGGCTTTCAAGGATGCCAAAGTGCCTTTGGTGACGCTGACCAATTACGAGGCTGTGATGGAAGTGGCACTGCGTACGGGCTATATCGAGGAAGAAGATGTGGAGACTCTGAATGAATGGCGTAAAGACCCTGCACATTGGGAATCTGGAAAATAAGAACTTATTTGTAAAAATGTTAATATGGATAAAAGAGCCATTCGGATAGATTCTGTCCGGATAGTTCTTTTTTCTTTTTGAATACGATTGATTATGACGAAATTTGAGAGTGGAGTGAAAGTTGTACCGGCTTCACAAGAAGCTGTTTATGAAAAGCTTTCCGACCTGAGCAATCTGGAGAAGGTGAAAGACCGTCTGCCTGAAGACAAAGTGAAGAACTTGAGTTTTGACGCGGAGAGCATGACGATAGAGGTGGCCCCCGTGGGAAAGATTACGTTGCAGATTGTGGAGAAGGAACCTTGCAAGTGTATCAAGTTTGCAACAACCACTTCACCGCTGCCCTTCAATCTGTGGATACAGATTGTACCCACCACCGAAACCGAATGCAAAATGAAGCTGACCATCGGCATGGATATAAATCCGTTTATGAAGACCATGGTGCAGAAACCCTTGCAGGAAGGACTGGAGAAGATGGCAGATATGTTGGCGATGATACAATATTAATCACTAACCATTAATCATTAGAAACAACGTGGCTCAGAAACTTTGGGAAAAATCCGTTCAGGTAAATAAGGATATCGAACGCTTCACGGTAGGCCGTGACCGTGAAATGGACCTTTATTTGGCAAAGCACGATGTGCTGGGTTCCATGGCGCACATCACGATGCTCGAAAGCATTGGCTTGTTGACGAAGGAAGAACTGCGGCAATTGCTGGCCGAATTGAAGGAAATCTATGCGATGGCCGAGCGTGGAGAATTTGTGATAGAAGAGGGAGTGGAAGACGTTCACTCACAAGTGGAACTTATGCTGACGCGCAACTTGGGTGATATAGGTAAGAAAATACACAGCGGACGTTCGCGCAACGACCAGGTGTTGCTCGATTTGAAGCTCTTTACCCGTGCAGAGATAAAGGAAGTGGCAGAGACTGTGGAACAATTGTTCCATGTGCTGGTTATGCAGAGCGAACGCTACAAGGATGTACTGATGCCGGGTTATACACACTTGCAGATAGCCATGCCGTCTTCTTTCGGACTTTGGTTTGGGGCATACGCCGAGAGCCTGGTGGACGATATGATGTTCCTTCAGGCAGCTTTCAAGATGTGCAACCGCAATCCTTTGGGTTCTGCTGCGGGATACGGTTCCTCGTTCCCGCTGAACCGTACGATGACTACCCGTCTTCTGGGATTTGATTCCCTCAACTACAACGTAGTGTATGCCCAGATGGGGCGTGGCAAGATGGAGCGTAATGTAGCTTTCGCCCTTGCCAGTGTGGCCGGAACCATATCGAAATTGGCTTTTGACGCATGTATGTTCAACAGTCAGAACTTCGGTTTTGTGAAGCTGCCGGACGATTGCACTACCGGCTCCAGCATCATGCCTCACAAGAAGAACCCGGACGTCTTTGAACTGACGCGTGCCAAGTGCAACAAACTGCAATCCCTTCCCCAGCAGATTATGATGATAGCCAACAATCTTCCTTCCGGCTATTTCCGTGACTTGCAGATTATCAAAGAGGTCTTCCTGCCTGCTTTTCAGGAACTGAAAGACTGTCTGCAGATGACGACTTACATTATGAATGAAATCAAGGTGAACGAACATATTCTTGATGATGACAAGTATCTGCTTATTTTCAGTGTGGAGGAAGTCAACCGCTTGGCACGTGAAGGGATGCCTTTCCGCGATGCCTACAAGAAGGTGGGACTGGATATTGAAGCCGGAAACTTCTCGCACAGCAAAGAGGTGCATCATACCCATGAAGGCAGTATCGGAAACCTTTGCAACGATGAAGTCTCTGCCCTGATGCAGAAAGTGGTAGATGGTTTCAATTTTGAGACCATGCAAGCTGCAGAGAAAGAGTTGCTGGGCAGGTAAAAGGTTCTGCGGGTTCAAGTCCCGCTGCGAGTACTGTACTTTTATAAAAAAAAATTTGGCAGAAACGGGAAAACTGTTTATCTTTGCACCCGTTCTCCAAATGCGGAAATAGCTCAGTTGGTAGAGCATAACCTTGCCAAGGTTAGGGTCGCGAGTTCGAGTCTCGTTTTCCGCTCTCTTTGAAAGGATGCTCGAATGGTGGAATGGTAGACACGAAGGACTTAAAATCCTTTGGCCATTGCGGCTGTGCGGGTTCAAGTCCCGCTTCGAGTACTCGATTAAGCTCTGTGAATCATTGATTTGCAGAGCTTTTTCTTTATAAGCTCTTGATATGAAAGACCGTTTCCCTATAGCGAACAAAGTGTTTCCCTTAATAGAACAAGTTGTTTCATTATGGCGAACACTTTGTTTCACTTGGAAAAACATTTCGTTTCATCATATGAAAACAGACTGTTTTTCCTTATTGGAACAAACTGTTTCTCTATACTTGAACAAAGTGTTCATCGCTGTGAACTAACAAACTAACTATAATACTATAGTAGATGATATGCGCGTGGCACTTACTAATATGTGCTTGCAGATGAAATAAAAGAATCTATATAAATAGCCTCCTCTTTATTGTTCAGAACAGCTTGGGGCGTTTGTTATTGAACCGATAGCCGATACCCAACATCAGATAATTGGGCTCATGAAATTCCCGGAGGTTATATCCTATATGGAGATACGAATTGCGTGTTACGTCTATTTTCAGGGCAAGAATCTGATAGAAAGACTTCATGTCACCGCCGCCGTGCAGAACATTGGCTCCCAGACCGATACCTACCGTGAAGTAAGGCATGACAAATTCTCCGCGGGCGGATAAGCCCAATGCCATCTGTTTCTTGGCGGGCGGAGTATAGAAGCCGTTCTCTTCCTCGTACGATTCTTTCATGTTCGCACTGTGGTCGTATACGCCGTCCAACGCCACACCGGCGCGGAATTTATAGCCGAAGTTGTACATGGGTGCAAAGCTGAAACCGAACACGTTGTAAGTGCCGGGTGCGGGTACCTGGCCACTACTGCCCTCATGGGCCACTGCTTTCTTTCGCCAGGAGCCGAACAAAGTCAAGTCGTAGCTGACGTGGCGGGGGAATGGAGGAACAATAGGGCGTTGCCATGATTGGGCGAGTTCATCCGCTCTGCGGTTAAAGTTATATACCAGTCCCACTTTGCAGTCCACCGTGTTCAGACCGGAGTTGGGATATTGGGTGTTTCCGTTGGAAAAGTGGCTTCCGGTAGCTCCTATCATCAAGTCGAACTTGGGGGAGAGTGCCCACTTTAAGTAGAGGTTCACATTGAGATAGGCATTCACTTTCGAGCCGATAATCTGGTTCTCCGGGTTGTCATATTCATCGTAGGGTTTCCAGCCGAACGATGCGCCGAAGTTCCATTCATAGTTCAAGGATATGCGGGGGCTGAATTGGGCGATGCGTCCCCCTTGAAACAGATAGACCGCCAGCGGGTTGCCCAGCTCTTCCGGATTGCCGAAGTTGAAATAGCCGACTCCAATCCCTTGATAGGCTCCTATATAAGCCTGGTCGGCAACGGTGTGGGGACGGAGCTGGAAGGAGTATTTCAGATGGCCGGCATAGGCATTTTTCATGGCCTTGTATTGGTGGTTGGAGTACTCCAGAAAAGGGTTGGTCTGAAAAATATAGCCAGCACGCCCTTCTACGCCTAATCTGTGGATGAAGCGCTGTGAGAAAGGGAGTGTGTCCCGTTTGTATTCCGAATGGCTATCGGATGTCCATTGTTGGGCGTATATTGTATCAGACAAGAAAAGTACCGCTCCTAAGAAAGCCAGTATTTTCCATATCTGCATTCTATTTTTCATATGCCGTGTCGGTCTTTCTTGTTTATAAATGTTCCAAGTGAAGTTTAATTTCGTGCAAATATAGTTTTTTTCTCCTTTTGGTATTCACAATGAGACAACTATTTGTAAAAAGAGGGGGTAAAACGGAAATCGTCAATAGAATGGCCGACTTCGGTTTTATCCCCTCCTTATTCATTCACCCGGATGTTGTCTTATGATTCAGATACTGGGTGGCGAGTGTTATTTCCGGTCGTTCTCCCGGATTTCCACACGGCGGATTTTCCCGCTGATGGTTTTGGGGAGCTCATCAACAAATTCGATGACACGCGGGTATTTGTAGGGAGCCGTCACTTTCTTCACATGGTTCTGCAACTCCTTGACAAGCTCTTCTCCGGCGCGTGCCTTGTACTCTTTTGCCAACACAATCGTAGCTTTTACCACTTGGCCGCGGATTTCATCGGGCACACCGGTAATGGCACATTCCACTACGGCTGGGTGGGTCATCAATGCACTTTCCACTTCGAACGGGCCGATGCGGTAGCCGCTACTTTTGATGACGTCGTCGGCGCGACCCACGAACCAGAGGTAGCCGTCTTCGTCCTTCCAGGCTACATCTCCCGTGTAGTAAATGCCGTTGTTCCATGCCTCGTGGGTGCGGTTGGCATCACGGTAGTATTCCTTGAACAATCCCAGCGGTTTGCCTTTGTCGGTACGGATTACAATCTGTCCCTGTTCACCGGCTTCCACGGAACGTCCTTCGTGGTCTATCAGGTCTACATCGTATTGCGGATTGGGCAATCCCATGCTGCCGGGTTTCGGTTCCATCCACGGCATGGTGGCAACGGTAAGGGTCGTTTCGGTCTGTCCGAAGCCCTCCATCAGCTTGATGCCCGTTAACTTCTTGAAGGTCTCGAATACAGCGGGGTTCAAGGCTTCTCCGGCGATGGTGCAGTATTCCAGGCTGGATAGGTCGTACTTCGTAAGGTCTTCGTGAATGAGGAACCGGAAGATGGTGGGCGGTGCACAAAGCGACGTGACGTGATAATCCTGTATCTTCTCCAGTATGGCTGCGGGAGTGAACTTCTCGTGGTCGTATACAAATACGTTGGCACCGGCAATCCATTGTCCGTAGAGCTTGCCCCACACGGCTTTTCCCCAACCGGTGTCGGCAATGGTGAGGTGTAGGCTGCTCTCTTTCAGGTTGTGCCAGAAGCTGCCGGTGACGATATGTCCCAACGGATAGGTGAAGTCGTGGGCCACCATTTTGGGCTCTCCGGTAGTACCGCTGGTGAAGTACATCAGGGAGATGTCATCGTTCGTGTTCGGATGTTCCGGTTTCACGAAAGGAGCGGCGGCCTCGATACCTTTGTGGAAGTCTTCGAATCCTTCGGGAGCTTCCGGCCCGACGCTTACGAGGCGTTTCACAGAAGGAGACTCTGGCATAGCTGCCGTGATATGGTCGGTGATGACGCTTTCGCCGGCACAGACTATCATTTTAATGTCTGCGGCGTTGCAGCGGTATACGATGTCTTTCTTCGTCAGCAGGTGGGTGGCGGGAATCACCACTGCACCGAGTTTGTGCAGTGCCACAATGCTGAACCAGAATTCATAACGGCGTTTCAGTATCAGCATCACCATGTCTCCGTGCCCGATGCCGAGGCTTTGGAAATAGGAAGCCGTCATGTCTGTGTACCGTTTCATGTCGGCAAAGGTAAACTGCCGGCATTCGCCCTGGTCATTGGTCCACAACAGTGCGGGTTTGTCGGGCTGCTCGGCTGCCCAGGCATCCACTACGTCGTAGCCGAAGTTGAAATTCTCCGGTACGTTTATCTTCAAGTTCTTGATGAAGTCCTCCTGTGAGGTGAAGGATGTTTGAGATAAAAATCTTTCTACCATAACTTTATTACATGATTACTGCCAGGAATTTTACAGTCTTTCCGTCAAGCGCCTTCATGCCATGCGGCAGTTTGGAGTTGAAGTATAGACTGTCTCCTTCGTTTAAGATTAAGTCTTTGCCGTCGATGCTGACCATCATACGGCCTTCCAGTACGAGGTTGAACTCCTGACCGGTATGGCTGTTGTAATGTATCGGCTCGCTGTCCGGTTTCGGTTCTACGGTCACGATGAACGGGTCTGCCGTGCGGTTGATGAAACCGGCTGCCAGCGATTGGTATTTATATGCCTTGGTACGTTCTATACTGGTTCCTTTTCCGGCACGTGTCAGGAAGTAGGAGCTCATTTTGGGCTCTTGCCCAAACATCAGTGCGTCCAGTGATATGCCGTAGTGCCGTGCTATCTTCTGCAGCATGCTGACCGAGATGTCGAATTCTCCGGTTTCGGCCAGACGGTACTCTTCTGCAGAGATGTCGCAGTCGCGGGCGATATCGTCGGCAGTCAGTTCCAATACGTCACGCAGTCCGCGCAGGCGTTCGGCTATTTGTCTGATTTGTTCGTCCATAATTATATTTTTTTAATGGGTTGTTATTAAAGTGTGGCAATGTGCCAATAGGCTGCACAATGTTTAATTATACCGTAGCTCATAGGCATATCGGGACATCGTTACATTAGCACATTAAATATCATTTACTCGCTTTGATGGCTTTAATCACAGTGGAGGTGAATCCTTCATGTTCCAGCTCGTTGATTCCCTTGATGGTAATTCCTCCGGGGGTACACACCTTGTCAATCTCAACACTGGGGTGCGTGTCGTTGTTCAGAATCAGCTCGGCTGCCCCTTTCACGGATTGTGCCACCATGCGCATGCCGTCTTTGGGATAGATACCCATTTCAACGCCGGCCTGCATGGCTGCCTGGATATACTTAAGCACGTAGGCGATGCCGCAGGAAGTCATGGCAGTGGTTGCCGCAATCTTTTCTTCGGGAATGAGCATGGCGAGTCCCATCTGGTTGAAAATGTCCAGCATCAGTTGCTCCTGCTCCTTGGTGGCATTGCGGCTGGCGATGAGTGTCATGCTTTCCATCTCGCTGATGGCGGTATTGGGAATAAGACGGAACATGGTCATTTCTTTGTCTGCTACATAGTGTGTCAGCTCTTCAAAAGGAATGCCGGCTGCAACGGATATAAGAATCTCTGTGCCTTTTAGTTCCAGTTCCTTTATCACTGGCTCCATCAGCCATGGCTTCACGGCAAAGATTATCATATCTGCACCGGCTGCCGCTTCCTGGTTGTCATTGGTCACTTGCAATGCGGGGAATTCTGCCTTCAGCTTGTCCAGCTTGCCCTGGGTGGGGTTGGAGACAATGATGTTACCGGCAGGGATGATTGTTCCTTTTGCCAGCCCTCGGGCAATGGCTCCCCCCATATTTCCTGCACCGATAATTGCTGTTTTCATATCTTTTTGTTGTTAAAAGAGTTGTTTTGCTGGCAAAGGTAGATAAATTTTCTACAAAAAACGACCGAGAGAGAAAGGTATTCTGCTTTTCGGTCGTTTCTTTTGCTGGCTGATTATTTGTGTCAAATATTAAAGTACTTTCTTGAAGCGTTCCAAGAATTCCTTTGCTTCATCCATGCCGAGGCACAGAGGCGGCAGCAGGCGAAGTACATTCGTACCGCTTACACCGGTGAATACATGCTGCTCTTTCAGTAGTCTTAGGCGCAGTTCCTTGATGGGTTCTTCAAATTCCAGCCCTATCATGAGTCCGCGTCCGCGAACGTCCTTGATTTGAGGGAATTTCTTTAGTTCCGTTATCAGGAAGTTGCCGACTTGGGCTGCATTCTCTATCAGGTTTTCCTGCTCTATCACATCCAGCACGGCAAGGGCGGCACTGCAAGCCAGGTGGTTTCCGCCGAAAGTGGTTCCAAGTTGCCCGTATACCGGTGTAAACATTGGGCTGATGAGTACGCCTGCCATCGGGAAACCATTGCCGATGCCTTTTGCCACGGTGATGATGTCGGCTTTGATGCCGTTGTACTGATGGGCGAAGAACTTGCCGCTGCGTCCGTAGCCGCTTTGGATTTCATCGAGAATCAAGACTGTGTTGTGTTCCGTACAAGTCTGGCGGAGAGCCTGCATGAATTCGTCTGTCGGCAGTTGGATGCCGCCTACACCTTGTATGCCTTCGATAATCACTGCGCAGACATCTCCTTTGGACAATTCGGCCTTCATGGCTTCGATGTCGTTCAACGGGAGGTAGGTGACGTGCCCGCAGTTGTTGATGGGAGCGATGATTTTAGGATTGTTCGTTACTTCCACCGCCAGTGAGGTACGTCCGTGGAATGCTTTTGAGAAGGATATCACACGGGTACGGCCATTGTAGAAAGAGGCGAGTTTCAAGGCGTTTTCATTGGCTTCGGCACCGCTGTTGATGAGGAAGAATGAGTAGTCGTCATAGCCACAGACTTTTCCCAAGCGTTCTGCCACTTGCTGTTGCAGCTTGTTAATTACTGAGTTTGAGTAGAATCCTAACGTAGCAACTTGGTTACTCACCATCTCTACATAATGTGGATGTGCATGTCCGATTGAGATGACTGCATGGCCACCGTAGAGGTCGAGGTATTCGGTACCGTTCTCGTCCCATACATGGCAGCCTTTTCCTTTGACGATGTTGATGTCAAAGAGAGGGTATACGTCGAATAAATTCATTTTTTTTAGAATGCAGAAGGTTTCAACCGTAATCCTACGGTCTCTTCCAGGTTAAACATTAAATTCATGTTATGGACAGCTTGTCCGCTGGCGCCTTTCAGGAGGTTATCAATGCAGGAAATGATAAGCAGTTTGTCGCCATGCTTCTCCAGATGGATGAGGCATTTATTGGTATTCACCACTTGCTTCAGGTCAATGTTCTTTTCCACGACAAATGTAAAGGAATCTTTGGCGTAGTATTCTTCGTACATACGGATGATTTCTTCCAGAGCCACTTTGGTCTTTACTACGATGGTAGTGAAGATACCGCGCGGGAAGTCACCCCGGTAGGGGATAAAATCTATTTCTGCATCGAAACTGTTTTGCAGCTGGCGGAGTGATTGCTTGATTTCGGGCACGTGCTGGTGCTCGAAAGCTTTGTAAACACTCATGTTGTTGTTGCGCCAGCTGAAGTGGCTCGTGGCACCCGGTTTCACTCCGGCACCCGTACTTCCGGTGATGGCATTCACCATGATGTCATCATTCAGCATCAGGTGCTTGGCGAGCGGCAGCAGCCCCAATTGTATGCAGGTGGCAAAGCAGCCCGGATTGGCTACATGCTTTGCCTTGCAGGTGGCGCGGCGGTTCAGTTCCGGCAAGCCGTAAATGAAATCGTGGTCAGGAGAGGCTATGCGGTAGTCCATGGAGAGGTCGATGATTCTCAACTCCTCGGGCACGTTGTGGCTTTCGAGGAATTTTCTCGTGTCGCCATGTGCCGTACAGAAAAACAGCACGTCGATTTCTTCCAGCGGAAGCTGGTCGGTAAATACCAAATCTGTTTCACCGTACAGTCCTTCGTGTACATCAGTAATTTTGTTGCCGGCGTTGCTTGAACTGTTTATGAATACGATTTCCGCTTCCGGATGGTTGAGCAGTAAACGTATCAGTTCGCCTGCCGTGTATCCGGCTCCGCCGATGATTCCTACTTTAATCATTTCTATAATATCTATTGGATTCTTCTGGTATGATAATCAATAATATAATGTATATAATTACACCTGCAAAAGCAGTAAAGACGGTAGCGAACGTATAAACGATGCGTACTAAAGATACGTCAAGTCCGAAAAAGTTTGCCAGTCCTGCACATACACCGGAAAGTATTCTTCCGGTTCGGGGACGTGTCAGTTTCCGTTTCTTGTCCGTCATTTAGATTTTCTCGTCTTTGTGATTTGAATAATATGCACGCAGTGCCGTGGAGGTTACTTTGATGAAGCCCTTGGCATCTTCTGCCGTCCAGCCTTTCTGCATTTCGCCGTATTCGCCGAACTTGTTTTTCACAAGGTCGTCCTTGCTTTCTACACCTACGGTAGAGAAGCAGAGTGGGTGAAGCTCGAGGATAGCCGTACCGTTTACGTTGCGTTGCGAGGATTCCAGCATGGCTTCGATGTCGCGCATTACCGGTTCCAGATATTGGCTTTCGTGCAGGAACATGCCGTACCAGTTGGCTACCTGGTCCTTCCAGTATTGCTGCCATTTGCTCAAGGTATATTTCTCCAGGAACTTGTGTGCGCCGATAATCAGCATGGGTGCGGCAGCTTCGAAGCCTACACGGCCTTTGATACCGATAATCGTGTCGCCTACGTGCATGTCGCGTCCGATACCGTATGCCGCACCAATCTCTTCTACCTTCTGGATGGCTTTGATGGGGTCGTCGAATGTCTCGTCGTTCACGGCTTTCAGCTCACCTTTTTCAAAAGTGAGGCGCAACTGCTCGCTGCCCTCTTTGGTGCAGTGTTTCAGATAGGCGCTTTCGGGCAACCCTTGCGCGGAATCCAGAATCTCGCCACCACAAATGGAAGTGCCCCACAAACCTACGTTATAGGAATATTTTAGTTTGGTGAAGTCGGCGGCAAAGCCGTGTTTGTTCAGATAATCAATCTCTTCCTGACGGCTCAGTGCCATGTCGCGTGTCAGCGTGATGATTTCCACGCCCGGAGCCATGACGAGGAAAGTCATGTCGAAACGAATCTGGTCGTTACCCGCACCTGTAGAACCGTGGGCGATGGCATCCGCGCCGATTTCGTTGGCATAGCGTGCAATGGCCAATGCTTGGAAGATACGTTCGGAACTTACAGAGATAGGATAGGTGCCGTTACGCAAAACATTGCCGAATACCATGTATTTCAAGCTTTTCTCATAGTATTCCTGCGTCACGTCGAGGGTGACGTATTCTTTGGCGCCCAGCTTGTAGGCATTTTCTTCGTTTGTCTTCAACTGTTCAGCACTGAAACCGCCCGTATTGGCACAAGCTGCATATACTTCGTACCCTTTTTCTTTGGTAAGATACATCACCGTAAACGAGGTATCCAAACCTCCGCTGAATGCGACTACTACTTTCTTCTTCTTTTCCATATCCTTAGTATTTTTATATTTTATCCTCTTCGTGCAGCTTCGGGTCGTAAAGCATTGCTGTGCAAATGCAGAATTTACGGTTCTTAGCTACCAATATATCATGGTTTATACAGCCTTCGCAACCTTTCCAGAACGATTCGTCATCGGTCAGTTCGTTGAAGGTGACGGGCACATATCCCAGCTCGGTATTCATTTTCATGACGGCAGCTCCGCTGGTGAGACTGAAAACTTTAGCATTAGGCCAGCGTAGGCGTGCCAGGCGGAAAGAAGCGGTCTTGATACGTTTTGCCAGCCCCAGTCCCCGATATTTGGGGTGTACTATCAAACCGGAGGTTGCTACATATTGCTTGTTACCCCAGCTCTCTATGTAGGTGAAACCGGCAAAATCATCTCCACACAAGGCTATGATGGCCTTTCCTTCTTTCATTTTAGTAGCTACGTATTCGTGTGTGCGTTCTGCGATGCCCGTTCCGCGTACCTTGGCAGCTTCCCGGATGGTATCCAAAATCTTGTCTACGTAAACTTCATGTGAGGCGTCAGCCACCATCACATCAATTTGTTTCGAATCCATTTCTTATTTAATTTCTTGTTTTTTGTTGTTATCTATCATTTAATGTTCGGGATGATTTGCGATAGGAAGCTGCGTACCTCGTCATGTGACGCTGCTTCGTGCACCACCAGCATGATGGTGTCATCTCCGGCAATGGTACCCAGAATGGCGGGACACTCTCGGTTGTCGATGTCGTAGGCCATGCTGCTGGCATATCCGGGCCGGGTACGGATGACGGCAATATTGCCCGAAAATTGAAGTGAAACGAATCCGCTTGTCATCAACATCTCACTTGCACTCTGGTCGTTCGAACGTTTATACATGATGTTGTTGGGCAGCACATATACGTATTTACCGTTCATGTTCGCTGCTTTCGCTACTTTCAGCTGTTTCAAGTCGCGTGACAAGGTGGCTTGTGTCAGTTCAAAGCCTTCCTTGCTCAAAGCTTGCAACAGTTCTTCCTGAGAACTGACGTCTTTGCTTGAGATAATCATCTTGATGGCGTCTAACCGATTGGCTTTTTTCTTCATTTTCTGTATAATTATTCTAAGAGTAGTGCAAAATTAGGGATTATTTCGGAAAGAATATGCAAAAAGGAGAGCTTTTTTATTCTTTTTATACATCGGGTGTACTGTATATGTTGTTTTTGTTCTCTTTGTTGGAGTCTTGTTTGTTCTTTTACGTTATTGGAGATTGTTTCCGTATGTCTTTGGTAAATGTTGATATAATATAGAATAGATATGCAATTGTCAAATCTGACACCCTTTCAATCAAAAACTGTACAAAAAGTAGGGGGATAATCTCCTATTTTTGTATCGTTGAATAGCAACTAAAACTAATTACCATGAAACAATGCTTTTTTGCGGTCGACTTGGGGGCTACCAGTGGTCGCACAATTCTGGGAACTTTTACTTCGAATGGTTTGGAAATGGAAGAAGTAAACCGTTTCCCAAATCATCTGATTGAAGCTGGCAGACATTTTTACTGGGATATTTATGAACTTTACCGTCATATTATTGAAGGGCTAAGGATTGCCGCCCGTAAAGGTGTAGAAATAACTTCCATCGGTATCGACACTTGGGGAGTAGATTTTGTCTGTGTAGGTAAGGATGGGGGATTTCTTCGCCAGCCGTATTCCTATCGTGACCCTCATACGGTGGGTGCTCCGGAAGCGTTCTTCACACGTATACCTCGTAGCCATGTGTATGGATGGACGGGGATTCAGGTGATGAATTTCAACTCCTTGTTCCAACTTGATACATTACGCCGTAATCATGACAGTGCATTGGCAGCTGCAGATAAATTGCTGTTTATGCCTGATGCTTTGAGCTATATGTTGACCGGTCAGATGGTAACGGAGTATACTATTGCCAGTACGGCACAGTTGGTAAATGCCAATACCTGCAGGCTGGAGGATGCCTTGCTGCAGGAGATTGGACTGACACAAGCTCATTTCGGGCGTTTTGTCTATTCTGGTGAAAAAATAGGGGGCTTGACGGAGGAAGTACAACGAATAACCGGACTTGGCGCTGTCCCCGTGATAGCTGTTGCCGGGCATGATACGGCTTCTGCTGTTGCTGCCGTACCTGCCATGGACCGTAATTTTGCTTATCTAAGTAGTGGTACTTGGTCTCTGATGGGAGTGGAGACGGATGCTCCAGTCATTACTGCTGAAACAGAATCCTTGAATTTTACGAATGAAGGCGGTGTGGAAGGAACCATTCGTTTGTTAAAAAATATTTGTGGTATGTGGCTGCTTGAACGTTGCCGTACCGAATGGGGGGAAATCCCTTATTCCGAACTCATCGTTGAGGCTGGTACTTGTGAACCATTCCGTAGTCTAATTAATCCGGATGATGCTTTGTTTACCAATCCGGCGAATATGGAGCAAGCCATCAAGACCTATTGTTCCGATTATCGTCAGCCTATTCCCATGACACATGGACAGATAGTACGCTGTATCTTTGAGAGTCTTGCTTTGAGATACCGTCAGGTGCTGGATAGCCTGCGAAATCTTTCACCACGTCCGGTGGAGGCTTTACATGTTATCGGTGGCGGTAGCCGTAACGAACTGCTTAACCAGTGGACAGCCAATGCTGTCGGTATTCCCGTGATTGCCGGACCTTCCGAAGCTACTGCTATCGGTAACGTTATGGTTCAGGCATTGGCTGCCGGAGCAGCTAGAAACATTGCTTCCATGAGACAGCTCATCAACCGTTCCATACCATTAAAGACTTTCTATCCGCAGGATATGGAGGATTGGAATACCGCTTACCTGCACTTCAAGCAATTGACGATGACTAATTATAATGGATAATGATTACCAATAACTTATAACTCATAATCAAATCACGTATCATGAAAGAAGATTTGATAAACAAAGCGTATGAAATTGCTAAAGAGCGTTACGCAGCTCTCGGATTGGATGTAGAAAAAGTAATGGAGCAACTTCAGAAAGTGTCTATCTCCATGCATTGTTGGCAGGCCGATGATGTTCAGGGATTCGAATCTGCCGGCTCATTGACCGGTGGTATCCAGACAACAGGAAACTATCCCGGTAAAGCCCGTAATATGGAAGAACTGCGTTCCGATATTTTGAAAGCTGCTTCTTATATCCCCGGTAAGCACCGTTTGAATTTGCATGAGATTTACGGTGACTTTGGCGGTACCTTCGTAGATCGCGATCAGGTAGAGGTGAAACATTTCGAAAGCTGGATGCAATGGGCAGCCGAGAATGGTATAAAATTGGATTTTAATTCCACTTCTTTCTCTCATCCGAAGAGCGGTAATCTTTCTCTGGCTCATCCGGACCAAGGTATCCGTGACTTTTGGGTCGAACATACTAAACGTTGTCGTGCCATTGCCGAAGAAATGGGGCGCCGCCAGGGAGATCCCTGCATCATGAATCTTTGGGTGCATGATGGTAGCAAGGATATCACTGTAAACCGTATGAAGTATCGTGTGCTTTTCAAAGATTCTCTCGACCGTATTTTTGCTACGGAATACAAGCATATGAAGGACTGCCTTGAATCGAAGGTGTTTGGCATAGGTTTAGAGAGTTATACAGTAGGCTCCAATGAATTCTGTATGGGCTATAGTGTACAGCATCAGAAACTTATTACCATTGATACCGGGCACTTCCATCCTACGGAAAGTGCTGCAGACAAGGTGTCTTCCATGTTGCTCTTTGTCCCTGAGCTGATGCTCCACGTAAGCCGTCCGGTACGTTGGGATTCTGACCATGTAACTATCATGGATGACCCCACTCTTGAACTTTTCCAAGAAATTGTCCGTTGCGATGCACTGGACCGTGTACACATTGGTCTTGATTATTTTGATGCTTCCATCAACCGTATCGGTGCTTATGTAATCGGTACCCGTGCGGCGCAGAAATGCATGTTGCGTGCGTTACTAGAACCATTGGCAAAGCTTCGCGAATATGAGGCCACCGGTCAAGGTTTCCAGCGCCTTGCTCTGCTCGAAGAGGCTAAGGCTTTGCCTTGGAACGCTGTTTGGGACATGTTCTGTCTGAAAAACAATGTTCCGGTAGGTGAGGAGTTCATCGCTGAAATAGAGAAGTATGAAGTTAATGTAACCTCTAAAAGAGGATAGGAAACCCTTGTAACTGACAGAAATGGAAATAATATTAGGGTTATTGATTATTGCCATCGGAGCATTCTGCCAATCCAGTTGCTATGTACCCATTAACCGCATCAAGGAGTGGAGCTGGGAGTCGTATTGGATTGTACAAGGTGTTTTCGCTTGGCTGGTTTTTCCGTTCTTGGGCGCGTTGCTGGCAGTACCTGCCGACAATTCGCTGTTCGAGATTTATGCAAACAATCCTGCGGATACGCTTTGGACTATGTTCTTCGGAGCTTTATGGGGAGTGGGGGGACTGACGTTTGGTTTGTCTATGCGCTATTTGGGCGTAGCTCTTGGGCAGTCTATCGCTTTGGGTACTTGTGCCGGATTGGGAACGATATTGACTCCGGTATTTACTGGTAAGGCAGGAGATTTGACAACATCGGTTATTGTTGGTGTAGTGGTCACGTTGGTAGGTATTGGCATTATCGGTCTGGCCGGTAGCATGAAGTCTGCCAGCCTGAGCGAAGAAGAGAAGAAGAAGGCCGTAAAGGATTTCAATTTTACTAAAGGTATTATTGTAGCCCTTCTTGCCGGATTTATGAGTGCGTGTTTCAGTATAGGATTGGGTTTTGGAGAGAAACTCTGTTTTGCTGAAAGTGCGGATATATTCAAGACACTGCCTGCTACATTGATGGTGACACTGGGTGGTTTCATTACGAATGCCGTCTATTGTTTCTATCAAAATTCCAGGAACAAAAGTTGGGGCGATTATGGCAAGAAATCCCTTTATGTAAACAATGTCTTGTTTTGTGCTTTGGCCGGTGTGTTGTGGTACAGCCAGTTCTTTGGTCTTAGCTTGGGTAAGGGATTCCTTGCTGCCTCTCCGGTATTGCTCACATTCTCGTGGTGCATCCTGATGTCGTTGAACGTAACGTTCTCCAATGTTTGGGGTATCCTTTTGAAGGAATGGAAAGGGTGTACACCCAAGACAATTACAGTGCTTGTCATAGGCTTGGCAGTCTTGATAATTTCTTCTTTCCTGCCACAGTTGCTGGGGTAAGTTTAAATACCTATCTTTGAATATAAAACTAAAATATATCTGCATATATGAAATCAATTCTAGAAAATCGTCCGGCGCTGGCTGCGGAAGTTAATAAGGTGGCTGAGGTGGCTGGTTATCTCTGGCAGAAAGGTTGGGCAGAACGTAATGGGGGCAATATTACGGTCAACATCACTGAGTTTGTAGACGATGAAATCAAGGCTATGTCCGCCATTAGTGAGGTGAAATCAATCGGTGCTACTTTACCTTATTTGAAAGACTGCTATTTTTATTGCAAAGGCACCAACAAGCGTATGCGCGATTTGGCCCGTTGGCCGATGGAGAACGGTTCGGTCATCCGCATTTTGGATGACTGTGCCAGCTATGTCATTATAGCCGACCAGTCTGTACAGCCTACATCGGAACTTCCTTCCCATCTTAGTGTACACAACAATCTGATAGCGAAAGGTTCTCCCTATAAAGCTTCGGTGCATACGCATCCTATTGAGCTGGTAGCCATGACTCACAACAAGAAGTTTCTGGAAAAAGATGTAGCTTCGAACCTGCTTTGGAGTATGATACCGGAAACAAAGGCTTTCTGTCCCCGCGGTTTGGGCATCATCCCTTATCAACTTCCCAGTTCGGTAGAATTGGCTGAGGCTACCATCCGCGAACTGGATGACTATGATGTAGTGATGTGGGAGAAACATGGTGTGTTTGCTGTGGATGTGGATGTGATGGCTGCTTTCGACCAGGTGGATGTACTCAATAAATCCGCCCTTATTTATATCGCTGCCAAAAATATGGGTTTTGAACCGGATGGTATGAGCCAGCTTCAAATGAAGGAAATGTCCGTAGCGTTTAATTTGCCCAAATAATTGTTTTAACAGATAGTGTGTAATTATGTATAGAATGATATTGAATGAGACCTCTTATTTCGGTGCCGGCTGTCGCGAAACGATTGCCGTGGAGGCTGCCCGCAGAGGTTTCAAAAAGGCTTTCTTTGTAACGGACAGAGATTTGATCCGTTTCAAGGTGGCTGATAAAGTGATTGAAGTTTTCGAGAAGAACAGTATACCTTATGAGCTCTTCAGTGATGTGAAGGCCAATCCTACCATTACCAATGTACAGAATGGTGTGGCTGCTTTCAAGGCATCCGGTGCCGATTTTATCGTGGCTTTGGGTGGCGGCTCTTCCATTGATACGGCAAAAGGTATTGGTATTGTTGTGAATAATCCGGATTTTGCAGATGTGAAGTCTCTGGAAGGTGTGGCGGATACTCGTCAAAAGGCTGTCCCTACTTTTGCTTTACCTACTACGGCGGGAACTGCTGCTGAGGTGACCATCAATTATGTTATCATTGACGAAGAGGTCAAAAAAAAGATGGTTTGTGTAGACCCTAATGATATTCCGGCAGTAGCTATTGTTGACCCGGAGCTGATGTATTCCATGCCGAAAGGATTGACTGCTGCAACCGGTATGGATGCACTGACTCATGCCATAGAAAGCTATATAACGCCGGGTGCATGGGCTATGTCGGATATGTTCGAACTGAAAGCCATTGAAATGATTGCTGTCCATTTGAAAGCTGCCGTAGACAATGGCAGCGATCCGGTTGCCCGCGAGGCCATGTCTCAAGCGCAATACATTGCCGGTATGGGGTTCAGCAATGTCGGTCTGGGCATCGTTCATTCCATGGCCCATCCTTTGGGTGCCCATTATGACACTCCGCATGGGGTGGCCAACGCATTGCTTCTTCCTTACGTAATGGAGTATAATGCAGCGTCCCCGGCTGCTCCTAAATATGTCCATATTGCGAAGGCGATGGGAGTCAATACGGAAGGTATGAGCGTGGAAGAAGGTATATGTGCTGCTATTGCTGCTGTCCGGAAATTGTCTTTAAGTATTGGCATTCCACAGCGGTTGCGTGAAATCAATGTTAGGGAAGAGGATTTGCATCAATTGGCTATCGATGCTTTCAATGATGTCTGCACCGGTGGCAATCCGAGACCTACATCTGTGGAAGATATAGAAGCTCTGTATCATAAAGCTTTTTAAGGCAAGCGCTATTTTAGGTTACATGTCTATTCCCGTCCGTGATGAATAATATTCGCTGCGGACGGGATTTTTCATAAATAATCTCTATTTTTGTTCCGGAGCTATTATGGAAGGCACGTGTTATGACTAAAAATTATAATGATTTAGGAGTAGAGTTTAAGTACCTTATTGTAAATGACATGGACCAAAAATATGGTCTTTGGGTAAATACTGTGGGCTTTCAGTCTATCCAGCCTAACTCTCCTTATCCGTTGAAAGATCATCCTACCGGTTATTTTTTCAATGCGCAGAAAGGACGGATTCTACGCGAGTACCAGTTGGTCTATATCACTAAAGGGAGGGGGGTGTTCTCCTCGGAGACCACGCCAGAGAAGCAAGTGTGCAAAGGACGACTGATGGTGCTGTTTCCTGGTCAGTGGCATACATATTATCCTTATGTGCAGACGGGTTGGAATGAATATTATATTGGTTTCGAGGGAGCTGTGATTGATGATATGGTGAAAGGTGGTTTTCTATCGAAAGAGAATCAAGTGTTGGAGGTGGGGTTGAATGAAGAGCTCGTTTCACTTTTCTCTCGCGCTTTGGAAATTGCGGAAGCTGATAAGATTTCTTCCCAGCAATATCTTGCCGGAATTGTGCTACATATGATAGGGATGATATTGTCCATCTCTAAAAACAAGATTTTCGAAGTGGGTGATGTCGATCAGAAAATAGAGCAGGCTAAAATCATCATGAACGAGAATGTATTCAAGGATGTTGACCCGGAAGAACTGGCAATGAAGTTGAATATCAGTTATTCTTGGTTTCGCAAAGTATTTAAGGATTATACCGGCTATGCTCCTGCAAAATATTTCCAAGAGCTAAAGTTGCGTAAGGCTAAGCAATTGCTGGTGGGTACTTCTTTATCGGTGAAAGAAATCTCTTTTATGCTCGACTATAAGTCTACCGAGCATTTCTTCTCCTCGTTTAAGAAACGTACGGGGTTCACTCCATTGGAGTATCGCTCTTATGGTTGGGAAACCGGAGGAGAGGAGGTATAAAACAAAAAAAGACTTAACTTCTAAAAGTTAAGTCTTTTCTGTCGGAATGAGGCGAGTTATTGTGCACGTATCTGCTTCGCCAAAGAGCTGGTTATTAGAAAATGATAATATGTTGATTCGTTGATTACACATTGAGTTTGTCCCGATTTCGTCCCAGATAGACTTATATGTAGTGTTAATATTTAGGTATTATATACTCCGTTTCTCCAAACTTGATTAACTTGCAGTGGCACATTTTGCATCGTTCTCCTCGGGGGCATCTTTTTTAGTTTCTTTGAGTTGTTCTTGTAATCTGCCAATTTCACGGTTTAATTCTTCATTTCTTATTCTTAATTCTTTGTTTTCTTCTTTTAGATGTTGAAAAAGTACATCTGTGGGATCAGGACTTGTGAATTTATCTCCAGTTCCAGTAATAATCCACATAAGGTTAATCTGTGGATATTTGACGAATATATTATTTAAAACTTCAGTGGTTATATCATCCACTAAGTTTGTTAAATAGGATGCTGATTTACCAATATTCATAGAGAAAGCCCTGCGTGATACAGCCATTTCATCGCATATATCAAATAATCGCTGCTGAATAACTGATGTTCCAGACTTCTTTTTCATAATCTTTGTTAATTGAGTAATATATTATCTAATTATGCAATATTATTGAATAGTATACTCGTTATATTTGCATTGTAATTCAAATCACACGAAACAAATGTACAAAGAAATCGAAACTCCTGCAATAGCGAAAAAACGCTATTACTTTAAAAAAGGCTATCGGCAAGTGACTATAGCTCAGAAAGATGAAGTTCGCCGTATTTTGATGTCCGCATTGAATATTACGCGTTACACCTATTTTTCGCATTTGCTTAATAATGGCATTGTGGATATTTCCATGTCAAAGTATGAAGTTATCACGGCTATTCTTCAAAAATACGGAGTAACTGATATTTGGGATATTGTTCCGGAGAATCAAAAATTATGATGGTATGACTGCATTATCAGAACGGGAAGCACAGATTGCAGAACGTATAGCTTGGGGGGCTTCCCAAAAAGAGGTGGCTTGTGACCTTGGGATTTCTCGTTATACAGTGGATAATATTCTTCGCAGGATATATCAAAAACTTCATATAGGCAAGATTAATGAATTGTCTGCTTGGTGGTTCTGTACGCATTTCAATATCAGTTTTGAATTGTCTCCTCTAAAACGTACCATTGGTGCAGTTGCCTTGCTGATTTTAGTGATTCTCAATGATTTTACTTCTGGAGATACTTATTGTCGTAATCGGTCAAGAAAGGCCAGGACAGAGGTTTATGTGCGTTTAAAAGAGATTGTTTAATTATTTAAATACTATTAGTTATGACGAGTGAAAATCTGACAATGCACAACAAGGTTCTTGCATACCTTATCGAGATAGTGCACGAAGAGGCGGTTCCGGTGAATATCGAAATCGGTTCCAGACATGTAGATGCCAACGGCGATACGCAAGTGGATGTATTGCTGGAGTATGAAGAGCCGGACAAGGAGTGTGTCAATGAAGCGATGGCCAGGGCTATCAATGCCATGGTCATAATGAATCAGTAAAGATAGGTTGATGATGACAGTTGTTTTTTTATGGATATCGCTGATTGCGCTGGTGGCCGCCTTGATACTATGTGTCTGGGCAATGCGGAAAGCATCCGGCTCTTACCGAATTCTCTTTCTCTTTGATATTATCGTCTTGATGATAAATATTGGGATAATAGGATTTGCAATAGGTTGTCTATCTAATATGCGGTAATATGAGAGATTTGAAAATGACAGATTTCCCGACATATCCTTGGGAGATCCTTGACGTGTATCAGGACAACAGTTACTGTTACAATATCCGTCCTGGCCAACATGTCATTGGAGATTTATTCGATGATTCCAGAACGAAGCTGGTATCATACAACAGAAAATCACATGTGCAGATAATCTGCGTATGCGACCCCTACAAGCCGCCTTTCTATGCGCGTGAATGTATGTATGGTGTATATTCGGCATGGAGAGAAATCGAAGAGGACATCTTTAACTTGGAGCTGGCGGGATATTCTACCAAGCAAAAATTTCCACCCCTATGTACATCACACCATTATTTTTGAATATTATGGAAAATGAATCATTTGAAAGGGCTAAAGCCCTCAAGGAAGAGATTGAAAAGTGTGATTCCCTGCTTGATTCAATCCTGAAAAGCAGCAGGGAATGCTGTGTGTATCGCGATGCCGATAGGGGTACTCGTGACCTTGTTGTTATCCCCCTTCCCAAGTATTGTACCCAGTACATTATAGATGGACTTTACGTGAGAAAGTGCCGGATGGAGCAGGAATTTAAAGAGTTATAACAATCTAATGACAAGAATCATGGTTACTAAAACAACATTCAAAAAGAAGTTTCCGGACGTTAAGGTGCAGAAGCTACAGACCAGCGTTGTCTTTAGCAGGCAGCAGGTAGAAGAAACCGTATTGAAGGTGTGCGATTCTCTCGGTACCGGACTGCTTTATTACAATTATGCAAACAGATGGATAACCGTTTATGCCTCCGAAAAAATGAAAAAGGCACTGGACTCAATGAAACCGGGTTCTGAGGTATTTCACGAACATTATGGTGTTTATGGTAAAGTGATAAGCGATAAGCCATTTGTCATCTGTGGAGAATTGTGTATCAGGGTTGACTTTGGGGGAATGCCTGACAATGGAGCATATAGCTGTGTATGTTTTGTAATGTAATTGAATAAATATGAATATAGAACAATGGATTGGGGAGGGATTAGCTGTGCGCTTGTTTGTGCAATACCTATAGTGGTCATTATCTGTGATACTGTAATAAAAGTATTTGAAATGAAATATAAAAAAGAAGATGAGAACTAAGTTAATAAAAAAGCATAATCCGCAATCTTTTTTGGATGATTTAAAAAGGGTACGAGAGGTCATGGTTTACGCAGAGTGCACCAATTCTTATTATCAAATCTTAAAAAAAGACTTGCTGAGAGATGCTGAAAGGAAAGCAATCACATACTATATAACGGATACTATATTCATTATAAAAAGGAATGTGATGGTAGTCATTTAACGAATAACAAAACAGATATGACCCCAATGGATAATGAGTTACAATGCAAGAGATGTGGGAAGCCGATAAAAGGTGGTTGCTACAATGCTCCCGATGGACCTTTTTGTGTCGATTGCTGGGATAAAAAAATCAGCGAGAAAGTTAAAAAGGATTATGAGAAACAAGCCTTAAAGAGATTGCAGGCTATTGGTCTCGGTTTTAAAACAAATCAATAATGAATAAAAAAGAAATATCAATGAAGAAAGGTCAGAAGGTGCGCATCCTGCGTACCAATCAGGTAGCGACAATCGTCGAAGTGGAATTGATTCGTAAAGGTGGTAAGGTACACCGCTACTGCCATCTGAAGACAGATGAAAAGTCATATTTGTGGTTGGATGCCTCAGAACTGGGGAGTGTGGTGGAGGAAGTGAAGGTCTCGGTAGTTGATGACCGGAACCGGGAACTGCACTTGGCTATATGCCAGGACTACTCCAAGGATAAGATAACATTACATCTTACCGGCAAGAATCCGGATAATCTGAAGGAAGCTTCCGGACTATATGCGAGACTGATGAACTTGTTCATTGGGAGCCTGAAGGAAACGCGGGAACTGTAGGAGCAGATAACGTCCTTGATAACTCTCCTATAAAACAATTCCTTTGTACCCTTCAATGTTTAAAACATGGACTTGCTTCAATATCTTCCGGACGATAGTCGATCCTGGATTCAGTCTTATATAGAGCTGGTAGGAATGGAGAGGTTGACGGAATACTATGACAAAGTATTCATCGATCTGTACGAGATGCTGCCCGGTGAATCTTTCCGGGTACTTGAAAAGGTCAGTCCGGAGAACTATGGCCTTTTCATGAAATGCGTGTATTCATGCTTGTGTGAGTTTGACTTGTATGATATATGCAGCTATTATATCGAAGAACAAGGTACTGTCATCCTTAGAAGGTAGTACCCGAATATAATATACAATGATAGACGAAAGAATCATAGAACAAATCTTAGACCGTGCTGATATTGTGGATGTAATATCCGGTTACGTCGATCTGAAGAAGAAAGGAGTAAATTACCAGGCGTGCTGCCCTTTCCATAAGGAGAAGACCCCCAGTTTCTTCGTGAGCCCGGCACGCGGCACCTGGCACTGTTTCGGATGTGGCAAGGGCGGCAACGCCGTCGGTTTCTTGATGGAGCACGAGACGATGAGCTATCCGGAGGCCGTCAGGCACCTCGGCAAGAAATACGGCATAACCGTCGAGGAAGAGAGGCTGACTCCCGAGCAGGAACAGGCACGCATGAAGCGCGAGTCGATGTTCGTAATCAACCAGCGGTGCGCGGAGCATTTCCGCCAGAATCTGCTGGACCCGGCCAACAAGGCTGCCGCCGAATATGTCAAGGGGCGCTGGGGGCTGGAGTATGCCGAAGAGACGGGCATTGGGTTTGCGCCCGACAAATGGGATGATTTGTTGAACTTCGCGCAATCGGCCGGTCTTTCCATAAACTTGATGAAGGAGATGGGGCTGCTATCGGACAACAAGGAAAAGGCTAAAGAAAGGGGGACGGAGATTAGGACTTTCGATGGTTACCGTAACCGCATAGTTATTCCCATACGCGACCGTTTTCGACGGATTATAGGCTTTACCGCACGTGACATGTCCGGTGAGAAGGTGGCCAAGTATATCAATTCGGCTGAAAATGAAATCTACCATAAACGTGATTCAATTTTCGGAATTGATACGGCCATACGCCAGGCTGCCAAAGAAGATAAATTCTATTTGGTGGAAGGGGCGCCCGATGCGATGCAGCTTCAGCGTATTCGTGTCAACAACGCTGTTGCCCCTCTTGGAGGCGATTGGACTGAAAGCCAGATGGAGCAACTGAAGAAGTACGCCACTAAAGTTTGCTTCCTTCCGGATGCGGACCCGCCCAACCCAGATAAAGGTGAGAAACTGGGTGCCGGCATTCGCAACGTGATGCGTAACGGATTGCAGGCGATGAAGTGTGGGTTTGGTGTATCGGTCAAAGAGATACCACTTGGGGAAGCGCAGAGCAAGAATGATCCGGATACCTACTGTACGAGCATTCAGAAGTTTCAAGAACTGAAAGAGGTAGATTTCATTCCATGGTATGCTTCATATATATTCCAAGACATCAATACCACCGAAGAGCGAAGTGATGCTGTCAGCACCATCTGCTCCATGGTGGTCATGGTGAAGGACGAAGTCAAAGAGTCCATGTACCTCAAACAGCTCCAGTCATTCTATGATGACAAGAAGTTGTGGCAAACGGCCATCAACCGGGCCAAGAAGCTTGATAAAGCCAAGCAAGTCATTAATGAGAGCAAAAAGATAGACCGTGACCTTTATCAAAAATATGGCTTCTATGAAGAATACAATGCTTACTTTGCATTGGCTGGGGACAGTGGGAAAGCTGTGCAATGGAGCAATTTCACCATGTTGCCTCTATTCCACATCAAAGATTCCCTCCTGCCCAAACGTCTCTACCGAATCAAGAATCAAAACAAGCAAGAGGAAATCATAGAGATGAAACAAGAAGACCTGGTGTCATTGTCCAAGTTCAAGCAAAAGGTAGAAGGCCTCGGCAATTATATCTGGCTGGCCACTGAAAAAGAACTCACAAAGCTGAAGATGTTCCTTTACGAACAGACCGAGACTGCACTTGAGGTGACACAGCTTGGCTGGCAACGGCAGGGGTTCTTTGCCTTCGGTAACGGATGTTTTGATACGGAGTGGCATATCGCGGATGAATACGGTATCGTACGGTTGAAGAATGGCAATTTTTACCTACCGGGTTGTAGTACCATTTATCGTGATGACATCAAATTATTTCAGTTCGAACGCAGGTTTGTACACACCACGTACAACAATGTCAGCATAAGGGTGTACAGCGAACAGTTGATTCGTGTATTCGGAGACAATGCTAAGGTTGGCATCTGCTTCTTGATTGCTTCCCTTTTCCGGGATATTATTTCGGGGCAAACTAAAAGTTTTCCCATCCTTAATCTGTTTGGTCCGAAAGGTAGCGGCAAATCAGAACTCGGTCACAGCCTGATGTCGTTCTTCATCATCAATAATAATCCGCCAAACATCCAGAATGCGACTATTGCAGCCTTGGGAGATGCGGTGGCACAATGCGCCAATGCGCTGGTGCATATTGACGAGTACAAGAATTCCATCGACCTTGACAAACGGGAGTTCCTCAAAGGCTTGTGGGACGGAACCGGCCGAAGCCGCATGAACATGGACCGGGACAAGAAGCGGGAGATTACGAGCGTGGATTGCGGTGTCATCCTATCCGGTCAAGAAATGCCGACAATTGACATCGCCCTATTTTCCAGGTTGATTTACCTGACCTTCACCAAAACGGAATTCTCCACGTCTGAGAAACAGGCATTTGACCAATGCAAGTCAATACGCGACTTAGGACTGTCGCACCTTACTTTGCAGCTGTTGCGCTACCGGTCAAAAATGGAGACGGATTTCACGTCCTCCTATCGCCAGTGTATGGGGGATTTGAATGAACGCTTGAAAGGCGAGAGCATAGAAGACCGCATCCAGCGGAACTGGGTCATTCCGTTGGCCGCCTTCCGCGCGCTTGAAGCGGTGCTCGACGTGCCATTTACTTACCTGGAGCTGCTGAACATCTGTGTGGACGGCATCATCCGACAGAACCGTGAATGCAAGAGCAACAACGAACTGGCCAACTTCTGGAATGTGGTCAGTTACTTGCAGCAGGACGGTGAAATATTCTTAGAGTCGGATTTCCGCATTGATTATTTGTCCGGGCTGAAGACAAACAAGGTCAAGGACCTCGCTTTTAAGCAGCCACGCCCTATCCTGCGTATGCGCACAGACCGCATCTTCATGCTGTATAAGAAGTTCAGCAAGCAGGTGGGAGATACCGCTTTACCGACTGAATCGTTGAATTTCTACTTGGAGAACTCCAAAGAATACCTGGGGGTACAAAACTCCGTCCGTTTCAAGAACATATTGAAGGGGGTAGAAGTAACCAAAGAACTGGAGGCCGGTGGACAAAAGTATTATAAGAAAACCAGCGTGACCAAGCAGGCCCTCTGCTTCGATTACACGGAGCTGATGGCAAACTATAATATCAATCTCAACATTGATATGGGAATGCCTGACGAAGAGGAAGAAGGGCGGGATAATAAACCGCCGGAGGACAAAACTTCTCCATATAAATTTTAATGTCTATCATAGTTGTGCGGAAGCTCTTGCCTGTGAAGGTAGGGGCTTTTTTCTTGCCTTTTTGAGACAAAAAAGATGCTTTATTTTGGGGCAAAAAATGCTTCTACACTTTCTACACTTTCTACATCTTTATAAATCAGTGTTTTATGTCATAAAAAGATGTTCTACAAGCTTCTACAAATTTCTACAAAATGCTGCTTTTCTGTATTTCTTCTACAAATAGATACTTTGTAGAAGGTTTTTCTACACTTTTTCTTTTATACTAAAACCGTTATGTTGTTGATATATAGGTAATTTTATACTTTGTAGAAAGTGTAGAAGGTGTAGAGGGCAAAATGTGCCTGCTCCAATAGAAATAAAAAACAAGAGAGTGATGAATATATTAATCAATATGCGTATTTTTGTATAAAAATCAATACTTTAAATGACGAAGAAAGACCGATTTGTTTGCTGGCTCCCTTGCAAGCCTTATGTCAAGCAATTCCTGCTGTACAATTTCAATGCCCCGGACGACACTTGGACCGAAATAGTCAATCTGTCCCCGGACAAGGAGCTACAGAACGACTTCCTTTCCAGGCTTGCAAAACCCGGACGATACGAGAACAGATACCGGAACCTGGCACGATATACCGCCAACGTGGCGGTGGAGATACGCCGTGATGACTTCTACCGATACGGATGGGCGATGTCGAATACCGAAGTGGTGGCGTTCGGCAGCAAGGTGGAGAGACGGATCAAGCAGATGCTTTTCCTCTATCTCGACACCCATGTCAGTATCGGAATCCCACTCTCGACCGCCATCCGCAACTTTCAGAACAGCTTCGGCTTTGATGACGACACCTGGTCTTATGAGACTATCCGCAGGGAGTATAACCGACATGGATATAGGAAAACGGTGGAGAATACCACGATTTTAGACTTTATTAACCGTATAATTTTGGGGAAGTTGTCCGAATTCGGGACAATTTCCCAGCAGGGAAAAATGGCTTATGAAAGCAATGCATTATGATTTTGAAAACGTCGGAGGATTGTTGCAGGTGATTGCCGTGCCTCCGGCCTCGTTCGTGCAAATCCGTAAGGACTATGCCGCCGGTTTGAACTATCTGGAACTCCGCAACCGGGAAGATATTGTTTCCATACCGGTATATGCCAATGACACCTATTCCTATAATGAAGACAAGGAGGTGAATGACGCGGGAGACTGCTGGAACGTTTCCATTGAAGGGGTGATTCCGAAACTTTCCCCGGCAAACCATCAGCTGATGGAGATGCTGGAGCGTGGCTTGTGGTATGTACTGGCAGTGGACGGCAACGGGGCGGTCCATTGGTGCGGGCAGGAGGACGCACTCATGCTGTTCGCCACAAACAAGACAAGCGGACGTTCCGTGTCGGAACGGAACAGCACCTCATTCACGTTCACCTGCATCCAGGATGAACCGACCGTCTATATTGAAAACATGGAGGAAATATAACCGTACGGCTTCCTTTGCTGACACGCAACACTCTTTCAGTCAAACATTTATCTGTCCGCTGACGGTACCCGATGTCCTTGGGTACCGTTTTTTTTGCGTTTTTCTTTGCGCAAAAATAAGTTTTATGAACGAGACAGTTATCACATTATTCGGAACGATTGACCGGTATTGGTACAATAAAAATTATCTGAAATACTTTCTTGATAAGGCCAAAGGCCAGCCCGTACGCCTGAAGGTTTCCAGTTATGGCGGTGATGTGGCCGAAGCGGTTGCCATGTCCGCCCTGATGGCCGAGCACGGCAATGTGACGGTGGAGTTCATCAGCTTCAACGCTTCGGCAGCCACTGTACTGGCATTCGGTGCCAAGTCCATCGAGATGCACGAGGACGGCATGTGGCTGGCGCATAAATGCAGCCTGGGAGTGGACATCTGGGGCCAGCTCAATGCGGACCAGTTGGAGGATACCATCAAGGAACTGCAGAACAAGAAGAAGAGCGCGGAAGCCATTGACCTGATGATTGCACAGAAGTACATCAACCGTAGCGGCAAAAGCCTGAAGGACATTATCACCTTGATGGAAGAGGAACGCTGGATGCCTGCCGCCGAAGCCAAGGAATGGGGATTCATAGACAAGATCATTCCCGGTACCCATAAAAAGCCGCAGGTGACCAATGAAATGACCGACTGCTTCACCGCGCTTGGTCTACCGTTGCCGGCTATCGATTCGGAGGGGAAGCCGGAACCGGAAGGCCGTGACAAAAACTTGGTCTCCCAGATTATCGACGGTATCAAAGGGTTGTTCCCTACCGGCAACAAGACTGACATTTCTAATTCTTCAAATACAGTTATGCGTAAAGAATTTACTTTCATCAACCAGATCCTCAACAGCGAAGGCATTGAGGAAAAAGACGGCAAGATGTTGCTTACCGTAGAGAATCTGCAGGCCATCAACGACGCCGCCAAGGCCGCCAACGAAGCGAAGGCCAAAGCGGAGAATGACCTGGCTGTCGCCAACACCGCCAAGAAGACTGCCGAAAACAGTCTGACGGCAGTCGTGAATGACCTTGACAGCCTGAGTGACAGCGTCAGGAATGCCGCCGACAACAAGGCCAAGGTACAGGTTATCCGTGATATCGTGGCCAAGATTCCCGGAACGGCAACCGCCAGTCATCAGGAATCGAACGAAGACAGCAAGTTTGCCGATATCGCTACGGATCCGATCAACAGTTATGAGAATGAATAACATCTAAACTATTCTATTTATGGATTTTAAAGCACCTATTGACATTACCACGGTTCTGACCGCGGTAAAAAAGCACAGAGACATCCTGAAGGCGGTCGATAAGCTCGACGCTTCGGAGGTATTGAAACATTTCACTCCGGTACCGGGCATTACCGATTCTCTTGAATTGGGCAAGGTAGAGGGTGGAAGTATTTCCAGCAAGTACACCGGTAAGTTTACAGCTGGCAAGTATCTGGGTAAGATTGTTCCCCGCCGCTTGGTAGTACGTCCGGTTGTGATGGAGATGTCCGACGAGCCGGAACGCTACCGCCGTACCTACATTGCCGAGGTTCCCGGTACACTCCGCAAAGAACATCCCTTCGAGCTGTGGCTGATCAACCACGGGCACGAACTGGCATCCAATGATTTGCTGTTTGCCATCTTCACAGCGAAATACAGCGCTGATGAGAACAAGACGGACATTCAGGACTCTTTCGACGGTATCGGTACCATTATTACCGAAGGTGAGGCAGTCGGGGATATCTCCAGTGCCGAGGGCAACGTTTATACTACCGGTGAACTGACTCGTGCCAACATTGGCGAAAAGTTACTGGAGATGTGGCGTCACATGCCGCGTACCTTCAAGCGCAAGAAGAACATCAAGATGTTCATTTCCGATGATTTGGGCGACATGTACGATGACTGGCGCAAAGATGAAGGTACTATCGTTATCGGATTAAAAGAAGATACTTCCGATACACAACACCTGCTCGGTTCCAACAACCGTTGTGAGCTGGTACGTGTTCCGAATCTTCCCGATGGCAGCCAGTTCGTCATGCTGACCACTAAAGGGAACATTTGCTACGGCTTTGACAAAGAGAGTGATTTCAAGTCTATCAAGCCGTTCTTCTCCGGTAATCCTTATACGTTTGATGCTGCGGGCAAGTACGTGATAGGCTTCCAGTTCGTATCGGTACATAAATCGGAGTTCTGCGTCAATGACCGTCCGGTGGATCCTGAAGGTAGCAACCCGTTCGGATATATCGAGGTCACAATTGCACCGGATGAAGCGAAGGCCAACGGTGGCAAATGGCGTATTCAGGGTGAAGAGGGCTGGCGTGATTCCGGCACGTATGTAGCGGTTCCCGGTGGTAAGGAATATACCGTCGAGTTCCTGGAAGCTGCCGGATATACCACTCCTGCCGTGCAGAAGAAAACTCCTGCTGCGGGTGCAGTAGAGAAAGTGACGGGTACATACGTTGTTAAATCTGAATAAATCCTGTGACTATGGCAGAAGTAGACCCCAAATTATGTATTGCCCTTGATGACATCAACGAGGCAATGGACTGCAACAGTCAGGGTAACATGGCGGGAATCGTACCGTCCGTTATCTTCGGCTATCATGAAGACGTGGCAACATGGCCGGACTATCCGAAAAAGACGGATGCCCCGCTTTCGCTTGAAGAAGCCGGCACACTGGTCGGAGACCTTGTCATGAAGGAAGGCAGGCGTGCTTATAAGATGGATTTCACGGACGACCTGGCGGAATTCAAGATTACGGATCAGGGAGAAACCGGTGGTGAGTCATCACTGATGGACTTGAACATCATTTCTCCCAAGATGCGGAAGAAGGTATTCGGTTTCGAGAATGCCACCAAAGGCCGTAAGATGTTCTTCATCGTGACCGACAACAACGGTACAAACTTCCTAATGGGTGACAAGCGGCGCGGTGCCATGCGTGCCTCAGGAGACGGGGCCACCACCGGAACCGGCAGTAGCGGACGCAATCAAAGTACGCTTCACTATACCTTCGCTACCCCCATCAAGTGCGTGTATGAAGGTGACATGGAAGACATTCTTACTGTGAAAGCTGCACCCGGAGGCTGATTTTTGTTTCTTCGTCTGGTCAGTTGGCTGTTTATGTCCGTCTCCGGATTCTTTCCGGGAGGCGGACATTTTGTTTTGTCCTATCCCGGCAATAAAATTCGCAACATCTTTGTATAACGTTAATATCAAGAATCATGGCTGAAATTACAAATGCTTATATCGAAGCCCGCAGAGAAGGTATCGCCTGGCTGAACTCTGCTAAGAGAGAATACAATGTTGGTGTGGCTATCCTTGCTAAATCAGGTTACAAGACAATCGTATCATCCAAGTTGGCTAAATTAGGCGAAAAGCCGCATACCCGCGAGAAGCTGGAATACGAAATCCGGCAGATGATTAAAGTCTGGTACCATCCGGATGACCCGCGCTTTGAGGATGTGGACCTGGCGGATGATGCGGTGCCCGGTAATGACGGCCGTTCCGAGACGGTTCCCGAAGAAACGGCGGCGGCCATCGTTACCATTGCGGAAAAGGAACTGGCACGCGAAACGGATGAACAGCCCGCTTATCCGCCTGTCATTGCCAAAATCATCTATGATTTCCGGGAATGCTACAATGAACGTTCACGGCTGCACCGGTTACTGTCCGAACAGGGTGAGACCAATACGGCGGCTGTATGTGCACAGCGCAAGGATATTGTTACCCGTATAGCCTTCCTCTCCAACCGCATGACATTGCTAGTGGCCATCAAACAGCAATATGAGCAGAACAAGGAGTTGCCGACTGACAAGCAGCTGGACGAACTCTACCAAAAAGCGGATACTCCCGAAGAAAATCCGGAAAAGGAAGAGGATGAGACCGATATCAGTTCCCTTTCCGTGGAAGAACTGAAGAAAGCGAAATCCAATGCCAAGAGCAAGATTACCAAGGCAAAAAACATGTTGTTGTACTCTTCGGAGAGCAAGCCTAAAGACGGCAAGGAAAATCCGCTTCCGGACTGCCCCAAACGCGTGAAATACGAGAAGAAGGTGGCTGCCCAGGAAGCACTGGTAGAAAAGATAGAATATCGTTTGGCGGAACTGCAATAGGTTATGTTGGTCTGTTGCAGCGAGATTGAGAATAAGATGATGCCGGCGGATGACGCAGTAAGCCCTATGCAGGGAGACCGATACCCGGCAGGCTACATCCGCCGAACGGATGCGGCAGCCTCCGGCCATGACCTGGTTGCGGAGAAGCTGCTGCATCCGGACGCCATGGGGGTGCTGGTACCCGGCAGGGACAAGCATTTCTACTCTTCTGGAGCATTTAACCTGATCCAGCTGATTTTATATATTTTGAAGCAGACGGGTCCGGCACATCTGTTCCTGACAACCTATTCCATCTCTATGGATAGCATCAACGCCCTTCATCGCAAGGTTGAGACTGATGAGTTGCTATCGGTACGGTTCCTGATCGATAATCGTGTACGCAGCATCTCACCCAAACCGTTCGATTATCTGGTGACCACGTTCCCGGACTGCTACCGTTGCCTCGCGCTTCATGCGAAGGTGGCGCTGCTGTATAACGAGGACTGGAAGATTACCGTAGTGGGCAGCCAGAACGCCACGCACAACCCGAAGCTGGAACGTGGAATCATCCATACCGGCAGAGATATTTTTGATTTTGACTTTAAAATGCTGAATGATGAATTTGACTCAGGAACAACGTGAGGAGATAGAGAAGATGGCCTATCGTTTGATCCCTCCGGGGCTGATAGCCATCAATATCGGTGCCGATGAGACGGACTTTCTCGCGGAACTCCGCACACCGGGCACCGAAGTCCGGACCGCCTTCTACCGGGGGCATCTTCGCCAGACGGTCGAACTCCGGGAGTCACTCATCAAGTCGGCTGTCAATGGCAGCAACCCGGCACAGCAGGAGCTTGTCAAGTTCATCAAATCGCAACAGCAGTATCTTGAATATGAATAACAACCGTCTGACGGCATCCAAAAGCAAGGCCGCACTGGAGGAGCAATCCTATGACCTTATACAGCAGCACATCATCGACCCGGAGAACAGTCCGCTGCCGGAGCATCTGCGTGTACAGTGCAACCGGGTGTTGCAGATAGCACGCCTTCTGGATGACTATCCGAACGAGAGCCACATCATCAACATCATGCTGGCAAAATACCGTATCTCGCGTACCCAGATAAGGAAGGACATCGCCCTGGCAAAAGAGCTGTTCAAGACACAGCACCAGTTCGATTGGGACTTCTGGTATTCCTGGATGATCAAGGACCAGATTCAGCTTATCCGGGATTGCAAGCTCAAAGGTGATCTCAAGCAATGGAACAACGCCAAGAAAGTGCTGCATCAGATGATTGGTGAGAAGCCGGCTTCCGTCGAGGACCCGCGACGCATGGAGAAGAATGTATTCTACATCCAGATCAACAGTATGGGGCAAAAGGTGGATATTCCCCTGAATGCCATCCGCAACCTTTCCCAGGAAGAGCAGAAGGTTCTGGTGGATTCGATGTACACGCCTATCGACGACGCACAAGCGGAAGAAATAATGAACTCATAACAGATTACCCATGAAAAAATTGACAAACAAACGACTCATCTCTTACCTGGTTGACCATAAGCACATTGATATGGTATCGGTCAGCAAGACACAGATTGTCTGTACCGTATCTGCCAGGTTCAGGCCGGAAGAGGTGCCGCAGCTGCTGGCTGATACCGGACAGGACATGCCCCGCATGACCTCCTCCGAAGGTGTGAACTACATTGTTTTCCCACGATATTGATACGGCAGGACAATGGACGAAAACGTCTGGGAAGAGGTCATACAGGTCAATCCGGCGCAGGCGGCATTTCTCGTGATGCCGTACAAGAACGGATATGTCATCTACTCGCGTGCCACGGGTAAATCATTCATTACCGGTGCCGTGATAGATGACAACATCCGGCTCATGCAGCGAGGGATTACTACGCTCACCCAGGCCACCATTGGGCAGGCGTTGACTAAAACCCTGCCTTCAGCGTTCAAGATGCTGGAGATGCTCGGTTATAAGCAGTGGGACCCGGTCAGCAAGACCGGTGACTATGTGGTGTGCCGCCGTCCCATCGAGGGATGGTACAAGCCATACGAGCACATCATGTCATTCGAGTACGGCATCAGCTTCAGCAACGGGCACATGCTCTACATACTTACCCAGGGCGGTAACAGCCGCGGTCCTAATGCGGACTACAACATCACCGATGAAGCGCTGACGCTCGATAAGGAGAAGTTCGACCAGGAGGCGGCGCCGACCAACCGGGGTAATGAACACATCTTTGGCCGCAAGTCCGGGAATCCCGTTCTGAAGCATCACGGCAACACCTTCCTATCCTCCATGCCTTACACGCCCGAACAGAAATGGTTGCTTGAACCGGCCAAGTATTATGAAGAAGAACGCGGCATCCGGCTGTTTGATGTCTGGAACAGGATTGTGCGGTTACAGATGCAGCTCATTGATGCAAGGATTGCGAATGATGCGGGACTGTTCAAGGAGATTTGGAACGAGACCGTCCGTCTCAGGCAAAGTATCACGCCGTTCGTTTCACGTGACGGCACGCTCTTTATCCTTGGCTCTATCTTCGACAACATCGCCAATGTGGGCATGAACTATATCCTGAACCAGTACAAGGTGATGGATAAGCTTTCCTTCATGATAGAGATCCTGAACTTCATGGTAGATAAGATTGACAGCTGCTACTACCAATTGGATGAACGCCATATCTATTACAATGCAACCAATGACGACTATATCCGTGACTTTGCCGAAGATCATAACTACAACTGGCAGCAGCTTGCCAATAACGATGACAGCCGGCGTGACCTGGACTGCAATCCCAACCAGCCGATAGAGCTGACACCCGACTGGGGTAGTGCCGCCTCATTCCTGGAAGTGGCGCAGGAGCGCAACTATGACTTCGTGACGAAGCTGCTGACACGTGAGCCGGTGGACAACAACATCAACGAGTTCTTCGTCAAGCGTGATGAAGAGGATGACACCATGGTGAACGCGCTGATGGACAAGTTCTGTCACTACTACCGTAATCATATCAACAAGCACTTGCATTATTACCGTGACCGTTACGGGGATGCACGCCGTGCCAACAACAAGAAGTCCTACAACGAGCTTGCCATCGAGCGTCTGGAGAAACACGGGTGGACGGTGGAACAGCACACCCATGCGGGCATGGAGCCGCCGCAGCATGACAAGTACCTGCTCTGGGCTTCCATCCTGGCAGAGAAAGACGAACGGTTCCCGAAGAAGCGTTTCAACGGCTCGAAATGCAAATATACACTCATCTCCATGAACAATACGCGTGTCATCGAGGACCGCGAGGGGCGTTTTGCCAAGGATAAGCGTAGCGAACGCAACCAGTCCATCCTTCCGGAAGAAGCCACCCACTTCGGTGATGCGGTAGATAAGCGTGTATGGACGAAGTACGGGCACCTGCTTAGGCAGGCATACGGATTCGTGGACGCACGTATCTGATTCACCTCATACACATACATCCGCAATCACAATCGCAATGCTTATGGCAGGACTCGCAACGTCCGCAATGGGAATCGCTGCACTTCAGGACAGGCTATCGGGCACAGGACTGCCCGAGGGGGCACCCTCCTTGTCATATTTCCTTACTTCTTGCGCTTTTGTTTGCGTTTTTGGATAGGGCGCGGTCGGCAGAAACTTCCGTTTCTGTTTCCATTCGGATGGAAAGAGGTGTATTCTGTATTCATTATCAAAGGAGTATATTTCTTATAACATTCATTAACAAAGAGTACGGCGCGCGCAAAATCCGTACTGAAGGAACAGACAGGCAAATCTATTTCCTCCAGTACGGATTTTGCGCGTCTCAGCGGTAAGTAGCGGCAGCTACTTGCGTTTGTCCGCATCCATGCAGGTAGACCCGGTCTTTTCCGTTTCAATATCTAAGGTGGAGACCGTAGAGCGGTATAGTTTTCAACTATGCGTTTCAGGCTGTTTCCTTTTCTGATTGTCGCCCTTCATTTCTGTCCCCTATCACCACGCAGTTTCGCTTTTTTGTGCTGCAAAGGTAAATGTTGACGTCGCTGGCTCAAGTTCGGGCTGGCGTTTCCGAAAAAATCTCCACCCTTCGGGTAGTATTCAGGCCGTTCCGGTTTTCTGAAAAACTTGCTCTTACTCCTTACAACACCTTTTGATGCAGCGTAAAAAAGGCGAAACATACCGCGTAGCGACAGGCGACGCAGAAAAAAAAAACTCCAATCAGGGAAACAGCCAAATTTGAAAAGGCTCACACCCGGAAGCTCAAGGTTCAACATAAAAATTGCAGCATTATGAAAACATTCACTTACAAACAGGCTATTGAGGTCTTGAACAAGTATTTCAAGGGGTACAGAATATTGAAGAAGTTTGACGGGATTAGGGAGTTGAGCATTCTTTTTCGGGATGCGAACGGGAAAAAATGGGAATTGCTTTCAACAGCCGACCCCTATTTTCAGACAGTAGAGGATTATGTGATTATAGAGGCGTAATATTTTAATACATAGAATCTTAATACATAGAATTATGAAAAAGGAAAGAGACGAAAAGAAAGAACGTGAAGCACGCTTGCTGAAAAGGCAGCAGTTGAAAACATTGTCGCAGTCTTTGGTTGCCCGTAGGGAGATGGGCGAATACATGGGCAATGAGGATGACACGGTAAACGGTCTGTTGCGGTTTCACTACGCCTGCAAAGGATATACCAACCTAAAGACTTTCAAGGAGTGGAAAGAGGCGGGCTACACCGTTCGCAAGGGAGAAAAAGCCCTGCTTATATGGGGAATGCCCATCACCTCGAAAGCGGAAAAACAGCGCATTGAGGAACTGAAAAAACAAGGCCGGGAAGAGGAAGCGAAAGAGGACTTTTTCCCCTTATGCTATCTCTTTGCCGAAAGCCAGGTGCACAAGTTAGAGAAGTAGGTTAACCACTATTTATAAATCATTAATTATTAACTTTTTAAAATTTACAACAATGGAAAAAGAAGTAAAAACAATCGGTCAGGAAGTAACTAAGGCAGTAGAAACCATGAAAGAGGCAGGCAAGCAGGAAAAGCAGCCCCAACAGCAACAAGAGAAAGCGGAAAAGCCCGATACCCCCAAGGGTAAGGGGAAGACCCCTAAAAAGGACGAGGCTGCCAAATTGCAGGAGGAAATCAACCGCAAGACGAAAGAGCTGGAAAAATGTTTGGCCGAGCTGGAACGGAAGAAAGAGATTTCCCGTAACCGTACCGCATTCATCAACGCTATGGATAAGCTGGATGAAGCGGCAGGAAAGCTGAAAGAGGACAATTCTTTTGAAACGACCCTCTATAAATTGCGGTTTGCGGACGCTTCGGGCTATGGCAGTAATAGCGACATCTTTACCATTTCTAACCGTTATTTGCTGGAAGAGTTCATAAAGTTTATGAAGAAAAAAATACAGTCGAAAATCGAAGAACTGGAGCAGCTTCTAATCAGTGAATAACAAACAGAATAGCCCACTTTCGGGTGGGCTACCTAATAAAAACGGATATTATGGAGACTTTATTTGATAGTCCATGCCGCTACATGAGCGACAGCGAACTTTTGTACGAGATTGCCAACAATAGGAAAATTGTAGCGGAAACGGAACAAAATGACGGGGAATATGACTTGGGCAGCTTGTTTTCTTCATTGACGCCCGGCCGCAAAAAGGTGGCTGTGGCCGCCATTGAATTATACAAACGTCTGCAAAGCAGGTATAGGGGGCAGAATGATATACGTTGCAGCCTGGATATATGCGCACTTATGCAGCCTTTTTTGTGGGACTTGCCGAATGAGGAATTTTGGGTGTTGGCTCTGAATAATGCTTCCCGTCTCATCAAGAAAGTACGTGTTTCTGTCGGTGGTATCAATCAGACTGTTGTAGATGTCAGACTGGTTGTGCGTGTATTGATGGAGACGGGAGCAACGCAATTTGTGGCCGTGCATAATCATCCAAGCGGTAATAAACAGCCGAGCGGAAACGATAAACAGATTACGGAAAGGTTAAGAAAAGCGGCTGAATTGTTGGATATACACCTGATGGACCATATGATAATAGCTGGTGACACTTATTACAGTTTCAGTGATGAAGGACTTTTGTAGGGAACGGGTGCAGGGCGCACCCATTCCGTTTGCTCGCACGCTCGCAAACGGAATGGGGCCCGAAAAGCGGAATGACTGGTCGTGTTGCCGTTCCTTTAACCACGGAGGGGCTTTTTTTGTCCTATGAGAGCGGATGGTTGGGTTCTATCTTTGTGACAAAAAAAGAGATATGATACGCTTTTTCACAAGATTCGTCGCCACCTATGGGTATGATTCACCGAAGGAGTTCTTTCTTTCGGTGGCTCCGAGCTTCAAGTACAACCTGCAATTTCCGGCCATCTCCTTCAGCGCCGTCACTGCCGTAGTCAGCGAATGGATAGGCATTACACCGTTCCTGGCGATGGCCATGCTCGTCGCCATTGTCTCCGAGATGTGGACGGGCATCCGGGCAAGCAAGGCCCAGGGAATAGGATTCGAGAGCTTCCGTTTCTCACGCTGCATCATCAAGCTGTGTATCTGGCTGACCATCATCTATATCACCCACTCGTTCTATCTGGAGAGCAAGGCCGGGACGGAAGAAAGCTTTGTCATGCTGCTGGCCACCCTGTTCTTCTCCATTGTCAAGGTGTTCGTCATGACCTGGTTCTGCGTCGAGCACGTGACAAGCATACTGGAGAACCTGGCGGTTATTGATGGCAAGCCGAAGGACGCGCTGATCAAGCAGGTGGGAATATTGTGGGTGACAGTCACGGATAAATTCAGAAAAAAGGCCGATGAGACGGAAGGTTAGCCATATGTTGCTTTGTGCGGTTATCGCACTTCTCTCCGGCTGGGCCGGCCACTGGCTGGGTTCCCGGAAACGGAGCATTGTCCGCGTACCGGAAACGGTGGTCAGGCATGATACGATACGCCCTGCCATTCCGGAACCGGAGGTGATTGTCCGTGAGGTACCCACAGAAGTGGATACGGCGGCTATACTGGCCGACTATTTCTCGGAGAAGCATTATCTTGATACAATTATTGAACGCCCTTACCTGAAAGTGGAGCTGACCGACGTCATATCCCGCAATTCATTGCTTGACCGCACGGTAGTGGTTGATTACCGGCAGCCAATGGTCTGCAACAACGCGTTGGTTTTGGGAATGGATGCGGGACGTTACGGATGTGTACTGTCCGCAGGGTACCGACGTAAGTCCTGGGAGTTCAAGGCGGGCTATGACTTGTACAACAGGTCTCTGGTGTTGGGCATTTCTAAAACTCTTTGGCAATGGTAGTGGACGGCATACATGATGGAGTGGACTGTTTCATCTCGGAAATCGGAGAAATAAAAATCTCAAGAATCACGGATGAACAGTTGAATGTCCGCATTGAAACCGGAGGTACGGAGATTTTCAATGAGAGCTATTATGCCTTAAAAGGCAACGTGGTGATTCATGAGATAGGGGAAATGCTTCGCAGTTACTTCTCCCTGCATAATCCGAAAGGGATGTCCAGCAATGTAGTCTCTTACTATCAGGCTCCATTGTCCATAACCGCTGTGTTTTCAGACAAGCAGGACACAGTCCGGAGGAGTTTCAATACTTATTACAGTCGTTGTCGTACATCGGTATCCCCGTCAGACGTGCTTTTCTTGACACATGAGAACACAATCCGTACAGCCCATGATAGAATGGAATACTTGACATTCAGGGTACGTGAAGGGATTTCTTTGGAGATAGGGGTGGCATACTTAGATGCCGGAAAGGAACGGTACAGACGGGTCACCAAGGACTTTGGTGCCACCAATGGTATGCTTGCTTTTTCTTTATCCCTCGAACGGGTTGCGGCATTGTCCGGCATTGGTACGACATCCATCCTCTTCTATGATGCCATGCTGGAGGAGAACGGAATTGTGAAGGATAAGGTAAGGTTTATCAATGATAAACGGCTGTACCGTAATATCACCAACTTCATTTATCGAAACGCATTCGGGATGCCAGAGACAATGGCATTCACCGGACTGGTGGAATATTCTCCCGAACTGGAAGGTGAAACGGTCGAACTGCTGCAGAGGACTGTCCGTACAGATGCCGGATACATTGACAGCCGTACGGCAAACAGCGGCTATCTGGACACCAGACAATACGGAAAGGTACTGGATCTGATAACAACTGATTCTTTGCAGCTGTATAATACGGAAACATCGACAGAAGTGGTGACCACTGACATTGATTTCTCTCACAAGCGTACCGGCAACGAGAAAATCAATGTCTCACTTACATTCCGTCAGGCATCACGCCTGCATCTGGCTTTCGAGCGTACCGGTGACAATGGTATTTATGGGCGGATATTCGACAGAACATTTGACAATACATTTGAATGATATAACGATATGGAGACAATACGCAGAAACCTGGCTCTGGCCGACATGGACATCCGCACGGACGAACGCGGACGCCGGCGCATCTTTTCGATAAAGTTCGTCAGCAAGGAAGGCAAGGTCTATTTCATGCCCCAGGCCTACGCCTGCGGTGCAGGACGCATGAACATGAAGGAATACCAGCTCCGGGGCGTGCAGCCCTGCGACTGCAAGGGAAATCCGGAAGGACACCCCTACCCCGTGGATATTGACCTGATACTGGAGTATAACAAAAAGAAAATAATATTCTGATGAACATATTGTTTAATTCAAGCGGTATTCCCCTGCTGATGCAGTCCACGTACATATTCGGCGAAACGACGGGGACACCCCAGAACGAAATGAAGGAGCGTACCCGAATCCTGGCGCCATATGACTTGTCGAATGTTTCCTATATAGACATCGACGGAGTGAAGGTGCGTCCATGGGGAGATGAGAATGATTTCCCCCAGAAGGCGGCTGAAGAGATAGGAAACACCAGCGTGCTCAATACGGGCCTGAAGTTTCTTCGTAACCTGACACTTGGGCAAGGCATATATCCTTGTACGGTGAACGGTTACGACAATGATGGTAACGAGATACTGAAGCCCGTTACCGATAGCCGGGTACAGACTTTTATTGCTTCCCGGAATGTGAGGCGTTACATGGAGAAGGTGCTTCGGGATTACCTGAAGTTCGGCAACGGTGCCGTCCAGTTTGTGCCGTCGGCTGCCGGCAATTCTTTTGCAGGGGTCAATCCGGTCAATGCGCTTTACCGCCGCTATTCCGAAGTGGACGAATATGGTGCCTGCAAGTGCATCATTTCCGGATATTGGCCGCAACGTCCGGACAAGGGCCAATACACCAGGCTGGATGTGCTCTCCGAATACGACCCGCAGATGCATGCTGAGGTGTTGAAGTTTGCCGGAAAGGTGAAGGACGGTTTCATCATGCCGGTACGCGACAGCTGGAGCAACGACGACCTTTACGGCATGCCCATCTGGTGGCCCGCCTACGTTTGTGGATGGGTGGAGATAGCCCATCTTATCCCCCATTTCCTCAAGAAAGCCTACAAAAACCAGATAACCTGGAAGTGGCATGTACAGATACCGTATTCCTACTGGGAGAAGAAATACCCGTCCAAGGACTATTCTGCCAAAGAGCGTGAGGCGGCCATACAGAAGTACATGGATTCTGTGGAGCAGAACCTTTGCGGACCGGACAATGCGGAGAAGCCCATCTTCTCGCATTATGCCGTGAACGAGATGAACGGCAGGGTTGAGGAGGAGTGGAAAATCAAGCCGCTGGAGAACAAATACCAGGGCAGTGACAACCTTCCGGTGTCGGCAGCCGCCAACTCGGAAATTCTGTTTGCATTGATGGTGAATCCGAATGTGCTCGGTGCAGGTATGCCCGGTGGCACCTATGCCGGCAACCAGGGCGGTTCCAATATCCGTGAGGCTTTCCTTGTGAACATTGCCAACGCGTGGATTGACCGGCAGAATATCCTGGACCCTATAGAACTCTATATCAAAATGAACGGCATGCCGGAATGCGAGCTGCGTTTCCGCAATACCGTTTTAGTAACCCTCGATACCGGCAGCGGTACCAAAAAAACATTGAGCTAATGATATTCAGTGCAAAAAAATGGAACAACGGCAAGGAGCTGAAAGCGGTGATGAAGGTGAACACCGCCATCTCCTTTGACATGATGGAGGCACCGCTCCGGAATGCTTTCCGACAATACCTCGTACCGTTATTGGGCGATGCGATGGTGGGAGAAGTGGTCGAGATATACGAATTCGGTCCAAATCCGGATGTATTGGAACAGAATACCGAAGGGGCAACCGAACGGGAGAAACTGGACAGCCGCCTGCTGGAGATTTGCAAACGCGCGAACGCGAACCTGGCGTTCTGGAACGATTTCGATGAAATCAGCATGCGTATCACCGATGCGGGATTCCAACGTCAGAAGTCCGACAACGGCGAATCATTCCAGCAGGTGTACAAGTACCAGGAAGATAACCTGCGGGCATCGCTGCGCAACAAGGGGTTCAATGCGCTCGACGAGCTGCTTGAGTTTCTGTATGCCCATATAGCCGAATATCCGGAATTCGCGTCCTCCCGGGCCTATCAGGACCGTAAATCGGCCATTGTCCGCAGTACCGCGGATGTCAATGACGTCTGTTTTATCAATGGCAGCCGGATTGTTTTCCTTCGCCTGCAGCCGCACCTGAAGTTTGCCGAGGAGATGCTCCTTCAGCCGGCCATCGGTGACAAGTTGTATGAGCATCTGATTGACGGACTGGTAAATCCCCCAGAAGACGAAGAAGCCCGGAAGAGCATGGAGCGGTTGCGCCTTGCCTGCTCCCGCTACATTGTGGCAATGGCGGTCAGACGGCTGCTGATGGAGACGGGTAGCGTCACGGACCGGGGGCTGTACTTCACCGCTGTACAGCCGGGTGAAAAGGGCAATGAGGAGAAGAGACCCGTCGATGCGGAGCGTATCGCCGTACAGATTCAGAATCTGAAAGCGGATGCGGACATGTACATGACGGCTCTGTTGCGCATCGTTCGCAATAATTTCGAGGCGTTCTATCAAGGTGACCCTCGTCGTATATTCGACCGCGACAACGATAACAAGCGCACATTCTGGACATGAGGGAGCTTCGCATTACATACCGTCGTTTGGGTGTCCGCCATGAGATAATCCGCCGGGTACCTCAGAAATGGGAGGAACTGACACCGGCACAGTTCCTGCTCGTGTCGCGGCTTTATCTTCAGGAAACGGACGAACCATCCTTCCTGAAGGAGTTCTATTCCCTGCCGTCCGGGACCGGTTCCGACACTTATTACAGTTATAAGCTGAGCGAACTGGTGGAGTTCATCAGCGACTGCCGTGTCCGGATGGACCGCTTTATCCTTCCTGCCGTCTCCGGGCTGAAAGCGCCGGGTGACCGCCTGAAGGGGATGTGTTTCGAGCACTTCATGCACGTGGACACGGCTTTCAACCGCTATGCGCGTGACGGCAAGGATTCCTCACTGGATGCTTTCGTGTCGATGCTCTATCTGAAGGACAACGAATACATTGTCCTACCGTCAGGTGGGAAAAACGGCTTATTTAGCAGGCAGAAACCATTACTGTTACAGAAACGCTTGACAGAGATAGCGAAGCTTGACAAACATGTCAAGTATGCCATATTTCTGAACTACGTTTTCATCAAGAGATGGCTTTCCAAGGCTTTCCCATTCCTGTTCCCCCTCAATGATGAGCCGGAACCGGATGCTAATAAGAATAAAAAGCCTGCAGCAGCGACAGTCAACTGGCTTGACATCTTTGATGCTTTTGTTGGCGATGATGTGGCGGTAATGGAGAAGTATCAGGCGATGCCGGTGGCTACGGCATTCCGCCTGCTTAACAAAAGGATACGTGATACCCAAAAACAGAAGAAATGACTTTTTCGGAATACATAGAGAACTTGGCTGAAAGGCATGTCGATATACGACACAAGGAGAATGATGAGGTACACTTCCTCTCATCAGAACGGGAGAAGCATACGGCACTGGACAGCGTGCTCCACTATCCGGCAGTGATTGTGGACCGTGGCTCAGGATTCGGTTACGGCGGTAATCCGGGTGCATACCGGAAAGACCGCGATTACCTGCTCTTCATTGTGGAGCATGTGTCCGACACCTCCGACTATGAGCAGATAGAGGCTGCCCTTGACAAGTGCGAGCGCATTCTTGATGAGCTGCTCAACCGGGTACTCGAAGACAAACGTAAGAACCGCCAATGGCTTGCCTTTTCACTCGAAGAGGTGGAAGCGGACTATGTGGTGAACAATGATAACCAGCTCTACGGCGTGGTTGCGGCTGTTAGTCTGTCCGAACCTTATAAAGCTTTGAACTGCCGGAATGCATTTTTATGATACAGTATGTCTGATACACTTACAACATTGAAGGAGCTGGCGGCACAAGTGCGTGGTGCCACCCGAAAAGGTGAGAATACGGCTGAACGTGTCGGGCGTCTCTTTGTGGGCATCCTTACCCTCATGGAAGAATCCGAAGTTTCATTCGAGCCTTCCGAAGGATACGATACGCTTGGGACATTGAAGGAACTGGCGGCACAGGTACGCAGTGCTACCGAGGACAGTAAGAATACCGCCGAACGTGTCGGACGTGCCTTTGTCGGCATCCTGAACCTGCTGAAACAATCCGGAGTTGAGTTTGAAATTGTCGAGGGCGGTGATTCCATAGAGGTTCTGCAGACTCTTTCCGGGCAGGTGCGTGGTGCTACCCAAAAGGGTGAGAATACCGCCGAACGTGTCGGACGCATCTTTGTCGGCATACTGGACCTGCTGGCCGCTTCTGTTGGCGACGGTTTCCTTGTCCGCAGCGACCTTCCCGGCTATTACTATTCCAGTACTCAGGATGCGCTGAACGCGGTTCGGGCGACATACCCTGACGGTCTGACCCGGAATGTGGAGATAACCTGCATCAAGGTTGCCAGGGAAAAGAGAAAGGAAGGCCATTATCTTGCCGAGCTTGCCGATTGGAACCTGCGCGGCATGTACACGCTGACAATTGACGGAGGCTCCGTATTGACCCTGGACGGTAATGCCCTGGGATGCCTCTCGTTCTCCGGTGTGGACAACGTGGTTGTCAGGAACGTCCGTTTTGAGGACTATTCCAACTATGTGGGGCATCAGATTCCGGATGCCGTGGGTGCCGTATCATTTACCGGCAGTACATCACGGTACGCCAGGAACTTTTTTGTCGGAGGATGCACCTTCAACGGCAGGTCCATGACGGACGAAGAGGTCATGTCCTCCAATTCCCTGATATTCATTGACACCGAGAACGTGACCGTCAATGGTTCTTCATTCGTGAACGCCCGTGGTCCCGTTGTCAATGTCGACAATTGCACCCTCCTTTCAGTCCTGAACAATGATTTTGCCATGGCGCCTCATGGTACCGGCTATCCTACGGCTGTGACATTCAGTACCGGCAGGGTGCTGGTCATGGAGGACAACCGGTTCTCTGGGGACAACCGCTACAGCTTCTCCAGCATAAACAATGTGGACAAGGCATACATCCGCCGCAACACCTTCCGTGACGGTGGCAGCATGGCCCTCAACTTCAACTCGTCCACCCCGATGTCCGTGCTGGCCCTGGAATCCAACCTCTTCGTGGGGATGCTGTCGAATACCGGTTCCATCAATACATGGGCACAGGCAGTTATCGGTTTGTGCCCTATACGGGATATGGAATTGAACAACAATACCTTCTACATGTCCGGTAACAACGGGCAGCAGTATTGTACGCGTTGGGGCACAATCAACAGGCTGGAGATATCCAATAACGTGGTTGTGGATGCCGGGCATGCGGTGCACTTCATATACGGTTTCGCTTTCGACAATGTGGGCGAACTTGTGTCGGACTACAACATATTCCAGTACAAGCTGCATGACGACATTACCTATGGCAGCCTTCTGCGTGTGTTCAACACGGAAGGAGCCGGGGGTGGCGTGGAAATCAACGCAGACCGCGGTTGCCGCTTCTGGCAGCTCCAGGAGCTCGGCTACGAGCTGCATTCCGTGCTCGTGTCCGACGGTGTGGATGCGGACGCTCTTGATGATAATCTGATGATCACTTCCGCATTGGATGGCGGTAATCCTGCAAACGATGCCTATGTGCCTGATATGGACTTGTCTTATAAACTAAAGTCAGTATCCGTCAACAGTCGCGGATGCTACAACAGGCATGGTTCTGCAATCGACGAGACGGCCATTGTTCCGGGTTACACCGGCTATAATATGGAAGACGAATCGGCATTCAGCGATGCGGCTCAATACAGCAGCATGGCTGGAGACACGCTGCTGCTGGAGTCCAAGACATTGGACAGGAATCGGATGCCGATGTTCTCGATTATAGGTTCTGCGGACAGGTACCTGGCGATAGGACGCTATGGCCTGTTTTCGCCGGTACCGATTGTTGATGGGGATGGAGAGTATGTATCGGATGAATTGTATGATATTAATATTGTGTAGGCATGGCAGAGAATTATAGTGATATATTGAGAGTTCGGATAGGGCGTGTCAAGGCATCGGTGAAGGCAGACAATTATTTCCCGGTGGCAGGCAGAGATACAATTCAAATTGACGCTGAAACCAGGTGGGGACAAACCTCGGAATGGCAGACGCAGGACGGAAGCGGTAGCACGGTGGCAACGGCCGGCAATCTTGTAAAGCAGAAAGACAGCAAGTCTATTGCGATATCAGACGGAGGGGAACTTGTTCAAAAATTCATAGCGCGTAATAATTTGACTGAGACAGCCGTTTCAAAAAGAATCTATGCAATGTTGCCGCAAGTGCTGCCATACTTTACCGTATCGGCCAGTGAGGTCGTGCGGGTGGGAGAACTGTTCGTCGTCACTGTTTCCCCGGAGCACGGCTACTCAGGTGCCAGTACAATGGTCGTAAAGGTGTATCGCGAGAACGAGGATTCGTCTCCGGTCAAGACTCTGACCGAAATTACCGGGCGCCCGATGTCTGACGGGACCGTCGCGTTTACATCTTCCTTTGACAACGCGTCTGACCGCGGAATATACGATGTGGAAGTTGATGTTACTGACACGGCAACAGGGGTGACTTCCAGCAAGAGAATAGACAAGCTCATAACGGTAGTTCCTGCTCTTTGCCCGAGGCCTGCCGACACTACGCAGGGTTATGAAACCATCACCGTTCAAGCCGAGAAGCAGTATGAGATGCATCTGTGGCGTGATGTGGATGGCAGCGGATTGAATTATGCCGAATGGACTGCTCCCCACGGGTCATCGGACACGGCGGGCTACGACCTCATAGACCTGTCCGTTCTTCCGGCAGGCACGACTCTTTGCATCCGGAGGGAAAACGGCGCAGTCTACCCGATGCGTATGCGTATAAAGGGAAATGTATCCCCCGGTGTCTCATCGGAGAACGGAACGCCCAACTTTACGTATGAGAGTCCCCTGGTCATCACGCACGATGAAGAAGGTGTTTTCGACTGGCCTTGGATGTCGTTCGGCGCCGTCACCTTCGGTGACAACATGCGTAATGTCGTATTGGACGGGTACGGGTACAACCGCACGGGAATCAGATTCCATCCATCGTCGGATGACGCTGCAATCAATACGTGCATTTTTGTTTCCGGCGGTGCGGGCGACATAGAAATGTTCGGCATTGACATAGACGGTACGGGATTCGCCGGCATCATGGCCAAGACGGACCCTGACCCCGATGTCCCCTGGTTCTGGCGTGGCAATTGGGTGCTTGACAATCTACGTATCCATCATTGTACAATCCAGAACACAGCCGGAGAAGGTGTCTATCTCGGCTATTACGGTAGCGGTAAACTTAAAGGTACGAACGGTCAAGGGCAGGAAGTGGAGTATTATGCACATCTACTTGACCATCTTCGATTGTATCGTGTCAACTTCATTAATACTGGGCTTGATAGTTTTCAGGTGAACAATGCCATCAATGTGGATATCTGCTATGTGAATACTACTGGCAGTGGGGCAAGCAAACAGGGCGGGCAGAACTACGCCAGTTCCTCCGTGTTCGACGGCAGGCTGTACAACTGCAGGCTGCTGAAATGTAACGGGCCGATAGCGTTCTGCGGCCCGTTGCTTGGCGAGGTGCGCATCTACAACAACGTGATGGAGGCGGCCCGTTATTCGGGTGCGTTCGTTTCCGCCTTGTGGAAGAGTTCAGAGGATGAGCATATAGACCTTGACGGCGACGGAGTGGTAGATGAAATAGGTATGTACATTTATAACAATGTGATTAAGGCTTATTCACTGGGCTCCTTCAATACGGATTATACGCTGGCCAGGTATTTTATGGATGACAATGTAATCATAACAGAGGTTGGTACAGATAAGGTTCCGGTCATGTTCACCGGCGGAGACGGGAATGTGTTCCTGAAGGCGCATACAGATTATGAATACATAGACGGGGCGCTGAAAGTGGCTGACAGTGCCAATGACAATTACCAGCCCAATTACGACAGCCTTCTTGTGAGTGCCGGAGCTGTCGGCAGGTCTGCATATGACATGAGGGGGTACAAAAATTGGTATAAGAGCGTGTACCGCGCAGGCCCGTACATGGGCATTTACAAGGACACTTCTGTTGCAGACCTGGACATCCGGCTTGACGGCATTGTCATAAATTCGGGTTCGGCAATCACGGCGGGACGTGGAGTATCGGTCAGGTTCGATTATGCAGGTCAACCGGCCCGCTACCGCATGGCGGAATCGGCGGACCTCGCTTCCGTCGCATGGGTCGGCTGGACCGGTGACACGGTGGATTTCACTCTTTCCGAAGGATATGGAGAGAAAACAATCTATGCACAGATAGCCACGGATGACACTGAAAGTGGGATTGTGTCTGCCGGCATCAGCTATGGTGGTATTATTCAGTTCGCAGACCCTGAAGTGAAACGTATCTGCGTGTCGATATGGGACAAGGACGGTGACGGGGAACTCAGTCTGTCCGAAGCCCAGGCCGCCACGACAATCAACAGATACAGTTTCTCCGGCAATACGGAAATACAGAGTTTCGATGAACTCAAGCTTTTCACGGGCCTGCAGAACATCGATGCCTATGCGTTTTCCAAATGTACGGCTTTGAGGAGCATATCCTTCCCTGACCATCTGACCGGGCTGAAATCCCAGGTCTGTCAGGGGAATACGTCCCTGGAGACGGTACACCTTCCGGATTCGCTCACCTCTTTGGGCGGAGGATGTTTCAGCGACTGCAATGCATTGAGGAATGTCACTATACCTGAAGGTGTCATTTCACTCAATGACTTTGCCGCCACGGGATTGGAGGAGATTGTGATTCCGGATTCTGTAACCTCCATAGGAGGATTCAGGTATTGTGCCTCATTGAGGAAGGTGGATATTGGTACCGGCGTTACCACATTCCTTCAGAACGCGTTCAACAACTGCACAGCGCTTGAGGTGTTTATCATCCGTGCCGGCAAAGTCCCTTCCTATGCCGGATGGACGTTACCGGATGGGTGGAGTGGCTCTTTTTATGTCCCTGACGACCTTGTGGAAGCATATAGGGCGGCAAACGGCTGGAAGAACTTTAGCACGTCTTATAAACCGCTGTCTGAATATGTAGAATGATAATACAAACGAACTTTATTTATGGCAAAAGCAGAAATCTTATTCAAGATCATCCGCAAATGGGAAGGCGGATGGAGTGACCACAAAAATGACAAAGGCGGCAAAACCAATATGGGGATAACCTTGTCTACGTGGAAAGCATGTGGTTATGACAAGGATGGTGACGGAGACATTGATGCGGACGATTTACGCATGATTACTCCGGATGACGTCTTTCATGTTTTCAAGAAGTATTATTGGGACCGTTACCAAGCGGACTTCATACACAACCAGTCCATTGCGAACATCTGTGTGGATTGGGTGTGGGCCTCCGGACGTCCCGGTATCACAAGGGTACAACAACTCCTGCAAATCAATGTAGACGGTATCGTAGGACCTCAGACGGTTGCAAGTATCAATCTGGCCAACCAACGGCAGCTGTTCGAAGCTATCAAGGCAGACAGAATCCGGTTTATTGAAGAAATCTGCAAAAGGGACCCGTCGCAGCTTGTATTCCGGAAAGGATGGCTGAACCGGATCAATGATTTCAAGTTCTCTGTCCGCTGAATTCTTGTCCTTTTTTCCACTCTTTTCAGCCTTTAGTTTTGTGTCCGGAACTAAAGGCTTTTTTATGGCAATAACTGAAGAAAAGAGTTTAATGACCTCCGAGAAATTCAATCGAGGAGTTGAGAACTGGACGTGGAAAGTCAGGAATACCTCCGTAAATATTCTACAACGGACACATGCAACCGGCAGATTGCGTAGGGAACTGCAATCCCGTTGGCTGAAAGACCGTGAAGGTGGACCGGCTTATGTCGGTCTGGGTTTCCGCTTTGCCCGGTATGGTGCGTACCGGGAATATGGCGCCGGGCGTGGATATATCGTCAAGAACGGAATTATAATGAAGGGACATTCGGCATGGAGCGATAAGAAAAGACGTCAGGAACTGCGTTCTCTACGTGTTTCTGAATATCGCATCCGGCGCATGCGTACCGTTGATGAACACTATGCCGTTATCCGGCGAAGTCCCCTACCCTGGTTAGACCCTCCCATTGTGGATAACATCGAATCACTGGCTGATTTATCCGGGGAGTATTACGGTGACCAGGCACTCAAGAATGTGCTTCAGAAGTTTGATAAAATAACAATCGAAAAACGTTATGGCAAAAAGTGACAAGACTGTCAAAAGAGGTGTCTACTTGTACATCGATGGCAAGGAAATTAAGAATGACATCAATTCCATTGATTTGGAGATGAAACGCCTACAGCGTGACATTAAGGAAATGACACGCGGCTCTGAGGAATACAACCGCACCATGGCGAAGATACAGCATCTTCAGGGGATTTTAAAACAGCATCGCCAGGAGATAAAAGGCATCACCACCGAAACCAAGAAAGCGACTGTCAGTATTGGCAGTATGGTGGACTGGTTCAACCGTTTCGGTGGAGTTATCTTGTCCGTAATAGGTTTCCTTACCGGTTTTACCCTTGCCTTGCGCGCCATCAGAGATGAACGCAACAAGTTGGAGGAGTCCCAGGCCGGGCTGAAAGCCTTGACCGGACTTGATGATGACAGCATTGCCTGGTTGACCGGGCAGGCCAAGACGCTTTCCACCACCATGACAAAAGAGGGCTTGCGTGTCCGCCAGTCGGCAGCCGAAATCCTGGATGCGTTCATGCTGGTCGGTTCGGCCAAACCGGAACTGCTTGGTGACAAGGAAGCGCTCAAGGCTGTTACGGAGGAAGCCATGCGATTGCAGGCGGCAGCCAAAGACATCACCCTGAACGAAGCGGTTGATTCACTTACTTTATCACTCAACCAATATGGGGCAGCAGCAGACCAGGCTGGACGGTTTACCAATGTATTGGCTGCCGGCTCCCAGGCAGGTTCCGCCAATATCGCAAGCCAGGCAAAGGCTATCCGGAATGCAGGTACCGCAGCGGCTTCGGCCAATGTTCCCATTGAACAGACGGTCGCATTGATTGAAACGCTTGCTTATCGGGGTATAAAGGATGAAGTGGCCGGAACGGGATTGAAGAAATTCTTTCTGGTTCTTCAGACCGGGGCAGACGAAACCAACCCCAAAATCGTCGGGTTGGATAAGGCACTGGAGAATCTGAAGAACAAGAATATGGATGCAGGCGCCATCAAGAAGATGTTCGGGGAGGAAGGCTACAATACCGCATCCGTAATCCTTCAGAACACGGAGATGGTGAAAGACTTCACCGCTGCCGTCACCGGTACCAATGTGGCGTATGAGCAGGCGGCCATAAACAGTGATACCGCACAGGCCAAACTGGAGCAGGCACGCAATAAGATGAAGCTGGCAGCCATTGATTTGGGAGAGAAACTGAATCCGGCTCTGACGGTGAGTACGAATATGCTGACCAATGTGCTTAAATATTTGCCGGGATTGATTGACTGGTGCAAAAAATGGGGCACAACAGTAATAACACTAACGGTTCCTCTGGCAGCTTACTATACCACATTAAAGCTCATATCTCTTTATCATACTACTTACAACTTAGTCTTACGAGCAGGAATCGCCATCCAAACGGCTTACCGGGTAGCTACCACTGCTTTGAACGACGCATTGGCAGGAGATTACAAGGCAATAGGCAGGTTGATATTACAGATGCGCTCTCATAATATCGTAACCCGGACAGTGGCAGCAAGTACACTACTTTTCCGAGCTGCGCTGGAGACTTTAACCTTCCGCTTCTCTGCCGCAACTAAAGCGGCACGGGCAGCATGGGCGGTATTAGGATTAAATCCTTTTGTTGCTATTGCCACAACCGTTGCAGCCGCAGCAACAGGACTGTATATCTACGCTCAGCGTACTTCTGCTGCAGCACGTAGGCAAAAGGAACTGGTGGTTATGAATAGAGAGGCTGAAAAAAGCATTAGCGAAGAAAAAAATAAGCTGGATGCTTTACGGAAAGTGCTTGAGGATTCTAAAGAACCATATGAAAAACGGAAGGCTGCATTAGAAGATATTCAGTCCATTGTTCCGGAATATCATGCTTCATTGACGGAAGAGGGGGTGCTTATCAACAACAACACGCAAGCGCTGGACGGTTATGTAGAAAAGCTGTTGCTCACAGCCAAACAGCAAGCGGCCAATGCCAAATTACAAGAAGCCCTGGCACAAAGGTCAGAATGGATTCAGAAGAACGGTTCCGATGCCATGAAATTTAAAAATCTCGAATGGGAGATAAATGACCCCGTCAATATGGACAAGTCCGTTGAGGAACTTGCAGCAGTCAACGGGATATCACCCACTGCATACCGCGTATGGGCTACCCAGAAAAAACGTCTTGACGATAACGTTCGGTATTACGAACAGATGATGCAGGATTATACCTCCCAGTTGCTTGCCATCAACGATAAATACAAGACTATTACTCCAGATTCTCCAACAATTACCGGAAACGGTGGCAGTGGTGGAGGTTCTGAATCTGAAGAAGAGCGGAAAAAACGTGTCAGCAAGGAATTGGAGGATATAGAGACTAACCACATGCAACAGCTCACCCATCTCCAGAAGCTTTATCTTGAGGGAGAAATCCAGACTAACGAGGAATATACTGCCCTTCAGATAGATTTGGAGAAAAAGACTTTGGATGAGAAATTGGCGATAATGGGGCTGGAGCCGCATGAACGTGAGAAGTTGCAGGTAAAGATGCTGGAGGCACAAATCAAGTTCAATGAAGAATGTAAAAAACAGGATGAAAAGACAGAAAAGGAGCGTCAGAAAGCATCAGACAAGATTGCCAAAGAACGCCTTTCAGTTCGTCAGAAACAACTCCGTATCGAATTGGAAGAAGCAGCTTCCTATCATTATAGGAACCTGACTTCCGAGGAGGATTTCTCCCAGGAGATGAACGAGATTCGGAAACGGTATTGGAATGATTTGCTTCACAACTACCGACTGACTGAGGAACAACGTACGGAGATACAGAAGGAGCAGGCCGAAGCCCAGACCGATGCCGAGAAAGAGAAGTACGACAAAACCATGAAAATGCATAGGCAATATGCCTCTCTGGTGACGGATATCGCTTCCGACTTCGGAGAAACGATTGGTGAAATGATTGCCACTGGCGAACTTTCGCTGAAGAATTTCTTACGTGAAACCATTATGATGGCACTGGATGCTTTGGAACGTGTTATTGAGATCTCCATACTGGAAATCACCGCAAAAAATTTGGCGGCAACAGCTCCACTTTCCTTTATCGGTGCCGCAAAAGCAGCTGCCCAAGTAGCTGCCATCAAAGCGGCTTTTGCTGTAGTAAAAGGGATGGTCGGCAACTTCTACACTGGTGGCTATACCAGTCCCGGTGACTGGGATCAGCCACAAGGCATCGTGCATTCCAACGAGTTCGTCGCCAACCGTTTCGCTGTCGCCAACCCGAATCTGCGACCGATATTCGACGCCATTGACGTGGCACAGCGTAGCGGTAATGTTGGTAATCTGACAGCTGAAGACATAGCGGCTGTGACAGGTTCCGGAAAGAGTACACGTACCGTACCAGCCAAAGCACCCGCTGCCAGCGCCACAACGACGGCCAATGATCCGGCTATGGTGGCGATGCTGATAGAATGTACCCGCGTATTGCGGAAGCTTAAAAACAGGCTGGATGATCCGCTGGTAGCGGAAACTTATGTTACCGGCAAACGGGGTATCAACCAGGCTCAGAAAGAGTATCAGAAGTTGAACAACAATAAATCACGCAACAAGCAATGACAGAATTATACATTGACGGACAATTGGCCGCCCTTCCTGAAGGGTTCAACATTACGTTCACCTCCGAGAATCCGTATTTCACCCGCAGTTCCAATTACTCCTTGAACATAGAACTCCCCATGCCTGCCAATCATGCCATATTCAAGCACGTGAACAGACTGGATGTGACGAAAAAAAAGACTATCCTTCCGGCCACACTCATCGTTGACGCCAGATGCCTGCTTTACGGCAGTGCGGTTTTACTCTCAGTAGAAGATGCACTGGTTAAGGTACAGCTCGTATCAGGTAATGCGGAATTTAATCTGCTGACGAATGATAATCTGTATATTGACGAACTTGATTTAGGTACAATCAGTTGGCCGAACAACAATCAGAACCGTTTCCAGCCACCTGCCAATATGGTGAACTACTACGGTTCGGTGGACGAAATTGAAGCTGTATGGTTGCCGGTGTTCTATCAGGAAGCCAAATGGGAGAATCTTCAGAACGATGCAATCTATGAGTTCGGCACGAACAATTTTACCCTTTGCCCCTATTATGGCCGTCGATGTGTACAACCATACCTTTTGACAGTCATCAAGAGAATAGTGGGGCATTTTGGCTATAGGTTCGATACCTCCTTCTTTGATAACAATTTCTTGCGGAACGTTTATGTATGCAGCGCGGTAAGCAGCAACCGGGTGGCCGCCGCATTGCCGCACTGGACTGTTTCCGAATTCTTTGATGAACTGGAGAAATTCCTTTGTGCGGTTACGGTGGTCAACGAACGCACCAAAGTAGTGAGCCTCGTAGGGCTTAACGATTATTTTACAGAATCCGGAAAGGAGATAATTCCTGCATCCTCCCTGCTACGGGAGTTCACTGTGGATATTGAAGATGAAAAGAATGAGAAAGACTTGAGCACTGGCAATGTGGGCTACAATCTGCCTTCCCATACGGATGACGGCTATCTGCGAATTGAAAGGGACATCATAGAGGCTGCATACAAACAAGAATATGATTCTTACGATGCAATGCTGGCCGCATACAACGGAATGGGTGACAGTGACAAGAAAAGTACAATCTTTATTGTTGGCAAACGGTATTATATCAACTACAATGAAAATGATAAGAATACGCTGCGTGAAGTCAATTTGTATGCGGATTTAATCCGTGACCCGGAATCGTCCGATGTAGAGACCTCACTCGGAATCGTCCCGGCTAAAATTATTCAGTTCAATGTCGGCGTGTATGGCTCTGTAGCTGATTACGATTTGTCCCGTCCGTACACCTCCATGGTATTGAACATACCCGCGGTGGGCTACCAGGCTACTGTTGCCAAGCAGGAGCGCTTCAATGTCCAGGAAGCCATAAACGGTGACGTGGAACTGAAGGAGAAGCAGGAAAAAAACGGGCACATGGAAGTGGCTGTCAATACCGGCAAGTTCAACCGGCAGAACGTAACTTACAGCGGTCAGACACATGCCTATGATTATGCCTATCCTTTTACGGACTACCAGCAGAAGACCGGAGCACAGCTCACGGACTTCCTTCCGTATTCCCTAAGCTTGAACGATGTTTGTCCGGACAGTGTCGGACATCGGTTGTCGACACTCAGTCTGTTTCACTCCAATATTCCTTACACAATCCAGTTCCAAGCCAATAAGCTGCCAGATGTGAATAAGGTGTTTCTTATAGGCAACAAGCAGTATTTGTGCGAGAAGATTGAGACGGAAATAGATGTCGATGGATTAAGCAAGGTACTGAAGGGGACTTTTTATCGGATAGAATAAAAAAGCTCTTTTTATTTGCATAAAGTAGAATTTTTACTACCTTTGCATCATTGAAACAACTAAGATATGGTTAAATCAAGAGAATTTCATAGTCAGATACTGAAACGTGGAAAGAAAAGAGGATGGCACTGGATAAAAGGTGAAGGAGACGGGAGCCATCGGATTTATGAAGACAAGAACGGTATCAGATACCCGGTGCCCTACCATGGTGCCAAAGAAATGGGTGAAGGACTAAGAAAGAAAATTATTAGGGATATGGAGCTTGAATAAGCTCCCCCTTTTCTCTATATGTTTGAAAGGAGGATTTTATTATGGGAAAACTTAAAGTGACAATTGAAAAAGGACCGGACTTGTTCGGTGCGTGGGCTGACAATGTTCCTGGTATCTATGGAGAGGGTGAAACTGTGCAGGAAACAAAAGAGAATCTTCTTACCTCCATTGAACTGTATAAAAAACATAATTCTACAGTCCCTAAAGAATTACAGGGAGAAATATCCGTAGAATGGACTTTTGATGTACAGTCGTTCCTCCAATATTATAGCGGTATTTTTACCAAGGCTGCACTGGAGCGTATAACGGGGGTCAACCAGAAACTCTTGGGACATTACGCATCAGGTTTGAAAAAACCACGTAAAGCTCAGGTTGAAAAAATAGAAAGCGCATTGCATGGCTTTCTGAATGACATAAGCCAGGTGCACTTGGCATGATGTAAATTCCGATAATGGATTGAAAGATACTTCTCGGTCAATCGCGAGACCGTAAGGTCTTTAATGACAATTAGGAGGGCTTCCACGGGTTGGAAGCCTTTTTTTGTCTCTCTTTGTTGGATATGTGAAATAGAATTAACACCTTTGCAGTGCCCAATATAACATAGCTACACGTTTATCAATATGAATCCCTTTTCAAAACGTAATCCGTAAAACCGGGTTAAGGTGTGGCTATACCTTTGGGCGCGTTTTGATAAGGGATTCGCCATTTTAATACTATGACTGAAAAACAAATAAGGATAGCAGACAGACTATTACGGATATTGGTGGAGCATGACGGGCGTGTCAACAAGGATAGCGCACGCAGCCTATTGCTTAAAGAGTTCACTGAAAGAATGGATAAGATAGACATCAACTTCGTACTCGACACGTTGATAGACGACTATAAGCTGGTTTCCCTACTTGGTGAAGGTTGGCTCCGGCTAACACCGGAAGGAGAAAAGATGGCACGCAGGGGAATGAAGAATTATCAGCAGAAACTATCCATAAAAGAATGGTGGAAAGAAAGCAAGACCGCTGCCATTCTGATTTCTTTAGTTTCTACACTGATAGGGTCTGTCATTACCGTTTTAATAACTGCATTATTAGGATAGTGAAAACGCTTCCCAATATGAAGGGAGCCACTATGAACAATAATACAAAATATAATTTGAACTTTTTCTCCATGGATGATTCTTTTCATACAAAAATACTATAAATAATTGAAGTCGAAGCGGAGAAACAAAAAATCTCCGCTTTTCTTTTTGTTAACTGATTAGTTATTCTGATTTTTGTACGAATTTAAATAAACACCAAATGGAAACAATTATTCATTTTATTATTTTTTTGACTGCGGTTATTGAAATCGTTCTACTTGTTCGATTCCTTGCATTATGTAATCATGTAGAGGAAATTAAAAAGAAAATGGTGCCAAACGAGAACTTCCAAGCAATGTTTCTACTTTATTGTTCGACTGGGGAGAAAGAAAAGGCAAAAGAATTGCTTCTCCATGAAATAAGTTTGGATAAGATGTTTACCACCGCTTTCTTTTCCGTTCTTCCCGAACATGATAAAGCCAAACAAGCCATTTTGACTAAGTATGGGAAATTGCTTAAGATGGTCGATGTGACTCTTGATTTTGATACAGTAGATAAATATTTGAAAGGGTGATAAAAATTGAAGCGGAGATAAAAAATCTCCGCTTTTCTTTTGCCATTTCAAAATAAACCTGCATCTTTGCAATGCGTTACATTTTGAGAAGGCGAGATTGTTCGCCAACTTTTGCCGTTGGCATTTTTTATGCCCAATGGTATCATATAGTTCCGACCCCCGTGTGGAGTGTTAATGCACCCACTGCCTTCTCAAGGTGTAACGCAACGGGAAAGCGGAACTTTCTTTGTCTATAAGTTTTCCGATTTTTTGGAGAAAGTTCCCTTCCCGTCTTTATTGGAGCATTGTATCATTCAATATATTGTTTTATTTAAATAGCGTTACATTATGAGAAAACAAGCCCAAAGCGCCCGCGGACGCTATGTATCCGCAGAGAAGGTTCAAGAACTGTTTGCCCAGCTGGGTATTGAATTGTGCGCCGGACGTAAACGTATCCGTGCAGCACGTAGCGACAAATCCATTTCCATCTATGTCAATGGTGGGACAGTCAACATCACCTTTAATGAGAAAGGAGGCAAAGCATGATGTTCTTTGTTTACCATCTGCAGACCTATTCCCCCAAGAACCGGGCATGGAAAAAGGTTATTGATTATGTAGAGAAGTATAAAGATGTTCTTATCAAGGATGAACTTTCCCTGGATGCACTCAAGCATGAAATAGGCGATGTGGTTAACCGCATCAATGTCGAACACCCCAAGATGAAACGCATGAAATGTACTGCTACCCCTTTGGGACGTGACTGTACTATACGCATCGAGGCTCATGTCATAAGTGGTGGATGCCCCGACACGGTATTCTTTCTCGATATTTGCAAGGTACGTTCCATTTATCAATTCAGTGAGAAGGCGAATATGCTGGAGCAGGAAGGAGGTGAGGCATGAATGATGAATTCTTTATCACCAAGACTGTGGATACAGGTAGTGGAGGAACCAATTCGGTGAGATATCAATTGTATGCACGCAACTGTGATGGTGAGATTAATGATATAGGCTATGAGGAACTGGTGCGATTTAACAAGTTCCTTACTAATTATTTAAAAAAGGAGGAGGGCAGTGATCATGAACAATCATAGGAAAATAGGTTTTCGGGCATACAATGATAATGCTCAGAATTCAGAGGAAGATGAACAGAAGAAAAAACAAGCCGAACGGCAAAAAGCCATAGCCGATTTTATCGGCCATAACTATTCGCCTATCGGTGCCACTTCGCAGAAGTGCTATAAAACCACAGTCGAACTGGTGTACGAGTTGTCGAATATCGTCGATGTCGCTCCGATGGAGCTGGCCAAGCAGCTGACTGATGCCAGATACCATGTGGAGTACCTGGCAGGACAGCCGTATTGGGTGCTGTATGAGAAGCCATAAACACATTAACCGGACATTTTTTTTATTTTTGAAGTCCTTGCTCGTGAGAGTAGGGGCTTTTTTTAAAATATACCATCGTAATTCTTTATCAGGCTATTCGCTTCCTGAATATCGTGCGGTGTATATATGTCCGTCATGAGGATGCTGCTATGTCGTGCCTGATCGCGTACGCTCAATACGTCATAATGCCGAAGCATGTTGGTTATTCCGGTATCCTTCAATGAATAGAACTTGTACTTTGCCGACAGCTTCAGGTCTTTCCGTACATGCCGTGCCCACCAGTCACGGAACATCTTCTCGGTCCGTTCCCTTTTTCCCGGCTTCAGTCCGTCCGAGAACAGGTAGTAGTCTCCCGGGTAGTCGAATATTTTCAGGTCGAGCATGAGATGGATGACCTTTGTCGGCAGTGTGATGGTGCCGTCCTTCCGGTTCTTGGATATGGTGTCCTCGACAAAGATGGTCTGTCTGGCCAGACTGATGTTTTTCAGTTTGAGGCGTGTCATTTCTGCCGGGCGTATGAAGCAGTAATACAGGATATAGCTCGCCAGCAGCATGTACGGGTTCTTCTCGAGCAGATAGCCATGTATCTTCTGCAGCTTGTCCTCCTCGATGACACACCTTATCTTCTTCTTTCCGCGCCGTCCAAGGCTGCTGATGCCTTCGGTCGGGTTCTTGGTGATGTAGTTGTGGCTCAGACAGAAGGTGGAGAAGGATTTCAGGAATCCCAGGTAATTGTCACGGGTAAAGGCGGTATTGTCCCTTGTGATGTAGACCTCGTCCAGAAGCAGGACACAGAAATCCTTGTCGAACTGGTAGATATAGGTGATGGGCACTTTCTTCTCCTCGTTGAACGTTTCCATATTCCGGAGGTAGGAGGAATACGACTTGATTGTTTCCTGACGGTAGCGTCCGTCGCGCAGCATCTTTGCAAGAAATGTGCGGTACCGGTCTATGACTTCGCTGAAGAGCATGTATGCGGAGCCGGACTCCTGCTCTATCCAAGGGTTCCAGCCGACAGCCAGCTTTTCCGATATGCGGTTCATGAAGTCCTTGGCATACTTCCGCCTTTCCTTGATTGAATCAATGTAGTTGAGCTTGAATTTCTTGCGCTTCATGGCTCCGGTGGCCGGACAGAAGGCATAGAAGTCAATGTACCAGTCTTTGCCGGTGTGCAGCACCGGAGGTGTGTAACTTTTAACTTGCTGACAATTAGACATTTTTTTTATTTGTTTTCGCCCGGAAGCAAAAACAAATACGTTAATATTTCTCGTCCCGATTTCGTCCCGGCTGTCCGCCTTAAAAACGAAATAAGTCACTGTGAAACAGTGACTTATCGTGTAATTGGTCGGAATGAGGCGACTCGAACGCCCGACCCCTACGTCCCGAACGTAGTGCGCTACCAACTGCGCTACATTCCGATTGCTTTTGAAAAGTGGTGCCACCAGGAATCGAACCGGGGACACAAGGATTTTCAGTCCTTTGCTCTACCAACTGAGCTATGGCACCTTTTTCGTTTGCGGGTGCAAAGATAAAGAGTTTTTTTTATACCGCAAGGCTTTTTGAGGAAAAATATCTAAAAAAGGTGCCTCTTGCTCTATGGAGCGAGGCACCTTACTTCTAAAAATCATTTGCTATCGAAGACATCAGTCGATATTCGGATTGATGCTATGCCAGTCTTTGATGGCAGGCAGTACACCCATTTCTATCACCTCGTCACGAAGTGTGCAGAGATGGGCATAGCTTTCTTTCAGTTTGGCTTCTTCTTCGGGCGTGCCGTTCAGTTCCTTATAGTGTACACCGTCTTTGGTAATTTCAGTTTCCATTGCCATCATGATGTGGTCGAAGCCGTGGCTGTGTACATATGTACCGGCAGGCCAGCGGAACGGTTTGCCACCCATCGCTGCAGCTATCATTTCGATAGAGACGTATGCCGGACTCTGGAAGGAAGAACGTCCACGGAGGGCGATGATGTTGGCACCGCCTTTGGTTACCTTAGTCTGGATTTCGACCCACTGTTCTTTAGTCAGGGCAGGGGTACCGATGATATCAAGTAACGGTTTACCGTCCACCTTGGCGGTAGAGGCATATACAGCCATCTGTTCACCATGACCGCCGTAGGTACGGCAATTTTCGATTTTGTCGGGGGTGATGCCGAAGTGCTTGGAAAGTTCACTGCGCAGGCGGGTGCTGTCGAGGGCAGCCAGTGTGGTCACTTGTGAAGGTTTCAGGCCGGAATACAATAGGGTAATCAGACCGGTGATGTCGGCAGGGTTGAAAATGACAACCACGTGCTTCACATCCGGACAGTAGGCTTTTACATTCTTGCCGAATTCTTCGGCAATAGCGGCATTGCCTTTCAAAAGGTCTTCGCGGGTCATGCCGGCCTTGCGGGCGGCACCGCCTGATGATACCACATACTTGGCACCGGTCAGCGCTTCTTTGATATCGGAGGTAAATGTGATGTTCATTCCTTCGAATCCGCAGTGGAACAGCTCTTCGGCCACCCCTTCCAGTCCGGGAGCATAAGGGTCGTACAGACATAGGTTGGGAGTGAGATGCATCATGATTGCAGTCTGTGCCATGTTTGAACCGATCATGCCGGCTGCGCCGACGATTGTCAATTTGTCATTTGTCAGAAATTCCATAATCTTTTTTATTTAAAGGTGAGTAATATCTTTTCTTGCTGATTGTCACGATACAAAGATAACCCTTTTTGAAGAGAGTTGTTCATAGAAAAAAGTTATCTTTTAGAGCAAAAAGTTATTTCTTCTTTCCGAACTGCTGTATTGTACCTAAATTACTTATCTTTGTTGGGAAAATGAAGATAAGTAAGAAACTATGAGCATTGAGTTAGGAAAGTACAATACGCTGGAAGTGGTGAAGGAGGTAGCCTTCGGCATGTATCTGGACGGTGGCGAAGAAGGTGAAATTCTGCTTCCGTCGCGTTATGTCCCCCAAGACTGTAAGGTGGGAGACAAACTGAACGTTTTTATATATCTTGATAACGAAGAACGTCTGGTAGCCACTACTCTGACACCGTTAGTGCAGGTCGGGCAGTTTGCCTGCTTGGAGGTGGCGTGGATAAACCAGTATGGTGCTTTCCTTAACTGGGGATTGATGAAGGATCTTTTCGTCCCCTTCCGCGAACAGAAAATGAAGATGCAGGTGGGAAAGAAGTATGTGGTTCATGCCCATTTGGATGATGAAAGCTATCGTATCGTGGCATCGGCCAAGGTAGACCGTTATCTTTCCAAAGAGAAGGCCGCCTATGAGTCGGGGCAGGAGGTGGATATCCTGATTTGGCAGAAGACGGATTTGGGATTCAAGGCGATCATCAACGATGAATATAGCGGCTTGCTATATGAGAGCGAGATATTTCAGCCACTGCACACGGGCATGAGGATGAAGGCCTATGTGAAGCAGGTACGTGAAGACGGCAAGATAGACCTGCTGCTTCAAAAACCGGGGCAGGCTAAAGTAGAAGATTTCTCAGCTACGTTGCTGGACTATATCCGTGAACAGGGCGGACGGATAGCTTTGAATGACAAGAGTCCGGCAGAAGAAATCTATGCAACTTTCGGTGTCAGCAAGAAAACCTTCAAAAAGGCTGTGGGAGATTTGTACAAAAAACATCTGGTTGTATTGGAGGAAGATGGAATCAGGATTAGGAATTAGTCCCAGTCATTAGGAATTTCCCTACTTGTAAATAGAGACAATCATTAGGGAGGGGAATTTCCTCTCCCTATTTTTGTCGTACAATAAAAAAAGAAAAGTCATGATACGTCATTTGATATTAAGTGTTTGTCTAGTTCTGGTAGCGTTTCCCGCAATAAAAGCGGCGCCCATAGACGGAATCCGTATAGAAAGTCCATACCGTAGAGTGGTGGTACTGGTCGACGGACAGCAGGTTTGCCTGCCTACTTTCAGTTGTTTTGTAGCCAATCTGCGTGGTAGTTGTCGGGTAGAGGTTTATGAAGCGCCATCCCGTGGGGAGAATTCCCGAAGAGGAAAACTCCTATATGATGAACGTGTGCATTGCTCCATCAATGAAGTGGAAGATATTTTCATTCCAGAGGACAAAAGACCTGGTGGAAACTGGGGTACTTCTAATCATCACAAGCCTGGCAGACCCGGTGACAGACCGTTAGGAGGCGAGCAGCATGAACCGGTGATGTCACCATCTGCCTTCGAACAGTTTATGGGGCTGATGGAAAAACAGAGTTTCGATTCAGACCGTAAGGAAGTGCTCGACCATGCCTTGCTGACCTCTTGGTTCACTACTGACCAGTGTATCCGTCTGATGGATTTTTATCGTTTCGACAGTGAAAAGAAACAGTTGATGAAGAAGGTTTATCCTAAAATAGCCGATAAACCGAATTTCTATTATGCGATAGACAAGCTGACCTTCTCGTCGGACAAGAACGAGATAAATGCCTTCATCAAACAATATCATGAGAAGAATAACTAAAAAAAGGAGGGATTATGAAACGGATTATATTTATATTTCTTGCCGCTATGATGAGTACAGCTGTTTGTAGTGCGGCAATGAGCAACAGCAAAGTGCGTAAAGAGACCCGCTTTCTTACGGACAAGATGGCCTATGAATTGAACCTGAGTACAGAACAGTATAATGACGTGTACGAAATAAACTATGATTTCATTTCCGGTATACGTTATCTGATGGATGACGTTCTTCGGGGGGAGGAATGGGCCTTGAATCGCTATTACGATTATCTGGATGTGCGCAATGACGACCTTCGATGGGTGCTGAATAACCGGCAGTACGGCCGTTTCATGCAGGCCGCCTATTTTTACCGTCCGGTTTATGTAAGTGGTGGTCGTTGGTCTTTTAGGGTTTACATCACTTACACCAACCATAATCATTTCTATTTCCCGCGGCCGTATCATTACCGTACATATTGCGGTGGGCATTATCGTACGCACTATCACAACAGCTATTATCGCGGTCGTTACCATCATCCGCACTATACTGGTTCGTGGAGTATTCGGAATGATAAGTCGTACCACACCAGCCGCCGTTCAGATTTCGGTTCGGTGAACATCCGCCCTAATTCGCATAAGCGTCCGGCAGGCAGGGATGATGTATATACCACGCGACGTAGCAACAGTAGTAATAATCGCATTAGCACAGGTACACGTAACAGCAGTACGCGACGTAGTAGTGTGGATAGTGGCAGAAAGTCGAGTAAAGAGAAAATAGAAACCACAAGAATTAAAAATAATGATAAGAGCCCCAGCCGTAGCAGGGTAAAGACGGCAAGCAAGGAAAGAAGAAATGCTTCCGGCGTACGGAGTTCCGAAAGCCGTCGCAGCAGCTCTTCAAGCACTACCCGCAGTTCTACCGGCAGTAGCTCTTCCCGCTCTTCGGAAAGGAGATAGAAGAACAAAAAACTCCCCTCTTGTCAGCCTGGAGGCAGGGAGAGGGGAGAATCAAACACAACAACTAAAATTATACTTCTTTTTTTATTCAATCGGTTCTCCCTTATAGAAATCCAGAATCTTGGTACGGAACAGATAGTCATACTTGGCTTGCAATTCGTCTGATTGGGATTTCATAAGGTTCTGTTTTGCTTCATTGTATTCTACGGCATTTGCTTTTCCGTTCTCATACTTTTCGCTCATCAGCTTGAAAGACTCTTCGCTGGCAACGGTGGCTGTATGGCTACTGGTATATTTGCTTTCGGCAGCAGCGGCGTTGTACCATGCTTGTTGGATTTCCTTATAAAGTGTCTTCTTGGCATTATCCAATTGCAAGGCATAGTTTTCACGTTGCAGGCGTGCCGTGCGTACCCGGTTACGGGTAGAGAGACGGTTGAAAATAGGTACGCTGAGGTTGAATCCTACATATTTGTTGAAGTTATCGTTCATCTGCTGGCTGAAAGTACGGTCGATGGTAGAATAGTAATTCGTACCGAGACTACCGTTCAGGCTCAGTTGCGGGTAGTAGTTGCTCTGGGCAATACGGATATTGTGTTTACTGCCTTCCAAGCGGAACTGTGCAGCTTGTATGGAAGCCTTACTCACCATGGCTGTTTGGAATATCTCATCCGGAGGAGTGAGAGGGACTAAATCCAGATTGACTGCCGGAGATTCCAGATTGAACCCTTCCGGTGTTTCCAGTTCGATAAGCTGGCTAAGGTCGAGCAGGGCCAACTTATAGTTGTTGTTTGTCTGCACTACATTCATCTCGTCTTGTGCCACACGTGCTTTGGCTTCTGCCAGTTCTGCCGGAGAGGCTTTTCCCAAGTCGGCAAGCCGGCTGATGCGGACATATTGCTCTTTGCTCAATTGCACTTGTCCCAACGCCACCTGGTGGAGCTCTTCATTGAACAGCACCTGAAGGTAGGCCGAAGCTATATTGATGGCAATGTCTTCCTTGGCTTTGTCCAGGTCGGCAATGGCAGCTTTGAGGTTTAGTTTGGCCAATGCATACTGGTGGGGAATTTCCAGACCGGTAAAGATAGGTATGCTGGTATTGACAGACATATTAGTGCCGTGGCTGCTGGTGTTGACGTATACAGTGGAATAGTCTCCCGTATCCTCATTTTTGATGGCTGTTTGCGTACGTCCCCAGTTCCAGCTCTGGCCGGCACTGGCATTCAGGTTCGGCAGTCGTGCCCATTTGGCTGTATTTACTTCGACAGCACTCTGTTCGGCAGCGTTGGCTGTCTGGCGGATACTGATGTTATGCTCGATGGCATAGTCTATGCATTGGCGTAAAGACCATCGTTCCTGCGCCTGCACTGAGATACTGCCGAATATTGCGAGGTATAAGAATATCTTTTTATTCATATCGTATATCTTTTTAAGCTATTCCGTTTGTTAATCCTTTTTCTCTGCACCGCGAATCTTATCCTGGGCACTGATACCGCTTTTGATGGCAATCTTTATGCCGTCACTCATGCCGACCTGGATGGGGCGGCGTTCGAACTTCTGTACCGGTACACTGTCCGTCATTACATATACAAAGGTGCTGTCACCATTGAATTCAATGGTACTTTCCGGTACGGCAAGCGTTTTCTGGGCACGGTCCAATACGATTTCTGCGTTGGCAGAATAGCCGGAACGTATCTGTACGCTGTCCGGTGCGGCAATGGCAGCTTTGATTTCAAACTGGTTGGCACCGTTTTCTTCCACACCCTTCGGAGATATGTATTCCAGTGTGGCATCGAACGAAAGATTCTGCAGGGCGCCGATTGTTAGTTTCACCGGCATGCCTTCGTGCACACGGCCCACTTCCGTTTCGTCAATGTTGCCGCGGAAAATCAAATCGTTCATGTTGGCAACGGTAGCGATGGTGGTTCCGTCATTGAAAGTGTTACTCATGATAACCGAGTTACCGACTTTGATGGGTACATCCAGAATCAGACCGGTAATGGTGGAACGGATCAGGGTACTACTGAAAGAGGCGCTGTTCTTGGTGATGCCTTCCTTTACAATTTCCAGGTTATCTTTTGCTGTCTGTAGTTCCTCGCGTGCCTGCTTCACGCTTACTTCCCCTTTTTCGTACTCTTCAGCGCTGATAAGCTTGTCGTTGTACAGTTTCTGGGTACGGGCGAAATCCGTTTCGGCTTGGGCAGCGTTGATTTCCGCCAATCGTACGCGGCTTTCGGCAGAGTTCAATTGTCTCAGTTCGGGTATCACCTTTACTTTGGCAAGCACTTCCCCTTGCTTCACACTTTGTCCTGCTTCCTTGTATACTTCGGCAATGATACCGGAAATCTGCGGCTTGATAAGGACTTCATCTCTCGGTTCCACTTTGCCGGTGGCTACGGTAGTCTTTTCAAGGTCTGTCACTTCCGGAACTATCGTTTCGTATACTGTTACTTTAGGTTGGGACTTCTGGTACAGAAAAACGAATGTCCAAATGAATAAGGCAGCAATTACTACCAATAATGCGATTTTCAGAAACTTCTTTGTTTTCATCTTATATTTACGATTTAATTATTTACGATTGATATAGCCATTATTTCATGGCTTACGGTTAGTGGTCTCTCTATAAGTTTATTCATCCCTGATGGCTTCAATTGGCTTGATTGCCATGGCGCGATAGGCAGGTGCCAGTCCGGCAAGCACTCCTAATGCGATGAGGAGGATGCAGGTTCCGATAGCCAGTCCGAATGAAACCTGGTAGTGGGTTTTGATAACTCCAGGGTCATTGGCGGCCTTTTCAAGTATTTGCAGTACAAATACGGCAAAAGAAATACCTGCCATACCCGCTATAGTGGTTAGCACCATGCTTTCCGAAAGAATTTGTTGCAGAATGTCTTTAGGACGGGCACCTATGGCACGGCGTATGCCTATTTCCGTTGTACGCTCCTTGACGGTTACCATCATGATATTCGATACGCCGATAGCTCCGGCAAACAGCGTCCCCAAACCTACCATCCAGATTAGAAAGCGCACTCCAATCATCAGGTTGTCCATCATGGAGAACATAGCTTCCGCATTCAGAAGCATGACGGCTTGTTTGTCATCGGGAGCAATGTAGTGCGCTGCTTTTACAAGACGTTCCACTTCGGGCTGCACGTCTTTCACTTTTACTCCCGGTTTCATGATGAAACATACTACATGCAGTTTTTTTCCGAGGTTGTAGGTCTGTTGCATGGTGGAAAAAGGCAATGTAATGGCTTCAGAGGCCTGCCCTTGTATATTGACATTGCCTTCGGATGAACACATTCCGATAACCCGGTAATAGATACCATTTACCCGGACATATTTGCCGCAGGGGTCTTCACCGGGTTTGAAGAGGCTTTCATAAACACGTTTGCCGATTACACACACTTTACGCGACTCTTTAATGTCGACATCATTGATGAAACGTCCATAGGTCATCTCTTGATGTTCTATCTGTTCATATTCGGGATACAAGCCTTTCACACTACAGTCGTACTTGTTGTCTCCGTAGACAGCCACTTGTCCCCATAAGGCAATGGAAGGCGTGGCAAGCGCCACACCGTCCACATTGCGTACACGGTCCACATCTTCCATCTCCAAATCCCACCATCGTCCTTTGCGAAAACCTTTATAAGCCTCGCTTGTCTTTTGTGCAGCGATAAAGCCCGAGTTGGTTGCAAATCCTTCGAACTGGGATTTTAGTTCTTCCTGCATGCCCTGGCCGCCACCGATAAGCGCCACCAGCATAAAGATACCCCAGAATACGCCGAACGCCGTAAGCAGGCTTCTCGTTTTGTTCCTTGTTATTGTGATGAGGATTTCCTCACACGTATCTATGTCTATTCTCATAATCTTTAATCTGCTCTAAGTGCTTCAATAGGACTGATACTTACCGCTTTCTTAGCCGGGAAGAACCCAGCCAACGTACCCGCTATGATAAGGGTCAGGGTAGCTTGGATAGCAATACTGAGGTCTACGGTGGGATCGGAGAACATGGTCTGCTGGAACATGCCGGCATCCATCGTCTGGCTACCGAAAGCAGAGTTCATCCATTCCGTCACCCCGATGCCTGCCACCATACCGATATAACCGAATAGCGTAGTGATAGTCACGCTTTCCACAATAATCAGCCAAAGGATGGAGAAAGGTTTTGCTCCCAATGCCTTACGGATACCAAATTCCCGGGTACGTTCTTTCACGGTAATCAGCATTATGTTCGACACGCCGACAATCCCACTCAACAGTGTAAAGATACCGATAACCCAGATTGCAGTCCGGAGGATACCCATTGCATTCTGTGTCTGCAGATAGTTGGTGAAACGATTCCATATCCATATGGCGCTCTCATCCGTGGGGTCAAAGCGGTGATTGGTGGCAATAGCCTTGCGGTATTCTTTTTCAAAGGCTTCGTTACTTTCTATGCTGTGCAGGTTCTTGGTTGTAAAGATGATGTTATTCAGCTTGTCTCCTTTATTATAGATGGTCTGCAAGGTGGAGAAGGGGATATACGCTTCGTTTGCCTCGCGGTCTCCCTGGTCATTGTAGAGGCCTACTACTTGATAGGCCACTCCACTGGCATTGACAAATTGTCCGATGGGTTCAGTATGCGTTTTTCCGAAAAGGATATCTGCAGATTTCTTATGGAGGATGATGACTTTACGTCGGTCTTTCAGGTCGTTGTAGTTGATGAAACGTCCGTCCGCTGTTTTCACGGTTTCCACTTCGGTGTAGTTGGGATATACGCCCAGCAGAGAGATATTGATATATTCTTGTCCGAAGCTGACGTTTACATTACTTTGACGCACGGTGGCACCGGCACTGATGACATTTTCAGTGAATTGCTTCTCCGTGTCATCCATGTCCCGGTTGTCCAGTTGGACGCGGCGTCCTTCTTTCAGACCGTCGTATGACTTGGTGGTCCAGCCGGGGAAGATGCGGATAGAGTTCAAGGCACGCTCCGACGCATTTTGCTCGAAGGCATGTATGATACCGTTTCCGGCTCCGAGCAGCACGATGAGCATGAAGATTCCCCATGCCACGGCAAAGCCCGTCAGGAATGTACGCAGTTTGTTGCGTTTGATGGTTCCGTATATTTCTTGCCAAAGGTCTATCATTGATAATTAAGAATTAAGAATTAAGAATTAAGAATTAAAAATTAAGAATTAAAAATTAAAAATTAAAGGGGGAGGGGCTCTTCCTTTATTATTTCATGAGTCCGTCTTTTCCGAACGGGCTTGCATCGTGGTTCAGATTCGTCTCGATGCTACCTATGATACCGTCTTTGATATGGATAATCTTGTCCGTCTGGTTGGCAACACCGCTTTCGTGGGTCACGACTACGATGGTCATGCCCGTATCGTGCAGTTCCTTTAGAATCTGCATCACCTCTACGGAAGTCTTGCTGTCGAGCGCGCCGGTAGGTTCATCGGCAAGGATAATCTGCGGTTGGGTAATGAGGGCACGGGCGATGGCTACACGTTGTTTCTGTCCACCGGACATCTCATTTGGCATGTGGTGTGCCCACTCTTTCAGCCCCAGGCGGTCCAGATATTCCAGTGCCAGCGCATTACGTTTGCGGCGGCTCACTCCTTGATAAAAGAGAGGAAGCGCCACATTCTCCACTGCATTCTTGAAGGAAATGAGATTGAAGGACTGGAAGATGAAACCAATCATACGGTTGCGGTACTCGGCTGCCTTCGTTTCGCTGAGGTTCTTGATGAGGGTACCGTTCAGATAATATTCCCCCGTGTCGTAACTATCCAGAATACCCAGTATATTGAGTAAAGTGGACTTTCCCGAACCCGATGAGCCCATGATGGAAACAAATTCGCCTTTCTGAATGTCGAGGTTGATACCTTTGAGCACATGCAGCGGTGCTCCGTTGTTGTAGGTCTTGTTAATGTCTTTTAGTTGTATCACTGTTTTCCCTGTTTATTGCTTTACTCTTATTAATTTTCACTATTAGACGCAGCAATGCTACGAAAAGTTGCAAAAGTTGCAAACTTTTTTAAAAAAAGATTTTGCAGTGTCGTTTTTCTTTGTGATTTTTGTAACCATGAATGTGATTAACTAACCCTTTAAACAAAAGTAATATCATGAATTCAAACATGGAAAAGCCCTATGTAGTGGGCATTGACATAGGCGGAACAAACACCGTCTTTGGTATTGTAGACGCACGCGGAACTATTATTGCAAGCAGTTCCATCAAAACCGGAGCTTATGAGGACGTCAATGATTACGTAGACGAAGTTTGCAAGAATCTGTTGCCGCTCATTATTGCCAACGGTGGAGTAGACAAGATAAAAGGTATCGGTATCGGTGCTCCTAACGGAAACTATTACAGCGGTACTATTGAGTTTGCCCCGAACCTTCCCTGGAAGGGTGTAATTCCTTTGGCTGCCATGTTTGAAGAGCGCTTGGGTATCCCTACCGCTTTGACAAACGACGCCAATGCTGCCGGTATCGGTGAAATGACTTACGGTGCGGCTCGTGGTATGAAAGACTTTATCATGATAACTCTTGGCACCGGTGTAGGTAGCGGTATCGTTATTAACGGTCAGATGGTATATGGCCATGACGGTTTTGCCGGAGAGTTGGGACATACTATTATCCGTCGTGAAAACGGACGTCTCTGCGGATGCGGACGTCACGGCTGTCTGGAAACTTATTGTTCGGCTACGGGTGTGGCGCGTTCTGCACGTGAGTTCTTGACCAAGAGTACCGAACCGAGTTTGTTGCGCGACATTCCGGCAGAAAACATTACTTCCAAGGATGTGTATGATGCAGCGGTGAAGGGTGACAAGATTGCTCAAGACATCTTTGAGTTTACCGGAACCATCTTGGGTGAGGCTTTGGCTGACTTCATCGCTTTCTCCAGTCCGGAAGCTATCGTGTTGTTCGGTGGTCTGGCAAAAGCGGGAGACTATATCTTCAAGCCTATCCAGAAAGCTATTGACGACAATGTATTGAATATCTACAAAGGTAAGACCAAGTTGCTGGCTTCCGAGTTGAAGGACTCTGATGCTGCAGTGCTGGGTGCCAGTGCGTTGGGCTGGGAGCTGAGAGATATCAAGTAATCAATATTAGGGAAACTGATAAAGGAGGGGATATGTCAAAACTCCCCTTCTATCGAAGTCACCCTCGCTACACCTATCTGTGGCGAGGGTGATTTTTAGTTTATGAGAGTTTCGACACACCTTTTTTTCTTTGGTGGCACATATTCCTCAGCAATAAAGTTATGTCACAAGTTGCTTCCACACTTCCACCCATTCTCTGTATCCCTTTATTCATTGGGGTTGCGGATGCTGTGGAAGCAACTTGAAAAGGTGGAAGCAACTTTTGCTTCCACCTTAAATTTACGCCAAATAATCTATTAATGTCTTGTAGTACAATAAATTAATAGGATATGGGGCAATTTGCCAATATCGTGTAAACAAGCTATTGGTTTCCTGCAAACACGGTATTAACTTCGTAAAAGCCCGTGCGATAATAGGTGGAAGTCAGGCTTTTGGTATGGATAAGATAGGTATTCAGTATAGGCAAGCTATGCATATGAGAGCTGTTTAACGGCCGTGAGGCGTTCGCCTAACGGCCATAAAGCGCTTTGTTGACGGTCGTTAGCAGAGCGCCTCACGGCCGTTGGGCGCTGATAAACTAACATATCAGCAAGAAGGAAGGCTTATGTGAAAGGAAAGGAGCGCAGGCTTACAATGTTTTGAATGAGGGAGTAGCAGTAGAGTATCGCATGGTGTGTATGCATATTGTGTATATCACTAAAAAAGGGAAACCGACATTGTCAGTTTCCCTTTTTTATTTCGAAATAGGAGTCTGGAATTAACCGTTAACTCTTTTTTCTTTGATTCTTGCTTTCTTACCGGTAAGAGCGCGCAGGTAGTACAGTTTAGCGCGACGAACTTTACCCACTTTGTTCACTTCGATGCTGTCGATAGCCGGTGATTCAATCGGGAAAATACGTTCTACGCCTATGGTTCCTGACATCTTACGTACTGTAAAACGCTTCTTGTCTCCATGTCCGGCAATCTTGATAACAACACCACGGTACAGCTGTACACGTTCCTTGTTACCCTCGACAATACGATATGCTACTGTTACAGTGTCACCTGCCTTGAAGCTCGGGTGCTGTTTTCCGGTAGCAAATGCTTCTTCTGCAATTTTAATTAAATCCATTGTTTTTATTATTAAATTGTTTCATCGTTACAACGCAACATACCAGGCTTCTCTCTTGGTGTCCTGACAGCGATTGCGCGAAAGCGGTGCAAAGGAACGAATTATTTGCCAGATACACAAGTGCTTCAAGCTTTTTTTCGCCAGTTGGGATGATTTTTGAGCGTTTCATTCTGCTAAACGCAAGTCTAAATAATCGGTTAATTGTGTGGCTCAGTCGCAAAAGAAAAGTATATTTGTAGCAATTTAAAACTAAATGAATATGAAGAAACAAACTTTCAGTCTCCTTGCGGGGGCAGTGTTGGCGGTTGCGCTTCTATTGGTTTCCTGCCATTCTTCCTACGAAGTGACCAAGGTAGAGGGAGGCAGAATTCCCATGAACTCTGTCTGGGACGCCGAGCCGGATGCCGAAGCTGTGGCTCTGCTGGCGCCTTACAAGGCCCGGATGGACAGCGTTATGTATCATGTGGTGGGAACCGCAGAAATGTCGATGGACAGATTCCGGCCCGAAAGCCTTTTATCCAATCTGATTGCAGATGTACTGCGTGAGGCTGCGGTGGAAGTGCTGGGCAAACCGGCCGATATGGGGCTAATCAATATCGGTGGAATCCGGAACTCCCTGACGGAAGGAGACATCACTACCGAAAACATCTATGAGATATTGCCTTTTGAGAATTCGCTCTGTGTGCTGACGATGAAAGGCTCTGCCATGAAGCACTTGTTTGAAAACATTGCGGTGAGACTTGGTGAAGGGGTGAGTGGTATACAGTTGGAAATCAGCAAGGATGGCAAGCTGCTCCAGGCTTCCATTGCCGGCAAGCCGGTGGAGGATGACCGTGACTATACGGTTGCCACGATTGATTATCTGGCTGATGGAAACGATGGAATGACGGCTTTCCTGCAGGCGGATAAAAGGGAGTGCCCGGATGGGGCTACACTGCGCGGTCTGTTCATGAAGTATGTGGAGAAGCAGACGGTAGCCGGCAAGAAGGTGACTTCGCGCATGGAGGGAAGAGTGGTCGTTAAAGAGTAAGCATTAAAAAAAACAGAAGTTCTATGAAACATATGTATTCCTTGGCAGCCCTGCTGCTTTTCATGCTCCCCGCATCGGCACAGCAAGAGGAGCGTGTCATTACTGAAGAACCCCTTTGCCTGGTGTCCGCCGATTCTGTATCGTCCGGCCAATCCGGAAAACAACTGTTTATCCTGCACACCAGCGATACGCACAGCCGTATAGAACCCATCAGCGCCGAGGCTGCCGACGAGTATGCCGGGATGGGCGGTGTGGTGCGCCGTGCCGGTTTTGTAAAGCAGTTTCGCGGCAAGCATCCGGATATGTTGCTGCTGGATTGCGGAGACATCTCGCAAGGCACCCCTTATTATAACTTTTTCAAAGGCGAGCTGGAGGTCAAGATGATGAACCTTATGGGCTATGATGCCATGACGATAGGTAATCATGAATTTGATTTCGGACTTGAGAATATGGCGGAATTGTTCCGTATGGCGGATTTCCCCGTGGTCTGTTCCAATTATGACGTGACGGGTACGGTACTCGAAGGGCTGGTGAAGCCTTATATCACCTTGGTGCGCGAAGGGGTGAAAATCGGAATCTTCGGCCTGGCCCCCAAGATGGAAGGGCTGGTGCAGGCGGATAAATGCGTAGGCATTGTCTACAACGACCCGATAAAGGTGGCCCAGGAAATGACAGACCTTCTCAGGGAGAAGGAGAATTGCGAGGTTGTGATTTGCATGTCTCATTTGGGTATCCGCAGTGCAAATCCCGAAGGCGCTTCCGACGAGAACCTGGTAGGTAAGACGCGTGGCATTGATGTCATTTTGGGAGGACATTCGCATACTTTTATGGAAAAGCCTGCCGTTTATCTGAATGCGGACGGCAAGAGCGTTCCCGTGCTGCACACCGGAAAGAGTGGCATCTACGTAGGAGAAATGGTACTTACTTTAACTGAAAAATAGCATGATGAAAAGACTCACCCTCCTTTTATGGGTTGCAGGATTGTTTATATTGGGATTATCTTCACTTCACGCCCAGACGGGAGGCCCGTTTCTTCCTTCGGCTGCAGACAACCGGTGCCGGCAATGGGTGGACTCCGTGTTGTCAGGTCTGAATGTACACGAAAAAGTGGGGCAGCTCATCGTTGCCACCATTCCGGCCAGAGCAGACAAGGCCACGAAAAAGCAGATGCGCGAGCTGGTAAAGAAATACAAGGTCGGTGGCTTGCTGTTTTCCGAAGGTACTCCGGAAGAGCAGGCTATCTTGACCAATATGGCCCGGAAGGATGCCAAGATTCCCGTTATGGTTACTTTCGATGGAGAGTGGGGACTGTCAATGAGGCTGAAAGGCGCTCCGGACTATCCCCGTAATGCCGCCTTGGGATGTATCGAGGACAATGGCCTGATTGAAGAATATGGACGTGAGGTGGCCCGCCAGTTTCGCGAATTGGGGGTACACGTCAATTTTGCACCCGATGCGGATGTCAATACGAATCCGCTGAACCCGGTGATACACGTACGCTCCTTTGGCGAGAACCCGCAGCGGGTAGCAGAAAAGGTGGTGGCATACAGCCGTGGGCTCGAAAGCGGTGGCATACTTTCCGTTTGCAAGCATTTCCCCGGGCATGGCGACACGGATGTGGATTCTCATAAGGTGCTTCCCGCCTTGCACTACGACCGTGCACGCCTGGACAGTGTGGAACTTTATCCCTTCAAGGAAATGGTACGTGCCGGATTGGGGGGTGTCATGGTAGGCCATCTGCAAGTGCAGGCGCTGGACCCGGACGGGGTGACTCCTTCTTCCTTGTCGCGGAATGTGGTGACCGGGTTGTTGAAGGATGAACTCGGCTTTAAAGGGCTGGTGTTTACCGATGCCTTGGACATGAAGGGTGTGTCTGCCATTCCGCAGGTAACTACCAAAGCGCTGCTGGCGGGAAATGATATGGTGCTGGTACAGTTCAATACGAAGAATGCGGTGCAGGAGCTGGTAGATGCAGTGGAGTCGGGACAACTGAGTAAGGACGAACTTGATGCCAAGTGCCGCAAGGTATTGATGTACAAGTATATGCTTGGTTTGAGAAACCGCCAGCCGCAACTTCGGGTCAGCGGAATGAGCTATCGCATCAATACGGAGGAAGCGCAGGCGTTGGCTGCCAAGTTGCGCCGTTCGGCAGTGACTGTATTGAACAATTATTTCGATGTCCTCCCGCTGGCACCGGTGGAAGGTGATATTGCCGTGCTCAGCATCGGAGAGAAGGAGGCAGATGCTCCCTTTGTGGAAGCTATGAAAAAGAATGCAGGCATCAGCCATTTCCACTTGCCTTGGAATGCCGATGAGGCTCTCTGGCAGGAAGTGCAGGGGCAGTTGGCTGCTTTCCGTCGCGTGGTTATCAGCATCACCGGTTCGGCTTATGTCAGCGACCGTGATGTGGCCTTTCTGGAAGGCTTGAACCTGCGTGCTCCGCTGGTCTATACTTTTTTTACCTCTTACCGTACATTGCAACCTCTGATGCCCGCACTTGCCAAATCTAGCGCTGTGGTGCTGGCACATTCGGCAGAGACGGATTTGCAGCAATACGTGGCTGATGTTCTTTTTGCCAAAAAGCCGGCCAGTGGCAGAATGTCGATGAGTATCGGTAAACTGTTTCCAGCGGGAACGGGCTGTATGATTGAACCGGGCATGAAACCGGGGAAGACTGTTCCGGAAGATTACGGCATGAAATCGTATGTGCTGCAAAGTATCGATGCCGTTGCCCGGAAGGGACTGGAAGCGGGAGCTTATCCCGGTTGCCGCGTGCTGGTGTGGAAAGACGGACTGCCGGTATATGACAAAGGCTTCGGAACCCACTCTGATAAGGATACCACTACTGTCCGTTCTTCGGACCTTTTTGATTTGGCTTCGCTGACCAAGACTACGGCTACGTTGCTTGCCGTCATGAAACTGTATGATGAGGGCAAGATAAAACTGGATGACAAGGTTTCCGCTTATCTGCCCTTCTTGCGCAATGACAACAAGCGGAACATTACCATCCGCGAACTTTTGTTCCACGAATCGGGGCTTCCTCCCTATATCCGCTTCTACCTGGACATCATAGACCCGAATTCGGTACACGGCCCGTACTCCCAGAGTTGGGTGGACGAGTGGCATCGTACGCAGGTAAGCGAGCATAGCTATTATTGTTCCGATTTTAAGTTCCGGAAAGGGATGGTGTCCGACAAGAATACACCGGCCTATACTCTGCACATGGCAGATGGCATGTGGCTGAACAAGAGTTTCAAGAATTCTATCCTTCAGCGAATAGCCAAGTGCGAGTTGGACGGCAAACGTTATGTTTACAGCGACCTTGGCTTCGTGCTGTTGCAGCAGGTAGTGGAGAAGGTGACGGAGCTGCCGATGGATTTGTACCTTGCCCGTGAGTTCTATGCCCCGATGGGATTGCAACGTACTATGTTTCTGCCTTTGACGAAGTTCACCAAAGCGGAAATCATGCCCACGGCATCCAATGACTTCCTGCGTCGCCAGGATATATGCGGATATGTGCATGACGAGACTGCTGCCTGCATGGGTGGGGTGTCCGGTAATGCAGGACTTTTCTCTACGGCCGAAGAGGTGGCAAAGGTTTATCAAATGTTGCTGAACGGCGGTGAATTCAATGGCAAGCGTTTCTTGAGTGAGGTAACCTGCCGTTTGTTTACGACGGAGAAATCCGCCATCAGCCGTCGCGGTCTGGGATTCGATAAGCCGGATGTATCCATTGTGAAGCGCAGCCCTTGTGCTCCTTCCGCTCCGGAAGCGGTATATGGACATACCGGATTTACCGGTACTTGTGCTTGGGTGGACCCGGAAAACAAGACGGTGTATGTATTCCTCAGCAACCGCTTGTGCCCCAATGTATGGAACACGAAACTGGGTGACATGAATATAAGAAGAGATATCCAGGAATTGATTTATAAAAGTATGATTCCGCAAATCCCCTAAAAACAATCTATCTATAAGGAATGAAGAGAATATACCTGCTTGCCTATATCACTATATTGTGTTGTCTTTGTCCGCTTCTGAAAGCGCAGCTTGGCCCGATGCCGTTTACTCCGGTGCCGCCGAACGACCCTTCGCTTGTACGTCTCTTGAACAGTGACGTGCGGTGCAGGCAGTGGGTGGATTCCGTCATGCAGCGTCTGGCTCTGAAAGAACGCATCGGACAACTGTTCATCTATACGATTGCCCCCCAGCAGGAAAAGGCCAACAAGGAACTGCTGCGTAAGGTGGTGGAGGACTATAAGGTAGGCGGTCTGTTATTTTCCGGCGGATTGATGCAGAACCAGGTGATGTTGACCAATGAGGCGCAGCGGATGGCGGAAGTTCCGCTGATGATTACCTTTGACGGTGAATGGGGGCTGGCTATGCGCCTTCGCGGTACTCCGAACTTTCCGCGAAACATGGTGCTGGGCTGCATACAGAACGATACATTGATTTATGAATATGGGCGCGAGGTGGCCCGCCAATGCCGTGAACTGGGGGTGCAAGTGAATTTTGCTCCCGTAGCGGATGTGAATATCAATCCCAAGAATCCGGTTATCAATACCCGTTCCTTCGGTGAAAGTCCGTTCAATGTGGCGAACAAGGTTGTTGCCTACTCCAAAGGGTTGGAGGATGGTGGTGTACTTTCTGTCAGCAAGCACTTTCCGGGGCATGGGGATACGGATGTTGATTCTCATAAGGCGTTGCCCGTGCTGCCTTTTACCCGTGCCCGTCTGGACAGTATAGAGCTTTATCCTTTCAGAAAAGCCATTCGTGCCGGATTGGGAGGAATGATGGTGGGGCACTTGGAGGTGCCTACCATAGAGCCGCAAAAGGGGCTCCCGTCTTCGCTTTCGCGTAAGGTAGTTTCCGGTCTGTTGGTGAATGACCTCGGCTTTCAGGGGCTTGTCTTTACAGATGCCCTTGCCATGAAAGGGGTATCGGGCAATGAAAGCATCTGTTTGCAGGCGCTGAAAGCCGGCAATGATTTGCTGCTTGTCCCCCGGCGTATTAAGGAAGAAGTGGAGGCTGTGCTTGCCGCTGTGAAAAAAGGGGAGCTGACAGAGAAAGAGATAGAGGCGAAATGCCGTAAAGTACTGAAATATAAATATGCCCTTGGGTTGGAAAAGAAACCCCATGTACAGCTTTCAGGTTTGGGGACCCGCATCAATACTCCGAAAACGCATGATTTGATGCGCCGGCTGAACTTGGCGGCCATCACTGTGCTGGATAACCGGGACGAGGTACTTCCGCTGGACCCTTCCATCGGTGAAGTTGCCGTGCTCAATGTGGGAGAAGCGCAGGAAATCCGGCCGTTCCTCAAAGAACTGTCGCAGTATACCCGTCCTGTGGAGTTCCATTTGGGCAAGAATCTGCCGGAGGCTGACGGGAACCGTTTGAGAAATGCGCTGGCCAAGTATAAACGTATTCTGGTTTGTGTCACCGAACACCGTTTGACGCCCTATCAGAATTTCTTTGCAAAGTTCGCTCCTGACGTACCGGTGGTCTATCTGTTCTTTATTCCCGGCAAGCAGGTATTGCAGATAAAGCAAGGGAGCGCTGCTGCCGAAGCGGTGGTTTTGGCACACTCCTCCAACGGGGAGGTACAGCAGCAGGTTGCCCGGATTGTTTATGGCAGTGCTTGTTCAGAGGGACGCTTGTCTGCCAGTATCGGTAGCCGGTTTGCTGCCGGTGCGGGAGTGACGCTGACTCCTCAAAGTACCCCCCGCTTTGTGCCCGAAGAGCATGGTATGAATTCCCGTCTGCTGGCTGAAATAGACAAGATAGCCGAAGAAGGCATTCGTGAAGGGGCTTACCCCGGTTGCCAGGTAGTGGTGCTGAAGGATGGCAGGGAGATGTATAATAAAGCTTTCGGTACCCACGTCTGGAACAAGACCGGAAGCAAGGCGCTTCCCGTAAAGAAGACGGATGTATACGACATCGCTTCGCTGACAAAGACCACAGCCACGCTGCTTGCTGTGATGAAGTTGTACGATGGCGGACGCCTCAATCTTACAGACCGGGTGTCGGATTATCTGCCTTTCCTACAGGATACGGACAAGAAGAATATTACGGTACGCGAACTGCTGATGCATGAATCCGGTCTGCCTTCTACCTTGCTATTCTATCAGGAAGCGATTGATGAAGAGAGCTACACCGGCACTTTGTTCAAGGCACGTCCCGATGCCCGGCATTCTGCACGCATCGGACGGCAGACTTGGGCGAACCCTAAGTTCCGCTTCCGCCAGGGACTGACGTCGAAGGTGCAGACACCGGAACATACAATGCAAGTGTCCGACAGCCTTTGGCTGAACCGTTCCTTCAAGCAAGAGTACTTGCAGAAGATTGTGGATACTCCGCTTAGAGACAAGCGTTACCGTTATAGTTGTGTGGGCTTTATTTTGTTGCAGCAGTTGGTCGAGGCGCGCACCGGCATGTCTATGGACGAATATTTGGCCAAGGAATTCTATACTCCGATGGGATTGGAGCGTACGGGGTATCTTCCTCTGCGCTTCTTGAAGAAGGAAGATATTGTACCTTCATCAACAGATCCTTTCTTGCGTAAGACTACCTTGCAAGGATTTGTACATGATGAATCTGCAGCTTTTCAGGGCGGCGTTTCCGGTAATGCCGGGCTGTTTTCCACTGCCGAAGAAGTGGCAAAAGTCTATCAGATGTTGCTGAATGGGGGTGAGCTGGACGGTAAGCGCTATTTGAGCAAGGAGACTTGCAGGGTATTTACTACCACCGTCTCAAGGATAAGCCGCCGGGGGCTGGGATTTGATAAGCCCGACCAGCGTAATCCCCAGAAGAGTCCCTGCGCAGAGTCTGCCCCTGCTTCTGTCTACGGCCATACCGGTTTCACGGGCACTTGCGCCTGGACAGACCCGGAGAATGGCTTGGTTTATGTCTTTTTGAGCAACCGCACCTATCCGGATGTATGGAATAACAAGTTGATGAGGCTGGATATAAGGACGAGGATTCAGGAGGCTGTATATAAGGCGATGCTGGGAGGAAAAAAATAACTGGTAGAATTAAAAAGAGCCTCCCTTGCTCACGCAGGAAAGGCTCTTTTCTTCTTCAATTTTGAAACAATTAAATTCTATCTGTTAAGCTTTAAGTGTGTGTCTTATCAGAACGCAATACCTACGCGCAGACCGAAATTGCTCAAACCGTCTACGCTGTACGTAAAGAGGTCACCTTTGTTCGTACCGTAGCTGTAATAGGCTGCGAAATGCAAGCCCGGTCCATAAGCCCAAGGATACACATTGAAACCAATTTCAGGAGATACATAGAAACCCCATGTATCTTTGTTAGCTTCGAATACGTTGAAAGTTGACTTCAACTGTGCATATTCAGCACCCAGTTTTACACCGGCATACGGCTGGAATGCACCTCCACGGTTCCATACATAGCGGGAGGCCAGACCGAAAGGCAACTGGAATGCAGTGTGCTGCTGGTCGGTATTCAGACTGCCGCCTTCGCCTACGGGAAGTGTCTGGCGACCGAAATACTCATGGTTGCTATGGTAGTTCAAGAAAGCTCCCAATGCAAAATTGTCTGTCAGGAAGTAACCGCCTTCAAAATTCATACCCCAGCCGCTTGATTTGTCGGCGAAGTTGTTGCTGAGGGGAAAGTTATATTGCCAGTCGATATTGGCATAACCGTTATCGGTCATCTGTGCCTTCGTCGGTAGGGCGAAGACGAGAGCAAGAGCGGCAACCGCAAGTACTCTCAAGGAAAGATATTTTATTGTTTTCATACTTTGTTCTTGTTTTTTGGTTCAATGGCAACTTCCCAGTCCGGAAAGGATGCTGCCGTATTATTCTTGTTACCTTAATATTGGGTAACCCGTCATTTGTCACTTATAGCTCGTAGCTTGTCACTACTTGTTAGTCAGGTAAGTTGATTGAGTGAAAGCTTGGTTCACACCTTGCACGGCAAGTTTGGTATTGACAGAAGTAGAACCACTCAGCAAGCCGCTCATATAGCTGGTCCACAGAACAGGAAGTTTCTCGCTCTGGCCTTGCGGCGCCTCCAGATTCAACAATTCGCTGATAAAGGAACCGGTGCTGTAGGAATAGTTCACGGCATAGGGATAATACCATCCGCCCCAGTTGCCCCAGTAAGGAGCATCCCAGTAGCCTGGATAGTTCCACCACCATTCGGGACGTCCGTAGTCGGTGAAGTAATAGGTACTTCTGACATAGCTTACCTGCAAGCCAAGGTCGGCTTCTTCCCGGTCCTCCACACGGGTGTAGCCGCGGCTGTTCATGTTAGCAACATAAGCGCTGAGAATTTCCTGGGCATTCTCATCTTTCCAGTATTCGGCGTTTTCCTTATCACCGATAACCAGAATGCTGTCCGGCAAGTAATAAGTTTCGAAGGTTTTGAAATCCGCCTTCTTGTCATAGTTGGTATAAACCAGATAATTATTGTCCAGCTTATCCATGTCAGGGTCTTTTTCGCAAGATGCAAGCGTCACTGCAAAGACCGCTAATAATAGGGGAATAAATTTCTTCATACTTTTATAATTGTTTAGGTTTAATATAAATTCCTGCCCTATGGTACCTTAGGCTTTTGTGAGAAAAAACAAGATAGGATATAAAAGGTTCACGTAGAGGTATGTTAAAAGTGATAAAGGAATAGGGTGACAGCACTTTTAATGTAACTGTCACCCTATTGCACTTATCATGTCATTACTTTATCACCCTATCATCTTTTCCATATCCGTGCTGTCCATCCTCCTCCGGGTGCCATGTGTATGTTCAGCTTGTCCCCCGAGGTCACGGTGCGTACTTCTTTCTTGTAGTCGGTTGCTTCCCGGTCGGCATTGATGCCGTCGGAAAAGATTTCGGCTTCGTAACTTCCTTCTCCAAGGAAGGAAAGGTCGATGGTACAGTCGCGTGGTGTCCAGTCGGTCATGGAGGCGATATACCAGACGTCTCCCTTGCGGCGTGCCAGTGTAAGGTATTCGCCTACTTCACCGTCCAGTGCCACGGTCTCGTCGAAAACGGTAGGCACTTTGGCAATGAAGTCCGTGCATTCCTGCTCCTTCATATATTTGCTGGGGCTGTCGGCAAGCATTTGCAGCGGGGCTTCGAAGAGGGTGTACATCGCCATCTGGTGGACGCGTGTACCCTGGCTCATCGGATGGTCGTTGACGGCACGGAAGGTTTCGCGGGTTGCGTTCATCATGGCTCCCGGTGTGTAGTCCATCGGACCTATAAGCATGCGCAGGTAGGGAGCAGTCACGTCATAGCGCGGGAAGTTGTGGAGGGGGGCTCCGTTCACTATCGGTTCCCATTTGGCGTTCTCCAGTCCCTTTACACCTTCAAAGTTTAGGACGTTGGGATAGGTGCGCTGTATACCGTATGGCTTGAGTCCATGCAGGTCTAATACCAGGCGGTGCTCGGCGGCGCAGGCTACAATGCGTTCTACGGACTGTACCAGTGGCTGGTCGTCACGGTCGAAGAAGTCTATCTTGAAGCCTTTGATACCCATCTGTGCATAGTGGCTGAATGCGGTTTCTGTATCTTTGGCAGAGTTTCGCCAGCTTGCCCAAAGAATGATGCCGACACCCTTCTGGTTTCCGTAGGCTACCAGTTCCTTTAAATCGATATCCGGATTCAGGTCTTTCAGTAAAGATTCGTTTCCGCTCCAGCCGTCATCGATGATGATATATTCCAGGTTGTTGTCGGCGGCAAAGTCGATGAATGCCTTATAAGTCGGGGTGTTCATGCCGGCTTTGAAGTCTACGCCAGTCAGGTTACAGGTGTTCCACCAGTCCCAAGCCACTTTGCCGGGTTTAATCCAGGAAATGTCTTTGATGCGGCAGGCGGGAGCAAGACGCTGTGCCATGTCGTTGTCGGCAAGCTGCGTGTCCTTTTCGGTGACGAGCACCACACGCCAGGGGAGCTCCTGCTTGGCACAACGGGCGATGTAGTCTGCACGCTTGGTCGGTATCAAGTTCAGCCGGTTGTGTCCGCCGATTATTTCTTCCAGCGGATAGGGGGCAAATGCTGCCTGCACTCCTTGGCGTGTCTGGGGATTTACAGTGAGGAACATGCCGGGATAGTTTTCCAATCCGGCTTCCATGATAACGGCTTTCTTTCCTCCGTCCAGGCAAACCATCAGTGGGGTGATGGAGAGTGAGTCGGTGTGCATTTTGGACAACGGGGCTTCGTCGTAGTAAGACTCGAATGAGAAGCAATAGCGCTCACCATTGCGGTTGTCGTTTATGTAAGGTACAAATGCTTGGTAATCCTTGTCGAAATTGAAGTCCGCTGTTTCGTTGAGGACGATAAACGGCTTGTTCTGTTCGGAAATGAAGCGATAGGCAGCGCCGTCATCGTATGCGCGGAACTGTACGTTGTAGCCTCCGCGGCATTTCAGTGTCAGCTGGTTGTAGACATCCTCCACACTTGCCTTTTTGTAGAGGGGAGTGGGGAAGGAGGACTCCACGGACTTGCGTTCTGCACGGATTACTTTTACATTTTTACCGAAAGTTATTGCTTTCTTGGCTGATTTTTCATCTCTGCCTTGCAGGGCGATGGCAGAGGGTTGCAGCACCGTGGTTCCGTCGTGTGCTATCTGCCAGGTGAGGGCTTCTCCGGCATCTACCGTAACGGATAGTTTTCCGTTGGGTGATGCCAGTTGGTATTGCTGTGCACGGACTGTGCCCAAGCAAAGGAATAATAAACAAAAGGTTTGAATAAGGAGGCTTTTCATGTTGATTTATTTTTGAATGATTTTCTTTATCTTCTCCAGTTCCTCAGCAGAGAAGTCTGTATTTTCAATCGCTTTCAGGTTATCTGCCAGTTGGGCAACGGAGCTCGCTCCGATGATGACGCTTGTTACCAGGTCGTCCTTCAACAACCAGGCAAGTGACATCTCGGCAAGGGTTTGTCCGCGCGTGCCGGCCACTTCATTAAGTGCCTTGATTTTTTGCAGCGTCTCGTCGGTCAGTGCTTCTTTCTTCAGGAAAGCTCCCTTTGCCATGCGCGAATCTTCGGGAATACCGTTCAGGTAGCGGTTGGTCAGCAGGCCCTGCGCCAGCGGGGAGAAGGCGATGAAGCCGGTTCCGTTCCCTTTGGCTTGCTGCAGGATACCTTCTTCTTCCGGTTCGCGGTTGAAGAGGTTGTATCTGCCTTGATAGAGCAGGCAGTGTACATCCCGTTCTTTCAGGTATTTGTAGGCAAACTCGGCCGCCTCTTTGGGATATTTGGAGATTCCTACATAGAGTGCTTTGCCTTGCCGTACGATATCAACCAGTGCTTGCAGGGTCTCTTCAAGCGGAGTATCCGGGTCGTAGCGGTGGGAGTAGAAGATGTCCACATACTCCAGGTTCATCCGTTTCAGACTTTGGTTGAGGCTGCTCATCAGGTACTTGCGTGAACCCCACTCCCCGTAGGGGCCGGGCCACATGTCGTGTCCGGCCTTGGTGGAGATGAATAGTTCGTCCCGATAGGGCATGAAGGATTTCTTCATAATCATTCCGAAAGTCTCTTCGGCGGAACCGTAGGAAGGACCGTAATTGTTGGCGAGGTCGAAATGCGTGATTCCACGGTCGAAGGCATAGTGCGCCATGGCCTGGGAATTGGCAAATGTGTTCACGTCGCCGAAGTTGTGCCACAATCCGAGTGATATTTCCGGCAGCAGGATGCCGCTTTGCCCGCAACGGCGGAATTTCATGCCGTTGTCATAGCGTTCGGGCGCTGGAGAATAAATAGGGTTTATCATGATATTGTATTTTGTGGGTTATCCCATTATTACTTCTACTGTATGCGTGCCCGGCAGATGGTTCACCACATTGCCTTCTATCGGCTGGCCGTCTACTGTGACGGACTTGATGCCTTTGCACACACCATCGGGATTCTTCACGGTAATATGATATTCTGCCCCGCGGAACCTACGCTTCACGTTGAAGCCTTTCCAGCCTGCCGGGATACAAGGATTGATTTCCAGACCTTCATACGAAGGCTTGATGCCGAGTATGAATTGCGTGATGGCATACCACATCCAGGCAGCCGTTCCAGTCAGCCAGCTGTTCTTGCCTTCGCCGGGTCGGGCGGCGTCCTTGCCGGCCACCATCTGGCAGCATACGTAAGGTTCTACTTTATGCAGGGCACTGTGCTCTTCGGTGTACGACGGGCATATCTTGCGGAAATACTCCCAGGAACGGTCGCCCCGGCCCAGTACGGTTTCTCCGATGATGACCCACGGGTTGTTGTGGCAGAAGATACCTGCGTTCTCCTTGTAGCCGGCGGGATAGGTGGAGATTTCTCCATACTCCACAACATAGCGGGTGAAGGGTGGATTGTTGAGTACAATACCGTGCTCGCAGTCCAGGCGTTCCTTTACGGAGTCCAGCGCTTTTTTTACCATGCCTTCTTCCAGTCCGATGCCTGCCATGGTGCACCAGCCTTGCGATTCGATGAAGATTTGTCCTTCTTCGTTCTCTTTGGAGCCTACCTTGTGGCCGAAGTAATCGTAGGCGCGCAGATACCAGTCTCCGTCCCAGCCGTGTTTTTTTACGGCTTCCACCATATTGTCTATGTAGGTTTGCGCTCTGTTTGCTTCGTCGTCTTTACCCAGGCGGCGGCACAGCTCCACGTAGTCGCGTCCGCATACCACGAACAAGCCGGCAATCATCAGCGATTCTGCCTGGCTGCCTTCCGTCTGGTTTTCCGTGGTCTGGAAGGATTCATTCGGGTCCCAGGAGAAGCAGTTCAGGTTCAGGCAGTCGTTCCAGTCGGCACGGCCGATGAGGGGCAACATGTGGGGGCCGAGGTTCTCGATGACGTGGTTGAAGGAAACGCGCAGGTGCTCGAACAGAGAAACCTCCGAACCCTTCTTGTTGTCGAAGGGGACGGGCTCATCCAGGATACTGAAGTCTCCCGATTCCTTGATGTATGCCACCGTACCGAAGATAAGCCACATGGGGTCGTCGTTGAAGCCGCCGCCGATGTCGTTGTTGCCGCGTTTGGTCAGCGGTTGGTATTGGTGGTAGCATCCTCCGTCGGGGAATTGGGTAGAAGCTATGTCGATGATTCGTTCACGGGCTCGTTCCGGTATCTGATGCACGAAGCCCACGAGGTCCTGGTTGGAGTCGCGGAAACCCATTCCACGACCGATGCCGCTCTCGAAGAAAGAGGCGGAACGGGACATGTTGAAGGTAATCATGCACTGATACTGGTTCCAGATGTTCACCATGCGGTCCAGTTTTTCTTCGTCGGTCTTCACGACGTAGATGTCCAGCAGGCGGTCCCAGTAGGCTTTCAGTTCGGCAAAGGCAGCATCTACTTTGGCGGTAGTGTCGAAGGCCGAAATCATCGCCTTAGCTTTTACCTTATTTATAATAGGTGAAGAGGGTACACTCTGCTTGAACGCTTCATGCAGAGATTCTTCACGTTCCTCGAACTTTGCCTCCTGCTTGTTTTCCACATAGCCCAGCAGGAAGATGAAGTCGCGGCTTTCGCCGGGTTGCAGTTCTACTTCCAGATAGTGCGAGGCGATGGGACTCCAACCGTGGGCAATGCTGTTGCCCGGTCTGCCTTCTACTACCCGTTCCGGGTCGGCAAACTCGTTGTAGAGTCCCACGAATGTTTCGCGGTCGGTATCGAAACCGTCTACGGGTGTATTGACACTGTAGAAGGCGTAGTGATTGCGGCGTTCCTTGTATTCCGTCTTGTGGTAGATGACAGACCCGTCCACTTCCACCTCTCCCGTGGAGAAGTTACGCTGGAAGTTCTCCATGTCCGTAGCGGCATTCCACAAGCACCATTCGGCAAAGGAGAATAGTTTGAGTTTTCTCACTTTGGCAGAAGTATTCCGCAAGGTCAGCTTCTGCACCTCTCCCCAGGTCTTCAGTGGGACGAAGAAGAGCAGGCTGGCTTCGATGCCGTCTTTGGATCCGGTGATGCGGGTGTAGCTCATGCCGTGGCGACACTCGTAACTGTCGAGTGCAGTCTTGCAGGGCTTCCAGGTGGGAGACCATACGTTGCCGCCTTCATTGATGTAGAAGTAGCGTCCCCCGTTGTCCATCGGCACGTTGTTGTAGCGGTAGCGGGTGATGCGGCGGAACTTGGCGTCCTTGTAGAAGGAATAGCCTCCGGCAGTATTGGAGATGAGTGAGAAGAAATCTTCATTGCCCAGGTAGTTAATCCATGGCCAAGGTGTCTTGGGGTCGGTAATGACGTATTCGCGGTTGTCGTCATCGAAATATCCGAATCTTTTGTCTTGCATATTATTTCTTGTATTTAGTTTGATACATTCTTCATTAGTTGTGCCATCCGGCCATTTTCCCGGAAGCACGCTTCAAATTTAAAAACTTTTCTCCTATCACCCTTGTTTGCCCGGCGTGTTTTTTCCCCTCGGAAACATGAAGTACCGGAAAATGATACAAAAGTATCACCGCACGAATCTTTTTCGCTCTATCTTTGTAAACACATTTTATGATTAACCGATATGAAACACTTATTCGCATTTCTGTTCCTTCTTGGAATTACCTTTTCTCTTTCTGCCCAATCCGTCCGCGAACGTATTTTGCTGGACGACGGCTGGCAGTTTGCTTTTGGCAATGCTTCCTCACCGGAGAAAGACTTCGGCTGCGGAACGGAGTACTTCAACTATCTGACCAAGGCAGCCTCTATCCATAATGAGGGCCCTTACTCCCCCAAGTTCAATCCGGAGAAGTGGGGTGTGGACTGGAAGACGGTCAATCTTCCGCATGACTGGGTGGTTGATTTGCCTTATGCCAAAGAGGCGAGCCACAGTCATGGCTATAAAGCCGTCGGCTATAAATTCCCCGAAAACTCTGTGGGATGGTATCGGAAAAGTATCACTGTTCCGCAAGAGGACCTCGGCAAGCATCTTTATCTTCAGTTCGACGGTATCTTCCGTGATGCCCGTATCTGGATAAACGGTTTCTACCTGGGACACGAACCCAGCGGCTATGCCACGCAGGTATACGACATTACGGAATACCTGAATTACGGAGAAGAGAATCTTATCTGCGTCCGTGCGGATGCCACGCTCGAGGAGGGCTGGTTTTACGAGGGTGCGGGCATCTACCGCCATGTATGGCTGAACAAGACGGCGCCGTTGCATGTAGCTCCTTTCGGCGTATTTGTATCTTCCACGCTGGAAGCTCCTTTCGACAAGGCTGTGCTGGTGACCGAAGTGCAGATGAAGAATTCGGGAAAAGACCCCGTCTCCGGCAAAGTATGGTGCCGTCTGCTTGATGCCGACGGACAAGTGCAGATGGAGGACGAGGCGGAAGAGATAACCCTGCTGCCGCAAGAAACGCGTAGCGTAAAGGTGCGTACCAAAGTGCTGAATCCCCAGCTATGGAGTACAGAACATCCTTACCTTTATAAAATGGAAACCAGCGTCTGGCAAAACGGTAGGCAGGTGGACGTGGTGGCCACCCCGATTGGTATTCGCGACATCCGCTTCGATGCCGACAAGGGCTTCCTCCTGAACGGACAGCCTCTGAAACTGAAAGGTGTGAACATGCACCAAGACCACTCCGGAGTAGGTGCCGGCATTCCCGATGCCCTGCAAGTGTACCGACTGAAGGAACTGAAGAAGTTCGGCTGCAATGCCTACCGTTCTTCCCATAACCCGATGACTCCCGAAATGCTCGATGCCTGCGACAGCCTCGGCATTCTTGTAATAGAGGAAAACCGTCTGACGGGCGTCAACGAGGAACATACCCGCCTGCTGAAACGTATGATAGACCGCGACCGCAACCATCCGTGCATCATCCTTTGGAGCGTAGGCAACGAGGAGTGGGGCATCGAGTGGAAAGAAAGCGGTACACGCATTGCTGCCACGATGCGCGAATATTGCCACCGTTTCGACCCTACGCGCCTCATGACCGTTGCTTCGAGCAGTGGCCCTGCCATTTTGATTCCAGCAGACGTGGCCGGTTATAACTACATCCTTCAGAACCCTGTGGAGCAGCACCGCAAGGATTATCCCGGTCGCCGGGCGCTCGGTTCGGAAGAGACCACGGGCTGTGGTACGCGCGGCATCTACTTTGATGCCCACGGCAAAGGCCACATGGTGGCGCACAACCGTAAACCGAACGGGCCTGACAGCCTGCTGAACTGCATCGAGCGTGGCTGGAAATTCTATGACGAACGCCCCTATCTGGCAGGTCTTTTCTATTGGACGGGTTTCGACTACCGCGGTGAACCCAACCCCATGAAGTTCCCGGCTACGGGCTCACAATTCGGCATTCTGGACTACTGTGGCTTTCCCAAGGACGAAGCCTGGTATCTGAAGTCCTGGTGGACGGATGAGCCGGTGCTGCACATCCTTCCCCACTGGAATCTGCAAGGTCACGAAGGTGATAGCATCGACATTTGGGTATACAGTAATTGCGATGAAGTGGAACTGACTGTGAACGGCAAGAAACTGGAGCGCAAACCGATGCCCCGAAACGGCCATCTTTCCTGGAAAGCCGTTTTCCAGCCCGGTGCAGTGAAGGCTGTAGGCTATAAGAACGGCAAAAAAATATTGGCCCGTACTGTGGAGACTACCGGTGCTCCTGCCCGTATCTCCCTGACGGCAGACCGTTCCGTCATTCAGGCAGACAATCGGGATGTGGCAGTGTGTAACATTGAGTTGCAGGACAAGAAGAAACGTTTTGTCCCCACTGCCTGCAACGACTTGACAATAACCGTCTCCGGTCCGGTACGCATCCTTGGGGTGGGGAATGGAGACCCCGCTTATCGGGCTACGGAACGTCCGGCCGACGCTGATGCACGCACCTATCAGGTAAAGGCATTCAATGGACTTGCACAGGTGCTGTTGCAAAGTACCGGCGAAGTGGGAGAAGCCACAATGACGGTCGTTTCGGAAAACCTGCCGGAAACTTCCTGCGTCTTGAAGCTGCAGAAGTAAGCGACTTATCATTCATATCATCCGGCGAAGCGGAGACCTTTCTTTTGTTTATGGGGCAAGAGAGGGATCTCCGCTTCTTTCTTCCTCAAACTATAGTGTGTAAGTGTACGAGATGCGCATCTCATACATCCTTACATTAGAGCCTGAGGGGGAGAAGAACGGAAGTTTTGCTTTTCCGGGTGGGACTTTCCCGGGTATCTGCTCATATATAACAATTATTACCTCTAAATGTAACAAATGGTACTGTTGTGGGATTAAAAAGAATGAGTATATTTGTGGCATGATATTTTTTTAACCAATGCCTATGGAAAACCAGAACTATATCATGAGGGAAATAACCCCTCTGTCGGAACATGACTGTTTCTATATTGCCGATCGTCGCAAAACAGAATTTACCTACCCCATCCATTGTCACGCAGAGTATGAACTGAACTTCACGGAACATGCTTCCGGCGTACGTCGTGTGGTGGGCGATTCTGCCGAGATTATCGGTGATTATGACCTGGTGCTGATAACCGGTAAGGAGTTGGAGCATGTATGGGAGCAACATGAATGTACCTCCGGGGATATTCGGGAGATTACCATTCAGTTCTCTCCCGACTTGTTCTTCGGGAACGTTGTCAACAAGAACCAGTTCGACAGTATCCGTCGGATGCTGGAGCGTGCACAGTGCGGACTTAGTTTCCCCATGCAGGCCATCATGAAGGTGTACAACTGGCTGGATAAGCTGGCTTCCGAGGAGCAGGGCTTTTATGCCGTGATGAACTTTCTCCGTATCCTTTACGAACTTTCCCTCTATGACAATGCCCGGGTGTTGTCCAGTTCTTCGTTTGCCAAGATAGAGACTTTCTCTGACAGCCGCCGGGTACAGAAGGTGCAGAAATACATTTCCACCCATTATCAGGAGGATATCCGGTTGGCTTCATTGGCCGATATGGTGGGCATGACCCCGGTCTCTTTCAGCCGTTTCTTTCGCCTGCGCACCGGCAAGACGCTTTCCGACTACATTATTGATATCCGTCTGGGCTTTGCCACGCGTATGTTGGTAGATTCCACGCGTACCATTGCAGAGGTGTGCTATGACTGCGGCTTCAACAATCTGTCCAATTTCAATCGTATGTTCAAGCGGAAGAAGGGATGCTCGCCGAAGGAATTCCGTGAGAATTATCGGAAAAAGAAGCTGGTGATATGATAAAAAAGTATTGGTATTCTTCATTGAAAGTGCCTATTTTTGCACCAATGATTAATACTAATATCTGATATCATGAAAAGAGTTTTTTCCTTGTTTTTATGTCTGCTGTGTGTATGTGCTGTGACGGCGCAGATACGCGGCAATGAAATCCGTGTAGTCGTTTCACCTGACCATAGCGATTGGGTGTATCGTCTGAATGAGAAGTGTACGTTTACCGTCCGGGTGCTGAAGGCACAGAACCTCTTGTCCGATGTCAAGATTGACTATGAACTGGGCCCCGAGATGTATCCTACTGAAGTAAAGAAAGACGTGGTGCTGAAAGATGGTACCTTGAAGTTGCAAGGCACGATGAAGACTGCAGGCTTCTTGCGTTGCAAGGTCAAGGCGCATGTGGACGGCCGGACTTATGAAGGGCTGGCTACATCGGCCTATGCTCCCGAGCAGCTGCAACCTGTGACGAAACTTCCTGCCGATTTTCGGGATTATTGGGCCAAGACCTTGGAAGAGGCGCGCAAGACTCCGTTGAATCCCCTTATGACGCTGCTTCCCGAACGCTGTACGGAAACGGATAATGTATATCAGGTCAGCTTCCAGACAAAAGCTTGGGGAGGACGTTTTTACGGTATTCTCAGTATTCCCAAGAAAGAAGGGAAGTATCCGGCTTTGCTGCGTGTGCCCGGTGCGGGTGTCCGCCCTTATGCGGGAGATACGTATACGGCTCCTGGAAAGGTGATTACATTGGAGGTGGGTATCCACGGCATTCCCGTCACGATGCAGCAGTCTGTATATGATGCGCTGGCAGGTGGGGCGCTGAGCAATTACTGGACGTTCGGCCGCGACAGCCGGGATGCTTCTTACTATAACCGTGTGGTGGTAGGCGCTTTGCGTGCTGTGGATTTTATCTGTTCGCTGCCGCAGTACAACGGGAAGGCGCTGGGCGTTACGGGCTCCAGCCAGGGCGGTGCCTTGTCTGTGATTACGGCGGCTCTTGATTCGCGCGTTACTTTCCTGGCGGCTGTTCATCCTGCCTTATGCGACCACGAAGCGTTCTTCAAGAAGCGCGCTTGCGGCTGGCCCCATTATTTCTATTATTACGGTGCTCCCGATGAAAAGCAGCTTGAAACGGTGCGCTATTATGATACGGCAAACTTTGCCCGCCTGCTGAATGTGCCCGGTTGGTTCAGTTGGGGGTATAACGATGAGGTCTGTCCTCCCACTTCCATGTATGCAGCCTACAATGTGATTTCTTCTCCGAAGGAACTGCATCCTTATCTGGAAACCGGGCATTACTGGTATCAGGAACAGTGGGATGAATGGCTGGACTGGATACGGAGACAACTTAATGTGCCAATGTGATTAATCACATTGGCACATTAATCTGATAATATAGTATCATTTTTTATGATATGAGCCGCGTATCTTTGTGTATCGCTTAAAAACTGATAATATGAAGAAACAATTCCTTTTGCTGACAGTACTTTTATTCCTTTTGGGGGCATGTGCCCCTAAGCCTGCGGAGCATTCGTTTATTAAGGTCAATGCCGATGGACAGTTCGTTCGCGACGGAAAACCCTATTATTTTGTAGGTACCAATTTCTGGTACGGTGCCATTCTTGGTTCCGAAGGTGAAGGCGGCAATCGTGAACGGTTGCATAAGGAGCTGGACTTTCTGAAAAGTATTGGCATCAACAACCTGCGCGTATTGGTGGGTGCTGACGGTGAAAATGGCATAAAGACGCGGGTAGAGCCCTCTTTACAAGTGGCACCGGGCGTCTATAATGATACTATTTTAGCCGGATTGGATTATTTTATGAATGAACTGCGTGAACGTGATATGACAGCTGTCCTCTATTTGAACAATTCCTGGGAATGGAGCGGTGGCTATTCCGTTTACCTGCAATGGTCCGGACACGGTGATGCCGTGGTACCTGCCGTAGACGGATGGCCCGCCTATATGGAGTATGTCAAGCAGTTCCCCCAATCGGACAGCGCGAAGGCCTTGTTTGCCAATCATGTCAATTATATTGTTTCACGCACCAATAGGTATAATCAGATAAAATATGTGGATGACCCCACTATTATGTCTTGGCAGATTGGTAACGAGCCTCGCGCTTTCTCTGACGAGAACAAGGAACCGTTTGCCCGCTGGATGGCCGATGTGGCTGCACAAATCAAGTCACTTGACCCGAACCACATGGTGTCTTCCGGCAGTGAGGGCTCGTGGGGATGCGAAATGGATATGAATCTTTTCGAGAAGATTCATGCCGACCCCAACATCAATTATCTGAATATCCACATCTGGCCTTACAACTGGAGTTGGGTGAAGGCGGACAGCCTGAAGGAACTTCTTCCGCGTGCCAAGGAAAATACTAAGAAGTATATAGATGACCACATGGTCATTGCTCGGAAGTACAGCAAGCCGATTGTTTTGGAGGAGTTCGGTTTTCCCCGTGACGGTTTCAGCTTTTCCAAAGAGGCACCGACCACTGCCCGCGATGAATATTACCGTTATGTATTCGACCTCATCCGCCAGGACCGTGAGAGCGGCGGACTCTTTGCCGGATGCAACTTCTGGGCATGGGGTGGTTTTGCCGGACAAAATCCCGACCATGTATTCTGGGAAAAGGGAGATGACTATACCGGTGACCCGGCTCAAGAACAACAAGGACTGAACTCTGTCTTTGCCACAGACAGCACTATTGAAATAATTAAAGCGGAAAACCGGAAGCTGCAAAATTGAACCTATCCGTGCTTTTCCGTGTAATCCCTGCCTGAAAATTAGAATGTAAGCGTGTACAAAGCGTTTGTACCGTTATATAAGAAAGATTATTACTCTAAATACTAAGTATGATATGAAAAGCATATGGAAAGTTATGTTGGCGGTTTGTTGCCTAGGTATGACCATTGGTTGTGGAACAAACCCGTCGAAGAATGAAAATGTAAAGGAAACGCTACCGGCATTGGTGGTCAATGGTACGCAGTTGATGAATACCGAAGGAGACACGGTGGTATTGCACGGTGTCAGCTATGGCTGGCATCAGTTCTGGCCCCGTTTCTACAATGCCTCTTCGGTTGCTTATCTGGTCAATGACTGGGGCGCACAAGTGCTTCGGGCCTCTATGGGAGTGGATTTGGATAGCGCCTGCTATGTGAACAAGCCCGAGTTCGGTATTGAGTGTGTTACGAAAGTGGTGGATGCTGCTATCGAGAACGGCGTTTACGTCATCATCGACTGGCATAGCCACAATCTGCGGCAGGAAGAAGCAAAGGAGTTCTTCACCCAAATGGCTACCCGTTACAAAGGGGTTCCTAATGTCATCTATGAGGTTTTCAACGAACCGGTGGAAGACAGTTGGGAGCAGGTGAAGTCATACTCTGTGGAGGTTATCAAGACGATTCGTGCCATAGAACCGGATGCCGTTATCCTCGTTGGTTGTCCGCATTGGGACCAGGACATCCATTTGGCAGCGGACGATCCTATTACCGGATATAGCAATATAATGTATACACTCCACTTTTATGCCAACACCCACGGACAGTGGCTGCGCGACCGCGCCGACTATGCTCTGGGCAAGGGCTTGCCGATTTTCGTTTCCGAATGCGCCGGTATGGAGGCAAGTGGGGACGGCCCCATCAGTAAAGAAGAGTGGGGGAATTGGCTGGACTGGATGCAGCGGCATTCCATCAGCTGGGTGGCCTGGTCTTTGTCTGACAAGGATGAGACTTGCTCCATGTTCTATCCGTCGGCTTCTTCCGAGGGAAACTGGAAAGATGCAGATATGAAGGAATGGGGAAGAATGGTACGGGACGAACTGAAGAAATGACCCTTTCGGGAAAAAGCAATATGATTTAACCATTAATAATTTAAGAAAAAAAGAATTGTGCCTATGGGAAAAAAGGAAAAACGGAACTATGAAGACATGGACTGTTTGGAAGTAAACCTAAATGTCAAGGCTGTGATAGTATATCAGGGCTTTTTGACTCAGTCTCATTTTTGTTAACTAAAAAAATCTTCTTTTGGGAGGTTTTGTGTTTGTTTTAAATCTAAGAAATACAGTATGAATTTGAATTTTAGAAAGACAGCGCTGCTTGCGGGGATATGCTCGGTGTTCAGTCTGGGTTATGCTCCTCAGCTTTTCGCAGTATCATCGACGGATACCGTTGAGGCAGTGCAGCAAACAAAGAAAATTACGGGTGTCGTCAGTGATGCTATGGGCCCTATTATCGGTGCCAATGTATTGGAAAAAGGTACAACGAATGGTGTAATTACCGACATTGACGGTAACTTTGCCTTGAATGTGAAACCGGGAGCTACCATTGTAGTCTCCTTTATAGGCTATGTCAGCCAGGAAATAAAGATAACGAACCAGACAACAGTGAACATCACGCTGAAGGAAGACTCTGAGATGTTGGACGAAGTGGTGGTTGTGGGGTACGGTACGATGAAGAAAAGCGACCTTTCCGGTGCTTCCGTTTCCATGAGTGAAGACAAGATTAAGGGTTCTATTATCACCAATCTCGACCAGTCCCTTCAAGGGCGTGCTGCCGGTGTGACGGCAGTCAGCACTTCCGGTGCTCCGGGTTCTTCCTCCTCTATCCGCGTACGTGGTCAGGCCACTATCAATGCTAATGCCGAGCCGTTGTATGTAATTGACGGTGTGATTGTACAGAGTCAGGGACAAAGCGGTTCATCTTATGGTTTGGGCGATGCACTGGGTAATGGCTCGGTTTCCACCATTTCTCCGCTTTCCACCATCAACCCTGCTGATATCGTCAGTATGGAAATTCTGAAAGATGCTTCGGCAACCGCCATTTACGGTGCGCAAGGTTCCAATGGTGTGGTTTTGATTACGACCAAACGTGGTAAGGCGGGTGAGGCTAAGTTTACTTATGACGGTATGTTTGCCGTTCAACGCCAGACAAAGCGTCTGGATATGATGAATCTGCGTGAGTATGCCACTTATTATAATGATTTGGCAAACATGGGTGAAATCTCTGACCCTAGTAATTATTATGCCGATCCTTCTCTGCTGGGAGTAGGTACAAACTGGCAGGACGCCATCTTCCAGACTGCTTTGCAGCATCAGCACCAGATTTCGGCACAAGGTGGTACAGAGAAGATACAATACTACGTATCAGCTTCCTATATGGATTAGGACGGTACCATCATCGGTTCAAACTTTAACCGTTACAGCTTCCGTGCCAACTTGGATGCCCAACTGAAGAAGTGGTTGAAACTCGGTTTGACCGCCACCTATACAGCAACGGGTGATGACCTGAAACTGGCAGACAGTGATGAAGGTTTGATTAACTACTCGTTGACCACTCTTCCTGATATACCTATCTATAATCTGGATGGCAGCTATGCCACCGTTGTTCGCGAAGGCTACACGAATCCTAACCCGATTGCCCTTGCCATGATGGATGACATTCTGCTGGACCGTCAGAAACTGACGGGTAATATTTTCTTTGAGGTTACTCCGATTAAAAATCTGGTATGGCATGCCGAATTGGGTTATGACATCAGTTCCAGCAAAGGTGAGCGCTACAAGCCGATGGTTGATTTGGGTGGATGGGTACGTTCCAGTAATGAAAGCAATATCCAGAAAAACAGCAGTACATTCTGGCAATTGAAGAACTATGTGACCTATTCCGGAAACATAGGCGACAAGCATCATTATACAGCCATGGTGGGCCAGGAGTGCTGGGAGTCCAGCTATGACTTCACGAGTGTGTTCAATAGCGGTCTGCCTTCGGATGAAGTGCACAATCCTGCCTTGGGTACGGGAACCCCGACTATCAATGCAGGTTTTGGAAGCTCGTCTATGGCATCTTTCTTTACACGTCTGACTTATAACTATGCCGACCGTTATCTGGGTACTTATACCTATCGTTATGACGGCTCTTCAAACTTCGGTCCCGAGAACCGTTGGGCAGGCTTCCATTCATTGGCTACTTCCTGGCGCTTTTCCAACGAAACGTTCTTTGAACCGTTGAAGAAGGTCATCAGTAACGGTAAGTTGCGTCTGGGATGGGGACAAACTGGTAATGCCAACATCGGTGGTTATGCTTGGGGTACATCCATGAGTCGTATGCCTTCCGGTCTGGGTATGGGGTATCGCCCCTCCAATATACCGAATACTTCCATCAAATGGGAGTCCCAGGAGCAATGGAACGTCGGTGTGGATTTGGGATTCCTGCACGACCGTATCAACCTGACGGTAGAGTGGTACAAGAAAACTTCCAGTGATATGTTGATGCCGTTGCAGTTGCCTTCTTATATGGGTACTTCCGGTAATGCCTCTTCTGCATTGGCTGCTCCGAAAGGTAACTATGGTGACATAGAGAATACCGGTTTTGAAATCTCTCTGAACACACATCCTATTACGGGTAAGTTTGAATGGGATTCTGACTTCCAGATTTCTTTCAACAAGAACAAACTGAAAGGATTGGCTGGTACAGCCAATGCGCAGATTGTGGGTTACGGACAGTGGACCGATGTAGTCAGTGTATCCAGTGTAGGCGAATCACTTTATAACTTCTATGGATTTGTTTGTGATGGTGTTTACAAGGACCTGGAGGACCTTCAGACTTCTCCGAAACCTGCCAAGTACCCGGCAAACGGTGTATTCGACCGTACCAATACCGTATGGGTGGGTGATGTGAAATATAAGGATATCAGTGGTCCTGACGGTGTGCCCGATGGCGTTATTGACGACTATGACAAGACCAATATCGGTTCTCCGATGCCTAAGTTTACTTTTGGCTGGACCAATACTTTCCGTTACAAGAACTTCGACTTGTCCGTTTTCATCAACGGTTCCTATGGCAACAAGGTGTACAACTACCTTTCCATGAAGCTGACACATATGAACTCTCCCTGGACTAACCAGCTGAATGCTGTAAACGGACGTGCACAGCTTGTTCCTATCAATCCGAACAAGGTCTACGAAGATGGAACGATGTGGTATAATGATGTGTCTAACGTCATGGTGGCAAACCCGGGAGCTTCCATTCCACGCGCCACTATCAATGACCCGAATGACAACGACCGTATCAGTGACCGTTATATTGAAGATGGTTCTTATATCCGTCTGAAGAACATCTCTTTGGGATATACTTTCCCGAAAAAGACGATTGATAAGCTGGGACTGAGCAACTTGCGTATCTATGCCAATATCCAGAACCTGCTGACCATTACCGGTTATGATGGCTATGACCCTGAAATTGGTGCCAGCACTTCAAGCGTCAATGTCTATGGTTTGGACAACGGACGTTATCCGTCTCCTACAGTTTATTCATTCGGCTTGAACGTTTCATTCTAACACTTTAAATTGAAGAAAACATGAAAATCAGATATATTAAATATTGGGCGTTTGCAGCTGTACTCGGTATGGGAACAGTTTCATGCGAGGATTTCTTGAACCGTCCTACCGAAGACAATTATAACGAATCGAACTTCTATCAGAATGACGAACAATGTGTGCAGGGGGTTAATTATCTTTATAACTCACCTTGGTATGACTTTCAGCGCGGTTTTATTAAAGTCGGTGAAATCTTGTCCGGAAACGTATACGAGGGAAACAGCCCTTACTTGAATTTTACGGTGAATGGTACGGATGAAAACCTTGTGAACATGTCCTATTCTCTATGGGCAGTGATTGGCCATGCCAATACTGTATATACTCGTTTGAAGACGGCAAATGCGTCAGAAGCAGTGAAAAATCAGTGTATGGGCGAGTGTCTGGCATGGAAAGCCATGGCTTACTTCTATTTGGTACGTAGTTTTGGCGCAGTACCCATTATCCATGATAATACGGACGAATTGAATTCCGGTAATTATAACTCCAAATTCAAAGTGGAGGCAGCAGATGTGTACGAATATATCATTATGACTCTGGAGAAAGCTATGGAGTTGCTTCCGGCCAGAGGTGAAACGGGACGTATTGACCGCTATTGTGCCGAAGGTCTTTTGGCTAAGGTGTATCTGACCAAGAGTGGCCTTTCCGGTACCCGCAATGCGGATGATTTGGCGAAAGCGGCAGAATATTCCAAGGATGTAATTAATAATTCCGGCCGTAACTTGCTGGCTAACTATTCCGATGTTTTCCGTTTGGCAAACAACAAGAATGAAGAGTGTCTCTTCTCCTGGCACTGGTCGGCAGGACGTGACCCCTGGACACAGCAGAATACGTTGCAGTCGGACTTGGCAATGGTGGGATTCGATGAATTTGGTGATTGCTGGGGCGGCTATGTAGGTCCGTCGGTTGATTTGCAGGATGCATTTGGAATTTCCGCTTTGGAAAGTCCTGAGACGCGTTCGGATACGGATACCCGTCGTAAGGCTACTATGATGATGGCAGGTGATGTATACGATTATTTCTGGCAGGACAAGGGCGGATTTGATTATCTGCGGTTTATTTATGATGCCGAATATGGGAAGGGAGGACCTAATGGCGATTACCAGTCTCCTACCGGTGCCAATCACGTGAAGCATCTCTATGGTAACAATAATGACCATGTATTGGGCTTGGGCGTATCGGCTGGTAATATGTACAGCGGCCTGGCAACCCATATCCTGCGCCTGTCCGATATCTATCTGGTATATGCCGAGGCGAAAATGGGACTGGCTACCTCTACTACAGACCAGAGTGCACTGGATGCTTTCAATGCAGTACGTGGCCGTGCCATTCCGGGAGTTACTCCGAAAACCTCCATTACTTGGGAGGACGTCTGGAAGGAACGCCGGCTGGAACTGGCTTGCGAAGGCGACCGTTGGTATGATTATGTACGTTTGGCATATTATGATTCCCAGCGTGCTATCAATGAGCTGAAGGCACAGCGCCGTGATGTTTATTATAGTCTGGGTACTACTTATAAGGCTTATTATGAAAACGGCAGTTGGACGGTGAATCCGGACGAGACCCGTTACAATCCGGATGCAAAGGCGCCGAATGTGACAGTCTCCAGCTTTACATTGCCGTTCCCGACAGAAGACGTGGTGTTCAATCCTAATTTGATGAAAGACCCGGTACACGTAGATGTACGTTCTGAATTCAGTTATTAATTTAATGCTTGAAAAGATGAAAAATAATAGATATACGAATTGGTTCTTCGCGGCAGCTGTTGTTGTAGCAGGCTTTTCCATGGCGGCTTGTGAGGATGAACCGGATAAATATGAAGTGGCAGGGGGAAAGCCTACCTTGAAATATGTTCGTGTCCCTGATCCGGCAGCGGCAGACTCTTTGCTGACGGGGGCTTATATGGCGAATACGATTTGTCTGGTCGGTGAAAATCTGCGGAGTGTTTACGAGCTCTATTTCAATGACCAGAAGGCGATACTTAATACCAGTTACATCACTGACCATACACTTATGGTAGATGTTCCGAAAGAGATTCCTTCGGTAGTGACTGATAAGATTTATATGGTGACCAAAGCAAAGGATACCATAGATTATGATTTCAAGGTGTTGGTTCCGGCTCCTACCGTGAACTCCATTTCTTGTGAGTTTGCAAAGCCGGGTAGTGAGGTGACACTGATTGGTGACTATTTCATTGATGACCCGAATGTGCCGCTGACCATTACGATGGCCGGTAATGTGGAAGTGACTAATATTACGAACATAACCAAGACTGCGGTCAGCTTTATTCTTCCGGACAATGCTCCTGCAGGCTATATCAACGTGAAGTCCATTTATGGTACCGGACGTTCCAAGTTCCGCTATTATGATACACGTAACATTCTCTTTGACTGGGACGGTTCTCATGGCGGTATGGCTATTGCCCACGGTTGGCGCGATGGTAGCAAGGTGTTGAGAGAAGCCGATGAAAACAGTATTGACGGTGCTTATATCTGTCTCACCGGAGCACTTGACGGTGCTATCGGAGCTACTTGGGCAGAAGATGAGTTCTCGTTCAACTATTGGCCGGAACCGTCTGCCGGTTATCCCGAACTTTCTGCACGTCCTGAGTTTGCAGAACTGCTTGAGGAGTATGGCTTCAATGGCTTGCAACTGAAATTCGAGGTGAATATTCCTTCTTCCAATCCGTGGCAGTCTTGCGCTCTACAAGTGATGTTTACGGGTAATGATGTGGTGACTTATGCGACGGGAACTAATGCTTATTTTAGTGATACGAATGTGCCGCGCGGTTTGTGGTTACCTTGGAAGAATACGGGTTCGTATGATACGGGTGGTAAATGGACAACCGTTTCCATGAATCTGTCCGAGTTCAACAAGACGCATGAAGGTAATAAGTGTGATAGAACTTTTGACAAGACTATGCTGACCGGATTGACATTCTTTGTCTGGGCAGGTGGTGTGGAAGGTAAGGATTGCAATCCGGTGATTATGATTGACAACATCCGTGTGGTACCTATTGAATAACCTTTTAAATAGAATACTGATATGAATAAAACATATAAATTTCCGGCACTGTGGATGATGTGCCTGATGCTCTTCAGTTGCTTGACGTTTACGGCCTGCGACAATGGGGATGATGAAGATACCAACCAATATAAAGGGGGAATCAGTCTGAATGTATTCGGACCGAGTCCCGTATCCCGCGGCGGTGTACTCCGTTTCCTAGGCAGTGGCATGGATAAAGTGACTGCGGTCGCTATTCCCGGTTGCGACGATATAACAGACATCGAAGTAGTCAGTGATACGGAAATCCGTGTCACTGTACCTCAGACAGCCCAGCCGGGGTTGGTTGTCTTGAAGACTCCGAAAGGGGATATTACAACAAAAACCGAGTTGACATTTACGGAGCCGATTGCTTTGGAGGCTTTTGCACCGGCAGAAGTAAAGCCTGGTAGTGAATTGACCATTACTGGTGAATATTTGAATTTGATTAAAGAAGTGATATTTGCTGACGAGGTAACAGTGCCTGCTGATGAGTTTGTCAGTCAAAGCCGTCAGGAGATTAAAGTTATTGTTCCTGATTCTGCTCAGACCGGTAAGTTCATCTTGTCTGATGGAGCTGAAATCCCCAATTGGATTTATTCTGAAGGGGAACTGGAGGTTACTTTGCCATCGGTAGAGGCTCCACTCGACCTGGTAGATAAGAAGCCGGGGGATGTCATTCGAGTTTCTGGTGAAAACTTTGATTTGGTGAAGAAAGTGCAGATGCCGAATGGGGATGAAGTTGAATTTACGATGACTGCCTCTTCCGAAGGAGATGAACTTACTTTTACATTGCCGGATAATGTCTCGGACGGAGAAGTTACGGTACTTCCTGCTTCGGATGTAAAAGTTGTGGTTGCTACTGTTGTAGTAGCTACGCCTTCGAACGTAGTGGCTGTTCCTGCTGTGAACTTGCGTGGTGGAGATATGATTACCTTGAAAGGTACCAATATGGATTTGGTGACTGATGTAACGTTCCCTGGTGTAGAAGAAGCAGTAGGATTGGAATCACAAAACTCGACTGAAATAAAGGTCTTGATGCCGGCTGCGGCTATTAGTGGTGATTTGCAATTGAATACAAATAGTGGAAAAGCAACTGCCGTATCTATTGCAACGGCAAAGCCGGAAAACATTTCTTATAGTGCGGCGACGGTCCCGGCAGGAGAGGCTTTGACTGTCAAAGGAGTAAATATGGATGTAGTTTCGGCTGTTGTATTCAGTGGTAATGTGGAGGTTACCGTATCCGATGCCACCGCTACTGCCATTTCCTTGACTGTACCCACAACTGCTGAAACCGGGGCCTTACTCTTGAAGATGGCCAATGGTGAATCTGTGGAAGCACCGTCTTTGACAATAGAGAAACCGGTATGTGCCTATTTGCCGGCATTGCCTGACAAATTGGTTCGGGGACGAATTGTGGAACTTGAGATTGTTAATGCTGATAAGCTGACAAATGTATTGCTGAATGAGGCTGCTGTTCAGTATATCAATGATGCAGCTAAAGGGGTATTGATGTTGAATGTACCGGCTGAGCTGGATGGAACTTATAGCCTAAAACTGATTTCTTCAAATGGTGAAATTGCTTATGATGTTCTTGTAGTTGCCAATGAAGAAACAGTTTGGGCTGGTCCGCTCGATATTAGTTGGGGTGATGGAGGACGTGTGTTGGTACCGGCTGTATCTTTTGCCAAGGTAACGGCAGGCACTGTCATGAAAGTCTATTTTGATCAGAAAGACCAGACTTGGGCACAGGCTCAGTTTAACTATGGCGATTGGAGTGGCATAGCTTTCTCTTTGTTTGATACGACTATGGTACCGACAGACATTTACGGCTGGAGTTTCGAGAGCCGTGTGATGGAGTTGACGTTGGCTCAGGAGATACTTGATAATATTCAAGCTAAACAAGGAGATTGTGAAGACCAGACAAATGTAGGTATCATTATTCAGGGCAGTGATTTGACGTTTACAAAAATAACGATTGTAAATTGATGAATTGTGGCTTGAAGAATGTGACTATGGATGCCCTGATTAAGAATGAAATAAAATCATAATTAAGATGAAGAAACTGAATATAAAATGGATGCTTTCGTTGATAGCAGCTTTTACTTTTGCCTCCTGCGATACTGATGTCGATCATGATATCCCAGCAGTGGATGCACCGGTATTGGTGTCTACTACTCCTGAAAGTGGAGCAGCCAAAGTGAAAACGGGAGAAATCACTATTGAGGTGAAATATGACAAGAATATATTCTTTGCAACAGACAATCTGAGCGAAATCAAGTTTACCGGTGGTGAACTGATAAGTGCCGATGTACTTGGCGCAAGCAATATACTGACTGTAAAAGTGAATGTTCCCGGGAGAGAGACGGCTTGTTCTCTCTCTATCCCCGAGGGAATAGTAACCGGACCGAACCAGATGCCTGCTCCGGCTGTATCGGTTCAGTTCTCTACTGTCGCTTTGGACAAGGCACTGGTTGCCGCTAGTTCGGCCAAAGCTGTGAAACTGTACAATTATCTATTGGATAACTTCGAGACGAAGACGCTTTCAGCTATGATGGCCAATGTTGCCTGGAATACGGAAATGTCCGAAAAGGTGTACGGATGGACCGGAAAATATCCGGCTATCAACTGTTTCGACTATGTTCATCTGCCGGCATCTGTAGCTGGAGCAGACTGGATTAATTACGGTGACATTACTCCCGTTAAGGATTGGTCTGACAAAGGTGGCATCGTAGCTGCCATGTGGCATTGGAATGTACCCAAGAAAGCTGTAGGGGAAGCTTCTTCTACCCGGATATGGGAAGGAGAGACGGTAATGCCGGGTGATTGGAGTGGAAATGTACAGATGACGGATGATGCTGCAAAAACTGTCTTTGCCGATGCACAAGTGGGGCAGGTGATACGCGTGGCTGTGAAAGATGTGGCAGAGGGGGCGCAAGGTTCGTTCAAAAACAGTGGTTGGAGCGAGATTGCTTTAGGAACTGATTATTTTGACATATCCGGAGACTATACATTGGTGATTACCGAGGATATTTTGAAATCCCTGCAAGAAGGTGGCCTCATCATTGGCGGACATGATTATATGGCAGTTGCTGTTTATCTTGAAAGTAACGGTACAGCCCTCGACCCGAATAAGGATTATGCCTTCTATAAGGCAGATACGGAGTTTGACGCTGCCAATGCCACGGTGGAAGGCACTTGGGAAAACAAGGTGTTTACCGAAGATTTGAAAAATGCTGCCGCTTACTTGAAGCTGTTGAGAGATGCGGATATTCCGGTATTGTGGCGCCCATTCCATGAGGCAGCCGGTGGCTGGTTCTGGTGGGGTAAGGATGCTGCCAGCTTTAAATCTCTGTGGATTGCTATGTTCAACTACTTCAAGACTGAAGGATTGGATAATCTTATCTGGGTTTGGACTACCGAGGGCAATGATTCCGATTGGTATCCGGGAGACCAATATGTAGACATCGTGGGACGTGATGTTTATAATAAGGAAACTGCAGATTGTGTTTCAGAATATACTTCCATTGCCGGAAATTATGGAAACAAGATTGTTTCGCTGAGTGAATGTGGCACAGTCGGACTTATTTCCGAACAATGGGCATCTGGTGCACGTTGGAGTTGGTTCATGCCGTGGTATGATGGCACAAATGAGGATGGTAGTCCGGCAGTCCATGCTGATGAGGCGTGGTGGAAGGATGCTATGAGCCAGGAATTTGTTGTTTCCCGTGAAGAGCTTCCTTCTATGGAATAGCAATTTTTAATAATAAAATAGAAAGGGTTGTCTCTGGTTAGTATCGGGGCAACCCTTTCTGTCTTTTATAGCTTTTAGTTGTTGGTTATAGAATTCATGCTTTATACTTTTTAGGAAAAATAGTAATGGATGTTAAATGAGTGTCGTTATTTGATAAAATAGTATTATAAGGTTTGCTGCTAAAAGTCTACTTTTGTCAAGCCTAATTAAAATTTGATAATAATCATATAATGTTTAACCGCTAATGAAATGAAAAATGCCTATGAGAAAGGAGTGATATGTATACCAACCACTTTATAGAATAAGGTATATTTAATTTTTCCTCAAAAAGAGAAGTTTAACCTTATATTAAACGGTAGATGCCGCCAGGCAATACCAATTCATTAATCTAAGAAAAATACAAGTATGAATTTAAATTTCAGAAGAACCGCGCTGCTCGTGGGTATCTGTTCGGCTGTCAGCCTGACTTATACTCCGCAACTTTTCGCCGCATCGGTCGATGCAATAGATGCTGTGCAGCAAGCAAAAAAAATCACAGGTACTGTAACAGATGCAATGGGACCGGTCATCGGTGCCAATGTATTGGAGAAAGGAACCACAAATGGTGTCATTACCGACATTGACGGTAATTTCACATTGAATGTTCAGCCGGGAGCAACGATTGTTGTGTCTTTTATAGGTTATCAGCCGCAAGAAATAGTGGTAGGTAACCAGACTAGTTTCAAGATTCAGCTAAAGGAAGATACGGAATTGTTGGATGAAGTAGTCGTAGTGGGTTACGGTGTACAGAAGAAGAAACTGGTGACAGGTGCTACGGTTGAGGTAAAAGGCGAAGACATCGCAAAATTAAATACTACGCAGGCATTGGGCGCTTTACAAAGCCAGTCTCCGGGTGTAAATATTCAGGCCGTTTCCGGTCAGCCGGGTGATGGGTTTAAAATTAATATTCGTGGTGCTGGTACTAACGGAAATACAGCTCCAGTTTACGTTATTGATGGTGTAGCCGGTGGCGATATTAACGCCTTGAATCCTGCCGATATTGAACGTATTGACGTGTTGAAAGATGCTGCATCTTGTGCAATTTACGGTTCGAGCGGTGCCAACGGCGTTATCCTTATTACTACAAAGCAGGGTAAGGTAGGAAAGGTTTCTGTATCTTATGATGGAAACATAGGTTGGGCAAATATATATAAGATGCCTGATATGCTGAATGCCAAAGAATATATGGCGGTAATGGATCAAGTAGCCTATAATAATGGAGGCCAACCGTATGATTGGTCAAAATTCGTAGATGCTGATTTGCTGACTGCTTATCAGAATGGTACCAATCCTGGTACAGATTGGGTAAAAGAATTCCGGAATAAAAATGCTGTGGTTACTAATCATGCGTTGAATGTAACAGGTGGTTCTGAATTCTCCAAATTTTCGACAGGTATAGGCTATCAGTATCAGGATGGTGCATTCGGTGGTCCGGTGAAGACTGACTATCGTCGTTTTACTTTCCGCATTAATTCTGAGCATGTGATATATCGTAAGGGAGATATGGATGTGATAAAGTTTGGTGAGAATATATATTATCAGCACAAACAGAATCAAGGTGTGCAGTTAGGTGATCAATATTCGAATGACCTTTCTAATGCTTTGCGTGCTATTCCTCTGATTCCTGTATATAATGAAAATGGTGATTTCTTCATGTATGATGATTTGAAGAATTTTGGAACGAGTGCTAATGGTATACTTGATTATACTGCATATGCTTCTAATCCGATGGCTCACATGGTATATAATCAGGCTGGGAATAATAAGAATAAGAATTTTAATCTGAACACAGCGGCATATCTGGAAGTACAACCACTTAAGAATCTTATTTATAAAGGTCAGGTTAGTTACAAACAATGGTCAAGTTCATGGCGTTCATATCTTCCCGTTTACCAAATTAATAATCAGGGAGATAGCCGTGATAAAGACCAAACGATAAATAACGTGTCTTTGGGTTGGAACTGGAGTTTGACTAATACGTTGAGTTATCGGTTTGATATTACAGACTTACATCATTTTGATGTTTTGGCTGGTACAGAGTATTCTAAATCAAGACCAACTTATGGCGAATCAGTAGAGGCAACCGGTTATAATAGTGCTTTTGGTGACTTTACACATGCTTATTTGCATAATACAGAACGTAAAGCTACTGCTACAGTAAATGGTTATCCCTCGGATTATGGTTCTAAGATGTCTTATTTTGGACGTTTGAATTATGACTTTAAGGAAACTTATATGTTTTCTGCTATCATTCGTGCCGATGGCTCGTCTAAGTTTGCGAAAGGCAATCAATGGGGATATTTCCCATCATTCTCTGCCGGTTGGGTTATTTCAAACGAGGCTTTTATGAAGAATACTGCTTCTTGGCTTGGTTTCTTGAAAGTCCGTGCTGGTTGGGGACAGAATGGTAATGACAATATCCCTAATTCAAATTGGCGTGCCGGTTACGAGTTTGGCGATTATGGTCTTTATACATTTGGCTCGGATAAGAATGGAGGTACAACCGGAGCTTACCCGAATCGTTTGGCTAACCCCGATTTGACATGGGAAACTTCAGAACAGACCAATATCGGTATTGATGCCCGTTTCTTGGATAACCGTCTGAGTTTTACCATGGACTGGTATAGCAAGCAGACGAAAGACTTGTTAGTGGAAGTGGGTACCAATGCGGCTTCCGGTTTCGCTACTCAATATCAAAATGCTGGTACGGTAAAGAATACTGGCCTTGAACTTTCAATGGGCTGGAGAGATCAGATTGGTAAGGAGTTCAAGTATGGGGTGAATGTCAATATGGCCTATAATAAAAATGAAGTAACGGAGGTTAATAACGCCAATCATTTTATTGAAGGCGGTAATGATTTGTTGGCTCAGAGTACGGGTCGGTTTGTCCGTATGGAAGAAGGACATCCTATTGGCTATTTTTATGGTTATAAGACGGATGGTGTCATTCAGAACCAGAATGACTTGCAGGCATATCTTGACCAGAATTGTAAAGGAAATGCGGCAAACTCTAAGCAAGGTGCAAGTATTAAACCGGGCGATTTGAAGTTTGTGGATGTTGATGGAAATGGGGTGATTAATGATGACGATAAGACTGATTTGGGTAATCCTCATCCTGACGTGACAATGGGTCTTACGCTAAGTGCGGAATATAAAGGATTTGATTTCTCTGTAACAACCTATGGCGCTTTTGGTGCACAGGTAGCTCGCTCTTGGCGAAAGTTCTCAGACGGACAGTATGAAAACTATACGACGGAAGTTTACGATTACTGGCATGGCGAAGGAACCTCAAACAGATATCCGCTGCTTGCGCCGGGAAATAGTGGACAGAATTTCCAGGCCATTTCAGATATTTATATTGATGATGCCGACTATGTTCGCATTCAAAATCTGACTATAGGATACGATTTCAAGAGAATTTGGAAGAACTGTCCGTTCCAGCAACTTCGTGTGTATGCTGCTGCACAGAATCTATTTACTTTTACCGGTTATAAAGGGATGGATCCGGAGAATGGTAGAGCCCTCAATGACAAAGAACCGTGGGTAACCGGTGTTGATGTAGGTAACTATCCTCAACCTCGTACTTATATGGTAGGTGTTAATGTTAAATTCTAAAATTGATACACGATGAAAAAAATAGCATATTTAATAGGTGCAGCTTTGATGATAGCAGGAATGTTTGCTTCTTGTAGCTTGGACTCGATGAGTCTGACGGAAAAAGATACGACCAATTTTCCTAAAACGGCTGAAGATGCCAATCAGGCTTTAGCTGCCATATATCAGAACCTGAATAATGTCAATGCTTTTCCACAGCAGTCTTTCTTGTATAATTCTCTGCTGGCTTGCGATGATATGTTGGGTGGTGGTGGTCCCAATGATAAGTTGATGCAATCTTTGGACCTTATTTGTAATACGGGTACAAATGCTACGCAGGATTACTGGGTGGCTCGCTATCAAGGAATCAACCGTGCCAATACGTTGTTGGAGGCTCTTGCTGGTATTGAAATGGATCCGGAAGTAAGAGCGCAGGCTGAGGGCGAAGCCAAGTTCCTTCGTGCTTTTTATTACTACGAGTTGGCTTCCATGTATGGGCGCGTACCTTTGGTGATTACTGCTTTGTTGCCCGAAGATACTACCCCTCCGACTGCCGCTGTTATCTGGGGGCAGATTCTGCAGGATCTTCGCGATGCGGCTGCAAATATGCCGGCTGTTCGCAAGTCGGATGGGCATGTTGATAAATATACGGCTGAAGCTATGTTAGGACGTGCTTGGTTGTATTATACTGGTATGTATGGCAATGGTGAAACTCTGAACGATTTGGTTAGTACGAACTATAGTCCGTTGACTTCAGTTGATTTGCCTGATGGGACAACTTTGACCAAGCAGGATGTGGTTGGGTATATTGATGATTGTGTGAATAATTCTGGTTATAGTCTTGTTCCTGAGTTTCGTAATTTGTGGGCATATACCAATAAATGTACGGTAGAAGATTTTCCGTTTACTGCCGGTCAGGGATTGAAGTGGGTAGAAGATGATGCAGCGGTAAATCCCGAATCCATGTTTGCCATTAAATATAATAAACTTGCATCTTGGAGCACTACTATCGGTTATGGTAACGGTTATGCTCTGCATTTTGGTGTACGTGGCAATGATCAGGCCAATTCTTTCCCCTTCGGACAAGGATGGGGTGCCGGTCCTGTAGCTCCCAATCTTTATAATGATTGGAGTGTGGCAGAACAAGATGATGCCCGTCGTCCGGCCTCCGTATTCAAGACGGAGGATATGCCGAGTTATAATAAAGGTGGTGGTGACGGCTTTATCCAAGAAACGGATTATTATCAGATGAAAATAGGTTCTATCATGGCTTATAGTACGGATGCGGCTGGAAATAAAACGATTGAACCGGTATTTGAGAAGATAATGTATGGTGCCGACGGCTGGATTAATGATAATCTGATGCAAACCGGTTCTATTCATGATTTGGTTTTGATTCGTTTTGCGGATGTATTGTTGATGCAGTCTGAATTGAAGGAAGATGTTTCCGGTATAAACAGAGTGCGTAGTCGTGCCGGACTTGAACCTATTGGTACATATTCGTTGGCTGCATTGCAGAATGAACGCCGTTGGGAACTATGTTTTGAAGGTACTCGCTGGAACGATATTCGCCGTTGGCATATTGCTGCCGATGCCCTTGAAAGACAGACGGGAGCAAAGGTTTATACAAATGGGGCTGAAAGCCGTAATGTGGCGCAGAACGGTGGTTATGCCGCACGTTATAAGGCTACGGCAGGTTTCCAGAAGATTCCCGAAAACCAAGTCCTCTTGAATGAAGGAAAGGTAGAACAAAATGAAGGTTATACGGATGCAAGTGCTGAGTATAATGGTTGGCAAGAATAGAATATGAATTTAAAATGAAAAAAGATATGAAAAAGATATTATTCGCAATACCTTTGTTTGCAATGCTGCTGGTGGCTTGCGATCCGATAGTGGATGAAATCAGTCCGGATCCCAATGTCACACCGGAAAATCTTACTTTTGAACTTGTGGCCAAGAACCAGGGAAACAACAACATTCAGATTGTTCCTACTCCGTCACGTTATGTGAAGGTTTATGATGCTACGTCTGATATCAAGTTGGCAGAAGGTACGGCTCCGTCGGTTCAAGTAGCTCCTCCTAATAAAGAATTGCAAGTATATGTAACAACCATTAATTCGGACGGCTCCATAACAAAATCGGCTTCCAAATCAATAGCAGTAACGGAGTATACAGATCTTCCCGCTATTTATGCTGATGTATTCGGCACAACTCCGGACGGTGGTTATGGAACAACCACTTGGGTCTGGAATACAGAAGCTGCAGACGGTTGTTGGGGTAATGGAGGTTATCTCGGCAATACCGGCCCCGGTTGGTGGATTTGTGATGCTGTGGGAGATGTCGGAAACGGTAGAGGGCAAATTGATGAACAAGCTGTAGGAAAAGGATTGCCTGATGATGGATTAAACGGTTGGTTCTCACTTAGTTTGACTGGTGTTCAGACAAGTCGTGGTGAAAGTGGTTCTGTCAAGGTGTCAGAAGATGTGGTGCAATCCGGTTGGGATGTAGGTACTATGGAGTTCTCTGGTACTATTCCATTGTTAGGTATACAGCCGAATCAAGGAAATGCACGTCAGTATGAGTATCATATTTTGAAGATTACAGAAGATGAACTTCGTCTTTGTGCTCCTGAACCCGGTGCTGGCGCTTGGGGTACGGCATGGTTCTGGAACTTCAAGAAAAAATAGTTAATATTGAAAGGTACGGGTGGGTAACGACCACTCGTATACTTTTATTACTAATTAAAAAAATGCAACAATGAAACGAACTTTCTTTTTGATATTACTGTTCTTCTGTGCTCTTTTTGTTAAAGCGGATGTTTTGGGACCGTATACAATGGATAGTAATGTACCTCCCACACCAACCGGATATGCTCGGGTTGTACTTCCGATAGGAGGTGCTGACGCTTCGGTAGCCGTAAGCATAACTGTTTGTGACGAAAGTGGTCAACAGTATGTTTTGAGAACTACTACCCCAAATGCTGCTCCATATTGTTATTTCTTGGCTTATGGCGTTTACCGCGTGGTCGCTTTAGAGGATTGTACAGCACAATCTAATTGGGGCGCACTTACGGTTGGTACAATTTTCGAAGTGACAGGAGGTGGCTATATTTCTTTAAATTATATAGGAACAATCTCTACTCCAAGTATTGTTCAAGCATCGGGTACTGATGATAATGTTCCTCCTTCCAAAGTAGGTTACAATATAATGAAAGTGTATGGAATAGAGACAAACGGCGGTGGGGTGTTGGTTGATTCTGACAAAAAAGAATATGGTATCTTTAATTATACCGGACATATAGGCGGTGCTCATTACTTTTACATTAAGCCAGGCACATACACTATAAAATCTTTGAGTGCTACCAATGGAAATTATATTTATTTGGAGTATGGAAATGTTAGACAACCGCTTTCTGCTGGTAGGACTTTCACAGTTCCTGCGTCATTCTTCTCCATTGTGTTTTCTAAAAAGGCACTTTAAGAATAATCTATAAATGAATTATTCAACTCAAAGCAGTTGTCGTTACCCCCCCCGACTTTATTAGTCGCCCGTAACATCGGATAATTGTAAATGCATTAACCGAATAGTACAATTGTTTAATGGTTAAATCAGGAAAAGGCGAGTCGTGAGATTCGCCTTTTCGCATTCATTCTCTATTGCCTTTCCGGATGTAATTCACATTCCTTTTTGTATTACCCCTGATTTCAGGGCGCAGAATGTTTCTTTTTATCCCTGCATCTCCTTCACCTCCTTCTCCCATCCTCCTGTTCATCGGCTTTCCCGGTGAAACCGCTTTCCACCCTCATCGCCCCGCCTTTGCATCGCGCGACACGCCGTAGTATCCCGGCATGGCCCGGTAGATGGGTTGCGTGGGCTTCCCCACATTCTTCAGCTTGCCCTCTTGCTGCAACCGTTTCAGGTGGACGTTCGCGGTGGTGCGCGCCATGCCGCAGAGCGCTTGGAAGTCACTGCGAATCAGCACGTCGTGGTCGGCAAAGTATTCTTTCAGCTTCATGTCTATCTCCACTTCCGAAAGCTTCAGGGAGTGGCGGGTGTATTTGCTGCGGATAGCACTGACTCCCGTCATCGCTTGTTTCAGCCTGACGTCGGGACGGAAACTGATGCTTTTTAGCCGGAGTTTCAGGTGCTTGTTCGGGGTGCTGCGGGTCACTTTCTGTGTGGCTTCCAGGGTGGGGGCGAAGTAGCCCAGCCCTTCGATGTGCACCTCGTGGCCGTCGCGCAGTTCTTCGCCGCAGATTTGCGCCAGGCAGTCTATCGCGTTCATCACGTCGCCCACCGTGAGCGAGCTGCGGGCATGCACGCGGTTGTAGAGCTGCCGCATGGTTACTTTCCCGTTGAGCAACGGGCGGGGATGGAGGCCTCTCTCTTCCGGGGCTTCCTCATTGGTGCCTGGATTCTCGTACCAGTCATATAGTATTGCCATATCAATAGGTTTTAGTGCGTTCAACGTATTTGTTTCTTCCCTCGGAAGTGTCTTTCTATAAGTGAACGACTCCGGTCGGCCGAACGAACAACTCGGGCCGTTCGATTGGACGACCCGGGTCAGCCGATTGGACGACCCAGGTCGTTCACTTGTAAAGAACCATGCAAAGGTACTGAAAATAAAGGGTTCCGCAGCATAAATAAGTATGTTTGTCGGCAGGAATGATTTTTGAAGAATAAGCGGAGAATGGTTTGCAAAACGCCCTCGGCAGGTAGTAACTTTGGCGAAGAGGCGAGAGGAAAGAAAGGATGATTCCCTTCCCCGGAACCTCCCAATAATCATTTTAATAAAAATATTTATGAAGAAAAAACTGATGACTTTACAGCAACACCGACTCTTGAAGGAAGCGGGACAACTGATAGCCTTTTCCGAAAGGCTGAAACACGTACAAAAAGAAACGACCGACCGAAACTGGAAGGAGCGGGAAGAGCAGCGTCGCCGGAGCGCGAAAGCCGCAAGCGCCGTGACTGCACTGAGCGGCGACATCGAGGAGTTCCTCACCTCGCGCTACGACTTTCGCTACAACCTGCTGACGGACGAAACCGAATTCCGCCCCGCCGGGCAACGCACCGCAACCTTCACCCCCGTGGGCAAGCGCGAGTTGAACACTTTCTGCATCGAAGCCCATGCCGAAGGTATTCCTTGCTGGGACAAGGACTTGAACCGATACGTCTATTCCACTTACATCCCTGCCTACCATCCCTTCCTGCTCTACATGGACGAACTGCCCGATTGGGACGGCAAGGACCGGCTGGCTGCGCTTGCCTGCCGCGTCTCTTCCCGGCTCCACTGGGTGCGGGGATTCCATACCTGGATGCTGGGGCTTGCCTCGCAATGGATGGGCGTGTCCGGACTGCATGCCAACAGCGTGGCTCCCGTTCTCGTCAGCCGCGAGCAGGGACGACGGAAATCCAGCTTTTGTCGCGCCTTGATGCCCGACGTGCTGGCACGCTACTACACCGACAACCTGAAACTGACCTCGCAGGGACAAGCCGAGAGGATGCTGGCGGAAATGGGGCTGCTCAATATGGACGAGTTCGACAAGTATGCCGACAACAAAATGCCCTTACTGAAAAATCTGATGCAGATGTCGGTACTCAACATCCGCAAGGCCTATCAGCAGAACTTCAGGCAACTGCCCCGTATCGCTTCGTTCATCGGCACCAGCAACCGGTTCGACCTGCTGACCGACCCCACCGGGAGCCGGCGCTTCCTCTGCATCGAGGTGAAGCACAATATCGACTGCATAGGCATAGAGCACGACCAGATTTTTGCCCAGCTGAAAGCGGAACTCATTGCCGGGCGGCGCAACTGGTTCACCAAGCCGGAGGAGGAGGAACTGCAATGGCACAACGAGGCTTTCTATCGTGTCAGCCTTGTGGAGGAGGCGGTTCACAGCTTGTTTCGTACCCCGCTTCCGGCAGAGAAGAGCTTCGACCTGACTGCCGCCGACATCTTTGACGAGTTACAAAAAACGCATCCCGCCCTGATGCGTGGCAGCAATCCCATGCAGTTCGGTTCGGTGCTGCTGCGGGTGGGACTGAAACGCCGGCATACGAAGTACGGCAATGTATATGAGGTGGTGAGAAGGAAGAAAGAAGTTTCACCGGAAAGGGTTGAACGATAGGGAAATAATGCGAAAGGTGAAGGGGTGAAGGAAGAGAAAGCCGGTTTATAGTCTCATTACGGATTGACATAGATTCCTATTAATTCAGGTTGTAGATGCCGATGGGATAAATATTTTCGCTCATAATAACTGTATATTTTATAGATTTCTATAAAAGTAACTTTTTTATAAGAACAAAACAAGCGAAAGTTGCGATTTTCACTACTCCTTGTCGGATAAAAAACTTATCTTTGCGATTGAAACAATCTCTTGTTAATGATATGAAATACACATCATACTCTTATCCTTCAGGTAGGGCGGAAGTGGCTGCATTTGTTGTGACCGGCGGAGTGACGGAATACCATGTGATGATACATGCCACTGACCCGAAACAGACCTATCGTGAACAGATGAATGTCGTGTTGGATGCGTATGCCGCTTTACTGAAAAAAGAACTGTCCGGAGCCGTGGCGGTTTTTAAAAGATACTTCCTGAGTGATGCCGCCAACCAAGCGGAACTGTTGCTTGCCGCTACGGCAGAAAGCTCCGATTGCGCGCTGTCTGTGGTGGAACAGCCTCCGCTGGATGGCACCAAGATTGCTTTGTGGGCCTATCTGCAGACCGATGTGCAGACACGAGTGCTGCCGAACGGACTGTATGAAGTGAAACACGGTGCTTACCGCCAGCTCTGGATGGGAGGCAGCTTCAATCGTGCCGCCAATTCGGAATACCAGATGCGTCTTTTGCTCAACGACTATGCCATGCAACTGATGGAGGAAGGGTGTACTCTGGCCGACAATTGCCTGCGTACCTGGATATTTGTGCAGAATGTGGATTGCAATTATGCCGGTGTAGTCAAGGCACGCAATGAGATGTTCGTCACCCAGAACCTGACGGAGAACACGCACTATATTGCCAGTACCGGTATCGGTGGGCGTCATGCCGATCCGAAAGCATTGGTGATGCTTGACGCTTTTGCTGTAGCGGGATTAAAGCCCGGACAAATCAAATATCTCTATGCCCGCACACACCTGAACCCCACTTATGAGTATGGAGTCAGTTTCGAACGGGGAACGGCGGTGGATTACGACGACCGTCGGCAAGTACTCATTTCCGGTACGGCGAGTATCAACAACCGTGGGGAAGTGATGTATGCCGGAGATGTACGCCATCAGACAGAACGGATGTGGGAGAATGTGGAGGCTCTGCTGAAGGAAGCTGACTGCGGCTTTGGAGATGTAGGGCATATCATTGTCTATCTGCGTGATATTGCGGATTATGCTGTAGTGAAAAAGATGTTTGACAAGCGTTTTCCCGATACGCCGAGAGTGATTACGCTGGCTCCCGTCTGTCGCCCGGGGTGGCTGGTGGAAATGGAGTGTATGGCGGTGAAGAAAATCTCTGATTAAAAATATTATCTTTGGTTAATTGAATATTAGGCTGACAGTTGGTAAACGCCTACCTTTGTTGAAATTCTAATGTATAAGGATGAAAACACGTATCTTGCTTTTCTGTATCAGTTGCCTTCTTTGGGCAAGTTGTGGAAATTCCGGACAGAATTATGTGATTGAAGGAACGTTGCCGTCGGTGAAATACGACGGGGAATGGATATACCTCGTGCCGATGGAGAATGCGCCGGGGCGGGTGGATTCTGTAAAGATAACCAATGCCTCTTTTTCTTTTTCCGGACAAGGGGAGGAGATGAGGGTGTTGCGTCTGCGCCATCTGCTGCGTATCTACATCCAGGAACTGCTGGTGGTGACGGAGCCGGGAACCATACATGTGAAGGCCGACTCTGTCGGTTCGGTAACGGGCACTCCACAAAATGATGCCCTTCAGAAATGGAAAGAGGGGAGGGAAAAGATGCAAGAGGCTTACCATTTCATCCGGACGGGACTACGGAATGCCACCGGAAAAGATTCACTGCATCTGACACAGATACGTGACAGTCTGAGGATGCAGGAGCAGGAAACGAACTTTCTTTTCCTGAAAGAGCAGGGAAACAATACGTTGGGAACATTCATGCGGAAGATGGTGCGTGGCTCCTTGACGGAAGAACAACAAAAACTGTTGGATGAAAGCTTGCAGAAGGAAATACATTGAATGGGGAGCGGCAGGAATCGGCGCTTTGGCGTTGTTCCTTTTTTTCTTCCGGATATTGCCCTATCATCTGTTCCATCGGGAGCAGACACAGCTCTTTTTGCTTGCCACCGAACCATTGGCCGGGTATCTGCGGCATCCGGCGGCTCTGGCACGTCTGTCAGGAGATTTCCTCACTCAATTCTTTTATTACGAAGGGGGTGGTCCGGCCATAATGGCTGTCGTGCTGTTGCTTTGGGGAGTGGTGGTGTTCCGTTTGTTGGTCCCGTACATGGGACGTTGGGCGTGGATTCCTACGGTGTTGGCGGTGGCTTGGGAGGCAGGAAGGCAATGCGGATTGAGTTATCCGCTTTCCGGCACAATCGCTTTAACCGGTATCGGAGGTGTTTTGTTGTTGTGTCGTAGCTGCATGCGACGTTCGTGGAAGTCGGGCTTAGCGGTAAGCATATTGGCGGTATTGTCCGGCTATTGGCTGTTTGGCTGTGGCGATTGGTCGTCACGATGGTACAATATGCCCGATTTAGGGCGAGAATATCTTTTGGCGTTGGATTCGGAAATGTATTTCGGCCGTTCGGAAAAAGTACGGAAACTGTTGGCGGAGGGTGAATACCGCTCTCCGTTCACTGCCTATTATTATAATTTGCTGAATGCACAGCAGGACCGACTTCCCGACCGGCTGATGGATGGTTATCAACCGGCTTCGCAAGGGCTGTTTCTGCCCGTGGCTCCCCATTCTACCTACCTCACTATTTATGCAGCCAATGAAGTCTGGTTTGCGTTGGGAGATATGACGATGGCTGAACATGCCGCCATTCTGGGAATGATTTTTTCTCCGCACCACACCGGGGCAAGAGCTGTCAAGCGTTTGGCGGAAATCAACCTGGTGAACGGTGATGAGGCGGCGGCTATGAAATATCTTCGTCTCCTGCAAAAGACAATGTGTTACCGTGATTGGGCAGAACGACGTATTCCCGGAAAACAGACGGCCGAAGTCTGCCAATGGCTGGAACGGAAGCGGTTGTTGTTGCCTGCAACGGATACTTTGCGTTCTTCTGCCGACATTCCGCTTTCACTTCGTCATCTGTTGCGTAACAATCCTGATAATACGTTGGCATGCGATTACCTTCTCTGCTTTGATTTGCTGAATAAGGATATTGGGGCTTTCGCCGGAGATTATCGGGAGTTTGCTGCAAAGAAGTTTCCTTCCAGATTGTATGCCGAAGGTTTACTTATCTATCTTGCCGGGAAAAAGGCTTCGTTGGATGAAGTGGAAAAATGGAATATACCGCCTCAAGTATTGGATGAATTTGGCGATTATACCCGACTGTACGAGGCGAATGGTGGTAATGGTGCCCCTTTGCAAGCCAAATACGGAAAAACATATTGGTTTTATTTCCACTATGCTACGATGAAAAAGGGGAAGTGATTTATGATGAACATAGATATGAAATATATACAAGTTGTTGTGGGGCTGTTACTGTGCTACTGCCTATATGCTTGCAGTCCCCGTCCGGAGTCTGTACAGCCTGCAGACCGGTTATTGGTGCTCTATCCGGAATATCAGGATGTAACCATTCCCTACAATGTGGCTCCTTTGAATTTCCTTGTGCGGAATGAAGGGGTGGATGCGGTATGCGTGAGTGTAAAGGGAGCATCGGACAGCTTGGAGATAAATGCGCGCGGGAACAAGGCGATATTCCCCTTGAAAGCTTGGCGTGCATTGCTTGAAGCGGAGAAGGAACATACTTTGGAAGTAACTGTTACTGCCCGTACCGACGGCCGCTGGCTGCGCTATCCTTCCTTTGCATGGCAGGTAGTGGCGGACAAGCTTGACGCCTATGTCAGTTACCGTCTGATAGAGCCCGGTTATGAGGTATGGAATACCTTGCAGATACGTGAACGTTGTATTGAGAATTTCGAAGAGCGTATTTTGGCGGATAACAGTCAGACAGACGGCAAGTGCATGAACTGTCATGTGCACGGAGGAAATAGTGGCAACCTTTCGATGTTCCATCTTCGGGGTGAGGGAGGGGGGACTGTCCTGAACCGTGACGGCAAGCTCCGTAAGCTTGCCTTGAAGAATGAACAGATGATATCTGCGGCTGTCTACGGGGATTTCCATCCTGACGGGCGGTATGGTGTGTTCTCGTCTAATGTGATTATTCCCATGTTCCATACGGAAAGTAACCGCCGTCTGGAAGTTTACGATACCGTCTCCGATTTGGCTGTCGCCGATTTTGACGGAAACCGGATGATTCTATCTCCGCTTACGGCGGATTCCACCGTATTGGAAACTTTTCCCACATTCTCTGCCGATGGGAAATGGATATATTACTGCTCAGCTCCGACTGTGCCATTGCCGGACAGCGTACAGCAATTACGCTATTCGCTTTGCCGCATTGCGTTCGATGCCAATCACGGCGCATGGGGTGACCGCGTGGATACCCTTTGGAATGCCCGGCTGGAGAAAGGCTCCGTGTGTCATCCGAAAGCCTCACCGGACGGACGCTACCTGCTTTATACCGTTGCTGATTATGGAACATTCCCCATTTGGCACCGGGAGACGGAATTGCAGCTGATGGATTTGCAGACGGGCGCCATCGACTCCCTGCCAATGGTCAACTCCAGCCGTTCGGACACTTATCACAGTTGGTCGTCAGGCAGCCGTTGGTTTGCCTTTGCCAGCAAGCGGGGTGACGGGCAGTACGGGCGGGTTTATTTTGCCTATCTGGATGCTGAAGGGAAGGCGCATAAGCCTTTTGTGCTACCCCAGTCGGACCCTGAAAAAGACGATTTGACATTGAAATCCTACAATATTCCCGATTTGTCGGCTACTCCCGTTCCTTTTGATGCTTCTTCCATCAAGCGGATAAACCGGCAACTGAAGGCTGAGGAATTCAAATGACAAGACATACAGAGAGTACCAAATTGTAAATAATAAATTGTAAATAGTAAATGTTCTTATTTCTGAAAAAGACTTGGAAGATAGGGTTGTCGATACTTTTTGGCGTAGCGGTGCTTCTCTTTTGGGGAAGCGTATATCCGGCCCATATTTCCTATCAGGAGCAGTTCCAGCTTTTCTTGTTCGATGCCGACTACTGGTGGGAACGGATAGTGGTTCCCGGTGGGTTGGCCGATTATATCGCTGAGTATCTGACGCAGTTCTATTATCACGTGTGGGCGGGAGCTTGTATTCTGGCTTTTTTGTACGTGTTGTTGCAACGGTTGGTTTGGAAACTGGCGAAGGAGCAGGGTGCGGCTGATGTGTATTATCCGCTGAGTTTTCTGCCCATCATTGTCTTGTGGCATTTCATGGGTGATGAAAATGCGATGCTGTCATTGGTGGTGGCTCTGCTGTTAGCATTGTCTGCATCCTGCTGGTATGCGGATTTGAAAGGGAAGTGGCAGCGTGTGGCATACATTCTGATAGTCCTTCCGCTGCTTTACTGGACAGCGGGTGCGGCACACTTCATCTTTATGGGCTGGGTGATTGTACGCGAGTTCCGGTTGAATCTTAAAGGTAAGAATTTCTGGGGTGGTGTCGGAGTGTTCTGGGGTGTAGGATTGTGGGGTATCGGTTGTCCGCTATTGGCAAGCATGTGGGTACAATTCCCCATTTACCGTCTGATGGGTGGTATAGGATATTACCGTTTCCCGGCAGTGATTCCCTGGATAGAGATAGGGCTTGCCGTATTACTGGTTGTTCTCCCCTTCCTGCTGTCCGCTTTGCCCGCTTTGAAGAAGAAGCCGGTATTTTATGGAGTTCTGCAAGTGGTGGCGGTAACATTGTTCGGCTATTACTACGTGGCGGCCGGTTGCGATATGGATAAAGAGGAAGCGATGGAGTATGACCAGCTGGTACGTAATAAACAATGGCAGGAGATTATAGAAAAGGCAGAAGAGAAGTCACCGGTTTCACCTTTCGGCGTGACCTGCCTGAATCTTGCTTTGGGAAAGACGGGACAGATGGGCGACCGTATGTTCGAGTTTTACCAGAACGGGACGGAAGGGCTGCTGCCGGAGTTTCAGCGTGATTTTACTTCTCCGTTGCCCACCAGTGAGGCATACTATCATTTGGGTATGGTCAATACGGCACAGCGTTTCACTTTTGAGGCGATGGAGGCCATACCTAACTTCAACAAGAGTGGCCGTTGCTTCAAGCGTCTGGCAGAGACGAACCTGATAAACGGGCAATACGAAGTGGCAGCCAAGTACCTGCGTTTGTTGAGGAAGACAATCTTCTACAGGGATTGGGCAGAGGATGCCATGACCTATCTGTATAATGAGGAAAAAATCAATGCCCACAAGGAGTGGGGTTGGTTAAGGCAGATACGCTATACGGAAGACTTCTTGTTCAGCAGCCAGGAAACGGACATCATGCTGGGGCTGCTTTACCAGCACAACCACCGGAACCGGATGGCATTTGAGTATATGCTGGCCTATGTCCTGCAGCAACGTGATTTGGAACGTTTCATGAAGTACTATCCGCTGGGTAAGCATGCCGGCTACGACCATATTCCCCGCAGCTATCAAGAGGCGTTGATATATGTATGGACACAGACGCACAAGAACTTCCAGGGTATGCCGTGGAGCATTTCGCCCCAAGTGGTGCGGGATGTAACGGAATTTGCGCGGATATATACCTCGCAGCAGAATGCCCGGCAGATGTTGGAGGCGCGTTTCGGCAGTACATACTGGAATTATTTGCTACTAAGAAAGTAAAATGAAAAAGATGAAGAATATAGCTGTTTGCATAATGGCTGCATGGTGGTTTGCCGCTTGCGGCAATCCGGTGACTTCCCCGGAAAGGGTGGATGAATGGCCGGATATCTATCCCGACTATATCGGTGTGACTATTCCTGCAACCATTGCTCCTATGAATTTCAATTGTATTGGTGGAGCGTACGAACGTGTGGATGTGACCGTGACCGGAGGAAAGTCCGGAGAGATGCACGTAAATGATAAAATAGTATCATTTCCGCAAGATGCATGGCAAGAGCTTTTGGAGGAGAACAAGGGTGATAGCCTTCTGTTTACGGTATGTATCCGGAAAGACGGCGAGTGGAAACAGTACCGCTCTTTTCCCATGTATGTCAGTCCGTATCCTATAGATTATGGGGTGGTATACCGCAAGCTGGCTCCCGGATATGAAGTTTATAGCAAGATGGGCATTTATGAGCGTGACCTTGCTTCGTTCGAGGAGCGTCCCTTGCTGGAGAATACCATGGTGCCGGGCATGTGCCTGAATTGTCATGCTTTCAACAAAACAAATCCGGACCATCTGAGCCTGCATATCCGTGGAAAGAACGGAGGGACCTTGATGCAGATAGACGGGAAGCGCGAAATGCTGGATACGAAAACGGATTCCACTCTCTCTGCGGGGGTGTACCCTTATTGGCATCCAAACGGCAAATATATTGCCTATTCTGTCAACAATACGCGCCAGTCTTTCCATGCGGTGAAGGATGAGCGTGTGGAAGTGCTCGACTTGGAATCGGATGTACTGGTCTATCATCCCGAGACACATGAATTACTGCTCTCTCCCTTGCTTCAGAAGAAGGAAGTCTTCGAAACCTTTCCAGTATTTTCACCGGACGGACGCAAACTGTATTTCTGTACTGCGGAGGCCAAGCCGATACCGGCGGAATATAAGGAAATACGTTATAGCTTGTGTAGTATAGATTTCAATCCGGAAGACGGGACATTTGGCGAAAAGATAGATACGCTGGTCAATGCGGCAGCTATGAAGAAAAGCATCTCCTTCCCGAGGCCCTCGTACGATGGCGAGTATATCATGTTTACTTTGTCGGATTACGGGAATTTCTCAATTTGGCATAAAGAAGCCGATTTATGGCTGTTGGATTTGAAGGATGGCGGTATGCGTCCCATAAAGGAGGTGAACAGCGATGATACGGAAAGTTTCCATAACTGGAGCAGCAACTCCCGATGGTTTGTGTTCAGTAGCCGCAGGGGAGATGGGCTTTATACCCGTCTGTATCTGGCAAGTATGGATGAGAATGGGGTGGTGGGCAAGCCTTTCCTGCTTCCTCAGGAAAATCCTTGGGAGTATTACGACCGTCTGGTCTACTCGTACAATGTTCCCGATTTTACAAGCGAACCGGTGAAGCTGGAACGCCGGAAAGTGGAACGGGGAATTGTCTCGCGGAAGCGCGTTCCGGTGAAAGTTAGATGATACGTTTTTTATATTCTGCTTTTTAATACAGTAAAGGGATAAAATTGTATCATTTTCTCTTGGTGCAATCCGCTATCTTTGTGCCAGGAATTAGTGTTACCAATAACAATACCAGATTGAAAAACATGGATATGAGAAAAGTAAAATTTGCTATGATGATTCTGGCGGCAAGTCTGTTGACCGCCTGCGGTTCTTCCAAGAAAGAACAGAGTGTGAATGAAGAGACGGCTGCTGCGCGTACGCAGGAAACGGAGAACTTACTGGCTAACTTGAAAAAAATCCCTTCCAAAGGTATCATGCTCGGCCATCATGACGATACGGTATATGGTATCGGCTGGGAAGGTGAGGAAGGCCGTTCGGATGTGAAAAGCGTGTGTGGCGACTATCCGGCTGTTATCAGCTTTGATTTGGGAGAGCTGGAACTTGGGAATGCCGCCAATCTGGATAAGGTTCCCTTCGATAAAATCAGGAAAGAGATAATCAATCAGTATCAGCGGGGCGGCATGGTTTCGCTCAGTTGGCATGCGCGCAATCCCAAGACGGGCGGTGATGCCTGGGATGTATCGGATACGACGGTGGTGAAGTCCATCTTGCCTGGTGGCGAGAATCACCAGAAATTTGCCGGCTGGTTGGGAGGAGTGGCCGATTTCCTTCATTCGTTGAAGACGGCGGACGGCGTGAAGATACCCGTACTTTTCCGTCCCTGGCACGAACACAGCGGCAGCTGGTTCTGGTGGGGCGAAAAACTGTGTACCCCTGAAGAGTATAAGGCATTGTGGCACATGACAGTGGATACTCTGCAGGCCAAAGGAGTGGACAATGCACTTTATGCTTACTCTCCGGGCACGGAACCCAAGGACACGACGGAATATTTGAAGAAGTATCCGGGCGATGAGTTGATAGACGTTATCGGTTTCGATACCTATCAGTTCGATCGGGATGCCTATCTTGCCGGGATGGATAGGGCACTTTCCATTATCGACAGTGTAGGGAAAGCACACAATAAGGTGATTGCTGTGACCGAAACCGGTTACGAAGGAATTCCCGATGCCAAATGGTGGACTGGTACTCTGCTGCCTGCGTTGGAGAAATATCCGCTTGCCTATGTGCTGGTGTGGCGCAATGCCCGTGAAAAGGTGACCCATTACTATGCCCCCTATCCGGGACAGACATCTGCGGAGGATTTTGTGGAGTTCTATAACAATCCCAAGACGCTGTTTGCAGCTGATGTAAATCTGTATCAATAAACAAACAATCAATATAACAGACATGGAAGCTTTTAAAGAAAAGGTAGAGAGGCTCTTTCAGAGACACGAAGAGTTGATTACGAGAAAGAATGTGGCCGTGGAAGACGGCAATGGCATATTCACCCGCTATAAATATCCGGTAGTGACGGCTGCTCATACACCTGTATTCTGGCGGTATGATTTGGATGAGAAGTCCAACCCGTACCTGATGGAACGTATCGGTATGAATGCGACCATGAATTCGGGGGCCATTAAGTGGAATGGCAAGTATCTGATGGTGGTACGTGTAGAGGGCGCTGACCGTAAGTCGTTCTTTGCCGTAGCCGAGAGTCCCAACGGCATTGATAATTTCCGGTTCTGGGATTATCCCATCACCATGCCCGAAGACGCGATTCCGGCAACGAATGTATACGACATGCGCCTCACGGCTCATGAGGACGGCTGGATTTACGGTATCTTCTGCGCCGAACGCCACGACGACAATGCGCCTGCCGGTGATTTGTCCTCGGCTACGGCTACAGCTGCCATTGCCCGCACCAAGGATTTAAAGAACTGGGAACGCCTGCCCGACCTGAAGACCAAGAGCCAGCAACGCAACGTAGTGCTGCACCCGGAGTTTGTAGATGGCAAATATGCCCTCTATACCCGTCCGCAGGATGGCTTTATTGATGCCGGCAGCGGTGGTGGTATCGGCTGGGCGCTGGTGGACGACATAACCCATGCTGAGGTGAAGGAAGAGAAGATTATCGACCAGCGCTACTATCACACCATCAAGGAGGTGAAGAATGGTGAAGGTCCGCATCCCATCAAGACTCCGAAAGGATGGTTGCATCTGGCTCATGGTGTCCGCGGTTGTGCCGCCGGATTGCGTTATGTGCTCTATATGTACATGACTTCCCTGGAAGACCCGACGAAACTGATTGCCACTCCCGGTGGGGCCTTTATGGTACCCGAGGGTGAGGAGCGTATAGGTGACGTAAGCAATGTACTTTTCACCAACGGCTGGATTGCCGACGAAGACGGAACAGTATTCATCTACTACGCTTCTTCCGACACGCGGATGCATGTGGCTACCTCTACCATTGATAAGCTGGTGGACTATTGCATGAATACGCCTGCTGACGGCTTGTCTTCATCAGCTTCGGTAGAAACGTTGAAGAAGCTGATAGACAAGAATTTGCAGATAATGAAATAATAAAAATACAACATACTATGGCAACACTAAAAGAGAAAATCGGTTATGGTTTCGGGGATATGTCTTCCTCTATGTTCTGGAAAATATTCTCCTATTACTTACCGTTCTTCTATTCGAATATTTTTGGCTTGAGCTTGGCTGATGCAGGATTGCTGATGCTGGTGACACGTATTTGGGATGCAGTGTCCGATCCGATGATGGGAGTCATTGCAGACCGTACTCATACGCGTTGGGGTAAATACCGTCCTTATTTGTTGTGGATTGCAGCTCCTTTTGCCATTGCCGGGATTTTACTTTTTACAACGCCCGACATGGGGACAACGGGTAAGCTGGTATGGGCTTATGTCACTTACATCTTGATGATGACGGTATATACGGCAATCAATGTACCATACGGGGCTATGTTGGGAGTAATGACTGATGATTCGAACACAAAAACGGTTTTCTCTTCTTACCGTATGTTTTTTGCATACGGAGGTAGTTTTATCGCTTTGGGAGCATGGGAGCCATTGTGTAATTGGTTTAAATCAATGGACTATAGCAATGCTTCCAGTTGGCAATATGCCATGGTATGCATTGCCACGCTCTGCTTTTTGGGTTTTCTGTTTTGCTTTAGCATGACGCGCGAGCATGTCAAGAGTGTGGCGTCCGAATCCATCGGTAAGGATGTGAAGTCACTGGTGCGCAATTCGCCTTGGTGGATATTGAATGGTGCGGCGTTGTTGTCGAATTTCTTCAATACGGTACGCGGAGCTACTGCCGCCTACTTCTTCAAGGACTATATCAGTGCCAATGCATTCCTCGATTTCGGGGTGTTCAATCTGGTATTGTATGCCGGCTTGTTCCTGATGGTGGGTGAAGTGTGTAATATGATTGGTGTGGCGCTGGCTGTGCCTCTGTCCATGAAGTTTGGAAAGAAGTCCACTTATATCATTTCGCTCGTGTGCCTGGTAGTGCTCAGCGTGCTCTTCTTCTTTGTGCCGAATGACGGGCTGGGATGGTGGCTGATGATGATTTTCCAGGTGCTTATCTCCATCTGCACCGGTATCGTATCTCCGTTGATTTGGAGCATGTATGCGGATGTGGCGGACTATGCCGAGCAAAAGGATGGCACATCCTCTACGGGGCTGATATTCTCTTCCGGTTCTATGGCGCAGAAGTTTGGCGGTGCATTTGCAGGCTGGGCAGTAATGGCACTGTTGGCATTCTTCGGTTACAATACCGCAGAGAATGCCGTGCAGACTCCCGAGGCGCTGGATGGCTTGAAGTATCTGATGAGCTTTATTCCTGCTGCGATAGCCGCACTTTCCATCGTTGTCGTATTCATCTATCCATTGAATAAGACGCGTATGGCAGCCATCAATGCAGACCTGAAAGAGCGCCGTGAGAACCTTTAGCAGAATAACTCATAACTTATAACTCATAACTCAAAAACTTGTGGATATCAAGAAGATGAAACAGGAGATGGAGGAGGAGCTGGTTTCCAATATCCTCCCCTTCTGGATAAATAGAATGACGGATGAAGTGAACGGCGGTTTCTACGGCCGTATCACGGGCCGGGAGGAGGTGAAGCCCGAAGCAGAAAAGGGGGCAATCCTGAACGCCCGCATCTTGTGGACCTTCTCGGCTGCATACCGCTTGCTGAAGAGGCCGGAGTATCTGGAAACGGCTACGCGTGCCAAACGTACTCTTATCGACCGTTTCTATGACAATGAATTTGGTGGAGTTTACTGGTCTCTCGACTATAAAGGCAATCCGCTCGATACCAAGAAGCAGATTTATGCTTTGGGGTTCGCCATCTACGGGCTGAGTGAATATGCTCGTGCCACGGGCGATGATGAAGCGCTGGCATATGCCATCCGCTTGTTCGAGACCATCGAAGAGCATAGCTTCGACCCCGTGAAAAACGGTTATTGCGAAGCCTTGACCCGCGAATGGGGAGAAATAGCCGACATGCGCCTCAGCGCCAAGGATGAGAACGAGCGCAAGACGATGAATACCCATCTGCATATTCTGGAACCTTATACCAATCTTTTCCGCGTGTGGAAGGATACCCGTCTGGAGAGGCAACTGCGCAATTTGATAGGCCTTTTCACGGAACGGATTCTGAATATCAAGACCGGTCATCTGGAATTGTTCTTCAATGATGATTGGGTTAGTAAATACCGCATTGTCTCCTATGGGCACGACATCGAAGCCTCCTGGTTGATACACGAGGCTGCCCTTGTTCTGGGCGATAAGGACCTCCTGGAGAAAGTGGAACCACTTGTAGAATACATCGCTGCCGCTGCCGATGAAGGATTGACGCCCGACGGCAGCATGATATACGAGACTTTTCTGGATAAAGGAAAGACCGATACTGACCGCCACTGGTGGGTGCAGGCCGAGAACGTAGTGGGACATGCCAACCTCTACCAGCACTTTGATGACGAAGTGGCCATGCAGAAGGCTCTCCGATGTTGGGACTTCATCAAGCAGCATCTGGTAGACTACAAGTACGGAGAATGGCATTGGAGCGTGCGTGCCGACGGCACGGTGAACACCGATGATGACAAGGCGGGATTCTGGAAATGTCCGTATCACAACGGACGTATGTGCATGGAAATTATTGAACGTTTTTCATAGGTTTTCTATCATAAGAAGATGAATAGATTGATGGTTTTGGGGATTCTTGTCTGGATGGGGATTGCGCTGCATGCGCAATCTCTTTATCCGGACTTCAGCAAGCTGAACTTCGGGTGCGATGGAAACAGCATTACCGCAGGCGAACAATGGTCTAAGACTGTAGTGGATAAACTCGGATTCGCTACACATCACAACGTGGCGGTCGGTTCTGCCACATGGGCATGCCATCCCGATACTCAGGATTATGGCAGCGAAGCTTTTGCCGGCATCTCCGGCGGTTGGCAGGTTACGGAGGATAAGCATGAGTTACAGATGCGGCACAACAACGTGTCAAAGGTGCATATCCAGAAGTTCATAGCCGAAGTGGAAAGTGGCGCTTACCCTGCGCCCGATGTCTTTGTGTTCTCTATGGGAACGAATGACCGTAACTTGGGTAGTGCCGAAGAGGCCCTTAAAGGGAAGACGCTCGATGAAGTAGATGTCAACACCATGGCGGGCGGTGCCCGTTGGTCCAAGACCATTCTGGAGCATTATCCCCAATGCCGCGTATTCGTGTGCACGCCGATTCAGACCGGCAACCCCGAACACAATGCACTGAATCTGCAGAAGATTGCCATCTTGCGTGAGTTGTGCCGGGCGCTTTCCGTGCAGCTGATAGACTGTTACTCCAACTGTGGTATCACCGAAAAGTTTGAGCAGCCTTCCGGTAGCGGGCGCTATCTGCGCGACGGGTTGCATCCCGACAAACCGGGGCAGGAGCTGATGGGCCGTTACATCGCGAAGGAGATACGGAACCATTTCTTTTAGTTCCGTTCTGCATATTCCGGTTGGAATAACTTATCATTTAGGGCTTGTAAAGCCCTTTTTTTGTCTGTATTCTTAATGACGAATGCCACGTCATTATTGCTGCTGCCATATGAAATCATCCGTAGGGGGATGTCCTTTAGCGCCTCCATAATCTTTGCCTCAAACCCGGCATATTCCCATTGCATGTTGCCCACCACGGAGACGATGGTCATGCGGTCTTCTACCAATACATGGGCATATTGGCGTAGTTCGGAGATGATGTTCGATAAACGAGTGCAGTCGTCTATAGCCACAGATACGTCCAGATTGGAAGATACCAGCAGGCAGAGGGGGGTACGGTACTTGGCAAAAATGTCGAAAATCTTGCTGATGAACAGATAGGGACACAGATTATGGTTCGATTCAAACTTTATGTATATGATGTGGTCCTTGGCGGCTATGGCCTTGATGATATTGTCGTCCTGCAGGTTGGAAATTAGCGTGCCTTCTGCCGACGGTTCCATAGAGTTAAGCAACCGGACGGGAATATTCCTTAGGCGTGCCGGGGCGATACAGAAGGGATGCAGTATCTTGGCACCATAGAAGGCCAGTTGTTCGGCTTCGTTGAAGCTGAGGCGTTTCACGGGGCGGGTACCTGACACCTCGCGCGGATCATTGTTGTGCATGCCATCTATGTCCGTCCATATTTGTATCTCGTCTGCTTGGAGGGCGGTGCCAATGAGGGAAGCAGTGTAATCACTGCCGCCGCGTTTCAGGTTATCTGTTTCGTTATAGGCATTCTTGCAGATGAAACCCTGAGTGATGAAGAGATTGATGCCGGGATGGCAGGCAAGCTGTTCTCGGAGTTTTTGTTCTATATATTCCAAGTCGGGTTCGTTGTCGGGGCCGGTACGCATGAAGTCGAATGCACAAAGCAGTGCATTGGGAATTTTCAGCTCGCGCAGGTAGAAATGCATCAGAGCGGTACTGATAAGTTCGCCTTGTGCCAGCACCTCCTTCTCTTCGACGGAGGTGAAAGAGTTCTTGGTAAATTTCCATAGTTGCTGGAAGCGGTCGAGGATATAATCTATTGCTTCCCGTTTCAGTTTCTCGTAGGTCAGCAACCCATTGGCAAATTCGATGAACTGGAATTCCAGCCGGGTGATGCGGTCGTGGGCTTGTTCTATTTCACGGTTGAACAAGTTGGCGGCAATCTCCTCCAGATGGTTGGTGGTGCCTGCGGTGGCAGACAGTACCACAATCTTGGGTGTTGCATCTTTAATGAGTGTTGCTACATGTTTCATTCTCTCTACGGTGCCGACGGAAGTTCCGCCGAATTTACAAACTTTCATTTCTTGTTTCTTTTTTAACAGTTTCATAATTGCATTCATCCGGATGTTCTTCCTTCCGGCTTTTCATTTCAGGTGGCCTCTTTCCAAAATGGAAGGGGGAGGCATGAGGGGCTTTCACTGGGACTAGGCCTGCATAATGCCGCTGTGGCATTGCTGTGGTGGGATATTCATATCCCGGTTGGTGGCAGGCTCTTGCCCCTTCACCTATAAAAGTTCAAAAGATATGCCGTTGGTATTTGGGAAAAGCTTATATTTGCACACCCTGTTTTTTACCGTTATCAGTTTAAAAACTTATCGAATAGATATGAGTAAGATTCTAATCATTGATGATGAGGTACAAATCCGTACCCTTCTGACACGGATGATGGAGTTGGAGGGATATGACGTCTGTCAGGCTGGTGATTGCAGGGCTGCCCTGAAGCAACTGGAACTCCAAAATCCCGATGTAGTTTTGTGTGATGTGTTTCTGCCCGATGGAAATGGGGTAGACCTGGTGTTGGCTATCAAGAAGGCGGCACCCAATGTGGAAGTTATTCTGCTGACAGCGCACGGCAATATTCCCGATGGGGTGCAGGCCATCAAGAACGGTGCTTTCGACTACATCACCAAGGGAGACGATAATAACAAGATTATTCCTCTGATAAGCCGTGCTGTAGAGAAAGCGCGTATGAATGTGCGGTTGGAAAAACTGGAGAAGAAGGTGGGACAGACGTACTCTTTTGATTCTATCCTGGGAGAATCCAAAGTCCTGAAGGATGCTGTTTCATTAGCTCAGAAGGTGTCAGGGACTGATGTTCCTGTACTGTTGACTGGAGAAACGGGCACGGGTAAGGAGGTATTTGCCCAGGCCATCCATTACAGTAGTAAGCGTGCACGGCAGAATTTTGTAGCGGTTAACTGTTCTTCGTTCAGCAAGGAGTTGCTGGAAAGTGAAATGTTCGGTCATAAAGCCGGTTCGTTTACCGGCGCATTGAAGGATAAGAAGGGACTGTTCGAGGAAGCGAATAATGGGACTATTTTTTTGGATGAAATCGGTGAGATGGCGTTTGAACTGCAAGCCAAGTTGCTGCGTATTCTTGAAACCGGTGAGTATATTAAGATAGGTGATACGAAACCTACCCGTGTCAATGTCCGCATCATTGCCGCTACGAACCGCAACTTGTCTCAGGAGATTGTTGCCGGACGTTTCCGCGAGGATTTGTTTTATAGATTAAGCGTATTTCAGATACATCTGCCGCCATTGCGCGAACGTGCAGGTGATATCCGGCTGTTGGCGAAGGCTTTTATAAAAAGTTTTGCGGAACAGCTGGCGCGTCCGGTGGTTGAAATAGCTCCCGCATTTCTTGAAGCATTGGACTCCCAACCGTGGAAGGGAAATATTCGTGAATTACGTAATGTGATAGAACGCAGTATGATTGTTTGCGAGAGCGGATATCTGGACATTGCTGATTTGCCGTTTGATATTCAGAATGCCCATTATGAACACTCCAATGATTCAAGTCCCGGCAGTTTTGAACTTTCAGCTATGGAACGCCGGCACATTGCCCGTGTACTGGAGTATACAAAGGGGAATAAGACAGAAGCAGCCCGGTTATTGAAAATAGGTTTGACGACGTTGTATCGGAAGATTGAGGAATACAAGATCTCAGATCTATAATAGGGGGCTCAGTATACGACTGAGGTACCTTCGATATAGGACCGTGGCAAGATTATTCTTGAAACAGGCTTAGAAGCAGAAAGTGCCTATGGGCTAAAACATATCAAAACAGGTTGCACCCTTTCAAAATGAAAAGGTGCAACCTGTTTCTTTTTATACTTGTTTAGTATGTATTCTGTTGATAATTAATGGTGTATGGTATATGCGCTCTTTTTGGCACATATTTGGCACATTCCTGGCAGACAAAAATATGTAGTAACATTTTAAAAGGTAAAAACATGGGAATAACAGTATCATTTATTTTTTGCCTATTGAGCGGTTTGTTCGCCTTTTGGCTTTTCTGGAAATGCGTAGATTGGTTTGAGAAGATTTAAAAGAGAGAATTATGTACACAGCTTTATTTGTATTAGGTATTGTAATGTTCGGGTATCTGACTTATGTGCTGATAAGACCCGAAAAGTTTTAATGAATGGAGAGTGGAGAAATGAACACTGAAATTTTAGGTGTAGCCTTGCAGATTGTTCTGCTGATTGTGATATCCTATCCTCTGGGAAAGTATATTGCCAAGGTTTACAAAGGCGAAAAGACATGGTCGGATTTCATGAAGCCGGTCGAGAGATTGATTTATAAAGTGGCCGGAGTCAATCCGGAGGAAGAGATGAACTGGAAACAGTTCTTGAAAGCCCTGCTGATTCTGAATGCCTTTTGGTTTGTATGGGGCATGGTGCTACTCTGTACACAGCAGTGGTTGCCGTTAAATCCGGATGGAAACGCTAACCAGACACCGGACCTGGCATTCAATACATGTATCAGTTTTATGGTGAACTGTAATTTGCAGCATTATTCCGGTGAAAGCGGACTGACATATTTTACACAGTTGTTCGTCATTATGTTGTTCCAATTCATTACCGCCGCTACCGGTATGGCAGCTATGGCAGGTATCATGAAGGGTATGGCTGCTAAATCGACGAAGACTATCGGTAACTTCTGGAAGTTCTTGGTTTTGAGCTGTACACGTGTATTATTACCGCTTTCGTTGATTGTGGGCTTCATCCTCATTCTACAAGGTACTCCGATGGGATTTGATGGTAAGCTGGAAGTTCAGACGATGGAAGGACAAACCCAGTTGGTTTCACAAGGTCCTACGGCAGCGATTGTTCCTATCAAGCAATTGGGTACGAACGGTGGCGGTTACTTTGGATGTAACTCTTCACATCCGTTGGAAAATCCTACTTACTTGACAGATATTGCAGAATGTTGGTCTATCCTAATTATACCCATGTCTATGGTGATTGCACTCGGCTTTTACATCAAACGTAAGAAGATGGCTTACTCTATCTATAGCGTAATGCTTTTTGCTTTTCTTGTCGGTGTTTGCATCAATGTTTCGCAGGAGATGGGAGGTAATCCGCGCATTGATGAGATGGGAATTGCCCAAGACAATGGAGCAATGGAAGGTAAAGAAGTCCGTTTAGGGTCTGCTGCTACTGCTCTTTGGAGTATTGTGACTACAGTTACTTCCAATGGCTCTGTGAATGGTATGCATGATTCAACGATGCCTCTTTCCGGTATGATGGAAATGCTGAACATGCAGATTAATACGTGGTTTGGAGGTGTGGGTGTAGGTTTCATGAACTATTATACATTCATCATTATCGCCGTATTCATCAGTGGACTGATGGTGGGACGTACTCCGGAATTTCTCGGTAAGAAGGTAGAGGCGCGTGAAATGAAGATTGCTACCATTGTGGCACTGCTTCATCCGCTTATCATCTTGGGCGGTGTGGCACTTTCTTGCTTTTTGTTCGCTCATTATCCTGAATTTGTGGCAGGTGAAGGCGGCTGGTTGAATAATCCCAGTTTCCACGGACTGAGTGAGCAGCTTTATGAATATACTTCGGCTGCGGCCAATAATGGTTCTGGCTTCGAAGGATTGGGCGACAATACTTACTTCTGGAACTATACTACCGGCTGGACGCTGATTTTAGGACGTTTCCTGCCTATCGTAGGTCAGGTAGCCATTGCTGGTCTGTTGGCCGGAAAGAAATATGTTCCGGAGAGTGCCGGTACGCTGAAGACAGATACAGTAACTTTCGGTGTGATGACTTTTGCCGTTATCTTTATTGTGGCTGCCTTGTCATTCTTCCCGGCACATGCATTGAGTACGATTGCTGAACATTTCAGTTTGTAATAGTAGTTTGTAAAAAGTAATTTCATAGGTATGAAAGATAATAAATCAGCTTCTCTGTTTCAGAAGGAGCAAGTAATGGAAAGTTTGAAGCAATCATTCGTGAAGCTAAATCCACGGGTGATGATAAAGAATCCGATTATGTTTACGGTGGAAGTCGTAACGGTTGTCATGCTGATTGTCTGTTTCCTTTCATTGGGTACTTCGGAATATGGAGCATTCGGATATAATTTATTGGTATTCATCATCTTGTTTGTGACGTTACTGTTTGCTAATTTTGCTGAAGCCATCGCTGAAGCGCGTGGTAAGGCCCAAGCTGACAGCTTGCGTAAAACCCGTGAAGAGACTCCGGCTAAAGTGCTGGTTGACGGTAAAATCCATACCGTTAGCAGTTCACGTTTGAAGAAAGGCGACTATTTTATTTGTGAAGCAGGAGATACGATTCCTGCCGACGGTGAGATTGTGGAAGGTTTGGCCTCCATTGACGAAAGTGCCATTACCGGTGAATCTGCTCCGGTTATCCGTGAGGCCGGTGGTGACAAGAGTTCCGTAACTGGTGGTACAAAAGTTCTTTCTGATAAAATCAAGGTATTGGTGACGCAGCAACCGGGTGAGAGCTTTCTTGACAAGATGATTGCTTTGGTAGAAGGCGCTACTCGCCAGAAGACTCCGAACGAAATAGCATTGACTATTCTTCTGGCTGGTTTCACTTTGGTATTCGTTATTGTATGTGTAACGTTGATTCCTATGGCTGATTATACGAATATTGACCATCCGGGAACTTATATCTCCATTGCAGCCATCATATCTTTGTTTGTCTGCTTGATACCGACTACTATCGGCGGACTGCTTTCTGCCATCGGCATTGCTGGGATGGACCGTGCTTTGCGCGCTAATGTAATTACAAAATCCGGTAAGGCGGTAGAAACAGCCGGTGACATTGATACCTTGTTGCTAGACAAGACTGGCACCATTACAATCGGTAACCGTAAAGCTACTAAGTTTCATTCGGCTTCGGGTGTTGACGAGAATTTGTTCGTAGAGGCTTGCTTGTTGTCCTCACTTTCTGACGAGACTCCGGAGGGTAAGTCTATCATTGAACTGGGACGTGAAAACGGTCATCGTATGCGTGATTTGAATACTACCGGTGCTCATATGATTAAGTTTACAGCCGAAACAAAATGTTCGGGTGTGGATTTGCAGGATGGTACTCAGATACGTAAAGGCGCATTCGACGCTATTCGCAAGATTGTGGAAAATGCCGGAAACAAGTTCCCGAAAGAGATTGAAGAGGTGATTGCTGTAATTACCAGCAACGGTGGAACTCCGCTGGTGGTATGTGTCAATCAGAAAGTTACTGGGGTAATTGAGTTGCAGGATATTATCAAACCGGGCATTCAGGAACGTTTTGAGCGTCTTCGCAGGATGGGTGTGAAAACTGTGATGGTGACCGGTGACAACCCTTTGACAGCCAAATATATTGCAGAGAAAGCTGGAGTAGATGATTTCATTGCTGAAGCCAAGCCGGAAGACAAGATGGAATATATCAAAAAAGAACAGCAGGCCGGTAAGCTGGTGGCTATGATGGGTGACGGTACAAACGACGCTCCCGCCCTTGCACAAGCTAATGTGGGTGTGGCAATGAACAGCGGTACGCAGGCAGCCAAAGAAGCTGGTAACATGGTGGACCTTGACAACGATCCGACGAAGCTGATTGAAATTGTGGAGATTGGCAAACAGTTGTTAATGACGCGCGGTACGTTGACTACCTTCTCCATTGCGAACGACGTTGCCAAGTACTTTGCTATTATCCCTGCTTTGTTTATGGTAGCCATCCCTCAGTTGGCTCCTCTGAACATTATGGGACTGCATAGCCCTGAAACGGCCATTCTCTCGGCTGTCATATTCAACGCTATCATTATTCCTATCTTGATTCCGTTGGCTTTGAAAGGTGTTCAGTATAAGCCGATCGGTGCCAGTGCGCTACTTCGTCGCAATCTGTTGATTTATGGTGTGGGTGGCGTCATTGCTCCGTTTGTCGGCATCAAACTGATAGATATGATAGTTAGTCTGTTTTTTTAAAACTTGGATAAAATGAAAACTCTTTGGAAATCATTTAAAATAACAATTGCATTTTGCATATTTTTCTCTCTGTTCTATATCCTTGTCTTGTGGATATTTGCACAGTTCGCCGGTCCCAACAAGGGAAATGCAGAGGTGGCAACACTCAATGGTAAAGTGGTAGGTGCAGCCAATGTAGGCCAGATGTTTACGCAAGATATTTATTTCTGGGGACGCCCATCTGCGGGTAATTATACAGCCGATGCTTCGGGTGGTAGTAACAAGGGACCTACGAACGATGAATACCTGGCAGAAGTGGAAGCCCGTATCGATACTTTTCTGGTACATCATCCTTATCTGAGCCGCAAGGATGTGCCTGCTGAAATGGTAACCGCCAGTGGTTCCGGTCTAGACCCACATATCACACCTGCTTGTGCTTATGTACAAGTGAAGCGTGTGGCTCAGGCACGTGGCATGAACGAGGCTGAAGTGAAAGCCATTGTAGACAAGAACATCAGCAAACCCTTTTTGGGGGTGTTTGGTACGGAAACTGTCAATGTGCTGGAACTGAACATTGCATTAGAAGAAGCCGATCAGAATAAATAATTTTTTAGTTGTGTTTGTCATGTGTTATGGGCAGGAGCGGAAGTATTTCTGTTCAGGCAGCGAAAGACTGTCATTTTACAGGGGGAGCCGAAACTTCCTTCCTGCCTTTCAACGATTGATTAGTAATGGTAAATAAATAGTTGGATATGAAAAGTTTAAAAATATCAATTCTAGTTTTTGCGAGTATGGTAGCTGCTTGTTTTATGGGAACCGGCAAAGTGCAAGCTCAGGAATTTACAATACAAGGTGATTTAGTCAGTTCTTATGTTTGGCGCGGCTTTTACCAGACGGGAGTCAGTTTTCAGCCCACTTTGGGTTTTGGGGTCGGTGATTTTTCTTTGACGGCATGGGGCTCTACCGATTTTGACGGAGTTTCTTCAGGAGAAGGGGCTGCGGCTAAGGAGATTGATTTGACGGCTGCCTATGCTTTGGGAGAATCAGGTCTAACTTTTTCTGTTGCCAGCTTGTGGTGGGGCGGACAAGGAGCAAGAAAGTATTTTAATTTTAAGAGCCACGAAACAGCTCATCACTTTGAAGCGGGATTAGCCTATACATTGCCGGTTGAAAAGTTTCCTTTGGCAATCGCTTGGTACACAATGTTTGCCGGAGCTGACAAAGATGACAAAGGCAGGCAGAATTATTCTTCGTATGTTGAATTCAACTATCCGTTCAGTGTTAAGTCTGTAGATTTGAACTTGACTTGCGGATTTCTGCCTTATGAAGCTGGGGTAGGAGTATATGGTGTTCCTAACAGTGGATTTGCCGTAACCAATGTGGCACTGAAAGGTATTACGGAAATCAAGATTACTGACAGTTTCTCAATACCTGTATTTGCACAAGCCATTTGGAACCCTCGTATGGAAGATGCACATCTGGTATTCGGCTTTACTTTAAGGCCATGATTTATTTAGATATAACTTTAGAACTCATGAATTAGTGTTGGATGCCCGTGGCGGTCGTGATGATCGTTACGGGTTATATGGCATATATAAGACAAGTAAAAAACAGAAGAAATGAGTAGGGAAGAAAGCGTACAGCATTTTCTTGATTTGATTAAAAAGTCGCGGCGTGGCAAGTTCAAAGTCTACATCGGCATGATTGCTGGTGTAGGTAAATCTTATCGTATGCTTCAGGAAGCACACGAGTTACTTGACAACGGAGTAGATGTGAAGATAGGCTATATAGAGACACACGGGCGTGCCGGTACGGATGCTATGTTGGAAGGATTGCCCGTTGTTCCTCGTCGTAAGATATTCTATAAAGGGAAAGAGCTGGAAGAAATGGATTTGGATGCCATTATCCAGATACACCCTGAGATAGTAGTGGTGGATGAACTGGCACATACCAATGTGGAAGGTAGCCGGAATGAGAAACGCTGGCAGGATGTGATGGATTTGCTTGATGAGGGTATCAATGTGATTTCTGCCGTTAACATCCAGCACATTGAGAGTGTCAATGAAGAAGTACAAGGCATCTCGGGTATTGAGGTGAAGGAACGTATTCCCGATAGCGTTTTGCAAGAGGCAGATGAGGTGGTGAATATTGACTTGACTGCGGAAGAATTGATAGCCCGTCTGAAAGCTGGAAAAATTTACAAGCCGGAAAAGGTCTCTACTGCCTTGAACAATTTCTTTAAAACGGAAAATATTCTCCAATTACGTGAACTGGCTTTAAAAGAGGTGGCTTTACGGGTGGAAAAGAAAGTGGAGAATGAAGTGGTTACCAGTGTGGGAGTCCGTCATGAGAGATTTCTGGCATGTATCAGCAGCAACGAGAAAACACCACGACGCATCATTCGTAAAGCTGCACGTCTGGCAACCCGCTACAATACTTCGTTTGTTGCCCTTTATGTGCAGACTCCCAGAGAAAGTACTGACCGCATCGGTCTGGCAAATCAAAGGTATTTATTGAACCACTTCAAATTGGTGACCGAACTGGGAGGGGAGGTCGTTCAGGTGCAATCGCCGGATGTGCTGGGAAGCATTGTTGATACTTGTAGGGAGAAACAGATAACAACTGTCTGCATGGGAAGTCCGTCACTTTCTTTTCCGAAATCATTGTTCATGATATTGAAATACCGAAAATTTGTGCGTGATTTGGCACAAGTAAACATAGATTTGATTATACTTGCATAATATTAATTCTTAGGAACATTATGAATATTCGTACAAAATTGATACTCAGCGTAGGGGTATTGGCCGGAATGATTATTTTGTTGGTTGCTCTTTCTGTGGTGAATCTACAGATACTGACGGCTACAGAGCCGGATAGTCCTGCTGCTGTACCGGGATTGCAACGTGCATTGCTCTGGATTTCTGTGATAGGTGGGGTATGTATTTTTGCCAGTATCATATTGTTGGTATGGCTTCCCCGTTCCATCAGCAAACCTATTCAAGAACTGACGCGTGGGATTCTTGAAATAGCGAACCATAATTATGAGAAACGTCTGGATATGAGTGGACACGAGGAATTTCGTGAAGTGGCTGATAGTTTTAATCGGATGGCGGAACGACTGACGGAGTATCGCGCCAGTACGCTGAACGACATACTTTCTGCTAAGAAATTTCTTGAGGCTATTGTGAATAGTATTGATGAACCTATTATTGGTTTGAACCGTAATAGGGAAATTCTCTTTATCAATAATGAGGCTTTAACTGTGCTGAATTTAAAACGGGAAGAGGTAATTCACCGTTCGGCTGAGGAGCTTTCTTTGAAGAATGATTTGCTCCGCCGTTTAGTTCGTGAATTGGTAAATCCGGGTGAAAAGAAAGAACCGTTGAAGATTTATGCAGACAATAAGGAGAGTTACTTTAAAGCTTCTTACATTACCATTATAAATGCAGAGGCTGATGATGACGAACCTCATAATCTTGGCGATGTGATTTTACTGAAAAATATTACAGAATTCAAAGAATTGGATAGTGCCAAGACTACTTTTATCTCGACTATTTCTCATGAACTGAAAACGCCTATATCCGCTATTCTGATGAGTCTGCAGTTGTTGGAGGACAAACGGGTAGGGGTGTTGAACGACGAGCAGGAGCAATTATCGAACAGCATTAAGGAAAATGCTGATCGCCTTCTTGGGATTACCGGAGAACTACTGAACATGACGCAGGTAGAAGCCGGTAAACTGCAGATGATGCCTAAAATAACAAAGCCCATTGAACTGATAGAGTATGCCATCAAGGCTAATCAGGTACAGGCTGATAAATTCGGCATTCAGATAGAAGTGGAGTATCCGGAAGAAAAAATGCCTAAATTGTTTGTCGATAGCGAAAAGATTGCTTGGGTACTCACCAATTTGTTGAGTAATGCTATCCGCTATTCCAAAGAGAACGGGAGGGTGGTTATCGGCGCCAAGCATGACGAGGATTTTGTGGAAATGTATGTGCAGGATTTTGGAAAAGGTATCGACCCGCGTTATCACCAGAGCATTTTTGACCGTTATTTCCGAGTGCCGGGCACTAAAGTGCAAGGTAGTGGCTTAGGACTTTCCATTTCGAAAGACTTTGTGGAAGCGCATGGCGGTACACTGACTGTTCAGAGTGAGCTGGGTAAGGGGAGCCGCTTCGTTATCCGGTTGAAAGCGTAACGTTTTCTATTTTTTGCGGTACTGTTGCGGAGACATGCCTGTTTGTTTCTTGAAAAATGTACCAAAATAAGAAGCATTGGGAAAATTGAAGAAATCGGCGATTTCCTGGATATTTTTCTGGGTGTTCTTGAGTAGTGAGATGCTTTTGCGGATGATGGATTTGAATATCAGTTCCTGCACGGTGAATCCGCAGACGGACTTGGATAGTGCAGAGAGGTATTTGGGTGATAAGCAGAGTTTGTCTGCATAAAACTCTACACCGCGTTCTTCCGTGTAGTGCGCATCTATCAACTGAATCAGCCGGATAAAAATTTCATGTTTGTGGCCAACCGTTGTTTTAAGGTTCATCAGTTTACGGTTGTAAATGGAACAGATGCGGTATGTGAGTCCCAGCAGAAGCAGCCTTTGTTCGTTGTCGTTGAAGGTGTTGTTGTCTAAGTGCAGGGTATTGTCCAGTAAGGACATGTATTTCAGGACTTCTTCTTCGTCTCCGGTGTTCCATACGTAGCATGGTTCGGTCCGGAGCTGCATGTATAGGTACATGGTTGCCACTGAATTGCCTATGATGTCCCTTATCGGTTCTATCTGGTAAATGAATATGAATAGTTGCAGGTCTTCCGATTCGCTCAGCACTTGGAAGAGGGAATCTTCCGGAATGAAAACTGTTTCGCCAGCCTGGGCCGAGAATACTTTCATATTGAGCGAAAAGGTGAAGTTACCCTGGCGGCAAACTATCAGTCCTGCTCCATTAATCATAAAAGGTTTCTTCAGGGAGGTGGGAAAGGAGCAGAGCATACCTTCTGAACTACAAATGTTTTCTCCGTTTGACAATGCGTGGTCCAAGTGGGATAAACGTTCTTGTTGGGTATCCATAACAGACAAAATTACAGGTTGTACTGAAAATTGTCCGCTAAGTTAGTAATTTTCGTTTAGGATACCGCACGACAAGCACAAATATCATGCAAATCAGGCAGGCATAGAGTGTCCATCCTGCCATTTCCTTTATAGCAGAGAGAGTGGCTTGTACTTGGATGCGTCCTTTGGTGGATATGGCAGCCATGTTGATTGCTTCTTGTTTGCTCTTTCCCTGATATTGCATACCTTGTACAGTTTGGGTAAACGAGGCGGACGCTTCGGGGTGTAGCATGTCTACATTCTGTGCATAGCGGGTGACGTAGTGCTGCTGGCGTTCTTGCAGTACATTCGTATAGAGTGCGGCTCCGATGCTGGGAGCCAATACCATGCGTACGGTAAGCATGGTGCATATCCAGGAAGAAAGATATTTGTAAGGCATGCGTTGGGTGGCGTAGGTTGGAATCAGCGAATAGAGGAACATCATACCGGTAGAACGGATGATGACCGGATACTTCATCCGTTCGTACAGTCCTGCACCTTGTACCTCGAAATACATGAACATGGTGGAAAGCCCCAATAGAAGGAAACCGGCGGCAAAGAGATATTTGAAGTGTACGCCTTTCACACTGAGCCAGATGGTGGCTATACCGCCGATGAGGTAGCCCAGCATGGACCAGTTGCCTAGGGTGGCGTTCTGAAAGTTGTCCAGTTTCATGCCTATGCCTGTGAATACGTTGACAAACATGGCGCTGGAATTCAGTACCATTAACAGAAAATAGAATAGGAAACCCATACGGATGGTGCGCAGTTTGAATACATCGAGTTGATAGTAAGGATTGCGTTGGGTAGACTCGATGTAGAGGAATATACCACCAGCAATGATGGCGCAGACTGTGGCCCATCGTATGGTTGGGTCGTCGTACCAGTCGAGCACTTTGCCATAAGTAAGCACGTAGGTAATGCAAGCCAGTGTGATGCAGAAGATGGAGGCATTGCCAAACTGCTTGAGGTTGATGGGGAAGCGGCGGGTGGTATATTTATGATAAGGCATAGTGATGAATGTGATGAGGATGCAAAGTAATAGTAGCCCCATCATAAAGTAGTGTATGTACTGCCATTCGTACTCAAAGGCGAGCCAGGCGGTGAGCGAGGTTCCCAATTGTCCCAGTACCATGAAGAATAGGTAGATGGCAGGTTGTGCCGCACTCCGTTCGATGTCCAGCTTGTCCCAGCCTTCGCCGGTTACAGGCTCGTTGCCGGGTGTAATCTTATCGTACGCTTCGATATGCCCTGCATACTTTATGAGGGTGAAGAGGTTGACCATCATCAGTACCATTCGTAGGAATCCCATAAAGATGCTGCATAGTGCCAGCAGGAAAACACTGTCTGTCTTGGCACAGATATAACTGAAGATGTACATCAGGGAGAATCCTGCCAGACACATCATTTTCTGCCGGCGTATGACTACCAGCCTATATAGAAAGGGGCAGAATGCCGCCATACCGATGGAAGTGGCGAAGTTGGCAAACTGGATATGCTCGGAAATGATGCCGAGCCCGCTCATCATTTCGGTGCTTGCCACCGAGTAGGTACCGCCTACAGTCAGTATCGGCAAAAAGAATACGAATAGGATGATGATACCTACCGGCTTAGGTACCCAGTTGTAGAAGGGATAGTTCTTGGGGGATGAGGGCATGGATAATTAAAAATTAATCATTAAACACTAATCATTATTCCATCTTCGCTTTGACTATTACCATCATACCGGCGGCAAGGCTGCTGTTGTCTTCTTTGGACAAATCGGTAAAGTCGATGCGGACTGGGATGCGTTGCTGTATCTTCACGAAGTTGCCGGCAGAATTATCCGTGGGCACTAGGGAATATTTGGAGCCGGTGGCTCCGGAGATGGCAGTGATTTTTCCTTTGAATTCTTTGTCGCTGATGGCATCGACGGTAATGACTACTTCTTGTCCCAAGTGCAGATTCTCAATCTGGGTTTCCTTGTAGTTGGCTATAATCCACTTTTGTGTGTCAGGCAGAATGTAGGTGATGGTTTGTCCGGCAGTGATGAATTGTCCTTCTTCAAGAGTACGCCGCCCCAATTTCCCATCACAAGGAGCTACTACTACGGTGTAGGAGAGATTCAGTCGTGCCATTTCGAGTGCGGCTGTTGCCCGTTGTATGGCAGCTTCGGTATTTTCACGGCGATGTGACACTTCGTTCACACCCGACAAGGCAGCTTTCTGTTGTCGTTTCACGGCTTCCAACTTCTTGTGGGTAGCTGCATATTCGGTTTCTATCTGTTCCAATTGAATGGGGGTGGCAGCGTTTCTCTTCACCAGATTCTGGTATCGTTGGCGGTCTTTCTCCAGCTTGGTAAGGCGGATTTCTATCTCTGCTATGGAGGCGTCGTAGACAGAGGCTGTAGTTTGCGTGGTTTGTAGTGTGGCACCAATGACTGTGGCACCGGCTTGTGCATCCTTGAGTGCAGCTTCAGCTTCCATGACTCTGATTTTATATTCCCGGTCGTCCAATATAAGTAAGGTATCTCCTTTGTGTACTTCTTGGTGTTCTGTGAAACAAATTTTCTTGATATATCCTGATGCGCGCAGATTGACGGGAGATATGTATTGTTCAATCTGTGCATCATTACTGGTTTCCGTCCGTTTGTAGTTCAAAAAGAGGCAGACCACTTGAATAATTCCCCAGATAAGGATAGCTATTCCTAATAGGCTGACAACGATTTGCCAACGGCGAAGCTTCTTCAATTTCCGTGCTTTTTCTTGGTGGGTACTTGCGGTGTTATTGTTCTCTTTTGTTTCCATATTTTCTATATTATATTGTTTACTTATTATTATATATACATCCGTCCTTGAATACGGGCTCTATTCATCTTCCTCTTTAATGAATTGAGGGGCTCAACGTCTCCAGCTGTCCCGTCAGCTTCAGCAAAGTCAGATTGGTTATCCGGTAATTGTAGTGGGCACTGATATAGTTGTTTTGGGCTTCGCTCATCCGCATTTCGTCCTGCAACACTTCGGTCATTGAGGCGATTCCTTCCCGATAACGGTCCATGGTAACGGTATATACATCTTCAGCAAGCAGATAATTGTCCTTCTGCTTCTTAAAGTTACGCTGGCTGTTCATCAGGTCATTGGTAGCATTCAGATATTGTGTCTGAAGATTTTTTCGGGTATTCTCTTGAGCGAGTTTGATGTTCTCTATGTCAATGGTTGCCTTACGCATCTTGTAGCGTTTGTCCAGTCCGTCGAAAATGGGAATGCGCAAGGAGAGTCCCACTCCATAGGAGCGATACCAATGGTTGGAAGGGCCGGAATGGAACCAATGGTAAGCTTTGTCCGTATAGGCAGAGAACATCCAGCTTCCCGTCAAGCTCAAGGAGGGGATGTAACCGTTGCTGACTATTGTTTTTTGTTGCTCTGCGAGTTGTTTCTGTGATTGCAGCAGCTGTAGTTCATATAGTGTTTCAGATAGCCCGGTGAGTGCTGCGGGCGTAATCATTTCTGTATTCACCGGTACCAGTGCTATATTTTCTTCTGCCGGATAGTCGATGATGTATTTCAGTAGGTTCAGTTGCTGTTCCATCATGGCTTGTGCGTTGTCGTGTTGCACCTTGAGGTTCTCCAGGTTGATGTTGACGCGTTTCACATCTACTTCCATAGCCATACCGTTGTCATAGAAGGCCTGAGTGATATCTCTCAACTCTTCTAGGCGAGTGATGTTGGCTTTTATCAAAATAATCTGTTCAGCTGTAACCTGTCCTAGGTAGTACATTTGACTAATTTGAAGGATGAGGTCTTCTCTTGCCTTTTCATAAGAAAGGCGATTCATCTCATCCATGGTTTTAGCTATGGACAGAGTGGTGTAGAGTGTTTGGTTATAAAGTGGTATCTGCAGCTGTAATCCGAAGTTGGCGTTGTATTGCAAAGTTTGGGTTACATTGTAGGGATTGCCATACGCTGAACCATCGGTAACGGAGACGGGTGGATCGATATTGTCGTTATAGTTGGCAAAACCATTGATTTGGGGCAGCAGTTTGGCTCGATTCTCAGAGATGCCGTATTTCCCTTTTTGTATTTCTTTCCGTTTGCTTTGCAAGGATAAGTTGTTTTCGATACCTATTTCGAGGCAGTTCTCCAAGGTTAGTGTATCTTGTGCTCTTGTACCTAGTGCAAGCAGACACAGAAAGGAAAATGTGAACAGTTGTCTTTTCATAATAGTCACTTGATATTTGCACACAAAGTTAGTGGCTTAAAATGCAAGAGGACTATCCATATATCAACTGTTTGTATTCATATTTTCCTTTTTACTATAATTTGAAAACAAACCATAGCACAAACGAGTACTAAAAACAAAAAAGACCGCCAAGAGTGGAAGCCTCCTAACAGTCTAAATCTTCTTTGTAGCGGGACCCGGGATTGAACCGGGGACCTCATGATTATGAATCATGCGCTCTAACCAGCTGAGCTATCCCGCCATCATTTCTCGATTGCGGGTGCAAAGATATAGCTTTTATTTAAATTGCCAAAACTTTTATGGATATTTTCTGCTTTTTCTTTTGCTGATAGGGTGCTGAAGTGGTTTGCAGTACTTTTTATTAAAAGTCTTTGTATAACATTATCAATGAATTAGGGGCGTATGGAAAGGGAGGTATAAATAAATTTGATGATTTATTTTCTGTAATTAGAAAAAAGTATTTATCTTGGCTGGCGCAATAAAAAGCAGAATAGACTATGGAAAGAAAGAAAATACATTTGGAATATCTCTTGAATGCGACTTCTAAAAGTATTCTTTGGGCAGCGATAAGTACCCCTACTGGTTTGGAGGGCTGGTTTGCTGATAGGGTTCAGTCAGACGATAAAACAGTAACCTTTTTTTGGGGAAAAACAGAAAAACGTGATGCCGAGATTATTGCCGTGCGGGCGTATTCATTCATCCGCTTCCGCTGGCTGGACGATGAGAACGAGCGAGAATACTTTGAACTGAAGATGACAAACAATGAGTTGACCAATGATTTCGTATTGGAGATAACAGACTTTGCCGATATAGACGAGGTGGGTGATTCGCGTGAATTATGGGAATCGCAAGTGGATACTTTGCGAAGAACTTGTGGTTTTTAGTTAACTTTAGATTAAAAATTTCCCGTACTCCCTTTTTTTGTACTACTTTTGTGCTCTCATTGCATGAAACGAGTAAAATGCTGCGCATAAAAAAGTTAGATATATTTGTTTTGAAGAGCTTTTGCATGCTCTTTATGGGTACTTTCTTCATCTGCCTCTTCATCTTTATGATGCAGTTTTTATGGAGGTATGTGGACGAAATGGTAGGAAAAGGATTGGAGATGACTGTCCTTGCACAGTTTTTCTTTTATTCTGCGCTTTCGTTGGTACCTGCGTCGTTGCCGCTGGCTATTCTGCTGGCTGCCCTTATCACCTTTGGAAATTTCGGAGAACGTTTTGAATTACTTGCCATGAAGGCAGCCGGTATTTCTTTATTGAAAATCATGCGGCCCCTGATTATCTTTATTTGTTTCATCTGTTGTGTCTCTTTCTATTTCCAAAATGTCATAGGACCAAAAGCCCAAACAAAATTATGGACTTTGCTTATTTCCATGAAGCAGAAATCTCCCGAAGTGGATATTCCTGAAGGTGTGTTCTACGATGAAATAGATGGTTATAATCTGTATGTGAAGCATAAGAACCGCAAAACTGGTATGCTGTATGACGTACTGATATATAATTTTGAGAAAGGTTTTGAGAATGCTCAAATTATCAAGTCTGATTCGGGACGTCTGGAGATGACGGCTGACAAACAGCATTTATATTTGCATTTATACAGTGGTGAGCAGTTTGAGAATTTGAAATCGCAGAACATGAACCAAAGGAATGTGCCTTACCGGCGTGAGACATTCCGCGAAAAGCATGCAATCATTGAGTTCAATTCGGATTTTAATATGGTGGATGCAGGTATCATGAGTAATCAGTCCAACAGTAAGGATATGAGAATGCTGCAGGCGGATATTGATTCCATGAAATTGCAGAATGACAGTGTGGGACGTGGTTATTATAAAGAAGCTATGGCAGGAACTTATAAGGTGACAGCCAGCTTGTCTAAAGAGGATACATTGAAGATTGAAAAGGCCTATTTAGGTGAGTACAATGTAGACAGCCTCTACAATGTGGCTACACTGATGCAGAAACAGAAGGTTATATCCACGGCCGTCAGCCGTGCAGAGAGTGCGGGGAGTGACTGGAGTTTTAAGAGCTTTAATATATCGCAGACTGAAAGCAGCCTTCGACGGCACATGACTTCCTGGCATGAGAAACTGACTCTTTCTCTGGCATGTCTCATCTTCTTCTTTATTGGTGCGCCACTCGGAGGAATTATCCGTAAAGGAGGCTTGGGAATGCCGGTGGTGGTTTCTGTATTGATTTTTATTATCTATTACATCATCAACAATACGGGGTATAAGATGGCCCGTGACGGACAGTGGGTTGTCTGGATGGGTATGTGGACCAGTACTGCTGTCTTGGCTCCATTGGGTGCGTTCTTGACATATAAATCCAACAATGATTCAGTGGTATTGAATGCTGATGCTTATATAAATTGGTTCAAGAAGGTTGTGGGTATTCGCAGTGTACGCCATCTGTTCCGTAAGGAAGTAATCATCCATGATCCTGATTATACACGTATTCCGGAAGAGCTGAAGGCTTTGTCCGTAGACTGTCGTGAATATGCTGATAGAAAGGGGTTGAAACGTGCTCCCAATTACTTTAAATTGTGGATGACTGATAGCCAGGATGAGGCAGTGGAAGATATTAACGAACGTTTGGAGAGTCTGATAGATGAGATGTCGAATACAAGATCCGTTACTTTGTTGACAGCGCTGAACACCTATCCGGTCATCCCCATCCATGCGCATGTCCGTCCGTTCCGCAATTATTGGTTAAACTTGCTCTGCGGTATTGTTTTCCCGATAGGCTTGTTCTTTTATTTCCGTATCTGGGCATTCCGTATCCGTCTGAATAAGGATATGGAGCGGATTATCAAGACAAATGAAGATGTGATTGGAATTATAGAAAGGGATCAGAATAAATAAAAACAAAATAGATTATGGAAAATGTAAAGTTGAATACGATAGAAGAGGCCATTGAAGACTTCAAAGCCGGTAACTTTGTGATTGTTGTGGATGATGAGGACCGTGAGAATGAGGGTGATTTGATAATTGCAGCTGAAAAGATTACACCGGAGAAAGTAAACTTTATGTTGAAGCATGCCCGTGGTGTGCTTTGTGCTCCAATTACAGTTTCGCGTTGCAAGGAACTGGATTTGCCGCATCAGGTATCGGATAATACTTCTGTATTGGGTACTCCCTTCACTGTTACTATTGATAAATTGGAAGGCTGTAGTACCGGGGTTTCTGCGGCAGACCGCGCTGCTACTATCCAGGCGTTGGCCGATCCGGCTTCTACTCCGGCCACTTTCGGGCGTCCTGGCCACATTAATCCATTGTATGCTCAGGAGAAAGGTGTGTTGCGCCGTGCCGGACATACGGAGGCTACTATTGATATGGCACGTTTGGCTGGACTTTATCCGGCGGGAGCCCTTATGGAAATAATGAATGAGGATGGTACAATGGCCCGTTTGCCCGAATTGCGCAGAATGGCAGATGAATTTGGCTTGAAATTGATTTCTATCCGTGACTTGATTGCCTACCGTTTGAAGCAGGAGTCTATTGTAGAAAAAGGAGTGGAAGTGGATATGCCTACAGACCACGGTCATTTCCGTTTGATTCCTTTCCGCCAGAAGTCGAACGGTTTGGAACATGTAGCTTTGTTCAAGGGTACTTGGGAATTGGATGAACCGATTCTGGTGCGTGTACATTCTTCTTGTGCCACTGGTGATATATTCAATTCCAAACGCTGTGATTGTGGCGAGCAGCTGCATAAGGCAATGGAGATGATAGAGAAAGCCGGTAAGGGGGTAGTTGTATATCTGAATCAGGAAGGTCGCGGCATTGGCCTGATGGAAAAAATGAAAGCATATAAATTGCAGGAAGAAGGCATGGATACTGTGGATGCTAATATTTGCCTGGGACATCTGGCAGACGAGCGTGATTATGGTGTGGGTGCCCAGATTCTTCGTGAGATAGGAGTGCACAAAATGCGGCTGATGACCAATAATCCCGTGAAACGTGTGGGCTTGGAGGCTTACGGTTTGGAAATAACGGAGAACGTAGCTATTGAGACTACTCCGAATCCATACAACGAGCGTTATCTCCGTACCAAGAAAGAACGTATGGGACATACACTTCATTTCAATAAGTAACTGTCTTTTTGTTTTCTTATATCAAAGAAAATCGCTTATTTTGCAACCGGATTTGCGTAACAATCATTAAATAGTAACAAAATGAACCAATTATCAGATCGTTTAAACAGTTTGTCGCCTTCTGCGACACTGGCTATGTCTCAAAAGAGCGCAGAGCTGAAGGCTCAAGGCGTAGACGTAATTAACCTGAGTGTGGGAGAACCGGACTTCAATACTCCCGACCACATTAAAGAGGCTGCGAAAAAGGCGATAGACGATAACTTTTCTCGCTATTCTCCAGTGCCGGGTTATCCTGCCTTACGTAATGCAATTGTAGAGAAGTTGAAGAAGGAAAACGGTCTGGAATATACCGCCGCACAAATTTCTTGCGCCAATGGTGCCAAGCAGTCGGTTTGCAATGCAATCCTGGTATTGGTAAATCCGGGTGACGAAGTAATTGTACCTGCTCCCTATTGGGTCAGTTATCCGGAAATGGTAAAGTTGGCTGAGGGTACGCCGGTTATCGTACCTGCCGGTATCGACCAGGACTTTAAGATAACACCTGCACAGCTGGAGGCTGCCATCACCCCGAAGACAAAGGCGCTGATTCTTTGCTCTCCCTCTAACCCTACGGGTTCGGTGTACAGCAAGGAGGAGTTGGCAGGCCTGGCCGCAGTATTGGCAAAGTATCCGCAGGTTGTTGTGATTGCCGATGAGATTTACGAACATATCAACTATATCGGCAAGCATCAGAGCATAGCACAATTCCTTGAAATGAAAGAGCGTACGGTCATTGTGAATGGTGTTTCCAAAGCATATGCAATGACTGGTTGGCGTATCGGTTTCATTGCAGGTCCGGAATGGCTTGTGAAGGCTTGCAATAAATTGCAGGGACAGTATACCTCCGGTCCTTGTTCTGTATCTCAGAAGGCTGCTGAGGCTGCTTATACGGGTACACAAGCTCCGGTGGAGGAAATGCGCAAGGCTTTCGAGCGTCGTCGTGATTTGATTGTAAAGTTGGCCAAGGAAGTTCCGGGTTTCGAGGTGAATGTACCGGAAGGTGCTTTCTATCTGTTTCCTAAATGCGATTCATTCTTCGGCAAATCTGCCGGCGAACGTAAAATCAATGATTCAGATGATTTGGCCATGTATCTGTTGGAAGTGGCTCATGTGGCTTGCGTAGGTGGTGCTTCTTTCGGAGCTCCCGAATGCATTCGTATGAGTTATGCAACCAGCGATGAAAATATAGTTGAAGCTATCCGTCGTATAAAAGAAGCACTGGCTAATCTGAAGTGATTCTAACTTCTTCTACAAACTTATTTTAGCAAGACATCTGTCATGCTGTCACGAACAGTTCGTTTCATCAAAGCGGACTGTTCGTTTTGTTATGACGAACACTTTGTTTTGTTATGACGAACACTTTGTTTCATTATAGCGAACACTCTGTTCCATACAGTATAAACACTTTGTTTTATATTATACGAACATTTTGTTTTCTACTATATGAACACTTTGTTTTATACTTATGGAACAAAGTGTTCATGTCTGTGAACTAACGTATTATCCGTATATAGAAAATAACAATGAGGGGGGTGAAGGTACTGAATTTCACGTGGGGGATATAAAAAAGCGCAGGCAGTTTATCTACCCACGCTTTTGTTTTTGATACTGGGATTGTATTATTCTCCCGGATGAATTGCTTCAGAAGGACAAACATCTGCACAAGTACCACACTCTGTGCAAGTCTCAGGGTCGATATGATAGATATCACCTTCAGAGATAGCGCCAACCGGACACTCGTCGATACAAGTTCCGCAAGCAATACAATCGTCACTAATTACGTAAGCCATTTTCTTTTAGATTTAAATTATTATTAGTACTAATTCGTTCGGCAAAAATAGTGGTTTTCTTTATTACTTGCTATCAATCTTGATTAAAAACGTATAATTTGTATGTCGTCTAAATAAGGAGTCGAGAAAGCGACACAGCATACCGCAGAGACTGAAAAATGTTCGTTTTTGAATTTCGTAAACGAATTGCTCTGATACTATTGGCTTTAGCTGGAGCTTAAGCCGATTTTCAACTTTTAAGAAAGAGTCGGATAGGTAAAAGTAATCACTGCGATTTCTCCTTCTTCGACATTCTCGGTTTGATAGGTACCTTTGAAATGTTCAAAGAACAACTGGTTGATTTTCTGTTGCACTGATACTTTTTGAGAGGCAAACCTGGAATCGGCTATAGGACTGTTCTCTATCCGGCATGCGATGATGTGTTTGTCCGGATGGTTGACCAAGAACATGCTGACTCTGCGCGTTTCTTTGCAGTCGTTCGGATAAAGCAGCATACTTGTCACTATTTGTGTAAGGCGGTTGACGTCGGTATGGATACGCACATCTCCCACCTCCACTTGTAGTTCCAGGAGGATACGGCCTTCACTACGCATTTGTATTAGACAACCTAGTTCGTTGCACCATTCTTTTACATTACAATCCTGCAATTGAAATTTCATCATATTCGCTTCCAGGCGTGAGAGGTCCAATACGTCGTTTACCAGTTGGATAAGCTCACCCGAATTGGTCTGGATAATACCGGAATACTCTTTTCGCTCTTCTTCATCCAGTTCGTTGTCGGTGGAAAGCAGTTGGGAGAAACCGACTACATTGTTCAGTGGAATACGGATATTATAACTCATATTGGCAAGGAAACGGCTTTTTACTTCGTTGGCTTCTTCGGCAATAATTGCCAATTTACGCATTTCCTTCTCATCTTGTTGCAGCCGCTTCCTGCTTCTATACATATGTAGGTTGAAAAGTAACAAGGCTATAATGATGATAATGGAAGTGACCAGACAGATACGGTGAAAAGTGGCTTGCCGCTGTTCTTTCTGGAAAAGCAGTTGGTCCATATTATATAGGCTTTGTATCTGTTCTATCTGTGAGGTGGAGAATACTGTATATAACGAATCTCTTGCCTTGGTTATTTGTTTATAGATAGGAAGTGCGTCGTCCGGAAACCCCATCTTTACTAGTATATCCGCTTTCTGAAGTCCATAAATCATGGCATTATCCAGTGAAATAGGGGTTACAAGTTCAATGGCGTCTTCTAAATAAACCAAAGCTTTGTCGTATTCTTTTGTCAGTTGGTAATATTCGGCATATGCTGCCAAACGTATCAACCGATAAGGAAGAAATGAAGATGTACTGAGATGCCGCTCTGCTTTCTGCAAATATTCCCATGCTTCCGCAGGACGTTGAAGGCGGGTATAGTAAAGGGCGTATTGTAAATCTATGAGCAGATACAAATTGGTATAGCCGTTTGTCAGTACGGTGGTGCCTTCTTCCTGCAATCTGTTTTTTGCATTGTTGAGTTCCTCCAGATACCGGAACATGTTGTCGTTGTCATGGAGATATGAGTAAGCCAGTACCGCTTTTGTCAATAAATCAATCTGAGTGGCAAGGGAGGAATCCGGATTTGTCAGTTCAAAAGCCTTGTTTAGGTAGGTGATTCCTTCTTTGTAACGTAAGGTATTGAAATATCCAGTCATCAGGCATAGGCATGCTTCGCGCATACCGTCATGGTTGCCAAGACTTTGAGCCTTGTCGTACATGTCTTGTGCTTGTTTGAGGGCTAATTCAATCTTCTGGCTGATGACATAGAATTCTATCATCATCTTTTTGCCTCTGAAGTAATGACGGTAGTAGTTGTGCTCTTCAGACAACTGTTCGAGCCTCTTCAGCCATTGTTCTGCATGTTTTTGGTCCAGTAGATTGTAATAATAAATAATGTGTGCATATATGGCCGCACTCTGGTAAAGTATATTTTTCTGGGCGATGGCCTCTTCCAGTAATTTGTTCTCGTAATAGATGAATGTCGGTGACAGTTGGTCAAGCAGTGCTATCTGATATAGGGTTTCCAATCTGGTGGTATCGGCTGGGGAGGCAAGATATATACGTAGCAGGCTATCCTTGGCTTCTGTCCGTCGCACATCTGCGTGTGCGGACGGTAACAGCCAGCATAAGGCAATGAGCAATGTAAATATCTGTTTCATTTCTTATTCTCCTTTCTGCTTGTCTGGCTTATGGGATGGGTGAAACAGAAGCGTGAGCCTTCGGTATACTCTGAATCAATCCATATTTGTCCTCCGATATGTTCTATGATAAGTTGGCATATGGAGAGCCCCAACCCACTGCCTTGAACATTTTCATTCAGCTTTTCAAAACGTTGGAAAATGTTGGTTTGCCTATCTTTGGGAATGCCGCAACCGGTATCTGTTACGGTGAATAGTACGGTGTCGTCCGTTTCTTTTTCCAGCTTTAGGACAATGCTGCCTTGTGGGGTAAATTTGGTAGCATTTATCAGTAGGTTAATCAGGACTTGCTGCAGGCGTGAGTCGTCAGTCTCGATGGGCATTTCTTCCAGCTCGGTGGTGAATGTAAGTTCAGCTTGTGTCTGTTTCACTTTATTCACGGTATCTATCACGTTTTTGCAAATGCTTACGGCATCATGTTGTGCAATACAGAATTGCAGTTTGCCGAATTCAAGACTCGATAGATCTATCACGTCGTTAATAAGCTTCAGCAATAGTTCTGAGTTCTGTTGGATAACTTCATTGCACTGACGGCGTGTCTCATCGTCCAGTCCCTCTTCCGTCAATAGGGATGAAAAGCCCGATAATGCATTGAGCGGGGTACGGATTTCGTGGCTCATGTTCGAGAGGAACACGCTCTTTGCACGCATGGCATTTTCGGCATTTATCCGTGATGTTGCCAGTTTTTGGGTGGAGAGCTTCACCTTTTCCCGCTGCCTTTTGAGTAGGATGGCAAGTAGAACAAATAACGTTACTAATGCCATCGTTCCTACCAATATGCTGGTTATGATTTTATTGTATTCGTTATTGCTGGCCGTCTCTGCCTTATCTACCTGGTATTTTGCCTTTATCGTATTGATTTGCCGGATATAGCTTTGTGAAGCGAGTGTATCTATAGGAGGATACAATTCCTGGTAGATTCGGCAGGCTTCCATGGCCATGCCTTGTATTTTACAGAGATAGATTTTTTCCAGCGAAGTCCAGCGGTAATACGTGGAGCGCTTATTACCGGAGTATTCTGCTTGCAATTTGGAGTAGATGTCCAGAGCTTGTTTCCAGTATTGTTTGTCCCAATTTCCCATGGCTCTATAGTAGGCGGCAGTGGTATAATCCAAGTGAAACCGATAGAACTTCTCTGGGTGCAGTTGGTAAATGGAGTCCATTTTGTGGAGCCAGATGTTTGCTTCATCAAGATAGTCTTGTGAGAGGTGTCCATGGGAAATGGCAAAATTCGTCTTTTCGATGCAGAAAAAGAAGTCTGTCGGGTAGTCAGGCTCCTGATATAATATTTTCTCCAGTTCTTCCAGGATTTTTTCCGCTTCTTCCAGACGTCCTTTCCGTTGCAGAACGTTGGACATTTTTAAAAGAAGCTGTGCCCTATATGGATGCTGGCCTGAAATGTTGGATAGTTCAGTCAAAGCATCCTGGTATGATTCCAAGGCTTTATCCCCCATGTTGGCTATTGTATTATAGGCGTCTCCAATGGCCTGGTTGGCCACTACCATACCAAATTGGTAGTCTGTAGCTTTGGCTTCTTCGTACATAAGTTGTGCCCGGTTCGTTGCTAAGCTGATATCGCCGCGCAATGTGTAGGCATTGGCCAATTGAAGTTGTAATAGAAAATACGTCGTTCTATCTTCATTTGATTGTAGGGTGGGAAGAAGTTGCTCACTCCACGTAATGACGCTGTCTATGGATATGGAGTCATCATAGAGAATTTGTCTTTTGACCAATGATTGCAGAATACTCTGCTTTTCTTGATTGGCTATTGTATGTGCTGATAAGACAGAAGTATACAATATCTGCCCCAATAGCATCCATATAATCATTTTTGTTCTCAAATGTTTGTTTGCCTCTTTTGTTTATTATTGGCAAAAATAAATATAAACGAGTAAATAAAAAATTAAATAGATGCTTTTTTTCTCCTTTATAGTCAATTTGTTAGCAACTTTATGCAGGAGATTGGAAGGGATTAATAGAGTTCCAAACCAAACTCTTCTTTTAGTTGTAACAGTGCACTGTTCTTTTGTGCCATCATCTGGAATTTTTCAACGCGTCCATAGGCACGTACCTTTTCGGTAGGAGCACTAATCCGGACAGTCATGGTGACTTTGCGGTTCTTTAGCCGGGTACGTAGGTAATTTTGCAGAGTGGGTATCATGCCGGTAAATTCCTTGGCAACGATTTCATTATCTACCACAGCCTCAAAAGTTGTGTCATTTATTAAAGTGATGCGCATGTTCTGCATACGCTTGGCTATGGCTACTTGCTCCTTGGGCATACGTCCGGCATACTCCTGCCAGTAATAGTTCAAATCCCTTTCATTGAAGATGTAGTCTTCTTCCGGTTGTGCTGCTTGGTGGGCGGCAGTAGGGTTAGATGAAGGGTTTCTTTGTTCCTCTTCTATATGGGGGCGTTTGATGGATACCCCTAATCCGGACATTTTCATGACCGGAATTTTTTTCTCTTCTCTCCCTTGCGCCATTAATACGGCAGTAGGTGTAGCATGTGGAGTTGTTGCATTACTATGCTGCGTGGCAGCAGGTTGGGGAGTGCTGTTTGTCTGTACTGCCGGCTGTACGGTTTGTTGGGGCATGGCAGCAGTGGCCTGTGGCTGCTGAGCGGCGGCAGGCTGCGTGAATATGGGTTTTATAGCTTGTTTAGGGCTGCGCCCATTGGCACCGTCGTCCTCCTCGGCGGTCAGTTGTGCCACTTGTATCAGAGTGAGCTCTACCAGTAGCCGTTTGTTTTTACTGGCACGGTAGTTCAGGTCACAATCGTTGCAGAGCTTCATGGCACGGTAAAGAAAAGGGAGGGGGCATTGCTGTGCTTGTGCCTGGTAACGTTCGCGGATGCTTGCGCCGACTTCAAGCAACGGCAGTGTCGCCGGGTCTTTGCTGACAAGCAAGTCACGTAGGTGGGATGAAAGTCCGGTGATGAAGTGGCTGCCGTCGAAGCCTTTGTTGAGCACATCATTCAGTAATAGCAACGCGTCACTGATTTTGTTCTCAAGAAAGAATCCGGTTAGTTTGAAGTAGTATTCATAGTCCAGCACATTGAGGTTTTCAATCACGCTCTTATAGGTGATGTGTCCTCCGGTGAAGCTTACCACCTGGTCGAAGATGGATAGTGCGTCGCGCATACCGCCGTCTGCTTTGAGGGCAATGACATTCAACGCTTCCGGTTCAGCAGTGATACCTTCTTTGGAGGCGACATATGCGAGGTGTGCTACGGTATCTTCCACACCAATCCGGCTGAAATCATATATTTGGCAGCGTGAAAGGATGGTGGGCAATATCTTGTGCTTCTCGGTAGTGGCAAGGATGAATATGGCATGGCGTGGAGGCTCTTCCAGTGTTTTCAGGAAAGCATTGAAAGCCGAGGCGGACAGCATATGTACCTCGTCAATGATATATACTTTGTATTTGCCTATCTGAGGTGGTATGCGTACCTGCTCCACCAATTGGCGGATGTCATCCACAGAGTTGTTTGAGGCGGCATCCAGCTCATGGATATTGTAGGAGCGCTGCTCATTGAAGGCAGTGCAGGATTCACATTGGTTGCATGCCTCGCCGTCTGCTGTGGGGCTCATGCAGTTGATTGTTTTAGCAAAGATACGGGCACAAGTTGTTTTTCCCACGCCTCTTGGACCGCAAAAAAGATAGGCATGCGCCAGTTTTCCGGTGGCAATGGCATTCTTCAAGGTAGTGGTCAGTGCACGTTGGCCTACTACGGACTCAAAGGTCGAGGGACGATATTTCCGTGCAGATACGATATAGTTTTCCATATTTGGGATATTCTTTGCTTTTTGTGCAAATGTACACAAAAAAAAGAAATCTTTCGGTTATTCCTCTTATCTTTGTGACGTGAAGTTATATGATGGACAAGCTCCATCATGAATGATAAATTGCTAAATAGTAGATAACGAGATGGATAAACTTGCTTCTCTTTGGTCTTTTGTCCGCAAGCATAAATATCTGATTACGCTTGCGTTGTTTGCTGTAATTATCGGGTTCCTGGATGAGAACAGTGTTGTACGCCGTTTGGGTTACGCCCGGGAAGAAAGCCGTCTGCGCGATGAAATAGAAAAGTACCGCAAGGAATACGAGGAGAATACCGAACGGCTCAATGAGCTTGCCGTCGACTCCGGTGCCATCGAACGGATTGCCCGTGAGAAGTATCTGATGAAAAAGCCCAATGAGGATATTTATGTATTTGAAGAAGATATAGAAGAATGAAACAACTGATACCCGCCCTTTTCGCAGTAGGGGCCGTGATGCTCTTGGCAGGAGCTGCCGTTTATATCACGGGCTGGCCTCTTTCACCTTATATATATACTATCGGCGCTACGATGGTTGCTTTGGCCCAAATTAATTCTCCGTCCAAATGTAAAAGTCCCACTGTCAAACGCCTGCGCCGACAGCAAATATTCGGTGCGCTTTTGCTGGTGCTTACGGGGGCATTCATGCTCTTTACAAGGGGCAATGAATGGATTGTGTCTCTGATGATAGCCGCCATTCTTGAGCTTTACACTTCGATACGTATTCCACAAGAAGAGGCGAAAGAAGGTTTAAGCTAAATCCGGAACATATATTCTGCATAAACAAGAGGGGCTGAACTCTTTTATAGAGCCAGCCCCTTTCTCATTTAGTTAATCTTCTGCGTTATCCGTCTATCTTTCTACCTTTTCTACTGTCAGAACTGCCGAAGAGACACCTGCCGTTACGTCAACTGTGAACCGGTAAGCGACACCGTTTTCCAGGCTTTTGCCTTCTACGAGGCCCAAGTTGCCGGCATCACGTCCGTTGGTACCGTCACCTATAAATACTAAGTCACTGGTGGTAGACAAGGCATCGTTTTTATATTCACCTCCCCAACCTTGCTGGTGGAAGAACTTGAAGTTGATGTCATCAGATTTGATTTGCTCTCCCGCTACTACTGTTACCTGATACTTCTTCGCTTCAATCTGTGACATGCAGAGACCTTTTTCTGTAGTCCAACCTACGGCATTGGTCGCTACGGAAGGTTTACCGATACCGTCACCGATAATCCAAAGGGCGCCGGTTCCGTCATCGTTCAGAGTGGCGGTGCTTGTTCCGTTCATTTTCAATACTTCCAGATAATTCAGGGCCAGGTTGGCAATGACGCGATAAGTTCCATCGATGGGCAGGAACTTCAGCGAACCGTCTTCATTCTTTTCGAAGAAGTCGGGGTCTATCCAATATTGGTCGAAGTTGGGAATATCTGCAGTGATGTTGTCCCCTTGCTTCAGATTGAGGTCGATGCTGTAATGGTCATCATCCACCATCTCCATTTCAGAACCGTTCAGCAGTAGTTTCACGAAAGGAGCGGCTGCATAAGTCAACGTATTGAAGGAGATGGAATATTCTCCAGCTGACAGATTGGAGAAGGTAATTTCACTGGAGGTACCTTGTGTAATGGCACCGTTGCTCCATCCGAAGTTGATTTCATTCCCGTTGGCGCCTACTTTAGGAGCTTTGATGTAACCTTTCACTTTTTGTGCAAATTCACCGGTCACGCTATACTGATTGGCTGCGACTTTTTCCATGCGGTATTCTTGGTCTCCGGAAATCAGAGTTAGGTAGGGGAAGTCCGGACGACTCAGCGCCACGTCATAGCTTTTTTCTGTAATTGTGAAATTGATGTTCTGCAGAATGAACTTCAATGTAGCTGTTCCGTTGGGAATATTTGCCAGATAGGGAACATATATTTTCCCGGTATAGTCTTGACCGTTTACTTTTGTACGGATTATAGTCTCTGACACCATTTCGTCGCTGAAGTATAACCGCGCTTTTAACGTGGAAAGGGGTACATCTGCGTCCGATGCCTTGATTGTAAAAGGCAGACTGTCTCCGAACAAGGCTGAAGAAGGTTCTGCCTGAAAGTCAATTGTCGGGTTGCCGGGAACCGGATCGTCATCGCTGCAAGCATTCAGCATGGCTATGCCTGCCAATGCCATTAGATAGTATTTTAAGCTTTTCATTATAATCTTCTGTTTAAATTATTAGTTTTATTTTTTCCAACGGTAAGAAACGACTGCTTTGGCCGGAACTTCGTAGGAGAAGTAGTGTGTGCCGTCGCTTACGGTGATTCGCTTGGTCTCCGCATTGTTGTTGGCCAATACGAATGCATAGGTACCGTCCGTATTCTCGAAGGCGGAGTAAGTGATACCGCTGGCGGTGTAACCGGTCGTTCCGATACGTACAGCTCCCGGCTTCACAACCGAAGACATGTGGCCGATAAGGTAGTAGTGGGAGTTACGGACAATTTTAGAATAGTTTGTATTGTCAATATCCACTGCACCGTAGCAGGTCTTGCAAGAACCGTCTGAAGGACTTACCGGTCCCAGGTCACTGTCCAATACCAGATTCCATACAATGGCGCCGCGGCACCAGTTGTTGGCTGTTCCCAATGCTATTTCTTCCATATCGTTAAGCAGGCGTGCTTCCAAATCGCGACCGGAGTTCCAAGTACCGATGGAGGTTTCCGTAAAAAGCAGTTCCTTGTTGGGATAGAGTTTGTGGATATTCAGCAACTCAGAACGGTTACCGCCATAATTATGGTAGGCAGCGCCCGCAATGTATTGTGAGGCTTCCGCATCATCATAAATCTTGGTAGGGTAACTTTTTTGGTCGGCCAGATTGTCGTAGTTGTAGTTATGGTCGAAAACATAAATCTTTGTAGTAACTCCGGCTTCTTTGAAGGCAGGGCCCAGGCCGGTCTTGATGAAGTCACGGGCTTCTTCCCATCCCATGAACAAGGATGCTGAGTTACCGTGGTTCAGCGGTTCGTTCTGCGGAGTCACAGCGTGGATTTTGATGCCTTCCTTTTCGAAAGCTTGTATCCATTTTACGAAATAGTCGCCATACGTTCTGTAATATTCGGGGTTCAAGTGTCCGCTGGTCCATGAGTCAAAGGGTACACGTTCCTCCAGGCTTTTCACTTTCATCCACTTCGGACATGTCCAGGGAGCGGCAATTATTTTGACGGCAGGATTGATTGCCAGAATTTCCTTCAATATAGGAATCACATATTTGGTGTCTTCCATCGGAAGGGCAAAGTGCTCAAGCCCCTTTTCGTCACAGCAAGTGAATTCACTGAATGAGAAGTCGGAACAACCGATGGCAATACGTACATAGCTGAAGCCATAGCCTTCTTTGTCCGAGAATGTTTCAGTCAGAAACTTCGTGCGGTTCTCTTGTGTCATCTGTATCAGGTTGTAACCGGTAGAGCCGGTGATGGCTGCACCGAAACCGTCCATTTCCTGATAGCGGGTGGCAGGGTCAAGTGTCACGGTAGAAGGTGACATGTTGCTTCCGGTGCCGAAGGCCAGCCCGGACTTTGTCAAATCATAAGTACGACTGGTGTTCGTTACATAGAGGGTAACATCCTTTGCCTCTTCCGTGGGTTGGTCTGGCTTGGGTTCCGGTGTAGGGGTGATGTTACTGTCATTGTCATTGCCGCAGGCTGCCAGTATGGTGAAGCAGCCTAATGCGGTAGTGAATATATTTCTTAAATTCATATTCAATTGATTTTTATATTACTCATTAGTATTAATAGCCCGGGTTCTGTATCAGATTTTCGTTCTGGTCGATGGCTCCTTGGGGAATAGCCAGCAGATAGGAGTTCTCATTGAACAGATTTTCTTGTGCATGGCGGCCGCTGTCTTTGGCGTAAACGGCGTTCATCACTTCTTCTACCTTATTGAGGCGGCAAAGGTCGTACCAGCGCTGTCCTTCAAAGGCAAGCTCCATGCGGCGTTCGTCCATATAAGCTTGGAGCAATGCTTCTTTACTGCTGCGGGTGCTTTGTGGAAGTTTGCCCAGTCCGGCGCGGTTGCGGATGCGGTCGATGATGTCGGCTGCACCGTTCAGGTCGGGAGCCTCTCCCATAATTTTTGCTTCGGCTTTGAGGAGCAGGATATCGGCATATCGCAGATAGATAATGCTGTTGAACGCAGAGCGGCATTTGTACATGAAGGCATAATGGTCTGCCGGATAATAGTTGCTCCATCCGCAGTCATACCATACAACAGATTCATTGTAACGTTTCGTGTCTCCTTGCTCTTCATAGAGGCGGATAAGGTCACGGGAAGGGGTAATCCATTTGGTCCAGGTGAAACTTTCATCCCAGTTGCTCAAGTTACGGCCGAACATCCAAGTACACCAGTTGCCGGAGCCGGGAGGAAAGTGGGCTTCGAGAATTGCCTCCTTGGTATTGCGTACCCGGCAGTCTTTTTTTTCCGTATCATACGCCCAAAGGTCGCTGAAGTCTTCCACGAGGTCGAAGCCGTCGGCAGCAAGTTCATCGGCATATTTGATAACCTTTGCATAATCGCGCAGAGGTTTTTCTGCATAGACCTTGGCAAGCATGGCACGTGCCACCGATTTGGTAAGTATGCTCTTGTCTGATGTGTCGTTTGTCGGTGTGTTGGGGTTTTCCACTGCTTCAGTCAGGTCTTTCTCTATTTGGGCGTAAGCCTCTTCAGCCGTATTCTGTGGAGGAAAATAGGTCGGGTACATTTCTTCTACGTTGTCTTCGGTAATGTCACCGCCCACGGTAGTGATGACCGGGAAGTTACCCCATAAGCGTACCATATCGAACATGACCATGGCACGGAATATCTTGGCTTGTGACTGATACTTGCCGCGTTCACTTTCACTGAGTGCCTTGAGCTGGTCACAGCCCACGATGATGCGGTTGGCAACGGCAATGTCGCCTAAGAAACGGTCCCAGTCACGTTTTAGTACAGAATTAGAGCCTTCAATGGAGTTGGTTTCGTAAGGCACCACTTCGGCCCCCGTTGTTCCGGCGTAGGCATTATCGGAATGAGCGTCACCGATAAGCAGTTTGTCGACATACCAGTGCTCCTGCTGGTCACGAAATTTTTTGTGAAGGGTTACCATTGAAGTTTCCACGTCTTGCACACTGTTGAAAATAGGCTTTTCATCAGTTTTGTTCACTCCTTCCGTTACATCCGAGTAGGTGTCTACCGGATTATAGTCCAAGTCACATGAGGTTGCGGTCATTGCCAACAATACACCGCAAGCTATACTTTTATATATATGGTTTAGTTTCATAAGTTATTTCTTCCTTTTTTAGAATTCAACATTGATACCGAAAACGAATGATTTGCTCTGCGGGTAAGTTCCATAGTCGATGCCCTGTACAGAACCGCTGTTGCCATATTGGTTCACTTCGGGGTCCATACCTGAATAGCTGGTCCAGGTCAGCAAGTTGCTGGCGGTAAAGTAAGGCTGTACGCGGCTGATACCCCATTTCTTGAACTGGCGGCAACGGATGTTGTAAGAGAGTGAAATGTCTTTGACACGCAGGTAGCTGCCGTCTTCTACAAAATAAGTGGAGTTCTTGATGTTGAAGTTGGCTTTCGGGACATTCGTAATCTGTCCGGGGATTCTCCAGCGTTTCAATACTTCCGTTGACTGGTTTTTGCCGTCGTACATGCCTTCGGTTTCCATACGGGACACATTGAAGATGTCGTTTCCGTAGCTTCCCTGGATGAAGATGCTCAGGCTGAGGTCTTTCCATGTAAAGGTGTTTGTCAATCCGTAGATGAAGTCGGGGTTCGGGTCGCCGATATAGGTACGGTCGGAAGTGGAAATCTTGCCGTCTTCGTTAAGGTCGCGATAGATCAGGTTACCGGTTTCAGGGTCTACGCCGTCGCTGATGTAACCGTAGAAACCACCCAAAGGACGTCCGGGCTCATTGCGTACGATATTCTCTTTCACCACCTCGGCACTGCTTGCTGCGGTATAGATTTTCTGCAATGACAGCTTGGTCAGCTTGTTCTTATTGAAAGAAATGTTGAAGTCTGTATCCCAGGAAAACTCGCCGGTCAGGTTGTGGGAGTTGATGGCGAACTCGAATCCCTTGTTGGTCATCTCGCCTTCGTTACGGGTGATGCTGGTGGTTGCTGCCGCACCCGCAGGCAGACTTACGTTCATCAACATGTCTGTGGTTTTCTTGTAATAGTAGTCCATGCTGAAGGTCAGTCTGTTGTTCAGTACGGTCAGGTCAAGGCCGATGTTGGTCTGGCTGGTGGTTTCCCATTTCAGGTCACTTGTTCTCAGGTTGGCCTGGCTGATGCCGGGAACAGCATGGTCGTTGCCCTCTTCGAACCACGGTATGCGGTTGATGTTGTAGCGTTGCAGATACGAGTAATCGCCTATGCCGCTTTGGTTACCGGTCTGTCCCCAGCCGCCACGGAGTTTCAGGTCATCAATCCAAGTGATGTCTTTCATGAATTTTTCCGATGAAATGCGCCAGGCAGCCGAGAAGGACGGGAAAATGCCCCAACGATGGTCGGGATGCAGTTTGGACGAACCGTCGGCACGCATGTTCATGGTAAGCATGTACTTGCTGTCATAATTGTAGGACACGCGGGCGAAATAGGAAGAGATAGCCCACTGTGAAGCTCCTGTTCCGGTACCGTCCCATGAAATTTTATTGGCGGCATTCAGAGTCTGTATCTTATCGTCCCGGAAGTGTGAGCCGTTTATCCAGCTGTTGGTATAGTCCGATTTGGTATAGGAAGAACCTGCCATGACGTCGATACCATGTTTCTTGATGTTGGTGTTGTAAGTCAATATATTGTCGAAAACCAATACGGTATTCATGTTTCGGTTGTCGGAAGCTGTACCGAAGCTGTTGCGTCCGTCGGTGGTCGATATTGGATCGAGGAATGTGGTGCTTACACCGTTACGGCGGTCCAGGGCTACGGATGATTTCAACTTCAGGTTGGGCAGAAAGCTGATGGTAGCGGCTCCGGATGCGATGAGGCGGTTCTCCTTGTTCTTGTTGTTTTTCTGGCGGGCCAGGTTTTCCATCGGGTTCATGATATTTACCCCGTAGAAGTTCTTATTGTATTGATTCGGCTTTTCAGGGTCCCAAATAGGAGCATAGGTCGGTGTGTTGATAACCGAGAGGACTACACCGCCACGGTTGGCACCCGTACCGGAAATGATGCCGGTGTTTCCGATATTGTCGGAGTAGGAGATATTGGCACTTACGTTCAGCCAACTGCGTATCTGGTTGTCAATGTTGGCACGGAAGCTATATCGTTTGAAGTACGTGCCTTCCAAAATGCCTTTTTCATTCAGATAACCGGCAGAGAGGAAGTATTTCATCTTTTCGTTTCCGTTAGATACGGACACCTGGTAGTTTTGGGTCTGTCCGGTTTTGTAAACTTCATCAAACCAGTCTGTCTGGTCTGTTAGACCTTCAAGGGCAGCGGGGTTGACAGCCCCGATTTCTTCCTGTAACTCACGGTATTGTTCTGTATTCAGGGCATCCATGCTCTTGGCTACTTTCGTCATACCATATTGTACGTTCAGTGCCACTTTGGCATTGCCTTCTGCTCCGGCTTTGGTCGTAATCAGTACCACACCGTTGGCTGCACGCGAACCATAGATGGCTGCCGATGAGGCATCCTTTAGGATCGAGAGACTTTCAATGTCGTTGGGAGAGAGAAAGTTGATGTTGTCCACGGGCACACCGTCCACTACGTAGAGCGGGTCGTTGCTGCCGTTGAATGAGGTGGTACCACGTACGCGGATGCTCATGCCTCCGCCCGGTTCACCGCTGGGTTGCATAACCGACACGCCGGCTGCTTTGCCTTGCAGGGCTTGGGCTGCCGATACAATGGGGCGTTGGTCCAAATCCTTTGTAGAAACCGTGGATACGGCTGTGGTTACGTCTTTACGCTTCACACTTCCATAACCGATAACTACCACTTCGTCCAGCAGTTCGTTATCTTCCTGCAATGTGATATTCATGTTGGTGGTTGCTTTTACCTCTATCGTTTTGTAGCCGATGAAGGATATTACCAGTGTGGCATTCTGTCCTACACTCAGGGAAAACTCCCCGTCCAGATTGGTAACAACACCGTTGGCGGTACCCTTTTCCAATACGGATGCGCCAATGACCTCCAGGCCTGCAGCATCTGTTACTTTACCCGTAGCTGTCAATCGTTGGGCAAATGCATTTGTTGACATTAGCAGTACGAGTAATGTCAAAAGGAGCTTGTAACTCCGCGTAAGAAGATTTCTTGTAATCATTCTCATAGTACTTTAATTGAAAGATTTAATTTATTATTAGAAAAGTATGTCCTAATAGAGATTGGTGGTTTTCCATAGTACACTTTTCTTTCTGTGCTGCAAAGATAGCGGACAACCCTATTCGTCCGATAGGCAGGTAATATGGAGAAGTAAGTCTGTGTGAAATGTAAATATCAGATATATAATAAGTTGTATTCTTGCTGATTGCTGTGTAAAGTAAAGGTCGGCCACTATGGAAGGAGGTCTGTATATACTGTTTTGTCGCTTTGAGCGGTCGAAATATCTCTTAAATTTCATGTACTTTTTAGGGTGGAGGTAGTTTATGTTTAGATAGATTAATTTATCTTTGTGCTCTCAGCCTTATATAAATAATAGAAATGAAAAGAAAAATCATAGCTTTACTATTTTTACTGATGGGGTGTACCTTTCTGAATGCGGCACCTTACAGTGAAAAGATAAAAGAACTGCTGGTGCGCCTTGACTCTCTGATTGCGCAAAAAAACACGTTTGCTATGCTTAAAGAGGCGAAGATTGCCCAGTTGCACAAGCTGCAAAAGGATGTGCGTACTTTGGAAGAGAGATATTGGCTGAATAAAAATCTTTATGATGAGTATTGCGTCTATAACGCCGATTCTGCAATGAATTATGTGGTAGACAATTTGAATATAGTTTATAAGCAGAATGATAAATACCGGCAGATGGAGTGGAAGATAAAAAAGTCTTTTCTGTTGGCTGCCACCGGTTTGTTGAAAGAAGCTCAGGATGAATTGCGCGGAGTTTCAGGCGGTTCGCTCCCCAAAGAATTATTAGTGGACTATTACGGGCAAATGCTGTATCTGTATTCGCATTTCAATCAGTATACCGGTAGTGAAATGGGTACTTTGCATGAACATTATGCACAGTTGGAGCGTGTTTACAAGGACTCTTTGAATATGGTTCTTACCCCTGAAGACCCCTGGTTCTTGTGGTATAAAGGGCAGGTAGTACAAGGTACGGACAGTATGTATGTTTTTAAAGAACGTTTGCAGAAGGGAATTCTTAATTCTGCATTCGACACTCGGCGCGATGCCATGAATGCTTACGTGCTGGCCTGCTTTTATCGCGAGTCCGATGAGCAGGAAAATTATCTGACTTACCTGATATATTCTGCTATGGCCGATGTACGTATCTCCAATAAAGATATTGCTTCGTTGGAAGAGCTGGCGGGGGTACTTTTTAGTTTGGGTGATATTGACCATGCCTATGTCTACATGAGTTACTGCTTGCAGAATGCCTTGGCATATCGGAACCGGGTGAGGGTAGTGGGCATCTCTGCGGTGCAGGACACCATTCATCAGATCTATCAGGAACGTAATCAGAGGCAAGAAGCGCGGTTACGTATGTATTTGGTACTGGTCAGTGTCTTGTCTTTGATATCCTTGTTTGCCTTCCTATATATATACAAGCAGATGAAGCGGTTGAAGCAGTCGCGCCAACAGCTGAATGAGGCAAACAACCGCTTGAATAAGCATGTGGAAGAGCTTTCGAAAATGCACGGACAAGTGGCAGAAACGAATGTACAGCTTACTTCTTTGAATGAACAGTTGAGGGATACCAATAATCAGCTTCGTGAATCCAACTATGTGAAGGAGGAATACATAGGTTATGTCTTTTCCATTTGTTCCAATTATATCAGTAAGCTGGATGAGTATCGGAAAAATATCAATCGTAAGCTTAAGGCAAACCAGTTGGAGGATGTGAAAGCATTGACCGATACTCATTCTATGGCACAGAATGAGTTGAAAGAGTTCTATCATAACTTTGATGCTATCTTCTTGCACATTTATCCGGATTTCGTAAGTGACTTCAATGCCTTGCTCCATCCTGACGAGCAGATTGTGCTAAAAGATGGTGAGCTGCTGAATACGGAATTGCGCATTTATGCTTTGGTGCGTTTAGGTATCACTGATAGTGTGAAGATTGCCGAATTCTTGCATTATTCACCTCAGACCGTTTATAATAATCGTTTGAAAACACGTAATAAGGCTATCATTCCTCGGGAAGAGTTTGCTGCCGTTGTGCGTTCTTTGGGTAGGGCACAGAAGTGGATTTGATAAAGGCTTCTACTGATTGTCGCAGTATGGTGCGTAGATGACACCTAAGAGTTAGGAAAAAAACTGCGATGTACTACCTTGTTTTTCCCTAAAAAACTAATCTTTCCACAGCAATGTTCTTTTCTTACCACAGCTGTGGAAAGAAA